>VFQU01000031.1_pt1 | contig 247979 bp, 220 predicted proteins | sample 3512311 | NCBI WGS metagenome assembly VFQU01 (sample SAMN10412377, study PRJNA504923) | tailings metagenome | isolation source: Relicate 3 Philex TSF3 active mining site | place: Philippines: Tuba, Benguet | collected 2017-08-29 | reverse complement strand
GCCGCCCGCCGCCAGAAGTGGATCGACCAGTCGCAAAGCGTGAACCTCTGGCTCAAGACGCCGGACCTGAAAACGCTCAGCCACATGTATCGACACGCCTGGAAGGCCGGCCTCAAGACGACCTACTACCTCCGCACCCTCGGCGCCTCGAACATCGAGAAGGCCACCGTCGCGGTGAAGAAGGAAGTCCGCGGCGCCGCTGGCGAAACGAGGGCCGAAACCGCCACCCGCGATGCCAAAGACGTGGCCACGGCGGCCGCTGCCACGGAAGCCAAGCGCGTCTTCACCGAAGCGGAGAAGAAGGCGTGCTCCATCGAAGCCATGAAAAACGGAGAGATCTGCGAAGCCTGCCAATAAAGCGAAATCAACCGCACCTGCGACCTGTCCGACGTAGCCTTGGCGAAGTCGGAGGCTTGCCAGTAATCTGACAATCTAGTTCTCTCCCCACGGGCCGCCGGTGACGCAAGTCGCCGCGGCCTTTTTTTCCGATGCCGTTTGCTAATTCAGTTCCTGCCTTATTGGCAGCACTCCCTCCACGTTCCTGGGAGCGCGCGGTAATCTCCTATCTCGATCAGCATGGCCGCGGTCATCAAAACGCTAAACCATGGGACCAAATTTGTGCCGCGTGTCATATCAACATCGACCAACGTGCATTTCAGCAGGGACTGCTCGCGCTGACCCGAGATCACGATGTCTTCATCGGCTCCGGCCAAACTGGATACTTTCTCATCGAGAATCGCGCTGATGCTCTCGTGATGGCCAGGTTTTACCGGTCGCGTATCGCACGCGAGCAGCAACATCTCGCCCATCTCGAGGATTTGGTTAGGGCTGAGGGATGGGCACCGCTTTGAACGATGAGCGCCCAACCCTCCGGCAAACTTGCATGGGATCTTCCCGCCCTCGCCCACCTGTTGAAGGTGAGCGAAGATGACGTTCGGGAATACTTCACGGACGGTCGACGCATCTCATTCCTGATCGAGCGCCGATTGATGCGCGAAGTTTTTGGAGGCAAACTCGCACTGAGTGAAGGCGCTCCGTTTGACTTGATGGATGCGGACGGCAGAAAATGGGAAGTCCGGAGCATTTCAGCTCAAGGCATCTACTTTTGTCCAAGTTTCATGGTCGGATCTGGTCGGCGGTTCGAAGAACGCGGCTTCATCCTCAAACTCGACGCGATTTCCGGCTACGTCCTCTCTGATATCGAGTCATTTCCCGACGTGCCGTTCTGGATCGTTCCGTCCGCGGTAGTCCGGACGTGGTGGCAGGACGGCGAATTGGGAGTTAACTCGAAAATTTCGCGCACCAAAGCGCTCACCCTGTTAAAAGATTGGCAGCGATGAGCACCAGCTACGCTCTTATCCCGCAAAGGATCGGCGACCAGCAGTTCCTCTCTGAGCTGGCCTCGTTTTCCGCGTTCGGCACCACTACCCGCTGCAGCAAACTGAGCGGGGTCCCCGTCTTCTCGAACGAATTCTGGACCTCAAAGCAAAGGGCCGCCCACTCGCTCCACGAGGTTTCTTACCGTGCCTGCTTTAAGCCTCAGCTGCCTCGTTTCTTCATCGAGCGCCTGACCCAACCGGGCGACAAGGTCTATGATCCATTCATGGGACGCGGCACGACACTGCTGGAAGCTGCGCTACTTGGCCGCGAAGTCGCAGGCTGCGATATCAATCCGCTTTCCCACGTCTTCACCGCACCGCGCCTCGCTCCGCCTTCGCTCGACGACGTCCGGCAGCGGCTGGAGATCATCGATTTTGAAGCGGTCCGCGAAATCCCCGCGGAACTCGCAGTATTCTATCATCCCGATACCTTGCGCCAACTGTGCTCGTTGCGCCGCTACCTCCAACAAGCGCGCCGCACGCGGACGGAAGACATCATCGACGCTTGGGTCCGCCTCGTCGCCACCAATCGCCTCACCGGACACTCTGCCGGCTTTTTTTCTGTCTATACCCTCCCTCCCAACCAAGCTGTATCGATCGAGTCGCAGCGCCGAATCAACGCCAAGCGCAAGCAGACCCCGCCTCAACGCGACGTGCCGGCGCTCATCCTCAAAAAGACCAAGCAACTCCTCGCCGACGCCGGGCGGCCCAATCCCCAAGGGATCCCGATACTTCTCACGCAAACCTGCGAAACCACTCCGCAGTTGACGGATAACTCGGTCGCCCTCGCCGTCACGTCCCCTCCATTCCTGGATACGGTCGACTACGCACAAGACAACTGGCTGCGGGCTTGGTTTTGCGGAATCGATCTCGATCAGGTTCCTATCTGGCACTTTCGTAAACTCGCCGAGTGGACCGCTGCGATGGAGCGTGTGCTCCGCGAACTGCATCGCGTGCTTCGCCCCGGCGGATTTGTGGCGTTCGAAGTAGGCGAAGTCCGCAACGGCACTGTGCGATTGGAGGAAAACGTGCTCGAAGCCGGGCGATCGAGCGGTCTGACGCCGGTCGCAATCGTCATCAATACCCAGGAATTCACCAAGACCGCCAACTGCTGGGGCGTCAGCAACAACGCCAAAGGCACCAATAGCAATCGCATCGTGGTGTTTCGTAAGTAAGTCGCCCCCTAAGCCTGGAGCTGCCGCCCGCCGCCAGAAGTGGATCGACCAGTCGCAAAGCGTGAACCTCTGGCTCAAGACGCCGGACCTGAAGACGCTCAGCCACATGTATCGCCACGCCTGGAAGACCGGCCTCAAAACGACCTACTACCTCCGCACCCTCGCGACAAGGCGGCAATCCGATGGGGTCAGGCCGTTGTTCGTTGTTTTGAGAGCCCGCCCTCCGTGACTTTGCCATTCCTCTATCCCCAGATGGCGCGCAGGTAGGACGGAGGGGATGGTTCCTTGGAATCAGGACGATGGGGTTGACCTGAATGCCCGGTCGGAAATCGTCGGCTCACCCGGCCTCCGCCGCCAAACCCCGCCCCATGCGCGCGTCTTTGTCATGAACCGCCCCTCCTTCCTTTCCGATCACTGCCCGCCGATGGGGATCTATGAGACGCTCTATGCGTTTCGCGACAGCTTCGGCCAGTTCATGGGCTCTCCGGGCACGCATCCGTGGTCACAGGGCTTCCCGCTGACCACGCCGCTCCCGGGCGGACCGGCGCTGCCGTCGAGCGTCGCGGTGTCGGCCGACGATCGGCTTTATCCGAAAGCGTGGGGCCATCCCGCTTTGCGCACGGCGATCGCCGAACACTACAACCGCTTCTACGGCTCCCGCATCGCGCCGGAAAACGTCATGGTCTTCGCCGGCGGTCGCCCCGGCATCTACACGGTGCTCGCGTTCCTGAAGAAGCATGTCGAGGTGCGCATCGGCAACGTCGAGTGGCCGGCCTACCTCGACATTCTCACGCAGACCGGCGCGAGCTGGCGCGTCGTGCCGTTCACCAAGGAGAACGGTTTCCATCCGTCGAACTCGGCATATTTCGACCGCACGGGACTCAACGCGAAGACGCACCTCCTACCGGTGATCTCGAATCCGGGCAACCCCACCGGCCACACGCGCCACGGCGCCGAGCTCGCGGAGCTGATGGCCATGGCCGAGCAGCCCGGCAACGGCATCCTCCTCGACGAGGCCTACGAGATGTTCCACGCCTCGCAGGGCGTGAGCGGCATCCGCTACGTCAAGGATCTCGACAACTCCAACGTGTTCCTCGCCGGCGCGTGCACGAAAGGCCTGCAGAGCCCCGGCATCCGCATCGGCTGGATCATCGCCAGTCGGAAGAACATCGAGACGATGTCCAACTACTCGAGCTTCGGCATGGGCGGAGTCAGCCACCTCTCGCAGAACTACGCCGTCGAACTGCTCGAGCCGCGCCGCGTGGCGCAGGCGCGCCAGGCCGTCGCGGAGCACTACGGCGCGCAGCGTGCCCGTTACGGCGAGGCGTTCCAGAAGCTCGGGCTCACCGTCCACACCGGCGACGGCGGCTTCTATCACTGGCTGGAGCTGCCCGCGGGCCTCAACGCCGACGAACTCAACCGCCGCCTCTTCAAGCACGGCGCCGCGATCTTGAAGGGTTTCGATTGCGACATGGCCCGTCCGCACGACAAGGACCCCGGCTACCGCTCGCCCTACGAGTCCTTCTTCCGCTTCTCCTTCGGTCCGCTCCCGCCCGAGTCGTTCGAATCCGACATCGCCATCCTCGGCCAGGTGCTGGCCGAATATCGCGCGACCCTCTGACCGGGGTCCTGTCTGCCCCCCTGGCAGAATAAGCCCCGCTTTCGCGCTCGCAGGAATTAGGCGGCTGCGGCAGCTTCCGCTCGGAATGATCGCCCGGCCCGCGCGGCGACGCTCCGCTACCCCATGCCATCCCCCTCGCGTCTCTCCGCCGGCGTCCTGTTGTTCGCCCTGCTTCCGTCGCTGATGTTGGCCCAGGCCACGGTCACGATTTTCTCCACCTACACCTTCGAGAACACGTCGAGCGCCTCGGCTTTCTACGGGGATAGCAGCGGCAACGGCCACGGCTTCGCCAACAACACCGGCTTCGGCACGGTCACGACCAACCTCGCGCCGACCGGTGGCAGCTACGCCTTCAACGGCGCGCCCAGCGGCGGCCTCTTTGCGTGGGCTATCAACGGCGGCACCGTCGGCCAGAGCACGAACTGGGGCATCGAATTGCTCTTCAAAAACCCGGGCAGCACGAGCGGCACCACCTCCTCGGTCATCTTCTCCGTTGGCAACCCGAGCTCGAACGGCCTCTCCATCGTCTACAATCCGGTCACCAATCGCATCCAAGGTCAGGTGAACGGCCAGCAGACCTTCGGCTCGGCCGAATACAACGCCGGGGCGTGGAACTCGGCCGTGATCGTCAATAATGGCACGACGACGACACTCTGGCTGAACTCCGTCGTCGCCTCGGCGCTCAATCTCAATCCCACCGCGAGCGACAACAACTGGCACGCCTTCGTCAACTCCGGCGGCTCGGTCAGCTACACCGGCCAGGCGGACAACATCAGGGTCTTCACCTTCAGCGGCACCTACACCGCAGCCAACATCTCCGCCATTCCCGAGCCCTCGACCTACGCCGCGCTGCTCGGCTTGGGTGCGCTCGGTTGGGTGGCACGGCGCCGCCGCAGCGGTGCCAGCAAGCCGGAGTCCGGGAGCTGAGTGATGGCCGTCCGATCCGATAGGTGTCAGGTCCGTTAGTTTCCCGACACAAATTATCACGCCCTCAATCGCAGCGATGATCGGTGCGATTTCAACCACTCGGCCGCCCAGGCCAACGCTGTCTCCGTCGGGCAAGTTACCCTCAGAACTGCAACCGCCCATGCGCTTCCGATTCTTCCTCACTTTGTTCGCCCTGATTGCCGGGGTGGCGGCGCAGGACTCCCCTGCTGCTCTTCGCCAGGTCAACGTGAGCGCCGACTTGGACGCGAACCAAGGCACCGCCACCGCGCTTGATCTGGTCTTCTTCTACGATCGGGCCGGAGCCGCTGCCGCTCCCAAAACCGCGCCCGAGTGGTTTGCCCAAAAGGGCGCCATCGTAAGCCGGCTGGGTCCAACTGTTGACGTGGTCTCACTGCAAGTGCCACCGGGCACCGCGCCTTTCAAGGCAGCTCTGCCGTCCCGGCATCGCCGAGCCGTGGCGGTTCAGCTCTACGCCAACTTCATCACCCCGGATAGCCAGCCGGCATTGAATCTCACCTCCTTCCGCCGCGCGCTCGTCCGTCTCCAATCCGCGACCATCGAGGTCGCTGAATACCGGGAACCGGCCCGCCGCTGATCACGGCGCGATATCGCTACGCCGGGCCGAACTGCGCCGCCAGCGATTCCGCCGGTCCTGAATCACCACCCGTGTGCCGCGCGCCATGCAAGGCCTGCCAAGCGCGAGTGCGCCGGCGGCAGGACAGTTCCGGCATCGCTTTCTCTCGCGCGCCTGCGACGCTGATCGCCCCATGCCTTCCCGTTTCCCGGTCGCCCGGCGCTTCGAGTTGTTCGACCACACCATCGCGGGGCTCGCCCCGCGCCTGCGCCGGATGCGCTCGCCCCACCAATTGATGGCGGCCCTGCGCTGGGGCATGGAACTCTCCGACCAGACGTTCGCCGACAGCCCCAAGTCCGTCCGCGCCGCCGTGGCCTGCCGCTCCGGCTGCGACTTCTGTTGCCGGGTGCCGGTCGACGTCCAAGCCCACGAAGTCTTCTACGCCGCCGACCACATCCTCACCCACTTCACCGCCGCCGCCGTCGAGACGGTGATCGCAGCGCTCGCCGAGCACCGTCAGCGCGTCGCCAGCTTTGCCCCCGGCGAGCGCGACAAGAGCCGCCTGCCCTGCGTCCTGCTCTCCGCCGGCTCGTGCTCGATCTATGAAGGTCGCCCCCAACCCTGTCGCGCCCATCACACGAGCGACGCCGCCGTTTGCGCCGCGCACATGGCCGATTCCACCATCGACATCACCAAGGTCTACATTCCGGCCCTCCGCGCACGGATGTTCGCGGTGATGCTCGGCGTGGACGAAGCCATCGAGGCCGCCGGCTACGACGAACGCGCCTATGACTTCGGTTCCGCCTTGCACGAGGCGCTGACCAACAGCGATTGCCTCGACGCCTGGTTGCGCCACCAAAACGCTTTTCCCGACAACTGCCTCGCCGATCCGGTCGGCGTGTGAGCCGCGCGGCACCGCGCCACGGTCACTGGCTGGCGCCGATGCCGATGGCCGCCTCGCGCGCTTCCTCGGCGTGCGCCTCCTCGACCTCGCGGAAGCGCTCGGCGTTGAAGCCCAGTTCGGCGCGGTTGCCGTTGAAGGGGTCGAGCGGGTTCACGAGCTCGTGCAGGAGAATGCGCACGGTGACGCTCTCCTCGGAGGCGCCGTTGGGCACGATCTTGCCGTCCTTGACGATCGCGAGCTTTTCGCGGCCGAGCGACACCTCGCGCACCGTGTAGGTCGCGCCCTTCACGGGCAGGGCCGTGTAGAATTCCTTGATCGCGGCGGGGAAGACATCGTCCACGCACACCACTTTGGCTCCGACTTTCATGCCCCACTGAGGACACACCCGCCGCCAAACCGCAAGCCGCCACCGGGGAAGTTTTCTCCGGCCCGGTGTGCCGGCCCGGTCCGGATTTATCCTCGCGCTTTCCGGGCCGGCCGGCGGTGTTGAGACCATGCGCCTCCTGCCCCTGCTGCTCCTGCTCTGCACCGGCCTTCGCGCCGCCACCCCTGATGTCGTATTGCTCGGTGGCACAGTCTTCCCCGCGCCCGATGCCGCGCCGATCGCGGACGCCGTCGTCGTCCTCCGCGACGGTCGCATCGCCGCCGTCGGCGCGCGCGACGCCGTGCCGGTGCCGGCTGGCGCCGAGATCGTCGACTGCACGGGCAAGTTCATCACCGCGGGCTTCTGGAACAGCCACGTGCACATCTTCACGCCCGACCTTCTCGCCGCCGCGCAAACCCCGGCCGCGGAGCTCGAAGCCTCGCTGACGAAGATGTTCACGCGCTGGGGATTCACGACCGTCTTCGACCTCGCCTCGCCGGGCGACAACACCTTCGCCCTGCGCGAGCGCATCGAACGCGGCGAGATCCGCGGCCCGCGCTTGCTCACCGCGGGCGACCCGCTGTGGACGCACGTGCCGATCTACGTCCTCGATTACCTTGTGACGCACCGCATCGTCATCCCGCCGACGCCCACGGCCGAGCTCGCCGTCGCGCGGGTGCAGTCGCTCGCCGCCCGCGGCGCGAACGGCATCAAGCTCTTCACCGGCTCCATGCAGGCCCGCGGCGCCGTGGCCAACATGGATGTCGAACTCGTGCGCAGCGCCGTCGCCGAGGCAGACCGCCACCGCCTGCCCGTCTTCGCGCATCCGCAGAACACCGCCGGTCTCGAGGCCGCCATTGCCGGCGGGGTCGACATCCTCGCGCACACCGCCCCGATGTCGCCGGCGTGGACGCCGGAGTTCACCGCGCGCCTCAAGGCCGCGAACATCGCGCTCGTCCCCACGCTCACGCTCTTCCGCGCCGAGGGCGAAGCGGCCAAAGTCCCGCCCGACGAACTGCAACGCTGGATCGAGCACGCCCTCGCCCAGGTGCGTGCGTTCCGTGCGGCCGGCGGCGAGATCCTCTTCGGCACCGACATCGGCTACATCGACGCCTACGACACCGCCGAGGAATACCAGCTCCTCGCCCGCGCCGGCTTGGATTACCGGGAGATGCTGACCTCGCTTACCACGGCCCCCGCGGCCCGCTTCGGCGCCGCCGAGCGCTCCGGCCGGGTCGCGGCCGGTTATGACGCCGACCTCGTCATCCTCCAGGCTGATCCGCGCGAGGATGTCGCCGCCCTCGCCCGCGTCCACGCCACGCTGCGCGCCGGGAAATTCCTGCACCGGGAAAAGTAAGCCCGCGGTCCTCGAAGTGTATCGCTGAACATCCGGGAGTCAGCGCCACCCACGAGGGCGTCGAAGCGAAACCTACTCCGTCTTCTCCAGCAAGGCGAGCAACGGCAGCCACGCCTCGCTGGCGGGGTCCGCGGCAGCCGGGAACTGCACGTCGCGGCGCGTCGTGACGCGCTTGCCGCCGTCGACGCTGTTCCAGTAACGCGCGGTGCGCTCGACGGTGACCTCGGCGGGCGCACGGACCGGATCGCCGGTGATGTCGAGCGTCTGGCTGCTGACGCCGAAACCGGCGAACAGGGCTTCGAGCTTGGTCCCGAATTTCTCCCGCACCTCGGCCGCGACGTCGTCACCCAGTGTGGCGCGCAACTCCGCCTGAAAGCGCCGGCGCAATTCGTCGCCCGCCTCCGCGTAGGCGGGGATCTCCAAGCGGTGCCGTCCGGGGGCGAGCATTTCGGTGCGGGCGATCTCGGCCTCGTAGGCCAGCCGCACCTGCTGCGTCTCGGTGACCAGCGCGGACAGCGTGGCCCACTCGCGATGGGAGAGGTCGAGCTCCGTGTCCGCCGCCAGCAACCGCAGTTCGCACAGCGCCGCGAACTGCGCCGCCGCCTCCGCGGGTAATTCCAGCACGGGCGCCGCGGGGCCCGGCTCGACGCGAGTTGGTTCGACCGCCGTGGGTGCGGAATCGTCGGTCGCCGGCCGGGCGTTGACCTCGAAATGCACCGTGCGACCACTCGCGAGGACTGTCCCGACCGGATCGGGAATTTTTCCCGTCGCGGGCGGTGCGCTGTGCCACCACCACCAGCCGCCACCCAGCACTCCGAGCAAGCCCAGCCCCCTTAGGACCGGCAGGAAGCGGACGCGGGCGAAACGCATGACACCGCCACACCAACCGAGTTTTCCGAAGCGGACGACATTTTTTCGGAAAATGTCCTCAAGTTTTCCAACGAAGAGCCGATATCGCGCGGCCAACCGTCCGGTCCGGCCACGAAAAAGTCCGACGGCATTCCGTCGGACTCGCTGGCGGGGGGCTTCGCCTTTCGCCGTCTCAGCGCGGCCAGAGCCACGCGAAGGTGCCCGCCGTGACCAGGCCGTAAGCGAGGCCGTCGACGGTGCATTTGACCGTGGTCGACCACTTGCGGCGCATCCAGATCGACTGCGGCCACTGCGCACCGGCGTAGGCAAGGAACGCCACCGCGCCCACGATGCGGAACACGCCGAGGTAGTGCGTGTTCGCGCCGACGGCATGCACCGCGACGTAGGCGACGAGGAAATTCACCACGAGCAGAAACACGAACCACTGCACGAAGGTCAGGCCCATGTTGAAGCTGCCCTTGGGCAGGACGGTCATGACCCAGTTCGGACCGGCATCGAGCTTGGCCTTGAACTCGGGGGAGTTGTAGTTCCCGTCGCCGCACATCGGCATCGTGTAGTCACCCGGCGGCACATCGAAGCGCTGGAGAGCCGCGCGCACGCCCTCCTCGTCGGGGAGTTTCTGATAATCGCTTTTGTGCCACGGCAGCGCCATGTGGAAGATGCCGCTGAGGATGAAGACGAACACGGCCGACAAGAGGATCGGAAGCCAGAGAGCGAGCATGGGGGTAATCTCCAGTTGCCCGGCGATGAAGGAAGCGACGCCGCCGGAGTTGAGGTAGTGGGGTGCGGACAGCGTGGAGATACTCCTTGCCGGGTCAATGACCGCGATGCCCGGACGGAATCGCCGGAGCAGTTCAAAATGCCGTGGCCCCACGATTCCCCTGGTCATCGCAAGGCACGCAAAAGCGCACCGTGGCGATCCATGTGACGTGCAACCGGATTGCTTGGCGGATGTCGCCGGCTGCTCAGGAGTCGCTCCGCATCGCGCCCGATCAGACGAATGTCTACACCGATTCTGAGAAACGCTCTAGGACCTGCAGAAGGCTCCACCCGACGCGCACGCCAGCCGGATTCGGCCGCACGCTTCGAGACGCCTTTCCATGACATAAATCTCAAAAAATGCCGGCCGGCAGGAACTTAGGCGCCGGCGTGCTGTTTACACGGGGACGATGTCGATTGCCCCGGAACCACCACCCCCGACCATGCGCGCTTGGCGATGCCGTGGCTACGGTGGACCCGAGAGACTCGAGCGGATCACTCTGCCCACGCCGCAGCCCCGGGTCGGCGAAGTGCTCGTGAAGATCCACGCCACCACCGTCTCGAGCGGCGATGCGCGCGTCCGTGCCTTGCGTCTGCCGCGCGGCTTCGGCCCGTTCGGTCGGCTGGCCCTCGGGGTGTTCGGCCCGCGCCAACCCGTGCTCGGCACCGAATTTTCCGGCACCATCGCCGCCGTGGGTCCGGGCGTCACCACCTGGCGCTGCGGCGATGCCGTGATTGGCTTTCCCGGCATCGCCATGGGCAGCCACGCCGAGTATCGGATCATGCCGCCGGGCCGGCCGCTCGTGGCCAAGCCCGCCGCGTTGGACTTCGAGACCGCCGCCGCGCTGTGCTTCGGCGGCACAACCGCCCTCGACTTCCTGCGTCGGGCCGAAATGCGGCGCGGGGAATCCCTCCTCGTCATCGGCGCCGCCGGCGCGGTCGGCAGCGCGATGGTCCAGCTCGGCCGCCATCTCGGAGCCTGGGTCACCGCGGTCGTCAGCCCGCCCAACCTCGACCTCGCGCGCGCACTCGGCGCCGACGTCGTCCTCGACCGTTCCGCCGGGGATTTTCTCTCCCGCCCCGCAACCTACGACATCGTCGCCGACATCGTGGGCGCGACGACGTTTGCCCGCGCCGCGCCAAGCCTGCGCGAGCACGGACGCTACCTGGCCGTGAACGCGGACCTGGCCGGCATGTTCGCCCGCCGCATCGGCACCAAGCGGTCTATCGCCGGTCCGGCGCCGGAAAGGCCCGCGGATGTGCAGTGCCTCGCCCGCCTCGCCGCCGAGGGCGTGTTCCGTCCCGTCATCGGCCGGGTGTTCAGCTTCGATGAATTGCCCTCGGCCCACGCACTGGTCGACACCGGACGCAAGCACGGGAGCGCCGTCGTGCGCGTGGCGGGCTGACCCGCTCCGCGGTCCGGAAACAACCCCGGCGTCGCGGGGTCGGTTGCCATCATCATTGGGTTTGCGCGCCGATTCCGACCGGACACCCTGGTGTGATGTTGCGCTGGTTTGCGTGCCTTTTCGCTGCAGTGATACTTGCGGGCTGCACCAAGCCCGGGCTGGCAGATCTCGCCGTTCGCGCGGACACCGAGCAGGAGCTGACCAAGTTCCGCGCCGAACTCGCCGCCCGCTTCCCCGCCTCGCAGCTGTCGGCCTTCGAGACGGCCCTGCAGGAACTTCAGCTCGCCGGCATGGACCGTCATCCGACCGCCGCCGCGCGGGCCGCGGCCATGCGCGCGATCGTGCACGGCCGGACTGTGCGCGCCGTCGAGATCCTCGGCTGGCAGGCGCGCCGCGACCGCCTGCGCAGCGAAATCGCCTCCCTCACCCCCACGATCAAGCAGGACCGGCGCACCCGCGAACGCGACGGCGCCGCGACGTCGCCCACCGTCCTCAACCGCATTCAGAACGTGGAGGCCATTCTCGAGCAGCTGCACCGCCACCTCGCGGAGACGGAGACGCAGCTGCAGACTCTCGGCACCCCGGCCGGAGCGACGCCCTGAGCCCCGCCCGCCCGGGCGGCCCGTTCAGAACCCGAGCGGGATGCCGAGCAGGAAGAACAAGAGTAGCAGCACCGTCCACGAGGCGAGGAAGCAGAGCGAATACGGCACCATCATCAGGATCATGTCGCCGAGGCTCAGGTCGGCGCGATAACGCCGCATGAAGGCGAGAATGATGCCGGCATAGGACATCATCGGCGTGATGATGTTGGTCGACGAGTCGCCCACGCGGTAGGCCGCCGCGACGAGGTCGGGCGTCATCGCGCTGTTCACCTGATAAAGCATCGGCACGAAAATCGGCCCGAGCAGCAGCCACTTCGAATTCAGGCCGCCGACGAAAAGATTGATGCAGGTCGTCGTCAGGACGAAGCCGAAGAGCAGCAGCACGGGGTAATCCGCCACCCCGAGCGCCAGCAGACCCTGCGCGCCGAGGTAGGTGATGAACGCCCCGAGCCCGCTGTAGCCGAGCAGCGCGAGGAAATTGTAGGAGAAGAACGTCAGCACGAGGATGTAACCCGCCGTGTTCATCTGCTTCGTCATCGCCACCACGATGTCGCCCGGCTTGCGGAACCGCCCGCTGGCGAAGCCGAAGAACGCGCCGACGATGACGAAGAACAGCGAGATCATCAGGATGATGTTGTTCACGAACGGCAGCACGCGCGTGCCGCCGGCGTCGGTGTAGGCGCGCAGCGGCCCGAGCGCGAAACCCGCCACGACGGCGAGGGCCACGAGGGTGCCGAGCCCGGCGAACTTCAGGCCGCGCTTCTCGGCCGGCGACAGCTCGAATTCCCCGAGGTTGAGATCGGCCGGCACGGTGAACGGCTGCTTCGCCAGCCGCGGCGCCACGAAGCGCGTCGTCGCCCAGCCGCCGACGAGCGCGAGGAGGAAAGTCGAGGCGACCATGAAGTAATAGTTCATCGTCGCCGGATTCAGCGCCCGGCCGTCGGCCGCGGTGAAGGGCACGTTCTGCGCCTCGGCGAAGATGCGCGCGTTCATGCCGACGATGACGTCGGGCGGGGTCGCGGGGATGAGGTTCGCCGAGAACCCCGCCGACACGCCGGCGAACGCCGCCGCCATGCCGATGAGCGGATTCTGCTTCAACGCCGCGTAGAGCAGGCCCGCCAGCGGCACGAGGATGAGGTAGCCGGCGTCCGTCGCGAGCGAGCTCATGATGCCGAGGAACACGAGCAACAGCGGCATCCACTTCAGCGGCACGTGCCGCGCCGCCTGCTTGATCAGCGCGCCGAGCAGCCCCGCGTGCTCCGCCACGCCGATGGCGATCGTCACCACGAGGATCACGCCGAGCACGCCGCCGCCGAACGCCAGCCAGTTCGTGACGAGGGCGTTGTTGAAGATCCAGCGCACGTGCTCGAATTCGTAGACCGGGCGGATCGTCTGCATCGTGGTGGCGCCGCCCGCGCCGGGCGTCGGGAACTGCAATCCGCCGAGCAGGCACGCGCTGAGAAACGTCAGCGCATACATGCCCGCGAAGAGCAGGACCGGATCGGGAATCTTGTGGCCGACGTGTTCAACCCAGGCGGTGAAGGAGCGACGCGGAGCGGCAGGTTCGGACATGGCGGGGTGACGGGGGCGTGAGCGTGGAGGGGTGACGAGGCGCGCCGCCGGACGGACGCGCCCCGGGAGCGAAGCAAAGCGGGTCCCGTTGGCAAGCGAACCCGGCCGGGAAAAACACCCGTCGCGCGACGGAAAGCGAAGGCGCCACTGTCGCGGGAAAACAGGTTCGCCCTGCGGACCGGCGGCGTCAGCGTCGCGCGCATGTGGGCCTTCGGTCGCTGGACCCTCCTCGTCCTCTCGCTCGGCGTCACCGCCTACGGGCTGTTCGCCTACTTTGCCCTCGTGCCGGGGCAGCTGGTGCATCCGGACATGCGCGCGACCTTCGCCGCCCATCCGGTCCGCATCCTCGCTCATGTGGGTTTCTCGGCCGTCGCGCTGGCGGTGGGGCCGTGGCAGTTTTTCCCCGCGTTGCGCCGCCGGGCGCGCCTGCACCGCGCGCTGGGCTATGCCTACTTCGCCGGCGTGCTGGGCGGCGGCGTCGCCGGCCTGCTCTGCGCCTTCGTGGCCTACGGCGGCCTGGCGTCGCAGCTGGGATTCGGCGCGCTCGCCGCGGCCTGGCTGGTGAGCGGCTGCGCGGCACTCGCCGCCGTGCGCCGCCGGGATTTTGTCGCGCACGAGATCTGGGTGCGGCGGAGTTTCGCCCTGACCTTTGCCGCCGTCACGCTCCGCCTGTGGTTGCCGGGCGCGGTGGCCGCCGGCGTGCGCTTCGAGGACTTCTACCCGGCCGTCGCCTGGCTCTGCTGGGTGCCGAACCTGCTCTTCGTCGAGTGGGCCCTGCCCGCGCCGCGGAGTGCCCCGCGCTGAGCAACCGGTGCGTCCGCTGCCGGCTTGCCGGCGCACTGCGGCACGACAGGCTCGGTGTCATGCCCCGCCTCACCCGACTCCGCTCCTTCGCGCTCCTCGCCCTCGCCGTGTTGCTGCCCGCGTTCGCCGCCGCCAACCCGCCGGACACGACCGACACGCGCTCCGCCATCAAGACATTGCTGCAGGAATTTCTCTCCCGCGTCGACGACCCCGCAATGCACGAGCGGTTCTGGGCCGACGACCTCGTCTACACCAGCGGCCAGGGCATCGTGCGCACCAAGGCGCAGATCGTCGAATCCGTCGCCGCCGCCGCGCGTGGCGCCGCGCCGGACGCGCCGCGCACCCGCTATGGCGCCGAGGACATCCTCGTGCGACCCTACGGCGAGTTCGCCGCGCTCACCTTTCGCCTCCTCGTGCACAATCCCGACGGCACGACCTGGCACTCGCGCAACAGCGGCGCCTTCCTCTGGCGTGACGGCCGCTGGCAAGTCGTCACCTGGCAAGCCACCCGCGAATCCCCGCCCGCCGGCTGAAGCCCCCACACAACACCCCCGCGCCGCCCCGCACCCCGCGCCGCGCCACCTCCGTCCTGCCGAACATGACACTTAATAAGTGTCATGTTCCCCAAGCTCACTCGGAGATCGGCAGAAAACCCACGTCGGCAAATGACACTTATTAAGTGTCATTGCGTTTGCGCGGTGTGCCGGAGCCAGCGGCTCTCGGGATGACGCGCCGCGATCAGGCGGGGCGCTCGCCGCGGCGGACGGCGAGAAGCCAGACCAGGAGCTGCAGCGTGCGCTCGGCGTCGGGCATCTGGCTGTTCTGCGTCACATAGGCTTGGATGCGCTGGCGCGGCAGACCGAGCAGGCGGGCGAGGTTGGCTTGATCACCGTAGCGAACGAGATGCGGGCGCAGTTGGGCGCGCAGCTCATTCCAAAGCGGCGTCTGCCGGCCGGGACGAAGGGTCTTTCCGCGTCGCGCCGCGGGGCGATCGATCCGGTAGGCTTTGTGCGCGTGCTTCGCCATCAACCTGGCCATCTCGACGACGGCGGCGGCGAGGGCTTCGGGCAAACCATGGGCGGCTTCGGAGGTGCTGTAGGACATGACACCTATTAAGTGTCATGTTCGGTGGGGTCGCAGCGGGCGAAACCGCCTGAATTCAGGAGGGGGAGCGCGGGAATCGGTCGCCTGAATTTCGGAGGTCGCACGCGGGGTGGCGGCGCGCAGGGTAGACGGGATGAAGAATGTTGATTCGCTTTCTTTGAGGTCCGTCCAAGTTCGCTTCGCGGTGCAGCCGCTGCCGGCGGATTTCGTCACCCGGGTGCGCGCCACGCGGCGCGACGATTTCGCTCGCGCGGTCGAGGTGACCGTCGCACAGGGCGGGGAACCGATGCGCGACCAGTTGCGCCGCGCCGCACCGGGCGAGCGATTGATCCTCTGCAGTTACCAGGCGGTGCCGCTCTCGAGTCGCTTCGCCGAAATCGGACCCATCTACGTCAGCGCCGACCCGCCGCCCACGGGACCGCTCGTCGAGTTGCTGCCGGCCGGCTATTTCAATCGCACCTTTGCCCTGCGGGCCTACGACGCGCGGGACGAGATCGTCGGCTCGACGCTCGTCGATCCCTCGCACGCGGCGGACAAAATTCGCGACCTGCTGGCGCAGCCGGGCGTCGGGTATCTTCATGCGCGCTTCGCCGGTCACGGGTGCTTTGCGGCCCGCATCGACCGGTGCGCCGGCCACGCGGCGACGGCCATGTTCGAGCAGCCGTTCGGTGATGCGATTTGAGACTGGCGTCGGGCCGAGTCGCCGAGCTGCGCCCGCCGCCGACCGCACCGTTCGCGGACAGTCGGGAGGGGAGTCAAGCTGCACCCCGGGGTCGCCCCTCGTCACACGCGGGCTGGGGGCGCGCGGCGATTTCAGGCCGGGTGTCGCGCGGGCGTGACAACGGAGGGGCGGGCAGCGCAGGCGCGCAGGCCGGCCGTCGGGCTTGCTCAGCGCCGGGCGTGGGCGCGGGCGTGACGTTCGCGCATTTCGGCGACGACCCGATCGTGCTGGCGGCCGAATTCGCCCGAATTGAACACGAGCGGCGTGCCGGAATCGTAGCGCCTCACCTCGAACAGCGCGTGCATCGCCACCGGGTAACGATTGATGTAGGTGGCGGGGTCCTTGAGGTAAACGCCGAGCACCTTCAGGTATTGCGTGCCGCCGGGCCGGCCCACCTTCACCTTGGTGTAGTCGAGTTTCTCCACGTCGACCCAGCGCACGAAGCCGGTCGAGACGCCGGCCGGGTTGTATTCGAAGCCCTCGTCGTCCATCCGGAAGATCAGGGGATTCTTCACGAATCGCCAGGCGAACACCCCGCACATGAAGAGGCCGATGAGGGTGAAGAACCCGAACATGACCTTCCCCATCGTGCCCATCTCCTCCTCGGTCTCCAACGGAAACAACCCGACGTCGGGGAGGAACACCAGATCGAGAAAGAGCAGCGTCAGCCCGAGGGCCGGCACGAGACAGACGAGATGAATCCAACGCGGGATGCGAAATTCGTAAGGGGGCATGCAGTGGGGTGACGGGCCGTCAGCATGGTCGCGCGTTCGCGGCAGAAAAGCGCGAATTGCGGCGACTTTGCCGTGGCGCGCCTGTCAGGCCTCGCCCGCGATCTCGCCGGGGCCGGACGCGCCACTCTCGGACGTCGTGTCGTCGAGCGGCAGGTTTTCCGTCGGGGGCGCGATGCCGGCGGCCGCCAGTTCCCGGCGCAGGCGCGGCAACCAGCGCGCCATGACATCCTCGCTCGTGAAGGTGGCCGCGACGTCGAAGCCTTCGTCGCTGAGGAAGCCGAGCACGTCGGCGAGGTCGGCCACATCCTCGTCGAGGAAGTATTCGTCAACCACCGCCTGGCTGGCAACGTGCGGGACGAGTTCCGGGCAGAAGCGATCCGCCTCGGGGTCGACGCCTTGGAGGGTCAAGGACCCGGAGATGCGCGCCGCGGCGAGACGCCGGGCGTAGTCGTCGAGGCGTTCGCACGCGAAGGCGAGATTGGCGAGACGCGCCTGCCGCAGGAGCGCGGCGCGATGTTGGAGGAGTTGGTGGAAGTTCATGGTTTCGGCGGGGGTTTACGTTGCGGTTGCTCGGACCACTGACGTGCCGCAGGCGGTGCGGCCCTGGACTCTGCCACGCGGCGGTCGCGACGACCGAAAGCGCGGCTCACGCTCAACCTGACCCTTGTTCCCTGTCGCAAATCACAGTCTCAACCGTGCATCTGACCTGACATCGAACACCCTCTAGATCGTCCCATTTCCGAATTAGACAAGCGTCAATTTTTTCGCCGCCTGCGACACGGGCGCGTTCGCGCGGGCCCGCCCGGCGAATAATCCCCGAAAGCGTTGCAGTGGAGAGCGGAACCGGGCGGCGGCGGTTTAAAGGTCGTGACCCGGACCCGCACCCGGTAGGCAGGCGGACCGCACCCGATGCTTCCCCATTCCCGACTTCCGGCGCTCTTTTGCGCGCTCCTTGCCCTCTCGTCCGTCAGCGCACCCGCCGGCATCCTGGAGGACCGGGCGATCGAGGACGCGATCCAATCGTCCTTCGTCTTCCGCGAACTGCTGGCCGATCCCACGATGGTGCAGATCTACGTGCGCTACGGCGCGGTCGAGGTGCGCGGCCAGGTGGCCGACGAGCACGAGCACCTGCTGGTCGGCGACCTCATCGCCGCGCTGCCCCACGTGCGGACCGTCGACAACCGGCTTTTCGTCGACTCCGCCCATCGCCGCAGCACCTACCTCTGGCTCGGCGGCCGCATCCGCGCCCACCTGCTCATGCAGGCGTCCGTCGAGGTCGAGAAACTCACGATCCGCGTGTCGACCGAGACCATTCAATTCGGCGGCCGGGTGCGCGACGCCGCGCAAAGCGATCTCATCGCCACCCTGATCGGGAATTTCAGCTCCGGCCGCATGCTGCGCAATCAGCTGGAAATCTCGCCGGACCTCCGTCCGCGACGCGCCATCGACGATGCCTCGGTGACTGCGCTCGCCTGGGGCGCCCTGCGCACCATGCCGACGCTGCAACTCAGCCCTCGCGCCATCACGAGCGAGGGCGGTCACGTCAGCATCGTCGGCATCGGCGCCGCGCCGGGCGACCTCGTCGAGGTGGCCACCCGGCTCAGCGCCCTCCGCGGCGTGCAACGGATCACGAATCAGGTGATCGTGGCGCCTTGATCCGCCCCGGGCGGGCGGGGTTCAGCCCAGCACCTTGCGCAAGGCGCGGTGGCATGCGGCCATCTCCTCGGGCAGGCCGATGCTGATCCGCGCCCAGTCGAGCAGCGGCGGGAAGGCGCGCCCGATCTCGATGCCCTCGGCGCGCATCTGCGGGAGAAATTCCGCGATCGGCCGGCCCGTCTGGAAGAACACGAAGTTGCCGTGCGGCTCCGCCCACGTGCGCCCGAGCGCGCGCAACTCGGAGATGAGCGCCTCGCGTCCGGCCTGAATCTTGGCCCGCGTCGCCGCGATGAACGCCTCGTCGCGCAACGACGCGCTCGCCGCCGCCATCGTCACGACGCTGAGGCTGCCGGTCATCCGCGCCCGCAGCTTCACCGCCAGCGCCTCGGGCATGACGGCGTAGCCGAGCCGCAGCCCGGCCAGGCCGAAGATTTTCGAGAAAGTGCGCGCGACAACGACGTTGCGGCCCTCCGCCGCGAGCGGCGCGCAGGTGCGGCCGGCGAAATCGTCCGACAACTCGAGGTAGGCCTCGTCGATGAACACGGTGGTGCGCTCCGCCTGCGCGCGCACGAAGGCCTTCATCTCCTCGGCCGGACACACGGTGCCGGTGGGGTTATTCGGGTTGACGAGGTAGATGAGCGAGGTGCGCGGCGTGACGGCCGCGGCCATGGCGGGCAGGTCGTGCTCGAGGCGCGCGTTGAGCGGCACGCGGATCGCCTTGCCGCCGACGCGGTCGGCGGCGTTGAGCAACGCGAGGTAGCTCGGATGGCCGGCGACGATCTCGCCCTGCTCGAGGCCGAAAAGAAAACCCGCCGCATCGAGGATCTCGCCGGAGCCGGCGCCGAGCACGATCTGCTCGGGGCGGCAGTTCTCGCGCGCCGCGATCAGCGCCACGAGGTCGCGCTCCTCCGCGTCGGCGTAGCGGAACGAGCCCGGGATCGCCGCGCGCATCGCCTCCTGCGCCGAGGCGGCGGGGCCGAAGGGATTCTCGTTGTAGTTGAGCCGGATGAGACCGGGCGCGACGAGCGGACGGCGCGGGGCGGCGGCGGGCGCCGGCGTCTGCGCGGACAGACGGGCGTGCGGGGCAAGAGCGGTGGCGGCGAGCGTGGCGCCGGCGGCCTTCAGCCACTGGCGACGATTCAGGGTGAGCGACATGGGGCGAGGGGTTGCCGCCATGCCAGCACAAGCGCGCCCCGACGCAATCCCGCGCGCGCGAGCGGCTCAGAAAATGCGCCGGCCCCAAGCCGTCGAGCGCAGGAGCAAGCGCGTGATCGCCCACGACACCAGCACCGCGCCCACCGTCGCCAGCATGAACTTCGCGAACGGCCCCAGCGGCACGTCGCGCAGCAGCAGCTGGCAGACGACGACGACCGGCAGGTGCACGACATAGATGCCGTAGGCGTCCGCGGAAAACGCCCGCACCGCCGCGCTTTCCCCGCCGAGACGCGCGCGAAACAAACCGAGCAGGCCGAGGCCGAGTCCGACGCACAGCACGGCCTCGAGCGTCGCGAACCCGAGCGTGCGCCAGCTCGCCCCGCCGCCGGCGAACCAGCTGAAGTCGCGCCCCGGCCAGAAGCGATACACGGCGAACGCCGCCACCGTGACGACAGACACGCCGAGCGCAACGCGCCCCCAGCGCTCCGGCATGCGTTCGAGCCAGCGCGTGCGACCGGCCCACAGGCCGAGCAGGAAGAGCGTCGCATATTGCACCGCGTGCGCCGGCTCGACCGGCAGCACGCCGAGCAGATCGACCCAGCGATCGACCGGATACTCGACGCGCACGAGCGCGGTCGCCCCGGCGAGGAAGCCCACCAGCAGGATCACGGCGCCGACTCCCGGATCGCGGCCCGGCGTCGCCGGCGTCTGCGTCAGGGCGGGCCAGCGCGCGGCCGCGGCGGCGAAGAGGAGATTCAGCACCAGCAGATCGACCACGAACCAGAGATGAAGAAACTGCGGGCGATCCATCGTCAGCCCGGTCAGCAGGTAGGCCGCCGCCGCCGGCACGCCGAGCCGCCACAGCCGGTCGACCACGAAGGCCCGCGCGCCCTTGCGGGCGAGCGTCGCCGGCGTGAAGCAACCGGAGAGAAAGAAGAACAGCCCCATGAAGAACATGGCGTTCACCGTGATCATCAGCCCGAGCGCCTCCGAGCGCACGGGTTCGCCCACCGGCCACGCGCCTCCCGTCGGGCCGTAGGCTTGCGCCGCGTGGTGCGCGACCACGAGCACGGTCAGTGCGGCGCGGAGGTGGTCGACGAAGAGCAGGCGGCCGCCCGACGGCGGCACGACCGGAACGGAGGAAGGTGGCGCCATGAAACGGGCGGAGCGCCGCTCACCGGCCGCTCGGTGCGGGCGGGATCGGGTCCTTTTCCAGTTGTTCGCTCACGCAGTCGTTGCAGATGCCGTGCGTGAAGCGGATGCGGTCGCGCCGCTCGAAATATTCCTCGACCTGCTGCCAGTAGCCGGCGTCGTCGCGGACCTTCTTGCACCAGGCGCAAATCGGCAGGAGGCCCGTGAGCGTCTCGACTTCGGCGCGGGCGCTCGTGAGTTGCTCATGGCGCTTCTGCAGCGTCGCAATCAGCAGCGAGGTGAACAGTGCGACGATGAAGAAACTCGCCTCAAGGTCGCCCAGCACCTGCAGCGCCTCCGCGACGCGCGGCCAGTCGTTGGCGAAGGAGAAGAACGCAAACAACGAGCGCCCGACGTGGAAGAGCCCGTGCAGCAGGAAGACGTTCGCCGGGGCGAAAATCGGCTGCCAGAAGAACCGATGCGCGCGGCGCAGGCTGAAGAACGCCGCGAAGCCGAGCACGGCCCACACGGTGCCGTTCGTCACCATGCGCCACGGCGTCGCGGGCCCGCCCAGCAGGAAATAGAGCAGCGCGGCGGCGTGGAAAACGAGGATGGCGCCGAGCAGCCGCCACGGCAGCCGTTCCCCGGCGATCGCCCGCGCGCCGGCCAGCAGCGTCCCCTGCCCGACCGTCACCAACAGCGTCGGCACAAACCGCCCGAACCACTCCGGCAAATCGGGACGCAGCGCGAAGAAGACGTCCGCCACGACCATCACCCATGCGCCGAGCATCCAGTAGCGAGCGGGGGGATTGCGCCCCTGCACGAACCACCCGTGGGTCAGGAGCCCCGCCATAATCACCGCAATGACAATGTTCGTCAGGTAGATGGCGGTTTCCTGGGGCATGCGGGATTCGCGGGAGCTTGGTAATTCACCGTGGCTTGGAAAGCACGAAACCGGCCGGTTCCGCGCTGCGTCACGCCGCGCCCCCCGGGCGCCGGCGATTCCGACGCCGGCGCCGATTTTGGCTGTAACCCCGACCGCCTCAGCCGGGTTATTGACTCGTCGCCCGTCCGTCGCGGGGGCATTCTTTTACTGGCCTCATGCACTCCCTGCTTGCCGATTTCGCCCTCGCCTTCCGCCTGGTGCGCAAGTCCCCCGGCTTCGCCGCCACCGTCGTCGCCGTCCTTGCCCTCGGGGTCGGCGCCAACACCGCCATTTTCAGCGTCATCCACGCGGTGCTGCTCAACCCCTTCCCCTACCCGCGCTCCGAGCAGTTGCTGTTCATCGGCACAACCTCGGAAGGTCAGCAAGGCGTGTCGCCGATGACCTTCCCGGAATACCAGGATTACTCCGCCCAGCTCCGCTCCATCGAGCACCTGACTTGGGCCACCAACCGCACCTTCACCCTCACTGGCGTCAGCGAGCCCGCCGCGCTCAACGGCGCCGCCGTCACCGCCGCCGCGTGGCCGATGCTCGGGTTGGCGCCGATGCTCGGCCGCACCTTCACCGCCGCGGAGGACCAGCCTGGCGCCGCCCCGGTCGCCGTCCTCAGCGCCGCCACGTGGCAGGGCAAGTTCGGCCGCGACCCGGACATCCTCGGCCGCGAGATCGTCCTCAACGGCCGCGCCTACACCGTCGTCGGTGTCATGCCCCCGCGCTGCAAGTTCTGGGGCGCCGAGGTCTGGGTGCCCGCCGGCCTCGAGGCGGACACGGAGATCATGCGCAACCGCATCATGCGGATGAACTCGTGGGGCATCGGCCGCATGAAGGCCGGCGTGACGCTGGAGGAGGCGAACACCGAGCTCGGGGTCATCGCGCAGCGCATCGCCACCCAATACCCCGACACCAACCGCAACCTCAGCGCCCGCGCGAGCCTGCTCGCCGAATCCGTCACCGGCCCGGTGCGCGAGCCGTTGCTGATGCTGCTGGGCGCCGTCGGCTTCGTGCTGCTGATCGCGTGCGCCAACGTCGCCAATCTCCTCCTCGCCCGCTCGGCCACGCGCCAGCGCGAATTCGCCATCCGCGCCGCGCTCGGCGCGGGCCGCTTCCGCCTCATCCGCCAGGTGCTGCTCGAGGTGCTGCCACTCGCCCTCCTCGGCGCCGCGGCCGGCATCCTCGCCGCGGCGTGGGGACTGCAAGCCCTGCTCGGCCTCCTGCCGGCCGAGGCGATCCCGGCCGAGTCCGAGGTGCGGATGAACCTGCCCGTCATGCTCCTCTCGCTCGGCGTCTGCGTCGGCACGATGCTGCTGTTCGCCCTGCTGCCGGCGCTCGAGCTCGCCCGCACCCAGTTCACCGGCGTGCTGCAGGAGGCCGGCGCGCGCGGCTCCGGCGGCCCCCGCGGCGGACGCCTGCGCGCCGCGCTCATCGTGGCCGAGATCAGCCTCTCGCTCGTCCTCCTCGTCGGCGCCGGCCTGCTCATCCGCAGTTTTTCCAAGCTCCAGTCGGTCGACCCCGGCTTCAACACGACCAACCTCCTCGCCGTGCTGCTGCAGCTGCCGGACTCGCGCTACGCGCACAGCGTGCAGGCCACGCAATTCTACCGCGACCTGCTTGAGCGTGTTCGCCTCCTGCCCGGCGTCCAGTCCGTCGCCGCCGCCAGCAACGCCCCCTTCCTCGGCGGCAGCGGCATCCCGCTCATCACGCCGGACAAGACCTATGCCTCGCTGAGCGACCTGCAGGGCGTGCAGTTCAGCGGCGTGCTCGGCGACTACTTCGCCGCGCAAGGGCTGCGCCTCACGCAGGGCCGCGTGTTCACCGAAGCCGACCGCGCCGGCAGCGAGCCGGTCATCATCCTCAACGAGGCGGCCGTGCAGCGTTTCCTCGCCGCCGGCACCGATCCCATCGGCCAGCGCGTCATGCTCGGTCTGCCCGAAAACCTCCTCACGCCCGGCCTGCTGCCGCCCGGCCTCGACCGGTTCCAATGGGCCACCATCGTCGGCGTCGTCGCCAGCGCCCGCCATTTCGGCCTGCAGGGCGACCCCGTGCCCGCGGCGTATTTCCCGATCGAGCAGGGCTGGGAGGCGCCGTTCCTGCGCAACAACCTCTTCGTGCTCGTGCGCACGTCCGGCGACCCGCTGGCCGTCGCGCCCGCGGTCCGCGCCGCCGTCAAGGCGCTCGACCCGGACCAGCCCGTCGGCCGCATGGCGCCGCTCGAGACCATCATCGCCGAGAGTCTCAGCCAGTCGCGCTTCGGCACGGTGCTGCTCGGGCTCTTCGCCGCCGTCGCCGCCGTGCTGGCGATCGTCGGCATCTACGGCGTGGTGGCGTGGAACGTCACGCAACGCACGCGCGAACTCGGCATCCGCGCCGCGCTCGGCGCCACGCGCGAGGACGCCCTCCGGCTCGTGCTCGGCCAGGGCATGCGCGTCGTCGGACTCGGGCTCCTGCTCGGTCTGGGCGGCTCGCTGGCGCTGACGCGCCTGCTCGAGCGCATGCTCTACCGGACGAGTCCCTTCGATCCCTGGATCTTCACCGCGGTCGCGGCGTTGCTGGCGCTCGTGGCGCTCGCCGCCTGCCTGGTGCCGGCGCTCCGCGCCAGCCGCGTGAGCCCGCTGGAGGCGCTGCGCACGGACTGAGCGCACGCGGCGGCGGCGGGAATCGGCGTTTGCCGCCGCCGGGCGGATCGCTTGTCCTGCCGCCATGCCATTCACGCCCGCCTCCCCCGCCTCCGTCGCGGCCTTCCTCGCGATCGTCGCGTTCGTCGTCACCGCGTTTTTCGTCGCCGTCTTTCGTGCGAGCGGCGGCGACCTGCGGAAAACGCTCCTCGTCGCACTCGGCGCCGGCGTCTGGATCGGCGCACTCGCCGCGCTGGTGGCCAGCGGGCGGATGGAGGCGCTGCCCGGGCACGGCGTGCCGGTGTTCTTCGGTCTCGTGCTGCTGGTCAGCATCGGGGCGGGGCTCGGGTCGCTCGGCGGACGCATCGCGCGCGGTGTGCCGTTGGCGGCGCTGGTGGCGTTTCAGGGTTTCCGTTTCCCGCTCGAACTCGTCCTGCACCGCTGGGCGGCCGAGGGCACCATCCCGGGCACGATGACGTGGACCGGGCAGAATTGGGACATCGTCGCGGGCATCGTCGCTCTGCTGGCCGCGCCGTTCGCCGCCCGGCGCCGCGGCATCGCGTGGGGCGCAAACGTCGTCGGGCTGCTCCTGCTGCTGAACGTCATGCGCGTCGCCGTGATGTCTTCGCCGCTGCCCTTCGCGTGGGGCCAGCAACCGCCGCTGCTGCTGGCGTTACACCTGCCTTACGCGCTGATCGGGCCGGTCTGCGTCGGCGGCGCCCTGTTCGGCCACCTCGCGCTCACCCGCGCGCTGCTCCGGCGGCCGTGACCGGCGCAGCCGGCGGCCCGCCTCCGCCCGGGTCGGACCGGAGGCGCGCGGCCCCGCACTGAGGCCGGATCACTCGGCGTCGCCGGCGTGCTCGAACCACAGCCACGTCGCCACGACCGCCATGAGGAGCGTCGGACCGATGACGACGGCGGGCTGGACCGGCACATTCCAGTGCGGAATCGCCCAAGCGACGAACGCGCACTTGGCCAGGATCAACGTCCAACCGAGCGCCAGCACGCGGGGGGTCGTCCACAGGATCCGCTCTTTGTCGGAAGGGATCGGGTTGTTCATGGCGGTAGGATACTCCTTCGCCCGCTCCCTGGCTGCGCATGCATTGCCCGGAGACGGACAACCCGCGGTGAGGTTGGGCTGGCGCCACGGCGGGCGGACTGGCTTGCTCGCGCGGTGATGATCTCGCCCGCCACGCCCGCCGATCTGCCCGCGCTTGCCGCGCTCGAGCGCGCGGTGTTCGCCCACGAGGTGTATCCGGGCTTCTTCTTCCGGCAGGCGCACGATCTCTGGCCGCGCTGGCTGCTCGTCGCGCGCGACGAGGCCGGCGCCGTCACCGGCTATGTGCTCGGTGCGCCCGCGGCGGAGGCGGGCCGCGCCTGGCTGCTCTCGGCCGCGACGGCCCCCGAAGCGCGCGGCCGCGGCGTGGGTGCGCGCCTCCTGCACCGGCTGCTCGAAGGCATGGCGAGCGAGGACATCCGCGACGTGCGCCTGACCGTGCACCCGGACAACCCCGCGCGCCGCCTCTACGAGCGGACCGGCTTCGCCCCCGTGGCGCAGGACGCCGCGTATTTCGGCCCGGGCGAGCCGCGGCTGGTGCTGAGCGCCGCGCTCGGCGCCGCGCACCTTCACGTGCTCGACACGCCGCGCCTGACGCTGCGCCGGTTCACGCTGGCCGACGCGCCGTTCATCGTCGCGCTGCTCAATTCCCCCGGCTGGCTGCGCGCCATCGGCGACCGCGGCGTGCGCACCGAGGCGGAGGCGCGCGCCTACCTGCTGCGCGGAGCGTTCGCCAGCCACGCCGAGCACGGCTTCGCGCTCTGGCACGTCGCGCGCCGCGACACCGGCGAGGCCGTCGGCATGTGCGGACTCATCCGTCGCCCCTATCTCGACGTGGCGGACGTCGGGTTCGCCTTCCTCCCGGCCCACACGGGCCAGGGCTACGCCACCGAGGCCGCGGCCGCCACGATCGAGCACGCGCGCACGATTCTCCAACTGCCCGGCCTCGGAGCCATTGTGCTGCCCGAAAACGCCGCCTCGCTCCGCGTCCTGCACAAGCTCGGGTTCGCCGAGGCGGGAAGGATCACGCCGCCCGGATCGACCCAGGAGCTGGCGTTGCTGCGCCGCTCGTTGGCCGGGGACGCTCGCACCTGAACGTTATCGCTTGAGCGCGATTTTGGGACGGTTTGGCGGTGTCGTGTTTCCCTCCGGACCCGAACCCGCCCAATCGGGGTCATGAGAAGGTCCCTCGTCGCCCTCGGCCTGCTTTTGGCCCCCTTGGCCGCCGCGCAGACGCCGTCACTGCGCGTGCTCTTCCTCGGCAACAGCCTCACCGCCGGCCACGACGTCCCCGCCATCGTCGCCGCGCTCGCTCAGGTGCAGGGCGTCGGCTTCACCGCCGAGACGCGCGCCCCGGGCGGCGTCAGTCTCCAGGACCACTGGAATTTCGGCCACGCCCAACTCCTGCGCCACACGGCCTTCGACGTCGTCGTGCTGCAACAGGGGCCGTCGACGCTGCCGGAGAGCCAGACGCACCTGCGGCATTGGGCGACGACCTGGTCGGACTTCGCGCGCGCGCAAGGCGTGACGCCGGCGCTGTTCATGGTCTGGCCGGTCACCGGGCAGATCAACGGCTTCGATCTCGTCTCCCTCTCCTATCGCAACGCCGCCGCTGCGGCCGGCGCGGAGATCTTTCCCGCCGGCGAAGCCTGGGAAAACGCGCTGGCCGCCTCGCCCGGACTCCAGCTCTACAGCGATGATCTCCACGCCAACCAGGCCGGCGCGCTCCTCGCCGCGATGGTGATCGGACGCGGCATGTTCGCGCTCGACCCGGCGCGCGTGCCGGCGCGCCTCCAGACGGCGAGCGGCCCCATCGCCGTCAGCGAGGGCACCCTCGCGCATTTCCGCAACATCGTGGGCGCGATGCCGGCCCGCACCCTCGCCGCCGCGGGTGCCCCGGCGACACCGGCGACTCCGGGCAACCCGGCCGGCCCGACGACGACGCCACCGGCCGCGCCCGGTCCGGCGGCCGGCGCGGCGAGCGGCGGTGGCAGTCCCTCGCTGTGGCTGCCGGGTGGCGTGATCCTGTTAATCCTGCTCCGTCGCGTCGCGGCCCCGGCGGCGGGGTATTGAGCGGCGACTGCCGGCGGGGGCGGGAGCGGAGTTGCGCCGTGCATGCCGGTGCGTTGAATGCCGGCGTGAAGACGCCGCCCCGCGAAATCCGCGACCGCATGTGCACGCGCAAGCGCCGCTACCGCACGCAAGGCGATGCGCTCGACGCGGCCCTGCTCGCCGGCGTCGAACGCCAGCGCAGCGCCTACCGTTGCCAGGTGTGCGGCCACTGGCATCTCGCGACGTCACGCTGAGCCAATCGTCGGCGTAGGGCCGGTCTGTGACCGGCCGCTTCGAACTCGCCCGAATGGCCAGTCACAGACTGGCCCTACCCGCGCCGTGTCACCGCTCCCGGGTCGCGCCGAACCGTCGCGCCGCCGCTTGCCTCGGGAAACGCTCCGCGCATTCTGCCGGCCATGGTTGCGCGACTGCTCCAACTCGGCCTGTTCCTCAGCGGCGGATTCGTCGCCGCGGCCGCGTTCGCCCAGGTCGCGGCGCCGGCTCCGGCCGCACCCGCCGCGGCGGAGGAATTCTCGCCGCGCCCGGTCACGACTTGGCTCGAAGCGCAGATCGAGTTGCACCGGCGCGGCTTTTCCTGCGGCTCCATCGACGGCGTCGCCGGCGCGCAGACCGCCGCGGCCCTGCGCGCGTTCCAGCGCAGCGCCTACCTCGAGGAGACGGGCACGCTGACGCCGGCAACGCGGGAAAATCTGCTCCTCACCGAGCCGCCGCTGACGACGCACACGATCACGACCGAGGAACTCGCCTCGCTCGCGCCGCTGCCCGACACGTGGCTCGGCAAGTCCGAGCGCGACCGCCTCGGTTTCGCCACGGCGCTGGAGTTGATCGCGGAAAAATACCGCGCCAGCCCGCGCTTCCTCCAGCGGATCAACCCCGGCGTGACGTGGGACGACCTCTTGCCCGGCACCACGGTCCAGGTGCCGGCGGTGGGCGAATTTTATCCGACCGTCCGCACCGCCCATCTGCACGTGAAACTCGCCGAGCGCATCCTCCAGGTGAACGACGCGGAGGGCCGGTTGATCGCGCATTTTCCCGTCAGCATCGCGCGTTCGGTCGACAAGCGCCCGGTCGGCGAGCTGCAAGTGGTCGTGGTGATCGAGGACCCGAACTACACGTTCGATCCGGCGGTGTTTCCGGAGTCGGAGGAAGGCCGCACGCTCGGACGCCGGCTCATTCTGCCGCCGGGCCCGAACAATCCGGTCGGCGTCGCTTGGATCGGACTCAACCGCAGCGGCTACGGCATCCACGGCACCCCCGATCCGGAAAAGGTCGGCCGCACGGAATCGCACGGCTGCTTCCGCCTCGCCAACTGGGACGCCCGCACGCTGCTGCGGCTGGCCTGGACGGGATTGCCGGTGATCGTGGAACCGTGAGTGGAGCTGCGGACGTGCGGTTGAGTTGCGCGCAAGCGCGCAACCTACAGGAAACGTGCGAGAAGTGGATGTAGGGCGGGGTCGCCGAACCCCGCCGCGAACGTGATGCGACGCTCGCACTAAGGCGGGGTTCGGCGACCCCGCCCTACAATCGCGCCCACGTCGCTGACGCGCCTCAGACGTGATCGAGCGCCTGGCCGAGGTCCCAGATCAAGTCGTCCGCGTTCTCGATGCCGATCGAGATGCGCACGAGGTCGTCGGTGACGCCGCTGGCCTTCTTCGCCTCGGGCGTGAGACCGGAATGCGTCATCGCCGACGGGTGCTGCGCGAGCGACTCGGTCGAGCCGAGCGAGACGGCGAGCTTGATGATCTTCAGATGGTCGAGGAAGCGGAACGCCTCGGCTTCGCCGCCTTTGACGCAGAGCGAGATGAGCGAGCCGGGACCGGTCTGCTGCTTCTTGTAGATCGCGTATTCCGGGTCGCCCTCCTTGAGCAGGCCGAGGAAGCCCACGGCGCGCACCTTCGGGTGTGTGACGAGGAACTCGGCGCACTTCTGCGCGTTCACGGCGGCGGCCTCGGCGCGGATCTTCAGCGTCTCGAGCGAGCGCGTGAGCAGCCACGCGGTGTGCGGGTTCGGCATGCCGCCGAGGCTGTTGCGCAGGCTGCCGAGCGCCTTGAGCAGCGCGAAGTCGTTCGCGAGCACGACGCCGCCGACGATGTCGGAGTGGCCGCCGATGTATTTCGTGGCGGAATAGATCACGAGGTCCGCGCCGAACTTCGCCGGCTGGCAGAACACGGGGCCGGCGACGGTATTGTCGACCATGATGAGCACGCCGCGGCCGTCCGCGGTCCGGTGCGCGGCCGTGGCCTCGCGCATGGCGCCGAGGTCGGTGAGCCGGTTGTTCGGGTTGGCCGGGGTCTCGATGAAGACGGAGCGCGTCTTCGGGTTGAGCAGCTTCTGCGCGTCGGCGACGACGTTCGGGCCGGCGGTGATGAAGTGGCACTTGATGCCGAACTTCGCGAGGAAGCCGCGCATGAACGTCTCCGTGCCGCCGTAGAGCGGGGCGGTGACGATGCACTCGTCGCCGGGGACGTGGGTGGCGAGCAGCGCGGTGCTGATCGCGGCCATGCCGGACGAGAAGCTGAGCGCGCCCTTCATGCCCTCCCACATCGCCATGCGGTCCTCGAAGATCTCGAGGTTGGGGTTGTTGAAGCGCGAGTAGATCAGGCCGGCCTGGTGCTTGCCGGTCGGCGCGCCGCCCTCGCCGCGCATCCAGGCGAAGAATTTCTTGCCGTCCTCCGACTTCCTGAACGCGAAGGTCGAGGTGAGGAACACCGGCGGCTTCACGGCGCCCTCGCTCAGGAACGGGTCGAAACCGTGGCTGAGCGCGAGGGTTTCGGGGTGGAGACGGGAGAATTCTTCGGGGGTCAGCTTGGACATGAGGACGGAGCATTTATGACACGGCCGCCGGACGCAAGGCGCGGCTGCGCCGGCGCGCACAGTTCGGGTGATTTTACCCATGCGCGCGGGATCGATTGTAGAGCGGGGTCTCCGAACCCCGCCGCGAACGGGATACGTCCGACGCAAGCGATAACACGTCCGCACCACGGCGGGGTCAGGAGACCCCGCCCTACATTTCCGAATCAGCCCGTTGCGCTCACGTCGTCCCGGCAAAGTGTAACCTAATAGGTTACACTTCCGCCCCGCCGGTTTTTCCTTTTTGCGGGGGCGGGTCTCTGGTCGAGTCGCGGCCTCATGCTTCGTGTCCTGCTTCCGCCGAACCTCGCCAGCGCCGCGCCGCGCGACGCGATCGCGTTGCGGCTGGAGCTCGACCTCGCCGCCGCGCCGCCGCCGGAGCTGGTGCCGGGACTCGCGGTGTTGCAGCGCCACGGCGTGCAGCCGGCCCCGGTCGTGCTCGTGCAGTTCACCCGCGCGCAGTTGCGCGAGCTGCTCACGGCCCTCACGGGCGAAAAGGTCTTCTACCTTGTCGACCGCCCGCGCGACCCGCTGCCGTGGAACGGCCTCGCCCTCCCCGGCGTGAGCGAGCACCTCGTCGAAAAGCCCGCCGCCGCCCCGATCCCATCCGGCTCTCCCGCCACAACGCACCCGCCCGCTTCCGGCGCGGCGCAGAAGGCCAAAGTCCGTAATACGGACTTTGCGCCTTCGTCCCAAGTCGAAGTGCCTCGGGGCAATGTTCGTAATACGAACATTGGCTCGGAGGTGCGGCCGGGGCTGCGGGGGGCGGGGGTTCGACATCCGAGCAGCCGCGCGGGGGGCGGAGCCGAGCGGGAGGTGGCGCCGCTGACCGTCGACGGCTCGGAGCACTACCTCGCGATCACGCTGCCGTCGCGCGAGTCGGCGCTGCACGAGCCGGCGCTGGATTTCGTGCGCGAACACCGCTTCACGCTCGATCCGCTCACGCGCAAGTGGTGGCTGCGCGACCGGCACAAGGTCCTCAACCTCCTCGCCACGCACGGCGCCGCGCTGCGCGAGCGCTTCGGCGCGCAGTTCACGGAAAACTTCACGCGCAACACCGCCAAGCTGCAACCGGCCGAGATCGCCGCGGAGGTCACCGAGGCGGGCGACGCGTTCGAGGTCGCGCTCGGCCTCCGCGCCGGCTCGGCGGGCGACGCGCAGGTGCGCGCGGCGCTGGCGACGGGCCGCGGCTACCTCGAGGACGGCGACCGCATCCACCTGCTCGACGCCGCGCGCGTCCGCCAGCTCGAGGCCGCGCACCGCGCCCTCGCGCAATCGCCCACCGCCGCCACGGGGGCGCAGGGACGTCACCGCATCGCGCGCTCGCGTGCGACCGAGGTGGCCGACCTGCTCGAGACGATCGCGCCGCATTTCGCCGCCCCCGAGACGTGGCGGCGGCGCAGCGCCGCGTTGCGCAACCTGACCACGCTCGCGCCGGCGCCCGTGCCGGACTGGTTCGCGGCGACGCTGCGTCCCTACCAACGCCTCGGCGTCGCGTGGCTCTGGCACCTTTATCGCGAACAGCTCGGGGGCATCCTCGCCGACGAAATGGGCCTCGGCAAAACAGCGCAGGCGCTGGCGTTGCTGGCGGCGGTGACGGGGGAACGCGCGCCATCTTCCCACGGGAGTGAGGCCCGGCGCGGAGCGGAGTCCGCGCCCCACCCTTCGCTGGTCGTCGTGCCGGCGTCGTTGCTGGAGAACTGGCGGCGCGAGTGCGCGCGGTTCGCACCGCGGCTGCGCGTGTTTGTCCACCACGGCGAACGCCGGCTGGTGGCGAAGGACTTCGCGGCGCACGACCTCGTGCTCACTTCCTACGGCACGCTCGCGCGCGACAGCACGCTGTTCGAGTCGGTCGGGTTCGACCTCATCCTCGCCGACGAGGCGCAACACCTGAAGAACCGCCGCACGCAGGCCGCGCAATCGCTCCGCGCGCTGCGGGGACGCGGGCGCTTCCTGCTCACCGGCACGCCGCTGGAGAACTCGCTCGACGACCTGCGGTCGCTCTTCGAATTCCTCCTGCCCGGTTTTCTTCCGAAGCTGCCGCCCGGCTTGAAGCGCGAAGCGAAGGCCTTCCACGACGAGCGCCTGCGCGCGCAGACGGCGCCCTACATCCTGCGGCGCACGAAGAGCGCGGTCGCGCCCGAGCTGCCGCCGAAGATCGAGCAGGTCATCTGGTGCGAGCCGACGGCGGCGCAGGCGGCGCTCTACCGGCGGATGCAGGAGGACAGCGAACGCGCACTGATCGATCTCGCGGCGCAGGGCGCGTCGGAGAACAAGCTGCGTTTTGCGACGCTCACGCAATTGCTGCGGTTGCGGCAGATCTGCTGCGATCCACGCTTGGTGGAGACTGCGGGAGTTGTAGGGCGGGGTCTCCCGACCCCGCCGGAATGCGGAAATGACAGCGCGGGTGCGGCGGGGTCGGGAGACCCCGCCCTACACCAACATCAAAATGCGAGCCGGCGCGAAGCGGAGTCCGCGCCCTACGCTGACTCGGCGAAACTGGAGGCGTTTCGCGAGTTGCTGGCGGAGTCGGTCGACGAGGGGCACCGGATGCTGGTGTTCTCGCAATTCACGTCGTTGCTGGCGCTGCTGCGCGAGGAACTGACGGCGCAGGGCGTGGAGCATTGCTACCTCGACGGCTCGATGAGCCCGAAGGCGCGGCAGGCGGCGGTGGACCGTTTCCAATCGGACCCCTCCGTGCCGGTGTTCCTCATCTCGCTGAAAGCCGGCGGCACCGGGCTCAACCTCACCGGCGCGGACGTGGTCGTGCATTACGACCCGTGGTGGAATCCCGCCGCCGAGGCGCAGGCGACGGACCGCACGCACCGCATCGGGCAGACCAAGGTCGTGACGAGCTACCGCCTGATCTGCGCGGGCACAGTGGAGGAAAAGGTCATGGCGTTGCAGGAGACGAAACGCGCGCTGCTGGCGGACGTGTTCGAGGCGAGCGACGCCGCAGCGGCGAAGCTCGAGCTCGCCGACCTGCGCGCGCTGCTCGGTTGATGCGCGCTTTACAGACCCGCATCACTCCGCAGCCTCCGCGTCATGCGTCACTGGCTTTTGTTCGGACTCTGGCTGGTTTCGGTCGTCGGTTTGTCGGCCTGCGAGGATCAGGCGGTCACGATGACTTCCGAGAAGGTCGGCAATCGCGTCCGCCTCTACGCCGAGACGCGCGACGGCATGGACGTGACGCTGACGCTCACGGCCGAGCTGCAGAACATGGCGTCGTCGCCCGCGCTGCCGCTGACGCTCGACCTCACCGGCCGCGGCCGGAAACTTGTCGCTGAGCTGAGCGTGGTGAACCCGAGCCAGGCGTGGCGCTGGCGCTACAACTACCGCTATTTCCGCGGCCACCGCGGCGGCCGGCACAACGATGCGCTCTACCTCCTGCCGTATCGCGCCGGCGAAGCGTATCCGCTCAGCCAGGGCAACCGCGGGAAATTCAGCCACGGCGTCGGCACGGCCGACGAATACGCCTTCGATTTCACCATGCCGGTCGGCACGACGATCTGCGCCGCGCGCGACGGTGTTGTCGCCGGCGTGCGCACCGACTCGAACGCCGGGGGACCGAACCCGAACCTCTCCAATTGCGCGAACTACATCATGGTCCGCCACGACGACGGCACCTACGCCGACTACCTGCACCTGCAACAGGGCGGCGCGTTGGTCCGCGTCGGCGAACGCGTGCGCGCCGGCCAACCGATCGCGCACTCGGGCAACACCGGTTTCTCGACGACGCCGCACCTGCACTTTGTCGTCTATCGCACGATCGACGGCACGCGCCGTGAATCGCTGCCGATCAAGTTCAGCATTACGGGCATGAGCGGGCCCGTCTCGCTCGTGCAGGGCAATTCCTACATCGACCGTCGCAAGGAATGAGGCGTCGCGCCGCCGCGGCGGCGCGCGCGAGCTTGCCGGTTGAAATCGGACCGCGAACGGACAAGCTGCCGGCCATGCGCCGTCGCCTCGCTCCGCTTCTCTTGATCTCGCTCCTCGGTTTGCCCGCCGCTGCCACGGCGGATTTCGCCGCGGAGCACGCCGCGTGGCGCGCCGAACGGGTGGCGCGGCTGACGGCGCCGGACGGCTGGCTCACGCTCATCGGCCTGCATTGGCTGAAGGAAGGCAAGCAGACCATCGGCTCGGCCGAAGGGAACGATATCCGCCTCGCGGCCGGCCCGGCGCAGCTCGGCACGGTGACGCTGACTCCGGGCAAGACCGTGCTCTACCGACCCGCGGCGTTTGTCGAGGCGCGCCTCAACGACCTGAACATCGGCGCCACCAAGACCGGCGAGGCGATCCTGCGCTACGAAAGCCCCGACCACGTCTCGACCGTGCGCGTGGGCGAGCTGAGCTTCTTCGTCATCCAACGCGGCGACAAACTCGGCCTGCGCGTGCGCGACAACGACTCGCCGCGCCGCAAGCATTTCGCGGGCATCGACGCCTTCGACGCCGACCCGGCCTGGCGCATCGAGGCGGATTGGGTGGCGTTCGAAACGCCGCGCGAGATCCCGATCACGAACCTGCTCGGACAGACGACGATGAACAAGGTGCCGGGCAAGGCGGTGTTCACGCGCGACGGGCAGACGATCGAGCTCCTGCCCGTGGCGGACAGCGCGGATGCGACACTGTTCTTCATCATCTCCGACGGCACGAGCGGGGAAGAGACCTATGGCGCCGCGCGCTTCGTCTACGCCGAGCCACCGAAGGACGGAAAAGTGATCCTCGACTTCAACCGCGCCCTGAACCCGCCCTGCGCCTTCACGCCTTTCGCCACCTGCCCGCTGCCACCGAAGGAGAATCGGATGACGATCCGCATCACGGCCGGCGAAAAGAACTACCGCGGCGAGCACTGAGTCGCGTCGGACGGCGCCAGCTCGCGTCGGACGGCAGGGCCAGTCTGTGACTCGCCTGCGAGTGTCGATGAGGCGGCCGGTCACAGACCGGCCCTACGCCAAAGGGATTCGGGCAACACAAGGAGTTCGTCTCCGGGCCGGTCGGCCCGGGAGGAGCGCCGTCTGTCCGCTTGCGCCGCCGCGGGGCGGCGGCCAGCCTCCGCGCCTTTCCATGTCCTCGCCTGCGCCGGCCCGCGCTCCCGCCATCGGTTTCATTTTCGTCACGCTGACGCTGGCGATGACGGGCTTCGGCCTGCTCATCCCCGTGCTGCCGAAGCTCACGGTGGAATTGAACGGCGGCGACCTCACCGACGGTTCGCACGCCTACGGCTGGCTCGTGAGCTGTTACGCGCTGATGCAGTTCGTCGGCTCGCCCATCCTCGGGTCGCTCTCGGACCGGTTCGGGCGGCGACGCATCATCCTCATCGCCACGGCGGGCTCGGCGATCGACTACGTCATCATGGCCAACGCGCCGACGCTGACCTGGCTGTTCGTCGCGCGCATCATCGCGGGCTTCACGGCGGGCGTGCTGGCGACGGCCAACGCCTACATCGCCGACGTGACACCGCCGGAGAAGCGCGCGGGTGCGTTCGGCCTGCTCGGCGGCGCGTTCGGCATCGGCTTCGTCATCGGCCCCGTGCTCGGCGGTCTGCTCGGGCAGATCGACCTGCGGCTGCCGTTCTGGGTCGCGGCGGGTTTCTCCACGGCGAACTGGCTCTTCGGTTACTTCGTGCTGCCCGAGTCGCTCGCGCCGGAGCACCGGCGTCCGTTCTCGTGGCGGCGCGCGAACCCGATCGGCGCCTTCGCGGCGCTCAAGCGCCTGCCGTCGGTGCTCGGGCTGGCGGAGAGTTACTTCATCCTGATGTTCGCGCAGAACATGCTCTTCTCGATTTGGGCGCTCTACACCGACCACCGCTACGGCTGGACCCCGCTGTGGATCGGGCTGTCGCTGATGGCGTCGGGGTTGTTGTCGGGCTTCGTGCAGGCCGTGCTCGTGCGTCGCATCGTGCCGGCGCTGGGCGAGACGCGGGCCGTCATCGTCGGCATGAGCATCTCGTGCGCGGGGCAGCTCGCCTACGGGCTGGCGCCGCAGGGGTGGATGATCTTCGCCATCATCGGCATGACGGCGTTCGCGGGCATCTCCGGTCCGGCGCTGCAATCCTACGTCACGCGCCACGTGCCGCCGGGTGAGCAAGGCGCAGTGCAGGGCGTGTTCGCCGGCTTGATGAGCCTCGCGGGGATCTTCGCGCCGACCCTGGCGACGTGGAGTTTCGGCTGGGCGATCTCGCCGGACAGCCCGGTGTATCTGCCGGGCATCGCGTTCTTCGAAGCGGCGCTGCTCGTCGGTCTCGCGCTCTGGCTCGCGCTGCGGGCCTTCCGGCGCGACGCCGCGCGCGAAGCGGCGGCGCGGACATGAAAAAGCACCGCGCGGCGGACCGGGCGGTGCGAAAGTGGCGTGGCGGGGGAGACGTCGATCAGGGACCGCTGACCGCGCGCTCCACCGTGCCGGTGAGAGTCGGCTGCTGCACTGTGTCGGTGTCCTCGGTGATGATTTCCCGCTTCGTCGGCGCCGTGCCGACGTAGTTCTTCAGCTCGGATTTCTTGACGCGCTTCTTGATGCGGCTGCCAACCTCGGGTTCGATGACGACGTATTCGTCCTTCGCCGCCTTTTTCTGCCCGGGGGTGGCGGTGGTGGACGTGGTGTTGCAGGCGGCGAGAAATGCGATGGTGACGGTCGCGACGAAGGCGATGACGACGGTGCGTGATAGATGCAGCATGTTCGTTGCGGGATTCAATTGTATAGCGTGAGCAAAGGGCATCCGGTGCGCCATTTCGAGCCAGAATCCTCCGTCCGGTCGGACGCCGCGGTTGCGGTGCGCCGCATCCTGGCCATGCTGCCGGGCATGAAGCTGCCCCTGCTCCTCGCCGCCGCGTTGGCCGGCCTTGTCGTAACCGCCTCCGCGCAAAACGCCGCGCTCGCCCGGCTCGAAAATTCCCCGCGTCACCACGAGTGGATCGAGATCCCCGCCAACGATCGCACGCTGCACACCTTCGTCGCCTACCCCGAAGTGAGCGGCCGCGCGCTCGCCGTGATTGTCATCCACGAGAATCGCGGCCTCACCGACTGGGTGCGCGCCGTGACGGACCGCCTGGCCGAGGCGGGCTACATCGCGCTCGCGCCCGACCTGCTTTCCGGCGCCGGGCCGGGCGGTGGACGCACGAAGGACTTCGCGTCGGCCGACGACGCACGCAACGCCCTCGGCCAGCTCAAGGGCGACGCCGTGCTCGCCGACCTGCGCGCCGTGGCGGCGCAGGCCCGCGCCCTGCCGGCCGCCAACGGCCGCGTCGCCGTCGTCGGCTTCTGCTGGGGCGGCTCGCAGACGTGGCGGCTCGCGCTGTCGGGCGAGGACCTCGTGCTCGCGGCGCCGTTCTACGGCACGGCTCCGGCCGAGGCGGATTTCGCCGCGATCGTGCCCGCCGTGCACGGGTTCTACGGCGGCAACGATGCGCGCGTGAACGCCACGCTCGAGAAGACCGCCGCCGCGATGCAGGCCGCGGGCAGGACTTTCGTCCCCGTGCTCTACGACGGCGCGGGCCACGCCTTCATGCGGGCCGGCGAGGAATCCGACGCTTCGGCGGCCAACCGCAACGCCATGGAGCAATCTTGGACGCGCCTGCTGTCGCTTTTGTCGGCTGCCGCGTCGCGCTGAACGATACGCCCTCGTCGCCTGCCACCGCTGCGGTTGCCTCGGCGGACAACTCCCCATGCGCCTCGTCTCTGCGTTCATCGCCACCCTTCTCGTCACCGCCGGTCTGTTTGCCCAACAGCCGCCCGCTCCGGCCAAACAGGACCCGGTGCTGCTCCAGGAGCTCAACGACCACATCTGGACGCCGTTCCACGAGGCCTACCGGGACGGCGACGCGGAGAAATACGTCGCGCTGCATCGCCCGGAGTTCATCCGCGGGGAAGGCCGTCCGCGCGTTGTGCGGACGCTCGAAGAATACGCCGGCGGTGTGCGCCGCTCCTTTGCCATCTGGAAGGAGCGCGGCCTGAAGATCGACCTGCAGTTTCGTTTCTTCGAGCGCATCGTGAAGGGCGCGCAGGCCTCGGAGCGCGGTATCTACCAATTCACGATCACGAACGCCGAAGGGCAGACGCAGAAATTCCACGGCCAGTTCCATACCTTCGCGCGTAAGGTCGACGGCCGCTGGCAGTTCGTCGTCGACTACGATTCCGACGAAGGCGGCACGATCGACGAGGCGAAGTATCTCGCCGCCGCCGCGGTGGACGATTTCAGCCGGTTCTGAGCGACGCGACGCGCGGCGGAGGCGAGCCGAGATCAAGCGGCGTTCGCCCGTGCGCGCGTGCCTCCTGTAGCAGCCGACGTAAGTCGGCTGGAGAGATCTGACGTCGCGAGTGCATCCACACACCTCAGCCGACTTACGTCGGCTGCTACGATTCCCCAGTCGGCCGCGCTGCGTGGTAGGTTGCGCGCTTGCGCGCAACTCAGTCGTGCTGCCCTTCGCCGCCATCGCGACGCTCGGAGTTGCGCGCAAGCGCGCAACCTACGCGGCTGGTGCATCCCATAATCCGAACGAGGCCAATAAATCGTTGCGGCAGCGCGGTTGAACTTGGCGGCCGCGCGCTCCGCGTTGCCTCACTCGTGACCCCACGCCGCGGGCGGCGGAGCGACGGGCTTCGTGAGGTCGAACTCCACGCGGAAGCGGCGGTTCTCCGCCTCGCGTCGCAGCGCGTAGATGAAAGTCTTCCCCGGCTCGACGATCATCGTCCAGATGTTGGTCTTCGCCGCCGGGATGAGTTTGGCCGTGAATTCGTCCGCCGCGAAATCCTGCCGTGCCGCCGTGCCGGGCTCGGTGGTGTCGCCGCCGTATTGGGTGACCGCGTCCTCGCTGCCGTCCTCGTGCCGGTGGTCGTGCTTCAGGCGCAGGCCGGTCGGCGTGCGCGTGATCACCCAGGTGCGCGAACGGTTTTCGCCGACGTGGAACGGGATGTGGATCTCGTTCTCCGAGCAGCGCCGCACGTGCATCACCATGCGTTGCCCGCCGAAGGCCGCGTCGGACGCCGCCGTGCCCTCGGTCATCTTGCCCTCGAAGGCCTGCCCGCACAACGCCGTGAGCCGCTGCCAGAACTCATCCTGCGCCGTGGCGCCAAAAGTTGAAACGGCCAGACACCCCAAGAGAAACACGCGCAGCAAGTTCTTCATCCCCCCACGCAAACCCATCGCGCCCGCCTTGGCGAGCCCGCAGCCCCGCCGAACATGTCACTTAATAGGTGTCATGTTCAACCCGGCCTTCCTCACTCGGGAAACCGGGGCAATGACACCTATTAAGTGTCATGTTGCGAGGGCCGGCCGGGCGGGGGCAAGGGTGGTCGTGGGTGGGGATCGATTGGTCGATGCGGGGTGGCAACCGGGCCCGGAGGGCGTCAGGGTGCGGGCATGAAGCCGATTTTTTCGCGTCGGGAATTTCTCCGCACCGGGTCGGCCGCGACGCTGGCCCTGGCGTGCGGATCGGGGCTGCGGGCAGTCGACGCCGGGGCACCGCTCGCCACGAGCATCATCCCGGCGACGGGCGAGCGCTTGCCGCGGATCGGGCTCGGGACGTGGCAGAGCTTTGACGTCGGGGCGGACGAGTCCGCGCGGGCCGGGTTGCGCGCGGTGCTGCGCGAACTCGCGGCGGCGGGCCCGTGTCTCGTCGACACCTCGCCCATGTATGGCCGCGCCGAGCGCGTGCTCGGCGACCTGCTGGCGGAGACGGGCCTGCACGGAAAATTATTCCTCGCCACGAAAGTGTGGACGACGGGGCGCGCGGCCGGGATCGAGCAGATGGAGACTTCGCTCCGCCTGCTGCGCACCGAGCGGATCGAGCTGATGCAGATCCACAACCTCGTCGACTGGCGCACGCAGCTCGCGACCCTGCGCGACTGGAAGGAGCGCGGACGCACGCGGCTGATCGGGATCACGCACTACACGGCCGGGGCGATGGACGCGCTGGCCGACGTGATCCGACGCGAGCGCGTGGACTTCGTGCAATACGCGCTCTCGCTCGACGAGCCGGAGGCGTCCGGAGATTTTTTGAAACTGTGCGCGGACCACGGTGTGGCGTTCATCGCCAACCGTCCGTTCGGCGGCGGCGGCTCGCTCGGGCGCGTGCGCGGCCGGCCGTTGCCGGAGTTCGCGCGCGAGGCGGGGATCGGTTCGTGGGCGCAGTATCTGCTGAAGTGGGTGCTGGCGCATCCCGAGGTGACCTGTGCGATTCCCGGCACGCGGCGGGTCGAACACCTGCGCGACAACCTGGCGGCCGGTCGCGGCGCGATGCCCGATGCGGCGTTGCGGGCGAAACTGGCGACGGCGTGGCGCGAGCAGTGAGATAGGACCGGCTTCAGCCGGTCACCAAGAGTCTCGCCTGACTCCGCGATCGCAAGCTGCCTCCAATCCTCATGGCGTGACCGCAGCGGGCGATCAGGCCGGCTGAAGCCGGCCCTACTCCAGCGTGGGCGGGTTCTGCAGGAGCTCGTCGAGGCGGGCGCGCTCGGCCGGGGCGAGCGCGGCGAGGTCGAGGCCCTCGAACGCGCGGCGGTAGGCGGTGACAAAGGCTTCGGCGGCGGGCACGGTGACATCAGGTTGCACGCCGACGCCTTCCCAGTTCGTGCCGGTGATCGGATTGATAGCGCGACCCGTCGCGACGAAGATGCTGAAATCCTCCGGCAACGAGATCGGGCGACCGGGATGCGCCCCTCCGCGCGTCGGCTCACCGACCACGGTCGCGCGCCGCAGCGTCTTGAGGTTGTAGGCGAACTCCTCTGCGGCGGAAAACGTGCGATTGCTCGTCAAAATGAGGACCGGCTTGCCGGCGCCGAAATGCGGTCCCGAAACCGGCGTGGTCCAGAAATCGACGGTCTCACCGGTTTCGCGATTGTAGAGGCTGTTGAGGTGCACCCGGCCCTCGAGCAGGTGACTGCAGAGAAACGCAACCGTTTCGGGAGAGCCGCCGCGATGACTGCGCAGGTCGATGATCAACGCGCGCGTCTCCGCCAGCCGGCCCAACGCCTCCTCCAATTCCGCCCGCACCAACGTGAGCGGCGGAAACACCCGAAAATCGAGATAGCCGATCGCACCGGGCAGGATTTCGGCGCGCGCGAGGAAGGGGCCTCCGCCACCCCCGGTCGCCGCGCTCAGCGGGACCGGCCGGCTCGGACGAACGATCACATGGCGATCGCGGGTGATCTCCTGCACCTCCTTGGTCAGCACGCTGGCAAGTTCCGCGCGCTCGGTGATGCTTGCATACGCACCGGCAGCCGCGCGGGAGCGCAAGTGCTGGGCCACCCGCTGCCCGACCTCAGGGAAGACATAATGATCGGCCATGGCCCGGGCGGTGGAGTCAACAATCTCGCCGATCGGCAGGGATTGCGCCAGTGACACGAGAGGCAGGAGGCAAAAACAAATCATCGCACGCATGGTCGAAATCAGTTCGAGCGAACGCGCGCCGGCAACGAGCTTGCGACCAATGCGACATTTCCCCCGCCAGGACGCGGTGCGATCCGGTCGGGTGGCAGGCGCCGTCCAATGCGCGCCTCACATCGGCCAACTTTTGCGCAGGTGCGCCGCTTGACCCGGGCGCGGCTTCGCGCCAGCTTCCCCTCGCGCCCGAGACGCTTACCGACAGCCACGCTGGGGCGCGGCTGCCGGCGGACCAAGCGCCTTGTCAGTGACGCCTAGCTTCAACCCCGCTCTGTCACCATGACTTGGAAAATCGAGATCACCGAACCACACAGCGGCGAGCTCGGGGAGGCGATCGACCACGCCGACCACGAGTTCGCCATGGAAGAATACACCTACGAGCAAGGCCGCGTCCTTGAGGTCCACGTGCACAGCGCCGTCCCCGGTGCCCAATGGCACATCTTCACGGACCTCGACTCCGGCCACCGCTTCAAGATTCCGCCCGAGCGCTACCGCAAGCTCGCCGAAGTGCAGGTCGCCTGAAGCCGCCTTTCCCCACCTGCGGCTCACACCGACAGAGCGCAGGTGGAGCGCCGGGTGAGTGCAGGTGGAGCGCGCCGTCGCGGCGCGCTTGAGCCCGGTGCGCAACCCGTCGCAGCAACGGCTGGCTGCCGTGTGTCATTGCCGGGTGAGGCGCGATGCCTACGTGCCTGATCATCGCGCGGGTTGGTCGTGAGTGGTTTTTGCGCGCGATTGCGATTGTTGCTCAACGCGCCGGGACGGTTCGTTCCACCGGGCGCGTTCACTTTTCCGTTCGCCCTGTCAGGATCAGCTTGAGACTCGTTCATCCGAATCGGTTTGCGGTCCATAAACGAACCGGGCGGGCTCCACGCTGCCCGCCCGGTCGTTTATATGCCTCGCCTCAGCGAGGCTAAATACCCCTCCCGTCAAAAACGCATTTCGAGGCGGACCGCCCGGATGGCCACGGCCGGCAGGGCCGATGTGGAGCGGGCGGACCAAGGAGTGCGTTGCGGGGCAATGAACATCGGACCACATCCTACCCGAAGCGCGCGCGCACCGCCTCGCATCCATTGGTCAACACCGTGCGCCGATTGGCGCGCAATTCTTGCGCCGGCCCAGTAGCGGCGCGAATGACCGCAGCCGGTCCGGATCGCCGCGCACCCGCCCCTGTGAAGGCAACCACGATCGTTTGCTCTGTGCACGAGCCGGCTGGATTGGACAGGCGCGGATCGTCGGGGAACAGCGCCGGAATCAGGCGGGGGCGTCGCCGTGTTGGGCACGGTAGGCGGCGTAGTCCGCGGCGTCGGCGAGCATGGCGTCGATGGTCGCCGCGAGCGGCTCGAGCTTCACCAAGCCGGAGAACACGGCCTTGTCGCCGATCTCGTCCTCCAAGACGAAGGTCGGCCGCTGCGCGACCTGCAGGGCATGAAATTCCGCCGTCGTCTCCTCGAGCCGCGCGCCGGTTTCCGGCGAAAGCGCGAGCGCGCGCACGCGCGCCGCGTCCAGTCCGCCCGCGGCGGCGGCGATCCCGACGGCCACATCCAGCCGGCCGACCTTGCGACCGTGGCGGTAGGCGGCTGCGGACAGCGCGGTGCGGACGCGGTCGTCCACGACGCCGAGCGTGCGCGCCGCCTCGGCGACGGCGCTGGCGGCGGGGTAACCGTCGGGGATCGGATACTCGTAGTAGGCCGAGGTGGGCACGAAGGCCGAGCGCATCACGGCGGCGCTGCGGCGCAGGAACCAATCGTATTGGGTGTGGCTCGTCGGAAAATCGGCCGCGGCCATCTTCGCGATCTTCCAGTCGAACGCGACGCGCCCGGCGTAGCGGCGCCGGAGTTCCGCCCACATCGGTTCGCACCACCAGCACCAGGACGAAGTGACTTCGAGATAATACGTGATCCGCATGCGCGCAGTCCGGTCGAACCGGCGCGCAACGTCAACGGGCGCGCCGCCACCCGCGATGACAGCCGGCCGATTCGCCGACCGACACACGACGCCGTGGCGGGCGGACCGTGGTCAGTGCTTGCGGTGCAACGCGAGGTGGTTGCCCTCGCTGTCGAGGAAGCGCGCGAAGCGGCATACGCCCGTGTCCATCGGCTCCATGACGAAGCGCACGCCGGCCGCCTTAAGGTGTGCGACTGCGCCCTCGAAGTCGTCCGTCTCCAGCCCGGCGCAACCGGCGAGGCCGGGCGCCGCGCCCTGCAGGAAGCCGGAGAGCGCGAGCGTGCCGGCGCCGAGATCGAACTCGACCCACTGGTCCTCCCAGTTGGCGGTCTCCGCGAGTCCGAGCACCTCGGTGTAGAAACGCCGGGCGCGCGGCATGTCGGCGACCGGATAGACGAAGAACGGCAGCCCGGTGAAGCGCGGTTTCATGGCGCGGATTTTCTAGCGCGGCGAAAACGGCAAGCCGCAAGGCCAGTGCGCCGAGCACGGTGCCCATGACCCAGCGCTGGATCTGCCCGGCGCGCGGGTGCGCGTTGACGGAGCGGCCGAGCGACGCGGCGACGAGGATGACCGTCAGGTTGCAGGCGACGCTGATGGCGATCTGCACGGCGCCGAGCGCGAGGCTTTGCCCGAGCACGCCACCGCGTTCCGGGTGGATGAACTGCGAGAAGATCGTGAGGTAGAGCAGCGCGGCCTGCGGATTGAGCAGGTTGGTGACGAAGCCCATCGCGAACAACCGGCGCGGGGTCGCGGGGGCGAGCTCGGTGGGGTGCAGCGCCGCGCGCGGGCGCCACGCCTTGACGGCGAGCCAGAGCAGATACGCGGCGCCGGCCCAGCGGATCGCGTCGAAGGCGCCGGGAGTGGCGTGCAACACGGCAGCCAGCCCGCTCGCGGCCACGGTGAGGTGCACCAGAAAACCCGCCGCCACGCCCCAGAGCGAGACGAGCGCAGCGGAGCGGCCCTGGCACAGCGCGCGCGAGAGCAGATACATCATGTTCGGCCCGGGCGTGGACGACATCGTCACGCAAAGCAGGAGGAAGACGGACCATTCGTGCCAGGACATGCGGCGAGCGAATCCGGGCGGGCCGCGCTGTCGACGCGCGACCGCGTTGCCCACCGCACACTGCCGCAGACCGTGAGCCGCCACAGTCAGGGACAGGCGCGGCGGCCCGGACAAATAAATACGCGCCGCCACGGGCTCGCGCTCAAGTTCGGGCGCGCGCGGCCGATTACCGGGACAGCGTCGCGGCTCGGTTGACCGCGCAAGCCAGCCGTCGTGACGTGACCTCGCGCCGGCCGGCGCGGCGCACCCCTGTCCCTCACCCCACCCGCGCCGTGTCAGTCCCGGACCGCTCACCTTTTCCCCCGCCCACTCCGCCGTCGGTCTCCGCCGAGGCGGTCGCGGCGGGTCTCGCCCATCCGTCGACGCAGAGGCTGCCGCCCGGTTATGTCGAGGTGCTGTGTCCGCAGGGTTTCACGGCGAGCAGCCGCCAGGAACACGCCAATGCGCGTCCGCTTTTCGCGCGGTTGATCTACCTGCCCTGCCCCGAGCGGCGCTGAGCGGCGGCCGCCCGGTGCGGGATCCCGGCCGCAAGTCAGGGCTTGCCGTCGTCCTTCTTGAACAGGCCCTTGAGGGCGTCGCCGGCCTTCTTGGCGGCCTCCTTCGTTTTCTCGACGCCGGTGGCGCCGGCGGTGCCGGCCACCTTGCCGAGCGCCTCGGCCGTGCCGCTGACGATGCCGGCGAGGACGTTCTTCATCACGGCGCCGGCCAGTTGGTCGGGAGTGATGCCGCCTTCGGCGGTGCCAAGGTTGTCCATCGAGATCGGGGGCAGCGGCACGGGGATGGCCGTGGGACCGACGCCGAGGCGGGCGACGCCGTTGGTGAGGCGGAAGCGTTTCACCTCGAATTTGATCGGCTTGCCGTCCTTCGTCGCGGGCTGCGCGGAGGTATCCTTGGCGCCGGTGAACGACTCGATGTTCTTCAGCAGGTCCTTGATGTTGCTGGAAACGAGCTTCGTCTCGTAGAGGAACTCCGGCCCGTCGATCGTGATTTCCTCGATGACGATGCGATCGCCGAAGAGCGACAGGGGCGCGACGTCGACATGCACCTTGCCGAGGCGGAACGCATCGTTGTCGGACCAGCCCTTGGGGTTACCGACGACGATGCCGCGCAGCGTGCCCGAGCCGGTGAGCGGTGAGATCGTCGCGCGCTCCATGACGAACTTCGTCTGGGTGAGCTTCGGGCCGAAGGCGTTGACGCCCGCCGTGACGAGGTGGCCGAGGAAAAACATGCCGCCGACATAGACCGCGGCGATAAGGAGGAGCAGCACGAGCAGGAGCTTTTTCATGGGCGGGTGGGTTGCCCCAAAGATGCGCGGGTCATCCGAGACGGCAAGCCATGATGAGGCGCGGGGTGACGAGGCGGCGGGGCGAAAGGGCGACGTCGGAATCGACCGTCGCCTGATGCGAAGGGCGCACGCCGCGACCTCGCGGAGCTCGGCCCTCCAGATGAGATGCTCGCTGCGTGATCCGTCTCTTATCCGTGCCATCCGTGGCAGATAAAACGGCGCGGTCGCGGCCGGGTGCAGGGAACCGGGGGAGTTTTCGTTGCGGGCGAGCGCGCAACCCAAGGCGAGGTGCTTTCGCGGGAGGCCGCCGCAAACGGCGCCCTCTCACTCGCGGCTTGCACTGCGCCGCCCGCGGCTCCTTTTTCCGCATCACGACTCATGGCGTCCAATTACACCGAAGCCAGCATCAAGACCCTCAGCTCGCTCGAGCACATCCGCCTCCGCCCCGGCATGTATATCGGGCGGCTCGGCAACGGCGCCCACGCCGAGGACGGCATCTACGTCCTGCTCAAGGAGACCATCGACAACTCGATCGACGAATTCACGATGGGTCACGGCCGCAAGATCGAGGTCGAACTCGACGAGGAGCGCCGCTCCGTCCGCGTGCGCGACTACGGCCGCGGCATCCCGCTCGGCAAGCTCGTCGACTGCGTCTCGATCATCAACACCGGCGCCAAATACGACTCCGAGACCTTCCAGAAGGCCGTCGGCCTCAACGGCGTCGGCCAGAAGGCCGTCAACGCCCTCGCGCTGAACTACCGCGCCCAGGCCGTCCGAGACGGCGAGACGAAGGTGGTCGAGTTCGAGAAGGGCAAGTTGAAGAAGGAATCGCGCGTGCAGAAGTGCGACGAGCGCAACGGCACGCTGATCGAGTTCACGCCCGACGCGCAGCTCTTCGGCGCCGACTTCCGTTTCCGCACCGAGTTCATCGAGGACATGCTGTGGAACTACGCTTTCCTCAACCGCGGCCTCACGCTCACGCTCAACGGCAAACCCTTCCGCTCCGAGAACGGCCTGAAGGACCTCCTCACCAAGGAACTCTCCGGCGAGCCCCTCTACCCCATCATCCACCTCGAGGGTGAGGACATCGAGGTGGCGTTCACCCACGGCAACCACTACGGCGAGGAATACTGGTCCTTCGTCAACGGCCAGCACACCACGATGGGCGGCACGCACCTCGCGGCCTTCCGCGAGGCGCTGGTCGAGACCGTGCGCAACCACTTCAAGAAGGACTTCGACGCCGCCGACATCCGCCAGTCGATCGACGCCGCCGTGTCCGTGCGCGTGCAGGAGCCGGTGTTCGAGTCGCAGACGAAGACCAAGCTCGGCTCCACCGACCTCGGCCCCAAGGGCCCGAGCCTGAAGGAATTCGTCGGCAAGTTCATGCAGCAGGCGCTCGACGTCTACCTGCACAAGCACCGCGACGTCGCCGAGACCATCAAGCGCAAGATCGAGGAGAACGAGCACGAGCGGAAGGAGCTCGCCGGCATCCGCAACATCGCGCGCGAGCGCGCCAAAAAAGCCTCCCTCCACAACAAGAAGCTCCGCGACTGCCGCCTCCACCTCGGCGACCGCAACGAGCGCGCCGAGCAGAGCACGCTCTTCATCGTCGAGGGCGACTCCGCCGCCGGCTCGCTCACCGCCTGCCGCGACGTGCAGACACAGGCCGTGTTCGCCTTGAAGGGCAAGCCGCTCAACACCTACGGCCTCTCGAAGAAAGTCATCTACGAGAACGAGGAGTTCCACCTCCTCCAGTCCGCCCTCAACATCGAGGAAGGCATGGACGGCCTCCGCTACAACCGCGTCGTCATCGCCACCGACGCCGACGTCGACGGCATGCACATCCGCCTGCTGCTGATCTCGTTTTTCCTCCAGTTCTTCCCCGACCTCATCCGCAACGGCCACCTCTTCATCCTCGAGACGCCGCTCTTCCGCGTGCGCAACAAGAAGCGCACGATCTACTGCTACGACGAGCGTGAGAAGCAGAACGCCATGGCCGAGCTCGGCGCCGCGCACGAGATCACGCGCTTCAAGGGCCTCGGCGAGATCAGCGCCGGCGAGTTCAAGGACTTCATCGGCGAAAACATCCGCCTCGAGCCCGTGACAATGGCGCACCTGTTCAGCTCGGACGAGCTCCTCGCCTTCTTCATGGGCAAGAACACGCCCGAGCGGCAGGACTTCATCATCGACAACCTCCGCATCGAGAAAGACCTGATCGAGGCGAAGTGACTGAATCGTCACCACGAAACCACCAAGGCACCAAGTTGCCCACGGAACACACGGAATACACAGAACCAAACCACCACAGGAACCCTTCCGTGTATTCCGTGTGTTCCGTGGGCCATCTCTCCTCTCTTTTGCTCTTCGTGGTTAATCCCCCTCTGAATCTTTCCCCTCTCTAAATGGCCAAGAAGAAACCCGCCAAGAAGAACGACCAACCCGAGCTGCCGCTCTGCGGTGATGACGCGTCGCCGCAAGTGACAGGCAGCAAGTCCCAAGGGCCAAGTGACACCGGCGCCTCCGCGCCCGCCCCGGTCGAGCGTTCCGCCTTCAGCGCTCCTCGTTCCGCGGCCGACGACGACGCCACCGTCGTCGAGGCCCCGAAGCGCAAGAAGGGCCAGAAAGTCTACGACGAGGACGCCCCGCTCTCGAAGGCCTACAAGAACTGGTTCCTCGACTACGCTTCCTACGTCATCCTCGATCGCGCCGTCCCGCACCTCGACGACGGCCTCAAGCCCGTCCAGCGCCGCGTGCTCCACACGCTCTGGGACATGGACGACGGCCGCTTCCACAAGGTCGCCAACGTCGTCGGCGCCACGATGAAGCTCCACCCGCACGGCGACGCCTCCATCGGCGCCGCCCTCGTCGGCATCGCCCAGCGCGGCTGGCTCATCGAGCCGCAGGGCAACTTCGGCAACACCCTCACCGGCGACGACGCCGCCGCGCCGCGTTACATCGAGGCCCGCCTCACGCCCTTCGCCCGCGAAGTCCTCTTCAACCCGAAGACCACCACCTGGCAGGCCAGCTACGACGGCCGCACCAAGGAACCCGTCACGCTCCCCGCGAAGTTCCCCATCGTCCTCCTCGAGGGCGCCGACGGCATCGCGGTCGGCCTCTCGACCAAGATCCTCCCGCACAATTTCAACGATCTCTGCCGCGCGGCGATCAACCACCTCCAGGGAAAAACCTTCCGCATCCTCCCCGATTTCCCCACGGGCGGCACGGCCGACTTCTCCGAATACAACGACGGCGAACGCGGCGGCAAGGTGAAGGTCCGCGCCCGGATCGAGGAGCGCAGCAAATACGTCCTCGCCATCACCGAGCTCCCCTTCGGCGTCACCACCGAGTCGCTCATCGAGTCGATCCTCGCCGCCAACGCCAAGGGCAAGATCAAGATCAAGCACGTCGACGACAACACCGCCGACTCCGTCGAAATCCTCGTCCACCTCCCGCAGGGCTCCGAGCCCGACAAGGTCATCCAGCAGCTCTACGTGTTCACGAGCTGCCAGGTGCAGCTCAACCCCGCCGCCTGCGTCATCGTGCGCGACGAGAAGACCGGCGACGACAAGCCGCAGTTCCTCGGCGTCCGCGAGCTCCTCAAGCGCTCCGCCGAGGCCACGAAGGAGCTCCTCAAACGAGAGCTCGAAATCAAGCTCGGCGAACTCGAGCAGCAGTGGCACTGGGATTCGCTCGAGCGCATCTTCATCGAGGAACGCATCTACCGGAACATCGAGAAATCGAAGACTTGGGAAAGCGTCCTCCAGGAGATCCGCACCGGCCTGAAGCCCTTCCTCAAGCAACTCCGCCGCGAGGTGACCGACGAGGACATCACCCGCCTCACCGAGATCCGCATCAAGCGCATCTCCGCCTACAACCGCTTCCAAGCCGACGAGGCCATCAGGAAGATCGAGGAAGGCATCAAGGAGACCAAGGCCCACCTGAAGAACCTCACCGGCTACGCCGTCGCGTGGTTCGAGATGTTGCAGGAGAAATACGGCAAGGGCATCAAGCGCCGCACCAGCTACGACGAGTTGGAGGAGATCAAGGCCGCCGACGTCGTCACCGCCAACCAGCGCCTCTACGTCAACCGCGAGGACGGCTTCATCGGCCTCAACTGGCGCCAGCACGAGTTCGTGCAGGAGTGCACGATCCTCGACAGCGTGCTCACGATCATGGGCGACTGTTCGCTCAAGGTCTCGAAGGTCGCCGACAAGACTTTCATGGGCCGCGACATTCGCCACGTGGCGATCTGGCCGAAGGACGGCGACACGCGGTTCTACACGATGGTCTATCAGGACGGTGAATCCGGGAAGGCCTTCGCGAAGAAGTTCCAGATCGGCGGCCTCAGCCGCGACAAGCTCTATCCCCTCGCCAAGGGCGAAGGCTCGAAGCTCGTGTGGTTGCACGTCGCCGAGAAGGAAAAGGACATGCCCAAGAGCATCCACGTCAGCATCGACGGCCGCAGCGGCGCCCGCGTGCGCGAACTGGACTTCGACCTGACTCCCATCCCAGTCAGCACCCGAACCTCGAAGGGCCTGACGGTCACCAAGTGGGCCGTGAAAGAGGTCAAACCCAACGACCTCGAGCTGAAGTAGCGCCGGCAATCGCCGCATGGCCTAACCGCAGTCCATGCGGTCCATGCGTCCATCCGGTCCTTCCGTCCATTCAGTCCATTCTTCTGCTCCGCCTCACCCGGTAGAGCCGCTCCGTGAATCCACCCTCGCGTTCGAAGTCGGCCGCCAGCCGCTCGATCTGGCGGTCGAGCAGCGCACAAGCCACCCCCACCAAGACATGCGCCGCATTCGCGGCGATCTCGGCGTAACTCATGGACCCCATGGACGGCATGGACATCGACCCCACCCCGCCCTGTCCATCCCGTCCATTGCTTCCATTCTTCACCTCCCGACACCAAGCTGCCACCTCATCGGCCGTCCGGCACCGCCGCGCCACGAGCGCCAGCCGTAGCGGCGCATCCTCCGGCCACAGCGGCAGCCCGCGCTGCCGCAGGAAATCCTCATAATCCAACTTCAGCTCCTCCAGACTGGCCCGGGCCACGTTGGTCAGTTTCAGCTCCATTTTCTTGGAAGTGCCGGAGGCCTTGCTGCCTTCGGCGATGTTCTGCACCCCACTCCGCGCCGCCTGCACCATCTGGTCGTGGGTCCGGCTGCGCGGACTGATGTAGCGATCGCAAAACCGCACCGTCACATCGAACGCCAGCTGGGCGACGCGAAAGCCCTTCAAATTCCGGTAACCCCCATGCACTGGGAGCAATGATTCGCTCCCTCGTTTTCGTGGATACGGCGCAGCCATGACAATAAGTGGCGGCCCGTAGTCCGGACGCTACCGCCCGGCCCACCCAAGCCAAGCCCTGACTTCATGCGATCCGTCGCATTCGTCCATCACATCCATCCAGTCCATCGCCGCCATTCCCCAGAAATGTGACTCATCGTCCGTGGCCTGATAGTCCACATTCGGCTAGGCTCCGCAGGTGCCAGCCAAAGACTCCACGTTAAGAAAATTCGGGGACAACGTCCGCGCCCGCCGAGAAGCGCAGGATCTCTCCCAAGCGCAACTCCCCGCGGAGCCGCTAAATTATTTCGTCGCTCTTGCTCAGGTTATGCGAAGCACAAAGGAGCTGAATATTCTGCGAGTCTGTTGAAGAACCGCCCTTTGACCACGGGATGATATGATCGAAGTGCAGGTCTTTGGTTGAGCCACACTGCGCACACTTGCCTGCATCGCGTTTCCAAACTTCACGTTTTACCGCCGTAGGGATCATGCGACCTGGGTTCGGGTGTGCAGGCACTGGCTGCGCATCGTCCTCTTCTCCCAGAACTGCAGTCAGCTTGAACTTAAACACCTTTCGCTTCTCCGCTTGCTCAATCCACGCATCCTCTAGGTGAAATACGCCGTTATAGGACCAGATGCCGTCCTTGATCTTCTCGTAGACTCGCACGCGCTCGGGAGCGTGCAGGCCAGCCTTGAAGGCCAAGGCTGCGCTCTTGAATTTGCCGTTCTCAGTTGGGCGTCCGGTCTTGGTGAACTCAGGTTGGTCAACAAGCTCGGGATACTTGCAGTCTGCCGTTTTGTTCTCGTTGTGCCCCTCGTAGATTAGCACGCGGCCGTCATCTTCGACCCGATCTGCATAGGGCGCGTTGGGGCGCACTGACATCAAGATCACCGAGTGCTTGCCGTGCAGTCGAAAGTTCATTCCACGCTGCAAGCTAGTGCCCTCCTTGAGGCACATCTCAGGATAAGAGATGATCTCGTATGCCATCTCAGCTTTCGGACGCTAGCAACCAGCTCACCGAGACGCCGAGAGCCGCAGCGAGGGCTTTCACCTCAAAGTCTGAAACGTAACGACTTCCCGCCTCGAGTTTGGCAATTCCAGCTCGGTCGATGGCGACACCCCGCGCTGCGAGCCTACCGGAAAGCGCGTCCTGCGAGAGCTTCGGCTTGAGCGCCAAACGAGCCTTCTTCACCCGCTTACCGACAAGATTGTTGTTCTGTTTTGGAACACCCACTCGCCCAGGTTACCAGGTCTCGGCTTGAATAGTGTTCCATTTTGGAACATCTGGAAATCGTGCTAGATGCCCGGCAACCTACCCGCTCCGCTTACGCCATATTCACCCAAACTATCTGCGAAGGGCTGGTTCCGGCGTGGTATGACGAGAACAACCTCCCAGTGATCTACGACACCGAAGCCGAAGCTCAGCTTGAGATCGTTGATACCCTGATGGAGCAGCTTCGACAGTTTCAGAACGGCGAGCGCGAATTCGACGACGCAATTGCGATAGATGACTTCATCCTTCCCGTCGATGTTTGGCCCGACGGCAGCATATCCACGGAAGACGGCTGCACGTTTGGTATGCGTAGCTGATAGCTTCGACTCAAGCCGACGGCGGCGGACTTCTTCGCTTCACCACGGCAGCGGATTCCCGGCGATCTCGCGCTGCCAGAAGGCGTGGATTGCGGCGACAACTTCGGGCGGCAACGACGACTCCCCCGCAGCGAGGTTCGACGCGAGTTGGGCTTGGTCCTTCGCTCCGGGAATCACCGTGGAGATTTCCCGGTGCGCCAGCACGAAGCGCAGCGCCGCGCACGGCAGGGAAAGTCCGGACGGCAACAGCGTCCGCATCTCCCGCACGAGCGCCGCACGGCGCGCCACGACCTCGGGTGTCCACCGCTCGCGGATGCCGGTGAAACGGCTGCGCTCGTCGTAGCGCCCGCTCAACCACCCGGAATCGAGCGGCACTTTGGCTATCAGCCCGAGCCCGCGGCTTTCCGCTTCAGCCAAGGCGCGTCGCGGTTCCTGATGGAAGGCGTTGAACAACACCTCCGCCGCGCCGCTGGGCGTCGTCCGGCTGAGCAGGCCCAACTCCTCCGCCCAATCCACCGAGGCACCGAACACCCGCAGCTTCCCCTCGGCCTGCAACGCCGTGAGCTCAGCGTAAAGGTCTCCCGCCTGCGCGCCGTCGAGCAGCGGCGCGGGCGGATTGTGCAGCAGGAGCACGTCCACGTGGTCCGTTTGCAATCGCCGCAAACTGGACTCCAAGGCCGGCCGCAGGTTCGCCACCGTGAAATCGGTTTCCCCGTCGGGACTATGGCCGAACTTCGTGCAGATCACCGCCGCATCGCGCCGGCCGCGGAGCGACTGCCCGAGCAGTCGCTCGCTTGCGCCCTCACCGTAGCCCGGCGCGGTGTCGAAAAAATTGCAGCCGCCGTCGAGTGCCGCGTGCACCAATCGCAGCGACGCCGCCTCATCCGGCCCGCCCCAGAGCGGATTGTTCAGCTGCCACGCCCCGAATCCGATGGCACTGACCCTCAAGCCGGACTTCCCGAGCACGCGGTATTGCATGACTTGTTTTTGCCGCCGGCCTCAGCGGACCTGAAGCGCAAAGGCGCAGCGTTTCTTGCGCAATCGGACACCGCCGGGAAGTCTATCGGCAAGCCACACAGACTTCGTCCGACGACTCCTCCGCCTGCTCGACCGCACGGCCTGACGCGTCAGCCCGGCATTTTCGCGTGATCTGCCCCTGCTGCGACTCATCCTGTTATTTCTTGCTCCGCGATCTCGGCCCTTGTCCCGACTTCGCCCCCTCGACGCGAAATCTGAGCGGCAAGCCTGCGCTCCAGCGCCAATCCGCTTCCGTGTGTTCCGTGTTTTCACTGGGCCAATCCCGCCGGCAAATCGCCGGTTGCAGGGCCGCCCCGCGGGTCTAGCCTGTCCGCACATTGCCCGTCACCACCCCATGACGACTGCCGAACGCCTCACGTTTCTGCGCACCAGTTTCCAGGATCTCCTCGCCGACTGCGGGCGGATCATGGCGCCGGACAAGACCGAGCACTCCAGCCGCTTCACGCGCTGCTTCCTCGGCGCGCCGCATCCGATGGCCAATCTCGCCATCGCCGCCGACCAGACCGAGGCGGAATTCCACGCGCTGCTTGACGACATCGAGCGCTGGGTCGCCGTGCATCGCTTTCCGGTCGCGCTGATCGTCTTCCCCGATGTCGGCCGTCCCGAGCGCGCCGCCTGGCTGGTCGCCCGGAAATGGACCCAGCTCGACAACATGCCGGGCATGTGGCTCGCGGCGTCGCCGACATTCAGCGTGGGACAACCGCCGGCCGGTGTCAGCGTGCGGCACGCCCATGACGACGCCTCCCTCGCGCAGGTGGTCAAGGTGGTGACCGAGGGCTATCCCGTGCCGGAAGCGGCGGCGGAGATGTTCGTTCACGGCATCCACCGCAGCCACCGCGGGAACGTCACCGCCGCCAATTTCATCGCCACGGTCGACGGCGAGCCGGCGGCCTGCGCCGCGGTCACCGTGCGCGACGGCGTGGCGGGCATTTTCTGCGTCGCGACCATCGAGCGTTTCCGCGGCCGCGGTCTCGGCGCGCTCGTCACCCGCGCGGCCACGGCCCACGGCTTCGCGAGCGGCGCCCGCCACGCCCTGCTCCACGCCTCCCCCATGGGCGACCCGATCTACCGCAAGATGGGTTTCCAAGAGATCACCCGCATCCCACTCTACGGCTTCGGCCTCGGTTGAGACGGGCTCATGCAGTTTAAAACCACAGATGGACACAGATGAACACAGATCACTCGAATGGAGCGGCCAACCTGGGAAAATTCCCGAGCACCGAAGAGTGCACGTCTCGGTCAGCCCGACTTCCTATCCATCTGTGTGTATTTGTGCCCATCTGTGGTTGAACTGAATTGTTCCGCAGAGCCTTCCCGCCGCCTTCAGCACTCAGTCTTCCGCCTTCCGCAACCGCCCCACCCCGCCTCCCCATGTCGAAACCCATCTGTTACTCCGCCAAGGCCTATTCCGCGACGAGCGCCGCCTCGCCGCTCGCCTCCACCGTCATCGAGCGCCGCCAGCCGCTGCCGGGCGACGTGCAGATCGAGATCCATTACTGCGGCGTCTGCCACTCCGACCTCCACTTCGCGCGCAACGAGTGGGGCTTCACCCAATACCCCGCCGTGCCCGGCCATGAGATCGTCGGCCGCGTCAAGGCCGTCGGCAGCGGCGTGACGAAGTTCAAGGTCGGCGACGCCGTCGGCGTCGGCTGCCTCGTCGATTCCTGCCGCACCTGCCCGAGCTGTCGTTCCGGCCTCGAGCAATACTGCGACCTCGGCCTCGCTGGCGGCACCTACGGCGGCTGGGACAAGCATCTCAACGCGCCCACGCTCGGCGGTTATTCGCAGAGCATCGTCGTCGACCAGGATTTCGTGCTCCGCATGCCGGCCAACCTCGACCTCGCCGCCGCCGCGCCGCTGCTCTGCGCCGGCATCACGACCTACTCGCCGCTGCGCCACTGGAAGGTCGGCGCGGGCCACAAGGTCGGCATCGTCGGCCTCGGCGGCCTCGGGCACATGGCGGTGAAGTTCGCCCGCGCCTTCGGGGCGCACGTCGTCCTCTTCACCACGTCGCCGGGCAAGGTCGCCGACGCCAAGCGCGTGGGCGCGCACGACGTCGTCGTCTCGACCGACGAGAAGCAGATGGCCGCGCACGCCGGCACCTTCGACTTCATCCTCGACGCCGTCTCCGCCCAGCACGACCTCAACGCCTACCTCAACCTCCTCAAGCGCGACGGCAACCTCACGCTCGTCGGCGCGCCCGAGAAGCCGCTGCCCGTCGCCTCGTTCCCGCTGCTGCTGCGCCGCCGCTCGCTCTCCGGCTCGCTCATCGGCGGCCTGCCCGAGACGCAGGAGATGCTCGATTTCTGCGGCCAGCACGGGATCACCTCCGACATCGAGATGATCCGCATGGACCAGATCAACGACGCCTACGAACGCATGCTGAAGAGCGACGTGAAATACCGCTTCGTGATCGACATGAAGACGCTCTGAGGCGGCGGCAGCCGGCCTCGAAGCCCACGCGCGGCCCGGCGGTAGCCGGGCCCTCCACCCAAGCAATTGCCACGAAGAGGCGCGAAAACCCGGCCGCTGCGCGCATCCGGCCCGCGCGCCTATAGGCGCTGTTTAGAGCCGTGAACCGTCTGTGTTTTTTGTGCCTTTTTGTGGCCAACCTCATCGGCCTCGCGGAGCTCGGCCCTCCACTCTTCCACGGGCTGCGCGTTTCAACCCACCGCGCGGCCCGGCGGTAGCCGGGCCCTCCACCCAAGCAATTGCCACGAAGAGGCGCGAAAACCCGGCCGCTGCGCGCATCCGGCCCGCGCGCCTATAGGCGCTGTTTAGAGCCGTGAACCGTCTGTGTTTTTTGTGCCTTTTCGTGGCCAACCACCTCGGCCTCGCGGAGCTCGGCCCTCCACGCTTCCACGGACTGCGCGTTTCAACCCACCGCGCGGCCCGGCGGTAGCCGGGCCCTCCACTCGCTGTGTCCTCCGTGTGTTCCGTGTATTCCGTGGGCCCGCCGTTTACTCGCGCGGGGTCTTCAGGCCGAGGCGGGCGATCTTGTCGATCAACTGCGGATACGTGAGCCCGGTGCGCATCGCCGATTGGGCGAAGTCCTCGTCGGGGGCGAGCGCGGGGTTCGGGTTGGCCTCGATGAAATAGATCTCGTTCTGCGCCGTGAGCCGCAAGTCGAGGCGGGCGTAGCCGTCGATCGTGAGAAGATGGTAGATGCGCTTGCACACGTCCTCGATCCGGCGGACGAGCGACGCATCGAGGCCCTCGGCAAAGCGGTTCTCGAGGCCCCACTTCGCGCGGTAGGCCTCGTCCCACTTGGCCTTGTAGGTGGCGATCTTCGGCTCGTCGGGCGGCACCTCGCGGAAGACGAGTTCGCGGATCGGGAAGACCTGCAGGCGATGGCTGCCGATCAGGCTGACGTAAAGCTCGCGGCCCTCGATGTATTCCTCGGCGATGACGTCGTTGCCGGTGTTGTCGTGAAGGAAGGTCACGCGCTCGCGGAACTGGTCGTCGTTCTCCACGAACGAGGCCTGCGCGATGCCGTAGGAGGCCTCCTCCTTCAGCGGTTTCACGAGGATGGGAAAACGCAGGTGCTTCGGGCGCACGGCGCGGCGGCCGCGCGGAATGAGCACGAAGGCGGGCGTGTGGATCCGGTGGTAACTGAGGATCTTCTTCGAGATGCCCTTGTGCTTGCAGAGCGTCAGCCCGGACGGACCGCAGCCGGTGAACGGGATGTCGTGCAGCGCCAGATACGACACGATGTGCTGGTCGAAGGCGCGGTTGTTGCGGAACTGGTCGGCGAGGTTGAAGATGACGTCGGGCGTGAAGGTCTGGAGCTTCTGCCGGAGCAGGTCGAGGTCGTCGAACAGCGCAAGCTGCTCGTGAGGGTGGCCGAGCTCGTCGAGCGCCTGGAGGAGCGCGCGCTCGGTCTTCCAATCGGCGGTCTGCAGTTCGGCGCTGAGGTCCTGGTCGAGCGAGACGGGACGGACGGCGTCGAAGAGGGCGAGAACCTTGAGTTTTCGCGGCATGGTCACTTGGAGCGTTTGAATTTTCCGGTGAAGAGGTAGTTCATCACGAGCGTCGTGAGGTAGGCGCTGACGGCAAGGTCGGGCGGGTCGCCGGGCGCAAGGTGCAGGCCGAGCTGGTCGCAGCGCTCGATCAGGCGGGCGAGGAGCTTGTGCACGCGGTATTTCTTCTCGTTGGTCGCCTCGCACACGGCGTCCATCAGCGCGCGGCGGCGGGCGCGGAGGTAGCGCGAGGCGAGGCGCTCGGCGCCGGCGTCGGCGGCGCCGGGGAAGAGCGTGCGCAGGTCCCGGTCGTAGAAATCGGGATAGGTATCCTCGTTGGCCTTCCGCTTGCGTGCGTAGTAGGTCTTCAACTTCACGTTGAGACAGTTGAAATCCTGCTCCCGGTAGCCGGGCTGGTAGGGCGCCGGCTGGCCGGCGAGCGAGCGCATCAGCTCATCAACGTATTCGAGCTTCTGCAGCGCCTTCCAGCCGGCGTAGCGCCGGCGCCAGTCGTGACCCGGCGTAAGCCAGACGGCGAAAGTCTCGGCGAAATCCTCGTCCGGGTGGCTCTGCGCATACCAGTCGTCGAGGTGCACGACATAGGAATGGCTGTAAGGACGCGGACGGTAGAACTCGGGCGTGTCGTCGGCGGAGGTCTTGCCGAAGGTGCGCTGCCATTTCCGTTTCCGCGTCAGCTGATACGCGTAGGCGTAGGCATGCGCGGCCTCGTGGCGCATCAGGCGCATGAACCACTCCGGGTTGTCGCCCTCGACCTCGAGCATCATCGTGCGCTCGAGTGCGCGCAGCCGGTCGTGCACGAGGAAGAACGGCACAAAGATCGCCGGGATGCCGACCGGCACGAACCACTCGTCGCCGACATGGCAGGGCGGGTGGAACACGAGCCCCTTCGCGCTCAGCTCGTCGTGGAGTTGCCGGATGAGCGGCTCGATCGGCGTGCCCGCGAGCGTGAGGCCGAGCTGGTTGATCTTCTTCTCGAGCAATTGCTCGTCGCCCAGCTCGTGCCACGCAGGGGTGTTTTCCATCGGCCGCCACGCTAGGCGGAAAGGCGCGGCACGGAGAACCAAAATCGCGGGCGGACCTATTTTCCCGTCCGGGCAATTCGGGCGTGTCATTCGCCGGGAAGCTGATTGCGTCACGTGCCCCCTCCATGCGCCCACGTCACCTCGCGCTGGGAGCAACCGCCCTCCTTGTGCTGGCGGTTCTCCTACTCCTATCGCCCCGTCCACGCACCGACCGGCCCGCGCCGGCGGCCACTGCTTCGGTCTCTGCCCCGGACCGGTCCGCCCCGCCCGCCGGGGCGTTGGCCGCCACGGTCGCCGAGACCCGGCGCGCCGGCGCGGAGCCGGCGTCATCGCCCCTGCATTCCCCGACGCACTCCGCCGCGACGCCGCGTGCGCCCGCCTTTCTCGGCGCCGTGCCGCCGGACGAGCCGGAGTCGGCCCACCCGGTCGAACGCGCCGCCGCCGCGGGCGAGCTGCTCGCCGAGCGCTGGGAACCGGCCGCCCGCGCCGGCCATTGGCAGCGCCTCCGCCTCATGCGCACGCCCGTTGTCGACCGGACGGTCCGCGTCGTCGACGAATGGCGCGAACCCGCCTCGCCCGGTGCCGCGCCTGTCGCGGTGAAACGCGAGATGTTCGTCGCCGACCAAGTGATCGTCACCCGCGCCGCGGCGATGCCGTCCGAGGAATTCGTCTCCCGTCTCACTGCGCTCGGTCTCGTCGCGCCGCGCGAGATCGCGCCCGGCGTCTTCACGGCGCGCACGCCGACGGCAGACCTCGACGCCGCACCGGCGGCTCTCGCCACGCTCGCGGCGCGACCCGATGTGTTCGCAACCCCCGAGATCGACGGCGTCGGCTTCGGCGGCGCCACGGCGAACGATTTTTATTACGCCACGCACCAGTGGAACCTCCGCAACACGGGCCAGTCCGTCGTCAGCGTCGTCGGCACCGCCGGCGTCGACGTCGGGGCTGAAGCCTTTTGGGACGTCACGACCTCCGCGCACGGCGTCGTCCTCGCCGTCCTCGACAGCGGCCTCAACTACGCGCACGAGGACCTCCAGGGCATCCCCACCCACAACTCGGGCGAAATCGCCGGCGACGGCATCGACAACGACGGCAACGGCTTCGTCGATGACGTGCTCGGCTGGGATTGGGTGAACAACGACAACAACCCCACCGACGACCACGGCCACGGCTCGAATGTCACCGGCATCATTCTCGCCACCCGCAACAACGCCGTCGGCGGCGCCGGACTCGTCGAGGGCGCGAACCTGATCACAGCGAAGATCCTCAACGCCACCAACAGCGGCTTCACCACGCACCTCATCGCCGCCACCGCCTACGCGCGCCTCCGCGGCGCGCGGCTGATGAATCTCTCGCTGCAAAATTATCCCTACAACGCGACCCTCGACGCCGAGTTCACCGCCTGCAACGCCGCCGGCATCCTCCTCGTCATCTGCGCGGGCAACCAAGGCGTCGACAACGACGTCACGCCCAACTACCCCAGCTCCTTCCCGCAGGCCAACATCATCGCTGTCGGCAACCACCAGAACACCGGCGAGCGCTGGTCCGGCTCGAACTACGGAGCGACCCGGGTCGACCTCTTCGCCCCCGGCCGGGCCATCGTCGCGCCGGGTCACAGTTCGCCCACCGTCTACTTTTCCTACACCGGGACCTCGCAGGCCGCGCCGCACGTCGCCGCCATTGCCGCCGCCATCCTGCGCGTGAATCCCACCTGGTCCGCGCCCGAGGTGAAGGCCGCGTTGCTCGGCACCGTGCTCACCTCGCCGGCCCTCACCGGGCTCAGCGTCACCGGCGGACGCCTCCAAGCCCTTCCCGCCCTCGCCGCCGCGTTGCGCGCGCAACCGGAGAACGACACGGACGGCGACGGCTGGCCCAACTTGCTCGAATACCTGACCGCCACACGTCTCGACCTCGCCAGCGCCCGTCCCGCACTGACGCTCGACACGATCGGCAACGACCTGCGCCTCGCCGTGCCCCGCACGCTCCGCAGCGATGCGCTGCTCGAGATCGAGCTGTCGACGGACCTCACGACATGGACGACCACCGGCGTCGTCGACGAGAGCACGGCGGAAACCCTGCGCGGCCGCATGACGATGACTGGAACGCCGCCCCGCGGCTTCCTCCGCCTCCGCGCCAAGAGCGTGCCCTAAAAAGTAGCGCAGGCGTCCCGCCTGCCCCCTGGAGGGCCGAGCTCCGCGAGGCCGCGAGCCTTGGAGAAATCATCCCAAGCGGGATAAACGCGGAGTAACTGATTTGTAGGTTGCGCGCTTGCGCGCAACCAAGCCCCGGCCTCGCGGAGATCGGCCCTCCACGCTTCCACGGGCTGCGCGTTTCAACACCCTACGCGGCCCGGCGGTAGCCGGGCCCTCCACCCAGGCCATTGCCACGAAGAGGCGCAATAACCCGGCCGCTGCGCGCATGGGGCCCGCGCGCCTCTAGGCGCTGTTCAAAGCCTCGAACCGTCTGCGGCCCTTTGTGCCTTTTTGTGGCTAAATTCTGAGCTTTGAAATTCTCCCAACCTTTCAACGCGGAGGTCGCGGAGAGCGCAGAGAATACGGTGGCGGCGTGATTTCTCTCCGCGCCCTCCGCGTCCTTCGCGTTTCATGCCTTGGTCGGAACCGCTTCGCGTCCGCGCCCGCCGCCTTTTTGCTTCAACCTCAACCTTCAACTGCAAGAGGCCGCAGGCCCCGGCCTCGCGGAGCTCGGCCCTCCACCTAGCCACGGGCTGCACGTTTCAACACCCTACGCGGCCCGGCGGTAGCCGGGCCCTCCACCCCAGCAATTGCCACGAAGAGGCACAAAAACCCGGCCGCTGCGCGCATGGGAACCGCGCGCCTATAGGCGCTGTTCTAAGCCTCGAACCGTCTGCGGCCCTTTGTGCCTTATTGTGGCTAAATTCTGAGCTTTGAAATTCTCCCAACCTTTCAACGCGGAGATCGCGGAGGTCGAGGAGAGCGCAGAGAAGACGGTTGCACCGCGGGTTCTCTCCGCGGCCTCTGCGTTCCCATGCCTTGGTCGGGACCGCTTCGTGTCCGCGCCCGCCGCCTATTTTGCTTCAACCTCAACCTTCAACTTCAACGGGCCGCAGGCCCCGGCCTCGCGGAGCTCGGCCCTCCAAGGGTGATGCTCGCCGCGTGATCCGTCTCCCTCCGTGCAATCCGTGGAAATATAACGCTCACCCGCGACATGGCCCGGCTCGCCTCCGCCCTCGCGTTCGCGCTCAGTCCGATCGCGCCTTCTCCTTTTCAGGCGTGATTTTCCCGACCGCTCCGCTTCTCTCGTCGCCATCGCCCCCGCGCCCAACCCCGCCCCACTTCCGCCCTCTCTCCGCCGATGAGCGCCCCGGCACCCCTCAGCAGCTTTCGCGTCCGCCCGCGTTTCACAGAACGCGTGCGCGCCTCGCGCGACGACGCGAAACGCCACCTCCTCGCCTCCCTCGCGCGGGAACCCGCCGGCACCTTCGAGCTGCGTCCTTTCGCCGAGTTCGTCGGCATCCACCTGGCGGAACGCGACCGCCGTTACTGGTCGCCGCGCCTTTTCCTCAGTCTCGAGACCGAGCCCGACGGTTCGACGCGCATCGAGGGCACCTACGGGCCGGAGATCGAGGTGTGGTCGGTGTTTCTCTACGGCTACCTCAGCACCGGGCTGCTCGGCACGCTCTCGGCCATCACCGGCGGGGCGCAACTCTTCATCGGGCAGGAACCCTGGGCGTTCTACGCCACCGGCACGATGGCGGTGATTGCGCTCGGGCTCTACCTTGCCGCCCAGCTCGGCCAGAAACTCGGCGCACACCAGACCTTCCAGTTGCACGAGGCCTACGAGCGCGCCGTCGCCGGCCTGCGTTGAGCGCCGGCGGACCGGCCGACGAATTCAGCCTTGGCCGCGTGGCGCGAGCCCGCACGATGTCCGCCACGTCATGCAAATCACCTGGCAACCCGCCCCGCTGCCCGCCGACGCGCGCGACTGTGGGCACGGTGTCGGGATCTGCACCGGCTCCACCGCCGGCAGCGAGCGGCGCCTGGCGGCTTTTGTCACCGGCTTCGCCTGGTTTCACACCGGTGCCGACGCCGTGGTGCATTTCGTGCCCGCGCTGCTGCCGGCGGACGCCGCGGAGGCGCAGGCCGTGCGCGACGCCTTCGACGCCATGCTGCGCGCGCGCCAGCTCGAGTGTCCGCTGCCGGCCGGTTACCACACCGTGGCGAACTGCTGACCTCCGCCGCCATGTCCAAGGCCGCCCTGCCCTCCTCGCGCCCGCCTCTCGCCCGGATGCTGCGCATCCACGAATTCCTGCAGGACGGCCGCCAGACCAACTGCACCAAACTCGCGGAGGAACTCGAGGTCTCCACCAAGACCATCATGCGCGACCTCGCCTTCATGCGCGACCAGCTCGACCTGCCCTGCGAATACGATCCGCGCACCTTCACGTGGCGCTATGCGTATCCGGTGAAGAGTTTCCCGACCGTGCAGATCAGCGAGGGCGAACTGCTCGCCCTCCTCGTCGCGCAGAAGGCGCTCGAGCAATACCAAGGCACGCCCTACCACGACCAGCTCGCGCACGCCTTCGAGAAGATCGCCTCCGGCCTCAACGACCGCATCAGCTTCTCCCCGTCCGGCACGCTTGCCAACATTTCGTTCCACCGGGCCGGACTCGGCCGCTCCGACCTCCGGCTCTTCGAGAAGCTGACGCGCGCCGTGAACGATTCGCGTGAAATCGCCTTCGCCTACCGCAAGCCGCGCAGCCCGGCCCTCGAGCCGCGCCGCGTGCAGCCCTACCACCTCGCGAACCGCGAAAACGCCTGGTATCTCGTCGGCCACGACCTCGACCGCGGCTCGCTCCGCACCTTCGCCCTCGCGCGCATGCAGGCCCTGGCCGTGAGCGAGCGCCGCTTCGAGCGGCCGGCGGATTTTTCGCCCGCGAAGTTCTTCGGCAAGGCCTTCGGCGCCTTCGTCGGCACCGGCGACTACCGCGTCGTCCTCCGTTTTGACGCCACCGTGGCCGACCAGATCCGCGAACGCTGCTGGCACGAATCGCAAGAGACGCGCGACCTGCCCGACGGCGGCCTCGAGTTCACCGTGCAACTCGGCGGCCTCGACGAGATCCTGCGCTGGATTCTCGGCTGGGGCGGCGACGTCGAAGTCCTCGCGCCGCCGGAACTGCGCGCCCTCGTGCGCACGCAAGCCGAGGCCCTCGCGCACCGACACGCCCGCCCCGGCAACGCCAACTCGTCCGCGAGGCCGAAGACGAAGCACGCCCCCGGCACCCCAAGACGCTGATCCCGCGAACCCCTTTCAAATTTGGAGGGCCGAGCTCCGCGAGGCCGCGAGCGTCGGAGAAATCATCCAAAACGGGATAAACACGGAGTAACTGAGTTGTAGGTTGCGCTTGCGCGCAACAAAGCCCCGGCCTCGCGGAGCTCGGCCCTCCACTCTTCCACGGGCTTCACGTTTCAACCCGCGACGCGGCCCGGCAGTAGCCGGGCCCTCCACCCAAGCAATTGCCACAATGAGGCACAAAAACCCGGCCGCAGCGCGCATGGGGCCCGCGCGCCTATAGGCGCTGTTCAGAGCCGTGAACCGTCTGCGTTTTTTGTGCCTTTTTGTGGCCAACCTTCGCCCGTCGTAATTTCTCCAACCCTTTCAACGCGGAGGTCGCGGAGAGCGCAGAGAATACCGTTGAGCTGTGATTTCACTCCGCGTCCTCCGCGTTTCCATGCCTTGGTCGGGACCGCTTCGCGTCCGCGCCCGCCGCCTTCTGCTTCAACCTCAACCTTCAACTTCAACGGGCCGCAGGCCCCGGCCTCGCGGAGCTCGGCCCTCCAGCTCGGCGGCGTTGTAGGAAATTCCGCAAATCGATCCGAGTTCGTGGCTCCTCGCGGCCCGGCGGTAGCCGGGCCCTCCAAGTCGATTCGATTGCCACAAAGAGGCACAAAAACCCGGCCGCAGCGCGCATGGGGCCCGCGCGCCTATAGGCGCTGTTCAGAGCCGTGAACCGTCTGCGTTTTTTGTGCCTTTTTGTGGCCAACCTTCGCCCGTCGTAATTTCTCCAACCCTTTCAACGCGGAGGTCGCGGAGAACGCAGAGAAGACAAATGAGTCGCAAATTCTCTCCGCGCCCTCCGCGTTCTCCGCGTTCTCCGCGTTTTAATGCCTTGGCCGGGATCGCCCTGAGAGCACATCCGCCTCGCCGGCCTCACGCCGCGACCGGGCGCAGTGTGGCGGGGACGAGTTCGGAAAGCATCGACGGCTTGCGGCCGGCCGGCAGGCGCCGGCGCACCGGCTCGGGACGCGGGCCCAGCCCGACAGCGACGCGTTGCATCAACAGCTCAAGCCGCTGCGCGGAGATCCGCCAGTCGGCGCCAGTCGGGTGATGCCACTCGAAGCCAAAGGTCACGCCCCCCTGCCCGGCGCCATAGCTGACGACCGGGTGGCCCTCGACCGCGAGTTCGTGGAACAACTCGATCCCACTCGCGAGCAGGCGGTCCTCCGCAACCGAGAGAAAGCAGCGGACCTGTTGTCCGTGCGGCTGGCCGCGGAGCGAGAGGCGGATTTCGCCGTCGGCGTCGTGGCGGACGAGTTCGTCGTAATCCTCGCGCGTGCGGAGGCCCAGAAGGGCGAGGGCGGAGCGGAGTTCGACGAGCGGGGTGCGGAGGGTGAACGGATTCATGGGTGGGAGGAGGTTGGAGGTTATGCCCTCACCTTACCCGCCGGGGTCGGACACTGGCCGTCCCACCCCACGCAAGCCGGCAACTTTCTTCTCCGGGCCGGCGGCGCCGGTCCTTCGCCCTTCCAGGTCATTCGCGCTTCAACCCACGACGCAGCCCGGCGGTAGCCGGGCCCTCCACCCCAGCCATTGCCACGAAGAGGCACAAAAAACCCGGCCGCTGCGCGCATGGGGCCCGCGCGCCTATAGGCGCAGTTCAGAGCCATGAACCGTCTGTGTTTTTTGTGCCTTTTCGTGGCCAACCTTCTCCCGTCGTAATTTCTCCAACCCTTTCAACGCGGAGGACGCGGAGAACGCAGAGAAGACAGATGAGCCGCGAATTCTCTCCGCGCTCTCCGCGTCCTCCGCGTTTCCATGCCTTGGGATCGAATGGGAATCCCGCCCGCGCATCGCCTCGCCAACCCGGGCGCTCTTTCGCGTCCGTCCTGTTCCATGCGCCGTTCCCCGGCCTGACCTAAACCGGTTGAATTTTCCCCGCCACCTCGCAGTGTGGCGGGATGTTTTCCCACAGAATCATCCCGGTTTCCGGCCTCGCGCTGGCGCTGGCGCTGAGCAGTTGCCAATCGACCGCGCCCGCCCCCACCTCCGCACCCAGCGCAGCCGCCGCGCGCGTCACGGTGGCGGAGCCGCCAAACCTTTCCACCCTCAAGCAGGAGCTGAAGGACTACCTCGAGGCCGGCCGCTACGACGCCGGCATCGCCGAAGTCGCCGCCCAGGCGAAGGCGTGGATCGAGCAGCGCGCCGCCCGCGGCGGCCGGCTGGCCATCGTCCTCGACATCGACGAGACGGCGCTCTCGAACATGAAGCACATGCGCGAAATGGATTTCGGCTACGTGCCCGCGCTGTGGGACCAATGGGTGGCCGACGCCGACGGCCCGGCCATCGCACCCGTGCTCGAAGTCTACCGCGCCGCCCGCGAACGCGGCGTCGCCGTCTTCTTCATGACCGGCCGCAAGACCACCGACTCCCCCGGCACGATCAAGAACCTCGCCGCCATCGGCTACGGCGACTACGCCGGCCTCGACTTCAAGCCGAACGACTACCCGGACACGACGCAGTCGTTCAAGACCGCCGTCCGCCGCCGCATCACCGAGGAACTCGGCTACACCATCATCGCCAACATCGGCGACCAGCACAGCGACCTCGACGGCGGCTACGCCGAACGCACGTTCAAGCTCCCGAATCCGTTCTACATCACGAAGTGAAACGGCGGCGCGGCGCCGCCGTTTCACAAGGGGCAAGTTTCAAGGAACAAGTAACAAGTATGCGCTCGAACGACGCCCCGTGCTCGTCAGTCAAAATGCCGGCATGGACGCGCCGCCCGGAAAGGCGGACGCATTGATCCTGCAGCTTACGCGTTTGGCCGTTTGGCGTTTGGAGTTTTCACCGACCGCACGTTTCGTTCCCGCTTTTCCATTCCCATGCTTTACGCCCTCACCATCTTCAGCGGCGCGTTCCTGCTGTTTCTCGTCCAGCCGCTGATCGGCAAATACATCCTGCCCTGGTTCGGCGGCAGCCCGGGCGTGTGGACGGCCTGCCTGCTGTTCTTCCAGGCACTCCTGCTTGGCGGCTACGCGTATGCGCATTTCACCTCGACCCGGCTGCAGCCGCGCACGCAGGCCACCGTGCATCTCGTCCTCCTCGGTCTCGCGCTGCTCTGGCTGCCGATCATCCCGGACGCGGCGTGGCGGCCGCAGGCCGGCGAGGAACCGACGCTGCGCATCCTGCTCCTGCTCACCGCCACGCTCGGTCTGCCCTACCTGCTGCTCTCGGCCACGGGACCGCTCGTGCAGCGGTGGTTCACGCTGACGCAGCCCGGCCGCTCGCCCTACCGCCTCTACGCGCTGTCCAACGTCGGCTCACTCCTCGCGTTGCTCGGCTACCCGTTCCTGATCGAGCCGGTCTTTTCGCGCGCGGAGCAGGCCTGGGGCTGGTCGGTGGCCCTCGTGCTCTTCGCGCTGCTCTGCGGTCTCTGCGCCGTGCAGGTCCGCCGTCTCCCGCCCGCCGCCGCCGCACCGGCGGAGAGCGCTGACGGTGCCCCGGCCGCCGAGACCGCGCCGCCGTCGGTGTCGGACAAGGCGTTCTGGCTCATCCTGCCCGCCGTCGCCTCGACGCTGCTCGTCGCCGCGACGAACAAGATCTGCATCGATGTCGCCGTCATTCCCTTCCTCTGGGTCGTGCCGCTGGCGCTGTATCTGCTGACCTTCATCTTGGCCTTCGATCACCCGCGTTGGTATTCGCGGACGGTGTTCAGCGCGCTCTTCGTCGTCGGGTGCACGGTGAGCGCCTACCTGCTCTGGAGCGGCTCCACGGCACCGCTCCCGCTGCAACTCGCCGGCTACACCGGCACGCTCTTCGTCGGCTGCATGATCTGCCACGGCGAACTCTACCGCCTGCGTCCGTCGAGCCGGCACCTGACCGGTTTCTACCTCTATCTCTCCGCCGGTGGCGCACTGGGCGGACTGTTCGTCGCCGTGATCGCGCCACGGATCTTCACCGACTACCACGAACTGCCCGTCGGGCTCTGGGTGCTCGCCTACGCGCTCGGCATCCTCTGCCTCGTGCAACGCAGCCAGGCCATCGCCATCGGCACCGGACTCGGCGCGCTGATCGGGGCGGTCGTCGTGCCCGCGCTCTTCGTGAAGACCAAGGAAGCCGGCCTCGCCGTCTGGGCGCAGGCCTACGGCGAGCAAGCCCTCGAGTTCTACGGCGACCACTGGACCTGGCTGGCCGCCGTGCTCGCGCTCATCCTCTACTGTCTGCGCACCGGCTGGCGGGACACGACGCTGGCCTGGCATGGACGCTTCGCCGCCGTGCCGCTGGCGCTGACGGCGCTCCTCGGCGCCGTGTTCTTCATCCTGGGCACGAGCGGGCGGGACAACATCCTCGTCGCCCAGCGGAATTTCTACGGCACGCTCAAGGTCCGCGCCTACGGCGAGCCGGACTCCGTCTCGCGCAACTACGTGCTCAGCCACGGCATCACCACGCACGGGCTGCAGTTCGCCAAGGAGCCCTACGACCGCTGGCCGACCTCCTACTACGGTCCGCAAAGCGGCGCCGGCCTCGCGATCGACACGGCCGAGCCGAAGACCGGCGGCCGGCACATCGCGATGGTCGGCCTCGGCACCGGTTCGATCGCCGCCTACGGCATGCCGGGCGACCGCCTGCGCATCTACGAGATCAACCCCGACGTCCTCACGCTCGCGCGCGAGCGCTTCACGTTCCTGGAAATGACCGCCGCCGAGGTGCAGATCGTGCTCGGCGACGCGCGCCTCATGATGGAGGAGGAGCTGCGCCACGCCGCGCCGCAGCAATTCGACGTGCTCACGCTCGACGCCTTCAGCAGCGACGCCATCCCGATCCACCTCCTCACCGAGGAGGCCTTCGCCGTCTACCTCCAGCACCTGAAGCCCGGCGGGGTCATCGCCGTGCACATTTCGAACCGCTACCTCGACCTGCGTCCCGTCGTGGAGGCGATGGCGAAACACTACGGCCTGCACTACGCGACGATTTCCGACAACCCCAGCGAGGACGACTGGTGGCTCTACCGGACGACGTGGATGCTGCTCAGCGCCGACGCCGCGCGTCTGCAGGTGAAGGAGATCGCCGACGCCGCCGAGGAACCCTCCGACCCCGACGCCCCGCTCATCCACTGGACGGACGACCGCGCCAGCCTCTTCGGCGTGCTGCGCTGATTCTGTGATGGAGGGCCGAGCTCCGCGAGGCCGCGAATAAAGGAAGGGGGCACGTCAGACACAGCACCGTAGGTTGCGCGCTCGCGCGCAACTAGATCGCGAAGACCTTGCGGCCTCGCGGAGCTCGGCCCTCCACTCTTGCACGTCCTTCGCGTTTCAACCCGCAACGCGGCCCGGCGGTAGCCGGGCCCTCCACTCGAGCAATTGCCACGAAGAGGCACAATAACCCGGCCGCTGCGCGCATGGGGCTCGCGCGCCTATAGGCGCAGTTCAGAGCCTCGAACCGTCTGCGATTCTTTGTGCCTTTTCGTGGCCAACCTCTGAGCTTTGAAATTCCCCCAACCTTTCAACGCGGAGGTCGCGGAGGGCGCAGAGAAGACGGATGAGCCGCGCATTGCCTTCGCGCTCTCCGCGTCCTCCGCGTTTCCATGCCTTGGTGGGGACAGCTTTGCGTCCGCGCCCGCCGCCTTCTGCTTCAACCTCAACCCTCAATTTCAACGGGCCGCAGGCCCCGGCCTCGCGGAGCTCGGCCCTCCATTTTTTCACGGTCTTCGCATTTCAACCCGCGATGCGGCCCGGCAGTAGCCGGGCCCTCCATCAAGGCGATGGCCACGAAGGGGCGCAAAAAATCCGGACGCTGCGGCGAGGAGTCACGCGCGCCTATAGGCGCAATTCAAAGCCGCGAACCGCTCTCGATTCTTCGTGCCTTTTAGTGGCTAACCTCTGGCTCGCGGGCGGCCTCAGCCCTTCGGCGGCTCCGCGGCGGCGGGGGCTTCGACCGGCGCCGGGGCACGCTGCCAGAAGTAGCGGCCGTCGTTGAAATACGTGTGGTGCACGCGGACGGCGATCGCCAGCAGCACGAGCACGATGACGATCATCCAGCGGCGGCGGGCGGCGGCAGCCTGGTCGATGTAGGGATCCGTCAGCGTGCGGTGCGAACCGGGCGGCAGGTGCGCCATCTCGGTCAGCTTCGAGCCGAACGGGATGTTGATCTTCACGCGGCCGTTGATCGCCCAGCCGTTGGCCTCGAGCACGGGGCCGAGCGTGCGCTGGCGGAGCTTCATCCACGCAATGATCATCGAAGGCGTGGAAATGACGAGCATCAGGCCGACCAGGCCGAGCGGGATCCACGGGCCGAGCTCGAGGAAGCGCGTGAAAATCATCGCGAGGAACGTGCCGATCGAACCGAGGGCGACGCCGATACCGGTGATGAGCGCGAGGTCGAATTTCTTCTGCGGCTCCGGGGGCTTGGGGGCGGCCTTGTCGGCGTTGGCCGCGGTCTCGGCTGCGGTGGCGAGCTTGCCGGTGGCGGCGCTGTCGGCCGCGGCGGCGCGCTTGGCCACCTGCTCCTCGATGAAGCGGAGGAACTTCTTGTAGGGTGACCAGAAGGCCTGGCCGACGCTGATGGGGTTCTCGACGATACTCGTGATCGTGGCGTCCCAGTCGCGGCCCTGGCGGTCGTAGAACACGCCGTTGCGGCCGATGAAGAGATAGTCGCTGTCACCCTGCGTGAAGCAGGCGGCGATCTTCATCGGTGCGGAGCCGGCGCGCTTGCAGTCGACGTAGGCGATGTAGGCGCGGCTCATCGCGGCGAGCGGCGTGGCGGCATCGACGCGGAGGCAGAGCTCGGTGCTGCGGCTGTCGAGGTAGAGCGTGCCGGCCTGGAAGATCGCGTAGCGGTCGGGCGAGTAGAAATCCTCGAAGCTGACGAAGTTCTTCAGCAGAGCGCGCAGGTCGCGGTAATAGTGCGTGAGGCGGTCGACGTCGCTGATCGCCTTGAACTGCGGCTCGAGTTCGCGGTCGCGGTCGACGAGTTTCGCCAGCGCGACGCGGCCCTCGCCGGCGAGGATTTCCTTCACGCGTGCGAGGCCGAGTTTCTCGACCGTGCTGGCGGGCTTGCCGCCGAGCCAGGTCTCGTAGGCGGCGAAACGGGCGTTGAGGTCGGCCCACTCGGCCTCGGTGAGGGATTCCTTGGTGGCACCGAGCACGGGCGTCACGACGACGCGGTGGAGCGTCGCCAGCGCGCCGGCCCAGGCGGGGTTGACGCCGCGCAGCAGCGGCAGCGGCGCGTCGGCGGCGATGCGCGCGAGCGGGAAGCCCTTCACCTCGTCGGCGGTGAGGTTCATGTCCTTGGCGGTGAGGGCGAGGTATTCGGTCTCCGCGCGGTTGAGCGCACCGATGGCGCGGCTGTCGAAGGCGGCGAGGCGGCAGCGGCCGAAGAAATCGTCGACCTTCGGGCGCACGGCGCGCAGGGCGGCGACGGCGGCATCGGTGCCTTCGCCGAGCACGGCGATCTCCTTGCCGGCGGAGCGGCCGACCCAATCGACGTAGGCCGCGCACTCCGCGAAGAACTGGTCGATCTGCGCGGCGCTGACGCCGGTGACGCCGCTGCGGTCGGCGGTGCCGCCGGTGGTCGCGATGATGTCCTTCATCAGGGCCTGGACGGCGGCGTCCTCGGAGGCCTCGGGCGGGATGATGCCGTCGCCGTTGAGCGCGGCGGTGGCGAAGATTTTCGCCGTGTCGCAGCTCTCGGTCGGGGCGAGTGTGGCCGCGTCGCGTTTGCCGAGGCTGGCGAGGATCTGGCGCGCGGAGGCGAGGAGCGTGCGGCCGGCCGGCGTGGCGTCGTTGATCGCGGCGAGCGGCAGGGCCGCCTCGCCCTTGAGCAGAGCGGCCGGGTCCTTGAGGTGCGTCGCGGCCCATTTCACGGCGGCGATGAGCTCCGGCACGCGGATGCGTCCGTCCCCGTCGGTGTCGATCAGCGCCAGCGTCTTCTCGTCGAGCTCGAGGCCCTTCACCGGGCAGCTCAGCGCCACCCAGAGCTTCTGATCGAGCTGGTCGAGCGCGAGGAGATCGGCGGCGGATTCGAGGGCGACTTGGTCAAGTCCGCCGGTGCGAAAGAATTTCCAGGAGTGGCGGGAAGCGGTGTTGTCCATGGGGGCGAGGTGTGTCGCGGCATTCTCCGCCCCGCGCCAAACCATGGCAAACCGGAATCGGCCGGGAAGCGGCGCGCCAACCCGACCTGGAGGGCCGAGCTCCGCGAGGCCGGGGCCTGCGGCCCGTTGAAGTTGAAGGTTGAGGTTGAAGCAGAAGGCGACGGGCGCGGACGCAAAGCGGTCCCCACCAAGGCATGGAAACGCGGCGGGCGCGGAGGGCGCGAAGGGAACCCGCGGCTCAACCGTCTTCTCTGCGCTCTCCGCGAGCTCCGCGTTGAAAGGCTGGGAGAATTTCAAAGCTCAGAGGTTGGCCACAAAAAGGCGCAAAAAATTGCAGACGGTTCACGGCTCTGAACTGCGCCTATAGGCGCGCGGGCCCCATGCGCGCAGCGGCCGGGTTTTTGTGCCTCTTCGTGGCAATCCCCTCCCTTGCTCCTCTCCGCGTCCTCCGCGACCTCCGCGTTTAACCTGCGTTGTCTGATTTCTCCGACGTTCGCGGCGCGGCGGTAGCCGCGCCCTCCAGTGGCAGCGGGCTGGCGAGATCCGGTTCATCCGTCTCAATCCGACCCAACCGTGGCCAGGGGAAACGCCCCCTCGCGGCAGGCACCGACCCGCCCCTGCCGCTCCTCCGCCCGCCCAAGGCCTGCGCAGGGGCGCGCAACAATTGCGGTGCGAAATCCCGCCGGAGGCGCATACTGGAGGCATGAAAGCGTTCCTCGTCCCCGTCGACTTCTCCCCTGTGACGGAGGAGGTGATCGACACCGCCGTGAACTTTGCCCGGGCTTTCGAGGGCAAGGTGACACTTATCCACGTCGTGCAACCGCCCGTGGTCACCAGCGAATTCGCCCTGCCGGTCGACGTGCTGCAGGAGGCGCTCACCGCCGGCGAAAAGGCCGCCCGAACCAAGCTCGAGCGTTACGCCGAGATGCTCCGCACTGCCGGCCTCGCCAGCGAGGTGCGCGTCGTGCACGGTCCGCCCGTGACGATGATCCGCGAGGAGGCCGAACGCATGAAGGCCGACTACATCATCATCGGCTCGCACGGCCACGGGAAGCTCTACGACTTCCTCGTCGGCAGCACGGCCAGCGGCGTGATCAAGAAGGCCAAGTGCGGCGTCATCATCGTCCCGCATGCCGAGAAACACGGCTGAGCCGGTCACGTTCGGAATCGAAATCCATTCCGGGACATAACCCCGCCCGCGCGTCGGATTGTCGCCGCGCGCGCAACGGTTGTTTACCCCCGGATGACCCGGCTCACGCCACCGCCAGCCTGAGCCCACCCGCAGGCAGCGACCTTGGTCGCGCCCAAGCAACCGCCGCGATCGCACCCATCCACGGAGGACAGACCTTCCGGGTGAGCCGTCGGCTCGGCGGGGACGCCTCGCCCTACCCTCGGTCTTCAGCTCCCGCCTGCCCCGCGGCCCGTCTGCGGTGTTGCGTGCCTGCAGGCGATGCTCTTGCGTCCGCGGCGTCCCCCACCCGCCCGCATGCACCGCGAAATTCACCACTGGCACAGCCCCCGCCTCGATAAGAACATGGAGATCGCCGTCTACGGCCATTACGGCTTCGCGCTCCTCATGTTCCCCACCGCCGCGGCGGACTACCTCGAATACGAGCGCTTCCACGTCATCGACACGCTCGCGCCGTTCATCGACGCCGGGAAGGTGAAGGTGTTTTCGATCAACTCGATCAACAACGAGAGCTGGCTCAACCGCCGGATGCATCCGCGCCACAAGGCGATCCGCCACCAGCAGTTCAACGGCTACGTCACCGAGGAGGTCGTCCCCTTCATCCACACGCACTGCCGCGGCCCCGTGTCGATCATCACCACCGGCGCCTCCTTCGGCGCGCTGCACGGCGCCAACCACCTCTTCCGCCGCCCCGACCTCTTTGACGGCACCATCGCCATGTCGGGCAGCTATGACCTCAAGGATTACACCGACGGCTACTGGGACGAGGACGTGTATTTCAACTCGCCGCTCGACTACCTCCCCAACCTGAACGACGAGCACCAACTCAACCTGCTCCGCGCGAAGAAACACATCTATTTCGTCAGCGGCCAGGGCAGCTACGAAAAGCCCAGCTCGTCCGTCGACATCGGCCGCGTGCTCGCGAGCAAGGGCATCCCGCACGAGATCGACCTCTGGGGCCCCGACGTGAACCACGACTGGCCCTGGTGGCGCAAGATGCTGCCGCACTACATCGGCACGAAGTTCTGAGTAGGGCCGGCTTCAGCCGGCCGAAGAGATCGTCACAGAACGCACAAAAACACTCTCGGGCACGCCACACGCAGCCAGCGCCCTGCCGCGAGCGACGTTCAGGTTGACTACGGATTGCACGGATGAAGACGGATGCCACCGATCCGGCTAATCCGAATCCATCCGTCCAATCCGTGACTGAAAACCGGAAGCGAGCGCGGCGAAATCAAGCAGCCAAAAAAAGCCCAGAACGCACAAAAGCCGGCGTCAGACTTCTGCGCCTTTTGCGCCTTCTGTGGCCAAGCCTGTTCGTGTATTTCGTATCTTTCGTGGTCCCTCACCCCAGCCTCGCGCGGATGGCTTCGCCCATCTGCGTCGTGGTGAGCGCCGGCTTCGCGCCGAGGTCGGCGGTGTGCTGGCCGGCCTCCAGCGTGGCGGACACCGCGGTCTCGATCGCGCGGGCCTCCGTCTCCAAACCGAGCGAGTGACGCAACAACAGCGCGGCCGACAGGATCGTGCCGGTCGGGTTCGCGATGCCCTTTCCCGCGATGTCGGGCGCGGAGCCGTGGATCGGTTCGTAGAGCCCGCAGCGGCCCTCGCCGAGCGAGGCGCTGGGGAGCAACCCGAGCGAGCCGGCGAGCACGGCGGCTTCGTCGGTCAGGATGTCGCCGAACATGTTTTCGGTCACGATGACGTCGAACGCCGGCGCGTGCGTGATCAGGCGCATGGCGCAGGAGTCGACGAGCTGGTGCTCGAGCTTCACATCGGGAAACTCCCGCGCGACCTCGATCGCCACTTGCCGCCAGAGACGCGACGACTCCAGCACGTTGGCCTTGTCGACCGACGTGACAAGTTTGCGGCGCCGCTGTGCGAGTTGGAACGCGAGACGCACGATGCGGCGGATCTCGCCCTCGGTGTAGACGAGCGTGTCGACCACGCGCAGGCCCTCGGGCGTCTGCTCGCGGCCCTTCGGCGTGCCGAAGTAGAGGCCGCCGGTCAGTTCGCGCACGACGAGGAAGTCGACGCCGGCCACGCGCTCGGGCTTGAGCGGCGAGAGCGCGGCGAGCGCGGGATGAGGGCGCACCGGGCGGAGGTTGGCGTAGAGGCCGAGTTCCTTGCGGATCGCGAGGAGGCCTTGCTCGGGGCGGACCTTGGCCTGCGGGTCGTCCCACTTCGGACCGCCGACGGCGCCGAGGAGGACGGCGTCGGCCGCGCGCGCGGCGGCGAGCGTGTCGGCCGGCAGCGCGGTGCCGTGTGCGTCGATGGCGCAGCCGCCGAGCAGGTGCTCGGTGAACGTGAAGCTGTGGCCGAACCGGACGGCGACGGCCTCGAGCGTGCGCCGCGCCTCGGCGACGACCTCGGGTCCGATGCCGTCACCGGGCGTGAGAGCGATGTGGGCGTTCATGGGTTATCGATTCGGGGGAACCACAGATGGACACAGATCAACACAGATGAATTCCGATCCGCACGGAAACCGCTCGAACACGACGTGTGCATTCAAGAAGAACAGGGCTCGCAGTGAGATCACCATCTGTGTGCATCGGTGTTAATCTGTGGTTGGTTACTTTCATTTCGCCAGATACGGGAGACGGGCGGCGGTTTCCTCCACGGCGGGGATGCCGTCGAGCAGTTCGCCGATGGCGTCCCAGCGGCCATTCACCAACGCGTCGCGCGCGCTTTCGCGCAGCGTGACCGGGATGCGGCGGCCGCCGAAGCGCACTTCGAGTTGCTCCAGGTCGATCGTGACCTCGGCCGACGGATCGGCGGTGACGAAGGCGGTGAGTTGCGCGAGGTCGGCTCGCGCGGCGCTGACGCACGGCATGCCGAGCGTCGTGCTGTTGCCGAAGAAGATCTCGGCGTAGCTCTCGGCGATGACGGCCTTGAAGCCGTATTTCTGGATCGCCTGCGGCGCGTGCTCGCGGGAGGAGCCGCAGCCGAAGTTGGCGCCGGAGAGGAGGATCGTGGCGCCGCGGAAGCGCGGGTCGTTGAGCGGGTGCGCGGTCGGCACGCCGTCGGGCGAGTGGCGGACGTCGTGGAAGAGGAACTCCCCCAGCCCGTCGAACGTGACGCACTTCATGAAGCGCGCCGGGATGATGCGGTCGGTGTCGATGTCGTTCCCCGGAACAGGAACGGCGCGACCGGTGACGGAGGTGATTTTAGCGAGAGCCATTTCGGAAGATACTTGGGAACCACTAATGCACACTGATGAGACACTAAGGTTCGGTGCGGGATTAGTGAGGGCTTAGTGAGGATTAGTGGTTAATTCACTGCAAAGACTTCGCGTGCATCCGCGACGGTGCCGGTGACGGCGGCGGCGGCGACCATCAGCGGGCTCATGAGGACGGTGCGGCCGGTGACGGAGCCTTGGCGGCCCTTGAAGTTGCGGTTCGAGGAACTCGCGCAGAGCTGGTCGCCGATGAGTTTGTCGGGGTTCATCGCGAGGCACATCGAGCAACCCGCGCCGCGCCATTCGAAGCCGGCCTCGGTCAGCACGCGATCGAGCCCTTCCTTCTCGCACTGCAGCGCCACGATCTGCGAGCCGGGCACGGCGATGGCCTTGACGCCGGGGGCGACGCGCCGGCCGCGAAGGTATTTCGCGACCTCGCGGAAGTCGGAGAGACGGCCGTTCGTGCAGGAACCGAGGAAGGCGACGTCGATCTTCGTGCCCTTGATCGGCGCGCCGGGCGGCAGCTTCATGTAGGCGAGCGCCTCCTCAATGCCGGCCTTCTCGTCGGCGGAGGCGGCCTGCGCCGGATCGGGGATCGTCTCGGTGATGGCAATGCCCTGGCCGGGATTGATGCCCCAGGTGACGGTCGGCGCGATGTCGGCCGCGACGATCTTCACGACATCGTCGTAATGGCAGCCCGGATCCGACGCGAAGGCACGCCAGCGCGCGACGGCCTCGTCCCACGCCGCGCCCTGCGGGGCATACGGGCGGCCCTTGAGGTAGGCGAACGTGGTGTCGTCGGGGTTGACGTAGCCGACGCGCGCGCCGCCTTCGATGGACATGTTGCACACGGTCATGCGCTCCTCCATCGAGAAGCCGTCGAACACGCTGCCGGCATACTCGTAGGCGAAGCCCGTGCCGCCGTTCACGCCGAGGGTGCGGATGATGTGGAGGATGACGTCCTTGGCATAGACGCCGAGGCGCAGCTTCCCGTTCACCTCGATGCGGCGGACCTTCAACGCGCCGAGCGCCATCGTCTGCGTGGCGAGCACGTCGCGCACCTGCGACGTGCCAATGCCAAACGCGATCGCCCCGAAGGCCCCGTGCGTGCTCGTGTGCGAATCTCCGCAGGCGATCGTCGTGCCAGGCTGCGTGATGCCCTGCTCGGGGCCGACGATGTGCACGATGCCTTGCTTGCCGCTGGCGCGGTCGAAGAACGTGAGGCCGAACTCCGCGCAGTTCCTCCGCAGCTCGTCCATCATCGCCTGCGCCAGCGAGTCGGCGTAGGGCTCGACGAGCTGGTCGGTCGGCACGATGTGGTCGACCGTCGCGAAGGTGCGGTGCGGCATGAGGACCTTGAGCCCGAGGTCGCGCAGCATCCCGAAGGCCTGCGGCGACGTGACCTCGTGGATCAGGTGCGTGCCGATCAGCAGCTGCGTCTGGCCATTGGCCAGGCGGCGGACCGCGTGGGCGGACCAGACTTTTTCGAAGAGGGATTTCGGAGCGGACATGGGAGAAAATCGAAAATCATTCAATCAAGGTGGAGCGGATTGACCCCAACGCGCTCGGAGCGGATTGAGGTCAATGCCTCGGCCTGCGATGTGTGCGGTAGGGCGGGACCGCTGGGCCCGCCGAGAACATGATGCCACTTTCGCGGCGCGCCCAGCGGTCGCGCCCTACCCACGGAAAGCGCTGCGCTCATCGCACCGCCTCCGCTTTCGCGCCGGCGCCGGCACCGACACCGGCGAGCCCGAATTCGTAGCCATCGGCCAGCGCGAGCCACGTCGCCTCCAGGATGTTCGGACCCGCACCGACCGTGCTCCAACGGCGCTCGGCTGTGTGCCAGTCAATCAGCACGCGCGTGATCGCCGCCGTGCCGGCGCCGCCGTTGAGGATGCGGACCTTGTAGTCGGCCAGCTGGATGGCACGCACAACCGGGAAGTGCGGCTCGAGCGCCTTGCGCAACGCGCGGTCGAAGGCGTGCACCGGCCCCTCGCCGCTCGCGGCGGTGTGCGTCTCCTGCCCCTCGACCTGCAGCTTGATCGTCGCCTCGGCGAATCGCTTCTCGTCGTGGCGACTGACCATGACGCGGTAATCGACGAGCGAGAACGGCGACACGTAATCGGCCGCGCGCCGGCGCACGAGCAGGGCGACACTGGCCTCGGCGGCCTCGAAGGAGAAACCCTCGTTCTCCAGCGTCTTCACCTCCTCGATCACCCGCGCGCCGGTCTGCGCGTCGAGTCCGTCGAGGCCGAGGTGTCCGGCCTTCGAGACGAGGTTGGCGCGGCCGGAGAGTTCGCTGACGACGACGCGCATCTCGTTCCCGACCTTGGCCGGGTCGATGTGCTGGTAGGCGTCGGGGTGGCGCAACATCGCGGAGACGTGCACGCCGGCCTTGTGCGCGAAGGCGCTGCGGCCGACGTAGGCCATGTGCTCGTTCGGCGCGAGGTTGGCGACCTCGGCGACGAAGCGCGCGGCCTCGTGCAGGCGCGCGAGCGCGCCGGGCGGCAAGGCGCGGACGCCGAGCTTTAACTCGAGATTGGGCACGACGACGCAGAGGTTGGCGTTGCCGCAGCGTTCGCCGTAGCCGTTCATCGTGCCCTGCACATGCGCCGCGCCGGCGAGGACGCCGGCGACGGTGTTCGCGACGGCGCAACCGGTGTCGTCGTGCGTGTGGACGCCAATCCGCTGCTCCGGGCCGAAGTGCGCGCGCACGGCGCGAACGGTCGCCTCGACCTGCCACGGGAGATGGGCGCCGTTGGTGTCGCACAGCACGAGCGTCTCCGCGCCGCCGCGCCGGGCGGCGGCGAAGGTCGCGAGCGCGTAGTCGGGGTTGGCGTCGAAGGCGTCGAAGAAGTGCTCGCCGTCGTAGATGACCCGTTTGCCCTGCTCACACAGGTAGGCGACGGTCTCCTCGATCATGCGCAGGTTTTCCTCGCGCGTCGTGCGCAGGACTTCCTCGACTTGCATGACGGACGACTTGCCGAAGATGCAGCACACCTCCGTGCCCGCCGCGACCAGCGCCTGCACGCTCGGGTCGTCGGCCGGCGCGATGTTCGCCCGGCGCGTGGCGCCGAAGGCGACGATCTTGGCGTGCCGCCAGGTGCGCGAGCGCACGGCGTCGAAGAACGCGGCGTCCTTGGGATTCGAGCCCGGCCAGCCGCCCTCGATGAAGGCGACGCCGAGCTCATCGAGCTTCTCCGCGATGCGGATCTTGTCCTCGAGCGAATACGAGATGCCCTCCGTCTGCGCGCCGTCGCGCAGCGTGGTGTCGAAGACCTCGACGGAGACGGGAAGATGCGGAACGCGGGAGGACATGGAGGTAGGGCCGGTTTCAACCGGCCCAAGAATGAGCGAGGCGATTGACCGCCGTGATGGTGTTAGAGCGCGCGCAGCAACTGCCTTGCGTAGGGGCGCAGTCTTGCTGCGCCCTTCCGGCGAACTCGGCTTCAACAGGGCGCAGCAAGACTGCGCCCCTACAAGAATGCAGCGGCCGGCTAAAGCCGGCCCTACTTGGGCGCGCGCTCATGAGGCCACCGCCTCCGCGGGCACGGATGATTTCTGCGCGTGGACGGGCGCGGTGGACTCGCGCGAGAGCACGAGGTTGATGGCGGCGAGGTAGGCCTTGGCGCTGGCGACGACGATGTCGGTGTCGGTGCCGTGGCCGTGACACGACCGTTGGTCGTCGTGGCGGACGCGGACCGAGACTTCGCCGAGGGCGTCGATGCCCTCGGTGACGGCGCTGATGACGAACTCGAGCAGTTGCACCGGCGTGCCGACGAGGGCGTCGATGGCCTTGTAGGCGGCGTCAACCGGACCGGTGCCGACCTCGGAACGCACGCGGCTCTTCCCGTCGGGCCCCTTGAGGCGGACGGTGGCGGTGGGGAGACCGGTGGTGCCGCAGACGACCTGCAGGTCCTCGAGCGACCACAGCTCGGGCGCCGCCGTGCGCTCGCCACTGGCGAGGGCGATGAGGTCGGCGTCGTGGACGGACTTCTTGCGGTCGGCGAGTTTCTTGAACTCCGCGAAGGCGCGGGCGAGTGCGTCGCCCTCCAGCGGATAACCGAGCTCGGCGAGACGCTTCGACACGGCGTTGCGGCCGGAGTGCTTGCCGAGCACGAGCGTCGTCTGCGCGGCGCCGACGTCCTCGGGGCGCATGATCTCGTAGGTCTGCGCGTTCTTGATCATGCCGTCCTGGTGGATGCCGGACTCGTGCGCGAAGGCGTTGGCGCCGACGATGGCCTTGTTCGGGGGAACGGGATAACTGGTGACGCGCGAGATGAGCTTCGAGGCGCGGCAGAGCTGCGGCGAATCGATGCCCGTCTGCAAACCGACCGCCGGACCGCGCGTGCGGATGGCCATGACGAGCTCCTCGAGCGAGGCGTTGCCGGCGCGCTCGCCGATGCCGTTGAGCGTCACCTCCGCCTGCCGCGCCCCGGCGCGGAGTCCGGCGAGGGTGTTGGCGACGGCGAGGCCAAGGTCGTCATGGCAATGCGTGGAGACGATGACGTCCCGCGCGCCGGGCGTGTGGGCGATGACGCCGGCGATAAGCGCACCGTATTCGTCGGGCAGGGTGTAGCCGACGGTGTCGGGCACGTTGATCGTCGTGGCGCCGGCCTTGATGACCGCCCCGAAGACCTCGTAGAGAAATTCCGGATCGCTCCGGCCAGCGTCCTCGGCGGAGAACTCGACGTCGGCGCAGAGCGAGCGCGCGAACGCGACCATCTCGGTCGCGCGCGCCACCACCTCGGGCCGCGTGAGGCGGAGCTTGTGCTTCAGGTGGATGTCGCTCGTCGCGAGGAAGGTGTGGATGCGCGGCCGCACCGCACCCTGCACGCCGAGCCACGCGGTCTCGATGTCGCTGCGCGTGCAGCGGGCCAAGCCGCAGACGATCGGCGGCTCGGCCTGCGGACGTCCCTCGGCGGGCCGTTGTCCCACCTCGGCGGCGATCGCCTGCACGGCGGCGAGGTCGTCCGGCGACGCCGCGGGGAAACCCGCCTCGATCACGTCCACCCCGAGTCGCGCCAGCGTGCGGGCGACCTCAAGCTTCTCGGCCGAGGTCATGGAAGCGCCGGGAGCTTGCTCGCCGTCGCGCAGGCTGGTGTCGAAGATGCGGACGTAATTCGGGGACGGGTTCATGGGAGAAGTGGGCGGCGCGCTCCCGGCGTAATTTGCGTAATACGCAAAGAACGCCGGGGCGGGAGGCGGCTTAGTGCGGGCGTTTTGTGTCGGGGGCGGAGCCGAAGAGCGGGTTCGTGAAGACGAACGATTCCGGCGGACGGCCGCCGGCGCGCGAGGACGCGGGCGGCGCGGCGTCGCGGGCGTCGGGCGGGACGACGGTCGTCTCGCTCGGGCTGAAGAGATCGACGATGCGGAAATCGTCGGAGGGGGCGGAGGCGTTGGAGGTGCTCATGGGCGATACAGGGGAAAGAGTTGCAGGATGAACGGGCGGGCGCGCGGGGGGTTGGGCGCGCCCGCCCGGGGGTAACACAACACGAACAATTATTTCGCGATCACGACGGGGTTGAGGAACGGCATCATCGCGCGGAGCTGCACGCCGACGCGCTCGATGGGTTGGTCGCGCTCCTTCTTCCGGAACGCGTTCATCGTCTTGCGGCCGTGCTTTTCGTTCTCGGCCATGAAGCGCCGGGCGAACTTGCCGCTCTGGATGTCGGCGAGGATGCGCTTCATCTCCTTCTGCGTCTCCTTCGTGACGACGCGCGGGCCGCTGACGTAATCGCCCCACTCCGCCGTGTCGGAGACGGAGTAGCGCATGTAGTTCAGTCCGCCGCGATACATGAGGTCGACGATGAGCTTCAGCTCGTGGAGGCACTCGAAGTAGGCGATCTCGGGCTGATAACCGGCGTCGACGAGAGTCTTGAACCCGGCCTTCACCAACTCGGCGCAACCGCCGCAGAGCACGGCCTGCTCGCCGAACAGGTCCGTCTCGGTCTCCTCGGTGAACGTCGTCTCCAGCACGCCGGCGCGCGTGCAACCGATGCCGCGCGCATAGGAAAACGCGAGCTGCTTCGCCTTGCCGCTGGCGTCCTGGTGGACGGCGACGAGCGCGGGCACGCCGCCGCCTTCCTGGAACACCTCGCGCACGCGATGGCCGGGGCTCTTCGGGGCGACCATGCAGACGTCGACGTCGGCCGGCGGCTGGATGCCGCCGAAGCGGATGTTGAAACCGTGCGCGAAAAAGAGCGCCTTGCCCTTCGTCAGGTGCGGCGCGACGGACTCGCGGTAGAGGCGCGCGGCGACGTGGTCGGGCACGAGCAGCATGACGACGTCGGCCCACTGCGCGACGCGCTCGACCGTGTCGACCTTGAGACCGGCCTTCTTCGCCTTCGGGCGCGACTTCGAGTCCTTGGCGAGGCCGACGCGCACGTCGACGCCGCTGTCGCGCAAGTTCAGCGCGTGGGCGTGGCCCTGCGAGCCGTAGCCGATGATGCCGACCTTCTTCGCGCGGAGGAGCGCGGGGTTGGCGTGTTTGTCGTAATAGATCTTGGCCATGGTGAGAAAGGGGATGCGGGTTGGACGGTCAGAGGTCGGCGGCGTGGAAATGCGAGTCGCCGAAGAAGTCGTAGCTCGCGGACGCCGGCGTCGGGTCGCCGGTGTCGTCAAAGAAATCGTTCAACGTCGGCGCGGGCGCGGCGTCGCGCGGGGTGGCGGGGGCGGATTCGGTTTTCATACGGACATCGCCAGGGCGGCGTTTTCGGGGGACGGGGTTTCGGGGCGGGCCACCTCGGCGCGGACGAGGGGCGGGTTGACGGAGAGCGGATCGTGGCCGCGGGCCATCGAGACGACGCCGGTGCGGACCAGTTCGAGGATGCCGTAGGGACGGAGCACGAGCTCGAACTTGCCGATCTTCTCCGGCGTGCCGGTCACCTCGATGACGAGCGAGACCTCGTCGACGTCGACCACGCGCGCGCGGAAGACCTCGCAGAGGCCGAGCACCTGCGGACGCGTGTCGGGCGTGACCTTGACTTTCACGAGGCCGAGCTCGCGGGTGAGCGCGGGTTTGTGCGTGAGGTCGTCGACGCGGAGGACGTTGACGAGCTTGTAGAGGTTGGCCTCGACAAGGCGCGCGCCGTGGGCGGAGGCCTCGATGACCACCGTGAGACGCGACACGCCCGGCTGCTCGGTGCGGCCGACGCTGAGGGAATCGATGTTGAAGTTGCGCCGGCGGAAGAGCGAGGCGACGCGGTTGAGGACGCCGGGCACGTCCTCCACGTAGGCGATGAGAGTGTGTTTCGACATGGCGGGGATCAGCGGGAGGCTTTGGCGAGCTTGCGGCGCAGGCGGACGCGCGGCCGGCGTTTGGCGGCGGGCTGCACGGAAGGACGCAACTGCGCCGCGGCCGGCGCGGGCGCGCCGGTGAGGGTGAGCTCGGACACGGCGGCGGAATCGGCGCCGGGCATCTGCCACTCGGTGTCGGCGCCCGTCTCGACGAGCACGTCGCGCTTCGGGCGGCGGATCATGGCGTCGAGGTCGGCGCCGGCGGGGACCATCGGGAAGACGGATTCCTCCTGCTCGACGCGGAAATCGAACACGACCGTGCCGCCCTCGACGCGCGCGTCCTCGACGGCGTCGGTGACTTCGCGCCGCCGCGTGACGCGCACGCCCTTGAGGCCGTAGGCCTCGGCGAGCTTCACGAAGTCGGGCCCGAGCAGCGGCGTGGCGGCGTAGCGCTTGTCGTAGAAGAATTCCTGCCACTGGCGCACCATGCCGAGGAAGGCGTTGTTGATGATGGCGACGTTGAGCTTGAGCTTTTCCTGCGCGATGGTCGCGAGCTCGCAGCTCGTCATCTGGAAGCCGCCGTCGCCGACGACGACCCACACTTCCTTCTCCGGGCAGGCGAACTTCGCGCCGATGGCGGCGGGCAGGGCGAAACCCATCGTGCCGAGACCGCCGGAGGTGATGAGCGAGCGCGGCTGCTCGTGGCGGTAATATTGCGCCTCCCACATCTGGTGCTGGCCGACGTCGGTGACGACGATGGTGTCGCGGTCCTTCGTGGCGCGCCAGAGGTCGTTGATGACGTGCGCGGCGTAGAGGTGGCCGTTGTCGGGCAAGGCCTGGATGTCGCGCACGGCGGAGTCGCCCTTCATCGCGGCGATCTTCGTCCACCAGTCGGCGCGCTCGGCGGCGCGGACGCGCGGCAACACCTCGTCGAGCACGTCGCGCAGGTCGCCGATGAGGGCGACGTCGACGGGGACGTTCTTGTTCACCTCGGAGGGGTCGATCTCGACGTGGATCTTCTTCGCGTGCGGCGCGTAGGTCTTGAGATTGCCGGTGACGCGGTCGTCGAAGCGCATGCCGAGCGCGATGAGGAGGTCGGCCTGCTGGATGGCTTGGTTGACCCAGGCCTCGCCGTGCATGCCCATCATGCCGAGGTTGAGCGGCGAGGAGGCGGGCACGGCGCCGATGCCGAGGAGCGTGACCGCGATCGGCACGCGCGCGGTCTGCGCGAGCTCGAGCACCTGCTCGGTCGCGCCGGCCTTGATCACGCCCTGGCCGCAGAGGATGACGGGGCGCTGCGCGGAGTTGATCAACTCGACGGCGCGCGCGTATTCGGACGGCAAGGCGCGCAAGTCGGGCCGGTAGCCGGGCAGGCGCGGCGCGACGGCCTCCCAGTCGAATTCCGCGGTGGATTGCTGCGCGTCCTTCGTGATGTCGACCAGCACCGGGCCGGGCCGGCCGCTGCGGGCGAGGTAGAACGCCTCGCGCAGCACGCGGGCGACGTCACTCGCGCGCGTGACAAGGTAGTTGTGCTTCGTCACCGGCAGGGTGACGCCGGTCACGTCGGTCTCCTGGAACGCGTCGGTGCCGAGCGCGCGCGAGCCGACCTGGCCGGTGATGCAGACGATGGGCGAGCTGTCCATCATCGCGGTGGCGATGCCCGTGACCATGTTGGTGGCGCCGGGGCCGGAGGTGGCGATGGCGACGCCGACCTTGCCGCTGGCGCGCGCATAGCCGTCGGCCATGTGCGTGGCGCCCTGTTCGTGGCGCGTGAGGACGTGATGGATCTGCGGGTATTTCGTCATCGCGTCGTAGGTCGGCAGGATGGCGCCGCCGGGATAACCGAAGACGACGTCGACGCCTTCGCGGATGAGGCATTCCCAGATGATTTCTGCACCGGTGAGTTTCATGAGGAGCGTGGGGTTCAAGTGGTCACCGCGCCGAGCGCGGCGGAGGAAACAGTGGCGGCATACTTGGCCATGACGCCGCGGCGGTAGCGCGCGGCGGGCGCAGACCAGCCCGCGCGGCGCGCGGCGATCTCGTCCGCGGAGACGGCGAGGTGCAGGCGGCGCGCCGGCACATCGATCTCGACCGGGTCGCCGTCGCGCACGCAGGCGATCAACCCGCCCACGGCCGCCTCGGGGGCGACGTGGCCGATCGACATGCCGCGCGTGGCGCCCGAGAAGCGTCCGTCGGTGAGCAAGGCGACGGAGTCGGCGAGACCCGCGCCGGCCAGCGCGGCGGTGACGCCGAGCATCTCGCGCATCCCGGGTCCGCCCTTCGGGCCTTCGTAGCGGATGACGATGACATCGCCGGCGCGGATCCGGCCGGCGGTGACGGCGGCCATCGCGTCCTCCTCGCAGTCGAAGACGCGCGCCGGACCGCGATGCGTCTGCACGCTGCTGCCGGCGACCTTCAGCACGCAGCCTTCCTCGGCGAGGTTGCCGCGGAGGATGACGAGGCCGCCGTGCGGCTTGAAAGGTTGGTCCGTCGCGCGGATGACCTGCTGGCCGGGCGTTTCGGGCGCGTCCTTCACCTCGGCCGCGAGCGAGCGGCCGGTGACGGTCGGGCAACCGCCGGTGAGGTAGCCGCCCTCGAGCAGGCGGCGGAGCAGGAGCGTGATGCCGCCGGCCGCGTGCATCTCGACCGCGGTGTAGAGGCCGCCGGGCTTGAGCGTGGCGATGGTCGGCGTCGCGGCGCTGAGCCGGTCGAAATCCTCGAGCGTGAGCGGCACGCCGACTTCATGCGCCAGCGCGAGCAGGTGCAACACGGCGTTGGTCGAGCCGCCGGAGGCCGCGACGGCGCGGATGGCGTTCTCGAAGGCGGGGCGGATGTAGATCTGCGCGGGCGTGAGGTCGCGGCGCACGAGCTCGACGACCAGTTCGCCGCAGCGGCGCGCGGCGGCCTTCTTCGCCGGACCGGTGGCGGGGATGCCGTTGGCGCCGGCGGGCGAAATGCCGATGGCCTCCATGATCGTGGCCATGGTGTTGGCGGTGAACTGGCCGCCGCAGGCGCCGGCGGTCGGGCACGCGGCGTTCTCGACGCACTTGAACTCGTGCGCGTCGATCTTGCCGGCGGAGAACGCGCCGACGGCCTCGAAGACGTCCTGCACCGTGAGCGCCTTGCCGTGGTGCAGGCCGTGGTTGATCGAGCCGCCGTAGAGCGCGAGACCGGGGATGCCGACGCGCGCGAGCGCCATCATGACGCCGGGGTTGGTCTTGTCGCAGGAGGAGAGGCAGACGAGGCCGTCGAGGGCGTTGCCGCGGGCGACGAGCTCGATGGAGTCGGCGATGACCTCGCGCGAGACGAGGGAGGTCTTCATGCCCTCGGTGCCCATGGTGATGCCGTCGGAGATGGAGACGGTGTTGAACTCCATCGGCGTGCCGCCGGCGGCGCGGATGCCGGCCTTCACGTGCTCGGCGAGTTCGCGGAGGTGGAAATTGCAGGGCCCGATCTCGGTCCAGGTGTTGGCGACGCCGATGAGCGGCTTGGCGAGGTCCTCGTCGGTGAAGCCGACCGCCTTGAACATCGCGCGCGCCGGGGCGCGGTGCGGACCTTCCGTGATGACGCGGGAGTGGCGGCGCAGGTCGCTCATGGGCGGCGGGCCGCCGCGGGAGCGGAGCGGTGGGAGGGGAAGGTGGCGCGGGTCGTTTTCATCGGCGGAAAACGAAAAGGCCGCCCGGGTCGGGCGGCCTTTTCGAAAACTTGGGAGAGTGTGTTGCTCTGGTTAAGTATGCGAAAGCCGCCCGGTGGAGGGGGCAAGCAGAATGACGACCGCAAGAATAATGGCGGCGAGGGCGGAGAGCGGGAGCTGGAGGCTCGTGGTCATGTCTGCGTGATTGCGCTGGCAGTGATGTCGGACCAAGCGCGCCGCGGTCAAGGCGACGAAAGAACTATGACACTGGGTTTATGACAAGCGGTGCGGGCAAGGCGGAGATTTCGTAGCGAGAGCGCGAATATAGAAAGTGTGTGTTCGAGTGAGCGAGTGAGTCAGGAAACGCGCGCGAGGATTATTATTCACCACGGATCACACGGATGAAAACGGATGTGACGGATCACGCGGCATGCTCTGCTTGGAGGGCGCGGCTACCGCCGCGCCGCGAATGGGGACGAGCGTTCGCTGCGCAGCGGAGCAAGTCAGATGAAACGCGGAGAGCGCGGAGGACGCGGAGAGACGGAGGAGCGTGGCGAAGGAAGAGTGTAGGTGGCGCGCTCGCGCGCCACAGTTGCGCGCAAGCGCGCAACCTACAGGAAGGGCGGCGGGGCGGCCTCGCGGAGCTCGGCCCTCCATCCAAGGCAATGGCCACGAAGAGGCGCAAAAATCCGGCCGCTGCGGTTGGGCGGACCGCGCGCCTATAGGCGCTGTTCGGAGCGGCGAACCGGCTACGACTTTTTGTGCCTTTTTGTGGCCACCCTCTGATTCGAAATCTCTCCGCGACCTCCGCGTCCTCCGCGTTTCAATGCCTTGGTTCGGGTGGTTGGGTGCAGGTGGCGCGCTGGTGCGCCACTGTTGCGCGCAAGCGCGCAACCTACAGGAGAGGCGAAGGCGATGCGGCGGCCTCGCGGAGCTCGGCCCTCCACCAACGATCTTGGCTCGGACCTCAGTCGCCGAACTTGATGCCTTGGGCGAGCGGGAGGGCACTCGGTGTCGTCACACGCAGTCGGGGCGGAGCGCCGTGGCCCGCTGATTTCGCGACCGCGCCGCATTCGCGACCAAGGCCTTCGCGCCGGATTCCACTCGCCGCCCCACTCATCGCACCTACGCTGCCTGCGCATGAGACGCCTGCCCCACGCCTTGGTGCTGCTCATCCTTGTCTGGCCGGCCGTCTTTGCGGCCGAGGTGCCGCTCCGCCGCGGCATCCTGGTTTATGCGGATGGCAACCGACTCACGGGGCGACTCGTGGCGGATGGCGTCTTCGCGTCCGATCGCTTCGGCGAGGTCCGCTTCGCCCCGAAAGACGCACGCTTCGAGGCCGATCACTCCATGCCCGGGGATGACAACTCGGGCAGCCTGAAGGAGCGGGTGGAGGCCGAAGTTGTGACCGGCGCCGGACGACCCGCCGCGCCTTCCGGGCCGGCAACCGTGAAGCCCGATCTGCCGCCGTGGCATCCTTGGAAATTCGCCCTCAGCGGCTTCGCCGACGTGACAACGGATGACGGCAAGCGTCGCCGCGAATACTACGGCGGTCTGCGCATCGAAAGGCCGTCCGAATCCGACCCGGTGATCTTCGACGCCCGCTACGAATATCGGCGCAACGGCGACCGTTTCGACCGCCGCCGTGCCACCGGCACGTTCGACTGGCGTCACCGGTTTTCCGACTCGCGCTGGTTCACGCTCTACCGGCCCTACTTCGAATACGACGGCCGCACCCTCAGCGCCGATGACGCCGCGACCTTCGGCCGCGACCGGCTCAACTATTTTTTCACCCAGCAGCAGGCGGGCCTCGGTTACGCATGGTTGTCCACGCCGAAGTTCAAATCCAACGCCATCCTCAACTGGAATCACTTCCACGTCTGGGTCTTCGATGTCGGCAATCTGGGCCGCGGCGTGCCCTCCCTGCAGTTGGAGAACACGCTGCCGCTCGGCCGCGGACTTGAGCTGAAGCAGCGCGGACAGGTCTACTGGCTCTACGAATCCAACACCGAAGAGTGGCTCTGGGAAAACTACCTCGATCTCACCCAGCGTTTCGGAGCGCACCTTTTTCTGACGCTGCGGCATGAATACCGCAAAGACCATCCCCTGCGCGACGCCACGCCGCTGGAACGCTTCCGCCTGCTCTTCGGGGTGAATTTCTAGGCCTGCCCGAAGAAACTGCCCTCCCGCTGCAGCGAAATAACGGGACGGGGGCGCCCCCCGGTCGCCGCGCGCCGCGCGGGTCAAAGCCCCTGCAGAAACCGCACGGACCGCTCGAGCGCCTGCCGGCCCTCGGCGGTGTCGAGGTTGAACTGGTATTCATGTCCGAGCGCCGGAACGTGCTGCGGTGGGAAAAAGAATTCATCCACCCTGACGCCCTTCGCCTTGAGCGCCTCGGCCATCGCCTGGGATTGGGGCAGCAGCGGGTCGGCGTTGCCCGCGGAGATGAAGGCCGGAGGAAAATCGGAGGTGACGTGTCGCATCACGGAAAACTGGTCGAGCCGCGGATCGGACAGCGCATCCTTGCGACCGAAATAGGACCAGAGCGCGGTCTTGAGGAAGCCGCCAAAGCCACCGTCGAAGTCAATGCCGTCGATGCCATACACACCGCAATGGAGGATCACTCCGACGAGGTGCTGGCGCGGGAGGGCCGGCTGGATCCCAAGGTCGCGGGCATAGGCCGGCACGCTGATGACATTGGCCAACTGAGCCACGATGCCAGAACCGGCCGAATCACCCGCGAGCACGAACCTCGCCGCATCGACGGGCAGGCCGGCTTCATTCTTCGCCAGCCACGCCAGCGCGGCGTTCACCTGGCGGATCGGGGTCGGATACTGCGCCTCGGGCGCGATCGTGTAATCAACGGAGACCACCACGAAGCCCTGACCGGCGAGCACCCGGGCATAATTTCCGATGTCCTCCTTGCGGCCCGACACATAGCCGCCGCCGTGCACCCACACCACCGTCGTGAGCTTCTGGCCTGCGGCGGAAGCGGGATAATAGACGTCGAGTTTTCCGTCCGGCGACGCGGCGTCGTAGACCAAGTCGGGCCGGGCGATCACTCCGGAGGGCAAATGCTTCACCAACGCTTCCGAGGTGGACTTGGCGTCCTGATCAAACAGCCAGCGGATCACGATGACGCGGGGCCACGGGCTGACCTCCATCGCCACGAAGAGCGCCAAGGCCAACCCCACGACCGTGCCACCCAGCCAAAGGAGGACCTTGCCGAAGCGTTTCATGGGGCGGCGGCGGACCTCAGTCGCCGAACTTGATGCCTTGGGCGAGCGGGAGGGCGTTGGAGTAGTTCACGGTCACGGTCTGGCGGCGCATGTAGGCCTTCCAGCTGTCGCTGCCGCTCTCGCGACCGCCGCCGGTCTCCTTCTCGCCGCCGAACGCGCCGCCGATCTCCGCGCCGCTCGTGCCGATGTTGACGTTGGCGATGCCGCAGTCGGAACCGCGCGCGGAGAGGAATTGCTCCGCCTCGCGGAGGTCCGTGGTGAAGATCGCCGAGCTCAGGCCCTGCGGGACGCCGTTCTGCATCTCCAGCGCCTCGTCGAATTCGCGGTAGGTCATCACGTAGAGGATCGGCGCGAAGGTCTCGTGCTGGACGACGGGCCAGTCGTTGTTCGCCTCGATGATGCAGGGCGTGACGTAGTGTCCGCCGGTCGCGCCCTTGACGATGAATTTCCCGCCGCCGGTGAGGACGGTGCCGCCGGCCTTCTTCGCCTCGGCGATGGCGTGCATCATGTGCTGGACGGCGTGGGCGTCGATGAGCGGGCCGACGAGCGTGGTCGGCGAGAGCGGGCTGCCGATGGGCAGCTGCTTGTAGGCGGCAACGAGCGAGGCGACGAGGTCGTCCTTGATCGACTCGTGGACGATGATGCGGCGCGTGGTGGTGCAGCGCTGGCCGGCCGTGCCGACGGCGCCGAAGAGGATGGCGCGCTTGGCGAGCTTCAGGTCGGCGGAGGGCGTGACGATGATGGCGTTGTTGCCGCCGAGCTCGAGGATGGTGCGGCCGAAGCGCTTGGCCACGACCTCGCCGACGCGGCGGCCCATGCGGGTGGAGCCGGTGGCGGAGACGAGCGGCACGCGGCGGTCGCCGGTCATGAGTTCGCCGATGGTCGGGCCGTCGCCGATGACGAGCGAGAAGATGGCGGGGTCGACGCCGCAGGCGCGGCAGACCTTCTCGGCGATCTTGATGCAGGCGATGGCGGTGAGCGGCGTCTTCTCGGAGGGCTTCCAGACGGTCGTGTCGCCGCAGGCGGCGGCGAGCGCGCTGTTCCAGGCCCAGACGGCGACGGGGAAGTTGAAGGCGGAGATGATGCCGACGACGCCGAGCGGGTGCCACGATTCCATCATGCGGTGGCCGGGGCGCTCGGAGGCGATGGTGAGGCCGTAGAGCTGGCGCGAGAGGCCGGTGGCGTAGTCGCAGATGTCGGTCATCTCCTGCACCTCACCCTCGCCCTCGGCGAGGATCTTGCCGGCCTCGAGGGAGACGAGCTGGCCGAGCTCGCGCTTCAGCTCGCGGAGGGCGTTGCCGTATTGGCGGACGACTTCGCCGCGCTTCGGCGCCGGGAGGTCGCGCCACACGAGGAAGGCCTTGTGCGCGGCGGCGACGGCGCGGTCGTAGTCGCCCGGCGCGGCCTGCTTCACGCGGCCGAGGAGCGAGCCGTCGACCGGCGAGCGCTTCTCGAGGATCTCGCCCGCCCCACCCCACTCGCCCCAGAACGCGCCGGGGTTGGCGGATTTCAGCGAGAGGCCGAGCTTCGGGAAGATGGATTTCGCGACGGCGGAGACAGAGGGAGCGGCGGGAGATTTCGAGGCCATGGGGGGGATGATGTAGGGCGGGGTCTCCTGACCCCGCCGGGGAGGTGGTTGATAGCGCGGAGGCGGGATCGGGAGACCCCGCCCTACATTAAAGAGTGCGGCTTATTTGCCGTAGACGCGGCCGCCCCATTGGGTGGCGAGGAAATCCTTGAGCGAAACGGATTCCTGACGGACGAAGCCGGGGCCGAGCTTCTTCTTCGCGAAGAGCTCGAGCACGCCGACGATGCCGGCGGCGGTGGTGAGCTGGATGGCGTTGAGCTTGCGACCGTGGATGACGTCGCCGTGCATCTTCTTGATGAAGCTGCGCTGCTTGAGGCCGTTCTCGCTGTCGCGGCCGATGACGTTGACGTAGAAGACCACGACGTCGTTCTCGGTCAGCGGCACTTCCTGGTCGAAGATCTGCGTCACGAGTTCCTGGCGCGGGGCGAGGTTGAGGTCGTGGAGGAGGAACTTCATCAGGTCGCGGTGACCCGGGTAGCGCATGGTCTTGTAGTTCAGTTCCTGGACCTTGCCGGCGAAGGTCTCGCACATGGTCGCGACGCCGCCGGAGGTGTTGAAGGCCTCGTATTCGACGCCGTCGATGGTGATGCGCTCCACGCCGTCGAGCGGCATGGTGGTGACGAGCTTGCCGCCGTGGAGGGCCTCGCCAACCTGGCAGTATTCGTTGATCAGGCCGGCGGTGCTCCAGCTGAGGTAATACTTCATCTGGTTGCTCGCGTCGCCGGGGAGCGCGCCGACGCGCATCTCGCAAAGGCGGACCTGGTCGAGCGACGAGGCGAGCGAGCCGCCGACGATGTTGATCGCACCGGGGGCGAGGCCGCATTGCGGCATGAAGGTGACCTTCGGCGATTTTCTCGCGAGGTCGCGGATGAAGTGCGTCGTCTCGACGTCCTCGGTGAGGTCGAAGTAGCTCACGCCGGCCGCGGCGCAGGCGGAGGCGATGGTCTTGTTGAGGAAATACGGCGCGGCGCTGACGACGGCGTCGACGCCCTTGACGAAGGCGGCGAGCTGGGCGGCGTCCTTGACGTCGACCTGGCGGAACTTGGATTTCTTCAGGCCCTTCAGGTTGATGTTGGCGCGCGCGTCGGCGAGGAGGACGCCCGTGCAGAACTTGCAGGACTCGAGGAGGGTGGCGATGGTGGCGCCGACTTTGCCGGCACCGACGATTCCGATCTTCATGCGTTGGTTAGGGAAAAAGGTGGGTTCTTCGCGGGCGAAGGAAGGCCGGAGTTAACCGGGCGCCGATGCCATATCCAAGCCGTTTCCGCGTCCGTCCGGCAAGATTACGGGCGCTGCGGGGGCGTTAAGACGCGGTTAAGCGGGTGCGCGCCATGCCCGGGCTCGCCAAACGCAGGTGCCGTGTTTCATCGTTCATCCATCATGGCCGTCGCCGCCGTCGCGCCCTCCGCCACCTTCCCCGCCCTCGCCACCCTGGCCCGCCGCCTCGCCGGCGAGCTGCACACCGGCGCCCTCGTCCGCCAACTTTACGCGACGGACGCCTCCGAATACCAGGAACTTCCCCTCGCGGTCGCCTTCCCGCGCACGGAGGCGGACGTGGGCGAACTCGTGCGCTTCGCGCGCGACCACCGCGTCGGCCTCATCCCGCGCACGGCCGGCACGTCGCTCGCGGGGCAGGTCGTCGGCTCCGGGATCGTCGTCGACCTCGGCCGCCATCTCGACGCGCTCGTCGCCGTCGATCCCGTGCGCCGCCGCGCGCGCGTGCAGCCGGGCATCGTGCGCAACCACCTCAACCTCGCGCTCGCCCCGCACCAACTGTTCTTCCCGCCCGAGACCGCCACCGCCAACCGCGCCATGCTCGGCGGCATGGTCGGCAACAACTCCTGCGGCGCCAACTCCATCGTCTACGGCACGACGCGCGAGCACCTCGTCTCCGCCCGCGGCTTTCTCAGCGACGGCTCGCTCGTCACCTTCGGCCCGCTCACGCGCGCGGAGTTCGCCGCCAAGTGCGCCGGCTCCGGTCCGGACGACGCCTCGCTCGAGACCGCCATCTACCGCACCGTGCGCGACCTGCTCGGCGACGCGAAGAACCGCGACCTCATCCGCGCCAATTACCCGAAGCCCGAGGTCACGCGCCGCAACACCGGCTACGCGCTCGACCGCCTGATGGAGTGCGAGGTCTTCGACCCTGCGTCGGACCAGCCCTTCAACCTCTGCCGCCTCCTCGCCGGCTCCGAGGGCACGCTCTTCCTCGGCACGGAGTTCGAGCTCAACCTCGAGCCCGTCCCGCCCGCAGGCGCGCTGCTCTGCGCGCATTTCGCCACGATCGACGAATCGCTCCGCGCCACGCTCATCGCGATGCGGCACCGCCCCTTCGGCTGCGAGCTGATCGACCGGCATATCCTCGACTGCACCAAGGCCAACCTCGAGCACGCGAAGAACCGTTTCTTCGTCCACGGCGATCCCGGCGCCGTGCTCGTCATCGAGCTCCGCCACGCCGACCGCGCGCACATGGAACGCGAGTTCGCCGCCATCGAGGCCGAGTGCCGCGCCGCCGGGCTCGGCTACGCGTTCCCCACCGTCTGGGGCGCCGACGTCGCCCGCGTCTGGGACCTCCGTCGCGCCGGCCAGGGCCTGATGAACAACGTCGAGGGCGACGCCAAGCCGCGCGAGATCGTCGAGGACACCGCCGTCGCGGTCGCCGACCTGCCCGCCTACATCGCGGAGTTCGACGCGCTGCTGAAGACGAAATACGGCGTCAGCTCCGTCTACTACGCGCACGCCGGCGCGGGCGAGCTGCACACGCGCCCGCTCTTCAATTTGAAAACGCCGGAAGGGCTGCGGATGTTCCGCGGCATCGCGACCGACGTCGCCGCGCTGGTGAAGAAATACCGCGGCTCCCTCTCGGGCGAACACGGCGACGGCCGCCTGCGCGGCGAGTTCATCGAGTTCATGGTCGGCCCGGAGTGCTTCGCGCTGATGCGGCGCATCAAGCGGACCTTCGACCCACACAACATCTTCAACCCGGGCAAGATTATCGACACGCCGCCGATGGACACGGCGCTGCGCCACGCGCCCGGCCACGCGGAGCCGCGCCACGAAACATTCTTCGACTTCGCCGCCTCGAGCGGCGTGCTCGGCGCCGCGGAAAAATGCACCGGCGTCGGCGAGTGCCGCAAATCGCACCTCACCGGCGGCACGATGTGCCCGAGCTACATGGCGACGCGCGACGAGAAGGACTCCACGCGCGGCCGCGCCAACGCGCTGCGTCACGCCCTCTCCCACCCCGAGGATCTCCGCGACCCGTGGGACAGCCGCGAGGTCGCCGAGGTCATGGACCTCTGCCTCTCGTGCAAGGGCTGCAAGGCCGAGTGCCCGTCGAACGTCGACCTCGCCCGCCTCAAGGCCGAGTGGGCGCAGCACTACCAGGACAAGCACGGCGTGACGCTCCGCACGCGGCTGATCGCCAATTTCAGCGAGAGCATGAAACTCGCCGCGCTCGCGCCGCGGCTCTACAATTGGTTCATCGCGCAACCCGACGTCTCGCGCTGGATCAAGCAATTCGCCGGCTTCCACGTGAAGCGCAGTCTGCCTGAATTGCACACGACCACGCTGCGCGCATGGCACGCGCGGCACGCGAACTTGGTATCATCCACGAGCGCGAACGCGCCAACTGTAGGAGCGGCTTTACGCCGCGACCCGAACGTCGAATCCGCCTCGAATCGCGGCATAAAGCCACTCCTGCAAGAAAAACACCCGGCAGCCCTGCCCCGATTCCCCCGCGGCCGCGTCCACCTCTTCTGCGACGAGTTCACGAACTACAACGACGTCCCCGCCGGCATCGCCGCCATCGAGCTGCTCAACCGCCTCGGCTACGAGGTCGTCATTCCCGACCACGTCGATTCCGGTCGCGCGCATTTTTCCAAGGGCCTCGTCCGCGCGGCGCGCACGCTCGCCGTGCGCAACGTCGAGCTCCTCGCCGGCGTCGTCACCGCCGAAGCCCCGCTCATCGGCCTCGAACCGTCGGCGCTGCTCGGCTTCCGTGACGAATACCCCGACCTCGTGCCCGCCGCGCTGAAGCCCGCCGCGCAGGCGCTGGCGCAGCACGCGCTGCTCTTCGAGGAATTCATCGCCCGCGAGCGCGACGCCGGCCGCATCCGCCGCGAGTCGTTCACCACGCGGCCGCAGACGATCAAGCTGCACGGCCACTGTCACCAGAAGGCCCTCAGCTCGCTCGTGCCCGCCGTGAAGGCGCTGGAACTTCCCGTGAACTACCAGGTGCAGCTCATCCCCAGCGGCTGCTGCGGCATGGCCGGTTCCTTCGGCTACGAGGTGGAGCACTACGCACTGTCGCAGCAGATCGGCGAGCTCGTGCTGTTGCCCGCCGTGCGGAAAGCGCCCGCCGACGTCCTCATCGCCGCCCCTGGCACGAGTTGCCGCCACCAGATCAAGGACGCCACCGCCCGCACCGCCCTGCACCCCGCCGAAATCCTCCGCGCGGCGCTGGTGTGATGGCCACAAAAGGCACCAAGAGTCGCAGCAGGGTTCGCCGCAGGAAACAGCGCCTCTAGACGCGCGGCCCGCCCAATCGCCGTGGCCGTATTTTCGCACCTCTTTGTGGACATCGCCCTGGATGGAGGGCCGAGCTCCGCGAGGCCGCCCGCATCGCGTGTGCATCTCCTGTAGGTTGCGCGCTTGCGCGCAACAGTGGCGCGCCAGCGCGCCACCTACACGAGAACACCCAAACCAAGGCATTGAAACGCAGAGGTCGCGGAGAGATTTCTAAGCCAAGGTTGGCCACAAAAAGGCACCAAGAGTCGCAGCCGGTTCGCCGCTCCGAACAGCGCCTATAGGCGCGCGGTCCGCCCAACCGCTGCGGCCGGATTTTCGCGCCTCATTGTGGCCATTGCCTTGGATGGAGGGCCGAGCTCCGCGAGGCCGCCCCACCCTCCCTGTAGGTTGCGCGCTTGCGCGCAACAGTGGCGCGCCAGCGCGCCACCTACATTGCAGAACGCCCCTCCCCGCCACCATACGCCCCCCATGACCCCGGCGTGACTTTGGTCACATAGTCAGCCAACGTCGCGCCTGTTACACTTCGCCCATGACCCCGGGTCAGATTTCCCTCAGCCTCGATTCGGACGCGCACCGCACCGGCAGCCTCTACGGCGCGTTCGCGTTCGCGAGCATCGTGCTGACCTGCTTCGGCGGGTATTTCTTTACCAACCGTTTCTTCCAGCCGGCGGAATACGTCCCGGTCGCGTTCGCGCTCGGCGCCGTCTATGTCACTCTCGGGGTGCTGGGCTCGAGCCTCCTCGACCAACCCTGCGCACGCACGCGGCGCTTCGTCCTCTACTACTTCACCCAGTGCGCGGTGCTCACCGCCATGGTCTTCCTCAGCCCGGCGCGCGGCTTCTTCGCCATGATCGTGCTGCCGCTGGCGAGCCAGAGCATCTTCGATCTCCGTCCCCGCTACGCCACGCTGACCGTGGCCTACCTGCTCATCGTCTGCTGCATCGGTCCGTGGTGGATCGACTTCGGCTGGGGCGCCGCCGCCGAGGCGGTCTTCAGCTACTCGGCCGGCTTCGCGTTCACGATCGCGTTCACCCTCATCACCAAGCAATCGATCGTCGCCCGCGCCCGGGAGGAGAAACTCCGCCGCGAACTCGAGACGGCCAACGAGAAGCTGCGCGCCTACGCCGCCCAAGCCGAGGAATTCGCCACCACCCGCGAGCGCAACCGCCTCGCCCGCGAGATCCACGACGGCGTCGGCCACTACCTCACCGTCGTGAAGACGCAGCTCGATGTCGCCGCCGCCATCTGCGACCGCGACCCCGCGCGCGCCAAGGCCAACGTCGAGAAGGCGGCCAAGCTCACCGCCGAGGCGCTCGACGACGTCCGCCGCTCCGTCGGCACGCTCCGCACCGACGCCCCGCGTCCGCCCCTTGCCGAGGCCATGAGGCAGCTTGCCGCCGTCGGCGAGCCGCCCGCCACCGTCGCGATCGAGGGCCAGCCGCGTCCGCTGCCTTCCGCCGTCGAGCACGCGCTGTTCCGCGCCGCGCAGGAAGGCCTGACCAACATCCGCAAGCACGCCCGCGCGTCGCAGGCGTTGCTCGTGCTCGACTTCCGCGGAGCGGCCCGCGTGCGCCTCGAACTCTCCGACAACGGCGTCGGGTGACCCGCGCCCGGATCGAACGGCGAGGGCGGCGGTTTCGGCCTCACCGGCCTGCGCGAGCGCATCGAGCTGCTCGGCGGCGTGGTCGAGTCCGGCAACCGCCTCGAAGGCGGCTTCGCCCTCCGCGTGGAGGTCCCGACGTGACCAAGCCGGACTGAGCCACCACGAAAGACACGAAGCACCCGAAATGACGAACCACAGAGAGATGCGATTCCGTCCATGTAGGGGCGCAGTCTTGCTGCGCCCCTCACTTGCGAGCCACGTCTCTCCCTGCCCCGAACCCTTCCGCGCTTTCGTGTCTTTCGTGTATTTCGTGGTGACCCCACCGTCTTTTCTCCGATGACGAAAAAACTCCGCCTCATGCTGGTCGACGACCAGTCGCTCTTCCGCGAGGCGCTGCGCACGCTCCTCGCGCTGCAGCCCGATTTCGAGATCGTCGCCGAGGCGGAGAACGGCGAGCGCGCTCTCACGCTCGCGCGCGCCCACAAACCCGACGTCATCCTCATGGACCTGCGCATGCCGGTCATGGGCGGCGTCGAGGCCACGCGCCGCCTCGCCCAGCTCGTGCCGACCGCGCGCGTGGTGGTGCTGACGACCTTCGACGAGGACGAGGAGATCTTCGAGGCGATGCGCGCCGGCGCGCTGGGTTATCTGCTCAAGGCCTGCTCGGCCGAGAAACTCTGCGAATCCGTCCGCGCCGCCGCCAAGGGCGCGTCCGTCCTCGAGCCGAGCGTCGCCGCGAAGATGATGGCCGAGCTCAACCGCCTCTCCGCCCGCGAGGGCAAGACCGTCTCGCAGCCGCTCGCCGAGCCGCTGTCGTCGCGCGAACTCGGCGTGCTGCGCCTCCTCGCCGCCGGTCGCAGCAACAAGGAGATCGGCGCCGAGCTCGGCATCACCGAGGGCACGGTGAAGAACCACATGACGAACGTCCTCGGCAAACTCGGCGTCCTCGACCGCACCCAAGCCGCCCTCCGCGCCCGCGAGCTGGGATTGATCTGAGTAGGTCCGGTCAGCTCCTCTCATCGTAATCTTAATCATAATCGTAATCGTAATCTCTTCCGCATTACCGTCCGCTGCGGCTCAAGCCTGAGATTAAGAGTAGGATTACGATTAAGATTACGATTTCGCACCGAGGGCGCGCCATGACCCCAGTCACACCGCGAGTGTGACCATGACCCTGACCTCCGGCTCATCCGGAACGCGGCGCGACCTGCTACGCTGCGGGCATGTCCTCGCTTTCCGCCGAACTCATCGCCGCCTTCCGCTCGCTCCGCCGCGCGCCGGGTTTCACCGCCCTCGCGCTCAGCATGCTCGCCCTCGGCATCGGCGCGAATGTCGCGATCTTCTCCATCTTCCGCTCCATCGTCCTCAGCCCCCTGCCCTACGCGCAGCCGGAGCGCCTCGTCGGCCTCAGCGCCGTCAACGCGCCGAAGGCCCTCTCCATGCCGGCGCTCTCGGCCTCCGACTTCCGCGACTTCGCGACCCGCTCCCAGTCCTACGCGTCGCTCGCGGCCTACCGGCCCGACTTCGTCTCCTACGCGCCCAGCGGTGGAGACCCGATCCAACTGGTCGCCGCCCACACCACCGAGAAGTTCTTCGCCACGTTCGGAGTCGCACCCCTCGCCGGGCGCTCGTTCCGCGACGAGGAATTCAGCATCGGCGCACCGCGCACCGCCATCCTCAGCCATCGCGCCTGGCGCCGGCACTTCGGCGAACGCCCCGAGGCGATCGGCTCCACGGTCATCCTCAACGACCTGCCGACCACGCTCGTCGGGGTGATGCCGGAGAACTTCCGCGAACCCGAGTTCGTCGATGTCTGGCTGCCCTTCCCCGCCGAGTCGCCGGAATACTTCGCGCGCGACTCCCGTTTCTGGACGACCGTCGGCCGGCTCGCACCGGGAGCCACGCTCGGCAGCGCGCAGGCCGAGGCGACCGCGATCGCCGACGCCCTCGCCCGCGAGTATTCGTCCACCAACAAGGGCTGGACCACCACCGTCCAGCCCCTGCTCGAGATGCGTATCAGCGGCCTGCGGCGCACGCTGCTGCTGCTCGTCGGCGCGGTCGGCCTCGTGCTGCTCGTGGCCTGCGTCAACCTCGCCAATCTCATGCTCGCGCGCGGCGTCGCGCGCCTGCAGGAGCTCGCCGTCCGCCTCTCGCTCGGCGCCACGCCGCAGGTCCTCGCCCGCGCGGTGTTTGTCGAGAGCCTCGTGCTGTCGGTCCTCGGGGGTGTCGCCGGTGTCGCGATCGCGATAATCGCCCTGCCGGCGCTCGCCGCGCAATTGCCCGTCGCGCTCGTGCCGCGCTCGCACGAGATCACAGTCGACGGCGGGGCGCTCCTTTTCGCCTTGGGCGCGTCGCTCCTCACCGGCCTCGTCTTCGGTGTGCTGCCCGCCTGGCAGGTGTTGCGCACGAACGTCAACGAGACCCTCAAGTCCGGCGGCGCGCGCGGCAGCACGAACAGTTTCGCCGGCCGCGCACAGGCCGGGCTCATCGCCGGACAGGTCGCGCTCACGCTCGTCGTCCTCTCGGGCGCCGCCTTGTTGATGAAAAGCCTGCTCAACCTCCAGCGCACGCATCCCGGCTTCGACTCGCGCCAGGTGCTCACCGTCCGCCTCTCGCCGCCACCGTCGAAATGGGATACGATGCTCGACCTCGCGGCCTATTACGAACGGGCGATGGACGAGGTGCGCCGCGTCCCCGGCGTGGAAGCGGTGGCCGTCAACTGCAGCACGCCGCTCACGGGCATCACGTTGAGCTATCCCTTCTGGGTCGAGGGCCGTCCGCGCGCGGAAGGCAGCGCCGACGACGCCGTCTTCAATTCCGTCAGCGCCGACTACTTCCGCGCCTTGCGCATTCCGCTCCTCGACGGCCGCACGCTCGACGACCGCGACAACGAGACGGCGGTCAAGGTCTGCGTCATCAACCAGACGCTCGCGAAGCGCCTCTTCCCCGGCGAAAATCCGCTCGGCAAGCGCATCCAGACCTTGCCGTGGTTGGCGCGCGAGTATCGCGAGATCGTCGGCGTCGTCGCCGATGTGAAGCAGGACAGCCTTTCCGACGCTCCGCCCGCGCAGCTCTACGTGCCGCTCCGCCAGTCGCCCTGGTTCTTCACGACAATGGTGATCCGCACGCACGGCGCCGCCGCCTCCGTGGCGGCGATCCAGCACGCGTTGCGCCGCGCCGACCCCACGGCGTCGATGAGCATCCAGTCGCTCGACGAGAGCATCGCGATGATCAACACCGTGCCGCGCCTGCGCACGCTGCTCTTCGGGATGTTCGCCGTCATCGCGCTCGGCCTCTCCTCCTTCGGCATCTACGCGAGCATGGCGTTCACGGTGAACCAGCGGGTGCGCGAGATCGGCGTGCGCATGGCGCTCGGCGCGAGTCCGCTCCGCGTGCTGCAGGAAGTGCTCGCCCGCGCCGGGCGGCTCGCGCTCACCGGGGTCGTCGTCGGCCTGCTCTGCGCGCTCGCGCTCGGCCAGCTCCTGCGCGGCCTCCTGCACGGCGTCGAGCCGCACGATCCCTGGATCCTCGCCGGCCTCGCCGTCTTCGTCCCCCTCGTGGCCCTCGCCGCCACGGCCCAGCCCGCGCTCCGCGCCGCCCGCCTGAATCCGGTGCGGGCCCTGCAGGCCGAGTAACGCCTCCGAATAAACCCAGAACCTTAACCACGGATTGCACGGATGACACGGATCACCGCCACCGGCTCGACGAGCGCACAGTCACGTCGGGGCCATCCGTGCGATCCGTGTAATCCGTGGTTCAAAGCCTTTCTTCCATCATCATGAAAACAACCCACCGTTCCCTCCTCGCCGCGCTCGCGGCTTCTGTTCTCCTCGTCGCGTCCGCGCTGGCGCAGACCGACCTCGAAAAGGCCGGCGCCGCGTTCAAGGCCGGCGACCTCGCCGCCGCCGAAGCGCTCGTCACCCCGCTCGCCGCCGCCGGTTCCACCGACGCCGGCGCGTTTCATCTCCTCTCGCAGGTGCGCGTGGCGCAGCGTCGCGCCAAGGACGCCGTCGAGGCGGCCGAGCAGGCGGTGAAGCTCGACGCCGCCCAGCCCGACCACCACTCGCAGCTCGGCATGGCGCTCAGCCTGCGCATGGGCGAGGTGAACTTCATGCAGATGGCCATGCTGAGCGGGAAGATGAAGGGCGCCTTCGAAAAATCCGTCGCGCTCGATCCAAACCACCTCCCCGGCCTGATCGGCCTCGCGCGCTTCTACACCAACGCCCCCGAGATCGCCGGCGGCAGCACGGCAAAGGCCCGCGAATTTGCCCTCCGGGTTCAGGCGCTGAATCCCGTCGTCGGCGCCGGCGAACTCGGCCGCATTGCCGAGCGCGAGGAGAAGTTCGACGAAGCCCTGCAGCATTACGAGACCGTGCTCGCCGCGCGGCCCGCCTCGGCCGGGGCGCACTTTTCCGTCGGCAGCGTGCTGGCCAAGCTCGGCCGCAAGGACGAGGCGCGCGCACGCTTCGAGGCCGCCTTGGAGCGCAACCCGCAGTTCGAAGCCGCGAAGAAGGCGCTGGCCGGACTCTGAGCGGATGCCCCGCACACCGGCCGGGATTTCCACCGGCCGGATGATGCGGGGACTTCCGTTCGCGGCGGAATTCTGCCTAGCTCCTCCTGCTGTTATGCCCATCGACTACGCTGCCCGCCGTGCTCGCATCGCCCCCGCCCTCGGCCTGACCGACGAGATCCTTCTCGCCGGCGCCGGCCATCCGCTCCCCAAGCCGGAGCTGAGCGACGCGATGCTCCCCTTCATCGCCCACCAGGAATACTATTACCTCACGGGCCACGCCGACGCCCCCGGCGGCATCGTCGCCTACGACGCGAAGACGCGCGAGTGGACCTCGTTCGTGCCCGAGGTGACCGAGATGGAACGCGTGTGGGACGGCGCGGAACAACTTCCCGGCGAACTCCTCGGCCGCTTCCCCGCGTGGCTCGCCGCGCGTTCCGGCCGGCGTCTCGCCGCGCTCGGCGCGCCGATCGACGGAGTGGCCGGCGATCCGGCGCTGACCGCGCGCGTGCGCGATGCGTTGCGCCATGCCCGCCGTCCGAAGGAGGACGGCGAGATCGAATTGATGAAACGCGCCGCCGTCGCCACCGCCGAGGGCTACGCGGCCGTGCAGCCGTTCCTCGCGCCCGGCGTGAGCGAACGCCGCATGCAGGTCGAGCTCGAGGCGGGTTTCTTCCGCGGCGGCGGCGACAAGACCGGTTACGACACCATCGTCGGCGTCGGCGCGCAGGCGGCGGTGTTCCACGGCTCGCCCTCGGGCCAGCGCATCGCGCGCGAAGGCGACTTCATCCTCATCGACGCCGGCGCGCAGGTGGAGCGCTACGTCATCGACGTCACCCGCACCTACGTGGCCGGCGGCAAGCCCAGCGCGTTCCAGCGCGACCTCTACGCCGCAGTGAAGAACGCCCACGCGCGCGCCTGCGCCAAGTGCGTCAGCGGCGCGGAGTGGAAGGACATCCATTTCGGCGCCGCGATCGACATGATCGGCAGCCTCGTCGACATGGGCGTGATGAAGGGCAACGCCACGTCGCTCGTCGAACGCGAGGCGCACATGCTGTTCTACCCGCACGGCGTCGGCCACATGGTCGGCCTCGGCGTGCGCGACGGCAGCGGCCTCGAGCCCGGCCGCACGAAGGACCCGCGCCCGTGCCTCAAGAGCCTGCGCATGGACCTGATCTTGCGTCCCGGCTACACCGTGACGATCGAGCCCGGCCTCTATCTGATCCCGGCGCTGATCAACGATCCGGCGCGCCGGGAAAAGTATCGCGACGACGTCAACTGGACCTTGGTCGAGCAGCACCTCGGCCTCGGCGGCGTGCGTATCGAGGACAACCTCATCGTCACCGACGGCGCCCCGATCAACCTGACCGCGTCGATCCCGCAGGCGTTCTGAGCGAACGCACACGCCATTACGCGAGTCCAGCCTGTCAGTCGTAGCAGCCGTCGTCAGACGGCTGTTTTTCTTTCGAGGCATTCACGCTGGCCCAAGCCAGCCGTCTGACGACGGCTGCTACATCAAGACTTTTTGTCGGTGGCGCGCTTGCGCGCCACGGGAACGTCAACTCGTCCGCGTTGCGCGCAAGCGCGCAACCTACAGGACGCGTCAGCATCTTCGCCGCGAACTTGAGCTACCCCACCCACCTCACGCCACCTTCACCCACCGCCGCATGCCGACGCCGACGATGACGAGGCTCAGCAGCGAACTCACGGGCATGATGACCGCCGCGATGAGCGGGTTCATGTGGCCGAGGGCGGCGAGTGTGACGGTGGTGCAGTTGTAGAGCACCGAGAACGTCACCAGCACCGCCTGCGTGCGGCGACGCGTGGCGTTGACGGCGAACATCCGGCGCAGGCCCTCGAGGCCGCGGCCGAGGTAATAGAAGTCCGATTTGCCCTCGAGGACGCCGCGATGGATCACCGGCGTGCCGCGCGCAAAGGCGGCGTCGAAGGCGAGGCTGTCGTTCGCACCGTCGCCGAGCATGAGCGTGTCGCGCGCGTCCAGCCGCCTGAGCCACTGCGCCTTTTCCTCCGGCGTGGCGCCGGCGACGGCGTGCTGCGCCGGGATGCCGAGCTCGCCCGCCATGCGTTCGACTTTCTCCGTGCGATCGCCGCTGAGAATGTAGGTCTCGAAACCCGCCGCCCGCAGCGCCGCGATCTCATCCTTCGCCCCGGGCCGAGCGGAATCGGTGAACCGAAACCGCGCCAGGACGACGCCATCGCAGGCAAACTCCGTGTCGTGGGTCTCCGAGCCTTCTTTGCGTATTACGCAAAGATCGGTTGGGCCGCGCCAGCCCGGGCGGCCGAGGGTCCACGTGCCTTGCGCGGTCGTCAGCGCGACGCCTTGTCCGGTCTCCTCGGTGAATTCGCCGCTCGCGGGCTCGACGCCGGCGGCGTGGCCGCCGGCGAGCAGGTTCTCGTGCAGGCTCTGGCTGATCGGGTGCGGATTGTCGCGCACGAGCGCGAGCAAGGCCGCGCGCGCCGGGGCGGCGAGGCCGGTGAGCGCAGCGGGATTGGCCAGCACCGGCGTCTCGAGCGTGAGCGTGCCGGTCTTGTCGAAGACGAGCTTGCGGATGCGGCTGAGGCGCGGGAAGAGGTCGTTCTCGCGCACGAAGACGCCGAAGCGCCGCAGCGCCACCGTCGCCATCTCGTCGGCGAGCGGATAGGCCAGCCCGATTGCGCACGGACACGACACCACGAGCACGGCCGTGACCGCGGCCCAGGTCTGGATCGCATCGCCGGTGGCGAACCACCAGCCAAACGCCGTGAGCGTCGCGACGCCGAAGATGCCGATGAGGTAGCCGCTGACCACGCGCTCCATCACGCGATGGCGGTAGTGGTCGCGTCCGGTGGGACGGAGCAACTGGGCGAGCAAGGACTCGCTCCACGGCTGCGCGGCGCGCAGGCGGATGACGCCGCGGCCGATGTTGACGGCGCCGGCGGGCACGCGCGCGCCGGCCCGCGCCTCGCGCGGATCGGCCTCGCCGGTGATCCACGCCGTGCCGAGCGTGGCCTGCGTCGATTCGAGCTGCGCCTCGACCGGCACGACCTGGCCCGTGCGCAGCGTGAAGACGTCGCCCGCGGCGAGTTCCTCGACCGGGCGGTCGACAAGGCCGCGCGGCGTGTCGACGGCGACCTTGTGCGGCCGGGCGTTGGCGGTGAGCAGGCGGCGGCGGTTGCGCTCGACGGCGACGACCTGCGCCCAGCGGCCGACCAGCATGAGGAAGATGAAGGTCGCGACGAAATCGAAGTAGAGCAGCGCGTGCTCGCCCGTGAACCAGCCATAGACAGAGCCCGCGTAGGAGCCGACGATGCCGACGGCGATCGGCAGGTCGATGTGCATGACGCCATCGCGCAGCGCGCGCACGGCGCGGCTGAGGAAATACGTGCCGCCGCTGAGCAGGCTCAGCGTGGCGAAGGCCAGCGCGAGCGTGTGGAAGAGTCCGGCGTAGGCGAAACTCTCCTCCATGCCGAAGTAGGCCGGCAGGGCGAAGAGCATGGTGTTCATCATGAACGCCGCACACAGGCCCACGCGCCGCACGAGCTGCTTGCTCTCGGGCACGGCGGGTTCCTCGCCGGGCGGACCGACGAGGTAATTGAAGGACTGCAGCGTGCGCGCGAAGGCTGGCGCGTCGAATTCGCCGCGCGTCCAGCGGAAGCGCATGCGCCCGAGCTGCGCGTCCGTCTCGATGGCGAGCGCGCCGGGTTGCTGGTGAAACACCTTCTCGATCAGCCACACGCAGCCCGCGCAGGAGATGCCCTGCACCTCGAGCGTGAGTTCGGGATTGTTGCGTATTACGCGCAATTCCGGAGGGGCGGCGTTCGCGGGAGCGGCGGCGGACTCGGCGGCGGCCTGGAGTTCGGCGAGCCACTGGTAGTCGCGGGGCTGGAAGACGATCTGGTCCGCGGGGGCGATGACGGCGTCCTTGATGCGGTAATAGCCCTCGAGGCCGTGCGCGTGCACGAGGCGGTGGACGTAGGAGCAGCCGGAGCAGCAGAAGCCCGACTCGCGGGCCGCGGCGGTCGCCAACGGCACGCCGCAGTGGCGGCAAAGGTGGACGGGAGCGGCGCCGCTCGCAGCAGGTCCACGCACCCCTGCGCCGGTGAGCACACCCCCGTCCACCCAAGTCTGCCGAAAAATGTCCTGCCCCGATGGCAGGGCGGATTCGCCCGACCCCGCCGGATTCAAGACCGACGCCGCGTGCGCGGCGGGGTCAGGAGACCCCGCCCTACACTTCGCTGCGTTGGCGTTAGAATTTCTCATGGTCAGAAGCACACGAAGTTGTCCGGCGCCGGCGCGTCGAAGCCGAGCGTGCCGCGGAGGCGCCACACGAGGATGGCGGCGACGGCGAGCGCGAGGCCGGTCTGCAGGCGCGCGAGCCAGAGCGGCCCGAGCTTGGCGCGCAGCCAGTGAAAGTTCGTCTGCGCCAGCCAGAGCAGCGGCACGGTGCCGAGGCCGAAGGCGAGCAGGGTCTCCGCCCCGCGCAGGGCCGAGCCGGAGAGCAGCGCGAGGGAAACCAGGAAATAGAGCGGCCCGCAGGGCAGCAGCGGCGTGGCGAACCCGAGCGCGGCGGCGGAGGACAGCCGCGAACGGCCGCGCAGGCGCGTCGCCACCCAGCCGTAGGCCCGGCCGAGGATCGGCAGACGCGGCAGGCGCTGGTCGAAGCGCACGGCCACCGCGATGAAGAACACCACGAGCAGCCAAGGCAGGTAGCGGACAACGTCGTCGCTGAGGAACGTCAGCGGCACGCGCCCGAGCCCGCCGGCGAGCAGGCCGAGGACGGAGTAGCCCGCGAGGCGCGAGACATGGTAAGTCGTCGCGATGGTCTGCGGATCGTGGCGGTCGCGCGCTGACGGCATGACGGCGCAGGCGAGCGGCCCGCACATGCCGGCGCAGTGGAGGCTGGTGACGAGGCCGGCGATGAACGCCGTGCCGGGACCGCTGATGCCCGCGAGTTCCATGGTCAGGGTGTCACTCCAGGTAGGGCGCGACCGCTGGGCGCGCCGTGAATGCGCGAGCGGAGGCTGCGTTGACGTGCGCGGCGGGCCCAGCGGTCCCGCCCTACCCACGCTCTCGCGCGAAGGGGAATATGCCCGGAGGCGATCATTTCCGGACCTCCTTCGATTGCAGGGGCACGGTCCGCGAATCGGCGGCGCGGGCGGCGAAGACCATCGCGGTCCAGAGGAGCGCGAGGAACAGGAAGGCCGCTCCGACCCAGAGCCAGAGCGCGCGGCCGGAACGGGATACCGGAGCGTTTGAGTCAGCGTCTGATGCCACGTTCGGCGTCCTCCTTTTGCAGCAGGCGCGCGTCGGGGCCGAGGAACTCGACCTCGCGCGCGAGGGTGAAGGTGCCGGCGGCATCGCTGACGCGCAGGGTGAAGGTGAACGGTCCGCGGTAGTGCTTGCGGTCGACGAGGAGCACGACCGGAGCGATCTGCTCGGCGAGCGGGGCCACGGTGAGGGGCTCGGTGAGGCCGCTGCGCGTGACGCCGGTCGGGAGACCCTCGAGCGCGACGACGAAGTCGACCGACTCGTTGCGCTTGTTGAGCAGGCGGACGAGGAACTGGTTCCGCACGTCGTCGCGGTCGACGAAGTAGGCGGCGCCGGTCATGCGCATGACCATGAAATTGGCGGGCTTGACGGTGGAGAACGCGAAGCCGGCGACGACCATGCCGATGACGAGGAGCACGCCGTAGAGGGCGGTGCGCGGTCGCAGCCAGCGCGTGCGGCCGCCGCGGAAGGCGACGAGCGAGTCGTAACGGATGAGGCCGGTGGGGCGCTTGACCTTCACCATGACCTCGTCGCAGGCGTCGATGCAGGCGGCGCAGCCGATGCACTCGAGCTGGAGGCCGTGACGGATGTCGATGCCCGTCGGGCAGACCTGGACACAACGGTTGCACGAGATGCAGGCGCCGGCGTCGGGCGTGCCGAGCTTGCCGCGTGGCTCGCCGCGTTTCGCGTCGTAGCCGATCGTCATCGTGTGATCGTCGGATAGCGCGGACTGCATCCGGCCGTAGGGGCAGATGACGATGCAGAGCTGCTCGCGGAACCACGCGAAGTTGAAGTAGAGGATGCCGGCGGCGATGAAGACGAAGAGGAACGCCGCCCAGTGCTCGGTCGGCGCGGCGGTCATCATGTGCCAGACTTCCGGCAGGCTGACGAAGTAAGCGAGGAAGAGGTGAGTGATGACGAGCGAGGTGACGGCGTAGAGCGCGTGCTTGAGGACGCGCTTGGCGATCTTGGCGGCGCCGAGCGGCGCGGCGTCGAGCTGGCGACGCGCGGGGGCGTCGCCGTCGATCATGCGCTCGATGCGGCGGTAAATGTGGTCGAGGAAGACGGTGTGCGGGCACGCGTAGCCGCACCAGATGCGGCCGAGCAGCGCGGTGAGGAAGAAGAGCCCGAAGCCGACGCCCGTGAGCGCGAAGAAGAGCAGCCAGCCATCCTGCGCGGCGAGCGTGTAGCCGAAGAAATGGAAGCGGCCCTCGGCGACGTCGAGGAACACGGCCGGGTAGCCGTCGACCGGGATCCACGGCAGGAGCAGGTAGATCGCGATGAGGACGAGGCCGGTGAAACGCCGCCAGCGCGTGAACCAACCGTGCACATCCGCGGGGAAGAGGAAATTGCGCGAACCGTCGTCGTTGATCGTCGTGACGAAGTCGCGGCTGGGGAGGTGCAGCTTCGAGGGGGCGGATCGCGGGGGCGCGCCGCCGGGCGGTTGGTTTTGATCTGCGCTCATGTCGTGGATTGAGCGAGGGAAAGGGTCGGCGCCCGCGGCGGGCGCCGTGCGGGTGGCGGATTATTTCGAGGGTTCGACGAGGATCTCTTCGCCCTTCTGGTGGCGGCTGAGGATGTAGGCGACGACCTCGGCGGTCTTCTTCTGGCCGAGGACGGGTTCCCACGCGGGCATGCCCTTGGCGAGGACGCCGGCGGCGACGGTGTGGTAGATCTCCTTCGGCGTGCCGCCGTGGATCCAGGCGCGGTCCGTGAGGTCGGGGCCGACGGCGGCGGGGTTCTCGGCCTTGCCGCGCATGCTGCCGAGGTGGCACTGCATGCAGAGCGAGTCGTAGGTCTGCTTGCCGGAATTGGTGAAGACGGCGTTCTGGCTCATCTCCCAGAAGAGGTCGTCGTTCGTCACGTCGATGGACGAGGCCATCTTGGTCGCGGCGATGCGCGCCATCTCGGCGTCGACCTGCGCCTGGTCGGTCGGCATGATGCGCGCGACCTCGTAGGCAAACCAATAGACGATCCAGAACGCGATGGAGCCGTAGAGCGTGTAGAGCCACCAGTTCGGCAGGCGCTTGTCGTATTCCTGGATGCCGTCGTAGGTGTGCGGCCGGAGTTTGTCGTCTTCGGGGCCGCTGGGCGGTTGCGGGTGGTGATTCATCGGCGGGAGGCGAAGATTCCTGAGTCGATCAGCTCTCGAACGGGAGGCGCGCGAGGCGGTCGGTCTGCGCGGGCTTCATGCGGCTGGCGCGCCAGGCGGCGGCGACGTAGACGAGCGACGCGACGGCGAGGGCCACGACGGGGAAGATGAGCTGCCAGTCTTCGTAGATGATGCGGCGGAGCATGGGAGTGGTGGGTTGGAGATTTGAGATTTCAGATTTGAGATTTCAGATCAGCGGCCGCTGGCGGCCGCCGTGGCGGTGGGTTCCCACTTTTTGCCGAGCGACTGGAGGTAGGCGATGAGGGCGACGATCTCCTTGTCGGGCTCGGTGTAGCGGCCCTGCGCCTGGAGATCGCGGGCGATCTCCTCGGCCTGCGCCTTGGCGAGGGACTCGATCATGGCGTCGGACCACGCGGGATACGGGACGCCGAGCGTGCGCTGGACCCGGATCTTCGCCGGGAGGGAGGCGTAGTCGGTCTCGCGCTCGAGCATGAAGTCGTAGGCGGGCATGTTGGAGCCGACGGAGATCGAGCGCGGGTCGCGCATGTGGTCGTAGTGCCAGGCGTGGTTGTATTTGCCGCCGACGCGGGCGAGGTCGGGACCGGTGCGCTTCGAACCCCATTGATACGGGTGGTCCCAGATGGATTCGCCGAGGCGCGAGTAGTCGCCGTAGCGCATGACGTCGGGGACGAGCGTGCGGATCATCTGCGAGTGGCAGGTGTAGCAACCCTCGCGGACGTAGAGGTCGCGGCCGGCGAGTTCGAGCGGCGTGTAGACGGCGGCGACGCGGTCCTCGGTCTGGAGATGGCGGTCGAGCGTGAGCATCGGCACGATCTGGATGAGGCCGCCGGCGGCGACGGCGATGAAGGTGAGCACCGTGAACGGCATGGCGTTCAGGAGGAGCCGGTCATACCAATCGCCCCATTGCGTGCCGCGGGTCTGGAAGTGGCCGATGGCCAGGAGCGTCGCGACGACGGTGGCGAGCAGGCCGAGGAGGTTGACCCAGCCGCTGGTGAACATCCACACGCAGGCGGCGACGGTGGCGAGGGTCGAGTAGACGACCGGGGCGTTGAGGAAGGTGCGGCCGAGGCCGAGTTTCTCGTCGGCGGCGAAGGGCTCGGGCGAGACCTCGATGGTGCCGTTGACGGTCTGCGCGCCGCGGATGGATTTCCAGATGTTCCAAGCCATCAGGAGGAATCCGACGAGGTAGAGGCCGCCGCCGACCACGCGCAGGAGCATGAGCGGGCGGATGGCGTTGAGCGTCTCGAGGAAGTTCGGATACTTCAGGATCGTGCCGCCCTCGGTGGTGGCGTTGAGCATGAGGCCCTGCGTGATGCCGGAGGCCCACATCGCGCCCATGTAGAAAAGGATGCCGATGGTCCCGAGCCAGAAGTGGACGTTGGCGAGCGACTGCGAGTGGAGCGGGCGGTTCCAGAGGCGCGGGACGAGCCAGTAGAACATGCCGGCGGCCATGAAGCCGTTCCAGCCGAGCGCGCCGCCGTGCACGTGGCCGATGATCCAGTCGGTGTAGTGGCCGAGCGCGTTGACGGCCTTGATGGAGAGGAGCGGGCCCTCGAAGGTCGCCATGCCGTAGAACGTGACGCCCGCGGCGAAGAACTTGATCACGGGATCCGTGCGGAGCTTGTCCCACGCGCCGCGGAGCGTGAGGAGGCCGTTGAGCATGCCGCCCCACGACGGCGCCCAGAGCATGAGCGAGAAGGTCATGCCGAGGAGCTGGAGCCAGTTGGGCAGCGCGGTGTTCAGCAGGTGGTGCGGGCCGGCCCAGATGTAGAGGAACACGAGCGACCAGAAGTGGATCACCGACAGCCGATACGAATACACCGGCCGCTCCGCCGCCTTCGGCAGGAAGTAATACATAATGCCGAGGATCGGCGTGGTGAGGAAGAACGCCACGGCGTTGTGCCCATACCACCACTGCACGAGGCCGTCCTGCGCGCCGGCGAAGACCGGGTAACTGTGCACCCACGACGTCGGGATCGAGAGGTGGTTGACGATGTAGAGCATCGCCACGGTGATGATCGTCGCGATGTAGAACCAGACGGCGACGTAGAGGGATTTCTCGTGGCGCTTGGCGAGCGTCCAGAAGAAGTTCACCGCGAACACGACCCAGATGACGGCGACGGCGATGTTGATCGGCCAGATGAGCTCGGCATATTCCTTGCCGCGCGTAAGGCCGAGCGGGAGCGTGACCGCCGCGGCGACGATGATCGCCTGCCAGCCCCAGAAATGGAGCGAGGAGAGGAAGTCGCTCGCGAGGCGCGCCTTCACGAGGCGCTGCGTCGAGTAGTAGATGCCGGCGAACATCATGTTGCCGACGAAGGCGAAGATCACGGCGTTGGTGTGCAGCGGGCGGAGCCGTCCGAAGCTGAGCCATGAGGTGCCGAAGTTGAGCTGCCAGAAGTTCAGCTGCGCGGCGATGAAGACGCCGACGAGCATGCCGACGGCGCCCCAGACGATGGCGGCGAGCATGAACTGCCGGACGACCTGGTCGTTGAATTCGATGGTGAGCTTGTGTCCTTGCATGGGTGGAAAGTCGGAGCGGCGGGATCAGTTCGGCGGGAAGCCCTCGGAGTCGTTCGGCGCGACGCGCGGCGTCTCGTCGGCGAGAGGCAGGAGCGACTCGCGCTCCGCACTGGCGAAGGTGCGCTTGCGCTGCTCGCGCGCGAAGAGCACGACAAAGAGGCCGGCCAACAGCAGGCTCAGGAAGACGGTAACAGGTATGACAGACATGGCGTGGAGATGTCGGCCCGGAGGATAGGGGTTTGTCCCCGCCGCGGCTGTGCATCCGTTGCCAAACACCAGCTGCGCATTGCAAAGACTGCGCCGTGCACAACCCGCGGAGGCGGCGAAATTTCGCGCGGCCGAGAATACCCAAGAAAAGCCCAGCACCGGCCAACTCATGCCCAGCGATTCGGGCGCGTCCGTGGCATCATGGCGGCGTGGACGAAAGTGCGATTCAACGGCTGGAGGGACTGCGCCCCGCATTGAAGCGCGAATGGGAAAAACTGCTCCGCGCGGAGCCGACCCTTTCGCCGCTGGGGAACCCGGACACGTTGGTCTACCTGATGGACGAAACCATCGGCGAACTGGTGAAGGGTTTGCGGGCGCGCTCCCTGAAACATGCCGCGGTCAACGCCCGCGCGCTGCTCGTGCCGCTCCAACGGCACTGCGCGTGCGGACTCAACCCGCTGCTCAACTACTACGCGACGGGCGAACTCGCCCTGCACATCGTGGCCGCCCCCGCCCTGGGCGCCGTCGAGTTGGACGAGGCGCTCATCTGCTACCACGTGCTCGCGCAGAAGGAGATCGATACCCTCTGCGCCGTCTGCCAGCACCGGGCCACGGTCGACTGCGCCGCGCCGGGCGTGGCGGCGTTCCACACGCCGCACGGACACCACGGCCCGCACCCGCGGCACTGAGCGCGCGGCGCGGGCGGGCAGGCAACAGTAGGACCGGCTTCAGCCGGTCGAGAGTGAATTGCGTTCCGGGCGAGGCCGGCTGAAGCCGGCCCCACTTTCGCACCGTGTGCCGCCACGCTGCGCCCGGCGCCTCAGGCGCCGGCGCCGGCGCGATGCAGCTTCTCGCGCCACGTCGTCGGCGATTCGCCGACGATCTTGCGGAACACGCGGTTGAACTGCGACAGCGACTGGAAGCCCGCCTCGTAGGCCGCCTCGCTGATGCGCTTGTGCGGGTTCATGAGCAGGTTTTTCACCTTCTCGATGCGCACGCGCGCGAGGTAGTCGGTGAAGGTCAGGCCCGTCGCCTGCTTGAACATCTTGCAGAAATAGAAAGCGCTCGTGTTCACCGCGCCCGCGACCTGCCGCAACGACAACTCCTCGTCCTGATGCTCGGCGATGAACTGCTTCGCGCGCGTCACCATCGGTGACTCGGCCGTGCGCGACGACACCATCAGCTGGTTGCTGAGCGAGGCGAGGTGCTGGGCGAAGATCGTCAGCAGGCGGAGCACGGCCTCGAACTGCTTCTTGTCGAGCACGCGCGTCTGGAAATACGCCTCCTCGACGCGCTTGAGGTCCGCCTGCACGCCCCAGTTCATCAGGTCGCGCGCGACGCGGTTGAAGTCCTTGCTGTTCGGCTTCTGCGTGAACACCTGGCCGGTCTGGAGAAAGGCGACGAGGTTCTCGCCCACGCGCACGGGCACGGCGGCGTCGCAGAGGCCCGCGAAGCACTTCAGCGTCTTCGGCTCGAGCTTGGCCTCCTCCTCGACGCGCTTCTGCAGCTGCAGGCAGGCCGAGCAGGTCTGGTTGGTGCTGGCCATGATCGCGCAGAACGGCGCCTCCTTCGGGTCCTCGTGGTGCGGCAGGTTGAAATACTCGATCGGCCGCAGCGTGATCGGCAGGCCGGTCGTCTCGCGAAACGCCTTCTCGTAATCGCGGTAGATCTGCGACTTCTTCAGCTGGTCGACCAGCTCGCGGCTCTGGCGGGCGTTGTCCGGTGGTGTGGCCACGCTCCGCAGGAAATCCAAGCGTTCCGGCCGCGCAATGTTCTTTCCGCCCGGGGCCGTGTCTAATAGGAATCGTAACGCAGCCTAGAAACGTTTCGCGCAACCGCCTCGCCTCCCCGCCCCACCCGGCCGTGCCCTCGCCCTCACCCACCGCCACGCTGCCCCCGCGGCTCGTCCGCCTGCGCGACGGCCGTGACTATCGCCTGCGCCCGCTCGGGCCGGCGGACGCGGCGTTCGTGGCCGAGATGTTCTCCACGCTCTCCCCGGAGAGCGTCCGCGCGCGCTACGGTTATCTCATCCACGACATGACCGCCGAGCGCGCGGGCCGGCTGGTCGACGTCGATCGCACGCGCGAACTGCCGCTCGGGATCTTCAGCCTGCGGCCGGACGGCAGCGAGGAGCACCTCTGGGCCATGGGCCGCCTCGTGCACGCGCCCGACCACCGCTCCGCGGAGTGCGCCTTCCTCGTCCACGACTCCCAACGCCGCCTCGGCATGGCGTCGTGCCTCCTCCGCCACCTGCGCGTCGTCGGCCGGCGGCGCGGCCTGCCGCGCCTCTTCGCCCAGGTCCGCCGCGAGAACAAGGCCATGCTCAACGTCTTCATCCAGAACGGCGCCCGCCTCCACTTCGCCCCTGACAGCGACGTGGTCGAGGTCGACATCCTCCTCCGCCCCGAGAAGTTTCTGTTCGACAAACCCCCGCCCGCTCCTTCGATAGCCCCCATGTCCTCGCCGGTGAAAAAGGGTTTTTCGTTCGCAGAGTTCCTCGTCGACATGGTGCTGTCGGCGGGCTTCTTCACGTTCTTCTACTACGTGCTGCAGCCCCACGTGCCGTCGAACGACCCGACGATGATCCGCCTCTGGTCGGCGCTCACCGCCGGCTGCATGACCGGTGTCTTCTGGCTCGCGCTGCAGATGGTGAAGACGGTGTTCCGCTTCCAGCGCGCGAACCGTAAGTGACCCGCCGCCCGCCGGCGGCCCCTCCCGCTCCTCCCCTTTGGCCGGCTCCTCCTCCACGCCCCGCCCCCGCACGTCCGTTGCCGCGGAGGATTACCTCGAAAAGATCGAGCAGCTCATCTCGCGCAAGGGCTACGCCCGGGTCGTCGACATCGCCGCGGAGCTGAAGATCTCGCAGGCCAGCGTCACGGCCATGGTGCAGAAGCTCGATGCCGAGGGCTTCGTCAAATACGAGAAATACCGCGGCATGGTCCTGACCAGCTCCGGCCTCGAGGTCGCCCGCCGCATCGCGCACCGGCACCAGTTGCTCACGGAGTTCCTCCGCGTCATCGGCGTGGCCGACGAGAAGATCATCTACGACGACGTCGAGGGCATGGAGCACCACATCAGCCCCGAGACCTTCGCCGCCATCGAGGCCCTGACCCGCTACCTCGAGAAAAACCCGTCCATCGTGACGAAGGCCGCCGCCGCGAAAAAGTAAGCGCGCGCCAGGTGGGGCTCCGTCCGTCCGCGCCGAGTTGCGCAAGCACCGGACAGATTCGAGGACTGCTGCCCACCACCACCCTCCTCCCGCTACGATCGGCGCCCGCGGAGCGAGCGCCCTACCCGTTCAACCCGGCCCGGCTGCATTGCGCTTAATACGCAACAATGCCCGTCCGCACGCCCCCAAGATCACCGCCGACGCCCGTCACCACCCGATGCATCACTCCGTCGCGGCTCCCCGGGCAAATTTGCGTAAAACGCAAATTTGCCCGGGGAGCGGGCGCCGGGAGGTGCACGCTGAGGACGGCGACGGCTGCGGCGCCTGGGCGCATCCGACAGGGCCGCGTGGCGCGTAGTCATGGGACGCATGTCCGACTCTCCTCGCATCGCTCTCATTCTCGGCGGCACCGGCGGCATCGGGTCCGCCCTTGCCCGCCGGCTCCACGCCGACGGCTGCCGGGTCGTCCTCGCCGCCCGCGACCCGCAGCGCCTCGCTGCGCTCGCGGCCGAGCTTGGCGCCGACTCGATCCCGACCGATGCCACCGATCCGGCCGCGGTCGAGGCGGCGGTCGCTTTCGCCCTCGAGCGCCACGGCCGGCTGGATGCGGCGGCGAATTGCGTCGGCTCGATCCTCTTGAAACCGGCGCACCTCACCTCGCCCGAGGAATTCTCCCGCACGATCGCCCTCAACCTCGGCACGGCCTTCAACCTCGTGCGTTCCGCCGCAAAGGTCATGGTGCGCCAAGGCGCGGGCAGCATCGCCCTCGTGTCGTCGGTCGCCGCGCAACGCGGACTCGTCAGCCACGAGGCGATCGCCGCGGCGAAGGCTGGCATCGAGGGCCTCACGCGCAACGCCGCCGCGAGCTACGCGCGCCAGGGCGTGCGGGTGAACTGCGTCGCCCCCGGCCTCGTGCGCACGCCGCTCGCCGCCGCGTTGACGGCCAATGAGGCGGCGTTGAAGGCCTCAACCGCGCTCCACCCGCTCGGCCGCATCGGCGAGCCCGACGAAGTCGCGCGCGCCCTGGCTTGGCTGCTCCATCCGGAACAAAGCTGGATCACCGGCCAGGTGCTCGGCGTCGACGGCGGCATGGCGCACGTGCAGGCGCGGTGAGGGTGGGTCGCGCGACAGCCCCACCCAAGTTCACGCCGCGTGGGTAGGGCCAGTCTCGGACTGGCCATTGGCTTCGGCGCGATCGGCCGGCTGAAGCCGGCCCTGCTTCCGCTTACAAGTAGTGCGGCAATTCGGCGCGGAAATACTCGACGGTCCGCTCGACTGCCTCGCGCACACTGGTGCGCGGTTTCCAGCCGGTGAGCTTCCGGAATCGTCGGTCGTCGGCGTAGTAGTCGCCGATGTCGATTTTCTTCCGGTCGCGCGGGAAGGCGCGCACGACGTAGCGTCCGCCGCCGGCCGCGGCGACGACGAGGTCGGCGAGTTCGCGCAGGGTCACGCGGCGCGGACCGCCGAGGTTGAACACGCCGCCCTCCGTGCCGGGCGTCGTGGCGGCGAGCAGGAACGCCTCCACGGCGTCGTCGACATAGGTGAAGTCGCGCAGCTGATCGCCGCCCCAGATCTCAAAGGGTTCGCCGCTGAGCACGTGCTTGATCCAGACGCCGAGGAAGGTCTGGCGCGCATCCTTCACGCGCATGCGCGGGCCGATGGTGTTGGTCAGGCGCAGCACGGTGCTGCGGATGCCGTGCACCGCGCTGTAGAGGAGGTGGTATTGTTCGCCGGCGAGCTTGTTGATGCCGTTCACGTCGACCGGGCGCAGCGGGTGGCGCTCGTCGACGGGCAGGTATTCCGGGCGGCCGTAGATCTGGCGCGTGCTGGCAAAGACGACGCGCAGGCGCGGGTTGTGCCGGCGGCAGGCCTCGAGGATCGAAAGCTGCGCGCGGCAGTTGATCTCGAGGTCCGTATCGGGGTCGGACATCGAGTCCATGTGGCTCGTCTGGCCCGCGAGGTTGAACAGAAAATCCTGGCCGCGCAGCAGCGCCGGCAGGCGCGCGCGGTCGCGCACGTCGGCGACGTGGACCTTCACGCGTCCGGCGACGCCGGCGAGGTTGTGGCGGAGGCCGCCGTATTCGGGAATGAGCGCATCGACCACCGTCACGCGCGCGCCGAGGCGGACGAGTTCGCGCGCGAGGTTGGAGCCGATGAAGCCGAGTCCGCCCGTGATGAGCACGCGGCGGCCGGAGAACGAGCGGCGGAAGCGGGCGGCGTTCATGCGCGGGCGACGGGCCGCCGTCCGGCGACGAAGACGGAGCTGCCGAGCGGCGAGGCGACGCCGGCGCGCATCCACGAGTATTCCACCCAAGCCATGCCGGCGAACATCGCCTCCACCGGCGCGGGATACAAGCGCACATCGCTCGTGGGCGCCGCGGGTTTGAGGAGCTTGCGGCGCGCGGCGATGAGCGGGAGCGCGGGCAGGTTGGCGTAGGTCGCGAAGTCGACCGTCAGGCCGGCGGCGCGAAACAAGGCCACGAGTTCCGGCCGTGTGTAGCGGTGCTTCGTCTCGCAGGTGTCGTCGTGATACGACCACAGCCAGCGGAAGGCCGGCACGTTGACCAGCACGGCGCCGCCGGGCCGGACGCAGCGGGCGAACTCGCGCAGGGCGCGCGCGCCGTCCTCGACCTGGCAGACGACATCGGCGGAGACGATGGCGTCGAACTCCTGGTCCTCGAAAGGCAGATCGGTGATCGAGCCCTCGACGATCTCGACGCCGGTCCGCAGGCGCGCGAGCTCGCAGGCGCGCGGGGAGAAATCGAGCCCGGTCGGGCGCCAGAGCGGGTTGGCGGCGCGCAGGGACTTGATCAGCCCGCCCGTGCCGCAACCGGCGTCGAGCACCTCGGCCGGGCCGGGACGGAGGGCGCGCCGCAGCCAGTGCGCGATGCGGCGGTTGAGGGCGTGGAAATACCACATGCGGTCCTCGACCTCGGCGAGTTTGCGGTATTCGTCCAGATGCATGGGCACGCGCAGTTTTTGCCGCCGACCCCGGCTGGCGATGCAAAAAGCGCCCGCTTGCCACGCCGCCGGCGCCTGCCATGAGAGGACCGTGACTTCGCCGGCCCCCGCGCTCCTCCGTCCCGGCACGCTGCTCCGCTACGGCGTGTCGCTCGCCGTGCTCGGCTGGATCGTGACCCAGGTGGAGTGGCGGCAATTCGGCGGCCTGCGCGGGCTCGACTGGCCGCTCGCGCTCGCGGCGGCGGCGGTCGCCGGGCTCGCGTATCCGCTGCAGGCGTGGCGCTGGCACCGGTTGCTGGGCGCGCTGCAGATCGCGCTGCCGGCGCGCGTGGTGCACGCGGTGTTCTGGGTGGGCAATCTCTACAATTCCTTCCTGCCCGGCGGCGTGGCCGGCGACGGTGTGCGCGTCTACCGGCTCTGGCCGGCCGTGCCGGCGCAACGGCCGGCGTTGATCGCCAGTGTGATCGCGGACCGGTTGCTGGGCTTCGGCGCGCTGCTCGCGCTGGCGGTGGTGGCCCTCGGGGCGCACCTGCTCGCGCACGGCGGTGGCGCTGAGTTGGAATATCTCCTCGCCGCCAGCCTCGGCGCACTCGGCCTGCTGGCGGCGGTGACGCTCGGGCTCACGCACACCCGCGCTTGGGCCGGCCTGGCGGGCCGCGTGCTGGGCCAGGAACAAAGCGAGGCCTTGCTGCATGCGGCCGCGACGCTGCGTGCCGAGGGCGGCACGCTGTTCATGGCCGCGGCGGCGAGCGTCGGGGTGTGGTTGCTCGACTTTTTTTCGCTCTGGCTGCTCGCGCGCGCCGCGGGACTGGCCATCGACCCGCTCGTGATGAGTGTCGCGGGCGCGGCCGCCTATGTCGCGGCGACCCTGCCCGTCAGCATCGGCGGACACGGCGTGCGGGAAGGCGCCCTCGTCATCGTGCTCGGCTGGCTCGGCGCCGGCGGCTCGGAATCCGTGTTGCTGCTCGCGCTCGCGTTCTGGGCGGTGAGCGTCGGGTGGAGTCTGGCCGGCGCCGCCGGGCACCTAGTGCCGGTGAAGGCGGCGCAACCATGAGCCGCGGCGCGCTCATCGCGTTCCTCCGCCTCGCCGCGCTGGCGGGACTGGCCGCGCTGGTCTGGCTCGCCGCGACGGGCAACTGGACGGCGCGCGATTGGCAGACGCCCGCCGCGTATTCGGTGGACGCGCTGGAGACCCTCGGGCGTTTCCGCGTCGCGGAGGAACGCGGCGTCGCGCTGCTCTGGGATCCAACCGTGCCGCGCTTGGGCGCGCCGGGGGCGGCCGATTGGTCCGCCTACCCGCTGCCGGACGCCCCGTGGTATTGGCTGGCGGGCCGGCTGAGCGGCTGGCTCGGTCTCATCGCCGCGAGCAACGCGATGCTCCTGCTCGCCCACGTGGCGGCGGTGCTGTCGTTCTTCGGCTGCGCCCGTTTTCTCGGGCATCGGGTCTGGCCGGCGGCCGGCGCCGCGCTGCTGTTCGGCTTCTCCTTCTCGATCGCCTATCGCGGGCTGTCGCACCACTCGTTCGCGCTCGCCTTCACGGTGCCGCCGGCGCTGCTCGCCGTGTGGCTCGTGGCCGGCAGCCGCCGCCTGATCGCCTCGCCGCGCGGACGGGCGTTCGCGATCGGCGCGGGCGTGCTGACGGGACTGGGCAACCCGTATTTCATCTACCTGTTCGGGCTGCTGCTCGGCGGGGCGGTTGCGGTCCAACTGCTGGGCGCGCGCCGTGGCGCCAACGTCCGGACCGGGGTCCTGGCCGGCGGCGGCTGTCTGCTCGCATTTGCACTGACCAACGGGCCGTTTCTTCACGCAACGCTCACCGCCTCGGCGGCGGATCTCTTCGCGCGCAACGCCGCGGCGACGACGCTCTACGGTTTGCGCTGGTCGGACCTCCTCGTGCCGCCGCCGACGCATCGCGCGGACTTCGCCGCCGCACTCGGCCAGGCCCACGCGCAGCGGGCGGAGGGTGAATTGTTCGCGCCCTACCTCGGAGTCGTCGGAGCAACCGCGCTCGTGCTGATGGCCGGGCTGACGTTGCAGCGCTTTCTCCGCCGACGCCGTCGTCCGTTCCGCCCGGCTCATGCGGCGTGGGCGGTGGCAATCCTGGCCCTGGCGCTGGTCGGCGGCCTCAATCACTGGCTCGCGCAGGCGGGCTTCGACTATTTCCGCGCCTCGAACCGCTACAGCATCCACCTCCTCGCCATCGCGCTCTTCGCGCTCAGCGCGTGGGCGTCGCGACGGTTGCGCACCGTCAACCCGGCGAAAGCCGCGTTCGCGGTCCTGGCGGTCACGGCCCTCGGTTTGTGGGACCAGACGCCGCGCCCGCTCGGGGCCGAGCACCGGCAACAGCTGCGGGACTTGGTCGACTCCGATCGTGCCGTCGCCGGCCGGCTGGAAGCCGCACTGCCCGCCGGCGCGGCGGTCTTCCAATTGCCCGTGGCGCATTTTCCGGAGCAGGGTCCGATCGGGCGGATGCTCGATTACGAGTGGCTGCGACCCTACCTGTTCACGACGCAGGTGCGGTTCAGTTACGGCGGGCTGCGTTCGTCGGACCTGCTTGCCTGGCAGCGCAACGTGGCGGCGCTGCCCGCTGCGGCGATGGTGCGCGAGTTGGAGCGCGCGGGCTTTGCGGCGCTCGCGGTGCGGACGGACGCCCTGCCGGACGGGGCCGCCGGGCTGCAAGCGCACCTGCCCGCCGTCGGCCGGACGGTGCTGCTGCATGAACGGGAGCTCGTCGTTTTCCGACTGCAGCCCACGGGGCCACTGCGCCTTCCGGCGGCGGACGATCCGCTTCGTTTTCCCGCGTGGGACGGCTTGCCGCCGCCCTCCGACCGCCCCGCGGTGCTGCTCGGCGCCGGGTGGCACGACCTCGAGCGCGACGGCGCGCGCGCGTGGCGCTGGGCCTTGCCGCGCGCGACCTTGTTGCTGGCAAACCCCACCGGCGCGCCCCTCCGCGTGCGCCTGACCGCGCAACTCGTCACCCTCGCGCCCGCCACGGTGACGTGGCAACTCGGCGCGACAAGCGGCCGGATCGCCCGCCCGGACAACGCCGATCCGGCGATCGCGCTCGAATTCACGCTCGCGCCGGGGATTCACCCGCTGGAATTGCAGGCCGACGTGCCGGCGCGGCGCGCCGGTCCGCAGGATCCGCGCGCGATCGCGTTCCAGCTGGCGGACGTCGGCCTGGGGCCCGTCGCTCCGGACGCGCGGTGAAAAGCGGTTTACATCGGTCCCCTTCCGTCGCGAACTAGACCGCGCGCATGTCCCGCCACCGACCCAAGTTCACCGGCCTGTTCCACGACGACGTGGTGACGGACTCGTATTGGATCCGCGAGGCGGGGACGCTCGAGCTGCCGCCGCTCACCAGCGCGAAGGAACTGCGCATCGTCGGCTCGGTGTTGCCCGCCGACCCGGCCGATCCCACCGCGGCGGGCGAGCTCGGGCTGACCGCGCGATGCGACGGGGCGACCGTGTTCTCCGCACGCGCGCTGCCGGTCGGGCCGTTCGAATTCCGGTGCGCCTCGCCGGCGGGGACGGACGCGACGCCGCACCGGCTCCAATTCACGCTGCACGGTGTGGCCGGCTCGAACTTCCTCGCGTGGCTCGGCCGCGTCAGCGGGCTCGGCGCGCTGCAGCCGTGGCGCAAGCAGGCGCGCAACCGCCGCCTGCGGATCGCGCGGGTGGAGGCGGACGGCGAGGTGCTGTTCGACTTTTCCAACCGCGCCTCGCCGTGGAATGCCGCCTTTGCGCGCCGTTTCCTCAAGCTCGGCGCCAACGTCGTCGGCTACTTCCGCGCCGACCTCGGCATCGGCGAGTCCGCGCGCTGCATGGCGCGCGCGATGGCCGCGGCCGCCCTGCCCCACGCGCTCGTCGACCTGCGCCTGCCCTGCAAGAATCCGATGGGCGACGGGACCTTCGCCGCGCGCCTGCAGGCGGACAACCCGCATCCGGTGAACATCGTGCACGTCGATCCGCCCGGCATGCGCGACCTCGACCATCACCACGGCGCGGCGTTCCGGCGCGGCAAGCACACGGTCGGTTACTGGGCGTGGGAACTGCCGGAATTTCCCGACGCGTGGATCCATTTCGCCGATTACTGCGACGAGGTGTGGGCGCCGTCGCGTTTCGCGGCCGAGGCGATCGCCGAGAAGGTGCCCGTGCCCGTGCTCGCCATGCCGCACGCCATCGCCTTCGAGCGGCCGGAGGGGGATTTCCGCGCGAAGTTCGGCCTGCCGGCGGACAAGTTCCTCTTTCTGTTTCTCTACGACCTCAATTCCTACTCGGCGCGCAAGAATCCCGGCGCCGTGCTGGAGGCCTTCCGCCGCTCCGGGCTCGCGGAGCGCGGCGCCGCGCTCGTCATCAAGGTCCACAACGCCGCCGGCAACCCGGCCGACTTCGCGCGCCTGCAGGCCGAGGCGGAGGCGCTGCCGGGCACGACGCTGATTCCCGCGACGCTGTCGCGCCGCGAGATCTACGAGCTGGAGAGCGCGTGCGACTGCTTCGTGTCGCTCCACCGTGCGGAGGGTTTCGGCCTCGCGGTCGCGGAGTGCATGTATCTGGGCAAGCCGGTCATCTCCACGGATTGGTCCGCGACGGCGGAGTTTGTCAACGCGGAGAACGGCTGCCCCGTGCGCTGCTCGCTCGTCACGCTCGACCGCAACCACGGGCCTTACGCGAAAGGCCAGACCTGGGCGGAAGCCGACGTCGATCATGCCGCCGAGTGGATGCGCCGCCTGTGCGCCGACCGCGCGCTCGCGGCGCAGCTCGGCGCGGCCGGCCGGCGCACGATCGAGGAGCGGTTCTCGCCCGCCGCGATCGGCGCGCGCTACCGGCGCCGGCTCGAGGCGATCGCCGGCTGGTGATTCAGCCGCCGGCTCATTCGGGCCGCCAGACGCGCGTGGAGCGCAGGCCGAGCATCCGGATGCCACGGCCGTCCCGGGCGGTCTCCGTGCCGATGAGCAGGAGCGTGTTGTCGCCTGGTTCGAGTCGCACCTTTTCCACCGTGATCTCGACCGGTCCGCGCACATCCTCCTCCCGCCAGAGCACCTCGCCGGCTTGGGCAAGGGTGACGTGCTGGCGTCGCGGCACCTCAATCTCGAGCCGGAGGCTGACGTCGACGGGAGTTGTGCCGGGGTTGTGATACAGCAGGGCGGCCTCTCGGTAGGACCAGCGGACGCCGTTGACCGGCCGGCGATTCCAGCCGCGGCCGCAAGTGAGGGTCTCCGCCCACGGCGGCCCCTTGGGCTGCCCGGGGCGCAACAGCACCAGCGCCTGCGTGCCTTGGGTGCCTTGGATCAAATCCGTGTATCCGGCCTCCTCCAACTCGTTCAGCAAGGACTCGGCGCGATCCTCGTAGCCACGGCGCTGGATGTAGATCGCGGCGAATCCCAACGCCTCCAGCCGTTGCGCCAGCTCGGCCGGCGGCAGGTCGGCGTATTCGCCCTGCCACTGGCCCCGCGGATGAAACTTCGCCTCGCCGTAGCTGAAGCGCAGCGACTGGGTGGTCAGATAAGGCCGGAAGTGCTCGTAGTCGCCGAGCCGCCAGGGCGGCGTCACTTCCGGGAACCCCATCACGGGCAGTTGGAACACCATCGCGCCGTCTCCCAGCATCTCCTCCGCCTTGGCGGCGAAGGCACGGTCGGCGCGCACCATCGCTCGCTGGGCCTCCCTCCGCTCCGGAGGCTCGCCGCGCGGAAGCTGGTCCGCCAGTCCCAACCCGGCCAGGCCGACGGCGAGGCCCCACCGTGCGGCAGGACGCCAGCGCGCCGTGTAACGGGCGAGCCGGACGATCACGAACACGAGGATGAGCGCCGCAAGGAAGACGACCACGCGGTTCGTGGCCCGGAACAGGTAGAGTCCCCCGAAAAACGCCGCGACGTTGTTGAGGCCCCCGACATTGGAAAAGGCCAGCAACCAACCGGCCGACAGCGCCTGCCCGGGCATCGTGCGACCCCGCAGCAACCGCGGCAGCGCCGCGCAGGCGAGCCAAGCCAGTCCGGCGATGCCGACGAGGCCGAGATAGGGCAAAAACTCCTCGCCGCGCCAGTCGGACCAACGGGTGTAGCGCTGGCCGAGGAAGGCAAACCAGTCCCACGCATGCACCGACGGCGGGATGAAGAGCTCCACCGCCTTGAGCGCATAGCGCTCGGTGCCGCCGTAACTGCGTTCGAGCAGCGGCCAGGCGTCGGCGGCGCCGTCGAGGAACCAGTATTCAAAGGTCACCAGCAGGAAACTCAGCGTGGCGGCCGCGATGGCGGCGCCCGCCACCTGGAAATTCACCCAGCGCCGCGCCCCCCACCACTGGGCCAGGGCGGCCCAGCCCATCAGTTGCAGCCAGAAGAACAGGTAGTAGGTGTTGTGCGCGCCCATCGCCGCCCCGGCCCCGAGGCACAGCCACGCATCCGCGCGACGCCAGTCGAGCCGCGAGCTGCGCGCCACCAGCCAGCAGGCCGCCAGCCCCCACGGCACGACCCACGTGAACACGAAGGAGAAGTGCGCGAGCCCGCGATGAACGATCGTGTAGTTGTAGGCGAAGAGCAGGGCACCGAGCAGGGCCCACTCGGGGCGCACGCGCAGCCAGCGCCGCACCACCCAGCAGAACACCGCCGCGCTCAACGCGTGCGCCATCATCAGGCCCACGTTGGCGGCGACGAACACATCGGTCGCGCGCGCGATGATCCCGAGCAGGAGCAGCGGAACCTTCTCCGGAGTCGGATAGGCGTTCCAATCCGCCACGAACGGCGCGGCCAGCCGCTCGATCCTTTGGTGCCGCACCGGCCAGATGTCGCCTTCCGCCGACGCCTTCAGGCGCGCCAGCACCTCGAAGACGTCGCCGCGGTAGGCGGTCGGATACCGCCAGCTTTCCGCATCCCAGCGCTCCTCATGCGCCACCCACACGAGCGCCCCGAGCAGGAAGGCGACCAGCGGCCATACCCACGCAGGGACGCTGCGGCGGGACGGTGGACGGGGCGCGGAGGATAACACCGTCATGATGGAGAACGGAAGGCGGGGTAACGGCAAGCCCGGGCGCCGCCTGCACCCCGCATCATTCCTCGGAGCCGCGGAGGCGATGCACGTCGAGACGCAGGTTGTGCAGGCAGAAGGTGAAGGCGCGCGGATCCGAGGCCACGCGCAGGGCCGGCGCATCCGTCGCGAACTCAAGCCGGTTCAGGCCCGGAGCGAGCACGAGGTCGGCCAGGCTGACCTGCAGCGCGGACCCGTTGGGCAGCGCCGCGTGCCAGACCTCGGCACCGTTGAGCCGCACGCGCAGTTCGCGGGCCCCGAGGGTGGTCAGGCCGAAGCGCAGACGCAGGGCGAGCGGACGGTCATGCGGGTTGTTCAGCCGGAGCACCCCGTCCGCCGCGGCCCAGATCCAGAAATTGCCGCCCGAGTGCTCCACGTTGTGCCAACCCTCGGTGTAATCGAGCCGCATCATGCCCCGGCTGGGCGGATTGATCAGCTCGGACTCGCCGCGGAGCGTATAGCCCGCTCCCGGCGGCGGCGTGAAGGCGAGCGGAGCAAGCACGAGCGTGAGATTGCCGGCGACGAGCAGCGCCCGCCACCGCTCCCCCGCGGGCACCAGGATGTTGAAGGCGAGCTGCATCGGCAGGAGCACGCGCGAAGCCGCGCCGGGGAAGCCCTCCCAGACCGCCTCGCCGAGGAAGACGAGCAGCAGCGCGTAAGTCGCCCCGACCCGCCACCAGGCGTTGCTCCACTGCGGCCGCAGGACGAGGAAGAGGAACTGCGCCGTGAGCGCGACGAGCATGCAGAGGCTCCAGAGCGGACCGAGATTGGCCGGGGACAGCTCGCCGATATCCCCGGCGATCTCGCGCCACTTTCCGAGGTAGCCGGCGAAGGGCAGGTCGAAGTTGCGCACCCCGACATCGGCGGCGGGCCCGACGAAACGGGCGATGTAGACGAGCCAGAGCGCGAGCGGCACGGCCACGAGCACGCCGCGCAGGACGGCCCGGCCCCAGTTGCGCCGGTCGCGCCAGTCCGCCGGGGCGAGGGACGCGGCGGCGAGGAGGTTCGTCTCCTTGGCCAGTCCGCTCACCGCCATCACGCCGGTGGCGAGCCAAGGGCGGCCTTTCTCAATCAGCCAGATCGCCGCTGCGATCAGCAGCAGGCTCGGTCCGTCGGTGAGCGCATTGCGGAAACTGACGCCCACGCCGAAACAGAAAAGCACGCCGGCCCAGCGGAACAGGCGGTCCCAATCGCGCGGCGGAAACCAATGGAGCAGCAGCAACGCGAGCAGCAGCCAGCTGACGGCGTTGAGCAGGGCGTAGGCCTGAAGGATCGCGGCCGGTTCACCAAACCCGAGCGCCCAGGCCACTGCCGGCAGCAGGATGCGGCGCGCACGATACGGCAGGCTGTCCACCGCCTCGCGCAGCTCGCGGTTCTGCAGCGAAGGGTCCATCGCGATCTGGGCGTAATACTGCGCGTCGTAACCCTCGGACGAGCGCTCGACGTGGTAGTCCAGCCGGCGGATCTTCGAGAGGCGGGAGGACTCGGTCGTGGCGCCGAAGGTGATGAGGTAGGTGAAGCCCTTGCCCGGCAGATGGAATTGCGCGAGGACCCAAAGGAACAAGCCGACCAGCATCGCGGCCGCGAGCGCGACGCCCGGCGCGAATCCCCGGTGACCGCACCACCTCTGCAGCGTTTGCCAAGCCGTGCGCATTCAGCGGACGGGATCCGCGATGCCCGGCGCGGGGTTTTTTGTTTGAGCCATTTTTGCAATCAATGGCAGCGTTGCCCGCCCGACAACGCCAAAGAATGCAACTCCGGCCCCGTCTCCAGTCCTTCGCCGTCCGCCTCGGCCCGCTGGCGTGGCTGGCGCTCGCCGGACTGCTCGGCTACGTCGCGTTTCTCTGGGCCCACACGAGCCTGCAGCCGGGCGGCGCGGATTCCTCCGGATACTTCAACATGGCGCGGGCGCTCACGAACCGGCAGCTGTCCGTGCCGGTGCGAACGATCGAGGGCCTGCCAGCCTCCGCCCTCCCGCACTTCGCCTACCAGCCGCTCGGCTTTCGCATCGACCTCGCGGAGGAAACCCTGACGCCCACCTACCCGCTCGGGTTGCCGCTGCTGCTTGCCGTTTCAACCGCGACGCTCGGCGAGGAACACGGTCCGCGGACCCTGATGGTCGTGCATGCGATCGCGGCGCTGCTGCTGACCGGTGCGATCGCGCGCCAGCTCGGAGCCGGGCCGCGCGCGGCGGTTCTCGCGGCCATGTTGCTGGCGGCCTCGCCGCTGTTCCTGCAATTCTCGGTGCAGGCGATGAGCGACATGCCGGCGATGGTCTGGTGCGCCGCAGCCCTCTGGTTGGCCGGCCGGAGGACGACGGCGAGCGCCGCGGCGGCGGGCGTTGCAGTCGGCCTGGCGGTGTTGATCCGGCCGACGAACCTCCTCGTCCTGCCGGTCGTGCTCCTGCTGGCGCGTCTCGACTGGCGCAGCTGGCTGGCGCTGGGCGCCGGCGGTGCGCCCGCCGCGGCGGTGTTGCTCTGGTTCAATCACGCCGCCTACGGCTCCTCCCTGGCCACCGGATACGGCGAGGTGGGGGCGCTGTTCTCGACCGAATGGGTGCCGCGCACGCTGCGCCATTACGCGCTCTGGATGCCGGTGTGTTTCTCGCCGCTGTTGCTCGCGCTCCCGGCGGCCGGATGGACGGAAGTTCCATTCCGCCGCGCCCGTCTCGCGCATGGCCTCTTCGCGTTGCTCATGCTTGGGCTCTACTCGGCGTATTATCACACGCACGAGACGTGGTGGTATCTGCGCTTCGTGCTGCCCATCGGCCCCTCGCTGCTCGCCTTGTCCTGCCTGGGCGGGGAGCGGCTGCTTGCGCGCCGTCCGGCGTCGTGGCGCTGGAGGCTGGCGGCGGCGGGCGTGGTCGCGCTGGCCTTCGCTCCGGCCTGGCACTGGAATGAGCGCTACAAACCCTATCTCGTCGGGCGCGACGAGCGCATCTACCTCGATGCGGTCCGGTTCGCCCGCGGGGCGGTGCCACCCGGGGCCGTGATCCTCACCATGCAGGCCAGCGGAGCGCTCTTCCATGGCGCGGACCAGATCATCGTCCGGTGGGACAACCTGGACGACGCCTGGCCGAAGGTGCGTGCCGCCGCCGAAGCGGCGGGTCGGCCGATCTACGCCATTCTGTTCGACTTCGAAGTGCGCGAGGCCTTCGCCGGCCCGACGCCCGGGAACTGGCACCAGCTCGCCGGGATTCGCCACCTCTCGCTCTGGCGGCTCGATCCGCCCGCCCCCTGACCGATGCTCCTGCTCGACGCCACGCACACCAGCCACACCCGCGCGCAGACCGGCATCCAGCGCGTTGTGCGGGCGCTGCACGCCGAGCTGGCGGCGGCCGAGCCGGTGCGCGCGGTGTGCTTCGATCCGCACCTGCACGCGTGGCGGGCGCTCGACGCAGCCGAGCTCGCCACGCTGCACGACCGCAGCGGCACCGGCAAATCGCGCGGCGCCACCTGGTCGCTGACCCAGCGTCTCGCCGGCCGCGTGCGCCGCCTCACCGGCCGCCGGCCCGCACCGCCCGCGGCGGAGGCGCTGGTGTGCCCCGAGCTGTTCTCCGCCCGGGTCGCCACGCATCTGCCGGAACTCTTCGCGCGCGTGCGCGGGCCGCGGGTGGCGCTGTTTCACGATGCGATCGCGCTGCGCTACCCGGAGCTGACGCCGCCCGCCACCGTGGCGCGGATGCCCGCCTACCTGCGCGAGCTAGCGCAATTCGACGGCGTCGCGGCGATTTCGGAGGATTCGGCGCGCACGCTGTGCGAGTTCTGGCAATGGCTCGGTCTCGCAAACCCGCCGCCAGTGCAGGCGATCCCGCTCGGGCTGGAGCCCGTGCCGCGCGCAATCGCACCGGCCCCCGTCGATGCGGCACCGCGCGTGCTGTGCGTCAGCACGATCGAGGGCCGCAAGAATCACCGCGCGCTGCTCGACGCCGCCGAGGCGCTTTGGCGCGCGGGCGGGCGCTTCGAGCTCGAGTTGATCGGCATGCCGCGGGCGGACACGGGCGCGGCGGCGCTGGCGCGCATCCGCGAACTGCAGGCGGCCGGCCGGCCGCTGCATTACCATGGCGTCGTGAACGAGGCGGCGCTGCACGCGGCGTATGCGCGCGCGGCGTTCACGGTCTACCCGTCGCTGATGGAGGGCTTCGGCCTGCCCGTGTTCGAGAGCCTGCAACACGGGCGGCCCTGCGTGTGCCACGGCCACGGGGCCCTCGGCGAGACGGCGCGCGGCGGCGGCGTGCGCGCGCTGGCGGCGGTCGATGCCGCCACCCTCGAGCAGGCGCTGCGGGATTTGCTCGGCGACCCGGCCGCTCTGCGCGCGCTGGCCGCGGAGGCGGAGGCGCGCAAGTTCCGCTCGTGGAAGGATTACACGCGGGACCTCCGGGCGTGGATGGCGACGCTGCCGCGCCGCACCTGAGCGTCCGGGCTTTGCGGTTGCCAATCCCGGCGAATCTTCGCCTAGTCGCCTGCTCAGTCCCAATGGCCCTGTCCCTCTTCACCAAGACCAAGAAGCCCATCATCGAGCGCGCGAAAGACGACTACGCGACGAAGATGCGGCTCAAATACAAGCCCTACTATCACACGATGGAGGCACAGCGGGGGACCCACATCCGGCTGCAGGGCCGCGACATGGTCATGCTCTCGAGCAACGACTACCTCGGGCTCTCCTTCCACCCGAAGGTCATGGAGGCCTGCAGCGCGGCGGTGAAGACCTGGGGCACGAGCACGACAGGCGCCCGCATCTCCAACGGTTCGCGCGCCTACCACACCGATCTTGAGGAAAAACTCGCCGCCTTCCTCGGCCGCGAGGCCTGCCACATCAGCGTCGCCGGCTACGTCTCCTGCTGCTCGGCCGTCGCCAGCTTCGCGCAGAAGGGCGACACGATCGTCGCCGACAAGAACATCCACTCCTGCCTCTGGGACGGCGTGCGCCTCTCGATGGCCGCCGTCGAGCGCTTCAGCCACAACAATCCCGAGGACCTGCGCCAGGTGTTGAAGACGATTCCCTTCAACACGCCGAAGATGCTCGTCGTCGAGGGCGTTTACTCGATGGAGGGCCACATCTGCCGCCTGCCGGAGATCGCACCCCTCGCCGAGGAAGCCGGCTGCTTCACCGTGCTCGACGACGCGCACGGCTTCGGCGTGCTCGGCCGGCAGGGCCGCGGCACGGTCGATCACTTCAAGCTCAACGACAAGGTCGACCTCATCTGCGGCTCCATGTCCAAGGCGCTCGCCAGCACCGGCGGCTTCGTGTCGGGCAGCCGCGACCTCATCGAGTATCTCCGCACCAACTCGAAGCAGACCCTCTTCAGCGCCGCCATCAGCCCGAGCATGGCCGCCACCGCCTCCGCCTCGCTCGACATCATGCAGAGCGAGCCGCAGCACCTCGAGCGCCTCTGGCGCAACACCAAGCGTTACCGCGAAATGCTCAAGGGCCTCGGCCTCGACACCTGGGAGAGCGAAACGCCGGCCGTGCCGATCGTCCTCGGCTCGAAGGAACTCGTCTATCGCTTCTGGCAGGCGCTGCTCGACAAGGGCGTGTTCACCGTCATGTCGATCGCCCCGGCCGTGCCGCCGGGCAAGGATCTCATCCGCACCGCCGTCTCCGCGCTGCACAGCGACGAGGATCTCGAGAAGATCCACGCCGCGATGTCGCACGCGGTGAAGCAGCTCTGAGATACACCGCGCGCCTGTTCACGGCCGTGATTTGTCCGGCGTGATTCGGACGTTGGCTTGGCAAGCGTCGCGCCCTGAGGCCGGCTGAAGCCGGCCCTACCGCATGCCCGTGCGCAGCGTCTGCGCTGTATCGTGCCACGTGGGCAGCGGCCGTTGCGCAGCTTCGGCGCGCAAGCGTTGTTGCTGCGCGGCGTCGCCGAGCAGGCGGCCGAGCTTGACCACCCAGTCGTCCGCGTCGTTCACGCGCGCGAGCACGCAGCCGCCGCCGGTGGCGTTCTCGCGCAACACCGGCAGATCGCTGGCCCCGCAGGGCACGCCGCGCCACAGAGCCTCGAGCAACGGCAGGCCGCAGCCCTCGGCGATGGTCGGGAACACGACGGCGGTGGCGTCGCGGTAGAGGCGTTGCAGCGTCGCATCCTTCGCCGCGCCGTGCAGGCGGAGACGCGGCTCGCGTTGCGCCGCCGCGCGCAAGGCCCGCTCGAGCGGCGCGCCGAAATGCGGATTCACGCGTCCGACGACGTGCAGGTCGAAATCGTGTCCGTCGCGCCAGAGCCGTTGCGCCACCTCCAGCAGGAAACCCTGGTTTTTCCGCGGCTCGATGATGCCGACGCAGAGGAGCGACGGCCGCGACGGCGGCGGAGTCGCGGCCGCCCGCGGCGCGCGGTCGAAATCGGCCCCAAGCGCCAGCACCTCGACGCGCGCGCGCGGTTCGACGCCCTGCCAGCGCCAGAAGCCGAGCAGGTCCTGCCGGCTCGCCTCCGACACGGCCCAGATGCGGTCGAATCCGGCGAGGAGTTTCAGGTAATCCGGATGCCGTTGCACGCTCTGCGGCCAGGTGATGTGCGGAAACCGCAGCGGAATCGCGTCGTGAAACACCGCCGCCAGCCGGCACGGGCGGGCCGCGAGCCACTCGGCAAAGCCCGGGCGCTCGGCGCGGCTGAAAAGCTCGACCGTCAGCCACCAGTCTGACGGATGCATCGACACGACCTTGCCGTCCGCATCGAGCCAGGCGCGGCGGCCACCATGCCAGTGCACCGGTTGCGCGCTGCGGCCCAGTTCGTCGCGCAGGCGCTCACTCACGCGCACGAGGCCGGAGCGATGCCCGGAATCGGCGAGCTTGGTGACATCGAAGAAGATCATCGGCGCTCCCCCACCGCGGCCGCAAAACAGGCGGCGAGCCGCGCCGTGTTCCGACGGGCATCGTAGTTTTCCTCCACCCACGCCCGCGCCGCCGCGCGCAGGCGTTCCGCAAGGGTGTCGTCCGTCGCGAGACGATCCAACGCGACCCGCCACGCCAGCGGCAGATCGACATCGGCGACGAGGCCCGTGCGTTCCTGCTGCACGGCCTCGGTCGTGGCCGAGATGGGCGACGTCACGACCAGCACGCCGGCGGCCATCGCCTCGGGAATGACGTTCGGCAACCCGTCGCGGTCGCCGCTCGGCGCGACGACGCCGGTGTGCAGCAGCACGTCGGCCCAGGCGAGCTCGGCCCACACCTTATCCGGCGGCAGCGCGCCGAGGAATTGCACGCGATCCTGCAAGCGGAGTTCGAGCGCCAGCGCGATCAGCTCGGCGCGCAACGGTCCGTCGCCCACGAGCCGCGCCTCGAAGGGCACACCCGCGTCGCGCAGCTCCGCGAGGATGCGCAGTTGGCGATCAAGTCCCTTCTTCGGCACGAGCCGGGCGATGCTGAGCAGCCGCAGCGGCCGGCGCGGCGCGGGCCGCAGCGGCTTGAAGGGCGGAAACTCCGCCAGTCCGCGGCGAATGACGTGGATCTTCTCCGGCGCGAGGCCGCGCTCGACGAGCAGGCGCTGGCCCGCGTCGGTCGAGGTGTGCACGAAGCGCGCGAGGCGCAGTTTTTCCATCAGCCACCAGTCGCCGCCGTGTTCGTAGAGGTCGTAGGCGTGGGCGCCGGTGCTGAACGGAATCCCGAGGATGCGCCAGAGCAGCCAGCCCGCCGTCGCCGGCGCACCGGCCCACGCGCCATGCACGAGGTCGGGCGGATCGCGGCGGAACTCGCGGTAGAAGCAGCCGGCGAAGCCGGCGCCGAGCATGTTTTCCCAGAAGTTCAGCCACGACGGCGGCGCGCGCATGATCACGCCCTCGAAGAGGTCGCGCACGATGCGCGGGCGGCGCAGGCAGTTCCACGGGATGATGAAGAGGAAGAGCGGCACGAGCCCCCAGAGGTTGAAGCGCCGCACCGGCCGTCCGCGGAATTCGCCGCCGCCGCCCCAGAGCGAGTAGAGCCGCACGTCGAGGCCGCGGTCGAGCAGCGCCGCCACGTCGCGCTGGAGGAAGGTCTCCGAGGTTTTCGGAAACGTGGTGAAGAGAAGGGCGATTTTCAGCGGACGCGACGGCACGGTCGGCGTCGAGGTAGCCACGAAGACGCCCGCAGGGACACAAAAAAGTCGCGGAGACCGGTCACGCGCGCGGCGTCCAGTCGTCGCAGCCGATCACTTCCGCTGCGGCGGGAAGGGGCGGGCGCGGAGGTGGGTGCCGCTGACTTCCTGGGCGAGGTCGACCAGCTCCTCGATGACGTGGGTCGGGTTCTCCTCGTAGCGGAGGTCGAGGAAGCGGCGGCGCAGCCGCTCGTAGGAGCGGCGGTCGTCCATCCAGCGCGCAAGGATTGCGGCGAAGTCGTCGGCATCCGCGATGAGCTCGGCCGCCTCGGCGTTGCGAAAGAATTTCACCGTCAACTCCTCCTGCGGCATGATGCCGCCCAGGGCATTGAAGATGATCGGGCAGGAGAAATGCAGCGCCTTGGCGCTGGTCGTGGTGCCGCCGCGGGTGACGATGGCGTCGCTGACCTGGAGCAGCAGGTGGACTTCCTCGGAAAACCCGTCGACGAAGCACTCGAGCTGCGGGTGCGCGGCGCGCCAGTGCAGGACCTCGTTGTAGCTCTCGCGATTGCGGCCGCAGATGACGATCGCCTGGAGGCGGTCGGCGTAGGGCAGCATGCGCTCTAGGAGGGCGAGGTGGTTGTTGGCGCCGTTGCCGCCGGTGGCGAGGAAGAGCGTGAAGCGGTCGGGTTCGAGCTCGAGCGTCTCGACGAGGTAGGCGCGGCGGCGGGCCTCGTTGAACACCTCGAGGTGCGCGCGCGGGCGCATGAGGTGGCCGCGCACGCGGGTGCGCTCGCGTGGCATGCCGAGCTTGACCGCGTAGTCGCGCGCCGTGGCGGTGCGCGAGATGTAGAGGTCGGCGGAGGGCTCGACCCAGTTGATGCTGTAACCGAAGCCGCCCGAGAACTCGCCGCAGTAAGTGGCGCAGCGCACGTGGTCCGCCCCGAGCACCCGGCGCGCGAGCTGGAAATAGCCGCGGTTGAGGCAGTCGTGGACGCTGAAGACGAGGTGCGGCCGGTAATCCTGCAGGACCTGGATGTAGTAGCTCCGGCCCCAGCGGACGGAGCGGCGGTTGAGGAGGCTGAGCAGCTCGACGAAGAGGAAGAACGCCTTGTGCATCCAAGGCGACCGGAGCTGGATCCAGTTGTAGAAATCGACGCCCCACGAGAAGAGCCGCGAGGACTTCTCCAGCATCTGCTCGATGCGGACGTCGACCTCGTGGCGGTAGAGCTCGAAGCACCACTCGGCGAAGGCCTGGGCGCGCGCGTCGTGGCCGGCGCCGGTGGACGAGGAAAGCACGAGGATGCGGACGCGCGCCATGGGTCAGAGGTCGAAGTAGCGCGCGATGATGCGGCGGCGCAGCGCGAGCGAGCCGAGGCGGGCGAGGAACGGCGCCGCCACCGCCTGGAAAAAGCGACCGGTGCGCACGGTGCCGCTGCGGCCGCGGGCGAGCGCGCGGCGGAGGGAGGCGGCGGCGTGGGCCGGGGCGGGACCGGATTGCATGAGCCGGCCGAAGGCCGCCCAGACCCGTTGCTGGCGCGGATCGGTCAGCTCCGCCGGCCGCTGCACGGAGGGCTCGAAGTCGGTGCGGTAGTCGCCGGGACGGAAGTCGATCACGATGACGCCGGTGCCCGCGGTCTCGAACATCAGGCTCTCGCTCAGCGCGGAGAGGCCGGACTTCACGGTGTTGTAGGTCGCCTGGAACGGCATCGGATACTCGGCGGCGAGCGAGGAGATGTTGACCAGCGCGCCGCGGCGGCGGGCGAGCATGCCGCGCAGGGCGGCGTGGCTGAGCCGCGCGGTGTGGACGAGCATGATCTCGAGCTGGCGCTGCCAGACGGAGAAATCGGTGCCGGCGAAGTCACCGAAGGCGCCGAAGCCGGCGTTGTTAATCACGACATCGAAACCGCCCGCAACCTGCTCGGCGGCGAGGAAGGAGCGCTCCGCCGCGGGGCCGTCGCCGAGCTCGAGCGAGACGGCGTGGAAGCGCGGCCGGGCGGGGAGCCGCGCGGCGTCGCGGGCCGTGCCCCAGACCTCGACGCCCTCGCCGAGGAGCATTTCCGTGAAGGCGAGACCGAGCCCGGTGCTGGCGCCGGTGACGAAGGCCGTGCGGTAGCGGGCGGAAAGGGGGGCGGCGCTCATGCGGGGCGGCGGCGCGTCAGACGCTCTTCAGCACGAGCGCGACGTTGGCACCGCCGAAGCCGCTGCTGTTGCTCAACACGACGTTGGGGCGATGGGGCAGCGTGGCGCGGATGATGTTCAGGCCCTCGCAGGCGGGATCGAGATTCGTGATGTGGGCGGAGCCGGGCATGAAGCCCTCCCGGATCGCGACGGCGCAGAAGGCGGCTTCCATCGCACCGGCAAGCGAGAGGCCGTGGCCGGTGAGGGCCTTGGTGCTGCTGATGGCGGGGCGCGTGGGGGCGTGTCCGAAGATGGCCTTCAACGCCCGCGCCTCGGAGACGTCGCCGATCGGCGTGGAAGTGGCGTGGGCGTTGACGTAATCGACTTGGTCGGGCGTGACGTCGGCGGAGCGAAGGGCGTTTTCGATCGCCACGCGCAGGCCGGCGCCGTCGGGGTGCGAGATGGCGACGTTGTGTCCGTCCGAGGCCTGGCCCCAGCCGGCGACCTCGCAGTAGACCTTGGCGCCGCGCTTCGCGACGGACTCCTCGCTCTCGAGGAGCACGACCGTGGCGCCGCCGGTGCCGACGAAGCCGTCGCGCGCGACGTCGAACGGCCGCGAGGCGACGGCGGGGTCGGTCTGCACGGAAAGCGCGCGCATGCCGGCGAAGGGCAGGATGCTCTCGACGTTGCCGTCCTCGGCGCCGACGGCGAACATGCGGTCCTGCCGGCCGAGCGCGATCTCGTCATAGGCGAAGCCGATGGCGTGGGCCGACGAGGCGCAGGCGGAGGAGAAGCCGGTGGAGGCGCCCTTGATCTTGAAGTGGGAGACGAGGTTGAAGTTCACCGTGCCGGCGATCGAGGCGACGATGCCGAGCGGCTGGCAGCGCATGACGCCGTATTTGCGCATGCGCTCGAGGTAGTAGCCGAGGAGGAACGGCGAGCCGCCCGACGCGGCGTAGAGGCCGGTGCGGGCGTTGGAGTAGTCGGCCTCGGCGAGTTTCGCATCCTCGAGGGCCTGCAGCATGGCGCAGTAGGAATAGACGCCGTGCGGGGCCATGCCGCGGAGGAGCTCACGGCGGATGGAGTAGCGCGCGGGGAAGACCCAGTCCTCGGCGTCGGTGCTGTCGGTCTGGAAATCGCGGATGGGCGCGGCGACCTTGACGGGGCAGTCCGGCTTCTGGAACGGCGGGTAAAGCATCATGCCGTGGCGCAGCTCGCGCAGGCTTTCCGTGACCGTGGCGAGGTCGTTGCCGATGCTGGTGATGAAGCCGACGCCGGTGATGTAGACTTTGCGCATGAGGGAGGACGTTGCCTTCACCGCGGCAGCAGGCGCGGGGGCATCGGCGCAGTGAAGGGCCTTGCCCGGGGCCGGTCAACAGAGCGATTCGCGCCGGGGCCGGCGCGGGCGCTCAGGCGTTGACGGCGGTTTCGGTCGGGCCGGAATTCGCCTCGGCCTTCTCTGCCGCAGTGGCAGCGGTGGGCGCGGCGGCCGCGGCAGGCTGGGCATTTTCGTCGGCGAAGGCGTAGGTGAGGGTGATTTCCTCGGCGATCGCGGCCTTCTCTTGGCCGACGCGGATCTGGCCCTCGAAGGTGGCGAGGGGCAGCTTCAGGCGCTTCGGCTTGATGGAGAGGGAGAGCACGTCGCCGGGGCGGCACACGCGGTGGCAGCGCACGCCTTCGCAGGAGGTGAAGAAAATGGTCTTGGGGTCGACGTTCTTGCCGGCCTCGCCGACATGGCCCTCGAGCAGGAAGAGGACGCCGAGCTGGCCGAGCGCCTCGAGCATGATCGAGGCGGGGAGGACGGGGTTGTCCTTGAAGTGACCTTGGAGGAAAAATTCCTGGCCGCTGATCTTGTATTTGGCGTTGGCGCCGTGCGCGCTGACCGAGGCCTCGCTGAGGAAGAGGAACGGCGGCTGGATCGGCATGACGGCCGCGATCTGCTCGATCGGCAGAAACTTCGTGGGCTTCGGCAGCGGGAGACCGCGCACCTTGCACTCGATGAAGGTCTTCACGTCGCCGACCGTGCGCAAGTGGCGCAACTCCTCGTTGTTGATGGACATCTGGAGCACGTCCTCCACGAGGATGACGATTTCCATCATCGTCAGGGAATCGATGCCCAGGTCCTCGATGATGCGCAGGTCGTCGTCCGCGTCCTTCAGCTTGGCGCGCAGATCCGGCTCCACAAAACGCTCGATGATACCGAGCACGATGGCCGGCAGATGCTCCGTGTTACCCGCCTTGCGAAACTGCGCGGCCGCCTCGTAGGTGGCCGCAGAGCAACGCTTTAAGGACTCGCGGAGATTTGCATCATCCTCGGGTGTAAACGGTTTCAACTGGAATCCCGAGGGATTATTAACTGCCTGTGCCATTGGAAGACGAATAGGTGAGGGGGTGCAGGAGTGTAAACCTAAAAAACAAGGGCGGACCGGGCCTAACGGACAGGGAATCCCGCCGCGGGTTCGGCGGAGAATCACATTTAACTGGCCCTTCACGGGTTTGGACTCCTAAACCGACACGTTCATGCCGCCGCCGCCCAAGCGCCTCGTAGTCGTGACGCACGAGTTCCATCCGCATCGCGGCGGGATCGCGGTCTTCACGGCCGAGATGGCCGCCGCCCTGGCGCGCGCCGGTTGGGAAACCGAGGTCTGGGCCCCCTCCCGTCATCCAGCCAACGCTGCCGAGCCCGCGTGGCCCTTCGCCGTCCATCGCCTCAACATCGACGGCTCGCACAGCCTCCGCAACCAGTGGCGCATGGCGCGTCACATCCTCGCGCACCGCGACCACTGGGACGACGCCATTCTCTACGTGCCCGAGCCGGGGCCGCTGCTGTCGATGTTCCTGCTGCAGTTCTTCGACACCCTGCCGCCCGGGCGGCTCGTCATCACGCTGCACGGCTCCGAAATCCTCCGCCTCGCGCTGCGGCCGCTGACGCGCTGGAGCGCGCGCCGGCTCTTCGCCCGCGCGGACCGCATCAGCGTCGTCAGCCACTACGCCGAGCGCCTGCTGGTCGACCTGTTTCCCGACACGGCCAACAAGGTCGTCCTGACCCCGGGCGCGCTGCGCCACGATTTCGCCCGTGATGTCGCGCCGCCGGCGCCGCGGCCCGAGCGCGACCGCACCGTCATCCTCACCGTCGCCCGCATCCACCCGCGCAAGGGCCAGCTCCGCGTGCTCGAGGCGCTCAAGGCCCTGCCCTCCCCCACCCGCGCGCACTTGGAATATTGGATCGTCGGCGGACACGGGAAGGAAAACTACGAGCCCGCGCTGCGCGCCGCCGCGGCCAATGCGGGGTTTCCCGTGAAGTTCCTCGGCGACGTGCCCGATGAGCAACTCAGCCCGCTCTACGCCCAAGCCGACATCTTCGCGATGACGAGCATGCCGCACAAACTCAGCGTCGAGGGCTACGGCCTCGTCTACCTCGAGGCCGGCGCGCACGGCCTGCCCATTGTCGCCCACGCGATCGGCGGCGTGCCCGAAGCCGTGATCGACGGCGAGACCGGCCTGCTCGTGCCGCCGGAAAATCCCGCCGCCCTCACCGCCGCCTTCGCCCGCCTCATCGCCGACGCGGACCTCCGCCAACGCCTCGGCGCCGCCGGCCGCGCCCGCGCGCTCGCTCACACCTGGGACGCCGCCGCCCACACGCTCTTCGGCACGCCGCAACAGCCCGCGCTCCCCTGATTCATTCCGCCATGATCGTCTCCCGCTCTCCGATCCAAGTCCGTTACGCCGAAACCGACATGATGGGCGTGGTCTATCACGGCAACTACCTCGCGTGGTTCGAGGTCGGCCGCACGCAACTGCTCCGCGAGGCCGGCGTCGTCTACCGCGAGCTCGAGGCGCAAGGCTACCTCCTCCCCGTCGTCGAGGTCGGCGTGAAATACCACCGCCCCGCGCTCTACGACGACCAGCTCACCATCGTCACGACGCTCGCCGAGAAGCCGCTGCTCCGCATCCGGCTCGACTACGAGGTGCGACGCGGCGACGAACTCCTCGTCACCGGCTTCACCGTGCACGGCTTCATCAATCGCCAAGGCGAACCCGTCCGCCCGCCCGCGATCTTCACGGAGAAGATGCGCGAGCTCTTCGCGGCGAAGTAGGGCCGGTCTCCGACCGGCCAGAGAAAACCTCCGCAGCGCACACGTCGCTCGCAGAGGAGAAAATCCGCTTCCGCTGACGCCGCTCCCGTGTGGCCGGTCACAGACCGGCCCTACCTCGGGGTCAACGCGCGTCGTATTCCGCCCGCACGCTCGCGTCCGCTTCGCCCGCGCGCGCCTCGGCCAGCAACTCCGCCGCCGCCGCACCCGCGAGCTGCCGCACGGCCCACACCGCGTGCGCGCGCACCAACGCTGAGTCGTGCCGCGCGAGCGCCACGAGCGCCGGCAGCAGCGTGCGGTCGCCGCTGTTGCCCGCGACGATGCACGCGTTGCGCAAGAGCCCGGTGAGCTTCAACCGCTTGATCGGCGTGCGACGGAACACCGCCGCAAAACGCTCCGGCGTCAGCGCGAGCAGGTCCGCGATGGTCAGATCCGCCAGCTCGCGCCGCGCCACGAGCAGCACGCTGCGCCCGGCCTGCGCGAAGCGGTTCCACGGGCACACCTCGAGACACACATCGCAGCCATAGACGCGGGCGCCGATGCCGGCGCGCAGCTCGCGCGGGATGACGCCCTTGTTCTCGATCGTCTGATAGGAGATGCAACGCCGCGCATCGACGACGCCTGGTGCGGGGAACGCGTCGGTCGGACACGCGTCGAGACAGCGCGTGCACTTGCCGCAGAGCAAACCCGCCGGCTCGTCCTTGTCCGCCGGCTCCGCTCGCGCGCGCAACGGCGCATCGGGCGCGATGGCAACGCGCGTCACCACGCAGGCGAGGAACAGCCAGTTGCCGTGCCGGCGCGAGATGAGCATCGCGTTCTTGCCGCGAAAGCCGAGCCCCGCCCGCGCCGCCCAGCCGCGCTCCAGCACCGGACCGGTGTCGGTGTAGTAACGGTAATCCGTCGCGGTCACGCCCGTGAATTCCTCCAGCACTTTTCCCGCGGCCACGAGGCCCGGCTTGATCGTGTCGTGATAATCCTCGTGCAACGCATAACGCGCCCAACGCGGCCGCTCCGCCGCCGGGCCGGCCTCCGCACCATTGAAATAATTCACGCCGAGCACGATCACGCTGCGCGCGCCGGGCAGCACGAGCGCCGGATCGCCGCGCTTGTCGGCGCTGCGTTCCAGCCACGCCATGTCGGCGTGGTTTCCCGCCGCGAGCCACGCGCGCAATGCTGCGCCGCCCGCCGGTGCAGCCGCCGCGAATCGCACCTCGTCGAATCCGAGCGCCTGCAGGCGGCGGCGCAATTCCTCGCGCCTCTCGCCCGCCAGCGGCGCCGCGGCGGTCAGGTCCGCGGCGGCGTCCATTTGCGTTCCTCCTCGCGATAGACGCGCAGGACGTGGGCGACGATCTCGCGCATCGGCCGGCCCTCGGTCAGCACCATCGCGCCGGTGCGGCGATACACCGCCTCGCGCGCGGCGTAGAGCGTGCGCAGGCGCTCCTCGCGGTTGTCGCCCTGCAACAACGGACGATGCGCCGTGCGCTGCGTGCGGCGCAGCACGGTCGACAGCGGCGCGTGCAGGCAGATGACGACGCCGCGCGCGCGCACGAGGTCGAGCATGCCGTCGGGGATGATGAGTCCGCCGCCGCAGGCGACGACGCAACCCGTGGCCGGATGGCCCTCGACGATGAACTTCCGCTCGAGCGCGCGGAACGCCGGTTCGCCTTCGGACGAAAAGATCTCCGCGACCGGCTTGCCGTGCGCGGCCTCGATGGCGCGGTCGGAGTCGATGAATTCGTATTCCAGCTCGCGCGCCGCGTGGCGTCCGACCGTGCTCTTGCCCGTGCCGGTGAAGCCGACGAGGTAGAGGTTGGGGCGCGGGGCTGACATCACCGACATGGGAACACCGCCGGGCGCGGCGGCGCAAGCGCGCACACACTTCGCTCTCGGCAACCGCGGCGCGACTCGGCACGCTCGTCCGCATGTCCGCGTCCGCTTCGCCCGACTACACGCTCGCCTCCGACAACACCGCCGGCCTCGCCCCCGAGGCGCTCGCCGCCCTCGCCGCCGCCAACGCCGGCACCGTGCCGTCCTACGGCGACGACCCGTGGACCGCGCGCGCCAAGCGCCTCCTCGCCGACGTGTTCGAGCGCGAGTGCGAGGTGTTCTTCGTCTTCAACGGCACCGCCGCCAACTCGCTCGCGCTCGCGCAGCTCTGCCGGCCCTACCACAGCGTCGTGTGCCACGACTTCTCGCACGTCGAGACCGACGAGTGCAGCGCGCCGGAATTCTTCACCGGCGGCTCCAAGGTCATCCCCGTCGCCGGCCCGAACGGCAAGTTGCGCGCCGACGACCTCGCGCCGGTCTTCGCGCGCGGGCACGGCGTGCATTATCCGAAACCCGGCGCACTCTCGCTCACGCAATCCACCGAGTGGGGCACGGTCTACACGCCCGACGAGATCGCCGCCCTCAGCGCCGTGGCGCGCCGGCACGGCGTCGCCGTGCACATGGACGGCGCGCGTTTCGCCAACGCCGCCGCGGCGCTCGCCGCGCGCGGGTTCAAGCCCGCCGACTTCACGTGGCGCGCGGGCGTCGACGTGCTGTGCTTCGGCGGCACGAAGAACGGCATGCTCACGACCGAGGCGGTGGTGTTCTTCGATCGCGAGCGCGCGAAGGAGTTCGAATACCGCGTCAAGCAGGGCGCGCAGCTCGCCTCGAAGCAGCGCTTCGCCGCCGCACAGTGGTGCGCGATGCTCGAGGACGGCGCGTGGCTGCGGCACGCCGCGCACGCCAACGCGATGGCGCGCCGACTCGCCGACGGATTGCGCACGATCCCGGGGCTGAAGTTCATCGCCGAACCGGAGGTCAACGGCGTGTTCGTCGAACTGCCGACCGCGCTGGCGGAGACGCTGTGGGCGCGCGGCTGGCATTTCTACCGCTTCATCGGCGAGCACGGCTACCGGCTCATGGCGTCGTGGGCGACGCCGCCGGAGACGATCGACCGGTTCGTGGCGGAACTCCGCGCGCTGCACCGGGTCTGAACGGGGGCGGTCGTGCGGATCAGCCGGCCGCATCCGCGTTCCACGCTCAACGTTCCATCGCCATGAAATCGACTCTGTTCCGGACCCTCGCGATCTCGACGCTGCTCGCGCTCGCCCCGGCGGCTTTCGCCGCCGAAGCCCAACCCGCCACCAAGGCGGACAAAAAGGAAAAACCCGCCGCGGCCTGTGAGGGTTGCAAGGACGGCTGCAAGTGCGAGCCGGGCCAGTGCAAGTGCGACGCCAAGAAAAAGGACAAGGAGAAGCGCGTCGTCCTCACGGGCTCGCACATCCCGCAGCGCGTGACGAAGCACGGCCGCATCACCACCGGCATCTCGCCGGTCGTTGTCTACACGGCGGACGACCTGAAGGGCACCGGCGAGACGGACATCGCCGCCGCGCTGCGCAAGCTGTCGCCAGCGCTGCACTGAAGCGTGTCATCCGCCGCGTCCCGCCCGCCGGCGCGGCGCGGCGCACTGATTCCCGGCCGCAACCGAGACCGGACCGACGCCGACGTGCGTAGCCTCCGCGCGACCCAAAAAAACGCCCTCCGGAAACGGAGGGCGGGATGAAAAAAGAAACCGAGGCGGGAGGGTGCGGATCGCGCCGGGGCGCGGATCACTTCTTGGCGCCCGCGGGCGGCTTCGGGGCGTCCTTCACCTCGAAGACTTCGATCTCGTAGAGCAGCGTGGCCGCCGGCGGGATACCGGGGGCGCCATCGTCGCCGAAAGCGAGGTGCGGCGGGATGTAGAGAATCCACTTCGAACCGACGGGCATGCGGGTGAGGGCCTCGAGGATGCCGGTGACCAAGTTGCCTTCCTGGATGAGCGCCTCGACCGGCTGCGGGGTCTGCCCTTCGGGCGCCTGCAGCGAGGTGTCGAAGATCTGGCCGTTGAGAAAAGCGCCCGTGTAGTGGATGCGGGCAATCTGGCCCGGCTTGGCGACCGCGCCCTTGCCCTCGGTCACGACCTTGTAGCGAAGACCGTTGCTGCCCGGGAGTTCCTTCACCGCCGGATCCTCCTTGAGCTTGGTGAAGAATTCCGCGGCGGCGTTGAGGTTGAAATTGCGGATCTTCGTCAGGAGCGTCTGCTGCTTCTGCGCGAGGAAGGCCTGGAGCTGCGGGCCCATCTGCTGCGCATCGTAGTTCGGCTGCTCGCCGGCGGCGGCCATCTTGAGGCCGCGGGAGAGGGCCTCGACCTGCGCGGGCGTGAACTCGAGTTGCTGCAGGTTCATGCGCACGCCCGTCATCCAACCGTAGACCTCCATCATCTGCGCCTCCGTGAAGGTCTGGGCCGGGGCGGCAGGCGCCGTCGCCGCGGGCGTCGTCGCGGTCGTCGCCGGCGTCGTGGTCGACTGGGCCGGGGCGGCGGCGCCGACCTGCGGCAGCTCGAATTTCACGGGATTGGAGTTCTGTTGCGCAGTCGCGGCGGCCACGAGGCCGACACCGCAGAGGGCTGCACTGAGGGAGCGGATCAATTTCATTTGGGTTGGACGTGTGCCCGGTTAGAAACGGCCCGGGTTGGGTTGTGCCGTTAAAAGCCTCGGAACTTGCGCAGCCGCTCCGGAAAAATCAACCCCTTAGGCGGCGCGCGGCGTCCGCCCCCGCCGGACGGTCGCCGCGCGGAACCGCCGGCCTTGCGGGCTTGTCAGCGCCGCGCCCGGTCCCCACCCTCCCCAATCCCATGCAAGAAAACCAATTCTGGCACTCCACCGACGGCCAGATCCTCACCGTCCGCCCGCGCAACGGTTCGGAGGTCGTCGGCCTGACCCTCGCATTTTGGCCCCGCCACCCGGCGGAAATGGAGTTCCTCAAGCAACACCTCGGCGCCCTGCGTTTCACCGAGCGCAGTTCCCTCGCCCGCATCGGCATCGAGATGATCGCGCAGGGCGCGCCGACCGTCGATGGCAACCGCCTGCTCCTCGAGGTCGAGACCTCGCTCTACGACACCAGCTTTCCCAACGCCGCCTACTGGCGCAAACTTCTCCGCCCCGGCGTGCCCGCGGGCCGGCTCTATTTCGCGCCCGCCTCCGCCAAACTCTCGTCCACCGAGATCTGGCAGGCCGTGCAGGCCAACCAGCTCAAGCTCCCCAACACCACCTCGATCGACTCGCAGGGCCGCGTGTTCTTCACGCCGCATCCCGTCAGCTACACGCTCAACCCGCGCCTCCAGCGCCTGAACTTCGAGCATATCGTCTCCGGCTACGCGGGCCGCAGCTTCATCGACAAGGTCCAGATCCGCCACGACGCCTCGCCGCTCACCATCCCGCCGCGCTCCGGCATCCTCACGAGCTGCTCGATGTATCTGAAGGAGCACTTCGTCGTCCTCAACCCCGGCGAGGGCAACTTCGGCCTCCACACCAGCGCCGTCCTCCTCGATCCCGTGAAGACCTTCGGCACGAACGTCATGCTGGAGATCTACAACAAGGGCGACCAACCCGTCGTGAATCCCATGGTGTCGATGGAGGTCTTCCGCAGCCCGCCGTCGGAGGATCCCGAGTTCAAGACGCTCGCCAAGCGCCGCACGCGCCTCCTCTCCACCGTGCAGGGGCTCTACAAGTGCCTCGACGAATTCCCCGCCGTCACCACCGGCGGCGCGCGCCCGAAGACCAAGATCACCGTCCGCGGCCAGAGCGCCACGATGGAGAACCGCTCGGTGCTCGTCCGCGCCAACGACGAGGAACTCCGCAAGCTCCTCGAGGGCGAAGCCTGCCCGCTCGGCGCCCACACCGTCATCGAGGCCCTCGACAACGCGCCCGCCGACGCCGACACGCTCGTCGTCGATTACTTCCCCGACCTGCTCGAGCACATGGAACTCGTCACGCGCCTCGGCGACGTGAAGCTCCGGCGCGTCATCTTCCGCCAGGCCTCGCGCACGCACGGCTACTTCCTCTCGAGCAACGCGCACGCCCGCCTCGATACCTTCAACTCGCTCGGCATCCCCGTCTACTGGCACGACCAGATGACGAACGACCTCTACCTCCACACCTACAAGAAGGGCCACGGCTTCTTCGTGCGCGAGGAGATGGCCCGCAAGTTCCAGGAGAGCCCCATCCTCGCGTTCTACGGCAGCGCCGTGCAGCTCGACGCCGACGACACCGCGCGCATCTCCTCGCTCGTCGAGAAGCTCGGCTCCTTCATCGGCCCGAACATCGGCGTGCTCACCGGTGGCGGCGGCGGCGTCATGCGCCTCGCCACCGAGACCGCCCGCTCGAAGGGCGCGCTCACCGGCGCGTGTTTCCTCGAGCTCGAGGCCCAGCCGCCCGAGCTCGGCGTGGATTTCTTCAACACGTTCCAGGAGACGTCGCGCCACTTCCGCCAAAAGTGGTTCGAGGTCGCGGATTTTTGCATCTTCAACGTCGGCGGCGTCGGCACGCTCGAGGAGATCGGCATCGAACTCTGCAACCTCAAGCTCGGCATCCGCCCGCGCACGCCCTACGTGTTTTTCGGCTCCGGCTTCTGGGGCGACCTGAAGGAGCAACTCAACGTCATCATCCGCGAGAAGCGCGCCCCATCGTGGATGAAGGACTACGTCCTCTTCAGCGAAGACCCCGACGAAGTCCTCCGCTTCTACCGCAAGACCCTGCAAGTGCTCTGACCTGAGCGCCTTGCCCGAACATGACACTTAATAAGTGTCATGTTCGGCGGGACGAAGGCGGCGGAAAATCACGGTCGCCGCACCTTTGCCGGAGTGTGAATCCCCAAGGGATGGGCGGGGCCGCTGGGACCGCGGCGAACGTTGTGGGGGCGGCGAAAGCCGATCGACACTGAGCGACGTCGAAATCTCCAGCCCGCGCCTCTTCCACACGCCGCGCCTGCCGCGCGCCGGCACGCTCGCGCGACGTTGTTGCCGACACGACCGTGTCCGGCACCTCACCCGCGCATCCGCGCCCTCGTGCCGCAACCGTGTCTTTACCTCCCGCCAAACTCCCGCCAACACTCGCCGCCGTGTCTGACACCCTTCCCCGTTCCCTCCTCGTCGTCGGCGGCGGTGGCCGCGAGCACACGCTCGTGCGCTCGCTCCTCGCCTCGCCCGCGCAGCCGCGCGTGCTCTGCGCGCCGGGCAACGCCGGCATCGCGCAGGACGCGACCTGCTTCCCCGTCGCCGCGGACGACATCGCCGGACTCGTGGCGCTCGCGCAGCGGGAGCGCGTGGAATTCGTCGTCGTCGGCCCGGAGGTCCCGCTCTCGCTCGGGCTCGTCGACGCGCTGCAAAAAGCCGGCATCCCCGCCTACGGCCCGAAGGCCGACGGTGCGCGCCTCGAGGCATCGAAGGTCTTCACCAAGCAGATCCTCCTCAAATACCAGATCCCGACCGCCGCCGCCGGCATCTTCACCGCGGTCGAACCCGCGCTCGACTACGTGCGCCGCCGCGGCGCGCCGATCGTGATCAAGGCCGACGGCCTCGCCGCCGGCAAAGGCGTGGTCGTTGCGCAATCGCTCGCCGAGGCCGAGGCCGCGGTCCACGACATGCTCGCGGGGAACAAATTCGGTTCCGCGGGCAGCCAGATTCTCATCGAGGACTGCCTGTTCGGCGACGAGACCTCGATCCTCGTCGTCGTTTCCGGTCGCGACTACGTCATCCTGCCCGTCTCGCAGGACCACAAGCGCGTGGGCGACGGCGACACCGGCCCGAACACCGGCGGCATGGGCACCTACTCGCCCGCCGAGGTCGTCACGCCCGGGCTGCTCGCGCGCATCGAGCGCGAGATCGTGCGCCCGTCGGTCAACGCCATCGCCGACGAGGGCATCGATTTCCGCGGCACCCTCTTCATCGGCATCATGCTCACCGCCTCGGGCCCGAGCGTGCTCGAATACAACACCCGCTTCGGCGACCCCGAGACGCAGGTCGTGCTGCCGCGCCTGCAGACGGACCTGCTCGCGCTGCTCTGGGCCGCGGCGCAGGGCCGGCTCGGCGGCGTGAAGCTCGAGGTCCGCCCCGAGGCCGCCCTCTGCGTCGTGATCGCGGCGCAGGGGTATCCGGAAAAATTTCCCAAGGGCGACGTCATCACCTTCCCCGCGCAACTTCCGCCTGGCACCACCCTCTATCACGCCGGCACCGCGCGCAACGCCGCGGGCGACATCGTCACCAACGGCGGCCGCGTGCTCGGCGTCACCGCGCTCGCCCCAACGCTGCGCGAGGCCGCCGACCGCGCCTACGCCGCCTGTGCGGCGATCCAGTGCGCGTCCAAATACTACCGCCGCGACATCGGCGCACGGCAGCTCAACCGCCGATGAGACACACGGCCCTCCTGCTCTCTGTGCTTCTCGGCAGCGTGGCGTTCGCCCTGCGCGCCGTGGCCGCACCGACCGGTCCGCAGCCGCTCGACCCCGGTCTGACTTACCTGCGCGCCGCCGCCCTCGGCGAGACGATCGCCGAGGTCTCGCGGCTGGCCGGCACGGCCGACGCGCTCGTGCTCGATCTGCGTTACGCCGACGCGACCGAAACGGACGCCGCCGCGTTCGGAGCGCTCCTGGCCGGGCGCCGGTCCGCCTCCGCCCGGTGGTTCGTGCTCGTGAGCCCGGCGACGCCGCCTGCGCTCGCCGCCGCGCTCCAATCCGCCCCGCCTGGCGTGCTGACGCTCGGCGTCGCCGGCTCCACGCCGCCGCCGGCCGTCGTCGTCGCACAACCGGCCGACGTGGACCGTCGCGCCTACGACGCGTGGAGCGAACAGCTGCCGCTCGCGGCGCTCATCGCCGGCAAGGTCGAGAAGGAGCGCTACGACGAGGCCTCGCTGGTCCGCGAGTTCGCGCGAGGGGTCAGCGACCCGGCGCCGCCGCCCGCCCCGGATCCGACGAACGCACCGGCCGCGACCAAGGCGCCGGTGCTGACCGACCGCGTCCTCCAGCGCGCCGTGCATCTGCACCGGGCGCTGCAGGCGCTCCGCCCGCGGGCCCGCTGAAGCGCACCCGCCCTTTGTCTTGCAGCGTCCCGCTTAGTGTCTACCCATAGCCGGTCGCTCATGCCCGCTCCCGGACACATCCTCGTCGTCTGCACGGCCAACATCTGCCGCAGTCCCATGGCGGAGGGTTTGCTGGCCCACGCGCTCGCCGGGCAGAGCGGGCCGCTGCGGCACGTGCGCGTGCGGTCCGCCGGCATCGCCGCCCGCGCGGGCGAGCCGGTGTCGGCCAACTCCGTCGCCGCGCTGAAGAAGGTCGGTCTCGACATTTCCGGCCACCGCGCGCAGCCGCTGACGCAGGAGCTGCTCGACGGCGCGCTCGCGGTCTTCGGCATGACGCGCTCGCATTGCTCGGTGATCGAACTGCAGGCCGCGCCGGTGCCGGAGCGGTTGCATCTTTTCCGCGACTTCATGCCGGACGGCGCGTCGCGCGAGATCGCCGACCCCTTCGGCGGGGCGTTGAAGCACTACGAGCAATGCCGCGACGAGATGGTCGAGGCCATCCCCGGCCTCCTCGCCTACCTCAAGACGCTGCCCCTCGACCCCGCACGCTGACGCCGCCCGCGCGGCGCGCCTTTTTCCGGAAATCGAAAATCCGAAATCCAAGATCGAAATCTCCATGTCGCTCAACTCCGCTCCCCTCGCCTCCGCCGATCCGGCCGTCCATGCGGCCATCACCGCCGAGCTGGCCCGCCAGCAGCACCACATCGAGCTGATTGCCTCGGAGAACTTCACCTACCCGGCCGTCATGGAAGCCCAGGGCTCCATGCTGACCAACAAGTATGCCGAGGGTTACCCGGCGAAGCGCTGGTATGGCGGCTGCGAGTTCGTCGACCAGGTCGAGACGCTCGCCATCGAGCGCGCCAAGCAGCTCTTCGGCGCCGAGCACGCCAACGTCCAGCCGCACTCCGGCGCGCAGGCCAACACCGCCGTCTACGCCTCGGTCCTCCAGCCGGGCGACAAGCTCCTCGGCATGAACCTCAGCCACGGCGGCCACCTCACGCACGGCAACCCCGCCAACTTCTCCGGCAAGCTCTACAACTTCTGCCAATACGGCGTCCGCGAGGACAACGGCCTGATCGACTACGACGAGCTCGCCGCCGTCGCCCAGCGCGAGAAGCCGAAGATGATCACCGTCGGCGCCAGCGCCTACTCGCGCGTCATTGACTTCGCGAAGATGGGCGAGATCGCCCGCAGCGTGGGCGCGTATCTGTTCGCCGACATCGCGCACATCGCCGGCCTCGTCGCGTCGGGCCACCACCCGTCGCCCGTGCCGCACGCCGATTTCGTCACGACCACGACGCACAAGACCCTCCGCGGCCCGCGCGGCGGACTCATCCTCTGCAAGGCCGCGCACGCGAAGGCGATCGATTCCGCGGTGTTCCCCGGCACGCAGGGCGGCCCGCTCATGCACGTCGTCGCCGCCAAGGCCGTGTGCTTCGGCGAGGCGCTCCGGCCCGAGTTCAAGGACTACTGCGGCCACGTCATCCGCAACGCCCAGACGCTGGCCGCCGCCATGACCGCGCGCGGCTACAAGATCGTCTCCGGCGGCACGGACAACCACCTCATGCTCGTCGATCTCCGCGCCAAGCTGCCGAACCTCACCGGCAAGGTCGCGCAGGAGACGCTCGATCGCGCCAACATCACCTGCAACAAGAACACCGTGCCCTTCGAGACGCGCTCGCCGTTCCAGGCCTCGGGCATCCGCCTCGGCTCGCCGGCGATGACCACCCGCGGTTTCCGCGCGGCGGAGTTCGCGCAGGTCGCCGAGTTGATCGACACCGTGCTCACCGCCATCGGCACCGAGCAGGAGGCCGCCGCCCTCGCCGACGTGAAGGCGCGCGTCGTGGCGCTGACGGCGAAATTCCCGCTGCCCTACCGCGCCTGAGGCGCTCCGGGCGCGCCGGCATCGCGCGCCTCCTCTCTGCCGGCCGGGATCTTCGTCCCGGCCTTTTTCTTGAATCACGGCTGGCCAGACGCCGCGCCCTTGCCCCATGCTCTGCCACGTTCCGGCGCCATCGCCGGCCTGATGACTGCCCTGGTTTCACTCTCGAACCACCGCCCCTGGCTGCTGGGCGCCATTGCGGTGTTGGGCACCGCGCTCTCCCTCTCCACCTGGTATTCGCTCAACCGAGGCGAGGAGGAACGCATTCACGCCAGTTTCCAGCGCCGCGCCGAGGCGCAGGTCCGCATCGCCCAGCAGCGCATCCGCCTCTACGAGGAGATGGTCCACGGCCTCGCCAACCTCTTCGCCGGCTCGGAGCTCGTGACGCGCGCGGAGTTCGAGCAGACCGCCGCCGACCTGCTGTCGCGCCACCAAGGCGTGCAGGCGCTGGAATGGGTCGCCTACGTGCGGCGGGAGCAGCGCGCCGCGTTCGAGGAGGCGGCGCGGCGCGAATACCCGGGCTTCGCCATCACGGAACCCGACGGCAAGGGCGGCCTCGTCCCCGCCCGCGACCACCCCGACCATACCGTCATCCGCCTGCTCGTTCCCTTGGCCGGCAACGAGCCGGCGCTGGGCTACGACAATTCCCGCTCGCCGATCGGCGCCGACCTCCAGGCCGCGCGGCGCGAGCAGCAGCTGCGCGTCACGCACCAGTTCCGGCTCGCCCAATCCCGCTCCGATGACGACGAATACGGCATCGTCTTCGCCCTGCCCGTCTTTCACCCCGTCGGGAGTGGCCCGGGGGACGACGGATTCCGCGGCTTCGTCCAGGGCGTCTTCCGCATCGAGACCATGCTCGCCCAAACCCACCGGCTGCAGGCCGACGAGGCGATTTTCGTCCAGTATCGCGATCTCGAGGCCACCGACCGCGAGCGTGTGCTGCTCTACTCGAACCGCGCCGGACGGGAGGAGCGTCCGGCCCGCTCCCGCCTGCTCTCGCCCGCCCCGGACCGCGCGTTCCGGGAGGAAATCCGCCTCGGCGGCCGCCGCTGGGAATTTGTCGCCGAGATGAACCCGCAGTGGTGGCGGCGCCAGCACACCATCACGCCCTGGCTCTCCCTCGGCGGCGGCCTGCTCACCACCGGCGTCGTGCTCCTGCTCGTCAATCTCCTGCTCCGCCGCACCGAGGAGATCGAAAAACAGGTCGCGCTCCGCACCGCCGAGCTCGAGGGCACGAAGCGCGAACTCCAGGACGACATCATCCGCCGTCGCGAGGCCGAGACAGCCCTCCACGCCAGCGAGCAACGCCTCGAGGCGATCATCGACAACAGCCCGGCCACCATCTTCGTCAAGGACCTCGCCGGCCGCTACGTCCTCTGCAACCGCGGCTTCGAACGGGTCTGCGGCCGCCCGCGCGCGGACATCCTCGGCCGCACCGACGCCGACCTCTTCCCGCCCGAGCGCGCCGCCGCGTTCGCCGAGCACGACCGGCACACGCTCGCCGCCGGCGCGGCGCACAGCTACGACGAGTTCACCGTCGACCGCCTCGGCCGCCGCACCGCGCTCGTGCAGAAATTCCCGCTCCGCGACGCCCAGGGCCGCATCTATGCCCTCTGCGGCATCGCCACCGACATCACCGAGCGCGTCGCCGCCGAGCAGGAGCGCATCGAGTTCGAGCGCAAACTCCAGCAGACCCAGCGCCTCGAGAGCCTCGGCGTCCTCGCCGGCGGCATCGCGCACGATTTCAACAACATCCTCACCGCCGTCCTCGGCAACGCCTCGCTCGCCCGCCACCTCCTGCCCCCGGGCAGCACCGTGCTGCCCCAGATCGAGCAGATCGAGCACGCCGCCCGCCGCGCCGCCGACCTCTGCGGCCAGATGCTCGCCTACGCCGGCAAGCGCAAGCTCTCCCCCGGCCGCCTCGACCTTTCCGACCTCGTCCGCGACACCGCCGCGCTCCTCGAGGTGTCCGTCACCAAGAGCGCCCGGCTCCACCTCGACCTCGCGCGCGAGCTGCCGCCGGTCGAGGCCGACGCCACGCAGCTGCGCCAGATCGTGATGAACCTCGTCATCAACGCCGCCGACGCGCTCGGCGACAGCGTCGGCGACATCCACGTCGCCACGTCCCTCACGGAGGCCCGACCCGAGCTCTTCCGCGACGCCGTGGAGAACCCCGACCTGCCGGGCGGGCGCTACGTGACGCTGGAGGTGCGCGACACCGGTTGCGGCATGCCGCCCGAGATGCTCGCGCGCATCTTCGAGCCGTTTTTCACGACGAAGTTCGCCGGCCGCGGCCTCGGCCTTTCCGCCGTGCTCGGCATCGTGCGCAGCCACCGCGGCGCGCTGTTCGTCGAATCGACCGTCGGCGTGGGCACGCGTTTCCGCCTGCTCCTGCCCGCCGTGGCGGGGGCGGCCATCGACGCTCCGGTCCCGGCGGCGCGCGAAAGGACGGACGCCGGCCTGCCGAGTCTCCGGGGCACCGTGCTCCTCGTCGACGACGAAGCGCACGTCCGCGAAATCGCCGCCCTCGCGCTCCGCCAATGCGGCCTCACCGTGCTCGAGGCGCCCCACGGCGCCGCCGCCCTCGCGCTCTGTGCCGAACACGGCGCCGGTCTCGACCTGATCCTCCTCGACCTCACGATGCCCGGCCTTTCCGGCGAGGAGACCCTCCGCCGGCTGCGCCAGCAGGGCGCCACCCAGAAGGTCATTCTCATGAGCGGCTACAGCGAGAACGACGCCACCCGCCGCTGCCTCGAACTCGGCGCGGTGGCGTTCCTGCCGAAACCGTTCGAGCTCGCCGCGCTGCTCCACCTCATCGCCGCGCACCTGCCCGCCGATGCGACTCGCCCGGCTTAAAGCCCATGCCCTCGGCCACCCGGGCGCGACGGCCACGTTGCAATGGGACAACGACCTCGTCTTCAAGGTCGCGGGCAAGATGTTCCTCGTCCTCGGCCTCGACGCCGACACAGTCGAGAGCCTGAGCGGCAAGGTCACGCCCGCCGATTTTCAACGCCTGCCGCGGGAGAACGACGCCTGGCGGCCCGCGCCCTACCTCGCCCGCGCCTCGTGGCTCCAGCTCACCGACCCCGCCGCCGTGCCCGAGGCGGAAGTGCGCGCGCTCATCACCGCCTCCTACGAACTCGTCCGCGCCCGGCTCCCGGCCAAGGTGCGCGCCAAGCTCGGCGGCTGATCGGAAATGCAGGGCGGGGTCTCCCGACCCCGCCGCGAACGTATTATTGAGAACTACCCAAGGATGTGACGCTGCGATGCCTTGGGGTAGGGCGCGACCGCTGGGCGCGCCGAGAGCGTGTTGCGGCGGGCCCAGCGGTCCCGCCCTACCTCCGCCAACGTCACTTCTTCAGGAAATTCTCAATAGGGGTATCGCCCGCAAGGACGCGTGCGCAGATCGGCGGGGTCGGGAGACCCCGCCCTGCAATCAAGGCCGCCCGTTTGGCAGATACTGAAGCCATCCCCCTTCCGCACCTTCGTGCGGAAAGAGACTTTGCGCACGGTCGGGAATTCGCCAAGTTCGCGCCTCACGTGTCCACCGCCTCCGCACCGCAGAAGCCGCTCTCGCTCGGCGTCATCTTCCTGACGCTCTACATCGACCTGATCGGTTTCTCGATCTTCTTCCCGCTCGGTCCGGAGCTGCTGCGCTACTACATCGCGCACGAGCCGGAGGGCGGACTCTTCGCGGCGGTTTTCGCCCAGCTCCAGGCCTTCGGCCACAGTTCGCATCGGCCGGAGATGGCGACCGCCGCGCTTTTCGGCGGCCTGATCGGCTCGGTGTATTCGTTCATGCAGTTCCTGTTCTCGCCGATCTGGGGCGCGCGGTCGGACCGGCGCGGCCGCCGGCCGGTGCTGCTGGTGACGGTCGCGGGCAGCGCCGTCAGCTACCTGCTGCTGGTGTTCAGCGGCTCGTTCGTCGTTTTCCTCCTCAGCCGCATCCTCGCCGGCATCATGGGCGGCAACCTCGCGGTGGCGATCGCGGCGGTGGCCGACGTCACCTCGCGCGAGAACCGCGCCAAGGGCATGGGCGTCGTCGGCGCGGCCTTCGCCCTCGGCTTCCTCACCGGCCCGGCCATCGGCGGGCTCACGGCCCATTGGAATCTCCTCGCGTTCGAACCCGGCCTCGCGCGGTTCGGCATCCACCCCTTCAGCGCCGCGGCGCTCATCGGCTTCGCGCTCTGCATGATCAACCTGCTTTGGATCGCCGGGCGCTTCCGCGAGACGCTGCCGGCGGAGCGGCGCGGCGCCGGCACGACCTCGCTGCGCGAGCGCAACCCGCTGCGCGCCCTCCTCACGCTGCCGGACCGCGCGATCCGCCGCGCCAACGTCGTGGGCTTCCTGCTCACGTTCGGTTTCAGCTTCTTCGAGACGCTGATCACGTTCTTCACCGCCGACCGCTTCGGCTACTCGCCGCGCGACCTCGTGGGCTTGTTCGTGTTCAACGGCCTCGTGTCGATCTTCACCCAGGGGTTCCTCGTGCGGCGCGCCGTGCCGGCGATGGGCGAGAAGCGCGCCGCGCTGCTCGGCATCGGCCTCGTCGCCGCCGGCATGCTCGGGCTGGGCCTGGCGATCGGGCTCGCCGGCTCGGTGCCGCTGATGTTCGCCGCGCTGGCCTGCTGCGCCGTCGGCTCGGGCTTCGCCAACGTCGGCCTCTCCGCGCTCATCTCGCTCTACGCGCCGGCGGACGAACAGGGCAAGGTCACGGGCATCTTCCGCTCGCTCGGCTTTCTCGCGCGCGCCTGCAGCCCGGCGCTGGCCGGCGTGCTCTTCTTCCAACTCGGCGGCACCCTGACCTTCGCGCTGGCGGGCGCGCTGCTCTGCGTGCCGCTCGCCCTCGGGCTCGCGCTGCCCGCGCCGCAAAAATGAACCCACTTCCCTCTGTGCTGCGCCGCCTCCCGCGGGCCCTCGGCCTCGCGGCGGCGCTGGCCCTCCTCGCCCTCGGCCCCGGCTGCGCGACGCGCTCCGCCGGTCCGACCGGCCCGGCCATGAGCAAGCCGGCGCGCGGCACCGCCCTGCCGGCGCGCCTCACCGGGCACTTCTTCCTCGTCGAGTCGCCGCAGGCGGACGGCACGGTGCGGCGCTTCATGGTCGACACCGGTTCGAGCGCCACGCTCGTCTCGGCGGACGTCGCGGCGGCGCTGGGCCGGCGCGACCGCGGCGCCGCGCGCGCCCCGGTCCGCGTCCGCGGCGCACAGGGCGGCGAGTTGACGCTGCCCGGCGCCACGCTCCGGCAGCTGCGCCTCGGCGGAACGGAATTCCGCGACGTGCCGGCGCTGGTCTACGATTTCAGCGATCTTTCCGCCCACCTCGGACTGACCGTCGACGGCCTGCTCGGCTTCCCGCTGTTCCGCGAGCACCTGCTCACGCTCGACTACCCGGGCGCACAGCTGCGGCTTGCGCCGCTGCCGGACCCGCCGGTCGCGACGCATCCCGCGCCGCCCGCGTCGGTGCTGGCCTTCAACAACGAGCGGGGCACGCCGCTCATTCCCGTGCAGATGGGCAACGAATCGTTCTTCGTCCTGATCGACTCGGGCAGCGACGCCGGCCTGCACCTCAACCCCACCGGCCTGCACCCGCGCTTCGTGCAGCCGCCGCGGCCGGGCACGATCGTCTCGTCGCTCGCCGGCGAACACCAGCAGCTCGTCGGCCGCCTTGCGCAGAACGTGCTGCTCGGCAGCCATGTGGTGCGCGAGCCGATCGTCGACCTGACGGACGAGCTTTCCTCGCTCGGCGGCGAGTTGCTGCGGCACTTCACCGTCACCTTCGACCAGCGGCGGCGCATGGTCACCTTCACGCGCGAGGCCGCCGGACCGGTGGACATGGCGTCGCGGCGCAGCAGCGGACTCGCGCTCTTCCGCTCGCCGATCTACTGGCGCGTGATGAGCGTCATCCCCGGCACGCCGACGGCGCAGATCGGCATCCAGCCCGGCGACCTGATCATCCGCATCAACGGCGAGCCCGTGGAGCAATGGGATCACGAGCGCTACGCGGCGGTGCTGGCGACGGCCGAGCGCGTGACCTTCACCTTCATCTCCGGCACGCAGGAATACGACGTCGAGGTGCCGATTTTCGAGCTGGTGCCGTGAGGCGGGCCGCGGATCGCCGGGAGTGCTGAACCTGGAACCGGTAGCCAGTGGACTTTGGCGCGCCCGCGCCGGTAGGGTCGGACCGCCGGGCCGACCGCGGATGTCCTGGCGGCGCGCCCAGCGGCGACGAGTGCGAAGTCTCGGCGGTCGCGTCCTATCCGCCACAAGCGCGCTTGAACGTCTCTTTCGTTAGGCTGCCGGGATTGCGCCTGATCGAATTGGAATCGCTCCGCCGGTGGAGGGCCGAGCTCCGCGAGGCCGCGCAGGAGGCTTCGCGCTCGAACGCATCCTGATATGCCCGCGAGAAATCAGGGTTGCTCGCGGCCGCGCGGAGCTCGGCCCTCCAGGATTGCGGTCTCGTGGCCGGATGAACGGCTCGGGCTTACCCTTGCTTGCGGAGCAGAAACGCCCCGGCGCCGTCGTGGCGGTCGATCCACGGGTAGGCGAGCACGTGGCGCTCGAGCGTCCAGCCGCGGGCGTCGGCGAGAAACTGGCGCACGACGGCTTCGTTCTCCTCCGTCTCGAGACTGCAGGTGCTGTAGACGAGCCGGCCGCCGGGGCGCACGAGGCGCGCGGCGGCGCGGAGGAGGGCGAGCTGTTGGACCGCGTGGCGCGCGAAATCGCCCTCGCGCAGGCGCCACTTCACGTCGATGCGATGGCGCATGACGCCGGTGTTGCTGCACGGCGCGTCGAGGAGAACGGCATCGTAGGTCTCGGGCAGGTTGAACTCGGCGAAGAAGCGCGGGCCGGCGCGGCGGAGATCGCCGGGCATGAGCGCGACCTGCACGTCGGCGCCGATGCGCGTGAGATTTTCCTTCAAGCGGTCGAGGCGCGGGCCGGGTTCGTCGAGGGCGACGAGGCGGCCGCGGCCCATCGCGTCGGCGATCGCCAGGCTCTTGCCGCCGGGCGCGGCGCAGGCGTCGAGGATGGTCTCGTTGGGTTGCGGCGCGAGGAGTTCGAGGCAGAGGCGCGTCGACGGATCCTGGAGGTAGAGCGCGCCGGTGTGCGCGAGGCGGCGAACCTCGTCCCAGTGGCCGGCCTTCACCTCGTGGAATCCGGGCCACGCGGTGGGCGTGAGGAATTCCGGCACGGGCTCGGCGGCGCGGCGCCAACGGGCGTAGACCGGAGCCGGCTGCTGGTTCCAGGCGAGCAGGGCGCGGGTGGGTTCGGCACCGAATTGCTTCTCCCAGTGCGCGACGAGCCAGGCGGGATGCGCGAATTCCTCGGCGAGGGTGCGCGGCGGCTCGGCGAGGCGGGGGACGAGCTTGCGGGCAACGGCGTTGACGAGACCGGCTTCCTTGGTGCTGGCGACGGTCTTGGCCTTGCCGACGGCGTGGTGGACGATCTGGGCGGCGTCGGCGGGGGCCTCGAGGAGCTCGAAGCCGGCGACACTCAGCACGGCGCGGACCTTCGTGCGCGGCGCCTTGGCCATGAGACCGGCGAGGGCCGATTCGATCCGGTCCGCCCAGCGCACGACTCCGAAGAACAGGTGCTGCGCCCGCGCGCGCTCCTGCGTCGGCAGGCCGGGTGTAAGTTGTTCCAACAAAACATCCACGCGCTCCTGCGTGGCCAGCCAGCGCTCGGTGAGGAGCACCGCGGTCTCCCAACCGTCGGAACCGGGTTTCAGTGTGCGGGAACGGGGCAAGGGAAAACCCTGTTTGACAGTCTTGGGCATTACGGCCTGAACTTGTCGGTTCACCGACTCGCTACGCAAATATGAATTCCGAAGCCGTCTCTGCTATCCTCGCCAAAAACCCCGCCTTGAAGGCGTCGAAATCCAAATTGGAGGCGATGGAACCCGGAGCCTACGTCATGCACCGAAGCTGGGGCTTCGGCCGCATCAAGAGCTACGACGAGTCCGCCCAGAAGCTGGTCATCGACTTCAAGACCAAGCAGGCGCACGCCATGGACCCGCTGTTCTGCATCAACACGATGGAGATCCTCCCGGCCAACCACATCCTTGCGCGCAAGGAGTCCGAGCCGGCCAAGATCCAGCAGCTGATCGACGACAACCCCGTCCAGCTCGTCATCGACACCCTTTCCGCCTACCCGAACCACGCCGCCTCCGCGATCGAGATCGAGACCACCCTCGCCCAGGTCGTCGGCGACGAGAAGTTCAAGCGCTGGTTCTCGAGCGTGAAGAAGCAACTGGTCAAAGACCCCCGCGTCGGCGTCCCGGCGAAGAAGACCGAGGTCTACATCCTGCGCGAGGAACCGGTCTCCGCCGAGGACGAGATCCTCGAGGCCTTCGGCGCCACCCGCTCCGCCCGCCGTCGCATCACCCTCGCCGAGGACCTGCTCGCCGCCTCCATCAAGGAGGAGGCCAAGCCCGCCCTCCAATCCGTCCTCAACGGCCTGATCGACGCGGTCCGCGACTCCAACCAACTCGACGCCGCCGAGCGCCTCTACGGCGCCTTCGTCCGCGACGAGCTCTCCCGCATCCTCGGCCACGACGCGACCTCGCACAACCCGCCGCAATCGGACCTCATCCGCGAGATCCGCGGCCTCGGCGCCATCGCCGAGAAAATCCCCGTCCACTTCCAGGGCCGCTTCCTCGATCTCGTCAAGCAGACGCACCCGCTCGAATGGCGCGAGATCGTCTTCGCGCTCCTCAAGACCTCGCAGGGCAAGTTCACCACCGAGTGCATCAACTTCCTCGTCGAACACGGCCAGTCCGACGAGCTCGCCGCCACCCTCGCGCGCTGGAAGACCGAGCAGAACCTCCGCGCCCCCGTCCTCCTCTGGGTGATCAAGAACCGCCACTCGAAGAAGTTCGCCAAGCTCCTCCACAACCTCGTCACCCCGCGCCTGCTCTCCGCCATCTTCTTCGCCATCGACTACGAGGCGCTCCAGTCCGCCGGCACCCGCCGCATCCCGCTCGCCGAGGCGCTGAGCGACGATCCCGACCTCATCTCCGACCTCCTCGCCACGGCCGACACCGAGACCGCGCGCGACCTCGCCAACACGCTCCTGCTCAACCAGGGCTTCGAGGAACTCACGAAGAAGTCGCTCCTCGCGCGCTTCATCAAGCTGTTCCCCTCGCTCCAGTCCCTCGTCGCCGGCGACGCGGAGGCCAAGGACGAGCAGCTCCTCGTCTCCCGCGCCAGCTACGAGAAGAAGCGCACCGAATACGAGGAGATCGTCTCGAAGCGCATCCCCGAGAACTCCAAGGCCATCGCCGCCGCCCGCGAACACGGCGACCTGCGCGAGAACTCCGAGTTCAAGATGGCCAAGCAGGACCAGTCCGTCCTCATGGCCCAGAAGGCGCAGCTCGAGCGCGACCTCGCCCGCGCCCGCATCACGGATTTCGTCGACGCCACGACCGACCAGGTCTCCGTCGGCACCATCGTCGACCTTCGCGACGCCGCCAGCGGCAAGGCCGTCCGCTACACCGTGCTCGGCGCGTGGGATTCCGATCCGGACAACCACGTCATCGCCTACAAGACGCCGCTCGGCCAGGCCCTCCTCGGCAAGAAGCTCGGCGAGCACGTGAAGCTGAAGATCGGCGGCGTGCAGCACGAGTATCAGGTCGCCGGCATCACGCGCTACGCGCAGGCCTGAGCCCGCGATCCGCACCTCCGAAACCCTTCCAGCCCGCCGCACCCCGGCGGGCTTTTTGTTTTGAAGTAGCGCAGGCGTCCCGCCTGCCCCGCAACGACGTAGGTTGCGCGCTCGCGCGCAACGCGAACAACAACTCACCCCCGCCCCCGCTCCCCATCACCCCGTAGCAGCCGTCGTAAGACGGCTGAGCCCTCGCGGCAAAATCCACCCCAACCCAAGATGCAGGCGGGACGCCTGCGCCACTCCCGGGCCTTTTGGTTTGTCTCGCCGCGAAGCGCGCGGAATCCTCGCCGCATTCCGTCCCCCGATGTTCCTCAAAGGTCTGCTCATCGGCTTCGCCATCGCCGTGCCCGTCGGCCCCATCGGGTTTCTCTGTCTGCGACGCACCCTGGTCTACGGTCGCGTGACGGGCTTCGTCTCCGGCCTCGGCGCCGCCACGGCCGATGCGTTCTACGGCCTCGTCGCCGCGCTCGGGCTCACCGCCATCTCGGCCTTCCTGCTCCGCGCCGAGACCTGGCTCCAGCTCCTCGGCGGGGGTTTCCTGCTCTTCCTCGGCGTGAAGACCGCCCGCGCCAAGCCGCCCGCGATCGCGGACGACGGCGAGGCCGCGCCGCCGCCGCCCCAACGCAGCTGGCAAGCCGCCTTCCTCTCCACGTTCGCGCTGACGCTCGCCAGCCCGGCCACGGTGCTCGCCTTCGTGGCGATCTTCGCCGGCGTGGGGTTGGCGTCGAAGGCCGACACGCCCCTGCACGCCTTCGAGTTGGTCGGCGGCGTGTTCACCGGCTCGGCGGCGTGGTGGCTGGCGCTCAGCCTCGGCGCGGGCGCGCTCCGCGACCGGCTCCACGCCCGCACGCTGCACACCGTGCACGTCATCTCCGGCCTCTGCATCACGGCGCTCGGGCTCTGGCAGCTCGGCGTCCTCGCCTACAAATGGCTGCGCTGACCGCCCCGCGCCGCCGCGAACCTGCGGTTGCGCCGCACCGGGCCGCCCGCTAGTCCATCCCGCGTTTTCCGATGAGCACCTCCTGGGACAGCCTGAAAATCCTCTCCGATTCGACGCGGCTCCGGCTGCTCGCCCTGTTGCTGAAGGAGGAGCTTTCCGTCGCCGAATTGCAGGAGATCCTCGGCATGGCGCAGTCGCGCATCTCGTCGCAACTCGCGCTGCTCCGCCAGGCCGGCTTCGTCTCCGACCGCCGCGAGGGCAAGAAGGCGTTCTATTCCCTCCGCAGCTCGCTCGCGCCGAAGCAGCTCGCGCTGCTCAAGGCCGCCTGCGAGGCCGTGGCCGACCTGCCCGAACTGGCCGAGGACCGCGGCAACCTCGACCGCATCCTCCAGAAACGCCGCCGCGTGTCGGAGCAGTATTTCAACCTCATCGCCGGCCGCCTCGGCAAGGGCTACTGCCCCGGCCGCTCGTGGGAGGCACTCGGTCATCTCGCGCTCCGCCTCGTGCCCGCGATCACCGTCGCCGACCTCGGCGCCGGCGAGGGCCTCGTGTCGCAGTTGCTCGCCCACCGCGCCGAGCGCGTGTGGTGCATCGACAATTCCCCGAAGATGGTCGAGGTCGGCACCGAGCTCGCGAAGAAGAACGGCCTCGCCAACCTCGCCTACAAGCTCGGCGACATCGAGCAGGTGCCCTTGCCCGACAAGTCCGTCGACCTCGCGATCCTTTCCCAGGCCCTGCACCACGCCAGCCACCCGCAGACGGCGGTCGACGAGGCGTTCCGCATCCTCAAGCCCGGCGGCCAGCTCCTCGTGCTCGACCTGAAGGAGCACACCTTCGAGCAGGCGCACGAGCTCTATGGCGACCTCTGGCTCGGCTTCAAGGAGAGCGCGCTGCACGGCTTCCTGAAGAAAGCCGGCTTCCAGAAAGTCGAGGTCACGACCGTGGCCCGCGAGGAAGGCGAACCGCACTTCGAGACGCTGCTGGCGAGCGGGGTGAAAGCGGCGCGCTGAGGCGGAGCCCGCAAGCGCACGGCGGCCTCGCGGAGCTCGGCCCTCCAGAAACTCGACCGACCATCTCTTCACAGATCAAACCTGCTTCCCTGGAGGGCCGAGCTCCGCGAGGCCGCGAACGTCACCATGCTCCGGCAGCGCAAACGCCCCGCGCACTTCGCCCCGGTGGAGACCGGCGATCGGAGCATCATCATCTTCGTCACGGTGTGCGTGCACCAGCGCCGTCGCTTGCTCGCCACGCCAGCTGCGCATGACTTGCTGCTCGCCGCGTGGACGGAGGCCAGCCTCTGGCGCGTCGGTCGCTATGTGGTGATGCCGGATCACGTTCATCTCTTCTGCGCGCCGGGTGTCTGGCCACCTTCGCCGCTACGAGCCTGGGTGAGCTGCTGGAAGAATCACGTCACCCGCGCCTGGCCGGTCGCAGAGGAGAAGCCCGTGTGGCAAAAGGACATTTGGGACCGGCAACTGCGCAGCGGAGAATCCTACGGTGCCAAGTGGGATTACGTGCGAAAAAATCCGGTCCGCCACGGGTTGGTTGCGAACCCAGAGGACTGGCCTTTCGCCGGCGAGATGCACGAACTGCGTTGGCACGATCGTTGATCGCATCGCGGCTCGTGCGGCGGCCTCGCGGAGCTCGGCCCTCCACCCGCTGGTCACACGAAATCTGGAGGGCCGAGCTCCGCGAGGCCGCGAACGTCACTGAATCCACGCCCCGCCTCACTCGCTCGTCATGATGAACTGCGGGCGCATCTCGAAGCTGCGATACTGCGGGCGCAGGCGGTCGGTGTTGTAATACTTCTCCACGTTCACGAGCTTCTTCGTCGACGTGACGACCTCGAGCGGGATGTTGTCGTAACGGCCGTTCTTCAGGGCCACGAGCCGGCCGTGGATGCCCTGCATGATGAGGTCGAGCGCAAGGTTGCCGTAGGCCATCGGCACGATCGAGTCGATGGCGTCGGGGTCGCCGCCGCGCACGAGGTAGCCGAGGCGCTGGTTGATGCAGTCGATGCGCTTGCCGCCGTTGAATTGCGGCGAAAGGTCCTTCAGGCGCGAGGCGACCATGTCGCCGATGCCGCCGAGCTTGGCGTGGCCGAACATGTCCTTCTCCGCGCTCTCGTAGACCATCTCCTCGCCTTCGAACTGCGCGCCTTCCGACACGAGCACGATGGAGTAGCGGCTGGGGTTCTTGCGCCGGTCGGCGACGAGCAGCTCGGTCAGGCGCTCGATGTTGAACTTCCACTCGGGGATGACGCAGCGGTTGGCGGCGCCGGCCATCGCGGGCAGCATCGCCGTGAAGCCGGCGTAGCGGCCGAAGACTTCGACGACGAGAAAACGCTCGTGCGAGCCGGCCGAGGTGCGCAGCGTGTTGATCAGGCTGATCGTGCGCGACACGCAGGTGCTGAAACCGATGCAGTAGTCCGTGCCTGGGACGTCGTTGTCCATCGTCTTCGGAATGGCGATGACCTTCACGCCGAGGCGGAACAGGTGCACGCCGTAGCTGAGCGTGTCGTCACCGCCGATCGGGATGAGGTGGTCGATGCCGAGCCACTCGAGGTTCTTCAGCACCTCGGGCGTGAGGTCGTTCGTGTCCTGCGTGTAGATGGACTTGAGGTGGTCCGGCACGGCGGATTTCGGCACGTGGCTTGGGCGCGTGCGCGAGCTGTGGAGGAACGTGCCGCCGGTGCGGCCCGCGCGGTTGACGATCTCCTCCGTGAGGTGGAGGTAGTGCTCGCTGTTGTCCGCGGCTTCGTCGCGCACCATGGCGACGAGCCCGTTCCAGCCCTTGCGGAGACCGATGACCCGGTAGCCTTCGCGCAGCGCGCGGATGGTGACGGCGCGGATGGCCGGATTGAGTCCGGGCACGTCGCCGCCGCCGGTCAGGATGCCGATGGTTCCCTTCGCCGTGATGTGAGTCATGATGATGTCCTCCCGACCGCCGCGTTGCGCGGCAGCCCTCTCGCATCGCAAGGGATGACACGCCGTCCGCCCGCGCTCAACGACGCGCACGTCGCGAGCCCGGGTTAGCAGCGTGCGTGGCGGTGCACAGCAAATCCGCTAACGAGCGCGGCGGCGGAGAAACCTGCCCAACGGGAAAGGATTGAAAAATCTCCCAGCAGTTACGCCAACCGAGGTAGGGCGGGACCGCTGGGCCCGCCGCAACTCACTCCCGGCGCGCCCGGCGGTCGCGCCCTACCTCGAGGCTCCGAGACGGTCGTTAATTTGGTAAGCTTCGAACGCATTTCGCCCGTTCGTCTGGCGCGCGAGCGCGCCACCGACACCGGCGGCGACGAGCCAGTTGCTCGCCCGCTCACTCCGCGCCGACGCGGGATTGGCAGAACGCCTCGATCAGGGCGCGCGTCTTCTGGGCGTCGGTCTGCGCGAGGGCTTCCTGCGCGAGCTTTTGCGCGTCGGCGAAGGTCATGGCGCGGATGAGGAACTTCACCGCGGGCAGGAGCGGCGGGGTCATGCTGAGTTCGTCGACGCCGAGGCCGATGAGGAGCGGGGCGTAGATCGGGTCGCCGGCCATCTCGCCGCAGACGCTGACCTTGAGGCGGTGGGTCTTCGCCGTCTCGATCACCTGCTTGAGCACGCGGAGCACGGCGGGGTGCGCGGGTTCGTAGAGGTGGGCGATGCGGTTGTTGCCGCGGTCGATGGCGAGCAGGTATTGGATGAGGTCGTTCGTGCCGATGCTGAAGAACTGGCAGTGCGGCGCGAGCAGGTCGGCGGCGACGGCGGCGCTCGGGATCTCGATCATCGTGCCGACCCGGATCGTGTCGTCGAAGGCCTGGCCGCGTGTGCTCAGCTCGGCCTTGGCCTCGGCGAGGAGGCGGTTGGCGGCGGCCAGTTCCTCGGCGCTGCCGATCATCGGATACATCACCTCGACCTTGCCGTGGGCGCTGGCGCGCAGGATGGCGCGGAGCTGCTGCTTGAACATCTCCGGATGCTCGAGGCAAAGGCGGATGGCGCGGAAACCGAGGAAGGGGTTCGCCTCGGGGCCGATGAGCTGCGGGTTGCCCGGCAGGGGCTTGTCGCCGCCGATGTCGAGCGTGCGGATCGTCACCGGCGCCGGCGCCATGCCCTCGGCGAGCGCCCGGTAGTTGGCGTATTGCTGCTCCTCGTCCGGCATCGCCGGGGAACTCAGGTAGAGATACTCGGTGCGATAGAGGCCGACGCCGTCGCCGCGATACTGGCGGACCAGCGCGACCTCGTCGGCCTTCTCGATGTTGGCGCGGAGCGTGACGTGCACGCCGTCGAGCGTCTGCGCCGGCAATTCGTTGGCGGCGAGGAGGCGGGACTCGAAGGAACTCTTCTCCTTCTGGATCTTGCCGTAGCGGAACAGCGTCGCCTGCGTCGGATGCAGGATCACGACGCCCTCGTAGCCGTCGACGATGATCCAATCCCCGTCCCGCACCTGCCGCGTCAGGTCGCGCACGCCGACGACCGAGGGGATCTTCATCGAGCGGGCGACGATCACGGCGTGGCTCGTGCGGCTGCCGGCGTCGGTCACGATGCCGAGCGCCGAGCTGCGGTCGATGCCGGCCGCCTCGCTGGGCGAGATGTCCTGCGCGACGATGATGCGCTTCTCCACCAGCTCCGTCAGCTGGAGGGCGGTCTGGCCGAGCAAGACGTGGAGCACGCGCGCGGTCACGTCCTTGATGTCGGCAGCGCGCTCGCGGAGATACTCGTCGTCAATTTCGGCGAAGGCGGCGATGTAGCGCTGGGCGACGGCGTTGAAGCAGGTCTCGATGTTGAGCCCGGTCTGCTCGAACTCGCGGATCGTCTCGCCGATCAGCGCCTGGTCCTCGAGCACCATCTGGTGCGCATCGAAGATGAGCGCCTCCTGCTCGCTCAGGTTCTTGCTGACCTGGGCGCGGATCTTCGCGATCTGCTGGCGGGTGGCGACCAGCGCCTGCTCGAAGCGCGCGATCTCGGCGATGCGCCGGGCCGGCTCGACCGTGTAGCGCGGGATCTCCAGCTCGTTCTGGAGGTAGAGGAACACCTGCCCGTAGGCGATGCCACGCGATGCGGCGATGCCCCGGACGATGATCTCGGTTTTGCCGCGCGAATCCATGCAGTGTTGCGCGGATTAACGTTTCCGCGCGCAGCGCGGTCAATGCTCAACTCGACGCGATCCGGGTCACCTGCACGCAGGCCTCCGGCCCCCACGCCGCCCGGATGCGGTCCACCAGCGGCGCCGCGTCCTGCTCCTCGCGCAGCAGCGCGAAACACGCACTGCCGCTCCCGCTCATGCCCGCGGCGACGCCGAACTCCCGGCGCAACGCCGCGAGCAGCACGGGCAGCGCGAGGTATTTCGCGAAGGCCGCGGGCTCGAAATTGTTCGCGAGCAAGTCCTCCGCCGGCGCGTCGCCCGCGCACCACGCCGCCAGCCGCCGCTCGGCTTCGGCGGCGGGCACGTAGTCCGTGCCGCGCGCGACGAGCCGCGCGTAGGCCCACGGCGTCGCGATGCCAAAAGTCGGCTTGAACACCAGCACGCGCCGCCCGCGCAGCCGCGCCGCCGCGGCTTCGGGCAACGCCTCGATCCGCTCGCCGCGTCCGCGCATCACAACGGGACCTCCTTGCAAAAACAGCGGGCAATCCGAGCCGAGCTGCGCCGCCATGGCGGCGAGTTGCGCGGCGTCGGCGCGGCCGCCGGAAAGTTCGTTCAGCGCGCGCAACGCCGCGACGGCGTTGCTGCTGCCGCCGCCGAGGCCGGCGCCGGCGGGGATGCGCTTCGTCAACCGGAAGCGCGCGCCACCGTCCCAGCCCGTCTGGGCGGCGAACAGGGTGGCCGCCCGCAGCACAAGGTTCGCCCCGTCCCCGGGCACGTCCGTCGCATCGCACTCCAAACGGAACCGCGCGCCCGCATCGTGCGCGGCCGGCCCGCCCGCCTCCGCCCATGCCTCCAGCGTGTCCCCGAATTCCAGCGTCGCGACGACCGACACGAGGTCGTGAAACCCGTCGGCGCGCCGGCCGGTGACGGCGAGGCTGAGGTTGATCTTGGCCGGACTGAAAATCGTGACGCCCATGCGAGTCCGTCCGACACTGCCACACTCCGCCCCGCCGACCCGAGCCGAAAATCCAACCCGAATTTTCTCTCTTTGATTAGTCGGCATAAGTGTCCATTAGTGGTGACCCGCCTCCCGCTCCCGCCCGTCCCTCCCGCATGCCCTGCGACCTGATTCTCGCTCTCGACGTTCCCACCCGCGAAGACGCCGCCCCCCTCCTCCGCCAAGTGCGCGGCCAGGTCCGCTGGGTGAAGATCGGCCTCCAGATGTTCACCGCCTACGGGCCGAACTACGTGCGCGAAGTCGCCGCGATGGGCTTCGACATCTTTCTCGACCTGAAGCTGCACGACATCCCCAACACCGTCGCCAAGGCCGTCGAATCCCTCGCGCCGCTGCCGATCAGGATGCTCACGCTGCACACCGCCGGCGGCGGCGAGATGATGCGCGCCGCCCGCGCCGCCCAGGAACAGCACAACCCCGACCTGCTCCTCCTCGGCGTCACCGTCCTCACCTCGATGGACGCCCCGGGCCTGCACGAGATCGGCGTCGCCGCCGCGCCGGAACAACAGGTCGAACGCCTCGGCCGCCTCGCCGCCCACGCCGGCTTGCGCGGGCTTGTCTGCTCGCCCCTCGAGGTTTCCCTCCTCCGCCGCGCGCTCCCGGCGGACCTCCAACTCGTCACGCCCGGCATCCGCCCCGCCAGCGAGGCCGGCAGCGACGACCAGAAGCGCATCATGACTCCCGCCGACGCCGCGCGCGCCGGCTCTTCCTACATCGTCGTCGGCCGCCCCATCCTCAAGGCCGCCGATCCCGCCGCCGCCGCCCGCGCCATCCTGGCCGAGCTCGCGAGCGCCTAGCGTCCCACCCCGCGGGTCGTCCCGCCCCACCCTCCCTTTTCCCCGCATGAGCCGCACCGCCGCCATCCTCCTCGCCGCCGGCAGCAGCCGCCGCATGGCCGGCGCCGTCGCCGACAAGATCCTCGCCCCGCTCGCCGGCAAGCCGGTCTTCGCCCACTCCGCCGCCGCATTCTTCCGCAGCGGCGTCGTCGACTTCTTCGTCGTCACCTACCGCGACCAGCGCCAGATGGTCGAACTCTCCGCCTACGCGCCCACGCCCACGCTCTTCGTGCCCGGCGGCGCCGAGCGGCAGGACTCTGTCGCCGCCGCCCTCGCCGAGCTGCCTGACGACGTGAAATACGTCTTCATCCACGACTGCGCCCGCCCGCTTGTCCGCGCCGAACAACTCGTCGGCCTCCACAAGATCGTCCGCCGCGAGGACGCCGTTGTCCTCGCCCACCGCGTCACCGACACGATCAAGGAGCACCGCGGCGAGGGCATGCTGCGCAACGTCCCGCGCGAAAAGCTCTGGGCGATGGAAACCCCGCAGGTCTTCGCCCGCGACCTCATCGGCCGCGCCTACGCCAAGGCCATGGCCGCCGGCCGCCGCCTGACCGACGACGCCGCCGCCGTCGAGCTGCTCAAGCACCCGGTCGCCCTCCTCGAAAACCCGCACCCCAACCCGAAGCTCACCACCCCCGCCGACCTCGCCTACGCGGAGTTCCTGCTGACCCAACCGACCGGCGAATGACGCGGGGGCCGCGCTCGCGGTGCCCGCGGCACAGGCTTTCCTTTCGTGTGTTTCGTGTGTTTCGTGGTGACGCTTCGCCTCCCCCATGAGCTTCCGCATCGGTCACGGTTACGACATCCATCGCACGGTCTCCGGCCGCCGCCTCGTGCTCGGTGGCGTGGCCTTTGACTGCGACTTCGGCCTCGACGGGCATTCCGACGCCGACTGCCTCACCCACGCCATTTGCGACGCCCTGCTCGGCGCCGCCGCGCTGCCGGACATCGGACACTTTTTCCCCAACACCGATCCGACGTGGAAGAACGCGGACTCGCAGCTCCTCCTCCAAAAGGTCGTCGCCGCCCTGCACGAGCGCGGCTGGGCCCCGGTCAACATCGACGCCTCGCTCATCGCCGAGCGCCCGAAGATCGCCCCGCGCCTCGCGGAGATGAAGGCCGCGCTCGCCCGCTCCACCGGGCTCCCCGTCGACGCCATCGGCCTGAAGGCCACGACCAACGAGGGCAGCGACGACATCGGCCGCGGGCTCGCCATCGCCGCGCACGCCGTCGCCCTCATCACCCGACGCTGATCCGCCCCATGCCGCTCCCGCTTTCTCCCTCCATCCGCACCTGTGTCCACCTGCTCACCTGCGGTGCCGCGCTCCTGCTCGCCTCCTGCGCCAAGCGCGAGACCCCGGTCGATCTCGGCAACCGCGAAGGCCGGCTCCACCTCGGCGTCGGCTCGGAACCCTCGGACATCGACCCGCACATCGTCACCGGCATCGGCGAGGCCAAGGTCCTTCACGCCCTCTTCGAGCCGCTCGTCAGTTTCGACCCGCAGACCCTCAAGCCCACGCCCGCGCTCGCCGAGCGCTGGGATATCTCCGCCGACGGCCTGACCTGGACCTTCCACCTCCGCGCCGCCCGCTGGTCCAACGGCGAGCCGATCACCGCGCAGGACTGCATCGACTCTTGGCGCCGCATCCTCACGCCCTCGCTCGGCGCCGACTACGCCTACATGCTCTACATGATCCGCGGCGCCGAGGCCTTCAACAAGGGCACGGGCGATTTCGCGCAGGTCGGCCTCGCCGCGCCCGACGACCGCACGCTCGTCGTCCACCTCACCGCCCCGACACCCTACTTCCACCAGGTGCTCCTCAACTCCCCGTGGCGCCCGGTCAACGTCCGCGCCATCGCCCGGGTCGGTGACATCCACCGCCGCGGCACGCCGTGGACGCGTCCCGAGCACATCGTCACGTCCGGACCTTTTCACCTTGTCGAGTGGTCCACGAACCAGCGCCTCGTCGCCGAGAAATCCGCGACCTACTGGGACCGCGCCAACGTGAAGCTCAACTCCATCGTCTTCTACCCGATCGACAGCATCGACGCCGAGGAGCGCGCCTTCCGCGCCGGGCAGCTGCACATCACCTACGCCCTTTCGCTCTCGAAGCTCGCCAGCTACCGCCGGGACCTGCCCGACTCGCTGCGGGTCGATCCCTACCTCAACACCTTCTTTCTCCGCTTCAACACCCGCCGCGCCCCGCTCGACCAGCCCGCGCTCCGCCGCGCCCTGTCCCTGGCGATCGATCGCACGCTCATCGCCGAGAAGATCCTCCGCGGCGGCCAGCGTCCCGCCCCGTCGCTCGTCCCGCCCGAGACGCCCGACTACCCCGTCCCCGCCCTGCCGGCGCGCGACGTCGAGACGGCGAGGAAACTCCTCGCCGCCGCCGGCTACGCCGAGGGCCGCGGTGTGCCGCCGATCGAACTCGTCTACAACAATTCCGAGACCAACCGCCTCGTCGCCGAGGCCATCCAGGAAATGTGGCGCCGCGACCTCGGCCTCACCGTCCAGCTCCTCAACCAGGAATACAAGGTCGTCTTCGCCAACCGCCGCACCGGCAATTACCAGATCATCCTCGGCTCGTGGGTCGGCGATTACCTCGACGCCACCACCTTCCTCGACCTCTGGCGCAGCGACGCCGGCAACAACCAAACCGGCTGGGCCGAACCGCGCTACGACGAGCTGATGAACCGCGCCGCCGCCGAAACCGATCCCGCCGCCCGCGGCCGCCTGCTGCAGGAGGCGGAGCTGCTCATGCTCGAGGCCGCGCCCATCGCCCCGATCTATTTCAACACCCACGTCTACCTCGTGCATCCCGCGGTGAAGGGCTGGCAGCCCAATCCGATGGACCACACCGACTACCGGCATGTGTCGCTGGCGCCTTAACCCGGCCGGCCTCGCCGTCGCGGCCCTCGTGCTGGCGTGGCTCGCGCCCGGTTGCGCGCGCCGCGAATCCCCCGAGCCGCTCCTGCGCGTCTCGCAGCGCAACGAGCCCGCCACGCTCGACCCGCACCTCGCCACGCTGCCGGACGAGTTCTTCCTCCTCCGCGCCCTGAGCGAGGGCCTCGTCGTGCCGAACCCCAACGAAGGCCCGCCGCTGCCCGGCGTGGCCGAGTCCTGGACCACCTCGCCCGACGGCCGGCGCTGGACCTTCACGCTCCGCGCCGACGCGCGGTGGTCGAACGGCGATCCGGTCACGGCGGCCGACTTCGTCTATTCCGTCCGCCGCGCCCTCACGCCCGCACTCGGGGCGGCGAAGGCCGAGCTGTTCCACGTTCTGAAAAACGCCGCCGCCTACCACCGCGGCGAGCTGGCCGACTTCTCCGCCGTCGGCTGCGCCGCGCCCGACGCCCGCACGCTCGTGCTCGAGCTCGCGGAGCCCGCGCCGCATTTGCTCGCGTTGCTCGCCAGCGGACCGTGGCTGCCCGTGCACCGCGCCACGATCGAGGCGCACGGCGGGATCGCGGCGCGCGACGGCGCCTGGACGCGCCCCGGGAACTTTGTCGGCAACGGCCCCTTCGTGCTCCGCGAGTGGCGCAAGGACCAGCACCTGCTCGTCACGCCCAACCCGCATTACCACACCACCGCCCGCGTGCGCGTGCCGGGCATCCGCTTCCAAGTCTATGACAGCGGCGACACGGAGGAACGCGCCTTCCGCGCCGGACAGGTCGATGTGACGATGGCCGTGCCGACGGCGAAGCTGGAGAGCTATGTGCCGCCCGTGCTCCGCCGCGTGCCGTTGCACGAAACGCGCTACCTCGCGCTCAATATCGCGCGTCCGCCGCTCGACGATGCGCGCGTGCGCCGCGCCCTCGCGCTGGCGATCGACCGCGATGCCCTCGTGACGAACGTCCTGCGCGGCGGCCAAAAGGCCGCGCTGAACTTCCTTCCCACCGGCCTCGGCGGCTACACCGGCGCGCCCCGCCTCGCCCACGACCCGGCACAGGCGCGCGCGCTGCTCGCGGCGGCGGGCTTCCCCGGCGGCCGGGGTTTCCCGCGGCTCGAAGTCTCCGCCTGGGGCATCAGCCCCGCCGTGCTCGAGGCCGTGCAACAGATGTGGCGCCGCGAACTCGGCCTCGAGACCGCCCTCGTCCAGCGCGAGGGTCGCGTGCACATGGCGTCCGTCCTCGCCGGCGACTTCACGCTCGCGCTCATGCCGGCCATCCCGGACTACGACGATCCCGCCGCCCTGTTCGGCGAGTTCGTCACCGGCGCGCCGGGCAACTTCCCGCGCTGGAGCGAGGCCCGCTTTGACCGGCTCGTGGCGCAGGCTCTCCGCACGCCCGACCCGTTTGGTCGCACCGCGCTTTACCGCGAGGCCGAGGAGGTCCTGCTCGCGGAACTGCCGGTGATCCCGCTCTATTTCAACACGCAGAACTACCTCGTCGCCCCGCGCGTGCGCGGCTGGCGGCAGGATGCGCTGTGGAACCGCACCTACCTCGACGTCACCCTCGAATGAAATCCCGCCTGCTCCCGCCCCTCCTCGCGCTCGCCCTCGGCTGCACCGCCGCCGGCGCCGACACCGTCCCACCCGCCCCTTCCGCCGCCCGCATCCTCGAGCGCGTGAAGGTGATTTCCTCCGACGAGTTCGAGGGCCGCGCCCCCGGCACGCCGGGCGAGGACAAGACCGTCGCCTACCTCGTGAACGAGTTCCAGAAACTCGGCCTCCAGCCCGGCAACCCCGACGGCGGGTTCCTCCAGGATTCGCCGCTCGTCGGCATCACGTCGAAGCCCGAGTTGAGCTTCACGCTCGATGGCGAGACGATGACGTTGCACAACATCGCGGACTTCGTCGGCCCGTCGGCACGCCTCGTGCCGCGCGTCGAGGCGAAGGACACCGAGGTCGTCTTCGTCGGCTACGGCATCGAGGCGCCGGAGTTCGGTTGGGACGACTACAAGGGCGTCGACGTGCGCGGCAAGACGGTCGTCATGCTCATCAACGACCCGCCGGTCGTCGACCCCGCCACCGGCCAGCTCGACCCGAAAATCTTCGGCGGCCGCGCCATGACCTACTACGGGCGCTGGACCTACAAATACGAGATCGCCGCCGCCAAGGGCGCCGCCGCCTGCCTCATCGTGCATGAGACCGGCCCCGCCGCGTATCCCTTCGGCGTCGTCGTCGGCTCGTGGGCGCGCGAAAACTTCGAGCTCGCCGCGCTCGACGGCAACGCCGGCTACGTCGGCCTGCAGGGCTGGATGACGCTCGATGCCGCGCGCCGGCTCTTCAGCTCCTCAGGCAAGGACTTCACCGCCGCCAAGCAGGCCGCGCTCTCGCGGGATTTCCGCCCGATCACGCTCGGTGCCAAGGCGTCGTTCGTGGTCGAGAACCAGCTCCGCAACGTCGCCTCGCGCAACGTCATCGCCCTCCTCCCCGGCTCCGATCCCGCGCTGCGCGACGAATACGTCATCTACACCGCGCACTGGGACCACCTCGGCCGCGATCCGAATCTGCCGGGCGACCAGATCTTCAACGGCGCGGCCGACAACGCCGCCGGCGTCGCCGTCATGCTGGAGATCGCGCAGGGCATGATGGCGCTCCCGCCCGAGCAGCGCCCGAAGCGCAGCGTGCTCTTCCTCGCCGTCACCGCCGAGGAGAAGGGCCTGCTCGGTTCGCGTTATTACGCGGCCAACCCGCTCTACCCGCTGAACCGGACGCTCGCCGTGATCAACATGGATGGCGCCAACATGTTCGGCCCGACGCGCGACGTGGTCGTCGTCGGCCACGGCGCCTCCACGCTCGACGACCTCGCCGCCGAGATCGCCGCCCAGCAGGGCCGCGTCATCACCGGCGACCCGCGCCCGGAGTTCGGCAGCTATTACCGCAGCGATCATTTCGAGTTCGCCAAGGTCGGCGTGCCCGCGTTCTACGGCCGTTCCGGCCGCCAGTTCATCGGCATGCCCGAGGACTACGCGGACCAGCTGATCAACGACTACATCGCCAACCGTTACCACAAGGTCACCGACGAGGTGCAACCGAACTGGACCTTCGAGGGCGCGGCGCAGGACACCGCGTTCCTCCTCGAGCTCGGCCTCCGCGTGGCCAACGGCGACACGTGGCCGCAATGGCGCGAAGGCAACGAGTTCAAGGCCCGCCGCGACGCCATGATGGCGCAGTAACCGCCCCCGCCCGGGCGCCGGCCCCAAAGATCAGCCCTCCCCCCGCCCGCCAAACATGACACTTAATAAGTGTCATGTTCCGGCGCGCGCTTTCACGAATCGGTGCGGAGGCAGGGGCGGCTTCAGCCGGCCTGAATCGCTCTCGTTGCCGGACGGGGCCGGTGGAAACCGGCCCACCCCCGCGCGGCGGCACCGCCTGACGGCCGGTTTGAGCCGGTTTATTGTGCACCGGCAGACAAGCCGCGGGGGGCGCGACGCTCTATGGGATAGTGCCGCGGGCTCCCTCGCGGTCCACCCTCGTTCCGCCCTGCCTCGTTTCCCATGGATCTCCTCCACGCCGCCCTGCGCTCGCTGCGCGCCCACCCGCTCTTCAGCGCGCTCGTCATCGCCCTCCTCGCCCTCGGCATCGGGGCCAACACCGCCATCTTCGGCGTCGTCCACGCCGTCCTGCTCAAGCCCCTGCCCTACCCCGAGCCGGGCGAACTTGTCCTCCTGCGCAAGCCGCCCCGCGATGCCGCCGCACCCGCCATCGGCGGCGGCCAGATGGTCGTCGACAAGGACCTCACCGCCTGGATCGAGGGCCAGCCGAAATCCTTCCGCGCCCTCGCCGGCTACAACAACTCCGCCGCCACGCTCCAGCTCAGCGGCGGCTCCGGCGCGCTCCGCGTGCCGACGGCGCGCGTGACGAGCGGCTTCTTCCCGATGCTCGGCGTCAAGCCGTGGCGCGGCCGCCTGATCGAGGCGGAGGACGTCAAGGCCGGCGCGACGCCCGTCGTCGTGCTCAGCCACTCGGTGTGGCAGTCGCGCTTCAACGGCGACGAAAACGTCCTCGGCACCGTCGTGCGACTGGACGAGATCGCGCACACCGTCGTGGGCGTGCTGCCGCCAGCCTTCGAGTTCGTCGATCCGGTGCAGTTCTGGCGCGCGTTGCCCTTGAGCGGCATCGACGCGCCCGGCCAGTTGAACATCTCGATGATCCGCGCGTTCGGCCGGCTGCTGCCCGGCACGAGCCACGAGGTCGCGCAACGCGAGCTCGACGGCATCTCCGAGCGTTTCTGGGACAATTTCAGCGCGAGCTTCGCCGCCGGCCCCGGCGGTGCGCCTGGCCCGGGCGGACAGCGCGTCGTCGCAGGCGGTCCCGGTCCCGGCGGCGGCCAGCCGCGAATTGTGACTGGCGGCCCGGGTCCGGGACCCGGTCCGGGCGTCGAGGGCGGACCCGTGCGTCGCGTCGCGCCCGGCGACGGCCCGGCGCCGGCCGACGGCCAGCCGCGCGTCGTCACGCGTGGCCCCGCTCCGGAGGGTGCGGCGGCCGCCGGCGGCGCGCCAAGCGTGCGCCCCGAGACATCCGGTGTCGCGCCAAACGACGAGGTGCGGCGCAACCCGGCCGAGGCCGCCGCCGCCGGCCCGCGTCCGCGGGTCAATTTCCCTTTCCTCGGCGGGCCGGTGCAGCTCGTCCCATTGCAGGAACAGCTCGCGCAGCAGTCGCGCACGACGCTGTGGCTGCTCCTCGGCGCCGTGGGCTTCGTGCTCCTTATCGCCTGCGCCAACATAGCCAATCTCCAGCTCGCACGCGCCGCGGCGCGCAAGCGCGAGGCCGCCGTCCGCGCCGCGCTCGGTGCGACGCCGGCCCGGCTCGCCCTGGAACTGCTGCTGGAAAATCTCCTCCTCGCCTTCCTCGGCGGCCTGCTCGGCATCGTGCTGGCGTGGTGGGGCACGCAGGCGTTGCAGGCGTGGCTGGCGGACCTGCTGCCGCGTGTGAATCCCGTTGGCGTCAACTTCGAGGTGCTCGGCTTCGCCGTCGGCGTCGCGCTGGTGGCGGGCGTGGCCTTCGGGCTCGCGCCGGCGTGGCAGGTGAGCCGCGTGGATCTGCTCGAGACTTTGAAGGAGGGGGGGCACCAGAGTTCCGCCGGCGGCAGCCGCTGGCGGCAGGCGCTCGTGGCCTTCGAGGTCGCACTGGCCCTCGTGCTCGCGGTGAACACGGGCCTGCTGGTGCGCAGCATCTACCAGCTCTACTCGGCCGAGCTCGGCTATCGCACCGAGGACGTCATGACCGCCAACGTCGCGTTGCCGCGCCGCTACGGGACCCCGGCCCAGCAGCGCGACTTCGCGCAGCGCTGGCTCGAGTCGCTGCGCACGCTGCCGGGCGTGAAGACGGCCGCGCTGGGCGACGTGGCGCCGCTGTCACAGTTTTCGCAGGTTTTCGCCGCCGCGGTCACGGGCGGCTCCGCCGCCAATGCCAACCGCTCGGCCGGCGGTCCGCCGCCCACGATGCAGATTGCGAGCGTGTCGCCCGACTACTTCAAGGCCGCCGGGATCGCGTTGCGCTCGGGCCGCACCTTCACCGACGCGGATGGCGACGGCGCCCCGCCCGTGGCCGTGGTCAACGAGGAGTTCGTCCGGCAGCATTTTCCGCAGGGCCTGCCCGAGGGCGCGCAGGTGCCGTTGCCCGTGAGCGGGCAGAATCTCCAGCTCGCCACCATCGTCGGCGTCGTGGCCAACGTCCGTTCGCGCGGCCTCGAGAGCACGCCGCCGGCGCTGGCCTATTACTCGCTCGCGCAGGTGCCGCGCGCGCGGCTGTCGGCCGTCGTGCATTTCGAGGGCGACGCCGCCGCGCTCAGCCGCGCCCTCGCGCAATCGACGCACAAGATCGACGCCGACCTCGCGCTCGACGCGCCGTCGACGCTGGCGCAGCAGATCGCGCGGCAGACCGCGCCGCGGCGCGTAACGCTCGCGCTCACCGGCGCCTTCGCGGCCACCGCGGTCGGCCTCGCCGCGCTCGGCATCTTCGGCGTCATGAGCTACACCGTCACGCAACGCACCCAGGAGATCGGTGTGCGCATGGCGCTCGGCGCCGACGCGCGCCTGATCCTGCGCTGGATCCTCGGCTACGGCGGTCTCGCCGTCGCCCTCGGTCTCGCCGCCGGCCTCGCGCTGACCTTCGGCACGAGCAAGCTGTTGCGCAGCTTCCTGACCGGCGTGAGCGAGCTCGATCCGCTGGTCATCGCCGCCGGCATGACGGGCCTCGCCGTCATCGGCCTCGCCGCCTGCCTCTGGCCGGCGTGGCGCGCGACGAAGGTCAACCCGGTGGACGCGCTGCGCAGCGAGTGAGCGCCACGGCGGCGCCCATAAACAATTTTGCTGCGCCTCCCGCAACCGAGGCGGCCAGTAGCGCGCGTTGTTCGTGCCCGGGGGAAAGCCCCTCCCATCACTTCGCCAAATAATGCATAGCGTTGGGCAAGTCTTGGCATGACGCCCCGCCGGGGGCCGGGCATCATGTCGGACCATGGTTAGCCCACACTCGTCCACGCCCGGCGGACAGCCCGGGACGGCCTCCGCTGCGTCCCCCGCCACCACCACCATTCCGGACGTCGTCATCCGACTCGCCGGCAACTCGCAGGATGGCATCCAGTCCATCGGCGGCTTCCTCGCGCGCCTCGCCGGCCGCAGCGACCAGGACGTCATGACCTACATGACGATCCCGTCGACCATCTCCGGCGGCCCGTCGATCTTCCAGGTCCGCATGGGCACGGGCGACATCCTGTCGGCCGGCGACCAGGCCGACTTCCTCGTCGCCTTCTACCAGCACAGCTACGAGTCGCACATCGCCGCGCTCCGCCCGGGCGGCGTGCTCATCTACGACAGCGACCACGTCAAACCGAACCTCGACGACCGTCGCTTCACGCATGTCGGCATCCCGATCACTTCGCAGACGATCGAGGCCGTCGGCGGCACGGGCAAGGACAAGGGCAAGAACATCTTCGTCCTCGGTCTCATCGCGCGCATCTTCGACCTCGATGTCCAGAAGCTGCACGCGCTGATCAAGGAGCGCCTCGGCGGCCGCGGCGAGGAGGCCGTGCGCAACGCCATGCTGGCCTTCGACGCCGGTTACGCGCACCCGGTCGAGAACCTGCTCGGCCACCTCTACCGTTTCGCCCGCGTCACCACGGAGGGCGAGAAAGCCGCCCGTCCCGTCGTCACGATGGATGGCAACACCGCCATGGTCTACGGCCTGCTCGCCGCGGGCGTGCGCTACGGCGCAGCCTATCCGATCACGCCGTGGTCCTCGATCATGGAGATGATGCGCACCGAGCTGCCGAAATACGGCGGGCTCTTCGTGCAGGCGGAGGACGAGATCGCCGCCATCTCGCACGCGCTCGGCTTCGCCTACGCCGGCCACCTCTCCGTCACCGGCAGCTCCGGCCCCGGCCTCTCGCTCAAGATGGAAGCCCTCGGCTGGGCCGGCATGGCCGAGATCCCGCTCATCTGCATCAACGTCCAGCGCGGCGGCCCGTCCACGGGCATGCCGACCAGCGTCGAGCAATCCGACCTCCTCCAGGCGCTCTACGGTTCGCACGGCGACAGCCCGCGCGTCGTCCTCGCCCCGAAGAACGTCGAGGACTGCTTCTACATCGCGATGGAGGCCGCCCGCATCGCGAAGGATTTCTCCACGCCCGTCATCATCCTCACCGACCAGGCGCTCGCCACGCGCATCGAGGCCTTCGAGGAACCCGACCTGAAGTCGCTCGTCCGCGAGCCCGTGCTCGACCTCACGCCGCGCCCGGTCGACTACAAGCCCTACCCGCTCGACCGCTTCCCGCAGCACGCGCCCCCGGGCACGCGGATGCTCTCCGGCAAATACCCGACCGTCACCGGTCTCGAGCACGACGAGGCGGGCCATCCCTCCGGCAGCCCGGCCGTGCACGCGAAGATGAACGCGCGCCGCCGCGAGAAGATCAAGGCCGTCGCCGCCACGCTTCCCGCGCACGAGATCTACGGCGATCAGGAAGGCGATGCGCTCGTCGTCGGCTGGTGCTCCACCTACGGCCCGATCCGCGAGGCGGTGAACCAGCTCCGCACCGGCGACAACGCCGCGAAGGTCGGCCAGCTCCACCTCCGCCACCTCTCCCCGCTCGCGCCCGGCCTCGGCGAGATCTTCGCCCGCTACCGGAAAGTCGTCGTCTGCGAACTCAATGACGAGGGCCTCTACGGTTACGGCCAGCTCGCCTCGCTCCTGCGCGGTGCGTTCGCCGACCCGCGCATCGTCAGCGTCTGCAAGACCGACGGCCTCACCTTCAAGGTCCGCGAGATCGTCGCGGGCGTCCACAAGCACCTCCAAGCCTGAACCCCTTCCACGCCATGAGTTCCACTCCCACTCCCGCCGCCCCGCTCGTCGAAGCCCCCGCCGCCGGCGGCACCGGCCGCGCGCCGCTGACCAAGAAGATCCTCACCTCCGACCACCCGACCTGGTGCCCGGGCTGCGGCGACTTCGCCGTGCTCGCCTCGTTCTACAAGGTCCTCGAGAAGCTCAACCTGCCGCAGGAGAGCATCGTCACCTTCGCCGGCATCGGCTGCTCGTCGCGCTTCCCGTATTTCGTGAATTCGCACGGCGGCCACTACATCCACGGCCGCTCGCTGCCCTTCGCCGCCGCCATCTCCCTCGGGCGCGACGACCTGCACGTGTTCAACTTCGGCGGCGACGGCGACGGGTTCTCCATCGGCGGCAACCACCTGTTCCACGCCGCGCGCAAGAACACCAAGATGACCTACGTCATCATGGACAACTCCGTCTACGGCCTGACCAAGAAGCAGACCTCGCCCACCTCGCCCATCGGCTTCAAGTCGAAGACCGACCCGTGGGGCGCGATGGAGCAGCCGGTCAACCCGATGAAGACCCTGCTCACCGCCGGCGCGACCTTCGTCGCCCGCTCGCACGCCACGCAGGTCAACCACATGGTGGAGATGATGCACCGCGCCGCGCTGCACGACGGCTTCTCCGTCGTCGAGATCCTCTCCGAGTGCGTCGAGTTCTTCGAGGGCGCCTTCGACGGCGCCAACGCCCGCAAGGGCGGCACGTGGAAGACGATCGAGCTGAAGAAGAACGACGGCACGCCCGAGGACGCCGCCCGCCACGACCCGACCGACGAGCTCGCCGCCATGAAGCTCGCGCTCGAGCCCTGGCCCGGTTCGTTCGGCGTGTTCTACGAGGTCAAGCGCCCGACGAAGAACAAGCTCGAGCGCGACCTCATCGCCCGCACGCGCGAAAAGACGAAGGGCGCCAGCGCCCTCCAGCTGCTCGAAGGCACGTTCGCGAAGATGCGCTGATCCGATTTGCCCTTAGTTCACCCAACATGACCGGCGGCGCGCCTCAGGCGGCCGCCGGTTCTGTTTGGACGGCAGGGCCGGCTTCAGCCGGCCGGAATGACACCCGGGGCGAAATCTGGCTTCGCTTTACAGCCGACGGGGAGGGCGGACCGGCCCGGTCCGCCGCGGGCGCGGCATCATATTCGCGGCGCACCGGGCCGGTGCGCCCTACCTCAAGACAGCGTTCCTTCCGCTGCGGAGGTTTTCCTGGACCGGTTGAAACCGGTCCTACCGCGCAACCCGCGCGCAGCTTTCGCCAACCCCGGCCCAGCGGCGCGCGCGAGGCCGGCGCATACTCTCGGCAACTCCCTCCGCCGATGAACCTGCAGCGTGATCGTTCCGCTTGGTTGCACGGGCCGGAGGCCGTTTGTCAGGTGCAGCCGCTGCATCCGCCTCAGTCCCGGCGTTTCATCCTGCTCGGTGCACCGGGCGTCGGCAAGGGCACGCAGGCCGCCCTGCTCTCCGCCGCCTTCGGCGCCTGCCACCTTTCCACCGGCGACGTGTTCCGCGCCGCGCGGCAGAGCGGACGCGACGCGCTATCGCCGGCGCTGCACAGCGCCATCGAGGCGATGCACCGCGGCGAGCTGGTTTCCGACGAGACCGTGCTTGCCATTGTCCGCGAGCGCCTGGCCTGCCTCGCCTGTCGCGGCGGCTTCCTGCTCGACGGCTTCCCGCGCACGGTGCCGCAGGCCGCCGCGCTCGATGTCCTGCTCGGTTACGAAGGCGTCAAGGTCGAGGCGGTCATCAGCTACGACCTGCCGGAGGCCGAGATCGTCGCCCGCATCGCCGGCCGCCGGACTTGTCCGGTGTGCAAGGCGGTCTACCACGCCACCGCCCAACCGCCGCGCCTCGCCGGCACCTGCGACACCTGCGGCTCCGAACTGCGGCAGCGCGAGGACGACCGCCCCGAGGCCATCCGTGTCCGCCAGCAAGCCTACCTCAGCAGCACGGCGCCGCTGCTCGCCTATTACGAGGCCCGGGGATTGCTGGTGCACGTGGATGCGCACGGCACGCCGGAGGAAGTCTTCACCCGGACGCTGGCGGTGCTGCCGCCGAAACGCTGACGCCCGGCACCCCCTCCTCCTCCATCCGGCCAGGGCGCCGTGTTGCGCCTTGAGGCCGCGACCGGACCGCGGAAAATGCCGCCATGTTCCCGGCCCTCCGCTTCCGGCTGCTCGCCCTGCTCGCACTCGGCCTTGCGCCGCTGGGGGCGGCCGAGACGCCGGCGATTCCCGTCCGCATCGACCCGAACGTCGAGTTGCTCTCCCTCGTCTTCCGCCTCGCCGGCGCCGAGGAATACAATCCTCCCTCGGCGCGCTCCGCCTACGCGGACGACGCCGAGCAATGGTTCGCGCCGTTGCGCGACCACGCCGCCGTGCGTTTCGCCCGCGACGTGCGCGAGCGCCGCGGCGTGAGCTACGACGCCGTGATGTCGTTCGCCGTCCACCTCACGCCCGGACTGGAACCCAAGATGCCCTTCGCCACCGCCGCCGCGCTCGATCGCCGTTGGACGCCCGCGGACGCGGAGGAGTTTCTCCGCCTGCTCCGCGCGTTTCACCGCGAGAGCCGCTTCGCCGACTTCCTCGCGCGCCATGCCGACCTGTTCGCGCGAGCGACGGCCGTCCTCGCGCAGCCGCTCGCCGCCCGCCCGTATCGCCAATGGCTCGACGATTACCTCGGCGCGCGCCCGGCCGACTTCGCCGTCGCCATCGGCCTGCTCAACGGCACCAGCAGCTACGGCGTCGCCGTCCGCTACCCCGACGGCCGCGAGGAGATCCGCCCGGTGCTCGGCGCGGGCCGATGGGACGCCACGGGCGTGCCCGTCTTCGGCGAGGGCGACGCGGGCCTGATCGTGCACGAGTTCTCCCACAGCTACACCAACCCGCTCGCCGACCGTTTCGCGGCCGAGTTGGAGCCGATCGGCCGCCGCCTCTTCGAGGCGCGCCGCGAGATCATGACGGTGCAGGCCTACTCCTCCCCGATGCCCGTCATCTACGAGACGCTCGTCCGCGCCGTCACGTTGCGCTACGCGCAGCTGCACGAGACGCCGGAGATCGCCCAGCGCACCCTCGAAGGCGAGCGAGCGCGCGGTTTCCTCTGGGTGCCCGGTCTGGTCGAGGTGCTCCGGCGCTACGAGCAGCAGCGCGACCGCTACCCGACGCTCGACGCGCTCATGCCGGAGATCGTGCACTACCTGCGGGCGACAGCGGAGAATCTCGATTCCCTCCTCGCGCGGATTCCGCGCGCAACGCTCGTCGCCCCCGCGCCCGGCGCCCGCGACGTCGCCCCCGGCGACGGGGAAATCCGCCTCGAGTTCGACCGGCCGATGCGCACCACCAGCCGCTCGATCCGCGCCGCGCCCGGCGGTTTTCCGACCAAGCGCGCCGAGCCGCGCTACGAGCAGGACGGACGCGTCTTCGTCTACCCGGTGACCTTCGAGCCGGGGAAGACGTATCGTTTCACGCTCAACTCGATCTACGGGACCGGATTCGTCAGCGCCGACGGCGCTTGGCCGATGGATCCGATCGAGGTCGAGTTCACCACCGCCGCGGCCGCCGCGCCGTGAGTCGCGGCGGTGCGGGCGCGCTCACTTCTTGTCGACGCTGAACTTGCCCGCGCCGGTGAGGAGCAGCACGACGTAGCCGGCGAGGTAGATGAACGCCAGTTCGCCATTGCCCTGTCCCGTCAACTTACCGTCGTGGGCGAGAAAGAAGGCCACGGCCATCGTGACGGCGAGCGCCAGCGCCGCCGGCCGCGTCCAGAGCCCGAGGATGAGCAGCAGCGAGCCGAGCACTTCCGCCACCACGGCCAGCGCCAGCGTCGGCATGGAGCCGAGGCCAAAGAGGTCGGGAAAGCGCGAGCTGCCACTGAGCAGGTTGTTCAACTTGCCCCAGCCGTGCAGCGCGATCATCGCGCCACCCAGCCAGAGACGGAGCAGCAGCAATGCGAGGTCGGGACTGCGCGGAAGGAATTCGAGGGTGAGGAATTTTTGCATGGAAGCGGGGGTGCAGCCGGAGCTTTGGGAGACGTCCCGTCGTCGCAAGCCTCCCGCGGTCAGTCCGCCGCCGCCGCGACCAAGCCGGTGAAACCCGCGACCACCGGCGCCGGGGGCGGTCACGGAGAACCTTTCCCGATTTTAGTTGTGCACACAATTAATTTGCCAATCCCGCTCTCCCGCGCATCCTCACCCCATGGACACCGCCCTCCCTCCGCTCGATCCGCGCACGCGCATCGGTCACGTGCATCTCAAGGTCGCCGACCTCGCCCGGGCCCTGGATTTCTACTGCGGCGTGCTCGGATTCGAGCTCATGCAGACCTATGGATCGCAGGCGGCGTTCGTCTCCGCGGGCGGTTATCATCATCATCTTGGGCTCAACACTTGGGAAAGCGCGGGCGGCCAGCCGCCTCCGCCGGGCACGACCGGTCTCTATCACGTCGCCATCCTCTACCCCACCCGCGCGGCCTTGGCCGATGCCCTGCGCCGGCTCGCGGCCGCGGGCTGGCCGCTGGACGGCGCCTCCGACCATGGCGTGAGCGAGGCGCTCTACCTGCGCGACCCGGATGGCAACGGCCTCGAACTCTACCGCGACCGGCCTGAAACCGAATGGCCGCGCGACCCGGCAGGCGGCCTCGCGATGACGACGCGGCGCCTCGATCTGAATTCGCTTCTGGCCGAGCCCTCGGCCGCGCGGCCCGCCTGATTCGCGGGCACCGCCGGCCGGATCCGATCCGGGACGGCCGCGTCGAGCGCCGCAACCACCGCGGCGTCGTCCACCGGGCGGAAGTCGTCGTAGAACGCCCCGACCGCGGTGAATTCCTTCGGAATGTGCAACGCCACCACATCGGCCGCGCGCGCCCGCAGCCCGACGTAGGCCGCGCGGGCTGCGACCGGCGTCGCGACCGTGACGTGCCCCGCCCCCGCCTGTTGCAAGACCGCGAGCGCCGCCCGGACCGTCGCCCCGGTGGCGATGCCATCGTCGACGACAATCACCGGCCGGCCGCGAACCTCCGGTGCGGGCCGGCCCCGGCGATACAGGTGCTCGCGCCGGAGCAGTTCGCGCCGCTCCCGGGCGGCGATGCGCTCCACGTCGCGCGGGGCCACGTCGAATTCGGTGAGAATGGCCTCGTTCAGCACGCGGATGTCCGGAGCCGCGATCGCCCCGCACGCGACCTCCTCGGCCCCGGGCACACCCAGCTTGCGCACCACGAGCACATCGAGAGGCGCGCCCAGCGCGGTGGCGATTTCGCGGGCCACCGGCACGCCGCCCCGCGGCAGCGCCAGCACAAGCAACCCCGGGAGCCCGCGCCAAGGCTCCAAGCGCGTCGCGAGGGTCCGACCCGCCGCGATGCGGTCCGCAAAGCTGACATGCATCTGGCCTCCTCCACGGCGGGGGTTTCCGCCGTGGCAACAATGTGTCCCTCTTTCGCCGCCGAAGCCACCGTGGATGCTGCGCATGGATTGTCCTCCGTCGCCGGCCAAACGCGTGGACGCCACCGCCCTGTCCGGGTTATGCTTCGGTCATGGCCGCGGTGCCCGCCAGTCCGCGCTTTCTTGCCGTCCTCGGGGGCGTGCTGGCGGGTTTCGTCCTGCTCTCGGCGATCGGCTGCCACTACCCGCAGGACTGGCTGCTCGAGAACCTGCTCGTCGCCGCGACCGCGGTCTATCTCGCGCTCACCTGGCGCGCCGTGCCGCTCTCGCGGACCAGCTGCGTCCTCATCCTGGTGTTCCTCGGTTTCCACGAGATCGGCGCGCACACGACCTTCGCCGAAGTGCCCTACGACGCCTGGACGCGCACGTGGCTGGGCTTTTCGCTGAACGAGGCGCTCGGCTGGGAACGCAACCACTACGACCGCCTCGTGCACCTGCTTTACGGCCTGCTGATCGTGGTGCCGATGCGCGAGACGATCGACCGCCGGCTCGGCCTGCGCGACGGCTTCGCCAGCCGTTTCACGGCCTGGATCTTCATTCTCGCGACGTCGTCCGCCTACGAGATGATCGAGTGGGCCGCGGCCCTCGTCTTCGGGGGAGACCTCGGCCAGGCCTACCTCGGCACACAGGGCGACATCTGGGACAGCCACAAGGACACCGCGCTCGCCGTGCTCGGCGCCACGCTGACGCTCACCGCGTCCGCATTCCGGCGGCGTCAGCCGGCTTCGACGGCGTAGCGCAGTTGCACGAGCCCGTCGGGATACGGCGTCGACCCCAGCAGCCGCAGCGGCAACGGGCGGTCCTGCGGCAGGAACAGCGGCCGGCCGTCACCGAGCACGACCGGCACGAGCGTGAGGATGATCTCGTCGACGAGTCCCGCCGCGAAGATCGGCCGCAGGCTCTCGCCGCCGCCGACCAGCCAGATCCCGCGGCCCGGCTCGGCCCGCAGCCGACGCACGACCGTCGCGGGATCGTCGGCGCTGAACTCGACGTCGGCCACCGTCGCCGCGGGCGGCGTGCGGCTGAGCACGATCGTCCGCCGCCCCGCGTAGGGCCACTCGCCGAACGACCGCGTGACATCGAAGGTGCGGCGCCCCATGACCAGCGTGTCGATCCGCGCGAGAAAATCCGCATAGCCGTAATCCTGCCCCGCCGATGGCGTCGGCAGCCAGTCGAGTCCGTCGTCGCGCCGCGCGATCGCGCCGTCGAGCGAGGTGGCGACGTAGAGGATCGCCGGACGCAGCGGCGGCGTCATACGGCGACCTCCGCCGGCGAGGCCGCGAGCCGGAGAGCCAGCCGGCGGAGGGCGGCGGCGAAGACCTCGCATTGCTGGGCGAAGGCGAACTCGCCCTGCTCCGGCGCCGGACACAGCACCGCGCACACGACAGTGCCGCCGCCGGGCCACGCGACGACACGCAGGGGCAGGAACGCCGTGCAGCGCGTCTCGTCCCCGAGCCAGAGGTCGATCACGCCGGTGCGCTCGTCGGCCGTGAGCTCGACGGTCACATCGCCCGCCCGGGTGAACGCCAGCCAGCGCCCGCGAGCGAGCTCGAGGCGTTCGCAATAATCCTCCGCCCAGCGCGGGAAGTTCTCCACGTCGGCGAGGTGCCGGAACACCGCCGCGGGCGGCGCGGCGAACGGAATGGCGAGGGCGTGCGCGGTCATGGCCGGCTCAGCTGGCGTAGCGTTGGTGGATGGTCACGGCGTTGCCGTCGGGGTCGGACACGACCGCGAGGCGGCAGACGCCGCTGTCCATCGGCTCGAGCTGGAACGGCACGCCTGCCGCGCGCAGGTGCGCCACGGCGGCGGCGAAGTCGGCCACTTCCAGCGCGACGCTCGGGCCGTCGGACGACGGTTTCCACTTCTCGGCGGACATGTTGGTGATGGCGAGCGTGGCGGCCCCGAGATCGTATTCGATCCAGTGGCGGCCCTCATGCTCGAAGACGGCGGAGGATTTCAAGCCGAGGACCTGCTCGTAGAACGCGCGGGCGCGCGGCATGTCGGTGACGGGATAGCCGGTGAAGGCGATGGCGGTGATCTGGATCATGGGCGGGGAATTTCCGCCATCCTACCCGCCGCCGCTGACAACCCTATGTCAGGAGTCCGCGCGGCACGTCATTCCGCGTGGCGCCGCGCGATCTTCCCCGCCTCCTCGCGCACGAGCCGGCGCAGCTTCGCCGGGGCGACCGCCTCGGCGCAGGTGCCGAACGACAGGAGCCAGCGCGCCATCCATTCGAGCGAGTAGGTGAAGACGGTGAACTCCGCGCCGCCGTCGCGCCGCTGTTCCTCGACAAGCGTGGCGTAGCTTTCGCGGCGGGCGCGTTCCTGCACGGCCTGCGCAAACCACACGCGCGCCGGCACGGTCTCGCGTTCCGCATCCTCGCGCGCGAGATGCTCGGCGAGATTGAAATCCGGCCGCGCCTCGAAGCGCTCGCTGCGCAGCTCGAGCCGCCGGATGCGGTCGATGCGGAAATTCCGAAAATCTGTCCGCAGCCGGCACCAGGCGACGAGATACCACGCGCCGCCGTAGAAGACGACGCCGAGCGGCTCGACGTCGCGCTGCGTCTCGTCCGCCCGCGCGCTGCCCCGGTAGGTCAGGCGCAGCACGCGGCGCTGGACGACGCCCTGCTGCACGGGGAGGAGCATCGGCTGCGTCGCGGGGTCCTGCTGCGGGCCGAAACCACGACCCATCACGACGGTGCCGCGCACGAGGCGGTCGACGTGGTCCTGCGACTCGCGCGGGAGCACGGCGCGGAGCTTGTCGAGCGCCGTCGTCATCGGCGCGTGCAGCGACGGATCCGTGAACTGCTTCACCAGTTCGCCGCCGACGAAGAGAGACGAGGCCTCCTCCGCGGTGAACATGACGGGCGGCAGGTGGTAGCCCTTCATCAGCGTGTAGCCGACGCCCGCCTCGCCCGCGATGGGCACGCCGGCCTCGCTGAGCGCGGCGACGTCGCGATAGACGGTGCGCTCGGTCACCTCGAAGTGCTCCGCGAGTTCGCTCGCGCGCACGACGCGGCGGCCCTGCAGGTAGAGCACCATGGCCACGAGGCGGTCCGTCCGGTTCATCAGCGCGCGACGCTGCCGGGGCGCGACGGGGTCCGCGAGAAATTTTCCACCGCGCCCGCTCCGGCACGGCGGTTTTCGTGACCGAAATTTTTCGGCCGCGAGCCTTGCCAAGGCCGTTTTTCGATCTGCAAAATGACCCTCCCGCCCATGAATGGCATCGAGCTTCTCATCATCCTGCTGCTGCTTTTCATGGCCGTGCCCGATCTTTGCCGCCTCGCGCGGCGGCCCGCGTTGATCTACCCGGCGTTCGTCGTGTTCGGCCTGCTGCTCGGGCCGTGGGTGCAGGGCGACGTCGGCACGATGATGCAGCAGGCCGGCCAGATCGGGTTCCTCCTGCTGCTGTTCGAGGTCGGGCTCGAGATCGACCTGCCCCGGCCGGCGGAGCTCGCGCGCCCGCTGGCCTACACGCTGCGCTGGGTGGCCGTGCAGTATCCGGTCGTGCTCGCCCTGGCGCGCTTCGCCGGCCTGCCGTGGCTCGAGTCATTCGTCGCCGCCGCGGCGCTGACCGGGTGCTCGGTCGGCATGGCCCACGCCGCGTGGAAGAACTACCCGGGCCTGACGCCCGACACGCGGACCTTCGTCCTGCGCGTCATGGTGCTGCTGGAGGTGCTGGCCATCGTGCTGCTCGCGGTCGAGACCGCCGGCCTCGGCGCCGAGGCGCGCTGGTGGGTGCTGGTGATCAAGCTGCTCGGCATCGGCGCCGCCGTCTTCCTTTGCAGCCGTGTGGCCGTGCCGCTGACCCGCGTCCTCCAGCAGATCCTCGAGAAGGCGACGCACTGGCGCATCCACTTCGTCATTCTCCTGGTGCTCGCCGTCTGCGCCGTCGGCGAGCGGCTCGGGCTATCGGGCCCGAAAACGGCGTTCTTCCTCGGGCTGTTCATGAGCCGTGTGCAACACGACGGCAAGGGCCTGGAGGACTACCTCGCGCCGCTCAGCCAGCGGTTCCTCATCCCGACCTTCTTCGTCGCGCTCGGCATGGCGATTCCGGCGGCGTTCCTGTGGTCCCGCACGGCGCTGCTCGCCTTGGTCGCCGCCGGCGTCCTCCTCGTCGGCCGCGAGCTGCTGCATCGCCGCTGGCTTCGCTCGGGCGGGGACACGGACACCTACCTGCTCTTCAGCCCGAATCTCACCATGGTCGCCCTCGCCGGCAGCGCGATGCTCGGCGCCGGACTCGCGCCGGAATTCGCGGCTTGGACCGTGCTGACCGGACTTTTCGTCACCGTCGCCGCCATCCTCGCGTTGCCGCCGCCGCGGCCCGACGAGACCGCCGCCACCACCCACCCCGTCACTTTATGAAAAAACCCACCCGCACCCGCTCCGTCCGCCGTCCGAAAAGGAAGCCCGCCGCGCTCCCGCGCGAACGCGTGTCGGTCGTCATCCCCGTGCTCAACGAGTCGAAGACCATCGGCCAGATCGTCGCCTTCGCGCTGAAGAACCCGCTCGTCGGCGAGGTGCTCGTGGTGGACGACGGTTCGCATGACGGCACGCCCGACCTCGCCGCGCGCGCCGGTGCCCGCGTCATCACCAGCTCGATGATGGGCAAGGGCGCCTCGATGGAGGACGGCATGCTCGCGGCGCAGCACGACCTCATCCTCTACCTCGACGGCGACCTGCACGGCCTGAACGACGAGTTGATCGACCACATGGTCGCGCCGCTCCTGCTCGGTTACGGCGACTTCGTGAAGGCGCGTTTCGCCCGCACCGCGGGGCGCGTCACCGTCCTCACGGCGCGCCCGCTCCTGCGCACCTATTTCCCGGAACTCGCCCACTACAACCAGCCGCTGGGCGGCATCATGGCCGCGCGCCGCAGCCTGCTGCAGCAACTCCGCTTCGAGAACGACTACGGCGCCGACATCGGCCTGCTGATCGACGCCGCCGCGGCCAAGGCGCGCATCGTCGAGGTCGACATCGGCCGCCTCGAGCACGACAGCCAGACCCTCGACGCCCTCGGCGAGATGGCGACGCAGGTCGCGCGCACCATCGTCGAGCGCGCCGCCGAGTGGGGCCGCCTCCAGGTCATGTTCGTCAAGGAGACCCGCGAGCGCGACCGCGTGCGCCGCGCGGCCGACCTCGACCGCGTGGTCAACCTCGTCCAGCGCGCCGACAAGCTGGCGCTGGTCGACATGGACGGCACGCTCGTCGCCGGCCGCTTCGCCGTCGCGCTCGCCGCGCAAACCGGCCGCGGCGACCAGCTCGCCGCGCTGCTGGACCGCCACAACATCGACCCGCTCGAGCGCGCCAAGCGCATCGCCGCCGTCTTCAAGGGCGTGCCGAAGCAGACCTTCATCGACGTCGCCCGCAGCCTGCCGCTCAATCCCGGCGCGATCGAAATGGTCGTCGGCCTGCGCAAGCAGGGTTACATGGTCGGCGTCTGCACCGACAGCTACCACATCGCCGGCAGCATCGTGCGCCGGCGGGTGTTCGCCGACTTCTGCATCGCCAACGTCATGCGCTTCCGCGGCGAACACGCCCTCGGCCGCGTGACCCACGCGCCCGCCACCCGCCACCGGCGCGGCTGCCGCGAACACGCCGTCTGCAAGCTCAACGTCCTCCACCACTTCGCCGACCGCCTCGGCCTGAAGCCCGCGCAGGTGCTCGCCGTCGGCGACAGCGAGAACGACATCTGCCTGCTCCGCGCCGCCGGCAAGTCCTTCGCCTTCCAGCCGAAGTCCCCCGCCGTCGCCGCCGCCGCGCAGCATGTCGTCAACGACACGCTCGCCCGCGTGCTGGAATTCGTCTGAACTGTTCGCGGCCCCCACCGCATCCCATGGCGAAAGTCTACTTCTACTACTCGGCGATGAACGCCGGCAAATCGACGGTCCTCCTCCAGTCGAGCTACAACTACCGCGAACGCGGCATGCACACGCTGCTTTTCGTGCCGGCGATCGACACCCGCGCCGGCCGCGGCCGCATCCAATCGCGCATCGGCCTCCACGCCGATGCCATGCCGTTGCCGCCGGAGGAGGACGTGTTCGCGCACGTCAAGGCCGCGCACGCCGCCCACCCCCTCGCCTGCGTGCTGGTCGACGAGGCGCAATTCCTCACCCGCGCGCAGGTCGAGCAGCTGACGGACGTGTCCGACCGCCTCGGCATTCCCGTGCTCTGCTACGGCCTGCGGACGGACTTCCAGGGCCAGCTCTTCCCCGGCAGCGCCGCGCTGCTGGCGCTGGCCGACGACCTGACGGAGCTGAAGACGATCTGCCACTGCGGCCGCAAGGCCACGATGAACCTCCGCGTCGGCCCCGACGGCCGCGCCGTCAAGGAGGGCGCGCAGGTCGAGATCGGCGGCAACGAGCGCTACGTCGCCATGTGCCGCCGGCATTACAAGGACGCCCTCGCGGACGCCGTTTGACCGGCGCGGGCATCGGGCTTTCCTCCCGCCATGCGCCGTCTCCTGCCCTTCCTCGCCGCCCTCGCCGGCCTCCTCCCCGCCGCCGACGCCGGTTCGCTGCGCCTCGCGCCGAGCGAACCGCGCCGCTTCGACTTCGCCGACCAGGCGGTGCTGCCGCCGACCTTCGGCCGCGGCGAGTTCACGCTCGAACTCTGGATCAAGCCCGACGCCTCCTTCCCCGTCGGCCCGACGATCCGCGCCTCGATCGGACAGCTCGTCAACTGGACCGACGCCGACGCGCAACCCTACAGCTCGCCCGGTTGGTGGTTCGGCGGCAACTGGCTGCTCGACGGCCACTCGCGGCCGGAAGGTTTCATGGGCGACAAGACCCGCGTCGGCACCTTCAGCCTGCAGCTCTACGGCGGCGGCCGCGTGCGCTGGACCTTCGCCGATCCCTCGGCCGACACCGTCGTCGGCAAGGTCTGGGCGGTGCAGGCGTGGCCCGCCGCCACGACGCCGTCGCTGCTCGACGGTCGCTGGCACCACGTCGCCTGCGTGCGTCGCTGGACAGGCGAGAGCGGCGCGACGCTGGAACTCTGGATCGACGGCCGCCTCGTCGCCACCCAGGAGATTCCGACGCGAACCGACATGCGCATCTACTGGGACTCCGTCCCGCATCCGCAGGACCCGCCGGAGCTCGGTGGCTGGGCCTGGGGCGCGGAGGTCATGACGGCATGGGATTATTTCTTCACGCAATATGAGGACTACAAGGGCTTGGTCGACGAACTGCGCTTCTGGGACCGCGCGCGCACGCCGGAGGAATTGGCCGCGCAGTGGGACGTCGGGCTCCGCGGCGACGAAGCGGGCCTCGTCGGCTGGTTCGACTTCGCCGCGCGCGACGACGAGGTCTTCCGCGATCGCCTCGATCCGGCCCGCGTCCTCCATCTGCACCGCGCCGGCCCCGAGGCCCACGCGCCGGAAGGCGCCCCGCTGCGGACGCCCTGACTGCCAGCGGCAAAATCCGCCCAGCCTTCCTCATTTTTCGCCCACTGAGCGACATTGCCCGGATCGGTGGCAACGGCTTTGCTGAACCGCGATGAACTCCGCCCTCCCCGATTGGAAGAACCGCGCGATGTCCGCCGAGGACGTCGTGAAGCTCATCCCCAGTGGCGGCCGCGCCTTCCTGCACGGCGGCGCCGCCACGCCCACGCCGCTCGTCGAGGCCCTGGCCAAGCGCACCGACCTGGAAAACCTGCGCGTCTACCACGTCCACACCGAGGGCCCGATGCCGATCCTGAACAAGGAGTGCGAGGGTCGCATCCGTTCCGTCTCGCTCTTCAGCGGCGCCGCCACGCGCCCGCTCATCGCGGAGGGCCGTGGTGACTTCATGCCGGTGTTCCTCTCGGACATCCCCTACTTCTTCCGCACCGGCCGCATCCCGCTCGATGTCGCCATCCTCCAGCTCTCGCCGCCCGACTCGCACGGCTGGTGCACGCTCGGCACGTCGGTCGACGTCGCGCTCGCCGCCTTCGAGAGCGCGAAGATCGTCATCGCCGAGATCAACGAGCAGATGCCGCGCACGCGCGGTGAATCCTTCGTGCCCTTCTCGCGCGTTCACGGCTTCATCGCCACCAACCGCCCGATGCACAGCCACGCGCCCGACCCGGAGAGCCCGATCGAGGGCCGCATCGGCGAGATCATCGCCGACCTCGTCGAGGACGGCTCCACGCTGCAGATGGGCATCGGCGCCATCCCCGACGCCGTGCTCACCCGCCTGCACCACAAGCGCGACCTCGGCATCCACACCGAGATGTTCTCCGACCGCCTCGTGCCGCTCGTCGAGGCCGGCGCCGTGACGAACAAGTTCAAGGCCGTCTTCCCCGGCCGCATCGTCACCGCCTTCTGCGTCGGCACGCAGAAGACCTTCGATTTCGTCCACGACAACCCCTTCATCACCTTCGCCGGCTCCGACCGCACGAACGACACGGCGATGATCCGCAAGAACCCGAAGGTCGTCGCGATCAACTCCGCGATCGAGATCGACCTCACCGGGCAGGTCTGCGCCGACTCGATGGGCCACAAGATCTACTCCGGCATCGGCGGGCAGATGGACTTCATCCGCGGCGCCGCGCTCTCGCCCGGCGGCAAGCCCATCATCGCGCTCCCCTCGACGGCGAAAAACGGCACCATCTCGCGCATCACCGCCGAGCTGAAGGCCGGCGCTGGCGTCGTCACGACGCGCGGCCACGTCCATTGGGTCGTGACGGAATACGGCGCGGTCAATCTCCAGGCCAAGACGCTGCGCGAGCGCGCCGAGGCCCTGATCTCGATCGCGCACCCGGATTTCCGCGGCGAACTGCGCCGCACCGTCAACGGCCTGCGGCATTTCAACTTCGCCTGCTAACCGGCGACCGACGGAAAGCTGCAGCGCCCTTCGGCGTAGGGCCGGTCTTCGACCGGCCTGAACGACGTGGCCGAAGGAAGTTCCCTTACGCACTCATCCCCGGATCGCTGTCCGGGGCCGGTCGCAGACCGGACCTACCGCAACCGCAATTGCCGCGCGGGTAAAACTGCATTCTCTCCCCTCATGTCCCTCCGCGTCGCCTTCTTCGACACCAAGCCCTACGACCGCGAGTATTTCGAGCGCACGCCCGCCGCCGCGGACCTGACGCTGACCTTCCTCGAGCACCGGCTCGGGCCCAATACGGTCGCCACGGCGCACGGGGCGGACGCGGTGTGCTGCTTCGTCAACGACCGGCTCGAACGCCCCGTGCTCACGCAGCTGCGCGCCGCCGGCGTGCGGCACGTCGCGCTCCGTTGCGCCGGGTTCAACAACGTCGACCTCGCCTCCGCCAAGGAGCTCGGCCTCAGCGTCACGCGCGTGCCCGCCTACTCGCCGCACGCCGTGGCCGAGCACACGGTGGCGCTGCTGCTCACGCTCAACCGCAAGATCCACCGCGCCCACAACCGCGTGCGCGAGCTGAACTTCTCGCTCGCGGGCCTCGTCGGCTTCGACCTGCACGGCAAGACCGCCGGCCTCGTCGGCACGGGCAAGATCGGCCGCATCACGGCGGAGATCCTCCGCGGCTTCGGTATGCGCGTGCTGGCGTTCGATCCTTTCCCGTCGACCGACTGGGCCGCCGCGCACGGCGTCGCCTACGTGCCGCTCGACCGGCTCTTCGCCGAGAGCGACGTCGTCTCGCTCCACACGCCGCTCACGCCCGAGACGAACCAGTGCATCAACGCCGCCTCGCTCGCGCGGATGAAACCCGGCGTCGTCCTCGTCAACACCAGCCGCGGCAAGCTGGTCGACACCGCCGCGCTCATCGCCGCGCTCAAGACCGGCCACGTCGGCGGCGTCGCGCTCGATGTCTACGAGGAGGAAGAAGGCGTGTTCTTCGAGGATCACTCCGGCCACGTGCTGGCCGACGACGAGCTCGCGCGGCTGCTGACGTTCCCCAACGTGCTCATCACTTCGCACCAAGCCTTTCTCACCCGCGAGGCGCTGGGCGAGATCGCGCGCGTCACGGCGGAAAACCTGCAGTGCCTCGCCCACGGCCGTCCCTTCCTCGCCGGCACGCAGCTCGCCTGAGCGGGCCGCAGGCCGCACTTGCCACGTCCGGTGCGGACGGCGAAAGATGACGCCGTGTCCGCGCCGCGCCCCACGACGTTCCGCTCCCGCCTGCTCTGGCTGGCCGCCGGTCTCGTGCTGGGCGCCACGCTGCTGGTGGGCGTGCTCGCGCTGCCGCCCGTGCAGGGCTGGCTGTTGCGCCGCGTCCTGAGCGCGCAGACGGGAGCCGATCTGGAATTCACCCGCATGCGCTTCGGCCCGACCGGCGCCTCCGCGCAGGAACTGAAGCTGCGCCTGCCCGACTTCGCGCTCGAGGCGCAGGCGCTGCGCTTCGCCGTCTCGCCGTGGCAACTGCTCACGCGTCGCCGCCTCGCCGTCGACGCGGTCGAGGCGCGCGACCTTCAGCTCACGGCGCGCGCCAGCGGCGGACCGTCGACGCCCTTCACCGGCCTGCTCGCCCAGTTGCAGGCGCCGCTCGATTGGGCCGTGACGCAGGCGGAGGCTGAGGGCCGTTTCATCCTCGAGCAACCCGGCGCCGAACCGCTCGTCGCGCGCTTCAAGGTCTCGGGTCGCGAGCTGACGGCACAAAGACCCGGCGAGGTCGCAGTGGAATTCTCCGCCCCCGGCGAGGTGCTCGCGGGCTGGGCGGGCGAATGGAAATTCACCGGCACGCTCGCCTACGTGCCCGGCCGCGACGGCCGCCTGCAGCAGGCGGACCTGCGCGGCACGCTGCAACCGGCGACGAGTGTCGATTACTTTCTGCCCCCGCTCGCCTGCACGCTGCGCGTGACGGCCACGCCCGCCGGCGAGGATTACGCGCTGACACTGGCTCCGGCCGCGGCGGACATTCCGGCGCTGACGGCCCGACTTGACGCGGCGTTCACGCGCGCGACCGGACGCGTCGCAGGTGAGTGGGAATTCCAGACCGGCCGCGGTCTCGCCGCGCGCGTGCTGCGGCGCGACACATCGCCCGAGGTCAGCGCGCAAGGTCGCGGCAAGTTCAGCGCCGCCGCCACCGGCGACGATGTCACGGCGGAGGGCGAGATCGGTTTCCACGGCGCCGGCTGGGACAAGGTCGCGCCCGAACTCGCCGCCCTCGGCGCGGCGGAGGGGAAGAACACCTTCGCCGTCACGCGCCGCGGCGGCACGTGGCGGCTCGAACGCTTCGACGCCGCGCTCGCCGTCGCGGACAGCGAGGCGCGCGTGCGTTTCACGGCGCTGCGGCCGCAACCGCTGCTGCCCTTTGCGGCCTCGGCCGAACCGTGGGCGCGGCTCGAAGTCGCCGGCCTGCCGCTCGAGTGGGCTCGGCCGTTCCTGCCCGGCGTGACGCTCACCGGCGGCGTGCTGCACGGCGTGTGGCTCGCGCACACGCCGACGGCGGAGGAGCTGCGGCTCGCGCCGGAGCGTCCGGTGACGACCGGGCGGTTCGAGGTCGCGCACGCCGCCCTGCCCGCCGTGCAGCCATTGGAACTTTCGCTCGCCCCGCACCTGCGCCTCACGCTCGACCAGGCGGAACTGGAGCTGCGCGACCTGCGCCTCGCGTTCGCGCAGGGCGATTTCGTCGAGCTCAACGTCGCGAGCGTCGTGGACTACGCGAAACTCGAGGCGAAGCTCACCGTCGACTGGACAGCCGCCCTGCCCTCGCTGCTCGCGGGGCCGGAGAAACCCGTGCCCTTCGACTTCGCCGGTCGCGTGACCGCGACGGCGAGCGATCGCGCCGTGCATCTTGAGACGGCGTCGCTCACGGCGCGTCAGCCGGAGATCGCCGAGCCGGTCTTCACCGCCGCGTTGCTGGCGCCGGTGCATTATCACCTCGCGGACGAGCGACTCGAGGCGCCGGCGGAGATCGGCACGTTCAGCGTCCGGGCGCTGCCGCTGGCGTGGCTCGGGCGCTTCGTGCCCGGCTTCGCGCTCGACGGCGCAATCGAGCGCGGCACCGGCGTGATCGGTCTCGCCGAGGGAAAACTCACGCTGCACACGCGCGAGGCGTGGGCGTGGCGCGGCGTGACCGTCGCACAGGACAACGTGCCGCTGGTGCAGGACTCCACCGGACAGATCACACCGGCCGCCGAGGTCGCGTGGCCGGTCGGGGACGTGCCGTTCTTCTCCGCCACGCTGAGCCTCGATGCGCAGGCGGCGGAGGTCATGCAGGTGCGCGATCCCGCCGGACCCTTGCGCGCCAATCTCGTCCTCGCCGGCGGACGCGACGCCGCCGGCTTCCGGCTGGACAACGCGCTGATCGAGACGCGCCGCGGCGATGGCTCGCCGTTGTTCGAGCTGAACACGGTGCGGCCGATGACGTTCAAGGACGACGCGCCCGTCTCGGCTGAGTTGCCCGAGTGGTTCCGCGCGCGCCTGGGCCGCGTGCCGCTGGAACTGTTCCGCGCCTGGCTCGCACCGGATGAGATCGAGGGCGTGATTGAGCCCGCGGAGTTCATCGGCCAGGCCGACTGGCCGTCGGCGGCGGTCAAGGCCACGGCGCCGGTCACGGTCTCGCTGCGGCGTTACGCGCAAGGCGGCGCGACGTGGCTGGAGAACGTCACGATCACGTGCGAGCCCGGCATCCAGAACAGCAAACTCGTCCACGCCGCCTACGTCGAAAACGTCCGCGCCACGCCCGCGGGCGCGAACCTCGGTTCGCTCGGCTCGGGCTACGTGATGTATTTCGGCGACAACTACACCCTGCCGGTCTCGCTCGTCTATCAGACGCAGATCGACGTCGCGCAGTGGCAGGAACAGCCGGTCGCGCGGCTCTTCTCGCTGCCGCCCGCGGGTCTCGTGACGACCGGCTACGAGCACGACCTGTTCAACGACAAGCAACCCGGCTTCCATTTCTCGCTCGAACGCGTGCCGGCGCCCGAGGGCGGCGCCGAGCCGTTGCCGGCGCTGCGCGCGAAGGCGAAGCTCGCGCCCGCGTCCGACACGACGCCCGACGAGGTGGCGATGCATATCGAGGTCGAGCTCGAGACCCAGCCGCGCGTGAGCAAGGTCGAGTTCGACGCCCGCCTGAACAACCGCGACAAGAGCGTGAACGTGAATTCCACGCTGCGCGGCGACTTCGTCGATCTCGCCGCCTTCGAACGCCTCATCGCCACCACGGCGCGCACGGAAACCGCGGCCGAGCCGGCGGCGCCGGCGGCCGGAAACGCGACGGCGGCGACGACTGCAGCCGCGGCCAACGCATCCGCCGGCGGGCTGGCCGAACAGACTTCGCTGGAATATCCCTTCTGGCTCGTGATCCGCGGTCGCTTCGACCTCGAGCTCGGCGAGGTCGCGCGTCCGCCCTACCTCGTCCGCGACGTGCGCGGCGCGCTCGAGCTCAGCGACCGCACGCTGGCGTTGCGCGACCTCTCCGGCCGCACCTTCGGCGGTTCGTGGGGCGGCGGATTGCAGGTCGATTTCGACCGTGAGAAACCGGCGGCTCCCTACGCGGTCGAGGGCGGCTTCCAGATCCGCGACATCGACGCGGGCGCGGTGGTGGCGGCGGTGTATCCGGAGCAATCCGCGCTCTTCTCCGGCCGGCTGGCGCTCAACACGCGCGTGACGAGCACGGGCACGCACCTCGCCAGCCTGCTGCGCAACAGCGCAGGCGAATTCGATTTCCGCGCCGACGGCGGCCGCCTGCAGCTCGAGGTGCCGCACGCCAACCTCGCGTCCGCCGCGCTCGTTTTCGGCGGCGCCGTGACGTTCTCGCCGGAGATCCGCGCGCTCGGGCGGTTGATCAGGAAATTCTCCGACCTGCCCGTCGAGCAGCTCCGCGCCCGCGGCCACCGCGCGCCGGACGGCCGGATCGCGCTCGACGAGTTCCGCGTCGACACGCCGCAACTGCGCGTCAGCGCCACGGGCGTCGTGCCGGCGCAGGAGAAGCCGACTTTCCTCGCGCACGAGTTCGAGCTGCCGGTAACCCTCGCCGCGAAGGACGAGATCGCGGTCATCCTGAAAGGCATGCGCCTGCTGGAGAAGCAGCCCGGGGTGGACGGATTCTTCGCGTTGAACCGCCGCCCGAAGCTGAAGGGCACGCTCGGCAACCCGGACACGTCGGAGTTGTTCGACGCCCTCGCGCACGCCGCGGACAAATCGACGGGGACCTTCGGGCTATTGATGCGGAAGTTGCAGCGCGAGGTGGTGAAGGCGCAGGCCGCGGCGGAGAAGAAGAGCGGCCGCGGGGAGTGAGGGCGGCGCGCGCTGTTCAGCATGTAGGGCGGGGTCGCCGAACCCCGCCTATGTTCGGGTGCGTTAGCCGCATCGCTGCAAGGCGGGGTTCGGCGACCCCGCCCTACATCAAATCATTTCACGCGGCGCTTGGCCGGCGGAGGGGGCGGACGAGGTAGTAGCCGAGGATGGCGAAGAGTCCGCAGACGAGGACGAACCAGTCGCCGCGCTGCGTGTAGACGCTGGCACGGCCGCGCCAGCGCTCGTCGCGGGTGATTTCGACCGTGCGGTGGCCGCGGAAATAGACGGTGCCGTCGGTGCCGAGCGCGGTGTCGCGGATGTGACCGTATTCGTCGATCCAGCCGGACCAGCCGCCGTTGCCGACGCGCAGGAGCGGGCGCCGGTTCTCGACGGCGCGAAGGACGGAATGCGCGGCGTGCTGGTAGGCCGCGCCGCCTTCGCCGAACCACGCGTTGTTGGTCAGGACGGCGAGCACCTCGGCGCCCTGCCGCACGCTGGCGCGGGCGAGGCCGGGGAAGATGTCCTCATAGCAGATCAACGCACCGACGCTGACGCTGCGTCCGCCGGCGGTGAGCGCGAGCGGCTGTTCGTCGAGTCCGGGCTCGAAGTCGCCGCCGATGGGGACGAATTTTTCGATCCAGCCGATGATGGGGCGCAGCGGCACGTATTCGCCGAAGGGCACGAGCTTGCGCTTGGCGTAGCCCGGTTCCTGCAGGCCGCCGCGCGGGTCGACGGTGAAGGCGCCGTTGAACCAGAGTTCCTCGCCGTCGATCGGCGAGAGTCGCGTGAAGACGGCGCCGAGGAGGAGCGGCGTGCCGGTGCGGTGCGAGAGGGATTCGAGCCAGAGGCGGACGTTGGGGTCGCGGTAAAGCGCCCACGGCACGACGGCTTCGGGCCAGACGACGACGTCGGGGTGGTCCAGCGCGGCGTGTTGCGTGACCTCCTCGATCGTGCCGAGCACGGCGCGCGCCTGCGCGGGGTCCCATTTCTCGCCCTGCGGGATGTAGGGTTGCACGAGGGCGACGCGCGCGACCTTGGTGCGCTGCTGGCCGAGCATCTCGCCGACGAGCGGAAAGGTGCAGAGCACGAGCGCGAGCAGCGCGACCATGAACTCCGGGCTCCGGCGGCTGACGCCCGGCTCGAAGAGCAGTCGGTGGACGAAGGCGGCGAGGCCGAGATTGAGGAACGCGAGGAGGAAGGACACGGTCCACGCGCCGCCGTAGGCCGCGATTTGGAGGACGATGGGGCGCTGCCACTGCGAGGCGGCGAGCGGGAGCCAGGGGAAGCCGCCGAAGATCCAGCCGCGCACCCATTCGCCGACAACCCAGAGCGCGGCGAGCGCGATGAAGCCGATGATGCGCGTGAGGACCGGTTGCCCGCGCAGGCGCGGCAGGGCCCACCACGCGGCGAGGAACCACGCGCCGTTGAGCAGGCCGACGAGGACGCCGATGCCGAGCATCCCGAGCCACGTGACGTTGTGCAGCCACGCCAGCAGGCCGACCCAGGCGACGACCTGCGCGCCGAGGACGGACACGGCGAAGAGCTTGAACGCCGGCGCGCGGTAGGCCCAGAGCACGGCCGGCATGAGCGCGAAGAAGGCGGCCTCGCCGACGTTGGCCGGCGGAAAGGCGATGAAGGTCAGCAGCGCCGTGAGCGCGAACACGCCGCCGCCCCACGCGAGCGCGGGGTTCTTCTCCGCCCACGACGGCTCCGTGGGAAACGGCTCGTAGGGCGGGAGCGGATCGGAGGCGGTGGGCATTGCGGAGTAGGGCCGGCCGGAGACCGGCCTGGAATCAGGAGCGAAAACCGGGAGAGGCCGCGAACATGGCGGGGGCCGGCCGGAGACCGGCCCTACTTACGCGCCGTGGCAGTTCTTGAATTTCTTGCCGGAGCCGCAGGGGCACGGGTCGTTGCGGCCGACCTTCGGGGTCTCGCGGCGGATGGTGACGGCGGGAAGCTTCACTTCCTCCTCGGCCGGGGTGGAACGCGACTCGGCGGGACCGCTGGTCGTCACGGTGGTCTGCGTGGCGGCGGCAAGCGCGGTGGGCGCGGCGGCCGGGCCCTGCAGCTTCGCGGAGCGCGCGAGGATGGCGAAGAGGTTCTCGAAGGCCTCGCGGTTCGTGGCGGAGCGGAAGAGCGACGTGCAGATCTGCAGGCGCACGTTGTTCATCAGCTCCTCGAAGAAGCGGTAGGCCTCGCCCTTGTATTCGGAGAGCGGGTCCTTCTGGCCGTAGCTGCGCAGGCCGATCGAGCGGCGGAGTTCCTCCATCTCGGTGAGGTGCTCCTGCCAGTGGTGGTCGATGGCGTTGATGACGATGTAGCGCTCGAGGCCGCCGAGCGACTGCGTGTCCTCGACGGATTCCTTCAACGCGTAGGCGTCGCGGATGCGGGCGACGACCTGCTTGAGCATGGCCTCGGTGTCGCGCTGGCCCTCGAACTCGGCGACCTTGGCGCTGATGGGGAAATGGGAATTGAGCCAGCCGACGAGGCTCTCGAGGCCGGACGAGGTCGGGCCGGCCTTCTCGCCGAAGCCCGCGGTCTCGAGGCGGACGGCGACCTCTTCCTCGATCATCTCGAAGATGATGTCCTTGGCGCGCTCGGCGTGGAGGGCGCCGTTGCGGATGCCGTAGATGACCTCGCGCTGCTTGTTGAGCACGTCGTCGTATTGGAGGAGGCGCTTGCGGATGGAGAAGTTCTGCTGCTCGACCTTCTTCTGCGCGGACTCGATGGAGCGGTTGAGCCACGGGTGCTCAAGCTCCTCGCCCTCCTGCATGGAGCCTTCCATGATCTTCGAGGCGAGGTTGCCCTGGAGGAAAAGGCGCATGAGGTCGTCCTCGAGCGAGAGGAAGAACTTCGTCATGCCGGGGTCGCCCTGGCGCGAGCAGCGGCCGCGGAGCTGGCGGTCGATGCGGCGGGATTCGTGGCGCTCGGTGCCGACGACGAGGAGGCCGCCGAGTTCGCGGACGCCTTCGCCGAGTTTGATGTCGGTGCCGCGGCCGGCCATGTTGGTGGCGATGGTGACGGCGCCGCGGTGGCCGGCGCGGGAGACGATCTCGGCCTCCTGCTGGTGGAACTTGGCGTTGAGGACGGTGTGGATGACACCGGCGCGCTTGAGCATGCGCGAGAGGACCTCGGACTGCTCGACGGTGACGGTGCCGACGAGGACGGGCTGGCCGCGCTGCTGGGCTTCCTGGATCGTCTTCACCACCGCGTTGTATTTGTCGCGGCGGGTCTTGAAGATGGAGTCGTTCTTGTCGACGCGGATGCAGGGCTTGTTCGTGGGGATCTGCGTGACGGCGAGCTTGTAGATCTCGTTGAACTCGGTGGCCTCGGTCTCGGCGGTGCCGGTCATGCCCGCGAGCTTCTCATACATGCGGAAGTAATTCTGGATCGTGACCGTGGCGTAGGTGCGGGTCTCGCGCTCGATGGTGACACCTTCCTTGGCCTCGACGGCTTGGTGGAGTCCGTCGGACCAGCGGCGGCCGGGCATGACGCGGCCGGTGTTCTCGTCGACGATGACGACCTTGCCGTCCTGGATGACGTATTCGACGTCGCGCTCGTAGAGCGAGTAGGCGCGGAGGAGCTGGGAGATGGCGTGGATGTCTTCGGAGACGACTTCGTAGCGCTGCTGGAGCTCGCGCTTGGCGTGCTCCTTCTCCTCGGGCGTGCGGGCGGCCTCCTTGTCGATCTCGGAGAAATGGGTGGCGAGGTCGGGGAGGACGAAGGCGTCGGGGTCGTCGGGGCGGAGGCGCTTGCGGCCGATGTCAGTGAGGTCGGCCTGGTGGTTCTTCTCGTCGATGACGTAGAACAGCTCCTCCTTCAACCGGTAGAGTTCCTTCTTGTTGAAGTCGGAGTGCATCTCGACGTCGGTCTTGTCGAGGAGCTTGCGCCACTCCGGGTTCTCCATGAGGCGGAGAAGCTGCTTGTTCTTCGGCATGCCGAGCTTCACCTGCAGCATCTTGAGGGCGGCTGACTGGCGGTCGTCGGCGGTGGCGTCCTTTTTCTCGAGGAGCTCGGTGGCTTCCTTGACGAACTTGTTGACGAGGCGGAGCTGGGCGTCGACGAGGCTGGCGACGGGCGGCCGGAGGCGGGTGAAGGGTTGCTCGCGCTCGATCGGGGCGGGGCCGGAAATGATCAGCGGCGTGCGCGCCTCGTCGATGAGGATCGAGTCGATCTCGTCCACGATGCAATACCAGTAATCGCGCTGGACCTGGTCCTCCTTGCGCGTGGCCATGCCGTTGTCGCGGAGGTAGTCGAAGCCGAACTCGGAGGCGGTGCCGTAGGTGATGTCGCGCGTATACATCTCGCGCCGGAGGTCGGAGGGCATCTGTTGCTGGATGCAGCCGACGGTGAGGCCGAGGAACTGGTAGAGGTGGCCCATCCACTCGGAGTCGCGGCGGGCGAGGTAGTCGTTGACCGTGACGAGCTGGGCGTTCTTGCCGACGAGGGAATTGAGGTAGAGCGGGAGCGTGGCGACGAGGGTCTTGCCTTCGCCGGTGGCCATCTCGGCGATGCGGCCCTGATGGAGCGCCATGCCGCCGATGAGCTGGACGTCGAAGTGGACCATGTCCCAGGTCAGTTCGTGTTCGCAGACGATGATCTTGCGGCCGCAGAGGCGGCGGGCGCCGTTCTTCACGGCGGCGAAGGCCTCGGGGAGGATCTGGTCGAGGGTCTCGCCCTGCTTGAGGCGGGCGCGGAACTCGTCGGTCTTGGCGCGGAGCTGGTCGTCGGTGAGCTTCTGGTAGGATTGCTCGATCTCGTTGATGCGGGCGACGACGGGGCGGCACTTGTCGACGAACTTGCGATGGTGACGGCCGGCGAGTTTCTTGAAGAGGAAGTCGAACATGAAAGGCGAAAACGATTAGCGCCGGTCGACGGCTAGGCAACTGGCAAATGGGTCCCGCCGGCGCGGGAAAACCGGGCGGGGCGGCAGGCGGAGCGGAGGCGGGCGGGCGTTGGCGCTGCGGGACTTACGCGAGCGGGGCGCGGGCGCGGGGGCGGGTAGAATGCAGCGCGACGGACGGGCACGGGAGGAAGACCCGCGCGCGCGGCGGAAGTTGCGCGGGGGCGGGCGCGGGCGCGGATTGAGCGGCGGGGGCGCACGTAGCTGCCGTCGTAAGACGGCAGGAAAGGTCCGACCCCGGGATGGCGCGCAGCTCGGGCAAAAAAACAGCCGTCTGACGACGGCTGCTACGATACGGCGGCGGGGCTATTGCCGCGAGCGGGCGCGGCGCGGCGGCGGGGCGCTCAGACCTTCGTCTTGAAATACGCGATGGTCTTCGCGAGGCCTTCGGCGAGCGGGACCTTGGGTTCCCACTGGAGGTGCTTCTTCGCGAGCGTGATGTCGGGGCGGCGCTGCTTCGGGTCGTCGGCGGGGAGCGGCTTGTGGACGATCTTCGACTTGCTGCCGGTGAGGCGGAGGACTTCCTGCGCGAGTTCGAGCATCGTGAACTCGCCGGGGTTGCCGATGTTGATCGGGCCGACGGTCTCGGTCTGGTTCATCAGGCGGACGAAACCCTCGATGAGGTCGTCGACGTAGCAGAACGAGCGCGTCTGCAGGCCGTCGCCGTAGACGGTGAGGTCCTCGCCCTTGAGCGCCTGCACGATGAAATTCGAGACGACGCGGCCGTCGTTCGGGTGCATGCGCGGGCCGTAGGTGTTGAAGATGCGCACGACGCGGATATCGACCTTGTTCTCGCGGTGGTAGTCGAAGAACAGCGTCTCGGCGCAGCGCTTGCCCTCGTCGTAGCAGGAGCGGCGGCCGATGGGGTTGACGTTGCCCCAGTAGCTCTCGGGCTGCGGATGCACGGCGGGGTCGCCGTAGACCTCGGAGGTGCTGGCCTGGAAGACGCGGGCCTTCACGCGCTTGGCGAGGCCGAGGCAGTTGATCGCGCCCATGACGGACGTCTTCGTGGTCTTGATCGGGTTGAACTGGTAGTGCGGCGGCGACGCGGGGCAGGCGAGGTTGTAGATCTGATCGACCTCGAACTTGAAGGGATCGATGACGTCGTGGCGGACGAACTCGAAGGCCGGGTTGTCGCGCAGGTGGGCGATGTTGGCCTTCGAGCCGGTGAAGAGGTTGTCGAGGCAGATGACCTCGTGGCCTTGGGCCAGCAGTTTGTCGCAGAGATGGGAGCCGAGGAAGCCGGCGCCGCCGGTGACGAGAATGCGCATGGGAGGATTCGGAGCGGGGAATGAAAAGGTTGCCGGAGCTAAGGCAAGACCGGCCCGGGGTTCAACCCGCATTCGCTTACCGTCCCGTTCTAAGCCTGCAACCACCCGGCGATGCGGTCCATCGCTTCGAGCGTGTCGGGGCAATGGCGGCGCAGGAACGCGGCATCGATCGCCGTTCCGCCCTCGGCGGCGGCGAGCGCGGCGGCGCCGTCGAAGTTCACGTAGGACAACCGCAGCGTCAGCTCGCGCGACGGCCGGCCGAAGGCCGAGCCGGGCAACACGGCGACGCCGAGTTCGTCGAGGAGCTTCTCCGCGAGCTGGGCGCTCGTCGTCACACCGCGCGCGGCGAGGCGTTCGCGATGCGGCTCGAAATCGGGGAAGAGATAGAACGCCCCGTCCGGCTCGGGCATAAGCAGGCCGGCCGCTGTGAGCGTCGCGTGACACTGCCGGCCGAGCGCGCCGAGGATGCGCTGGCAATGCGCGAGGTAGCCCTCGATCTCCGGCCCGCCTTGGAACGCGCGGATGGCGGCGTGCTGGATCGGCGTGCTGACGGACGTGAATGTCTCGGTCGCGATGACCGCCATCGCCGCGCAGAGCCATTCGAGCTCCTCGGGAAACGAGAAGACGCCAAGCCGCCAGCCGCCGGCACCGCACCACTTGCTCAGGCCGGTCGAGACGATCGTGCCCTCCGGATAATGGTGCGCGATGCTCGCCGTGCGTCCGGCATGGTCGAGGTCGGCGTAGATCTCGTCGGAGATGACCAGCACCTGGTGCCGGCGCGCCACGGCGGCGAGGGCGGCGAGTTCCTCCTCGGTGTAGGACACGCCGGTCGGATTACCGGGATAATTCAGGATGAGCAGACGCGGCAGGCCCGGCGACGCGGTGCAGTGCGCGTCAACCGTGTCGGGTGACAACTTCCACCGTTGCTCGCGCTCCGTCGGGAGCCACGTCACGCGCCGGCCGATGATGCGGGCCTGGGGCGCGTAGGAAACCCACGACGGACTCGGCACGAGAAGTTCGCCGGCGTAGGCGAGCTGCGTGAGGAAGATCAGCTCCTTCGAGCCCGGCCCGACCAACACCTGCCGCCGCTGGCGCTCGATGCCATGGCGGCGGTGGAGGAACTCCGTCACCGTCTCGCGCAACGACCGCAACCCGCGCACGTGCACGTAATCCTTCTCCGGCGCGGCTGCGCGCAGCGCCTCGACCACCACCGGCGGCACGGGGAACGGCGACTGGCCGAGGCCGAGCTTGAAGATGCGCCGGCCCTGCGCGATCAGCTCCTGGCTCCGCTCGTTGATGGCGAGCGTGGCCGAGAGCCCGAGACCGAGCAGGTTGGGATTGAGGTGCGGGGACGAGAGCGGCGAGGGGCGCATCGGATCATTCCCATTCGACGTGACCGAAGATCGTCACCGGCTGCCGCGGCGCGAGGCGGTGGCCGTAAGCGGGCTCGCGGTGCGATTTCTTCATCTGCCGCAGCGTCTCCTCGAAGAAGAACTCCTTCGCACCGAAGGCCGGCTTGAGCTGGTCGAGCCAGGTCGCCTCGGCGTCGTAGCGCGCGAAGAACGGCCGGCGCACCCAATCGGGCTCGCGGCCCTGCACGAAGCGCAGGCTGAACACCTTCTCGCCCGCGATCTCGGTGATGCCGTCGACGATCACCTTGCCCGGCGTCGCCGACATCGACGGGCCGCGCACGGTGCGTTCGAGACCGGAGACGCGACGGTAGGCCTTCTGGAAGATCTCGTAACACCGCGCGAGCGGCACCTCGAAGTAGCCCTTCGGGCCCGTGTCGCGTTCGACGAACATGTAGTAAGGCACGGCGCCGAGCCGCACCTCCGTGCGCCAGAGTTCGGCCCAGACGTCGGCGTCGTCGTTGACGTGCCGGATGAGCGGCGCCTGGCAGCGCACGATCGCGCCCGTCTCGCGGATGCGGCGCAAGGCCGCCTGCGCAACCGGCGTGGAGAGTTCCACGGGATGCGAGTAGTGCGACATGATCGCGAGGTGGCGGCCGGCCTTGGCCACCTGCTCGAAGAGGCGCAGCAGATCGTCCGCATCCGAGTCGGTCACGAACCGGTGCGGCCAATACGCCGTCGCCTTCGTGCCGATGCGGATGGTGGTGATGTGGTCGAGCGCGGGGTCGAGCAGCGGCTCGATGAAGCGCCGCAGCACGGGCGTGCGCATGATCATCGGGTCGCCGCCGGTGAAGAGCACGTTGCTGACCTCCGGATGCTCGCGGAGGTAGCCGGTGAGCGTCTCGACCTGGCGCGAGGCGAACTTCAGGTCGTCGATGCCGACGAACTGCGGCCAGCGGAAACAGTAGCTGCAATACGCATGGCAGGTCTGGCCCGGCGCGGGGAAGAACAGCACGGTGTCGCGGTATTTGTGCTGCATGCCCGGCAGCGGCTGACCGTCGAGGTGCGGGACGTTGAGCTCCATCTGGCCCGCGGGATGCGGGTTGAGCGAGTGCTGGATCTCGCGCGCGAGGAGAGCGACCTTCTCCGGCGCGGCGCCCTTGGCGAGGAGCCGGCGCAGGCGCTGGAGCGCGTCGGGCTCGAGCATGCCGGGCTGCGGGAACGTGAGCTGGAAGATCGGATCGTCCGGGACGTTCGCCCAGTCGATCAGCTCGTCGATGACGTAGTTGTTGACGCGGAACGGCAGCACCTGCGCAACCGCCTCCATGCTGAGGCGCACATCGGGGCCGAGGCGGGCCAGCGGCTCGATGGTGGCGAGGTCGTTGCGGTTGAAGACGCGATAGCGCAGCGGTTTGATCTTGGCCGAGGCGACCATAAGACAGTCCTTTCTGTTGGGCGCACCGCAGGGGAACGGTGGCGCAGTGGGGAGTTGTCCGGCCACACACTGAAACAGCCCGCGACCGGGAGGAATGAGAGCCGCTTTCGCGGAGGCGGCAGCACGATTGTTCGCACGATCTTCCGCATGGCAAGCCCCCGGGCCGAAAATTTTCGGACCGAAAACGCGCGTGTCACGAGCGTCGCGACGACCTGCGGGAAATCCGCGGGCGCGAAAATTTCCTCAGCGCGCGGCCGCTTCGCCCGCCTCGTAACGCGCGATCCAAGCGCGGCTCCAGACGGCGAAGTCGCCAGCCTCGAGATGCGCGCGCGCCTGCGCCAAGAGGTCGAGGTAGAAATGGATGTTGTGCAGCGAGAGCAGCGTGCTCGCGAGGATCTCGTTGGCCATGACGAGATGCCGCAGATACGCGCGCGAGAAATGCCGGCACGTGTAGTTGTCGAGCCCCTCGACGAGCGGCGCGGCGTCGGCGCGGTAGCGTTCGTTGCGGAGGTTGATGATGCCGTCGGGCGTGAAGGCCGCGCCGTTGCGGCCGACGCGCGTCGGGTGCACGCAGTCGAACATGTCTACGCCGAGCGCAATCATCTTCAGGATCTGCGGCGGCGTGCCGAGGCCCATCGTGTAGCGGGGCTTGTCGGCGGGGAGGAACGGCGTCGTGGCGCCGACCTGCTTCAGCATCTCCGGCTCGGGCTCGCCGACGCTCACACCGCCGACGGCGTAGCCGGGAAAATCCAGCGCGGCGAGCGACTCCGCGGCCTCGCGGCGGAGGTCGTCGAAGGTCGAGCCCTGCGCGATGGCGAAGACGTGATGGCCGCGGCCGAGGAAGCCGTTGTCGGTGGCGATCTGCTTGCACTCGCCGGCCCAGCGGTAACTGCGCGCGACGGCGCGGGCGCATTCCTCGCGCGTGCAGGGCCAGGGCGGGCACTCGTCGATCACCATCGCAATGTCGGAACCGAGGTTCGCCTGGATCGTCATCACCTCGCGCGGGCCGAGGAAGAGTTTCGCGCCGTCGATGTGCGACTGGAACGCGATGCCGTCCTCGCGGATGTCGCGCAGCTTCGCGAGCGAGAAGACCTGGAAGCCGCCGCTGTCGGTGAGGATCGGGCCGTCCCAGCCCATGAACCGGTGCAACCCGCCGAGCTCGCGCACGAGCTCGGAGCCGGGGCGGAGGTTGAGGTGGTAGGTGTTGCCGAGGATGATCTGCGCGCCGGCCTCCTTCACCTGCGCGGGCGTCAGCGCCTTGACCGTGCCCTGCGTGCCGACGGGCATGAAGATCGGCGTCTCGATCGTGCCGTGCAGCGTGTGCAGGCGCCCGCGGCGCGCGGCCGTGGCGGGGTCGGTCTTCAGGAGCTGGAAATGGTCGGGCATGGTGGCGTCAGGGGAGGTTTTGGCGGCCGGCGGGGCGGCGGACGATGACAAAGTGAGCCGGCCCGGGCGCTTGACCCGGCGGGCGGTTCCCGGGTGAGATGCGCGCGGTGCTGCTCGTCATCGACAACTACGATTCGTTCACCTTCAACCTGGTCCAGTATTTCGGCCAGCTCGGGGTGACGATGCGGATCTTCCGCAACGACCAGATCACCCCCGCCGAGGCCGCGGCGCTCAACCCCGACCGCATCCTCCTCTCGCCCGGCCCCTGCACGCCCAACGAGGCGGGCGTCACGCTGGAGATGTTCCGCACCTTCGCGGGCAAGAAGCCGATCTTCGGCGTGTGCCTCGGGCATCAGGCGATGGGGCAGTATTTCGGCGGCAAGGTCATCCGCGCCGGGCGGCTCATGCACGGCAAGCGCTCGCCCGTCCTCCACCGCGGCACCGACCTGTTCGCCGGGCTCCCCTCCCCTTTCCAGGCCGCGCGCTATCACTCGCTGCTCGTCGAACGCGAGAGCCTCCCCGCCTGCCTCGAGATCACGGCCGAGACCGCCGAGGGCGAGATCATGGGCCTGCGCCACCGCGAGTTGCCGGTCTACGGCGTGCAATTCCACCCCGAGTCCATCGCCACCGAGCACGGGATGCGGATCCTGCAGAACTTCCTGGCGCTGAACTGAGACCCACGGAACCCGCGGAACACACCGAAGGCGGTGCCTCGTATTTTTTCCGTGTCTTCCGTGTCTTCCGTGGGCAAACACTCCGTATCTCATGCGCTGCCCGAAGTGCACCTCCATTGAAGACAAGGTGATCGACTCCCGCATCGCCCGCGACGGCAACACGATCCGCCGCCGCCGCGAGTGCCTGGAGTGCGGCCACCGCTTCACGACCAACGAGTCGCTCGTCCGCGACAACCTCATCGTCGTGAAGCGCGACGGGCGCACCGAGCCGTTCATGCGCGACAAGCTCGTCGGCGCCGTCCGTGCCGCCTGCCACAAGCGCCCGATCGACGGCGAACAGATCTACATGCTTGTCGAGGACGTGATCGACGCCCTCGAGGCGCAATTCGAAAGCCAGGTGCCCACGCAGGCGATCGGCGAACTCGTCATGCAGCGCCTGCGCAAGCTCGACCAGGTCGCCTACGTCCGCTTCGCCAGCGTCTACAAGGAATTCCGCGACGTCGGCGAATTCGTCGACGAGATCACGAGCCTTGCGCCGTTCCCGCCGGGCGCTACACCGAAGCCGAAGAAATGACGCGCTCCGCCCACCTGCGCCGGCTGCACTTCCTCAACGCGCTCTTCGCGCCGCTGACGGGACACGACCTCTACCTCGCCGAGCAGCTCGACGCCGCCATCCGCGCCGGCCTCGCGGAGAACGATCCCGCCCTGCCGGACGCGACCGCGCTCGAGCCCGACCACGCCGGCTTCGTCGCGGCCGCCGCGCAACTTTTCGGCCGCATGTGCGAGCAACGCACCTCGCACGGGTTTTTCCACTGGGACGCCGCGCAGGCCGACGCCGGCGCCTCGCCGCTCTTCGCCCGCGCCGGCCTGATGCAGGGCCTGAAGGCGCTCGCCAGCTGCCAGGAAGCCACGGTGCTCGTCACCAATCTCCGCGCCGCGCACTGCGCGGGCAACCGCCGCTGGTCGCCGAAGCGCCAGCGCGAATACCACGAGACGCTTTCCCTGCTCCGCGAGCTCACCGCCGCCCGCACCCGCCGCGGTGCGAACGTGAACCTGCTGTTTCTTTAGCCCACGGAATACACGGAAACCGTTCGCTCGCTTCTTCGGTGTGTTCCGTGTGTTCCGTGGGCCTAAACTGATTCGCCCATGAAAACGCTCTTCGAAAGAATCATCGCGCGCGAGATCCCGGCTAAGATCGCGCACGAGGACGAGCACTGCATCGCCATCCATGACATCAACCCGCAGGCGCCGGTGCACGTGCTCGTGATCCCGAAGCGGGTCATCGCCCGGGTCGGCGCCGCGAAAGCGGAGGATCAGGCCGTGCTCGGCCACCTGCTGCTCGCCGCCGGCGAGGTCGCGCGGAAGCTCGGGCTCGAACCGAACGGTTTCCGCCTCGTGATCAACCACGGCCGCGACGGCGGCGAGACCGTGCCGCACCTGCACGTCCATCTCCTCGGCGGCCGCCCCCTCGGCTGGCCGCCGGGTTGAGGGAATTGCGGGGGGGGGCGGGAGGCGCGGAGCCTTGATGTAGGTGGCGTGCTTGCACGCCACGTTGCGCGCAAGCGCGCAACCTACCTGGCCGCGAATTCGATCGGGAATCACGCGCGCAAAAAAGGCGCGCCGTTTCGGGCGCGCCTGGAATCGAAAATCGAGAATCAGAAATCCAAAATCACTGCAGGTATTTCGCCAGCCAGGCGTGGACCTCGCTGTAGAAATAGCGGCTGTTCTCGCCCTTCAGCACCCAGTGGTTCTCGTCGGGGAAGACGATGAACTTGCTCGGCACCTGCAGGCGCTGCTGGATTGCCCAGTTCTGGAGCGACTGATTGAGCGGCACGCGGAAATCGTTTTCGCCGATCGTGATCAGGATGGGCGTCTTGAAGCCCGTGCCCTTCGCGTGGTTGCCGGCTTGGTAGAACGGGCTCTGCTCCATCCACACCGGGCTGCCGGCCCAGGGCGGGCCGCCCATCTGCGTCTCACGGCCGAACATCGTGTCGCTCGTCGACCACTGCGACGCGAGGTCCATCAGGCCGGCGTGCGAGATGATGGCCTTGTAGCGCGTCGTCGTCGCCTGCAGCCAGTTCGCGAGGTGACCGCCGTAGCTGGCGCCGCCCGCGGCGAGGCGCGTGCCGTCGGCGAACGGATAGCGCTTCACGACCTCGTCGACGGCCTCGTTGATTTCGTCCGCGGGCGTCTTGAGCGGGTCGAGCTTGATGCGGCGCGAGAACTCCTCGCCGAAGCCCGTGGAGCCCGTGTAATTTGTCAGGACGATGAGGTAGCCCGGCTGGGCGAGCAGGTGGTAGTTCCAGCGAATGACGAAGGTGTCGCGCCACATGTTGGCGAAACCGCCGTGGATGACGGTGAAGACCGGATACTTCTTCGTCGGGTCGAAGCCGGCGGGCTTGATCAGCAGGTTGTGGATGTCCCGGCCCTTCGCGCTCTTGAACCAGAAGTGCTCGGCGGCGGGCAGGTCGAGCTTGGCGAAGCGCTCGGCGTTGAAGCTCGTGAGCACCTTCGGGCCGCCGTCGAAGCGGTAGACCTCGGGCGGCATCGAGACGGAATCCCAGGTGCCGACGAGCACGCTGCCGCCGGCCTCAAGGCTGCCGATGCAGCCGGTCGGAAGCGAAGGCTCCTCGCGCACGTCGCCACCGGCATAGCTGACGGAGTAGAGTTTCTCCAGGCCGGCGTGCTCGTAGGTGAAGTAGATGCGGTCGCTGCCGGCGGGCAACGCGTAGGTCGACACGGAGCGGTCGAGCCCGGCGGTCAGCACCTGGCGTCCGCCGCGCGCGGCCCAGTCGAAGCTGACGAGGTTGGCGTTGTTGTAGACCTCGTCGTTATTGGCCGTGAAGCGCGCGAAGAGCCGCTTGCCGTCCGCGGAGAACTGCGGCTGCGAGTAACCACCGAGATCGTTCGTGAGCTGCTTCGGTTCGCCGCCGGCGAGGGCGACTTCGAAGAGGTGGTTGTGAGTGTCGGCGAAGGCGGTCTCGTTGCGGTTGAGCGAGGCGATGAAGACGACGCTCTGGCCGTCGGGCGCCCACACGGCGCTCAGCTCGCCACCCGTCCCGAAACCGGGCTGGTCGTAGAGCTTCGTGCCGGCGAGGAGATTGCGGGGCTTGGCGCCGGCGACGGCGTCCTGCACCCACAGCGTCGGGGTCTGGTCATCGAGCCAGCGATCCCAGAAGCGCACGGGGAAACTTTCGTAGCTGCGCGCGGAATATTTGCGGTCCTTGCGCTCCTTCGCGGCCTTCTTGATCGCCTCCTCGTCGTGCGCGCCGGGATAGACGTTGCTCACGAAGAGCAGCTGCTTGCCGTCGGGGCTCCATTTCGGGGAGCGGGCGCCGAGCTGCAGGCTCGTGACGCGCTCGGCCTCGCCGCCGTCGCGCAGGTTGAGGACGTAGACTTGGGAGGCCTCGTCGCCCTCGCGCCGCGCCGTGAAGGCGACGCGGCTGCCGTCAGGCGACCAAGCCGCGCTGCCTTCGCCGCCCTTGGTGAAGGTGATGCGGCGCGGCGCGGAGTCGTCGGTCAACGACTTCAGCCAGAAGTCCGCGTTGTTGTCCTTGGCGTCGTAAGCGACGTCCGAGACGGTGAAGACGACCCACTTGCCGTCCGGGCTGGGAACGGGGGCGCTGACGCGGCGATGCAGCCAGACGTCCTCGTGGGTGATCGGTTTCAGCGCCGGTTCGGCCGCAAACAGGGGCAGGGCCGCCAACGCCCAGGCGAGGGCAACGAGCAACTTGTTCATCCCCTCATGCCAGAGGGAAGAGCGCCGGAAATCCACCCCAAAGCGAGGAACCGTTGAATACGCCGGCCGGAACCGGCGTCCCAGCCGACAGCCGCGGAACAAACCCGTTTCGCGGCCCGTCCCATTCCCATCGCTCTCGCGCATGAAAAACCATCGTCCTTCCACCCTCCGTGTCGCCGCCGGGCTGCTGCTCGGCGCCACCGTCGTCCTCGCCGGTTGTAACACGACCGACTCCTCCCACACCGAACGCCGGGCCGCCGCCGGCGCGGTCACGGGCGCCATCCTCGGCGGCATCATCGGCCACCAATCCGGTGACCGTGACAAGGGCATGCTCGCCGGCGCCGCGCTCGGCGCCATCCTCGGCGGCGTCTCCGGCGCCGAGGAGGATCGCCGCGTCGCCGAGATCCGTTCGGAGCGCCGTCTCGCCGAGGAAACCTATGCCCGCGAACAGGCCGAGCTGGAGGCCCGCCGCCAGCGCCTGCTGGCGCAGGGCCGCAGCCTCGACGATCCGACGCTCAAGGCCGCCCGCGAGCGCGCCGAGGCCGCCGAAGCCGAACTGGTCCGCCTGCGCCAGGAGGAACAGGACGCGATGCGCCGCGCGCAGCAGATGGCGGAATACCGCGCCCGCGAGGAAGCCGCCCGCGCCGAAATTAAGCGCATGCGCGGCGGCGGCTGAAGCCGTCGGTCGGATCTCACAAATTCACTGACCGCAGCCAGGTAGGGCGAGGCGTCCCCACCGAGCCGCGGCTCACCCGGAGGGTTCGCCCTACCGAATAAATCAACGAGCGAGATTCAAGAACCCGCCGACCCGCGCGCCTCGAAGCGACCGTCCGCGCGCTTCACGACGAGGCGCTTTAATTCGAGCATCATCAGCGTGGCCGATACCTCGGCCGCGCTGCGCTGCGTCAACGCGCCGAGCTCATCCGGACTCAGCATCGCCCCACCCCGCAAGGCGGCGAGCGTCTGCCGCTCCGCGTCGTCGAGCGGGACGCCCGGTTCGCCCGCTTCCGCACCCTCGGCCCCAGACGCGCCGGCCTTGGCCGGAATCGGCGCGGGACGCAGGCCGTCGAGGTAGTTCAATTCGCCCAGCAGGTCATCGAGGCTGGTGAACAGCGTCGCGCCATCGCGGATCAATTGGTGGCAGCCGGCGCTGCTCGCCTGGTCGATGCGGCCGGGCACGGCGAAGAGCAGCCGGCCCTGTTCGCCGGCGAAGCGCGCGGTGATCATCGCGCCGCCATCGACGTCGCTTTCCACGACGACGATCGCCTCGCTCATGCCGGAGACGATGCGGTTGCGCATGGCGAAGGACTGGCGGTCGGCTTTCCGGCCGAAGGGGAACTCCGAAAACACCGCGCCCGTCTCCGCAATGCGCCGGTAGAGGCCGAGGTTTTCCGACGGGTAGATGATGTCGATGCCCGTGCCGAGCACGGCGACGGTCTTGCCGCCGGCCGATAGCGCGCCCTCGTGCGCCGCGGTGTCGATGCCGCGCGCGAGTCCGCTCACGACGCAGAAGCCGAGCCGCGCGAGGTCGGCGCCGAGCTTCTTCGCCACGGATTGCCCGTAGAGCGTCGTGCGCCGGCTGCCGACGATGGCGATGCACGGCGCGGTGCACTCGTAGGCGCCCAGCCGGTAGAGGCCGATGGGCGGATCGTGGATTTCCTTCAGCAGGCGCGGATAGCCGGCATCGCGCGCCGTGATGAAGGTCGCACCGGATTGCGCAAGCCGCTCCTCCTCGCGCGCGAGGTTGAAGTGCTGTTCCCAGCCGACGATGGCCGCGCTGCTTTCCGGGCCGATGCCGCGGACTTTCTCGAGGTCGCGCCGCGACGCGCGGAGGATGGCGACGGGATCGCCGCCGAATTCGGCGAGCAGGCGATTGAGGCCGATGGGGCCGATGTTGGGCAGGTCGTTCAGGATCATGAACGCCTGGCGCTCGGAGATTTCAGGTAGGGGCATGGTCCGCGCAGTGGAGGGCTGGCTGGAGAAACTCCAGCAGCTGCGTCGTCTGCACGGCAACCTGGCCCCGATCGCGAGCGAGCAAGTCCGCAGCGAGCCCATGCCACACCACGCCCCGCGCGGCGGCGAGCCACAAATCGTCCGGCGCCTGCGCCAGCAAACCGCCGATCAGGCCCGCGAGAAGATCGCCGCTGCCCCCGCGCGCGAGCACCGGTCCGCCGAAGAAGGAATAGCAGGAGCGCGACGGAGCGGTAGGGCCGGTCTGTGACCGGCCGGAGAGAACCTCGAGGCGGGTCGGATAACCTTTCAGCACGGCGATCGTCTCGGAGGCGGGCGAGGCTCCTGGGGCCGGTTGAAAACCGGCCCTACCGCCGAGCCGCTGCCATTCGCCGGCGTGCGGCGTGACGATCAGCGGCCGACCCGCCGCCGCGGCGACGATTTCCGGGCGCAGCGCGTCGGCGTCGAGCAGGAGCGGTTGTTGCGTATTACGCGCAATCTCCTGCGCGGCGGCCAAGGTGGCGGGCGCGGCACCGAGGCCGGGGCCGAGGACGAGCGCGGTGGCGCGGGCGGCTTTTTCGAGGATTTGCGGCACGGCGGCAGGCGTGAGGCCGCCGTCCTCGTCGGGGAAGCCGCTCCACATCGCCTCGGGGAAGCGCGCGGCGTATTCGGGCACGAGCGAGGCGGGCACGCAGGCGGTGAGCAGCCCGACGCCGGCGCGGAGCGCGGCCTGCACGGTCATGAGCACGGCACCGGGATAAGCGTGCGAGCCGCCGACGATGAGCAGGTGTCCGTAGGTGCGCTTGTCGCTTTGCGCGGGACGCAATTGCGCAAGCGGGCGAAGGATTTCCGTCCGCAGCACGGCGGCAGGAGAAGCGGGCGTTTCGCTTCGGAAAAATCCGAGATCGAGGTAGCGCACGCGGCCGACGAACGGCGCGTTGGCCGGTTCGAGAAGCGGGGTCTTCACGCTCCCGGTGGCGTAGGTGAAATCAGCGCGGAAGACCGTCTTGCCGTTGCCCGCGTCGCCGAGACCGCTCGGCAGATCGACGGCTGCCCGCACGCGCAGGCGCGGGTGCGTGTTCACCCAGGCGAGCAGTTCGGCGACGGGTTCGTCGAGCGGCGGGCGAAATTGGAAACCGAAGACGCCGTCGAGGCAGGCGTCGTAGCTGATGAACTCGTGTTTGAGCTGGGCGAGGTCGAGCACCCGCACGCGGCCGGGCAGCGCGTGCTGCAGGTTTTCCCAGGCGCGTCGGGCCAGCGGGCGCAGCGCCACGACGCCGAAGGGGAAGACGACATCGGCCCCGCCGCGGGCGTGCGAGGCGAGCAGGCGCGCGGCCGCGAGCAGGGCATCGCCGCCGTTGTGGCCCTTGCCGGCGAGCACGAGCAACCGCGGCTCCTCCCCCAGCCCGCCGATCTCGCGCGCGTCCTCGGACAACGCGGCCGCGATCGCCGCCCCGGCCTGTTGCATCGCGTCCCACTCGGCGGTCTCGGTCGCGAGCAGGCGCGTCTCGAGCTCCTTCGCCGCAGCGCAGGAGAGGATCGGGTGCAAGGTGCCGGCGGTCATCATGGTGGCTGCGATGAGGATCACCCTCCCGGGGTCAATTGGATGGCGCGCGGCTGGGCTGCCGGCGGTTGAGGCGGCGGCAGGGCGAACCTTTCGGGCGCACGCGGTGGCAGTTCGACCAGGGGCTCCTGATTTCGGTCGTAGTCGGGGTTATCGCGGTAAAAGGCCTCGCGCATCCATGCCGGCTCGGTGAACGCGAAAGGCAAGTTGGTGCGGGGCCCGTGGTCGATCACCGGACGCGTGAGCTTCGGAATGGTGCGAAAATAGAAATTACCGTTTGCCCGCCGGACCTGCACGAAAAGCAAAGGTCGATCCGGCCGTGCTTCCCGAGCGGCGAACTCGGTCCAGTCATCCTCCCAGACAGCGTAGCCGCCCCAGCGCCGGAAATTCTGCTCCAAGGCCACCAGGCTGATCGTCGCAGGCGGAGCAGGCTCGGATTTCAATTCGCTCGGCGGCGTCTCCCGGACTTTCGAGGGAGATTCGCCCGAGACCAGCCAGCTGAAGACCGCGCCGGCAGCGAAACCGAGCGTGATCCAGATTGGGGCCAAGTTTCGCGAGGGTGAGGCCATGGTGGGTTTGCCACGATTCGTCGACCCGGGATGAAGACGTGAAGGTCAGCCGTGTTTCACCAACGCCGCGACGGCCATGGCGTGGGTGTCGATGTGCGAGAGGCTGAGCCAGACGTGGGTGGCGCCGACTTGGTGGAGGAGCGCCGTGGCCTTTTCGTCGAGGCGCACGAGCGGCTCCTTGCGGCTGCCGTGATAGACGGAAATCGAGGTCCAATCGAGGTGCGGGCCGATGCCGGTGGTGAAGCATTTCGACACGGCCTCCTTCGCGGCCCAGCGCGCAGCGTAGTGCTTGTGCGGGTGGCCGAGGCTGCCGCAGTAGGCGCGTTCCTCGTCGGTGAACACGCGCTTGAGGAAGCGCTCGCCGTGCTTCTCGAGGACTTTGCGGATGCGCTCGGTCTCGATGATGTCGCAGCCGAGACCGATGAGGACGCCGCCGGGGGGGAGAGTGATCATGGAAGTAGCGAGTAGTGAGTAGCGGGTAGCGAGTAGAATGGCAGAAGGGGGAGAAACGCGATTCGCGTGATGCTCACTACTCGCTACCCGCTACTCGCTACTGCTTCAACCATTCATCCGGGCCTTCATCTCGCGGACGGCTTCCTCGATGCCGGTGAAGAGGGCGCGGGAGATGATGCTGTGGCCGATGTTGAGCTCGTGGAGGTGCGGGATGGTGCGGACTTCGGCGATGTTGACGTAGTTGATGCCGTGGCCGGCGTTGACGACGAGGCCGAGGGCGTGCGCCTGCGTGGCGCCGACGCAGAGGCGCTTGAACTCATCGGCGCGCGCGGGGCCGTGGTAGGCGTTGGCGTAGGCGCCGGTGTGGAGCTCGATCCACGGGGCGCGAAGCTTGGCGGACATCTCGATCTGGTGCTCGTCGGCGTCGATGAAGAGCGAGGTCTTGATGCCGGCGGCGTTCATGGCGTCGGTGACGCGCGCGACCTTGTCGCGGTGTTTCACGACGTCGAGGCCGCCCTCGGTGGTGACTTCCTCGCGGCTCTCGGGGACGAGGCAGACGGAGTGCGGCTGCAGGCGGAGCGCGAGGGCGGTCATCTCGGGCGTGCAGGCCATCTCGAGGTTGACGCGGGTCTGGGCGACCTCGCAGAGGCGCTCGACGTCGCGGTCCTGGATGTGGCGGCGGTCCTCGCGGAGGTGGATGGTGATGCCGTCGGCGCCGGCGCGCTCGCAGAGGAGCGCGAGGGCGACGGGGTCGGGCTCGATGTTGCCGCCCACGGTGGTTCCGGCCTGCCGGTAGCGGGCTTGGCGGACGGTGGCGCAGTGGTCGATATTGACGCCGAGGAGGAGCATGTCGGACGGAGGCAATCAGGAATGAGGGAGGCAGGAAAACAGGAAAAAGCTGTGCTTGAGTGTTCGGTGCGGGCCTGAGTTTCTCGGCGCGTCCACCCACCCATGTCCGCCCCCGCCCCGAAACGCGAAAGCCTGCTCCTCAACCTGCTGCTCAGCATCGCCATCCCGGTGCTGATCCTTTCGAAACTGAGTGACCGGCTCGGTGCGCGAAACGCCCTGTTGCTGGCGCTGGCCTTCCCGCTCGGCTACGGCCTCTACGACGCGTGGCGGCGGCGGAAGTTCAACTTCATCGCCGCGCTCGGCTTCTGCAGCACGCTGGCGACGGGCGGGCTCGGCCTGATGCGGCTGGATCCGTTCTGGTTCGCGGTGAAGGAGGCCGCGGTGCCGGGCATCATCGGCGTAATGGTGATCCTCTCGCAATGGACGAAGCGTCCGCTGGTGCGGACCTTCCTGCTCAACGACGAGGTGATGAACCTGCCGCGGATCGACGCCGCTCTGGATGAGCGCGGCATGCGGGCGCACTTCGACCGGTTGCTGACGAGCTCGAGCTGGCTGCTGGCGGCGTCGTTCGCGCTGTCGGCGACGCTCAACTTCGCGCTCGCGCGCTACCTGATCACGGCGATGCCGGAGACGGTGGAGTTCAACGAGCAATACGGGAAGATGCTCTGGTGGAGCTGGCCGGTGATCGTGGTGCCGACGATGCTGGTGACGATCTTCGCGCTCTGGCGGCTGATCAAGGGACTGCAGGTCGCGACGGGCTTGAAGCTCGAGGAGATCCTGCATGTGCAGGAGGAAAAGAAGTAATTCCAAACACCCGTAACTGTTTCTGGCTTTCGAGCAAAGTTGCGGCGGGCAGGGCGCGACCGCCGAGTCTTTGCACTCGTCGCCGCTGGGCGCGCCGCCAGGACATTCGCGGTCGGCCCGGCGGTCCGACCCTACCGGCGCTGCCGCGCCCAAGTGTGGGTGACAGCGCATAGGCCAGGCGGTGCGGGGGAGTTGCGCGCGAGCGCGCAACCTACATGGGCGGAAACGCCTTCGTCTCCGGCGCGGACGGAGTCCGCGGCTTACCCACGCTGGGCCATCGGGACGTAGTCGCGGGGCGCGGGGCCGACGTAGATCTGGCGCGGGCGGTAGATGCGGCCCTTCGGGTTCGAGGCGACTTCCTTCCAGTTCGCGATCCAGCCGGGCGTGCGGCCGATGGCGAACATGACGGTGAACAGGTTCGTCGGGATGCCGAGGGCGCGGAAGATGATGCCCGAGTAGAAATCGACGTTCGGGTAGAGTTTGCGCGAGACGAAGTAGTCGTCCTTGAGCGCGGCCTGCTCGAGGTTCTTCGCGATGTCGAGGAGCGGGTCGGACTTGCCGAGTTTCTTGAGCACGATGTCACAGGCGGCGCCGATGACCTTGGCGCGCGGATCGAAGTTGCGGTAGACGGCGTGGCCGAAGCCCATCAGGCGGTTGCTCTTCGAGCCGCCCTTGGCTGCCTCGATGAAGCGCGTGCCGTCGTCACCTTCGTCGTGGATCGACTGGAGCATCTGCATGACGGCGACGTTGGCGCCGCCGTGGAGCGGGCCGGAGAGGGCGTTGATGCCGGCGGCGAGCGAGGTGAAGAGGTTCGCGCCGGAGGAGCCGACCATGCGCACGGTGGACGTGGAGCAGTTCTGCTCGTGGTCCGCGTGCATGAGGAGGATGAGGTTGAGGGCCTGCGTGACCTCGGGGATCGAGACGTATTCCTGATACGGCTCGGAGAACATGAGGTGGAGGAGGTTGTCGCAGAACGGCAGGTCCTTCGGGTGCATGAAGGGCAGCCCGTGGGTGTGGCGGTAGATCATCGCGCCGATGGTGCGGATCTTCGAGAGCGCCATGGCGGCGGCGAGGTCGAACTGCTGGAGGTCTTTCTCGAAGTTGTTCGTCGCGAGCTGCGGGTAGTGCGCGGCGAGCGAGTTGACGATGGAGGAGAGCATGGCCATCGGCGGGGCGTCCTTGGGGAAGCCCTTGAAGATCTCCTGCATCTGGGTCTCGATGTGCGCGTTCTGGCGGAGGCGCTGGCCGAAGGCCTGGCGCTGTTCGCGGGTCGGCAGTTCGCCGTAGATGATGAGGTAGGCGGTCTCGACGAACTCGCTCTGCGCGGCGAGCTGCTCGATGGAGTAGCCGCGATGGCGGAGGATGCCGTTGTCGCCGTCGAGGAAGGTGACCTGGCTCTCGCAGGAGCCGGTGTTGCCGTAGCCCTGGTCGTAGAAGATGTAGCCCGTGTCCTTGCGGAGATTGCGCGCGTCGATGGCCTTTTCGCCTTCGGTCCCGGTCATGACCGGGAAATTGAACTCCTTGTTGTCGATTTTAAGAACGGCGCTCATTGGGTGTAGGGGGACTTGGTTCAAGTTGGGGAAATCCCCCGGGCACGCAAAGCAAAGCGTCCCCCGGACACGCAGGGCGGGCATGAATAAGCGCCACGCGGTTTCGCGTTAGAAAAAATTACGCGCCGGACAAAGCCGACGCCACGACCCTAATTCAGTAGGAAATTATCGAAGCTGAATTAGTAGACTGTCTCGAAATGGATGGTAAGAACCCCGTCTTTCAATTGCTCATCCAAGATTTTGAAGGCCCCTTTAGAAGATTTCACCTCTCCAGAGACCAACAATTTGTTCTTTGTAGCAGAAATCTCCTCGATTTTCCTGATGACCGCGGACCGAACATCAAGTCCAACGGCTCGAGCTGACACCCAGCCACGCCTCGTATTTTCATCATAGCTCATACCTTCAATTTTGACCTCGCTTGGAGAACTAACAAATTTGGCATTTGATAACGGGTCATCCTTAACTGCCGTGGGCAGGAGCGCCGGCACGGCGAAGGTGTCGGCCGGGAAGGCCTTGTTCACCTCGATGGTCTCGAAGGTGATGATGGCCAGGGAGCCGTTCGGGGCCTTGTTGATCAGCTTGCGCGGGAAGCGCAGGCCCTGGACGACGAGTTCGCCCTCCTCGCGGATCTCGCCGCCGGCCTCGGTCTCGGTCTTGACGAGGGCGCCGCTGTCCTTGGCGAAGTAGCGGGTGAAGACGATGTCGGAGGCGTGCGTGAAGACGAGCTTGGCGCAGTCGCGGCCGTCGACGGTGGCGTCGCCGGCGTAGGCGACGGTGCCGCCGCGTTTCTCGATGCCGCGGAAGAAGGCGAGGTTTTCCCACGTGTTGGCGCGGAGGCGCTTCACCTGCGCGGCGTCGAGGAAGGTCATCTGCCACTTGGAGGGATCGGCGCTGGGCGTGCGGCGCAGCCACCCGTCGTAGTCGTCGAGCGCCGTGACCTCGACGCCCAGTTCGGAGCGAAGGGTCATGCGCTGCTGGTAGGGCTTCTGGAAAACGATATCGAGGCCGAGGCGGACGGTCTCGGTGCGGGTGTTGTTGGGATCGCCCTCGATCGGCACCTGCGCCGTCGTCTCGAGGGTGCCGATGAAGTGGATGCTCCTGACGGCGTTGAGGGCGGCCTCGGAGCCGACGGCGGCGCGGGCGCGGGCGATCCAGCGTTCGGCCTGGGCGTCGGCCCGGGCGGTGAGACCGAGCGCGGAGAGGACGACGAGCGACAGGAGGAGGCGGACTTTCATGGGCGGGTCAGACAGCGAAGCTGGGCGGGGGTGCCATCCATCGCAAGGGGATTTCCCCCACCCCGGCCTCACTCCCACTCGATGGTGGCCGGCGGCTTCGAGCTGATGTCGAGGACGACGCGGCTGACGCCGCGCACCTCGTTGGTGATGCGGCTGGAGATGCGCTGGATGAGCTCGTGCGGGAGCTTCGCCCAATCGGCCGTCATGGCGTCGGTGGACTCGACGATGCGGAGGGCGATGACGTAGTCGTAGGTGCGTTCGTCGCCGAAGACGCCGACCGTCTTGACCGGCAGGAAGACGGCGAAGGACTGCCAGACTTTCCAGTAGTAGCCGGACTTCATCATCTCGTCCTGCAGCACGGCGTCGGCGTGGCGGAGAATCTCGAGCTTCTCGGCCGTGATATCGCCCATGACGCGCACGCCGAGGCCGGGACCGGGGAACGGCTGCCGCCAGACGACTTCGCGCGGGAGGCCGAGGGCTTCGCCGACCCGGCGGACCTCGTCCTTGAAGAGTTCGCGCAGCGGCTCGATGAGTTTGAGCTTCATACGCTCGGGCAGGCCGCCGACGTTGTGGTGCGTCTTGATGAGCGAGGCGGGGTTGCCCTGAATCGAGACGGACTCGATCACGTCGGGGTAGAGCGTGCCCTGGCCGAGGAATTCGGCGGTGTGGCCGAGGTCCTTGAGCGTTTTCTCGAAGACCTCGACGAAGGTGCGGCCGATGATCTTGCGCTTCTGCTCGGGGTCGGTGACGCCCTTGAGGCGCCGCAGGAACAGCTTCGAGGCGTCAACGACACGGAGGTCGATGTGGAAATGCTTCCCGTAGAGCTCGCGGACGTAGTCGCGCTCGCCCTGGCGGAGAAGGCCGTTGTCGACGAAGACGCAGGTGAGCTGCTTGCCGATCGCCTTGTGCAGGAGCGCGGCGGCCACGGAGGAGTCGACACCGCCGGAGAGGCCGAGGAGGACGCGGCCCTTCCCGACCTTGGCGCGGATGTCGGCGACGGCGTGGGCGACGAATTCCTTCGTCGTCCAATCCTGTTTCGCGCCGCAGACGCCGAGGAGGAAGTTGCGGATCATGTCCACGCCACGCTCAGTGTGGAAGACCTCCGGGTGGAACTGGATGCCGTAGAAATGGCGCTTCCGGTCCTCGATCGCGGAGAAGGGCGAGTTCTCCGAGGTGCCGATGGCGACGAAGCCCGGCGGGAGCTGCGCGAGCTTGTCGCCATGCGAATTCCAGATGCGCAGTTTGCGCGGCAGGCCCTTGAAGAGCTTGCCCGGCTTCACGACGGTGAGGTGGCCGTGGCCGTATTCGCGGGCCTTGGAATGCTCGACCTTGCCGCCGAGGAAGTGGCCCATGAGCTGCACGCCGTAGCAGATGCCGAGCACGGGCACGCCGAGCCGGAAAATCTCCGGGTCGGGATGCGGCGCGCCCTTCGCGTAGACGCTTTGCGGACCGCCCGACAGGATGATGCCGATGACGCCGTCAGCGCGGAGCTGGGCGGCCGGCGTCGAGTAGTGGTAGATCTTCGAGTAGACCTCGCACTCGCGGATGCGGCGGGCGATGACCTGCGTGAGCTGGGAACCGAAATCGAGAACGGCAATTGTCTGCGCCATGCGGGAAGCTGGGAAAGATTTCCCGGGAAAGAAACGAAAAAATCAGATCCGGCGTTTCCGCAGGTTGCGCTGTATCAACGTATGTCCCGGCCCGGCCCGCGGGCGTGCCGGGTCATTCCGGCAGCGTCGGGCGGAGTTCCTCGAGCAGGAGCAGCGCCGCGATCGCGGCGGTCACGGGCCCGCGGAGTTCGGCGGAGAGATCCGGCGCCAGCCAGACCGCGCCCTGGTTCAGCACCTCGACCGCCGCGATGGTGCGACCGCCGTCAGTGAACACATAACCGGTGGTCTCGCCGAAGGGCAGCCCCGATCCGGCGAGCGCATTCGTGCCCTTGACCAGCACGGTGCGGCCGCCACCGGACAACGTGCCCGCGAGCGGACGTTCGTAGCGCTCGTTCAGATCGAGGGTCCAGGCGGCGCCGGGAGCGCCGACCGGACTGAGCTGCGCCGCGAAGCCCGACTTGTTGCGCACCTCGATCTCGATGCCGACATCGAGCGCGCGGCGGCGGAGGTTGGTGGCGGCGGCGCCGCGCCAGCGCGGCTCGCCCTGCTCGGACAGGGTGAAGCCGAAGGTCTGCCGGCGCTTGCTGCCCTCGTAGAAGAGGATCTGCAGGTCGCCGCCCTTCGTCAGGGAGCGCTCGACGCCGTGGACGCGGAAGTCGCCAAAGGTGAGTCGCTCGAGGAATTTCCAGCCCTGGCGGCCGCGGACCTCCCAGCGTTCGGCGCCGGTCAGCTCGGGCGGCAGCCGCATGGCGGCGGCGCGGAGCTTGGCCTCGGCGGAGGCGGCGCAGGTGAGGAGCAGGACGGCGAAGAGGACGCGAAGCATGGCAATAGCGGAAAGGGTCGACCATACCGGGCGCCGACCCGGCCGCCAATTAGCCGTTGGACCAAGCGGGCAGTCCGGACGCGCGGACCGGTGCGCCCCTTCCCGCCGGCGCGCGGGCGGACACCAGGGTCAGAATTTCAGGCGCGTGTTCACGTGCCCGCATTGGGGGCACGGTGCGGTCTCGGTGCCGGCGGGCTGCGTGTAGAGGTGGTCGCAGCGGATGCAGTGGAAGGTGATCTTGCGACGGCCGGTGTCGTAGAGCGCGCGGTCGCGGCGCTCGGCATAAATCCAGAGCACGGTGAAGAGGCCGAGCACGAGCAGGCCGTAGCCGAGGACGGCGAGCGTGAAATCGGGAGCGGCGACGGCGTTCACGCGCGCAGGCTCGCGCAACGCGGCGGCGACGCCAAGGGGAATTGCGAGTCGCCCGCGAACACTGGCCTAGCGCGCCGCGGCGACGAGGGCCGGCCCGGCAAGAGAAAACGCGCCGGCTCGGGGGCGCGGCGCGTAGAGAGCGGCGAACGGCGGTGCCCAACCATGAAGATTGCTCAACCGCCGCGCACGAAGTAGAGCTGCACACCCGAGCGGACGCCATCATCCACCCTCATCGCCCCCCCGCCTCCAATTCTTATCTGGCGCTTGGTGAACGGGTGATCCAAACGGGCTTCGGCACGAATTCCGTCACTAAAGGAGCCATCTGTAGCCGCTTTGGCTAGCACATCGAATAGCACGTATCCAGCAACCCGCACGATGTCTTTTCCGCCCTGTTCGGGACTGGCCTGAAAATTGCCGACGAAGGTAACACCCTCGCCGGATGCATCGAAAGACACTCCGCGGCGCAGTTCGTCGATGCGCCACTTTTTGAGGATGTGGATTTGCGGCGTCTCACGATCAACCAAACTTACCAGCACGAGTGCGAATTCATCCGAACCAAGACGGGCGGTTCGCAAAAACTGCTTCGTCGGCGCGAGGTATTCCTCTTGTGTATAGATCGGATCCAGCGGTTTTGAGTGGGCTAGCGTCAGTGCAACAGTGGATAGAATCAGAGCAGCGATTTTCATGTGCTGGAATATTGCGATCATTGTTGGTAATAATTGCCGCCTCCGCTTTCGTTGGAGGCAACATCGTAAGTAAAGCCCCAGCTTTCGAGGTGGATAATCGTCACGCCTTGACGGACACTCGCGCGTGTCGTCGCATCTTTTCGCCCGGTGGTATTTTCATTACCGGCAGGAGTAGCAGCCACTGTGACATCTACCGTCTGTGTTTGTCCCGCCGGAATTACTTTCTCATTCGATACCCCAGACGCTATTGTTGCGCCCGTTTGGGCGTTTTGGACGAGCGTTTCAATCCGGACGATTTGCTGGGTCTGTGTGTTGTTGGTAACCCGAAAAGAGACTGTCGTTGTGAATGACGTCCCCTGACCGACAACCGCTGGTGTAACAGGAGAGGTTGCGCCGTTTGTGCCTGGTGAAAGTTGCGCTGTGACCTGTGCAGATACAGAGAGAGTAATCGTAACGAAGAGTAGGATGCTCCCAAGAGCAGTTCGAATACCCAGATAAGGATTCATCGCATCCACGCTAGCACAGTGCTGCTGCGGGCATTTATTTAATAAACCACCTATATTTAGGTCGTTCTGAAAGCGAAAGAAAGACGCGCCGGCTCGGGAGAGCGCGGCGCGTCGAGAGTGGAGCGGAGCGGCGGGCCCAGCGGACCCGCCCTACCTTGCCTTATTCGGCCTTGGGAGCCTCGGGGGCGGCTTCGGTCGCGGCGGCGGCGGGCTTGGCGGCCTTGGCCGACTTCGACTTCTTGGCGCCCTTGGACTTCTTGTAGCCCTGGTCTTCGGCCCCGACGAACTCGATCAGCGCCATCTCGGCGGAGTCGGAGTTGCGGGCGCCGAGCTTGTAGATGCGGGTGTAGCCGCCGGAGCGCTTCTCGAACTGGGCGACCTTCTCGTTGAAGAGGGTCGTGATCGCGCCTTCATCGCGCACGTCCTTGAGGGCGAGGCGGCGGAGGTGGATGGCGGAGGCGGAGAGCTTGCCGTTTTCCTTCGGGAGGGCGGCGGCCTTCTTGGCCTTCGTGATCACCTTCTCGATGAAGGGGCGCAGGGCCTTGGCCTTCGTGAGGGTGGTCTCGATGCGACCGTGCTTGATGAGCGAGGCGCCCATGTTGGAGAGCATCGCCTTGCGGTGCTCGCGGGTGACGCCAAGGGAGGCGTGGTGTTTGTTGTGACGCATTGTGGTTTTTGGTTATCGGCTCCCGATCGGCAATCCGGTCGCAGCGTTGGGCGGCAGCGGACGGCGCGAGAGCCGGGGAAATTTTGGATTTTGGATTTTCGATTTTCGATTGCGCGAAGCGGAGCGACGCCGAGGCGGATTTTCGACGGGATCAACCAATCGAAAATCCAGAATCGAAAATCGAAAATGGCTCAGAGTTCCTTCTTGGTGTCGAGGAGGCGCTCGTCGAACTTCATGCCGAGGGAGAGGCCGAGGGCTTCGAGCTTCTCCTTGATCTCGTTGAGGGACTTCTTGCCGAAGTTGCGATACTTGAGCATCTCCTGCTCGGTCTTCATGGCGAGTTCGCCGACCGTGGTGATGTTCGCGTTGTTGAGGCAGTTCGCCGCGCGGACCGAGAGCTCGATCTCGTTGACGGACATGTTGAGGAGCTTGCGGAGCTTGTTCTGCTCCTCGGAGACCTCGGCGGCCTGGCTCTCGAACTCGTAGCTCTCCTGCGAGACGCGGTCGAAGACGTCGAGGTGGTGCTTGAGGATCGAGGCGGACTGCTTGAGGGCGTCGTCGGGCGTGATGCGGCCGTCGGTCCAGACCTCGAGGACGAGCTTGTCGTAATCGGTGATCTGGCCGACGCGGGTGTTCTCGACGGCGTAGCGGACGAGGCGGACGGGGGAGAAGAGGGAGTCGATCGGGATGACGCCGATGGCCTGCTCTTCCTTCTTGTTCTCCTCGCCGGGGCAGTAGCCGCGGCCGGTCTTGATCTCGAGCTCGGCCTCGAAGGTGCGCTTGTGGTCGAGGGTGCAGATGACCTGCTCCGGGTTGATGATCTTGACGCCGGCGTCGAGCTGGATGTCGGCGGCGGTGACGGGGCCTTCCTTCGTGACCTTGAGGAGGAGCTTCATCGCCTCGCGCTTCTCGGAGACGATGAGGATTTTCTTCAGGTTGAGGACGATGTCGGTGACGTCCTCGACGACGCCGTCGACGGACTGGAACTCATGGTTAACGCCGTCGATCTTGATCGAGCTGATGGCGCTGCCCTCGATGGACGAGAGGAGCACGCGGCGGAGGGAGTTGCCGACGGTGTGGCCATAACCGGCCTCGAAGGGCTCGGCGATGAACTTGGCGTAGGTGTTGGTGGCGCCCTCCTCGACCTTGGTGAGTTTGGAGGGGAGTTCGAATTTTCCGAGACGCTTGGGCATGTGAGTTATCTCTGGTTGGAGATGGAGAAGTGAAGTTGCTGTCGGAAGCGTTGGCCGGGTTCGATCCGCCTTCGCCCTGACGGGCGACGGCGAGATGATCCCTGCAGGATCAGAAGCGCGAGTAGAACTCGACGATGAGCTGCTCGTTGATGGACGGGTCCATCTCATCGCGGGTCGGCAGGCGGTTGACAACCGCGGAGAGGGCCTCGTCGTTGCGCGTCAGCCAGCCGGGGACGACGCGGGCGCGGGACTCCTCCATCGAGCGGGTGACGATCTGGCGGGAGTTGTTCGAGGCCTTGATCTCGAGGGTGTCGCCGGCGACGAGGGTGTAGCTGGCGATGTCGACCTTGCGGCCGTTGACCTTGACGTGGCCGTGGTTGACGAGCTGGCGGGCCTGGGCGCGGCTCTTGGCGAAGCCGAGGAGGTAGACGACGCTGTCGAGGCGGGTCTCGAGGAGCTGGAGGAAGCGCTCGCCGGTGACGCCGCGCTCCTTCTTGGCGAGGGCGAAGACGCGGCGGAACTGGCGCTCGAGCAGGCCGTAGATGAAACGGAGCTTCTGCTTCTCGGCGAGGCCGAGGGCGTATTCCGACATCTTGCGGCGCGACTTGGGGCCGTGCTGGCCGGGGGGGAAGTTGCGGCGCTCGAGAACCTTGGCGGAACCGAGGACGTAGGTGCCGAAGCGGCGGCTGACGCGGGTGGTGGGTCCGGTGTAACGGGCCATGGTGGGATCCTAATTTGAAATTTGAGATTTGAGATCTGAGATTGCGCGGGGCGACTCAGACGCGACGGCGCTTGCGCGGGCGGCAGCCGTTGTGCGGCACCGGGGTGACGTCGATGATGGAGGAGATCTCCAGGCCGATGGCTTGGAGGCCGCGGATGGCGGAGTCGCGGCCGAGGCCGGGGCCGGAGACGCGGATCTGGACTTCCTTGAGGCCGTGGGCCATGGCGTTGCGGGCGGCGTCCTGGGCGACGACCTGCGCGGCGTAGGCGGTGGACTTGCGGGAGCCGCGGAAGTTGCACTTACCGGCGGAGGACCAGGAGATCACGTTGCCCTTGGCGTCGGTGATCGAGACGATGGTGTTGTTGAAGGTCGCGGTGACGTTCGCGATGCCGGAGGTGACGTTCTTGGAGCCCTTGGCCTTGCGGACCTTGATGGCGCCGAGCTCCTCCTTGAGGAGGTCTTCGGCGGACGGGGCCTTCGGCACGCCGCCGACGAGCTCGACGGGCTTGGCGGGTTCGACCGGGGCGGCGGCCTCGGCGGCGGGAGCGTCGGCCTTCGGGGCCTTGGGGGCCTTCGCGGGCTTCTCGGCGGCCGGGGTGGCGGCGGCGGCGTCCTTCTTGGGCGCCTTTTCCTTCTTCGGAGCGGATTTCTCTTCGGACATGGAGATGGGTTTTTAGAGGGTTATTCCTTGGCCTTGGTGACGCCGACGGTCTTGCGCGGGCCCTTGCGGGTGCGGGCGTTGGTCGACGTGCGCTGGCCGCGGACGGGGAGGCCGCGGCGGTGGCGGATGCCACGGTAGCAGTTGATGGCCTGGAGGCGCTTGAGGTTGCCGGTGATCTCGCGGCGGAGATCGCCTTCCACCACCCACTTGTTGTCGGTGATGATGTGGAGGATCTTGTTGAGCTGCTCCTCGGTGAGGTCCGAGGCGCGCATGTTGGCGTCGAGACCGGCGGTCTCGATGATCAGGTCGGCACGGGCGGGGCCAATGCCGTAGATGTATCGGAGGGAGTATCCGATCTTCTTTTTGGCGGGGAGTTCAACGCCGAGGAGACGAGGCATATTTGATGTAGTTGAAGTTTGAGTGGAAAGGGAAAGGGAGGATCAGGCGCGCGGGATCGTGAGGATCTCGGGGCCGGAGTCGGTGGTGAGCACGGTGTGTTCGAAGTGGGCGGAGGGGGAGCCGTCGGCGGTGACGACCGTCCAGTGATCGCTGAGGGTGCGGACGGCGTAGCGGCCGAGGTTGACCATCGGTTCGATGGCGAGCGTCATCCCGGGCTTGATCTTCTCGCCGGAGTTTTTCCGGCCGAAGTTCGGGATCTGTGGCTCCTCGTGCATCGACCGCCCCACCCCATGACCGACCATCTCGCGGACGACGCTGAAGCCGGCGCGCTCGACGTGGGTCTGGATGGCGTGGGAGATGTCGCCGATGCGGTTGCCGACCGTGGCCTGCTGGATGCCGAGTTGGAGGGCTTCCTCGCTGACCTTGAGGAGTTCGGCGACACGCGGGGCAACGGTGCCGACGGGAACCGTCGTGGCGTTGTCGCCGATGTAGCCGTTGTATTCCACGACGACGTCGAGGGAGACGATGTCGCCGAGGCGCAGGATGCGCTTGAGCGAACCGATGCCGTGGACGACCTCCTCGTTGACGGAGATGCAGGTGTAGGCGGGATAGGGTGACGCGTGCAGCTTGTAGCCGTGGCAGGCGCTGCGGGCGCCGAACGACGCGATGAGATCGCGACCGATTTGATCCAAGTCGTAGGTGGTGATACCGGGCCGGACCTGCTCCTTCATTTTCGCCAGGACGGTGGCGGCGATGGAGCAGGCTTCGCGCATCCGCCGGATGCCCTCCGCGTTTTTGATCGGGATGGCCATCTCAGACGTTCGACAGGCTCAGGTCCTGCCGGGCGGCGCGAGCGGGGGTCTCGGTGAGGAGACCTTGCGTGCGGTAGTGCGTGGCGACGTCGGCGGGAGCCGAGGCGGGAGCGAAGACGGCGGAGAGGGTTTCCCCGCGGGCTTCGACCCATTCGTCGAACACTTTGGCTTGGAGCAGCGTAGCCGGGAAATCCTCAAGGAGGAAACCCGCATCGGGTTTGCGCGCCCAGAACCACTTGCGGAGAACCGCGGTGGTCAACTGGTCCGGCAAGGCGGAGCCTCGCTGGAGCGCCGCGGCGGCCTGTTGGCCGAGCGGCGTGCGTCGCGAAATCTCCTGCTGCACGAGAGTCGCAGGAGAGACGTGCTCGATTGAGAAAGAACGGGCCTGGTGAACGAGGTCCGCGTGGTGCGGACCAGATGGACCAAGGAGAACTAGCTTCGCCTTCGCCGAGGCGAAGACGGAAAAGGCGCTGGAGTGTTCAGGCCTTTCCACCGAAGTAAAGGGTTAAAGAGCGAAGGTGCGGATGGCCCAGGCGGTGATGCCGATCAGGAGCATAACCATCATGAAACCAACGAGTTTCATGACCGTCGCGTCCGAGGCGGCCTCGCCGATGGACATCTGCGCCGAGGTGCTGCGACCACGGATGCGGCCCTTCTTGAGGAAGCCGTCGTAGTGGCGCTGGAGCAGGAAGGTCTCGATCTGGCGCATCGTGTCGAGGATGACGCCGACGGTGATGAGCATGCCGGTGCCGCCGAAGAAGTAGGCGATGCGGGGCGGGACGCGCAGGTTGAAGAGGAGCACGTCGGGGAAGATGGCGATCACGGTGAGAAAGATCGCGCCCGCGAGCGTGAGGCGGGTCATCACGAAATCGAGGAACTGCGCGGTCGGCTCGCCGGGGCGCACGCCGGGGATGTAGCCGCCGTATTTCTTCAGATCGTCGGCGACCTGGATCGGCTTGAACATGACCGACACCCAGAAATAGCTGAAGAACAGGATCAGCAGGCCCATCACGATGTAGTAAGTGAGGTTGCCCTGGACGAGGTAGTTCGAGAGCTCGATGAGGAACTTGATGTCGAAGGCTGCGCCGAGCTGGGAGAAGATCTGCTGCGGGAAGAGCAGGATGGCGCTGGCGAAGATGACGGGCATGACGCCCGAGTAGTTCACCTTGAGCGGGAGGAAGGAGCTCTGGCCGCCGTAGACCTTCTGGCCGACGACGCGCTTGGCGTATTGCACCGGGATCTTCCGCTGGCCCTGTGTGACGGCAACGATGCCCATCGTGACGAGCAGGAAGAGACCGATCATGAGGACGGCCTGCGGGAGGCCGAGGCTGGCGGTGCCGACCGGCGCGAAGAAGAGCTGGTAGGTGGCCGCGGCGGCGCCCGGGATGTCGGCCAGGATGCCGACGGTGATGAGGAGCGAGACGCCGTTGCCGATGCCGCGCTGGGTGATCTGCTCGCCGAGCCACATCATCAGCAGCGTGCCGGCGGTGAGGAACACCGTCGACTGCACGAGGAAGAACGTCTTGTCGACGATGACGATGTTGCCGTAGGCATTCAGGTCGTAGCCGGGGAAGAGGCGGCCGGGGTTCTCGAGGGCGAGGATGAGGAGCACGCCCTGGATCAAGCAGATGACGACCGTGAGGTAGCGCGTGTATTGCGTGAGCTTCTGGCGGCCGACGTCACCTTCCTGCTGGAGGCGGCTGAGCGTCGGGACGACGGCGGTCATGAGCTGGAAGATGATCGAGGCGCTGATGTAGGGCATGATGCCCAGCGCGCAGACGGCGCCCTGGAGGAGCGCGCCGCCGGTGAACATGTTGTAGAGCCCCATGAGCGCGCCGCCGCCGCCGGCGGTCTGGTCCGCGAAGAACTGCTTCAGCGGAGCCGGGTCGAGACCGGGGAGCGGGATGTGGGCGCCGACGCGCGCCACGAAGAGCAGCGACAGCGTGTAGAGGATCCGCGAGCGGAGCTCGGGGATCTTCATGGAGTTCGTGAAGGCGGAAAACATGTCGATTGCGGATTGGGGACTGCGGATTGCGGATTAGCAGAAGAGTGCGGTTTGCGTGGCTCGGAGAGTCATTCCGCAATCCGCACTCTGCATTCCGCAATGGGGCTTCAGGCCGTGATGGCCTGGCCGCCGGCCTTTTCGATCTTGGCCTTGGCCGAGCCGGTGAACTTGTGCGCGGTGACCTTGAGGGCGCGGCTGAGTTCGCCGTCGCCGAGGACCTTGAGCAGGGCGCCGTCGGCGCGGATCAGGCCGGCCTGGACGAGGGCGTCGATGTTCACCTCGGTGACGGAGGCGTCGAGCTTGGCGAGGTCGCCGACGTTCACGACCGCGTAGGTGGTGCGGAAGTTGTAGTTGTTGAAACCGCGGTGCGGGAGCTTGCGGTAAAGGGGCATCTGGCCGCCTTCGAAGCCGGGGCGGATGGAGCCGCCGGAGCGCGCGGTCTGGCCCTTGCCGCCCTTGCCGGAGGTCTTGCCGTGGCCGGAGCCTTCGCCGCAACCGACGCGCTTGCGACGGTGGACGGCACCTTTGACGTTCTTGAGAGAATGGAGACGCATGTTCTTGGATTCCTGATTGGGGGCGCCACCCCTCGCCTACTCCGGCGAAGGGCGACTCGGATGGTTGGTTCTGCTTAGCTGCGGGCGGCCTTGAAGTCTTCGGCCATGCGGAGCTTGCGGAGGCCGTTGAAGGTGGCGTGCACGACGGCGATGTGGTTCTTGGAACCCATCGACTTCGTGAGGACGTTCTTCACGCCGGCGGCCTCGAGGACGGCGCGGACGCCGCCGCCGGCGATGAGGCCGGTGCCGGGCGTGGCCGGGCGGAGGAACACCTTGCCGCCGTCGGCCTCGCCGAGGACTTCGTGCGGGATGGTGTCGCCGCGAAGCTTGACCGGGTAGAGGCGCTTTTTGGCGGCCTCGGTCGACTTCTTGATGGCGTCGGGGACCTCGTTGGCCTTGCCGTAGCCGATGCCGACATTGCCCTTGCCGTCGCCGACAACGGCGAGGGCGGAGAAGCTGAAGCGGCGACCGCCCTTCACCACCTTGGCGCAGCGGTTGATGTAGACGACCTTTTCGATCATGCCGGACTCGGCGCCGTCGGCGGGCGAGTTGGCGGAATAGGACCTGTTGTTGTTAGCCATGGGCGGTGTTTAGAATTGGAGGCCGCCTTCGCGCGCGGCGTCGGCGAAGGTTTTGACGCGGCCGTGGAAGGCGCGGCCGTTGCGGTCGAAGACCACGGAGGTGATGCCGGCGCCCTTGGCCTTGGCGGCGAAGGCGCTGCCGAGGAGCTTGGCGCCGGAGACGTTGCCCTTGGCGTTCTGCTTCTTCACGTCGGCGTCGAGCGTGGAGAGGAACACGAGGGTCTTGCCGGCATCGTCATCGATGGCTTGGGCGTAGATGTGCTTGCCGGAGAATTTGACGGAGAGGCGCGGGCGGACGGCGGTGCCGACGACCTTTTTGCGGATGCGCCACTTGCGCTTCTGGAGGAGCGCGGCTTTGCGGATCGTATTGGACATGGTTATGCGGCCTTGAGGTTGGTGGCGTTAGGCGACGGTCTTGCCTTCCTTGCGGCGGACGCGTTCGGCGTATTCGCCGACGAGGCGGACACCCTTGCCCTTGTAAGGCTCGGGCGGGTAATAGGCGCGGATCTCGGCGGTGACCTGACCGACGAGCTGCTTGTCGGCGCCCTCGATCTTGAGCTTGGTGCCGTCGGTGACGGTGACCTTGATGCCCTCGGGGATGTCGTGGAGGATCGGGTGCGAGAAGCCGAGCGCGAGGTCGAGCTGCTTGCCCTTGAGGGCGGCCTTGAAGCCGACGCCTTGGATCTCGAGCTCCTTCGCGTAGCCGACGGAGGCGCCCTTGACCATGCCGGCGATGACCGAGCGGACGGTGCCATACATGGCCTTGGAGAAGCGGGTCTCCTCGGCGGGGGAGACAACGATGGCGTTGTCCTTCTTCTCGATCTTCACGACGGGCGCGAAGGTCTTGGAGACTTTGCCCTTGGGGCCGTCGACGGACACCGTGGTGCCCTTGATGTCGATCTTGACCTTGTCGGGGATAGAAACGGGTTGTTTGCCAATTCTGCTCATGGTGCGGTGCTCCTTACCAGACGGTGCAGACGAGTTCACCGCCGAGCTTTTGGCGGCGGGCGTCCTGGTCCTTCATGAGGCCCTTGGACGTGGAGACGATGGCGATGCCGAGGCCGTTGAGGACGCGGGGCAGATCGCTGTAGCTGAAGTAGACGCGGCGGCCCGGGGTCGACTCGCGCTTGAGGCCGGTGATGACCGGGGTGTTGTCGACGTATTTGAGGGCGACGACGAGGGTCTTGTGGCCGCGTTCGTCGGTGCCGGTGGAGACGTCGCGGACGAAGCCTTCGCTTTTGAGGATCGTCGCGAGGCTCTCCTTCATCTTGGAGTGCGGGGCGACGCATTGGGCCTGGCCGGCCTTCGACGCATTGCGGAGGCGGGTCAGGAAATCGCTGATCGGGTCGGTCATGGATGGATGTTGGTTAGGTTGGGGCCGCGCGGGTCATATCCGATGCGCCTGAGGCGCCTAAACCCCCGTGAGCCAAATGAAATTTACCAGGAGGATTTGGTGACGCCGGGGATCTTGCCGGAGAGCGCGAGCTCGCGGAGCGTGATGCGGGAGACGCCGAACTTGCGGTTGAAGCCGCGGGGGCGGCCGCTGAGGGAGCAGCGGTTGCGGACGCGGATCTTGTTGGAATTGCGGGGAAGCTTCTGGAGCTTCTTCTGCGCGGCGTAGAACTCCTCGTCGGTGGTGGCGGGATTGGCGAGGATGGCCTTCAGCTCGGCGCGCTTGGCGGCGAACTTGTCGGCGAGCTTGATGCGCTTCTTGTTGCGTTCGATGGCGGAGGTTTTCGGCATGGCGCGGGAAAGGGTTAGGCGGTTTTGGCGGCGACCTGCTCGGTGCGGCGGAAGGGCATGCCGAGGAGCTTGAGGAGCTCGCGGGCCTCGTCGTCGGTGTGGGCGGAGGTGACGAGGGTGATGTCGAGGCCCATCTGGCGCTTGGCGCTTTCGACGGAGATCTCGGGGAAGATGGTGAAGTCGGTGATGCCGATGTTGTAGTTGCCCTGGCCGTCGAGCTTGTTGGGCACGCCGCGGAAGTCGCGGATGGTGGGCAGCGCCACAGCGAGGAGGCGCATGAGGAAGTGCCACATGGCGTCGCCGCGGAGGGTGACGGAGCAGCCGACAACCTGGCCCTGCTTGAGCTTGAAGTTGGCGATGGCCTTGCGGGACTTGTTGAGGATCGGCTTCTGGCCGGCGATGAGACCCATGTCGCGCGCGGTGTCGGCGATCTGGTTCTTGTCGGCGTCGGCGCCGATGCCGGTGTTCAGCACGATCTTCTCGAGCTTGGGCACCTGGTGCTTGTTCTTGTAGCCGCGCGACGCCATGAGGGCGGGCACGACTTGCTCGAAGTAGACTTTCTTGAGAGGGGGGAGGTTGTCTTTGCTCATTTTCGGGTGCCCGGTTTCCAAGCGGGCAAATTAGGGAGAGGGCGTTAGGCCTTCTGGGCTTCGGTTTTCTTGGCGCGCTTCTTCGAGGCGTCGAAGCGGGACTGGAGCATGAGGTTCGAGAGATGGATCGAACCTTCGCGCTCGGCGATCTTGCCCTGGGGATTTTCCTGGGACTTCTTGAGGTGCTTCTTGATCATCGCGACGCCTTCGACGACGGCGCGGTTCTTGGCGGCGAGGACCTCGAGGACCTTGCCGGACTTGCCCTTGTGGGAGCCGGAGATGACGACGACTTGGTCGTTCTTCTTGATATGGAATTTTTGCATGGTCAGAGGACCTCCGGGGCGAGGGAGATGATCTTCATGTATTTGGCGCGCAGCTCGCGGGCGACGGGGCCGAAGATGCGGGTGCCCTTCGGGTTGCCGTCTTCGCCAATGATGACGATGGCGTTGCTGTCGAAGCGGAGGTAGCTGCCGTCGGGACGGCGGAGGGGCGCCTTGGTGCGGACGATGACGGCCTTGTGGACCTCACCCTTCTTCACGGTGGCGTCGGTGCTGCTCTCCTTGATGTTGACGGTGATGATGTCGCCGATGTGGGCGTAGCGGGTGTTCTGGCCGATACGACCGATCATCGAGGCGCGGCGGGCGCCCGTGTTGTCGGCGATGTCGAGAATGGAACGCATCTGGATCATGTGAGTGGTCTCCTGGTGCGGGGTCAGGCCTGGGGGGCGGCGGCCTCGTTGGCCTTCTTGGTCTTGGTCGGGACGATGGCGGCGACGTCGCTCTCGGAGACGGCGGTGCCGATCGGCTGGACGGCGGCCTCGACGACGCGGACGATGCGCCAGCGCTTCAGGCGGCTGATCGGGCGGGTCTCCATGACCTCGACCTTGTCACCGACCTTGGACTCGTTCTTCTCGTCGTGGACGTGGAGGACGGTCTTGCGGTTGATGACCTTGCCGTAGAGCGGGTGCGGGGTCTTGTAGGGGACGGTGACCTTGACGGACTTGTCGCCCATCTTGGAGGAGACGAAGCCGACTTCGGTCTTACGGGCGGCGTGACGTTGGTGAGTGGACATCGGAATTGCGGATTTCGGATTTCGGAGTGCGGATTGGGTTCGTGGCGCGGATCAGCGGGACATTCCGCAATCCGCAATCGCCAATCCGAAATGGTTAGGCGGCGGCGGTCTTCTTGGCTTTCTTCTCGTTGAGAATGGTCTCGAGGCGGGCGATGTCCTTGCGGAGAGCGCGGATCATGTGGGGCTTCTCGACCTGGCCGGTGTGCTTGCGGAGGCGAAGCTGGAGGAGCTCGTTGCGGGTGTCGCGGAGCTTGGTGGTGATCTCGGCGGGCGAGAGTTCGCGGATTTCCTTGGAAGTCATGGTGACGGTCTCCTGGCGGTTAGACGGCGACGCTCTCGCGCTGGATGAAGCGGCAGCGGAAGGGCAGCTTGGCGTCGGCGAGGCGGAAGGCCTCCTTGGCGACGGTGGCGGGGACGCCGGCGAGCTCGAAGAGGACGGCGCCGGGCTTGATGACGGCGACGTAGAATTCGACGGGGCCCTTGCCCTGGCCCATGCGCACCTCGGCGGGCTTCTTGGTCACGGGCTTGTGGGGGAACACGCGGATCCAGAGCTTGCCCTTGCGCTTGAGGTGGCGGGCAATGGTGACGCGGGCGGCCTCGATCTGGCGGCCGGTCATGGGACCGCGGGAGAGGGACTGCAGGCCAAATTCGCCGAAGGCGAGGGTGTTGCCGCGCTTGGCATTGCCGGCGCGGGTGCCCTTCATCGTTTTGCGATACTTGGTGCGGGAAGGTTGGAGAGCGGACATGGCGTATGATGGCTAAGGCTGGGAGCGCAGGGCTCGGAGCGGATTAGTTGGATTCGTCCTTTTTGCAGATCCAGCACTTGACGCCGATCTTGCCCCAGACGGTGCGGGCTTCGGCGAATCCGTAATCGATGTTCTCACGGAGAGTGTGGAGCGGGATGCGGCCCTGGCGCTGCCATTCGCGGCGGGCGATGTCGGCGCCGCCGAGGCGGCCGGAGCACTGGATACGGATGCCGTCGGCACCGAGCGACATGGCCATCTGCACGGCCTTCTTGATGGCGCGGCGGAAGGCGACACGGCGCTCGAGCTGGAGGGCGACGTTCTCGGCGACGAGCTGGGCCTCGATCTCGGGCTTCTTGATCTCCTGGATGTCGAGGAGGATCTCCTTGCCCGTGAGCTTGCCGAGCTGGACCTTCATGTTCTCGACCTCCTGGCCCTTCTTGCCGATGACGATGCCGGGGCGGGCGGTGAAGATCTTGACGCGGACGCGGTTGCCGGCGCGCTCGATGAAGATGCGGGGCACGGAGGCCTGCTTGAGCTTCTCCATGAGCGTGTCACGGATGACCTGGTCCTCGTGGAGGAGCTTGGCGAAGTCCTTCTTGCGGGCGAACCAGCGGGATTGCCAGTTGCGGCGGACAGCGAGGCGGAAACCGGTAGGATTGGTTTTTTGTCCCATAACAGAGTGTGGTTAGGCTTTGCTGTCCGAGAGGACGATGCGGAGGTGCGACATGCGCTTGACGCGCGGTTTGGCGGAGCCGCGGGCGCCGGCCTTGAAGCGCTTGAGGACCGGGCCGCACTCGACGAGAGCGCGGTGGACGAAGAGCTTGTCGGCGGAGAGGTTGTGGTTGTTCTCCGCGTTCGCGACGGCGCTCTTGAGCGTCTTGGCGAGGAGGCGGGCGGACTTGCGCGGGATGAGGGTGAGCAGGTCGGCGGCCTCGGAGACAGGGCGGCCCTGGATCTCGTTGGCGACCTCGCGCACCTTCTTCGGCGACATGCGCGCGTATTTGGTGAGAGCTTGGATTTCCATTGTCGGTTCGGGTTCGGGTTACGGCTGCGCGCAGGTCAGATTTCCTTGCGGGTCATGCCGCCGTGCGCCTTGAAGATGCGCGTGGGGGCGAACTCGCCGAGTTTGTGGCCGACCATGTTCTCGGTGACATACACCGGGATGAAGGCCTTGCCGTTATGGACGTTGAAGGTGTGGCCGACGAAGTCGGGCGTGATGGTCGAGCGCCGGCTCCAGGTCTGGATGGGCTTGCGCGCGCCGCCGGACTTGGCCGCCTTCTCGATTTTCTCGAGCAGGTGGTAGTCGACGAAGAAACCTTTTTTGATGGAACGAGCCATGGTGAGGAGTCGTTAAGCTGGGTTACTTCTTGCCGCGCGGCGGACGGCCGTTCTTGCGGGTGAGGATGAGCGAGTTGGAGGGCTTGGCGCGGCGGCGCGTCGGGAAACCCTTCGCGAGCTGGCCCCAAGGCGAGACGAGGTGCTGGCGGCCGCCACCACCCTTGGACTTGCCCTGACCACCGCCGTTGGGGTGGTCGACGGGGTTCATGGCCATGCCGCGGACGCGGGGGCGCTTGCCGAGCCAGCGGTTGCGGCCGGCCTTGCCGAGCTTGCGGTTGCCGTGCTCGGCGTTGCCGACCTCGCCGATGGTGGCGCGGCAGTTGGCGTTGACGAGGCGGATCTCGCCGGAGCCGAGCTTGATCTGGGCCATGCCGTTCTCGACGGCCACGAGCTCGACGGAGGTGCCGGCGGAGCGGGCGAGCTGGGCGCCGTGGCCCGGGAGGAGCTCGACGGCGTGCACGCGCGTGGCGGCGGGGATGACGGACAGCGGGAAGCTGTTGCCGGGGCGGTAGTCGTTGGTCTCGGTCTTCAGGGCGCTGTAGATCGTGTCACCGACCTTGAGGCCCTTCGGGGCGAGGATGTAGCTCTTGGCCCCGTCGACGTAGGCGATGAGGGCGATGAGCGCGGAGCGGTTGGGATCGTATTCGATCGCCTGGACCTTCGCGGGGACATCGAGCTTGGCGCGCTTGAAGTCGATGATGCGGTAAAGCTTCTTGTGCCCGCCGCCGCGGCGGCGGGAGGTGATGCGGCCGTAGGTGTTGCGGCCGCCGGTCTTGTTCTTGGATTCGACCAGGGAGCGCTCGGGGCGCTTCTTGGCGATTTCCTCGGGGCGGTTCAGCTCGGTGAAGCGGAGCGCCGCGGTGATGGGACGGAAAGTTTTGATAGCCATGGCGGGTGGTTTCCTCGGCTTAGACGAGCTCGATCTTGTCGCCCTGCTTGAGGGTGACGATGGCGCGCTTCGAGTCGGAGCCCTGGGTGGGGAGGCCGCGGCGGGAACGCTTCGGCTTGCCCTTGATGTTTTGGATGTTCACGCGCGTGACCGTGACCTTGAAGGTCGTCTCGACGGCTTCGCGCACGGTGTGCTTGGTGGCCGAGGGATAGACCTCGAACACATACTGGCCGTAGTTGGCGGAGAGCTTGGAGGCTTTCTCCGTCAGGCGCATGTTTTTGAGAACTTTGTCGGGGCTGATCATGACTGACCTCCGTTGGCGCGGGCGAGGATGGTCTCGAGCGCTTTGCTGGAGACGACGATCCGCGAGTATTGGACGAGATCGAGGGTGTTGAGCTTGGCGGCCTCCTGGAGGGAGACGCGGTCGAGGTTGCGCGCGGCGCGCGAGGTCTCGGCGGTGAAGGGGGCGTCGACGAGGAGCACCTTGCCCTTGGGAGCGATGGTGCGGACGACCTTGCCCATGAGCTTGGTCTTGGGCTGCGCGGGGGCGAAGGCCTCGATGACGTCGATGTCGCCGGCGACGGCGCGATCGAAGAGGGCGCGGCAGAAGGCGAGGGCCTTGACCTTGCCGTTGATCTTCTTCGAGAAGTCGCGGGGGCGCGGGCCGAAGACGACACCACCGCCGCTCCAGAGGGGCGAGCGGGAGGAGCCGGCGCGGGCGCGACCGGAACCCTTCTGGTTCCAGGGCTTCTTGCCACCGCCGCGGACTTCGCCGCGGGTCTTGGTGGAGCGGGTGCCCTGGCGGGCGTTGGCGCGATGGGCGACGACCACTTCCTTGACGGCCTGGAGGCCGCGATCGCCCTCGAAGGTCGGGAGGTTGAACTCCTTCTCGGAGGACTTGGTGGCGTCGGAGCTGTAAACTTTGAGCTTCATGTTCGTTCAGTCTCCTTAGGCTTTCTTGGCCTTCTTGCCGGCGCGGATGATGACATCGTCGCCGTTGGCGCCGGGGATCGCACCCTTCACGAGGATGAGATTCTTGTCGGCGATGATCTTGACGACGCTGAGGTTCTGGACCGTGCGCTGGTCGCTGCCCATGTGACCGGGCATGCGCTGGTTTTTCCAGGAACGGCCCGGGGTCTGGCGCATGCCGATCGAGCCGATGCGGCGGTGGAACATCGAGCCGTGGGAGGCGGGGCCGCCGCCGACGCGGAAGCGCTTCACGACGCCTTGGAAGCCCTTGCCCTTGGAGGTGCCGATGACGTCGATCGTCTGGCCCTCGGTGAAGACCGCGACGGTGATGACGTCGCCGGCCTTGACGGTGGGAGCCTCGGGGAGACGGACCTCGTTGATCACGCGGGGCGTGGTCTCGAGGCCGGCCTTCTTGGCGTGGGCGGCTTCGGCCTTGCTGGAGTTCTTCGCCTTTTGGGCGCCGAAGCCGAGCTGGACGGCGTTGTAGCCGTCGGTGGCGACGGTCTTGACTTGGACAACCGGGCAGGGGCCGGCTTCCACGACGGTGACGGGCACGAGCACGTTCTGTGCGTCGTAGACCTGCGTCATTCCGAGTTTTTTGCCTAATAGAGTAGTGATCATAGGCTAAGTGGTAGGTGGAGGGTTTCCGTTTGGTTTAGACCTACATTAGCAATCCGGCGATGGGAGCCACCGGTGGCTGCTAAAGAGACTGTTGAAAAGGAGGTGTCGTCAGACGTTGATCGTGATGTCGACGCCCGAGGGCAGGTTGAGTTTCTTGAGCTCGTCGACCGTCTGGGCCGTGGGCTCGAGGATGTCGATGAGGCGCTTGTGGGTGCGGCTCTCGAACTGCTCCATCGACTTCTTGTCGACGTGGGGCGAGCGGTTGACGGAGAGCTTCTCGATGCGGGTGGGCAGCGGGATGGGCCCCGAGACGCGCGCGCCGGAGCGCTTGGCGGTTTCGACGATTTCCGAGGCGGACTGGTCGATCACACGGTAATCGAAGCCTTGGAGTTTGATGCGAATGCGTTGGCCTTTCATGGCGGGATAAAGAACGAGGTTTAGGTGCGGGCCGGGGCCTTGGAGGAGGTCTCGACGATCTTGGCGAGGAGCGAGTTCGGAACCTGCTCGAAGTGCGACGGCGTGATCGACGCGGAGGCGCGGCCCTTGGAGAGGGAGCGGATGTCCGTGACGTAACCGAAGAGGGTCTCGAGCGGGACGTGCGCGGTGATGATGCACGCGCCGTTCTTGTTCTCCATGCCCTGGATCTGGCCGCGGCGGCGGTTGATGTCGCCCATGAGGTCGCCCTGGTATTCCTCGGGCGTGGTGACCTCGACACCCATGATGGGCTCGAGGAGGATGGGCTTGGCGGCCTTCATCGCTTCCTTGAAGGCGAAGATGCCGGCCATCTTGAACGCGAGTTCCGAGGAGTCGACCTCGTGGAACGAGCCGTCGATGATGCGGATCTTCGCATCGACCACCGGGTAGCCGGCGACGACGCCGTTGTTGGCGCCTTCGAGGATGCCGTCGGTCGAGGGCTTGATGAATTCCTTCGGGATGACGCCACCGACGATCTCGTTGATGACCTCGATGCCCTTGCCCTTTTCGTTCGGCTCGATCTTGACGACGACGTGGCCGTATTGGCCCTTGCCGCCGGACTGGCGGATGAACTTGCCCTCGCCCTGCGCGGCGCCGACGACGGTCTCGCGGTAGGCGATCTGGGGCTTGCCGACGGTGGCCTCGACCTTGAACTCGCGCTTCATGCGGTCGACGATGATCTCGAGGTGGAGTTCGCCCATGCCGGCGAGAATGGTCTGGCCGGTGTCCTGGTCGGTCTTGACGCGGAGGGTCGGGTCCTCGGCGACGAGGCGCTGCAGCGCGGTGCCGAGCTTTTCCTGGTCGCCCTTCGAGTTGGGCTCGATGGACATCGCGATGACGGGCTCGGGGAAGGACGGCGGCTCGAGGCGGATGTCGAAGTCCTCATCGCACAGCGTGTCGCCGGTGATGACGTCCTTGACGCCGACGAGGGCGCAGATGTCGCCCGCGTAGGCCAGCTCGATCTCCTCGCGGTCCATGGCGCGCATCAGCACGAGGCGCGAGACGCGCTCGGAGCGGCGGGTGCGGGGATTGTAGAGGGACATGCCGCGCTTCACCACGCCGGTGTAGACGCGGTAGAACACGAGCTTGCCGACGAACGGATCGGTCCAGAGCTTGAACGCGAGGCCGGCGAGCTTGGCCTTGTCGTCGACGATCGCCTCGACGACGTTGCCGGAGCTGTCCTGGCCCTTCATCGCGGGAACGTCGATGGGGTTCGGCAGGTAATTGACGACGCAGTCGAGGAGACGCTGGACGCCCTTCTTCTTGAAGGCGGAACCGGGGATGACGCCGGTGAACTTCATCGAGCAGGTCGCCTTGCGGACGGCGAGGATGAACTCATCCGTGGAGATCTCCTGGCCTTCGAGATACTTGTTGGCGATGACGTCGTCGAAATCGGAGACGGCCTCGATGAGCTTCTCGCGGTATTCCTTCGCCTGCGCGGCGTATTCGGCCGGGATTTCGCAGGTGATCGGGTTCATGCCGAGCGGATCGGTGGTGTCGTCGAACTTGTAGGCGATGTTCTGGACGAGATCGATGAGGCCGTTGAAGTTCTCCTCCTGGCCCATCGGGATGTAGAGGGGATGGGCGTTGGCCTTGAGCTTCTCGCGCATCTCCTGGACGGCGCGGAAGAAGTTGGCGCCGGTGCGGTCCATCTTGTTGACGAACGCGACGCGGGGGACGCCGTATTTGTTGGCCTGGCGCCAGACGGTCTCGGACTGGGGCTGCACGCCGGCGACGGCGCAGAACACGGCGACGGCACCGTCAAGGACGCGCATGGAACGCTCGACCTCGGCGGTGAAATCCACGTGGCCGGGGGTGTCGATGATGTTGATGCGCTGCTTGATGCCCTTCCAGGGGCCGTAAGAGGCGTTCCAGGCGCAGGAAATGGCGGCGGCCGTGATGGTGATGCCGCGCTCGCGCTCCTGCTCCATCCAGTCGGTGACGGTGGAGCCTTCGTGCACTTCGCCCATCTTGTGGACGGCGCCGGAGTAGAAAAGGATGCGTTCGGTGGTCGTCGTCTTGCCGGCGTCGATGTGCGCGGCGATGCCGATGTTGCGCGTCCACTCGAGGGGGAACGGGCGGTCCTTGGCGTTGGCCGCGGAGACCTTGGCCTTGTCGGTGACGACGGTGATGTTGATCGGGGAAGACATTGCGTGGAGTCCTTACCAGCGGAGGTGGGCGAAGGCGCGGTTGGCCTGGGCCATCTTGTGGGTGTCTTCCTTCTTCTTCACGACGGAGCCCGTGTTGTTGTAGGCGTCGATGATCTCGGCGGCGAGGGCCTCGCGCATGGCGATGCCCTTGCGGCCCGTGGCGGCGTCGACGATCCAGCGGAGGGCGAGGGATTCCTGGCGCTCGAAGGAGATTTCGACCGGCACCTGGTAGGTCGCACCACCGACGCGGCGGCTCTTGACCTCGAGCTTCGGGCGGGCGTTTTCCATCGCGCCCATGAGGAGGTCGACCGGGTCGCCCTTCTGGAGCTTCTCGCTCACGCGCTCGAAGGCGCCGTAAACGATGCGTTCCGCGACGGTCTTCTTGCCGCTCTTCATGATGACGTTGATCAGGTGGGTGACCAGCGTGCTGTTATAGCGGGTGTCCGGAACGGTGGGGCGGTGAGTGGCTCTGCGACGACGAGACATGGTGAAAAGGAAAGAACGGGATTACTTGGCGGCCTTCGGGCGCTTGACGCCGTATTTGGAACGGGAACGGCGGCGCTTCTCGACGCCGGTGGCATCGAGCGTGCCGCGGACGATGTGGTAACGGACGCCGGGAAGGTCCTTCACACGGCCACCGCGCACGAGGACGATGGAGTGCTCCTGGAGATTGTGGCCTTCGTCCGGGATGTAGGAGATGACCTCCGTGCCGTTCGTGAGGCGGACCTTGGCGACCTTGCGGATGGCCGAGTTCGGCTTCTTCGGCGTGCGGGTCATGACCTGCACGCAGACGCCGCGGCGGAAGGGGTTACCCTGCAGGGCCGGGGCCTTGGACTTCGCACGGACCTTGCGACGTCCTTTTCTCACGAGTTGGTTGATGGTGGGCATGTGGAGGAAGTTACTTAGGTAAAAGAGGAAAAGGCGCGGAACCTACCGGAGCGAAATGCACCGGCAAGCACTTTTTCGCGCTGGGCTGAAAAACGCGAATTTCAGAGGGGAAACCCCGAAACCGCGGGCGTCAGGTGCACCCACAGTTTTGCTGCGAGCGCTGTTTTTGACGAAAATGGAGGGTCAGCGAACCACGTTCGCCTCACGCACTTCAAGCGTGAAGTTTCAGAATTTCTCCCAAGTTATTCACAACATCAGATTCAGTGCTGAAGTCCCGGTCACTTCATCGGATGCGGAGCGGGCATTGCCGTCGCCGTGCGGCGGGAGCAGGCCACAAGGCGGCGACTCGACCCGCCGGGGATCGCGCGCGGGAACTGCTTGTCGATCCGCCTTCGCGCTGCGCGCGGCGGCCGATGGTGTCTCCTGCCGGGCTCGAGGGGCGAAAAAAACACCCGGCCGGTGAGGGCCGGGTGTAACACAGAAGGAGCTAGGCTCTACTTCTGCGTTTTTGGCGGGAGGGACATTCACAGTCTGATTTTCAGAGCGGAAAACAAGGAAAATTTCAGCGCTCCACTGCCCTGCCGTTTGTAATGAAGTGCGTCAATCCCGCGCTTTGAGCGCATTTCTCAGTGCCCTCATGTTAAAGGCAAGCGGCCCCTGTTCGAACCAGCGACGCAGTGCGGCCCGCTGCACTTCGGACAAGCCGGTTGCGTTCTGCTGCAAGGACAGCTCGAACTTCTGTCGAGCGAGAGCCTCGATCTGAGGTAAGTCATGATGCGCTAAACGCCCCCCCTCCAAGGACTCAGAAGCATTTCTCCATATCGGGTCGTGATTCAGTGGCGCCGAGCGTATTATCTTCTCGATCTGTTGCCTACTTGTCGCGTCGAGCGGGATCGACGCATTTTGCGCCATTATGTTCGTTGCCTCTTTAACCGCGGCCTTAACCGGCAAGTCGTCTCGGAAGGCGATCATCCTCTTGAATTGATCGTCGGTTAGTATCTCCGCAATTAGGGCGTCAACCGCTCCACGTTCCTTGAGATCCCGAGCAATAACCCAATCAACGAGCAATTGGACCAGGAGTTCCTCTTGTTGGAGGCTTAGGTCTCCGTCCAGAAAGAACGGAGCCCAGTCCCGCATGGTCTGTCGCATCCCATATTCTCGTATCTCGGGATCCTCATCTGAAGGTGGGCGTGCTCTGCGAGGGCGGGGCCCGGTATCAGTCTCCCAGTTCGGGATCACAGACGGAGGTGTTAACAAGCTTTCGCTAGGCGTCTTCTTTTGATCGTTCGAATACTGTTCATTGTTCGCTTGGTGAACGATGCGCGGGGAGGATTTGTCGTTACTCCGACCATTCAAGAAGAACCAAACGAGCACGGCGAAAACAACCGCTGCTAACGCAGAGAGTGCCTTTTTCATAGTGAAGCGGCTCCGCCAATCATTTGACGGAGCCGGTGCGCTACTCCAGCTCGTTCACGCGGCTGTAACAGTCCTCTCTGAAGTGGACCCCGAAAGTTGGACAGCGGGGGACGGTCCCCATAAACCAAGAAA
>VFQU01000030.1_pt1 | contig 249873 bp, 204 predicted proteins | sample 3512311 | NCBI WGS metagenome assembly VFQU01 (sample SAMN10412377, study PRJNA504923) | tailings metagenome | isolation source: Relicate 3 Philex TSF3 active mining site | place: Philippines: Tuba, Benguet | collected 2017-08-29 | reverse complement strand
GAAAATTATATCTTAATCGCCCGTCCCTCGTGTCCAACCGACGGGGTCCACTTCAATCCCAAGTGCCGTTCAGCTTGATCGCGAAGCTCCGGCGGAAAACACGGGGGGATATTCTGATCAACGTCGCCCACGGGATGGGCATCAAAATGAACCTGCATCAATACACCCCGGATGCAGACGAGGATTGCGCACTCACCCAATTTTTGGGCAACGATTCGTGGAAAAAAAACGTCGGCAAGCCTCACGATGAGTTCTTCCGACTCTACCTCGATGCCTATCGCGACAGCTTGGCCGGCATCGGCCTTCACCACTCACGAAATCACGTGATGGTGAACATGAAGAAAAACGTGCCGCTCTACCTTCTCCTGTTCGCGTCGGCGCACGAGTTGGGTCAGAAATTCTGGAATACGGCGGTGTCGGGTTCCAATCCGCAGTCGATCATACCGGGGATTCTCGACTAACATTTCTCCAGCCCGCCGACCGCTCCCCAAAACGTGCGAGTATCTTTCGCTGGAACAGCATCGGACAAGCCAATGCACCACCTGGCGGCTGTGATGTTCAGGATGCGCCGATCTCGGCGCCGCCGCCGTCATTGAAAATCCCAATTGCTTCAGCCGATTTACGACGGTCTGCAACGGGATGCTGCCTCGCGCCGGTGGCACGAACTTCATGGTCGCGTCAGCCATTGCGCGTTCAACGCCGCGTCCGACGCATCCGCCGAGGAAGATAATGCCGGTGCATCGCACGCATGAATGCGTCCGAAAGCACGTCCGCCTTAACGCCAGTCTCCTTTGCAGTTCGGACGAGCGCACAGAAAAGATCGTGAAAAACCTCGGTCCGACTGGGAATCGGACCACGCTTGTCGCTGGATTTCGGAGGTTCCATGGCGTGGTAGTGTGTCGCAAGGGCTGGGACACTGGTTGTCCCACGGTTGCCCACAGCATGCCCCCCGGGGGCGTGCGAGGAAAGGTGCCGACTCGAATCGCAGGACGAAGCCTACTATCGCCACTCTCCCGTATCGAACAGGTAGCGTCTGAACCGCGCGATTCCGGTTTCGATCTGCTCCGCTCTAGGCAGAAGCAAGATGACGAAAAAATTCGGCCGCAGACCCATGATTGACTGCTCCAGACGCGATTGATTTGTCGCGAGCCAGTTCGCAACCTCCCAGCGAACAGAAACCGCCGCATGCACGGATTCATTCGCGACAGCGATTTGATCCGTGATCTCATCAACAGTGGCGTCGTCGCGAACGTTGAGCAGACGACTGGATTCAGCGGAGCAAAAGCTGAGCACTTGATTCGAGATTCCGTTGGCGACCTCCATGAGTTGCTCGGCCGCCGCGCGATGTCCGCGCCAAGATAATGTATCAGCCACGTCGCGGAGTTCATCAACCAACGAAAGCGACAGGTGTGGCCACGCCTTCAGTGGCAGATCGGTGGATGTCTCTCCCACACGTTTGCGAATTCGCCCAATTGCACGCTGCGCCTGCCCGCGGCTATCTAGCCATTGAATCCAACGACCCGTAAAAAACGTCAGGTAGATGCCCAAACCCAAGTCTTTCAGAAGGGCAAGTGTGCTTTCCAGCCACTCCGACATGGTAGGCGATCGTCACGCGGCATCCGAGATTCGGCGTCCCTCGATCGAAATCTTGATGTTCGGCGCGTTCACGGCCGCGCCGGAAACGGAGAAACTGGAGCCATCTGCCTGCAGCGTGCCACGCAGATTAAGGTCGAAATTCGTGTAGGGACCGAAAACTGAACCGACGCCCGGTTGCCATTGTTTTACGTTCAACTGGGCAGTTACGTGCGCACCGTCCGTGGTGTATTTTCCCAAATACAAGAATCCATTGTCGCCGCCGTTGATCGAGCCGTCTTTGAACACGGCCAGCCCCACGCCGTAACCCAGCGGCGTGGCGAATTTGACGCTATAGATGCCCGAGTTCATCCTCGCGACGACCGAGAAGAATACTCAGCGGACTGTCAAATCGATAGCGAGCCGAACCGAGGCGCGCTATAAATTCCGACTTCGACCGAATCTGACATCGACCAAAATGGCACCGCCGAACGCGCTGCCGCGGGGTCGGCCTCCGTGACAATGCATTTGCTAGAGGTAGTTGCCGTGCGCGAGAGCCGCCAATATCTGCGCGACCCTTTTCCTGCCTTCCCTCGACCGCATGACGTGTAGCGGGATATTGCCCCCAAGGGAGGGAGCTGGCATGCAGAGCCATTGCGCCAGTCCGCTTTCGCTTTCAAACAGGTCCAGACCGGCCGAGAGAACGTCCGCATCAACGCGACCTAGGAGGGCACGGCATTTTTCATAACGCCGTATTTCTCCCGCTAGGGCGCTCTGCAGTTTGCGATACGCGAGCGGCGGGATTTTTTCACCTGCAGCAATCTTTTTCATGGTCGTGTTTGGGTCGAGGAAGTCCGGCGGATTGTTTTGATCCTAACCTGCGGGATCGGACACGGGTGGTCCTAGGCCTAGGCTCGCCATCCGTCGTCACTGAGCTCGTAACCCTACGCGCGTGTGTAAGAACTCTGGGTGGAATTCGCCTGGGTGCGGGTGGGTCAGCGCGGAAGACCGGAATGGCGCTCATGCCCCGTCAAGCTCTTGGGTGGATTGTTTGCGTTTTGGGCATGAACGCGGCTGCGCGAATGTAAAAAGCGGTCTGCCAAAACTGCTGGGCTTGACCGTCTTACACCCCTGTCTTTAGGGCCCCGGAAGCTCTTCGTCTCCTGCCCCGTTTTCCTTGGCGGCCGGGCAAAGTCCGGAGCGACGGCACTCGGCCGGCCGGTTTCGCAAACGATGCGGAGCACACTGCCGCGAAACGGGGTAGATTCATGGGGCGTCGCAGGTCGACGGACGGTCGGAGCGTCCGCGGCGAGGGGCGGCGCGGCAGCAGCACGCATCGTTCAACCCGCACCACCATGAACGGCATCTTTCCCGACCGCACCTATGCCGGCCGCCTGCTGGCGCCCTGGTTGCGCTCCTTTGCGGCGCAACTCGACGTGATCGTCCTCGGCCTGCCGCGCGGCGGCGTGCCGGTGGCGGCGGAAATCGCGCGCGAGCTGGGCGTGCCGTGCGACGCGCTCGTCGTGCGCAAGGTCGGCGTGCCCGGCCACGAGGAGATCGCGATGGGCGCGGTGGCGACGGGCGGCGTCACCGTGCGCAATGCGAGCGCAATGGATGCATTCTCCGTCACAGCGGATGAATTCGAACTCGTCGCCACGCGGGAGCGCGCCGAGCTGGCGCGGCGCGAGCGCGCGTGCCGCGGCGACCGCCCGCCGCCGGACCTGCGCGGGCGGCGCGTCGTGCTAGTCGACGACGGCGTCGCCACCGGCTCGACGATGCTGGCCGCCGTGCAGGCGGCGCGCGCCGCCGGCGCGAGCGCGGTGATCGTCGCCGCGCCGGTGATGGCGCGCGAGGCGATGGACGAGCTGCAACGGCACGCCGACGAGGTGTTCACCGTGCTCGCTCCCGAGACGTTCTGCGCCGTCGGGGAATTTTATGAGGATTTCCGGCCCGTGGCGGAGACAGAGGTTCGCACCCTGCTCGCCACCGCCGGCCGGCCGCTTCCGCCCGCTCACCGTCAACCCGAAGGAGTCCCATGAAAAAAGTCCTCGTCGCCATCGACCTGTCGTCCGCCACCGTGCAGGTGTGCAACGCCGCGCGTGATCTCGCGCAGCAGCTGCACGCACGGTTGATCATCGCCCACGTCGTGCCGCCCGCGCCGCTCGTGATGAAATACTACACGTTCTCCGCCGTGCAGAAGGCGGACCTCGCGCGCGGGGCGAAGAAGCGCGCCGCCGCGCGCCTGCGGGCGCTCGGCCAGTGGTTCCGCAAGACCGTGCCCGAGACACGCGTCGTGCAGCACGCCGGGCCGGTCGTGCCGGTGCTCCTGCGCACGGTGCGCAAGGTGCAGCCGGACTATCTCGTCATCGGCTCGCACGGCCACAGCGCGGCCTTCGAGATGCTCGTCGGCAGCGTCGCGCACGGCATCATGCGCCAGGCGCCCTGCCCCATCGTGCTCGTGCCGATCCGCCCGCGCACGCCGGGGAGGCGCACGGCCCCCACGGCGCGTCCGACCGCGGAAGTGATGGCGGCGCTGCGGTGAGCGGGGCGGCGGACGCCTTCAGTGCGGGCCGACGAGGGTGACGACCTCGCGGATGTGGTCGCGCAGGCCGCGCACGCCTGCGCGCTCGGCGCAGCTGGCGCAGCAGAAGACGCGCCGGCCGGCCTCGACGCCGTGGCCGACGATGCGCACCCCGCACTGGCCGCAGACGGGGGCGAGCGCGGCGATGGCGCATTCAAAGCAGTCGAAGGTGTGTCGCTCGCCGTCGATCACGACGTCGAAGGTGTTGTCGTAGTCGTTGCCGCAGGTTTCGCAGCGGTTCATGGGGCCTCCCGGGTGGGTTGAAAGTGGGGTGCGGCGCGGTTCAGCCCGACGCGGGAGTCGGACGCTCGGCGCGGGGCTGGTGGTGTGCGCGCAGGCGCTGGCGGTTGCCGCCGGCGGCGATGCGGGCGCGTTGGTCGCCGCGCAGGCGGAGGCGCTGGCGGCGGAGGGTCGCGTGGTTGAGCGGCGACGGCACGAAGGGCGTCGCGCCGTTCTCATAATGTTCCTTCGCCTGATGCAGCAGGAGCTGGCGGGCGGTGAACCAGTGCTCGAGATCGCGGCCGTGGACCTGGCCGTCGCTCAGCCAGAGATCGTAGGCGCGGCGGCGGATATCGTCCTCGAGCGGCTCGGACGGGAGCCATTCGTCGCGGTGAGGTTTGGAGTTCATGGTGGATCGAGGTGAAAGCACGAAGCCCCGGAGCCAGACCGGCTCCGGGGCCACGAAGGCGGGTGGGCGTTCGCCGCGCGCTCCTTCCCGGACACACACGTTAGGCGCTCTCGCTTTCGCGGGCCGTGTGCTCCCCGACGCCACTCTCCGCGGCAGGCGGATGTTTCGGTCTCATGGCGGGACCGTCCCGGGCGTTGCCGTCCGGGATCTGTCGAGTGAGGCCTCTGCGCCCGGGTGGACGCTCCTTGCCGGGAGCGGCTCGCCGGACGGGATGGGGAATACGCCTGCAATGCGTGCGCGTCTCCATCTTTACCACAAGGACGGCTCCGGGTATTGGCCGGACGTTGGCCCTGCGTTACGGGTCTGACCTCTTAACTCTCAAGTTGCGTTGAATTGCAGCCTGGGCCGCGCGGTTTTTCGCGCCGCCCCGGGGGAAGAGGATGCACGGGCTTTGCCACGCCCGCCTCGCTCTCCGTCGCGCCCGACCGTTTTGCGGTCCTGCCTCGCGGCAGGCCTTCCGGCGGGGTGAAGCCGCCCGGTCCGGCCGACGTCCTGGTCTGCACAGTAGCAACTGTTACCCTCTGGGTGACTGTGTGGGCGGACCGGTCGAAACCTCCGGTGCGCCTGATCCGGCTCGGCGGGGTTTCTGATCCCGCCTGGCCGCACAGTTCCTCATTCGTGAGAACTGACCGGACACGACTCCGGCCAGAGGAACTGGTGAGACATGCCGCGCGCGGTGTGACCCGCACGGGGGAAGGCGGCACCAGATGCCGCCGTCCTTTCCCCGGTTGACCCGGGATCATCCCAGTCGTGCTCTCGGCCCGGCATTTCAGCCCGACCGCACTGCGACCGTTCTTTCAAGGAACGAGAAGATTCTACTCCCGCGGGGCCGAAACGCTCCGCATCCGTTGGCGGGAAAAGCCGAATGAACTTTCCCTAACGTCACGGCGGAAAATAAGGACACGTTGGGCGCGAATTCCGAACTCCCTGTCCCGCAGGAAAAACGCCGGGCGAGGACAATTCCTGCGAGGGGGTAAAGCCCCAGGCTTCGCGGGGGAAGCGACCGCGGCGGGCGGGACGATTCCGGGATTTGCCTTTGCCCGCGGACGCGCCACCGTCGCGGCGTCATGGAAAATCTCCGCCCGCTCGACGTGCAGCTCATCGGCACCGAACTCGCCATCCGTTGGAACGACGGCACTGAGTCCTACCTCCCGTCCGCCACGCTGCGCGCCAACTCGCCGAGCGCCGAAGTGAAGGGCGAGCGCGACATCTTCGGCCACCAATACGGCGGCGAAGTGCCGAAGGACCACCGCGACGTGACGATCCTCGGCTGGGAAATGGTGGGCAACTACGCGATCCGGATCGATTTTTCCGACGGGCATCGGACGGGATTGTTCGGGTATCCACTGCTGAAGGAGCTCGGAGAATTGCCGCGGGAGTGAGCCGCGGCTCCGCCGCGGGAAACGCCATGCGAGCTGGAGACAGAAGGTTGGTGGCGGCGTGAATGGGTAGGGCGCGGACGGAGTCCGCGGCGCGCTCGCGTTTCCGGCGCGCGAACCGTTTCGGCGGTGACGGAGTCGCCGCCCTACCCTTATGGCGTAGGAATGGCGGGAGCGCGTGGGGGAAACGTGCGTGCGGCGTTGCGCGCAAGCGCGCAACCTACGTTGAGGGCGAAAATCGAGGGGGCGATCGCAGCGTGGATCGCCGTAGCAGCCGACGTAAGTCGGCTGGGTTTTCGCGGTGGCGATGGCCGCCGCGCTCAGCGGCCGGCGATGACGCCGCGTTCGCTCTTCTCGACGAAGTTGAGAAAATTCTCGAACTCCGGCGTGTTCGCGAGCGGATGCGCGTGGAGCTTCTCGAAGGCCTGCGTGCGGTTGAGGCCGGAGCGGTAGAAAATCCGGAACGCGTGCTTGATCGCCTCGAGCTGCTCGACCGCGAAGCCGTGGCGCTCCAGGCCGATCTTGTTGATCGAGCGGGCGATCGCGGGATTACCGTCGGCGATAAGATACGGCGGCACGTCCTGCACGATCTTGGACATCGCACCGACCATGACGTGCGAGCCGACGCGGCAGAACTGGTGCACGCCGCACTTGGCGCCGAGCGTCACGTGGTCGTCGACGATGACGTGGCCGGCGAGCCCGACGGAGTTGCTCGCGATGAGGTGGTGACCGATGCGGCAGTCGTGCGCGACATGGCAGTAGGCGAGCAGGAGGTTGTCGTCGCCGAGGACGGTGAACTCGCCGTCCTTCGTGGCGGCGTGGACGCTGGTGTATTCGCGGAAGATGTTGCGGTCGCCGATGCGCGTGCCGGGGCGGCCGCCGCGGTATTTGAGGTCCTGCGTCTTCGTGCCAATGCAGGTGAAGGGATAGAGCTCGCACTCGCGGCCGAGCGTGGTGAAGCCCTCGACGGTCGCGTGATGATGGAGCACGCAGCGGTCGCCGAGCACGACCTCGGGGCCGACGTAGGCGTAGGCGCCGATGACGACGTCCGCGCCGAGCTGCGCGCCGGGCTCGATAATGGCGGTGGGATGGATCTGGCTGGCCATGGTCAGTCCATCGCGGAGGTGTCGACGAGGGCGAACATGAGTTCGCCACCGGAGACGACCTGGCCGCCGACGCTGCACTCGCCCTCGGCCTGCGCGATGGAGCCGCGGACCTTGGTGAGCTTGACCTTGATGCTGAGCTGGTCGCCGGGACGCACGGGTTTGCGCCACTTGACGTTGTTGCAGCTCATGAAGAGGGCGGTCTTGTTCTCGATGTTGGTGCGGCGGAGGAGAAGAATGCCGGCGGCCTGCGCCATCGCCTCGATCTGGAGGACGCCGGGCATGACGGGGTTGCCCGGATAATGGCCTTGGAAAAACGGCTCGTTGATCGTGACGTTCTTGATCGCGGTGAGGGTGTCCTCGCCCAGCTCGACAACGCGGTCGATCATGACGAACGGGTAGCGGTGCGGCAGGGTGTCGAGGACACGGCGGACGTCGAGGGTGCTCTCCGTGGTGATCTCGGCCTTGGGCGTGACGGCCTTCGTGGGCTTCTTGCCGCCCTTTTTCCAGGCCTCGTATTTCTCGAGGAGGATCTTGGTCAGCTCGGCGTTGAGGGCGTGGCCGGGACGGGTGGCGACGATGTGGGCCTTGAGCGGGAGGCCGAGGAGCGTGATGTCGCCGACGATGTCGAGGATCTTGTGCCGGACGAACTCGTCGGCGAAGCGCAGCGGCTCCTTCGAGATGATCTTGTCGCCCTTGATGACGACGGCGCAGTCGAGCGAGCCGCCCTTGATCTTGCCGAGCTTGATGAGCTCCTCGATGTCCTCGTAGACGGTGAAGGTGCGGGCAGCGGCGACCTGCGTGACGTAGACGTCGGGGTCGATGGTCAGCGAGAGGTGCTGCGTGTGCGTGCCGCGGTCGTCGGCGCTGGTGCAGGTGATCTTCAGGCCGTCGTAGGGCAGCGCGATGATGGAGGAGTTGCCGCGGGAGACGGAGACGGTCTCGGTGAGGGTGAAGTATTCGCGGTCGGCGTCCTGCTCGACGGGCTCGCCCTGCTGGACGAGTTTCACGAACTCGCGGGCGGAGCCGTCCATGATGGGCGGTTCGCCCGCGTCCATCTCGATGAGGAGATTGTCGATGCCGCAGCCGCTGAGGGCGCTGAGGACGTGCTCGACGGTGTGGATCTTGGCGTGGCCCTGCTGGATGGTCGTGGCGCGCACGAGGTCGGTGACGAGGTCGACGCGCGGCTTGATCTCGGGATGGCCGTGGAGGTCCATCCGCTTGAAAACGATGCCGTGGTTGGCCGGCGCCGGCTTGAAAGTCATGTGCACGGCGTCCCCGGTGTGGAGGGCATTGCCCTTGATGGAGACCTCGCGCAGGAGGGTGCGCTGCTTCATGTGGTGTGTCGGCGGAGTGTCGGAAGGTGCTTGGAAATGACAAGCTTGGAGATGGTCCGGGGCCGTCGGGCGGGGCCGGAATGCGGTCAGACGGGCCGGCCCGGAAAACAAATCGAGACGGCAGTTGACAGAGGGAAAAATGCCTCGGTATTCCTGTCCCCTTTAACAACGTTCATCCCTCGATCCGCATCCGTCATGCCCGCAGCCAACGACCTCCGCAAAGGCCAAGTCATCAAGTTCAACGGCGAGCCGCACCTCGTCATGGAGACCCAGCACCGCACGCCGGGCAACCTCCGCGCCTTCGTGCAGGTGAAGATGCGCAACCTCCGCTACGGCAAGTCGCTGGAGCAGCGCTTCAATTCGCCCGACCCGGTCGAGGTGCTCCCCACCGACCGCCGCACGCTCGAGTTCAGCTATGCGGACCGCGAGACCTTCTCGTTCATGGACCCGGAGACCTTTGAGACCTTCGAGCTCAACGCGGCCATGATCGGCGACGCCAAGAACTACCTCGTCGCCGGCGGCAAGGCCGAGGTGCTCTTCATCAACGAGGCCCCGGTCACGATCGACCTGCCCTCGACCGTCACGCTGAAGATCACCGAGAGCGCCGAAGGCATCAAGGGCGACACCGCCTCCAACGTGCAGAAGCCCGCCACCTGCGAAACCGGCCTGGTGATCCAGGTGCCGCTCTTCATCAAGGAAGGCGAACTCGTCCGCGTCAGCACGCTCGACGGCACCTACATGGGCCGCGCCTGAGGCCGCGCGCTGTGGCGCAGGCCGCGGGAGAGCCGCGCGGACGGAGTCCGCGCCCTACCCTCGCGACAGCGACGCTGATTGAATTCCGAACCCGCGGTCCACGCCGCGGGTTTTTTGTTGGGGCGATGCCACCCTGTAGCAGCCGACGTAAGTCGGCTGGAGATTCGGTGCGCGGCTGGAGAGCGCGGGGGCGATGGACAGCCGTCTTACGACGGCTGCTACGAAGAGAAGACAACCCGTGGTGCGCGGCGAGGGGGAGTTGCGCGCAAGCGCGCAACCTACATCTGCTTCGCTCTGCGGCTTAATGCGGCGGGGCGCTTTCGCCGGGGGGGCGTTGCTGGACCTGCTTGAGCTCGTCGGAGTGGCGCACGTCCTTGCCCTTCGCGAGGTAGATCATCTCCTCGGCGATGTTCGTGGCGTGGTCGGCGATGCGCTCGATCGACTTCGAGATGAACATCAGCTCGAGCGCCCGCGCGATCGTATCGGGGTTCTCGATCATGTAGCTGGTCAGGCGGCGATAGACCAGGCGGTTGATGTTATCGACCTCCGGGTCGCGGCGGATGACGGCGAGGGCCTTGTGCTCGTCCTCGTGCACGAAGCAGTCGAGCGCGTCGCGGAGCATCTCGAGCGCGATGTTGGCCATGCGCGGGATGTCGGCGTAGAGCTCGATCTTCGGCTCGATGGCGAGCTTGCGGGCGCGGCGGGCGATGCTCGTGGCTTCGTCGCCGACGCGCTCGAGGTCGTGCGAGGCCTTCATGCCCACGACGACGAGCCGGAGCTCCGAGGCGATGGGGCCGCGGAGCGTCATGTAGCGGATCGCCTCGTCGTCGATCTGGACCTCGAGGCGGTCGATCTCGTCGTCGGCGGCGATGACCTTGTCGGCGAGCGCGAGGTCGCCCTCGGCGAGGGCGCGCACGGCGAGGCGGGTCTGCTCGATGGAGCGGTCGCCCATCTGCAGGAGCTTGGAGCGCAGGGCCTCGAGTTCGGCGTCAAAGAATCGTTTCATGGTTCAAAATCCCAAACGCCAAAGGTCCAAACGCCAAAGCTGGCGGGTGAATATCTGCGTCGGGTCGGATTTGGAGTTTGGAAGTTTGGAGTTTGGTGTTTCAGGCCGCCGCTGATCAACCGAAGCGACCGGAGACGTAGGCCTCGGTCTGCGGGTTGGAGGGGTTCATGAAGATGGTGCGGGTCTCGGCGTATTCGATCAGGCGGCCGAGGTAGAAGAAGGCGGTCTTGTCCGACACGCGCGCGGCCTGCTGCATGTTGTGCGTGACGATGACGATGGTGAAGCGCGACTTCAGCTCGTGGATGAGTTCCTCGACCTTGGCGGTGGCGATGGGGTCGAGCGCCGAGCAGGGCTCGTCCATGAGGATGATCTCGGGCTCGACAGCAATGGCGCGGGCGATGCAGAGGCGTTGCTGCTGGCCGCCGGACAGGCCGAGGGCGCTCTGGTGGAGGCGGTCCTTCACCTCGTCCCAGAGGGCGGCGCCGCGGAGCGACTTCTCGACCACTTCGTCGAGGCGCGGCTTGCTCGTCACGCCCTGGATGCGGAGGCCGTAGGTGATGTTCTCGTAGATGGATTTCGGGAACGGGTTCGACTTCTGGAATACCATGCCGACGCGCTTGCGGAGTTCGATCACGTCGACGCGCGGGTCGTTGATGTCGACGCCGTCGATGCGGATCTGGCCGGAGGTGACGCGCGCGCCGTCGATGAGGTCGTTCATGCGGTTGAGGCAGCGCAGGAGCGTGCTCTTGCCGCAACCGGAGGGGCCGATGAAGGCGGTGACCTTGCGCTCGTCGATGTTGAGCGTGATGTCCTGCAGCGCCTGGGCGGCGCCGTAGCAGAAGTCGACGTCGTCGATCTCGATCAGGGCGCGGGTGGCCGGGGCCGGCGGAACGGCGCCGGAGCCCTTGACGGCGACGGGCCGGACGGAGACGGCAGGGGAAGCGGGTTCGGACATGGGCGGAGAGGCGGTTACCATTTGTATTTCTTCCGCAGGCGGAGGCGGAGGACGACGGAGGTGGCCGCGATGGCGGCGACGGTGAAGAGGAAGACGAAGGCGGTGCCGTATTGGACGTCGCGCGTGTATTCGTTCTGCGGGATCTTCGAGGCGACGACGTAGATGTGGTAGGGCAGCGCCATCACGCCTTGGAAGAAGAAGTCGGTGATCTTCTCCACCTGCCACGGCAGCTCGTCGCGCACGACGAAGGCGGCGGTGAACATGATCGGCGCCGTCTCGCCCGCGACGCGCGCGATGGAGAGCACGGACGAGGTGAGGATGCCCGGCAGCGCGTAGGGCAGCACGTTGGTGAAGATGGTCTGGAGCTTCGTCGCCCCGAGCGCGAGCGAGCCCTCGCGGTAGCCCTTCGGCACGGCGCGCAGCGCCTCCTCGGACGCGGTGATGATGATCGGCAGCACCATGAACGCCAGGGTGAGCCAGCCGGCGAGGAGCGACACGCCGAAATCCAGCGCGATGACGAACATGCCGAAGCCGAACAGGCCGTAGACGATCGACGGCACGCCCGCGAGGTTGACGATCGACAGTCGCAGGAAGCGGATGAACGGCCCGTCGCTCGCGTATTCGCTCAGGTAGATCGCGCTGAGCACGCCGAGGACGAGCGCGATGAGGATCGAGCCGGTGACGAGCAGGATGGTGCCGACGATGTTGGGGAAGATGCCGCCGGCCGAGTAGACGTAGGTCTGGATGGCGACGCCCTTCAGTTTCTCGGGATTCGCCTCCTTGAAGGCCCGGAACTCGCGGTCGCCCATCGTGCGCTTCTCGCCGTCGAGCGTGAAGACGTTGAGCGTCTCCGCCGGCTCGGTGAGAAACGGCACGTTGATGAACGGCGCCTCCGGGCGGAAGATGACGCGCCCGCCCTTCAGGCCGATGTCGAGGAAGATGAAGGTCGCACAGGCCAGCACGAAATAGGTCGCGAGGCGCAGCGCCCAGAAGATCGCTTTCTCGACGCGCTTCGCCGCCGTCGGCCGGCCGAAGAGGGAATTCTTGGCGGGAGCGCTCATGGTTGCAGGAAGCAGGGTGCGGACTCCGCTCCGCGCCGGGAATAGTTCGCAGCCGCACTCGCCGGTCGCGGCGCGGACGGAGTCCGCGCCCTACCCTCGCGACGAACGTGGTTGGTGGTGGCGGCGTTCATCCGATGGAGATGCGGTAGCGGCGCACGATCTTCTGCGCGAGCCAGTTGATGAGGAGCGAAATGCTGAACAGCACGACGCCGACCATGAAGAGCGCGCGGTAGTGGATGCTGCCGCGCACGACCTCGCCCATCTCCTGGGCGATGATGCCGGTCATGGTGTGCACCGGCTGGAACACCGCGCCGAGGCCGGCGGCGAAATCCGGGATCTCGATGCGGTTGCCCGCGCAGAGCAGCACGACCATCGTCTCGCCGATCACGCGCCCGAAGCCGAGCAGCACGGCCGCCATGATGCCGGAGAGCGCGGCGGGGATGACGATGCGCAGGATGGTCTGCAGCCGCGTGGCGCCGAGCGCGAGCGAGGCCTCGCGGTAGGCGCGGGGCACGTTGTTGATCGCATCCTCGGCGAGCGAGAAGATCGTCGGGATCGCCATCAGCGCGAGCAGGCACGCGGCGGTGGCGGCGTTGAGGCGCTCGAGCATCGGGAAGCCCGGCACCCAATCGAGCCAGGGCACCTGCGACACGCGGCGCAGGGTCTCGCCGAGCACCGCGATGCCGAAGAAGCCGAGCACGACGCTGGGGATGGCGGCGACGAATTCGATGTAGGGCTTGATCACCTTCGCCTCGGTCGGGGCGGCGACCTGATTGACGAAGATCGCCGCGGCGACGCCGAGCGGGATGGCGAGCGTGAGCGCGAGCAAGGCGATCATGATCGACCCGGTGAAGAGCGGGATGATGCCATACCAATCCTGCCAGAAGCTCGCGGTGACCCAGTTGCGCCCGAAGGCGAAGGCGTTGAACGACTCCGCCCAGCTCACAGGCTTGGCCGGATCCCACGCGGCCATCCGCTGGCTGGTGGTGACGATCTCCTGCAGGTAGCGGCCGACGAAGACCTGGAAGCGGTCCATGCGCCGCTGCCACTCGGGCTCGGCGAAACGCGGGGCGGAGGACGAAAGCTCCTTCAACGCCGCGACGAGGGTCGCGTTGGCCGCGTCGATCGCGGGCTGCTGCGCGAGGATGGCCCGGACCTCGGCGCGGTAGTCGATCACCTCGATCTGCACGGCGTCGGCGTCGCGTTGGAGCTGCGCGGCGCGGTCGGGTGGCGCGTCCTTCATGCCGGAGAGGAGGTTCTGTTTCACCTCGGCCATGTCGGAGGCGATCTTGGCACGCTCCTTGAGGCCGGAGGCGAGGTCGGTGAGGTCGCTGAGGAGCGATTCGTGGTCGGCAAGCGTGTCAGCGTAGCGTTCGGCGAAGGCGTCGTAGGCCGCGAGCTCGGCGTTCGCCGCGGCGGGAGTCAGACCGCGCTCCCCGACGAGGAACCGCTGGCGCTCGAGCCGCAGGTCCGTGAGATAACGCGAGACGGCGCGGTGGCTCTTCACCTGTTCGCGGAGGTAGTCGACGTATTCGAGTCCGGCGGCGCGGTAGAGCTCGAGGTTGGCGCGGTTCTGCGGGATGAAGCCGACGGCGTCGCGGAAGATCGTGAACGTGATCAGCGCGAGCACGACGATCGAGATGGCGGCGTTGCCTTGGAAGACGACTTTGGCGAAACGGTCGGCGTTGAGGCCGAAAAACCAGCCGCGGCGCGGGCGCAGGAGCGCCTCGTGCGTCGTCAGGCGGCGCGAGGCGGCGGGCGGCGGGGCTTCGGGTGCGTTGGCGGGCATCGAAAAGGCGGGAGGAGGGTCGGTTCCGGCGCCGGGAGCGGTCAACCGGGTCAGGTTACGATTCTGTGACAAGGCGGGCGGAACGAGGCGAGGCGCAGTCGGGCGGCGCGGACGGACGGCGCGGGGAGGTGGATGCGGGAGCGGATTTTACGTTCCCGGCGCGGACGGAGTCCACGCCCTACCCCTTTGCCTTAAGTGGAGGGCCGAGCTCCGCGAGGCCGCGACGGCGACGGGGAGGCGGAACCCCGTTCGCGGCCTCGCGGAGCTCGGCCCTCCGGGTGTCGTAGCGGGAAAAAAAGCCCGCAGTCCGGTTGGGACTGCGGGCGTGGTCCAAGAATCAAAGCGCGTGGGTCACTTGACCGGGATGAAGCCGGACTTGGCGACGATGTCCTGGCCGGCGGGGCTCATCAGGTAATCGATGAACTGGGCGGCCAGACCCTCGGGCTCGCCGTTCGTGTAGAAGAAGTTCGGGCGGGCGTAGGGATAGGACTTGTTCTGCACCGTTTCGTTGCTGGGGCGCACGACCTTGCCGTCCTTCGTGACGATGCCCACGACCTTGACGCCGGGGGCGTTGACGTAGGCGATGCCGACGTAGCCGATGCCGCTCGGGTTCTTGCCGACTTCGGCGGCGATCTGCTCGTTGCCGGCCATCTTCTGCGACGACGGGGCGTAGTCGCGCTTCTTCATCGCGAGGTCCTTCCAGTCCTGGTAGGTGCCGGAGGAGGTGTTGCGCGTGTAGATGGAGATGGCGCCGGGGTTGCCGCCGACCGCACCCCAATCGCTGACGTCGCCGGTGAAGATCTGCTCGACCTGACGAACCGTGAGCTGGTTGACGGGGCTGTTCTCGTTCACGATGACCGCCATGCCGTCGTAGGAGACGATGATGGGCTTCATGTTCACGCCCTTGACTTGGGCGGCGGACAGCTCGGTCGGCTTGGCACGGCGGGAGGACATGCCGATCTGGGCGGTGCCGTCGGTGATGGCGGCGATGCCGGTGGTGGAACCTTCGGCGGCGATCTCGAAGACGACGCCGGGGTTCTGCGCGCGGAAGGCTTCGGCCAGCTGCGGGACCATCTTGGCGCCGAGCGTGTCGGAGCCCTTGATGACGAGCTTCTGCGCGTGGAGGGAGGCCGCGACGGCGAAGGCCGCGAGGAAGAGGAGGGATTTTTTCATAAAGGAGGGAGGAGTCGGAGGGTGGATCAGAAATTGAACTGCATTTGGGAGCGGACGCCCGAGGCCTTGGCGCCAGCGACGCCGCCGGCGACGGTATCCTTGGACTCGCCGTAGACGTAGCCAAGCTGCCATTTCAGGTCGTTGCCCTTGATATACCAGTTGGCGCCGAGGAACCACTCGCTGAGCTTGTCCATCGTGCCGGCGGAGGGGGCGGAGCGGATGCCGTCATCCACGCGGACGCCGCGACCGTCGGTGTCGAGGTAGCTGTAGCGACCGACGAGTTCGATGGCGGGAGAGGTCTTGTAGGAAGCTTGGAGCCAGAAGCCGGCGGGGGAAGCGTCGACGCCGCCCGTGCCGCCGCGGTCGACGTCGGCCGTCAGGTATTCGGCGGCGAATTGGAAATCCCCCATCGTCACGTCACCGTAAAGCGACCAGAGGGTCAGGTCGTTGCCGGTGCCGACGGTGAGGCCGCCCTGGTCGGGCAGATTGCCGACGGCGGCGCCGAAGGTGTAGGAGGTCGAGCCGGACTTGCCCTTGAACGCACCGTGGGCCCAGAGGGCGGGCTTGTTGGTGGCGGCGTTGCCGGCCGAGGTCGAGGAGGAGACGCGCTCGGGGTTGGTCACCGCGGCGCCGTAGGTGAAGTTGCCGGTGGTGGCCTCGCCGAAGACACCGATGCGATAACCCGACGCGCCGAGGCGGCGGCCGTTGTTCGGCTCGATGAAGTAGCGGGTGACGCCCGAACGCTCGATGGCCTTGAGGCTGCCGCTGGAGGTCAGTTCCTCGTAACCGAGCGGGGCCTTGCGCAGGCCGATGTCGACGGTGTAGGGGCCGTCCTTGTATTGCATGGCAGCGACGTCGAAGAGGGCTTCGGCCGCGTCGTAGGTGATGTTCATGGACCAGTTGCTGCCGAAGCTGGCCTTGGTCACGAGGTAGACGCGGCGGAGGAAGAAGTGGTTGGTGCTGGCCGGGTCGGCGGCGGTGCCGTCGATGTCGGTGGCGAGGCCGGCGTATTGGACCTGAAGGCGCGCGCCGATCGACAGTTTGGTCGCGGTCTTGCTGCCCGGGACGGCGAAGATCGGAGTCGCGGCGGCGACCTCGCGGGTCAGGTCGGCGCGGATTTCTTCGGCCTCCTGGTCATTAAGGATGCCCTTGCGGACGAGCGCCTCGATGAGGGCGCCGCTGTCCTGGGCGAACACGGAGCTGGCGCCGGTCGCCGCGAGGGCGAGGAGCGCGAGGAGCTTCGATGGGAATCGGAACATAGGATGTGGGATTTGCCTGGTTGGGATTTCCGCCGGAAAGGAACCCGGCGAGGCCCACACCTTAGGGACCGAATGTTACGATCCCGTGGCGGCCGTGTGACGAAACGGGAAAGAGTCGGACGCGCGCGGCGGCGGTGCGCTCTCCCCAACCCCTCACGCGCCCGCGCCACCCTGGAGGGCGCGGCTACCGCCGCGCCGAAACCGTCATCGCGCGCCGCGGCGCGGCCGTAGCCGCGCCCTCCACCGCGCTCGCTAACACACCTCTCACCCGCTCGTCTCGGCCGATTCGGCGGCGACGGCGGTGAGCTGGATCAGGTTGTTCAACGACGTGAAGTGCTTCGTCCACTCGAAGTCGTCCGCGTGGCCGCCGACGATCTGGTCGAAGAGCGCCTTCTTGTCCGCCTTGAGCGCCTGGATGCGCTCCTCGATCGTGCCGGCCGTCACCATGCGATAGACGAACACGGTGTTCGTCTGGCCGATGCGGTGGACGCGATCGATGGCCTGGTCCTCGACGGCCGGGTTCCACCACGGGTCGAGCAGGAAGACGTAGTCCGCGGCGTGCAGTGTGATGCCGGTGCCGGCGGCCTTGAGCGAGACGAGCATCACCGCCGCGCCCTGCGCGGTCTGGAACTGCTGCACGGGCTTCTGCCGGTCGACCGTCATGCCCGTGATCTCGAAGCGCTGCAGGTCCGGATAATGCGCCGCGAGCGCGCTGCGCACGCGGTCGAGGAGCGCGACGAACTGCGAGAAGATGACCACCTTGTGTCCGCTGCTCACGATCTCGGCGAGTTTCTCGACGAGGAGCTGCAGCTTGCCGGAATCGCTGAGCGGCGAGTTGAGCCACGGCACGAGGTCCGGGTCGCAGCAGATCTGGCGCAGGCGCGTGAGGAGCGCGAGGAAGCCGAAGGATTTCTCGCGCAACGCGACCGTGATGTCCTCGCCGAGGCGCGCGAGGCCCTCGGTGCAGATGCGGGCGTATTCGGCGCGCTGCACCTCGGTGAGCGGGCAGAGCAGGTCCATCTCCACCTTCGGCGGCAGCTCGGTCGCGACCTCGTTCTTCGTGCGGCGGAGCTTGAACGGCGCGATCTGCTGGCGCAGGCGGCTCATCGTGCCGTCGCGGTCGGTGGTGAGCGCCGTCTCGAAGCCCGCGCGCGAGCCGAGCAGGCCGGGCAGCAGGTAACGGAAGATCGACCACAGGTCCAACTGGCGGTTCTCGAGCGGCGTGCCCGTCAGCACGAGGCGGTGCGCGGCGCGGAGCGCGAAGCAGGCCTGCGTGACCTTCGCGTCGGGGTTCTTGATGAACTGGCCCTCGTCGAGCACGGCGTAGCCGAACTCCGTCGCGTCGAGCAGCGCGCGGTGCTTGCGGAGCTGCGTGTAGCTCGCGAGCCAGATGCAGGGCTCGGGGTTGGTGGTGAAATCGTGGCCGGACTTGAGCGTGTCGACCTTGGCCTCGGGGAAGAAGCGCGCGATCTCCTCGCGCCACACGGGCACGACGCTCGCGGGGCAGACGACGATGTGGCGGCGCTCGGCGAGCGGGCGCGTCTTGAGCAGCGCGATGACCTGCGCGGTCTTGCCGAGGCCCATCTCGTCGGCGAGCAGGCCGTGGCAGCCGGTCTCGGCGAGGTGGTGCATCCACTCGACGCCGCGGCGCTGATAGTTGCGCAGGTAATCCGGCAGCGCCGGCGGCTGCACCGGCGGCGCCATCACGCGCTGGCGCCACGCCTCGAGCTCGGGGCCGACGGTGACCTTGATGCGGCTGTCGTTGAAGAGGGAGAAGATCAGATACGGCGGCACGGCGCCGCCGGCGGACTCGGCCTCCTCGAGATTTTTTCGCCACTGGTTGAGGCTGTCCCACTTGTCCTGCGACATCGTCACGATGCCGAGGTCGGGCACGAGCATCGGCGTGCGGCCGTGCTTGAGGAGCGCGGTGGCCTGCTCGTCGGTGAGGAGTTTTTCGCCCGCGCGGAAGATCCAGCGCAGGTTCAGGCCGGCGGCGTCGCCCGCGGCGGACGCGGCGCCCTTGCCCGCGGGGCGGCTGTCGGCGACGGCCTCGATCTCGATCGTGCGCGCGCCGAGCTTGAGCGAGTCGACCTTCGCATCGACCTCGATCGCGAACTGCTTCTTCCAGTGCGGCAGCACGTCCTTGAGGAAGCCCGGGATGTCGCCGAGCGCCTCCATCGCGTAGGCGTGCGTGGCCTGGTTGTAGCGGAAGTGGGCCTTGCGCGCGTAGGTGGCGAGGGCGATGAGCTTGGCGCGCTCCGCCGGCGACGGATGGATCTGCGTGTTGCCGAGCGCGGGGATGCGGTTCTTGCGCTGCTTCCAGAACGCGAGAAAGACTAGCCCCTCGCCCGTCGCCGTGAAGCTGAGCAACAGGTCGCGCGCCGGGCCGTCGGCCTTGGCGCCGTGGCCGTTGGCGTTGGCCTGGCCGTTTTTCTCGACCGGCATCGGCGGCGTGCTGCCGCCGACGGGGAGCTTCGAAGTCATTTCGTCAGCCACGAGCTCCTCGATCTCGTGCAGGCCGGCGACGGCGATGGCGTTGGCGAGGACGGCATCCGTCGTGGACGAACGGACGCGGATCTCGTCGCCGTCCCATTCGATCACCGCGTATTCCTCCTTCTTGTCGACCTTGCGGTGGATGATCGCGTCCTTCGCGCCGAGCTCGATCTCGCGGATCTCGGAGTCGCGATACATCTGGTGGCCGCGCTCCACGTGGTTGGACTCGAAGAACTTCTCCCACTCGATCTCCAGCTTCGCGAACCAGAATTCCAGGGACTGGGGAGTGTAGACGCGCTTCGGTCCGTGGGAATTCATGCGGATAAAAAGCCCTTCGTTAAAAAGCCGCCGCCCGGATGAGCAACCCCAAACTTGGCGGGAAGCGGGACCGGTTCAGTGCCTTCTCCGTAGCTGCCGACGTAAGTCGGCAGAGCATGCCCCGCGCGCCAAGGCCCACAGGAAGATCGATCAGCCGTCTGACGACGGCTGCTACGCGCGAACCACGCACGCGTCGCATAGTCGCGCTTCGCCCGCGGCTGATCCATCCCAACGGCGAAAGTATACGACGGACCGCCACATTCACATTCGCTACTGCGCCGCGCCCCGGTCGACGCCGAGATTATTTCATCGCTGATTGGACGCTGATCCGAGCCGGGCTGAATCCGAGTTCCGTGATCGCCCCGGAGGCGTCGCACGAGGAAGGGAATTAGTTGGCGATCGAAGTGCGCGCGGCGCTTGCACGAAGAACCGGGGCATAAAGCCCCTCCTCCAGTTTCAATCCATCGACGCGCGGATCAGCCGAGGATGCGTTTGATCTCGGCGAGGGTGCGGTCGGTGGCGCCGCGGTTGGCGGCGCTCCACTCGCGCGCGGCGGCGGCGAGGGCTTCGCGCTGGGCGGTGTCGGCGAGCAGTTCCACGGCGGTGCGCACCAGATGCAGCGGCGTCTCCACGCGGCGGACGGCGGCGGCCTCGTTGAGCGAGCGGATGATGTCCCGGAAGTTCGTCATGTGCGGGCCGTGCAGCACCGGCTTCCCGAGGATCGCGGCCTCGACCGGGGTCTGGCCACCGTCGTGCGGGGGCAGGCTCTTGCCGACGAAGACGAGGTCGGCGAGCTGCGTGAGGGCGCGCAATTCCCCCGTGGTGTCGCCGACGGCGACATCGACCGGACCGGGCGCGGGGCCGGCGGAGCGGAAGTGAAAACTGAAACCGCTGCCGGCGAGCAGGGCGCGGAGCTCCTCGCGGCGTTCGGCGTGGCGGGGAACGAGGAGGAGCGAGACGGCGAGTCCGCGCGCGCGGGCCTGGCGGAGCGCTTCGAGCAACGCCTCCTCCTCGCCGGGCCAGGTGGAGGAGCCGAGCAGGACGAGGCCGGACGCGCGCAAGCCGACGGCGCGGCGCAACGCGTCCCTCGCGGCGGCGTCGAGGAGCGGGATGGCGACGTCGAGCTTGAGGTTGCCGGTGGTGACGAGCTTGGCGGCGGGGAAGCCAAGGGCGCGGAAGCGTTGCTCGTCGCGCTTCGCGGCGCAGAGGAATTTCGCGACGCTGTGCGCGGTGGCGCGCACGGCCCAGGCGAACTTGGCGGAGCGGCGGAAGCTGCGGTCGGAGAGGCGGGCGTTGACGCAGACCACGGGCACGCCGTGGCGTTGCGCGGCGTGGATGTGTTCGGGCCAGCGTTCGCCTTCCATGAGGAGGCAGAGGTCGGGCTGGACGCGGCGCCAGGCGCGGGCGCTGCAGGCCCAGAAATCCAGCGGAAAGTAACCGATGCCGACGGTGAGCGTGGCGTATTTTTCCTGCGCGAGCCTGTAGCCGGTGCTGGTGGTGGTGGTGAGGTAGATCTCGAGGCCGGCGCGGCGGAGTCCGTCGAGGAGCGGGCCGATGGCGAGCATCTCGCCGACGCTGACGGCCTGCACCCACACGCGTTGCGCGCCGGGCGTCTTGGGCGGCAGCGGCGGCACTTCGCCGAAGCGATGGCTGAACCCGCTCGCGTAGCCCCCGCGCTTCCGCATCCGCCAGAGATAATACGGCGCTGCCAGCAAAAGGGCCGGGAGGAAGAGGAGGCGGTAGACCCAGATCACGGGGCGGACCTCCGGAGCGGAAGGCGGAACGCGGAAGGCGGAAGGCTGTTGTCCGCGGCTGGCTTCAGGCGACGATAGAGTCCTGAGGCGAGCGAGATCACGACTTCGACCTGCGCCAAGAGTTCGTTGAGTTCCGCCTCGTTGATGTAGCCTTCATCGAGCGCCAGATAGGCATCCGAGGCTACTTCCGCGGCGGAACCGTAGGCAATCTCGACGAATTGCGCGAAGTCGGCATCCGAGTTGCGCCCACTGCCTTCGGCGATGTTGGCACAGACGGAGCGCGCGGAGCGTCGCATCTGCGAAACGAGCCCGAACAATTCGTCCTTCGGAAAGCGCCGCACCAACCGCGAGACCATGCGGTAGAGCTTGCGCCCCTCCTGCCAGACTTCGAGGCGGAGGAAGCGCAATTGACTGCCGGCTTTAGCCACGGGCGTGGAGGTTAGGTCAATGCGTTCGGCACTCTCCAAAGGGCTCTCGACATTCTGGCGTTCAGCATTCCGCCTTCAGCCTTCCGCGAGCGGCGCCAGCCGCTCAGCGGCCGAGGACCCAGCTGAAGATCAGCGGGGCGACGATGGTGGCGTCGGACTCGACGATGAATTTCGGGGTCTTTTCGCCGAGCTTGCCCCAGGTGATCTTCTCGTTCGGCACGGCGCCGGAGTAGCTGCCGTAGCTCGTGGTCGAGTCGCTGATCTGCGCGAAATAACCCCAGAGCGGCACGCCGGTGCGGCCGAGGTCCTGGTGCAGCATCGGCACGACGCAGATGGGGAAGTCGCCGGCGATGCCGCCGCCGATCTGGAAGAAGCCGATCGAGCCCTCGCCGTTGCGGAGCTTCTTCGAGGTCTTCGTATACCACTCGGCGAGCCAGGTCATGTATTCGATGCCGGTGCGGACGGTGTGGACGTTGCGGATCTCGCCGGTGATGACGCGGCCGGCATACATGTTGCCGAGCGTGGCGTCCTCCCAGCCGGGGACGATGATGGGGAGGTTCTTCTCGCAGGCGGCGACCATCCAGGAGTTCTTCGGGTCGATCTGGTAGCTCTTCTTCAGCTTACCCGAGCGGAGAACCTTATACATGAACTCGTGCGGGAAGTAGCGTTCGCCGGCCTGGTCGGCGGCGACCCACTCCTCGGCGACGGCGGCCTCGATGCGGCGCATGGCCTCGCCCTCGGGGATGCAGGTGTCGGTGACGCGGTTCATGTGGCGCTCGAGCAGGGCCTGCTCGTCGGCCGACGTGAGGTGGCGGTAGTGCGGGACGCGCTCGTAGTAGTCGTGAGCGACGAGGTTGAAGATGTCCTCTTCGAGATTGGCGCCGGTGCAGACGATGGCGTGGACCTTGTCCTGCCGGATCATCTCGGCGAGCGAGATGCCGAGCTCGGCGGTGGACATGGCGCCGGCCAGGGTGACGAGCATCTTGCCGCCCGCGGCGAGGTGGGCCTCGTAGCCTTTGGCGGTGTCGAGCAGGGCGGCGGCGTTGAAGTGGCGGTAGTTCTCCGCGATGAACTTCGAGACCGGGCCCTTTTTGGCCGCGAGGGCGGCGTTGATGTCTTCGGGGCGTTTGGTCTGGCGTTTGGCTTTCTTCATGGTCGTAGAGCGGCGACTAGAAGGCCCCGGCGCGGCGGGGTCACGAAAAATTTCGGGCCGCGGCGCCGGGCCGCCGGAGCCAATCCAGCCCGAAAATAGCCCCAAAGGACCACACTGCGGCTCTTGCCTCGGGCGGAGAGGCGGCAATCGTTGGTCGCCATGTTGTCCCGACTCGTCCTCCTCGCCTTCGCCGCCCTGCTCCCGCTCAGCGCCGGCGCGCAGACCTTCCCCCACGAACGCTCCGACCTCGCCCCCGACCCGGCCGTGCGCTGGGGCCGGCTCGACAACGGCATCCGCTACGCCGTCCTCGTCAACACTGAGCCCAAGGGCCGCGCCAGCTTCCGCCTCAATCTCGCCGCCGGCTCGCTGCACGAGACCGACGACCAGCGCGGGCTCGCGCACTTCCTCGAGCACATGGCGTTCAACGGCTCGACCCATTACGCGCCCGGCACGCTCGTCGAGACCTTCCAAGCCCTCGGCATGGGCTTCGGCGCCGACACCAACGCCTACACGTCCTTCGACCGCACCGTCTACATGCTCGAGCTCTCCGCCACCGACGACCAGCGCCTCGACCACGCCGGCAAGTTCCTCTCCGACGTGCTCGGCGGCCTGCTCCTGCTCGACAAGGAAATCGACGAGGAGCGCGGCATCATTCTCAACGAAAAGATCGCCCGCGACTCGATCCAGTTCCGCCAGTTCGTGGGCGAGCTGAAGTTCCTCCTGCCCGACGCGCGCCTCGTCGACCGCCTGCCCATCGGCATCGAGGAGGTCATCGCGCAGGCCCCGCGCGAGCGCTTCACGGATTTCTACGACACCTGGTATCGCCCCGAGCTGGCGTCGGTCGTCGCCGTGGGCGACTTCGACCCGGACAAGGTCGAGGCGCTGATCAAGCAGGCCTTCTCAGGCGCCGCGCCGCGCGCCCCCGCGCGCGCGAAGCCCGATCTCGGCCGCGTCGAGCCGACGCCCGGCCTCGTCGCCGGCTTCCTGCCCGAGCCCGAGGCCAGCGCCGTGCAGGTCGGCATCCAGGTGGTCACGCCCTACGCGGCGGAGCCGGACAACGCCGCCAACCGCCTGAAATACCTCCCGCGCAACCTCGCGCTCCGCATGCTCAACCGCCGCCTCGCCATCCTCGCCAAGGAGGAGGGCTCGCCGTTCATCAGCGGCCAGGTGGGCGCGACGGAGCAATTCGACTTCTTCCGCAACGCCTCGGTCGAACTCACCTGCAAGCCCGGGCAATGGCGCGCCGCGCTCGCCGTCGCCGAGCAGGAGCTGCGCCGCGCGCTCGAATTCGGCTTCCAGCCCGCCGAGCTCAAGGAGGCCGCCTCCTCCCTCCGCAACGGACTCGAGGAGTCGGTCCGCACCGCGCCGACCCGCCGCTCCCCCAACCTCGCCTCCGCCCTGCTCGACTCGCTCCATGAGGACCGGGTCTTCACCCATCCCACCGCGCAGCTGGCGCTCTACGCGCCGGCCCTCGAACGCGTCACCGCCGAGGACTGCGCGCGCGCGCTGCGCGAGCTCTGGCAGCCGGCCTTCGGCCGCCGCCTCTTCGTGACTGGCAACCTCACGCTCGAGCAACCTGAGCAGCAGATCCTCGCCGCCTACGAGGCCAGCGCCGCCGTCGCCGTGCAGCCGCCGGCCCGCCTCGCCGAGCTCGAGTTCGCCTACACCGATTTCGGCGCCCCCGGCGCCATCGTCCGCGAGCAGAAGGTCGACGACCTCGGCGCCACGCTGATCGAGTTCGCCAACGGCGTGCGCCTCAACCTCAAGCCCACCGACTTCGAGGCCGGCCGCGTGCGCCTCAACGTGCGCGTCGGCGGCGGCCTCCTCTCGCAGCCCGCCGACCAGCCCGGCCTGAGCTTCCTCGTCAGCAACACCTTCCTCGCCGGCGGTCTCGGGCGCCACAGCGCCGACGAACTCCAGCGCGTGCTCGCCGGCCGCACCGTCGGCACGAGCTTCGCCGTCCAGTCGGACGCCTTCACCCTCGGCGGCACCACCAACCGCGCCGACCTGCTCCTCCAGCTGCAGCTCATCACGGCCTACCTGACCGACCCGGGCTTCCGCGACGAAGCCATGCGCCAGTATGCCAAGGGCGTCGAAGTGTTCTACACGCGCCTCGGCAACGCGGTCGAGGGCCCGCTGCAACTCGAGGTGCCGCGCCGGCTGGCCGGCGGCGACCCGCGCTTCGGCGTGCCGCCCCGCGAGGCCGCGCTCGCCCGCACCCCCGCCGAGGCGCGCGCGTGGCTGACCCGGGAATTCTCCCGCGGCGCGCTCGAGCTCGCCATCGTCGGCGACTTCGATCCGGCCGAGGCCGCCGCCGCCGTCGCCGCGACGCTCGGCACCCTGCCGCCGCGCGCCGCCAAGCCGGCCTACACCGCCGAGCGCCGCGTCGACTTCCCCGCGGCCGCCCTCAGCGAACGGTTCTTCACCACGACCGAGATCGAGAAGGGCATCGTGCAGGTGTTCTGGGAGGCCACCGACAGCCGCGACGCCAACATCTCGCGCCGGCTCGGACTCCTCGGCGCCGTCCTCAACGACCGCCTGCGCGTGAAAATCCGCGAGCAGATGGGCGACACCTACTCGCCCAACGCCGGCGTCAACCTCAGCGACACCTTCACCGGCTACGGCCACCTCGTCGCCACGGTCGTGACGTCGCCCGACAAGGCGCGCGCCGTGATCGACGCGGTCAAGGCCGCCGCCGCCGACCTGCACGCCAACGGCGTGACGGAGGAGGAGCTCGTCCGCGCAAAGCAACCCGCGCTCACCGGCATCCGCCAGTCGATGCGCACGAACCCGTATTGGCTCGGCAACGTGCTTTCCGCCGCGCAGGAGCAACCCGAGCGCCTCGAGTGGGCGCGCACGCGCCTGAGCGGCACGGAGGCGATCACGGCCGCCGAGCTGAGCGAGTTCGCCAAGCAATTCCTGAACCCCGCGAAGGTGCACGAGTTCATGTCGCTCCCGACGCCGAAGCAGGCGCCGTGAGGCGACGCGCGCGAGGGCGCGCCCCTGGGTTAATCTCAACCGCCGCGGCCACGAGGTCCCGGCGGTTTTTGTTGGCTCGAGGTAGGGCCGGCTTCAGCCGGCCGATGGAGGCTGCGTCGCCCTTTAGAGCAGATAAAATTTTGTGTGGCCGTATCAGTGGTAGGGCGAGGCGTCCCCGCCGAGCCGCGGCTCACCGAGGACGGTTCGCCCTACCCCGAAATGAGCGGCTATACTATTTCGGAAAATGCTGTAATGGCCGGTCGGGGACCGGCCCTACCTGCGCGGCGCGCTTACGGCGTGCCGAGGTTGAAGCGCTTCTCGACTTCCTTCGCCAGCGCGCGGTAGGCGGTGGCGCCGGGCGAGTGCGGGTCGTAGGCGAAGATCGGTTTGCCGAAGCTCGGGGCCTCGCTCAGGCGCACGGTGCGCGGGATGACCGTCTCGAAGATCTTGTCGGGCAGATGCTGGCGCACCTCCTCGACGACCTGCTTGGCGAGGTTCGTGCGGCTGTCGAACATCGTCATGACGATGCCGCCGACGTCGAGGGTCGGGTTGACGCCGGCGTTCTTGAGGCGGTCGACGACCTTGAGGATCTGGCCGAGGCCCTCGAGCGCCATGTATTCGCACTGGAGCGCGATGAGGAGGTGGTCGGCGGCGGCGAGGGAATTCATCGAGAGCATGCCGAGCGCGGGCGGGCAATCGATGATGATGGCGCGGTAGCCGCCGGAGTTGCGGATCGGGTCGAGCACGCTCTTGAGGCGGAGGAGGTAGTTCTCCTGTTGCGCGAGCTCGATCTCGATGGCGGCGAGGTCGACCTCGGACGGGATGAGCGCGAGGTGCTCCCACTGCGTCGGCGTGAGCATCTCGAAGGCGCTGCCTTCGCCGTGGAGCGGCTTGTAGAGGGATTTGCCCTCCTGTTTCTCGACGCCGAGGGCGCTGGTGGCGTTGGCCTGCGGGTCGAGGTCGACGACCAGCGTGTGCACCTTGCGCTCCGCGAGGGCGGCGGCGAGGTTGACGGCGGTGGTCGTCTTGCCGACGCCGCCCTTCTGATTCGCGATGGTGAAAACCGTGCAGGCCATGCGGCGATTAATCGCAGGCGGGCAGGCGGAGTCTAGCGCGAAGTCGGGGCGTGGACCGGTGCCCTGGAGGGCTCGGCTACTGCCGAGCCGTCGCGGATGGATGCGGCGGGCGAACGTCGGCGGCGCGGCGGTAGCCGCGCCCTCCAGGACCCGGTGGGCCGACCGGCCGCTTGCGAATTATCCGCGCTGCTGCTATCGGACTCGCTTCTCACCGACCTCCACCATGCTCGCCGCTCTCGCCAAATACCGCGCCGCCTTCCTCGTGGGGTTGCAGAGCAATCTGGTCTATCGGTGGAACTTCGCGGTGCGCGGCCTCTTCTCGCTCTTCCACCTCGTCGTGGTCTTCACGCTCTGGGGCGCGGCGTTCGCGGGGCAGACGGACATCGGGGGCTTCGACCTGAAGCAGACGCTGACCTACTTCATCGTGCTGCTGCCGCTGTCGTTCATGATCAGCGCATTCAGTGAGGATTATCAGATCAGCGAGGAGATCCGGAACGGCATGATCAACCAGTTCCTCCTCAAGCCGGTGAACTACTACGCGTATCGCTTCAGTGTGTTCGTGGCGGCGCGGCTGGTGTCGGGCGTGCTCGTGCTGCTGCCGCTGGCGATCGGGTTTCCGTTCTTCGCCGACGTGCTCGCGATCCCGGCGGACTGGCCGCAGCGGCTGCTGCTCGGGCTGCCGGCGATGCTGCTGTCGGCGCTGATCCAGTTCACCATCGCGTATTGCTTCGGGCTGCTGACGTTCTGGTTCCTCGAGATCCAGTCGTTCGTCATCCTGTCGATGGCGGTGGAGGTGCTGCTCGGCGGGCAGATGTTCCCGCTCGACCTGATGCCGGCGTGGCTGTTCGAGCTGTCGCGCTACCTGCCGTATTTCTACATGATGTATTTCCCGGCGGCGATCTTCACGGGGCGGATGCCGGTCGAGGAGATCGGCGCCGGCCTCGCCATCCAAGTGGTGTGGGTGGTCGTGCTGCTGTTCGTCGCCCAAGCGCTGTGGATGCGCGGGCTGCGCAAGCACACGGCGGTGGGAGGATGAACGGGATTTTCGATTTTGGATTATTGATTTTCGATTTTTCGATTTTTTGCGCGGCATGAATTCGCTTTCACTCACTCTCTCTCTCTCGGCAACTTGAGCCGCTCTCGGGCGACGGCGGGCCCGGCGGTCCCGCCCTACCCTCAGCCGGCGGTCGTTGAATCGAGAATCGAAAATCCAAAATCGAAAATCCATGGGCCTTTCCCACTACCTCCGCATCTGGCTGGCGAGCGCACGCTACTCGCTCGTGCGGACGATGATGTTCCGGATGGATTTTCTCATGTGGTCGCTGGTGGAGTTCTTCTGGATGTCGGTGAACATCCTCCTCATCGGCGTCATCTACTCGCACACGGATTCCATCGCCGGCTGGAACCAATATGAGATGCTCCTCCTCGTCGGCACGTCGATGATCCTGCAGCGCCTGATGATGGGTTTCTTCTGGAGCAACCTCTTCGAGCTGGGGCGCAACGTGCGGAACGGGATGTTCGACTTCTTCCTCGCGCAGCCGGGCAACCCGCTGTTCATGGTCTCGACCCGCAAGCTCGACCTCGACGGCATCCTCAACTCCTTCATCGCCATCGCGGTCGTCGTCTACGCGGTGAACAAGCTCGGCCTGCAGCCCGGCGCGCTCGACATCGCGCTCTACATCGCACTGCTCGCGGGCGCGCTCGTCATCCACTACGCAGCCGTGCTGCTGATTGTGTCGCTCACGTTCTGGATCATCGGCAGCCAGGGCATCGAGGGCAGCTACTTCACGCTCTTCGAGTTCGCGCGCATCCCGCGGCAGGCCTTCGTCGGCGTGCGCGAGGTGCTGTTCGTCTGGATCCTGCCCGCCGTCATCACGAGCAACGTGCCGGCGAGCGCGCTGATCCACGGCTTCCAACCGCACTACGTCCTCTGGCTCGCCGTCGCGGCGGTCGCCTGGCTGGCGGTGGCGGTGTGGGTCTTCAAGGCCGGGCTGCGCCGCTACGCGAGCGCGAGCTCCTGAGCGGGCGAACGCGCCGCGCGCCGGCTGCGGGATGGACAACACGCGACGAATCGGGCTTGTTCGCGCCAACCCGCCGTCATGTCGCTTCCCTCCCCGCTCGCCGCCCTCTCGGACCGTCTCGGTCACGCCTTCCGCGCGCCGGCGTTGCTCGTCGAGGCGTTGACGCATCCGTCCTATGTGCAGGACCACCCGGAGGCCGCGCCGCACAACCAGCGGCTGGAATTCCTCGGCGACGCCGTGCTCCAGATCGTGATCGCGGACGCGCTTTTCCGGCTCTTCCCCGACGTGCGCGAGGGCCTGCTGACCCGCCGTCGCGCCATCCTCGTCAACCGCCACATGCTCGCCACGCTCGCGCGCGAGCTCGGCACCGAGACGGCGTTGCGCTTCGGCAAAAGCGAGGCGCGCGGCGCGGAGCTGCCCTCGGCGTTGAGCGACGCCTTCGAGGCGCTCGTCGGCGCGGTCTACCTCGACAGCGATTTCCCGACCGTGCGCGCGGTCGTCTTGCGCGCCTACGGCGACCTCGAGGCACGGCTGCGCGCCAATGAGGGACAGGACAACCCGAAGGGCCGCCTGCAGGAGCTCGTGCAACCGAAGCACGGCAACGAGGCGTTGCGCTACGAATTGCTCGCCACCAACGGCGAGGACCACGCTCGCGAATATGAGGTCGCCGTGCTCCTGCTCGACCGCGAGATCGGCCGCGGCAAGGGCAGCTCGAAGAAGACCGCCGAAGAGGAAGCCGCCCGCGCCGCCCTCAGCGCGCTGCCGGCGGAATAAGCGCGAAGCGCGCTGGATGATGTAGGGCGGGGTCGCCGAACCCCGCCTTGGTTCGATGCCAGCAGCAGGTTCGCGGCGGGGTTCGGCGACCCCGCCCTACATTTCGGTCCGGATGCGGCGCTTGCGCCGGGGCGCGGGTGCTGCACCGTGGGCCTTCTTCGCATGGTCGAGTCCGTTCCCGCTGCGCGCACCAAGATCACCGGCGTCTGCCCGGCAGCGCGCGCCTACGCCCTCGCGCAGCTCGCCGCGGCGCAGCCGGCGCCGGTGTGGCTCGCGGTCGTCGAGGAAGCGCGCGAACTCGAGACGCTCGCGGAGGACCTCGCGCTGTTCGCCGCCGCCGGGCCGCGTCGCGGGGCCGCGCCCGAGGTGATCGTGTTTCCCGAGGCGCAGGCCGATGCCCGCGAGCTGCGCGAGGCTTTCCACGCCGCCAGCGACCGACTGGCGGTGTTGAGCAGATTGCGTCACCGCGACGGCCCGGGACTGTTCATCCTCACGACGCCCGGCGCGCTCGTGCAGCCGGTGCCGCCGCCGGAGGATTTTTCGGCGCGCGAGATCACGCTGCGTCCGGGCACGGCGCAGCCGTTCCAGGCGCTGCTCGAGGTGTTGCGGCAGTTCGACTACGACAGCGAGGCCGTGTGCGAGGCGCCGGGGCAATACGCGGTGCGCGGCGGCATCGTCGATGTCTACCCGATCACCGCGCACCATCCCTACCGGCTCGATTTCTTCGGCGACGCGCTGGAGGAGATCCGGACGCTCGATCCGGTCACGCAGCGCTCCGGCGAGGCCGTGCCGGCGATCACGCTCACGGCCGCGCCGCAGATCCATGCCGCCGGGGCGCGAGCGGCGCTGGTCGACCATCTCGGGGCCGGCGCGCACGTCGCGCTGCTCGAGCCGAAGGCGTTGGAGGAGACCTTCGACCTGCTCGACACCGCGCCGGAAGACGCGCGGGTGCTGAACCGACTCGCGGCGACGGCGCGGCGGCTCTTCGGCGTCGGCGACCTCGACCTGGCCACGACGCTGTTCGAGTCCGGCGCGGAAGAGGAGACTTGGGACACCGAATCGCTGCGGCATCACCGCTCGTTCCCCGAGGAGGAGATGCTCGCCCACGAACGGCTGGAGGCGGAGGACGCGGCGCGGCGGCGCTTCCTCGAGCAGATCCTCGCGTGGCAGCAGGCGGACTGGGCGGTGGATTTCATCGTCTCGAAGGAAGGCGAGGAGCAGCGCGTGCGGGAGTTGTTGGAAGAGGACGCGACGTTGAAAAAATTAAAGCCGCGCTACGTGCGCGGCGCGGTGAATGAGGGTTTCAAGGTCCAGCATCGGCCTCGCGGGAGCTCGGCCCTCCAGGAAGAAAATCTGGAAATGGAGGGCCGAGCTCCTGCGAGGCCGCTCCGAAAGCGCCACGGCGGCGATATCGGCGGCGACGGAGTCGCCGCCCTACCCTGCGGCTATGTGGCGGTGACCGAGACGGAGCTCTTCGGGCGCAAGCGCCAGCGGCGCTCGGTGGGCAAGCGCGCGCTCGTCACGCCGTCGGCGGTGGACCAGTTGCTCGATTTCACCGACCTCGTGGAGGGCGATTTCGTCGTCCACCTGCAGCACGGCGTGGCGGTGTATCGCGGGCTGACGCGGCTCGAGACGCGCGACGGCGTGCGCGAGGTGATCTCGCTGGAGTTCGACGACAAGGTGACGCTGCACGTGCCTTTGCAGGAGTCGCACCTCATCAGCCGCTACGTCGGCTTGTCGAAGGTGAAGCCGCAACTCGGGCGCGTCGGCTCGGGGCGCTGGGAAAAGGTCCGCGCGGCGGCGGAGCGCGCGACGCTCGACCTCGCGGCGGAGCTGCTGCAGATCCAGGCGAAGCGCGAGGCGCAGCCGGGGCACGCGTTCGCGGAGGACAACACGTGGCAGAAGGAATTCGAGGCGGCGTTCCCATTCACCGAGACGCCCGACCAGGCGAAGGCCATCACGGCCACGAAGGCCGACATGGAGAAGACGCGGCCGATGGACCGGCTCGTGTGCGGCGACGTGGGTTTCGGCAAGACCGAGGTGGCGATCCGCGCGGCGTTCAAGGCCGTGATGGGCGGCAAGCAGGTGGCGGTGCTCGTGCCGACGACCGTGCTGGCGCAGCAACACCTGAACACGTTCCGCGAACGCATGGCCGGTTACCCGGTGGCGGTGGAGATGGTGTCGCGCTTCCGCTCGCGCAAGGAGCAGACGCAGATCCTCGCCGCGCTGGCGGCGGGCCGGATCGACATCCTCATCGGCACGCACCGGCTCGTGCAGGCCGACGTGCAGTTCAAGGACCTCGGGCTCGTCATCATCGACGAGGAGCAGCGCTTCGGCGTGAAGCACAAGGAGGTCTTCAAGCGCTGGCGCGCGCACGTCGATCTGCTGTCGATGAGCGCCACGCCGATCCCGCGCACGCTCTACCTCGCGCTGACCGGCGCGCGCGACCTGAGCACGATCGAGACGGCGCCGGTCAACCGCCTGCCGATCCAGACGATCGTGAAGAGCTACGACGAGAAGCTCGTCGTCGAGGCGATCCAGCACGAGGTGCGGCGCGGCGGCCAGGTGTTCTATCTCCACAATCGCGTGCAGACGATCGACCTCGTGGCGTCGCGGCTCCGCGAGCTGTTGCCGAAGCTCCGCATCGGCACCGGCCACGGGCAGATGGACGAGGACGACCTCGAGCGCGTGATGACGGACTTCGTGGCCGGGCAATACGACGTGCTCGTGTGCACGACGATCATCGAGAGCGGCCTCGATATTCCGAACTGCAACACGATCATCATCGAGGGCGCGGACCGCTTCGGGTTGTCGCAGCTTTACCAGCTCCGCGGCCGCGTCGGGCGGTTCAAGCACCAGGCCTACGCCTACCTGCTGTTGCACCGCCACGCGCGCGTGATGGACCTCGCGCGGCAGCGGCTGAGCGCGCTCCGCCAGCACAACCAGCTCGGCGCCGGCTTCCGCATCGCGATGCGCGACCTCGAGCTGCGCGGCGCGGGCAACCTGCTCGGCGCCGAGCAGAGCGGCCACATCGTCGGCGTGGGCTTCGAGCTGTATTGCCAGCTGCTCAAGCAGAGTGTCGCGCGCCTGAAGGGCGAGAAACACGCCGCCGCCGTGCGCGCGAGCGTGAAGCTCGATTTCGTCTTCGTCGGCGAGGGTGCGGACAGCACGACGATCGCGCGCAGCGAGGCGACCGACAGCTACACGGCGTTGAAGGCGGCCGAGCGCGAGGCGGGCGAGTTCGCGAAGATCCAGGCGCGCCTGCCCGCGGCCTACATCGGCGAGACGCGCCTGCGCATCGATTTCTACCGGCGGCTGGCGATGGCGGAGAACCCGGCGGCGATCAAGGAGATCGAGGCCGAGTTGCGCGACCGCTTCGGGAAGTTCGGCAACGAGGTGCGCGCGCTCCTGCTCGTGACGGAAATCCGCGTCCGCGCGGAACAAAAGGGCCTCTTGTCGGTCGAGACCGACTCGGGGCGGCTGAAGTGCCTTCGGCACAGCGGCCGGCGCGACGACTTCATCCAGTTGCACGGGCGGTTTCCCCGCTTGACCGCCCCTACTCCCCTCGCAAGGTTGAAAGAACTACTCGTTTTTCTGCAGAATCTCCCGAATCCATGACGTTACGCTGCCTCCGTTCCACGACCGCCACCGCCCTCCTGCTCGGACTCCTGCCGGTCGCGTCGCTTGCGCAAAGCGTTCCGGCTGATGCAGAAAAGGTCGTCACCGACCGCCTGAATCTCCAGTTCGCCAACGGCATCGCCGCCGTCGTCGAGGACAAGGTCATCACCGTCGACGACATCCGCCGCGAGATCGTGCCCCTGCTCCAGCAGGTCCAGCGCGAGAGCCGCAACGAGCGCGAGTTCAATGAGAAGGTCAACGCCCTGCAGGAAAACATCGTCCAGCAGCTCATCGACCGCGTGCTGATCGTGAAGGAATTCTACAAGGACGAGAAGCGCCGCGTCCCCTCCGGCCTGATCGACAACCAGCTCGCCGAGATCATCGCCACGCAGTTCGACGGCGACCGCTCCAAGTATCTCGCCTACCTCCGCAGCCGCGGCATCTCGCAGAAGGATTACCGCAAGGAAATCGAGGAGGACATGATCTACGGCTACATGCGCTCCCAGCAGCGCAAGTCCGCCAGCACCGTCAGCCCGGTGAAGATCCAGACCTTCTACGACGAGAACAAGGAGCGGTTCTACCAGGAGGACCAAGTCCACCTCCGCCTGATCCAATTCACCCGCGGCCCCGGCGAGGATGACGCCAGCCTCCGCGCCAAGGCCGGCAACGTCCTCACGCAGCTGGCCAACGGCGCCAGCTTCACCGATCTCGCCCGCCTCTACTCGCAGGATTCCCGCCGCACCCGGGGCGGCGATTGGGGCTGGCAGAAGCGCTCCGACCTGCGCGAGGAATTTTCCAACGTGATCTTCACCCTCGACAAGGGCCAGCACAGCGAACCCCTGATCATGCAGGAAGGCGCCTTCCTTCTCTACGTCGAGGACCGCAAGCACGCCGGCATCCAGCCGATCGACGAAGTCCGCGACCAGATCGAGCGCATCCTCGTCCAGCAGAGCGCCCGCGAGGCGCAGGAACGCTGGCTCGAGCGTCTGCGACGCAACGGCTACGTGAAACACTACTGAGCGCGTCGAGCTCGCGGGCCAGCGGGCGAGACGCCCCGGCCCGATGAACGACTCCGCTCCCTACCCGCCGCTCCGCGTCAAGGACCTCGCGGTCAACGACCGCCCGCAGGAGCGCCTGCAAAAGCTCGGCGCCGGTTCGCTGAGCGACACCGAGCTTCTCGCCATGCTCCTCCGCAGCGGCGGCAAGGGGAACAACGTCCTCACCATCGCCCAGCAGCTCCTCGCCGAGGCCGGCTCGCTCGCCGTGCTCGTCGACTGGAGCGAAGCCGATTTCCGCCGCCAGAAAGGCATCGGCCGGGTCAAGGCCCTCCAGCTCCTCGCTGTGATGGAACTCGCCAAGCGCGTGCTCGCCGGGCGCCGCGACCTCGCGCCGATCCTCGATCGCCCCGAGCGCGTGCGCGACCACCTCGAACCCGCGACCACGGGCCTCGGCATCGAGAAATTCTGGGTCCTCTGCCTCAACCGCAAGAACCGCCTCCTCAAGCAGGTCGAAGTCACCTCCGGCACCGCCACCAGCAGCCTCGCCCACCCGCGCGAGGTGTTCCGCGAGGCGATCCGCCACGGCGCCACGGCGGTCATCTGCGCGCACAACCACCCTAGCGGCGACCCCGCGCCCAGCGCCGCCGACGTCCAGCTCACCCGCCAGCTCCGCGAAGCCGCGAAGGCGGTCGACATCGACCTCGTCGACCACGTCATCCTCGGCCGCGCCGCCACCGACCCGCGCGGCACGGGCTACTACAGCTTCCGCCAAGCCGGCGTGCTGTGAGGCAATACCAAGCGCATGCCGCGTAAGTGTAGGGCGGGGTCTCCCGACCCCGCCGTGGTTGTGCCACACGCATCACGTTCGCGGCGGGGTCTCCCGCCCTCCAATTCCCGAGCGAACGCGCGCTGTTTTCGCCCGGAACAAAAAACCTCTTGGCAAACGCGCGTCCGTCCACCTACTTTGGCCCTTCGCGTCGGTGGAATAGCGAAGTGGCCAAACGCGACTGACTGTAAATCAGTTGGACATCGTCCTTCGGTGGTTCGAATCCACCTTCCACCACCACTTTCCCGTCCCGCCTCCCCGGAGGCGGGACGCTTTTTTTGGCCCCGCGCGGCGGCTGCGTGCCGCTTGCACTGGCGGAGCGACTCTGACCTAGTCGGGGCGGCATGGAGCTGGAGAAGCAGACGATCGACCAGGCGGTCGAAACCGCCAAGGAGCACCCGTGGATCCTCGGCGTGCTGCCGCACCTGCTCACGGTGGTCGGCTTCCTCCTCGCGGTCTTCGCCATCGCGCGCCTGATGAGCGAGCGCAAGCAGCCGGGCAACACTTTCGCGTGGCTGCTCTCGTTCGTGTTCATCCCCTACGTCAGCGTGCCGCTGTTCCTCATCTTCGGCGGCCGCAAGATCCGCCGCCTCGCCGCCCGCAAGGCGCGCCTCTGCCCCATCGTGCCCGGCGCCCCGCCGTCGCGCGCCGCCGACACCTTCGCCGCCCGCGTGCTGACGCTGAACGGCGCGTGTCCGCCCGTCGGCGGCAACCGCGTGACCTTCATGCCGTCGGGCGAGGACGCGTTCCACGCACTCGAGCACAACATCCGCACCGCCCGCCACACGATCCACCTCATGACCTTCATCCTCGGCCGCGACGCGGTCGGGAAACGGATCGTGCACCTGCTGGCCCAGCGCGCGCGCGAGGGCGTGAAGGTGCGCGTGCTGCTCGATGCGCTCGGCTGCTTCCCAAGCAAGGGCCGGTTCTGCGACCCGATCCGCGAGGCGGGCGGCGAGGTCGTCGCGTTCATGCCCATGCTGCCGCTGCAGACGCGCGGCTCGGCCAATCTCCGCAATCACCGCAAGATCGCCGTCTTCGACCATCGCGTCGCCGCGCTGGGCGGCCGCAACCTCGCGCTCGAATACATGGGCCCCCACCCGCTCAAGCGCCGGTGGCGCGACTTCGGCGCCGTCATCGAGGGACCGGCCGTGAGCCTGCTCGACGAGATTTTCCTCGCCGACTGGGCCTTCGCCAGCGGCCAGCCCATCGACCGCCTGCACGCCGAGATCCCCGCCGGCCCCCCGCCCGTCGCCGGCCAGAGCGAGCTGCAGATCGTCGCCAGCGGACCCGACGTGCAGGGCGATCCGCTCTACGAGGGCATCCTCTCGCTCGTGCAGCAGGCGGAGCGCAGCGTGTGGATCGTCACGCCCTACTTCATTCCCGACGAGGTGCTGCAGCGCTCGCTCATCGTGCAGGCCCGCGCCGGCATCGACGTGCGGCTCGTCGTGCCCGCGCGTTCGAACCACCCGATCACCGACCTCGCGCGCAAGCACGCCCTGCGCGAGCTCCAGCAGGCCGGCGTCCAGGTGCTGCTCTACGGCCCGGGCATGAACCACGCCAAGGTCATCCTCGTCGACGAGGCCACCGGCGTGTGGGGCTCGGCCAACATGGACCTGCGGTCGCTCTTCGTGAATTTCGAGGTCGCCGCCGTCACCTACACGCCGGCCGATGCCGCGTTCATCGCCGGCTGGATGCGCGAGGTGTTTGCGCATGCGCGCCCGATGCCCGCGCGCCGGAAGGAGCCCGGCCTCTTCCCCGGCCTGAGCGAGGAACTCGGAAGGCTGATCGCGCCGCTGCTGTAGGTGGCGCGCTTGCGCGCCACTCGCCCACACTCACGCACTCACGCGCGCGAAGATTTTTGGTTCCGCGCCAGCGCGCAACCCAGGCGGTGAGCGCCGCTCAGTTGAACGATTTTCCGCAGCCGCAGGTGCTCTGGGCGTTCGGATTCCGGATCTCGAAGCCCTTACCGTGGAGCCCGTCGTCGAAATCGACCGTCGAGCCGCCGAGGTAGACCGCGCTCGTCGGGTCGAGCAGCACGGGCACGCCCTCGCTCACGAGTTCCTGGTCGCCCTCCTTCGGCACGTCGAACGACATGCCGTATTGGAAACCCGAGCAGCCCCCGTTCTCGATGAAGACGCGGAGCTTTTTCTGCGGCTCGCCGAGGGCGGCGTGCATCGTCCGGACCTGCTGCGCGGCGCGGGGAGTGAGGGTGATCATGCCCGCGAACGTAGGCCGGGCCCGCGGCTTGTCAACGGGTGCGGCCCGCACGCGCCGGCGCCGCGGCGCCACGCGAACCGGCGCGGCGTGTCAACGCATGAGCAGGAACCGTGCAAATTTCGCAGCAGAGTTCTTGCCACGCTGCGCGGCCGGGCATTTTCTCGAGCGCGTGGCTTCCCTGAAGCACATCTTCAACGAGCTCCACTACGAACTGACGCGCAAGATCTCCGAGGGCGGCATGGGCGTCGTCTACGAGGCCGTGCAGCGCGGCGCCGGCAACTTCCGCAAGGTCGTCGCCGTGAAGCTGATTCGCGAGGAATACTCCGCCATCGCCGAGTTCCAGAAGAACTTCATCGGCGAGGCCCGGCTCGTGGCCGACCTCATCCACACCAACATCGTCCAGACCTACCACCTCGGCCAGATCGGCGGACAGTATTTCATGACGATGGAATACGTCGACGGCGTGAACCTCGAGCAGTTCCTCGAGCGCCACTCCGAGCTGCGCCGCCCCGTGCCCGTCGACCTCGCCGCCTTCATCGTGTCGCGCGTCTGCCGCGGCCTCGCCTACGCCCACGTCAAGCGCGGCGCCGACGGCCGCCTCCTCGGCATCGTGCACCGCGACGTCAACCCGAAGAACGTCATGCTCGCCCACGAGGGCGACGTGAAGCTGACGGACTTCGGCATCGCGAAGGCCCTCGACCTCATGTATAATGAGGAAGGTAAGGTGATCCCCGGGAAGGACGAGTATCTCTCCCCCGAAGGCGCCAGCTACGCCGTCACCGACGCGCGCTCCGACCTGTTCTCCCTCGGCATCGTCCTGACCGAGCTGCTCCTCGGGAAAAATGTCTTCCGCGCGCCCAACCGCCTCGATTCGCGCAAGAACATCCTGCAAATGGCGATCCCGCGCTTCGGCAGCCTGCGACCCGAGATCGACGAGCGCCTCGAGCGCATCATCCAGCGCGCGCTGCAACGCGACCGCGCCCACCGTTACCAGACGGCGGCCGAGATGATGGTCGACCTCGAGCTCTACCTTTACAGCGACCGCTACGGCCCGACGAACGAGAAGCTGGCCGTCTACCTCCGCGAGCTCTACAGCCCGACCGCCACGCACGTCGCCCCGCAGCTTTCGCATCCGCCCGCCCCACGCCCGCCTCTCGAGCGCCAACCCTAGCGCCGTGCCACCATGAGCGGTCCGGGTTTCAGCCAGAGCTTTCACCAGCGGCAGACGCAGCAGCTTGTGCTCGCGCCGCAGATGCGGCAGTCCCTGAAGATCCTGCAGGTCGCCGCGCTCGACCTGCGCGCCGCCATCCAGGAGGAACTCCAGGCCAACCCCACGCTCGAGGAACTCCCGATGGAGGGCGTCAGCCTCGACCGCAACGGCGACTCCGCCGACGCGGACGCCGGTCCCGACTCCGGCCCGCGGGAGGCGATGGATTTCTCCAAGGACAAGGACCTCGAGATCCTCGGCAAACTCAACGACGACTGGCGCGACCACCTCAGCGACACCGGCGGCGTGCGCGCCACCAGCCCCGAGGAGGACGAGCGCCGCCAGCACTTCCTCGACTCGCTCACCAGCGAGACCTCGCTGTCCGAACACCTCATGCAGCAGGCCGAGCTGGCCGAGGCCACGCCGGAAGTGCGCGCCGCCATGCCGTATCTGGTCGGCAGCCTCGACGACCGCGGCTTCCTCACCTCCACGCTGCCCGACCTCGCCCACCTCTCCGGCCTGCCGCTCGAGACCATCCAGCAGGCCGCGAAGCTCCTCCGCAGCTTCGACCCGCCCGGCATCGGCGCCGCCGACCTCGCCGACTGCCTCCTGCTCCAGCTCGCGCACAAGGGCCGCGAGAAATCCGTCGCCGCGCGCATCATCCGCGACCACTTCGAACTGCTCATCCGCCGCCGCATCCCCGACCTCGCGCGCAAGACCGGCCTCGCCCCCGACATCGTGCAGGAGGCGATCGAGGAGATCGGCACGCTCGATCCGTCGCCCGGCCGCAAGTTCGCCGACGACTCCAACCGCGTCGTCGTGCCCGATGTCACCGTCGAGAAGGAAGGCGGCGAGTGGAAGATCACGCTCAACTCCGACTACATCCCGCGCCTCCGGCTCTCGAACACCTACAAGGACCTCATCGCCAAGGGCACGCTGAACAAGACCGAGCGCGACTACCTCCGCGAGAAGCTGCGCTCCGGCAAGTTCATCATCAACGCCATCGAGCAGCGCCAGCGCACCATCGAGCGCATCACGAAGGAGATTCTCCGCCACCAGGCCGGGTTCTTCGAGGAGGGCGTGGCGAAACTGAAGCCGCTCACGATGACGCAGATCGCCGACCTCATCGGCGTGCACGAGACGACCGTCAGCCGCGCCGTCGCGAACAAATACATGCAGACCCCGCACGGCGTGTTCGAGATGAAGTTCTTCTTCACCTCCGGCTACCAGTCCGACGCCGGCCAGTCCGTGGCGAACACGAGCGTGAAGGAGATGATCGCCGACATCATCGCCGGCGAGGATCCCGGCGCGCCGCTCAGCGACCAGGAAATCGTCGGCGTGCTCTCGGGCAAGGGCCTGAACATCGCCCGGCGCACGGTGGCGAAATACCGCGAGGAACTCGGCCTGCTCCCGAGCAACCTGCGGCGGCGCTACGATTGAGCGCCGCGCCCGCGCGCGGGACTCACACGCTCAGCCCGAGCGCGTCGTGCAGCGCCTTGCGGACCTGCGGCAGCGTGGCGGGCTTCAGCAGCACCGCGCTCAGTTGCGCGAGCGACACCCCGCGCGCGAGCAGCTCCGGGTTCATGTAACCTGTCATCAGGATGCGCTTCGCCCCGGGTTGCACGGTCATCGCCTCGACGAGGAAATCCAGGCCCTGCTTTTCGCCGGGCATCATGTGGTCGCAGATGAGGGCGTCGAATTTGCGCGTGCCGAGGAGCAGGCGCGCCTCCTCGACGTTGGCGGCGGTTTCCACCTCGAACTCGCCCTCGAGCGTGCGCGCCATGACGGCGGCGAGCTGCATCTCGTCGTCGAGCAGCAGCACCACGGGACGGCGCGGAGCCTCGGTGCTCATGGTCAGCCGGCCGCCACGGCCTGGTCGTGCAGCTTGGCGGCCTCCTCGACCGTCTTCACCAGCTCGGGCAGCGAGACGGGCTTGAGGAGATAGCGGTAGAGCGCGGCTTCGTTCACGCTGCGCAGGAGCATCTCGGGCTTCATGTAGCCCGTGACGAGGATGCGCTGCGTGTTGGGATACTCCTCGCGCACGTGCACGAGGAAGCTGAGGCCGTTGCCTCCGGGCATGAGGTGGTCGCACACGATCACCTTGTAGGGCTTCTTGTGGAGCAGGAAGCCCGCCTCGCGTGCGGACGCCGCGGTGTCGACCTCGAAGAGCGGCGAGAGGGCCTCGGCATAGAGGGCGCTCAGCGATTTTTCGTCATCCACGATCAACACCGCGCCTTTCTTGGGCAACGGTGACTGGGAGGCGCCGGTCGGTGCGGTCATTGATCGCCAAACTTGTTTTCAGCGCGGACCTTGGCAAACCCAAACACGCCGCGCCGGCGCGGGTGAATAGGGTTGCCTGCGCGGCGCGGCGCGTGCTTCCCTCCTGCCCGGTTTCGCATGGCCCAATTCGACTTTTTCGCCGCCGCCCGCGAAGGCACTTTTCCACTCGTGCCGGCCGGCGATTTGACGCCCGCCAACCTCACGCTCCGGAACCCCTCGGGCAACACCCCGCTCCACCTCGCCGCCAAATACGGGTCGCTCGACCAGCTTCCCCAGGCCCTGCTCACCGCCGAGTCGCTGACGCTCAAGAACGACGCCGGCTACACCCCGATCCATCTCGCCGCCCGCAGCGGCCGGCTCAACCAGCTCCCCGAAACCTTCCGCACGCGCGAGCTGCTCCTGCTCCGCTCCAACAGCGGCTACACCCCGCTTCACCTCGCCGCCGCCGCCGGCACGCTCGACCAGGTCCCCGCGGGACTGCTCACCGTCGAGACGATGCTGCAGAAGACCGACCACGGGAACACGCTCCTCCACGAGGCCGCCGAGGCCGGCACGCTCGACCGCGTCCCCCGCCCCTTCCTCCGCGCCGAAACGCTCACCGCACCGAACATCAGCGGCGAAACCGTCCTCCACGTCGCCGCCTTCAACGGCCACCTCGACCAGGTGCCCGCCGAGTTTCTCACCGCGGCCAACCTCCTCGCCAAGACGGCCAACAACGACACCGTCCTCCACGCCGCCGCCATCTCCGGCCACCTCGACCAGATTCCCGTCGCGCTCTTCACGCACGACAACCTCCTCCTCGCCTCCAAGGCCGGCTACACCGTCATCCACGCCGCCGCCGAGTCCGGTTACCTCAACCAGATTCCGCGCGAGTGCCTCAGCATCGACCTGCTCATCTCGCGCAACGATTTCGGCGACACCCCGCTCCACGCCGCCGCCGTCGAGGGCCACCTCAACCAGATCCCGCGCGAGTTCCTCAACCGCACGACGCTCCTCATCCGCAATTACAACGGCGGCACGCCCATCGGCGCCGCGCTCCGCCACGGTCACGCCGACCAGTTGCCGGAAGACTACCGCCCCCAGGAGCCCACCGCCTTCCAGCGCTTCCTCTACAAGATCGGCCTCGGCCGCCCGCCGCACACGTGACGCCGCGCGGCGTTGCCCGCCCGATCGCGCCGTGGTTTCGTTCCGGCTCCGTTCCCTTTCTGTCCGCCCAACGCCCTTCCTCTTCCTGATGAACACCACCATCACCGCCGTCACCGCCCGCGAGATCATCGACTCCCGCGGCAATCCCACCGTCGAGGTCGACGTTCGCCTCGCCTCCGGCCAACTCGGCCGCGCCGCCGTGCCCTCGGGCGCCTCCACCGGCGAACACGAGGCGCTCGAGCTCCGCGACGGCGACAAGAAACGCTACCTCGGCAAAGGCACGCTCAAGGCCGTCGCCAATGTGAAGGCCAAGATCGCCCCCGCGCTGATCGGCATGGACGCCACCGACCAGGTCGGCGTCGACCGCGCCATGCTCGCCCTCGACGGCACGCCCACCAAGTCGAAGCTCGGCGCCAACGCCATCCTCGGCGTCTCCATGGCCACCGCGCACGCCGCCGCCCGCGCCACCGGCCTCCCGCTCTACCGCTACCTCGGCGGACCCAACGCCAAGGTCCTCCCCGTTCCGATGATGAACATCATGAACGGCGGCGCGCACTCCGATGCCCCGATCGATTTCCAGGAATTCATGATCATGCCCACCGGCGCCGACTCCTTCCGCGAGGCGCTGCGCATGGGCTGCGAGGTGTTCCACCACCTCAAGAAAGTGCTCAAGGAACAGGGCCTCTCCACCGCCGTCGGCGACGAAGGCGGCTTCGCCCCGAAACTCGCCTCCGCCGAGGCCGCGCTCGACGCCATCGCCGCCGCCGTCAAGGCCGCCGGCTACAAGCTCGGCAAGAACATCCACCTCGCCCTCGACGTCGCCGCCTCCGAGTTCTACGTGAAGGAGAAGAATCGCTACGTCTTCAAGAAGTCCGACGGCCGCGTCCTCACCGGCGACGAGATGGTCGAGTTCTACCGCCAGCTCACGAGCAAGTATCCCATCGTCTCCATCGAGGACGGCTGCGCCGAAGGCGATTGGACGACATGGAAGAAACTCACCGACGCCATCGGCGACCGCGTGCAGCTCGTCGGCGACGATCTCTTCGTCACCAACACGCAGTTCCTTAAGAAGGGCATCGAGACCGGCACCGCCAACTCGATCCTCGTCAAGGTGAACCAGATCGGCTCCCTCACCGAGACCTTCGACGCCGTCGAGATGGCCAAGGAGGCCAACTACACCGCCGTCATCTCGCACCGTTCCGGCGAGACCGAGGACACCACGATCTCCGACATCGCCGTCGCCACCAACGCCGGCCAGATCAAGACCGGCTCGCTCTGCCGCACCGACCGCGTCGCCAAATACAACCAGCTCCTCCGCATCGAGGAGGAGCTCGGCCAGTCCGCGATCTACGGCGGCAAGCTCTGATCCCTCTGCGCGGCGGTTCCCTGACCGCCGCGCCGTCGCACACACGACACCGACCACACCAAGGGAAGGCCGGACCTCGCAAGAGGTCCGGCCTTTTGGTTTAAGGTAGGGCGCGCACTCCGTGCGCGCCGAACACATGCGCGAGCCAATTTCCCACACGCGCCCCCGACTCCCCGCCCCCGTCGCGCCTCACCCGCCCCCCTCATCACCCCACCGCACGGAACAAATCCCCCGCGCCGACATCAGACTTGCCCGGGCCGCTGCGCGGCAAAATCCTCCTTCCCGTGAAACTTCGCTCGCTCCTCGTCCTCGCGCTCGCCGCCGTCCTCCTCTCCCTCCGCGCGGGCGCCGCGACCGATCAGAACCCACCGGCCGCCCCCACCGCGCCGACGCCGGCCGCCGATGCGCCCGCCGTCGAGACCAAGGCCGCCCCGGCCGCGCCCGCGGCGAAAAAGGCCGGCGAAGAGGTCTTTGTCATGCCCAAGTTCGAGGTCCGCCGCGACCGTGTCCGCTGGCTCGACCGCGAGATCAAGCGCATCGACAAGATGATCGCCCGCGAGCGGGCCAAGGTGAAGTCCACCGACCTCGACCGTGCGCTCAACAACGACAAGCTCGTCCGCGCCGCCGCGATCTTCGGCGGCAACACCGCCGACCACCTCTCCGCCGTCGCCGCCACCCGCGTGAACATCCTCGAAAACGAACGTGAGATCCTCGAAGCGATGAAGCGCCCCGCGACGCTCGAGGAGATGGCGATGTTCGAGGAACAGATCGCGCAGCTCCGCCTCCTCCGCCGCGACCTCGACGACGCCGCGAAACAGCGCTGAGCCGTCATCTCTCACGGAGGTTGCGCGCTCGCGCGCAACTTAGGGCGCCATAGCGCATCGCCCATCCAAGCGCTCACGCCGGCCCCCGTCGTAGCAGCCGTCGTAAGACGGCTGATCCATCCCCGCGCGCAATGGCGCCCGCGAACACCCAGCCGACTTACGTCGGCTGCTACCAAGCCCCGCGCCTCCACGGCGCGCATCGAATCGCCTTGCCAGCCTCCTGTAGGTTGCGCGCAACTCGACCCTCGCACCGCACACCACGCCCATCGTGGCGCGCAAGCGCGCCACCTACAGCTGCGGGCGAACATCGCATCTCTTTCTGCCGCCGTCACCGCCCACGCACACCGAGCCGGCCGGTTGAAAACCGGCCCTACTCCATTCCTTGCTACTTGCTCCTTGATCCTTGCCACTTCCGCGCCGCGCGAAGCGCGGCGCGGCTTACTCCACGCGCAAGATATACCCGCGCAGGTATTCACTCTCGGGCATCGTCGCCAGCACTGGATGGTCCGGCGGCTGGTGGCACCACTCGAGCACGTGCACGCGGCGCTTGGCGTCGTTCGCCGCCTGCGCCAGCACCTGCCGCAGCTCGGTGTCGTGCATGTGGTGCGAGCACGTGTAGGTCGCGAGCACGCCGCCCGGCGCCAGCGCCTTCATGGCGCGGAGATTGAGTTCCTTGTAGCCGCGCAGGGCGTTCTCGAGCGAGCTCTTCGATTTCGCGAAGGGCGGCGGATCGAGGATGATGAGGTCCCACGCCGGCGCGGCGTCGCGCTGCGCCGTGAACCAGTCAAAGACGTTCGCCGACTCGAATTCCGCCGTCACGCCGTTGCGCGCCGCGTTCTTCTGCGCCTGCGAGATGGCGTCGTGCGCGCTGTCGAGCCCGAGCACGCGCGTCGCACCGGCCCGCGCGCAGTGCAGCGCGAACGAGCCCTGGTTGCAGAAGGCATCGAGCACGCGCCGGCCCGCGGCGTATTGCGCGACGACCGCGTGCTGCACGCGTTGATCGAGGTAGAAACCGGTCTTCTGTCCGCCCTGCAGGTCGAGCCAGTAGTCGAACCCGTCGATCGTCGCCCAGCGCGGCTCCCACGGTTGGCCGCTGCGCGTCGCGGTGCCCAGCGGCAGACCTTCGAGGCGGCGCAGGTTCGAGTCGTTGCGCCAGATGATCTCGGCCGCGCCGGTCAATTCGACGAGCAGGTCGCCGAGCAACGCCGCCTGCCGGTCCAGCGCGAGCGTCTGGATCTGCACGACGAGCGTGTCGCCGAACTGATCGACCACGACGCCGGGCAAGGCGTCGGACTCGGACCAGACGAGACGGCGAAACTTCTGGTCATGTAGGGCGGGGTCTCCCGACCCCGCCGCGATTACATTTGCGCCCTCGTGAGCCGGCGGGGTCGGGAGACCCCGCCCTACAACAATCCCTTCCCGCCGCGCGATCGCCGCGGTCAGCGCCGTGCGCAGATACGCCGCGTCGAGCGTGACGCGGTCGCGGCTGAGGCGCCGCCAGACGATCTGCGACTTCGAATTGTAGATGCCGGTGCCGAGCAGGCGGCCGGTGCGGTCGCGGCATTCGACGACGGCGCCGTCGTGTTCCGCGGGCAGCAACGCCTCGACTTCATTCGCGAACACCCACGGGTGTCCCTCGAGCACGCGCCCCTTGGCGTTGGGCTTCAGTTTAAGTGAAAGTAGCACAGGCTCGCATCATCCCCGGATTTCTCCGGCGCAGAAGCACAAAATGGCTCCGCTGGACGACGCCCCGCCGGCCACAGCGCAGACCCGAGCTCGCGCAACACTTCGCGCAGGTCGGCCCACAGTTTCTGTTTCACGGGATCCATGCCCTCGCATCGGCACCGGCGCCGGGGCGGTTGAGGGCGGACTTTGTAATCCCGCCCGCCCCAAAAAAGGCTTCCCCTCCCCGCCGCGGGGCCTTTCCGTGGACCCTTTCATGCCCAACGCCGCCCAGGAAATCGCCCGCCGCCGCACCTTTGCGATCATCTCGCATCCCGATGCGGGCAAGACGACGTTGACCGAGAAGTTTCTCCTCTACGGCAACGCCATCCACCTCGCCGGCGCCGTCACCGCGCGCAAGAACCAGCGCGCCACCGCCTCCGACTGGATGGAGCTCGAGAAACAGCGCGGCATCTCGATCAGCTCGACCGTCCTCCAATTCGACTTCGCCGGCTGCGCGGTCAACCTGCTCGACACGCCCGGCCACAAGGACTTCTCCGAGGACACCTACCGCGTCCTCACCGCCGTCGACGCCGCGCTCATGGTCATCGACGCCGCGAAGGGCGTGGAGTCGCAGACGCGCAAGCTCTTCGAGGTCTGCCGCCGCCGCGGCGTGCCGATCTTCACGTTCATGAACAAGTGCGACCGGCCGACGCGCAACCCGCTCGAGCTGCTCGACGAACTCGAAAGCGTCCTCGGCCTCCAGTCGTCGCCCGTCATCTGGCCGCTCGGCAACGGCCCGTCGTTCAAGGGCGTGTTCGACCGCCGCACGAAACAGGTCCACCTCTTCGAGCGCGTGCCCGGCGGCAAATTCATCGCGCCGGTGAATGTCGCCTCGCTCGAAGACCCGCAGGTCCGCGCCAAGCTCGACGACGACACCTACACCGCCGTGAAGGAGCAGCTCGAGATGCTCGACGGCGCCGGCCATCCGCTCGACCTCGACGCCGTGCGCCACGGCCAGCAGACGCCCGTCTATTTCGGGTCCGCCGTGAACAACTTCGGCGTCGAACTCCTCCTCAACGGCTTCCTCAAGGACTCCGTGCCGCCCGCGCCGCGCCGCGCCATGACCGTCACCGGCGTTGGCCTCGAGGACATCGCCCGCGCCGCCTCGCAGCCCGCGACGGAGGAGAACTCGCGCGTCATCCCCGTCGATTACCCGAAGTTTTCCGGCTTCATCTTCAAGATCCAGGCCAACATGGACCCGAAGCACCGCGACCGCATCGCGTTCCTCCGCGTGTGCTCCGGCAAGTTCGAGCGCGACATGGTCGTCACGCACCAGCGCACGGGCAAGCAGGTGCGCCTCTCATCCTCGCACAAGCTCTTCGGCCAGGAACGCGAGACGGTCGACGAGGCCTACCCCGGCGACGTCATCGGCCTCGTCGGCCACGACGCCTTCGGCATCGGCGACACGCTGACCGAGGACCGCACGATCCTCTACAACGAGATCCCGCGCTTCCCGCCCGAGGTCTTCACCTACATCTCCAACCCGACCGCCGGCGACGCGAAGAAATACCGCGCCGGCCTCGAGCAACTCCTGCAGGAGGGCGTGGTCCAATCCTTCACCGCCCGCAACGCCCCGCCGGGCGCGACGCTCCTCGCCGCCGTCGGTCCGCTGCAGTTCGAAGTCGTGCAATGGCGCCTCCAGAGCGAATACGGCGCCGAGTCGCGCCTGTCGCCGACGCCGTGGACGCTGCTCAAGTGGGTCGACCTCCCCGCCGACCAGAAGGGCCCGAAGGGTTTCGATTACTCGCGCGTCGTCGTCGCCACCGGCGTGAGCTTCGGCGCGGACAAGTTTGAGAACCCGGTCGTGCTCTTCCCGAACGACTGGACGATGCGCTACTTCGTGGAGAAGAACCCCGAGCTGAAGCTCCGCGATCTGCCGCCCGAACAACAAGGGTAAGTAGGACGACCTGTCCGCCCGGGCAACAAGGCACCGGACCGCGCGTATCGGCGCGCTCGCCCGCGACTTGAGTGCGGAACGGGATAATTTCGCGGCGACTAAACTCCTTTCGGCCCGCGACGATAGCCCTCCTGTCGTTACCCCTTTGACGACCCACCGCGGCAGGGACGCCGCCCATCCACTTCACTCAAGGACGAGTCATGTCGGTCGTCATCAACACCAACTACGCCGCCACGCTGGCGAGCAACAACCTGGCCGCCTCCAACCAGGCGCTCCAACGCAGCCTCAACCGCCTCTCGAGCGGTTCGAAGATCGTCAATCCCGCCGACGACGCCGGCGGCCTCGCCGTCTCGATGAAGCTCTCGGCCGCCGCCCGCCGCCAGGGCGCGGCGTCGTCCAACATCGCCAACGGCATCTCCTACCTCCAGACGCAGGACGGCGCGCTGCAGGTCGCCGGCAAGCTGCTCAGCCGCATCGGCGAGTTGAAGACGCTCCACACCGACCCGACCAAGAACGCCGACGACCGCGCCAATTACCAGGCCGAGTTCGCCCAGCTCCAAAGCCAGCTCCTCTCGCTCGGCGACGAGAAGTTCAACGGCCAGGCGCTCTTCGGCCCGGACGCGCTCTCGATCCCGACCACCGCCGACGGCGGCGGCGCCGTCTCGATCGGCGCCATCGATCTGCTCGATGCGCCGGCGTTTTCGCCCTTCACCGACAACTTCGCCGACTTCTCGAACTGGACCGCCCTCTCCGGCACGCCCGGCGTCTCCGGCGGCACGCTCTACCCCCAGAGCGCCGTCCGCACCAACGCCACCTTCAGCGGACCGATGGAAATCGAGTTCGACCTCTATGTCGCCGGCAGCGGTGATTCAGTGACCTTCAGCTTGGGCGGCGAAACCATCGCCGATTTCTCCGAGGGCTCGAACATCAATCGCTGGGCCTGGCACAGCGTGCGCATCTCCTTCGACGGCGCCGGCAACGCCACCACTTACCTCAACGGATCCAACACCCCCGCCGACACGCAGTCCGGCATCAGCGCGACCTCCGGGCAGCTGCGCATCGACAACTTCGGCCTCGGCTCCTCGCAGATCCGCAACTTCTCCGTCACCTCCGGCGAGAGCTCCGGCGGCACCCACTCCGTCGCAACCGCCACGAGCCTCGACGATCTCGCGCTATCCACCGTGACCGGCGCCCTGCAGGACGTCGCCACCTTCCGCGCCACCAACGGCGCCCAGCAGTCGCGTCTCCAATTCGCCTCCGAGGTCCTCGCCGTCAACAAGGCCAACCTCGAGGCCGCCAACAGCCGCATCACCGACGTCGACGTCGCGCAGGAATCCACCCAGCTCGCGCGCTACAACATCCTCGTCCAGGCCAGCACCGCGATGCTCTCGCAGGCCAACCAATCCGCCCAAGCCGCCCTCCGCCTCATCGGCTGAGCCGCCTCGATCACCCCCGCCGCGCGAGGCCTACAGCATTTTCCGAAATAGTGTAGCCGCTCATTTCTGGGTAGGGCGAACCGTCCTCGGTGAGCCGCGGCTCGGCGGGGACGCCTCGCCCTACCACTGATACGGCCACACAAAAATTTTATCTGCTCTAGAAGCGCGCCAACCTCAACGCGCCCCACCCAGACGCGTTGACCTCAGCGCGCTCCCGCCCGTCCGCGTTGCCGTCAACGCGCCCCACCGCCTCGGTCCGGCCACGCCCAAGCCGCGCGCAGCGGCAGCGACCCACCCGAACATGACACCTATTAAGTGTCATGTTCCCCGGCGCGATTTCCGGGCCGTGACGCCGTAGCGCCGGGATGCGGACTTGATCCGCGCGCGCCCAGCGGGATTCGCCCCGGCCGCCAAGGCGCTCCCCGCCGCGCCGGCTTGGTGGAACGCGTTGACCTCAACACGTTCCCGTCCGCCCGCGTTGTGCCGTCAACGCGCCCCACCGCCGCGGTCCGGCCACGCCCAGACCGCGCGCAGCGGCAGCGACCCACCCGAACATGACACCTATTAAGTGTCATGTTCCCCGGCGCGATTTCCGGGCCGTGACGCCGTAGCGCCGGGATGCGGACTTGATCCGCGCGCGCCCAGCGGGATTCGCCCCGGCCGCCAAGGCGCTCCCCGCCGCGCCGGCTTGGTGGAACGCGTTGACCTCAACACGTTCCCGTCCGCCCGCGTTGTGCCGTCAACGCGCCCCACCGCCGCGGTCCGGCCACGCCCAGACCGCGCGCAGCGGCAGCGACCCACCCGAACATGACACCTATTAAGTGTCATGTTCCTCGGCGCGGTTTCCGGGCCGTGACGCCGGAGCGCCGGGATGCGGACCTGATCCGCGCGCGCTCAGCGGGATTCGCCCCGGCCGCCAAGGCGCTCCCCGCCGGGGCGCGCGGCGTCGGTTTTCGTCTCGGCACCACATCGACTCACGCCAGCCGCGAACCGCGCTTGAACCCGCCCCGACCGCACCTACCGTGCCGGCATGCCGTTCACGCTGCGCATGGAGAGCGATCTTTTCGTCGTCGAAATGTCCGGCGCGATCACGACGCGGGATTTTATCCGGCTCGCGGAGGAGGTGCTGGCGTTCGAACGCACCCAGCAGACGACGCCGAACCGGCTCACCGATATTTCCCGCGTCACGCACCTCGCCGTCAATTATGCCGAGATCGAGCGGGTCGCCCACCTGCGCCGCGCCTCCCTTCCCGCGAATCCCATCCGCAGCGCCGTCTTTGCGAGCACGCCCATGCAATTCGGCATGGCCCGCATGTTTCAAAGCCTGAACAACCACCCGGGCGTCACGGTCGAGGTCTTCCGCGACCGCCCCTCCGCCCTCGCCTGGCTGCGGGAGTCCGACTCCTCCCCGACGTGATTTCCCTCCCGTTGAATCCTTTCCTCCGCCTCCACCCGGCGCCCCGCCTCTTGCGCCGCTGCGGCCTCATGCTGCTCGCACTGTTGCTCGCGGCCAGCGCGCCCGCCCAGGCTCCCGATCCCGCTCCTGCGCGCCCCGTCATGCTGATCGTCCACGGCGCGTGGGGCGGTGCGTGGCAATTCGCCAAGGTCGATCCGCTCCTGCGCGAGCGCGGCTTCGACGTCCGCCGCGTCACGCTCACCGGCCTCGGGGAACGCGCGCATCTCGCCTCGCCCGACATCGGCCTCGAGACGCACATTCAGGACGTCGTGAACGTCATCCTCTTCGAGCGCCTCCAAGACGTCATCCTCGTCGGCCACAGCTACGGCGGCATGGTCATCAGCGGCGTCGCCGACCGCCTGCCCGAACGTCTCTCCAGGCTCATTTACCTCGACGCCATCCTGCCGGACGACGGCGAGAGCGCGCTGCAAGTCATGGGCCGCAGCGGCGACTGGATTTCCCGGATGCTCCGCGACGGCATGCTGGTGCCGCATTGGGTCGCACCGGACAAACCCCACCCCTTCGACGTGCCGCATCCGGCGAAGACGTTCACCGACCCGATCGTCCTGAAGAACCCCGCCCGCGAGAAGATCCCGGCCGTCTACGTCCTCACCGTCGACTCCGGCAAGCAACCCGAGGAGGACGATTTCTGGCGCTGCGCCGAGCGCGCCCGCGCGCGCGGCTGGCCGGTCGCGATCATGGAGGCCGACCACAACCCGCATTGGCGCAAGCCGGCCGAGACGGCGGAATTCCTCTCCACGCTGCGGTGAAGGCGCCCCGGGAGAAAATCACCAAGGTCCACCGCCACGCCTGGCTGTGGGAACCACTCGAGGCGGAGGCCGGTTTCGTGCTCCGCGCGATGTTCGGCGCCAAAGCCGCCTACCTCGACGGCAAGCTGATGCTCTGCTTCTGCGCGGGCGAGGAACCGTGGTGCGGCGTGCTCGTCTGCACGAGCCGCGAACACCATGCCGCGCTGCAGGCCGATTTCCCCCTGCTCGCGCCGCATCCCATCCTACCGAAGTGGCTCTACCTGCCGGAAAGCGCCGACGCCTTCGAACGCGTCGCGGCGGACCTCGTCCGTCTCGTCCGCCGCCGCGACCCGCGCCTTGGCGTCGAACCGTCGGCGAGGAAACGCGCGCAATCGCCCGGGCGCGGTCGTGCCGCCCCTTCCATTCGCCAGCGGAGCCGACGCAAACCCCGAGATTGAAACGCGGAGGCCGCACTCTTCGCGCTTAACGGTTGTAGGGCGGGGTCTCCCGACCCCGCCGCGAACGTCACATCTGCATCGAACCCCGGCGGGGTCAGGAGACCCCGCCCTACACGATGGCAACGCCGCCCGCCCGGCCGCTCAGTGTGCGGCCTTGTCGCGCGCCGCCACCTCCTGCTTCAGGGCGCTGAAGCTGCCCTCCTCGCAGTGGTGCACGAAGCCCTCCGTCACCGACTTCAACTCCTCCCACCGGCGGCGGATGGCCTTGGCCTCGTCCCGGGAAATCTGGTTGTCCGCCGCGGCGACGGCGATGACGCCGAGCATGTCGGCGAATTCCTGCACGATGTTGTTCGTCGAGGGGATGAGGTTGTAGTCGTGCGGCTTGTGCTTCGGGTTGGTGATGAAGAAGCCGCCGGCGCGTTCGCACACCCATTGCGCAATGCGCGTGTCGCCGGTGATGCGCAGGAGCTGCTCGATGCGGTCGAGGGGGTTGTTCGCCCCGCTGCCGGTCTCCTCGGCGGGTGGCTCGGCCCATTTGTAGATGAGCGAGAGCGAGAGGCCCATGTCGGCGGCGATCTGCTTGGCGCTGGTTTTCTTCAGGACCTCCTTGAGCAACTCGTGCGATTGCATGGCGGGCGATGATGCCCCCCGCCCGGTCCATGGCAACCCCCGAGACTGTCCCGGCGCCGCCCGCCGCCGGGCCGCGGCGTCACCGGCCCTTATCCCGCGCGCCCCCGGCCCGCCGCGCCGCTAATGGCGCGTTTTCCGCAAACGGCGCGGAATCTTTTGAGTGTCTTTTTCCCGGGCTTTGTGGCTTAAAAAGCACCCTCTTTTCCCATGAACATTCACGAGTATCAGGCCAAAGCCTTGTTCGAGAAATACGGTGTCGCGGTCCCCAAGGGGGTGCCCGCCCGCTCGCCCGCCGAATTCGAGTCCGCCCTCGCGGCGCTCGACCACGGCCCCTTCATCGTCAAATCCCAGATCCACGCCGGCGGCCGCGGCAAGGGCACCTTCACCGACGGCTTCAAGGGCGGCGTCAAGTTCGCCAAGACCAAGGCCGAGGCCCTCGAGTTCGCCAACAAGATGTATGGCAACACCCTCGTGACCGCCCAGACCGGCCCCGCCGGCCGCAAGGTCCAGACCATCTACTTCACCAAGGCCGCCGACATCACGAAGGAGTATTACCTCGCGATCCTCCTCGACCGCAACACCTCGAAGCCCGTCATCGTCGCCTCCACCGAGGGCGGCGTCGAGATCGAGAAGGTCGCCCACGAGACGCCCGAGAAGATCTTCAAGATCTTCGTCGACCCCGCCGTCGGCCTCCAAGGCTATCAGGCCCGCCAGCTCGCCTTCCAGCTCGGCCTCACCGGCGACTACTTCAAGAACGCCGTCAAACTCATCACCGGCCTCTACCGCATGTTCTGGGAGACCGACGCCGCCATGGTCGAGGTCAACCCCCTCATCACCACGCCCGACGGCTCCGTGCAGGCGCTCGACGCCAAGGTCTCCTTCGACGACAACGCGCTCTTCCGCCACAAGGACATCACCGACCTCCGCGACCTCAACGAGGAGGACCCCAAGGAGATCGAGGCCTCGAAATACGCGCTCAGCTACATCGCCCTCGACGGCAACATCGCCTGCCTCGTCAACGGCGCCGGCCTCGCCATGAGCACGATGGACATCATCAAGCATTTCGGCGGCAGCCCCGCCAACTTCCTCGACGTCGGCGGCGGCGCCTCCAAGGACCAGGTCCAGGCCGCCTTCCGCATCATCCTCACCGACCCGAACGTGAAGGGCATCCTCGTGAACATCTTCGGCGGCATCATGGACTGCAACACGATCGCCACCGGCGTCGTCGCCGCCGCCCGCGAGCTCGGCCTTAAGATCCCGCTCGTCGTCCGCCTTGAGGGCAACAACGTCGCCGCCGGCAAGCAGACCCTCGCCGACTCCGGCCTCAAGATCGAGTCCGCCGACACGATGGCCGACGCCGCCCAAAAGATCGTGCGGCTCGTGGCCTGAGCCCCGAGCCAGTAGCGAGCAACGAGTAGCGAGTAGTGAGCATGACCAAACCTCCTCTCCCCAGCAGAGCAGCCGCTCCGAAACCTACTCACTACTCGCTACCCGCTACTCGCTACTAATCACCACCCGCTACTCACTACTCCTCTCATGGCTATCATCGTTAACGAAAAAACCCGCGTCCTCGTCCAAGGCATCACCGGCGAGTTCGGCGGCCGCCACACCAAGCTCTCCCTCGACTACGGCTCCGCGATCGTCGCCGGCGTCACGCCCGGCAAGGGCGGCCAGTTCTTCGAGCACGGCGCGCACCGCGTGCCGATCTTCAACACCGTCGCCGACGCCGTCGCCGCCACCGGCGCCACCGCCTCCGCCGTCTTCGTCCCGCCGCCCTTCGCCGCCGACGCCATCCTCGAGGGCGTCGACGCCAACCTCGACCTGTGCGTCGCCATCACCGAGGGCATCCCGATCCGCGACATGATCCAGGTGAAGCGCGCCATGCAGGGCAAGAAGACGCGCCTCATCGGCCCGAACTGCCCCGGCATCGTCACGCCCGGCGCCGGCAAGGATTCCGCCGGCGGCTGCCGCATCGGCATCGCCCCCGGCTACATCCACAAGAAGGGCCACGTCGGCGTCGTCTCCCGCTCCGGCACCCTCACCTACGAAGCCGTCTGGCAGCTCACCTCGAAAGGCATCGGCCAGTCCACCTCCGTCGGCATCGGCGGCGATCCCGTCAACGGCACCTCGCACCTCGACGTCATCAAGATGTTCAATGACGACCCCGACACCTGGGGCATCATCATGATCGGCGAGATCGGCGGCAGCGCCGAAGTCGAGGCCGCGCGCTGGGTGAAGGCCCACTGCAAGAAGCCCGTCGCCGGCTTCATCGCCGGCGCCACCGCTCCCGCGGGCCGCCGCATGGGTCACGCTGGCGCCGTCGTCGGCGGAGCCGAGGACACCGCCGCCGCCAAGATCGCCGTCTTCCAGGAATGCGGCATCGAAGTCGCCGTCACGCCCTCCGACATGGCCGACGCCCTCGAACGCGCCGCCAAACGCCTGGGCGCCAAACTCGCGTAAGTTAGGGCGCGGACTCCGTCCGCGCCGCCCCCGCGAAGTCGCTTCCAACCACTCACCTTCAGGCCGGGCCCCAAGCCCGGCCTTTTGCTTGCTCGCCCGCCGCAGCTCGCACGTCGATCAACGAATATCGAAAGAGTCGGTGCCGTTTCGTGGCGTGTGACGCCCTCTGTAAATCGTAGGCAATTGCCCGCTTCCCCCGAAACGGAGCATTACCTCCGGCTCGAAATCAGACGTTGAAAACAAGTAAGTGCTCTCTCCTCCTGCTCCCCATGGGCCAAGCCTAACGTAGGCAATACGCGTAGTCTGAATAACACTGTTAGCCATGAAGAATCCCGACCGGAAGCAACTACTTGGTGCTTTGGTTCACATCCGCTACACGATCGATCAAGCTCTAGCATGGCTTCTCTGGCGCGTTCGTGAGAAAGAGTTCACCGCGTGGCCGGAAGAACAGAAAGCCATTCTTCAGAATGCCTGCATCGAATCTGGTCTTCTCAGCATTAGAATCCTCAACGAGTTTTTCCGAAGAGAGAAGACAAAGGGTCTCATTAAGGCTTCACACTATATGGGGCCGGCATCTCCTGGCCCTTTTCTTACCACCGTCGAGGAGCAGAAGATCAATGACCATCTCGCCCATCTCACATGGGAGCGCTTATCTGATGCTAGTCCACCTTGGAGCGAAGAATTGACGGTTAGGGCGCTGCATCGATGCCACGCCTTTCTCGATCATATTCTTAATCATCTCATCACAGCTTCTGATTCAGAGCACGCACCATGCACCCAGGAATTCCGTGCGATAGCCATCTACCTCGATCGAATGAAAGGGCTAAACCGGCGTTAGAGACAAACGCCAACGTCCGTCACGTCTCCCGCTCCCTAGGAGTCTCGCCAGACTGTAGTCGTAGCTCCTCATTAATGTCGGCCCGACATAGGGGCTCGAATCGCGCGGCCGATCACGGCTTGCCTCTTGCCCGGACCACGCAATCCGGCGGCTTAACAGCGAGGACGGCGCGCACGGAGTGCGCGCCCTACCTTCACGCGGAGGCGAGAACCATGGCCTGGCCCTGGCCGACGCCGACGCAGAGCGTGCAGAGGGCGAACTGGCCGCCGCGGCGTTGCAGCTCGCGCGCGCCGGTGAGCACGAGGCGGGCGCCGGTCATGCCGAGCGGATGGCCGAGCGCGATGGCGCCGCCGTTCGGGTTCACGTGCGCGGCGTCGTCGGGCAGGCCGAGCTCGCGGGTCACGGCGAGCACCTGCGCGGCGAAGGCTTCGTTCAACTCGACGACGTCCATCTGCGCGAGCGTGAGCCCGAGCCGCGCGAGGAGCCGGCGCGTGGCCGGCACGGGGCCGATGCCCATGATCCGCGGTTCGACGCCGGCGCTGGCCGAGCCGAGCACGCGGGCGAGCGGTTGCAGGCCGTGCTTCTTCACCGCGTCCGCCGACGCGAGCAGCAGCGCGCAGGCGCCGTCGTTCACGCCGGAGGCGTTGCCGGCCGTGATCGTGCCGGGGGTGCGGAAAGGGGTCTTCAAGGTCGCGAGCTTTTCGAGCGACGTGTCGGCGCGGGGGTGTTCGTCCTGCGTCACGACGACGCCGTCCGGTCGCGCGACCGGCACGATTTCACCGGCGAGAAATTCCCGCGCCGCGACAGCCCGCCGATGCGAACGCAACGCATACGCATCCTGATCCGCGCGGGCGATGCCGCGTTCGGCGGCGAGGTTTTCGGCGGTCTCGGGCATTGAGTCGGTGCCGAATTTCTCCCGGATCGCCGGGTTCACGAAGCGCCAGCCGATCGTCGTGTCGTAGTGCTCCGCCGCGGGATCGAATTTGCCGTCCACCTTCGGCAGCACGTAGGGCGCGCGGGTCATGCTCTCGACGCCGCCGGCGACGACCAGGTCCGCCTCGCCCGTGCGGATGGCGCGGGCGGCCATCGCCACGGCTTCCATGCCGGAGGCGCAGAGGCGGTTGACGGTCGCGGCGGGCACGGTGACGGGCAGACCGGACAGCAGGACGGCCATGCGCGCGACGTTGCGGTTGTCCTCGCCGGCTTGGTTGGCGCAACCGAGCACGACCTCGTCGAGCGCCGCCCAATCGACGGACGCGTGGCGCGCCATCAGCGCCTGGAGCGGCCGCGTGGCGAGGTCGTCGGTGCGGATGCTGGCGAGCGCGCCGTTGTAGCGGCCGATGGGAGTGCGGACGCCGCCGCAGAGATAGACTTCACGCATGGAATTTTCCTCCGGTTTGCGCGGCGCGCCGCAGCAGATCGCAGACGCGGTAACGCTCCGCATCCGCCACCGCCAGCCGGTCGAGCAACGCGACCACCCAGCCCGCGCCGACCCGGTCGGCCCAGCCGAGCGGACCGCCGGGGAAATTGAGCCCCTTCTGCATCGCGAGATCGACGTCGCGTCCACTGGCCACCCCGCGCCGCACGAGATCCGCCGCCTCGTTCATCACCAGCGCGAGCACGCGCCCGGTGAGCAGGCCGGGCACATCGGGCACGAGCGAGACCTGCATCACGAGCACCTGGAACAATCCCGCCGCCTTCGCCGCCGCAGCTTCCTCGGTCGCGGCGAGCGCGAGGTGATGGCAACCGCCATAGTCGAGCGACAAGTCGAACACCGCCCACGCCCCGCCATCGTGTAGTGCCCGCTCGGTAGCCGTGCGGCCGTCGGTCAGCGCGAGATTCACGCCGTCGCAGCTCACGTAACCGTGGGCGCCGGTTTGCTCCGTCACCGCCACGCCCATGCGCCGCCAGAGGTCGACCAATCCCTGCGCCGGCCCAAGCGAGCCGTGCACCGTGATCGCCGCCGGGGTCGTCGAGCGCGGCAACACGACCGGGGCCGGTTTCTCGGCCGACGCATAATCATAGAACCCGCGACCGGTCTTGCGCCCCAGCGTGCCGACGGCGACGAGCTGCTCGACCAGTCGCGAAGGGCGGTAGCGCGCATCGTGGCCCGTGGCGGCAAAGACCGAGCACGTCGCCGCGAGGTTGATGTCGGCTCCGACCAGATCGATCAGTTCCAGCGGCCCGAGCCGGAAGCCCGCTGCGCGGAGCAACGCATCGACCGTCGCCGCATCGAGGCCCGTCTCCTCCACGAAGCGCAGCGTCTCGCCGTAGAACGGGCGCGCGCCGCGATTGACGATGAAGCCCGGCGAGTCCTTTGCCTGCACCGGCGACTTGCCCCACGCCTGCGCGAGCGTCGTCAGCGCGCCGACCGTCGCCGCCGCCGTGCGCGCGCCGGCGACGATCTCGACCAGCGGCATGAGCGGCGCGGGGTTGAAGAAGTGCATCCCGCCGCAGCGCTCCGGCCGCGCCAGCGCCGCGGCGATCTCCGTCACGGAGAGCGAGGAGGTGTTGGTCGCGAGCAGCGCGTCCGCGGCCACGACCGCTTCGACGGCGGCGAACAACGCGCGCTTGGCGGCCAGGTCCTCGACGATCGCCTCGATCACGACCGCGGCCGGCGCGAGCGCGGCGACGTTCTCCGCCGGTTCGAGGCGGGCGAGCAGCGCGGCGGATTCCCCGGCCGACATCCGACCCTTCTCGACCAGTTTGCCCAAAGCCTCGGCGAGTTTCGCTTTCGCGCGCACGGCCACGCCCGGTTGGGCATCGACGAGCACGACGCGGTGTCCGGCGGCGGCCGCGACCTGCGCGATGCCGGCGCCCATGACGCCCGCGCCGACGACGCCGATGACTTGGTCCGACGCGCTCACCGGCCCGTGAAGTTCGGCGCGCGCTTCTCGAGGAAGGCCGCGATGCCTTCGCGCCGGTCCGCGCTGCGCAACAGCTCCGCGAAGGCGCGCTGCTCATACGCCAGCCCCGCGGCGAGCGCGTTCTCGGCGGCGTGCCGCACGGCCTGCTTCACGTGGCGCACGGCCAGCGGCGGCATCGCGGCGATCTGCGTGGCGAGCGCCAAAGCCCGGGCGCCGCACTCGGCGGCGGGCACGACTTCGGAGACGAGTCCGGCGGCCTGCGCCTCGCGGGCCGGCAGCAGCGCGCCGGTGAGGAGGAGTGGCATCGCGCGCGCCTTGCCGACGGCGGCGGTCAGGCGCTGCGTGCCGCCGGCGCCGGGGATCATGCCGAGCTTCAGCTCGGGCTGGCCGAATTGCGCGTCGTCGCCCGCGACGATCACGTCGCAGAGCAGGGCGAGTTCGTTGCCGCCGCCGAGACAGTAGCCGTTGACAGCAGCGACGAGCGGTTTCGGGAAATCGCGCACGACCTGCCAGCAGGCGCGGCGGCGTTCGAGCAACGCCTCGGCCGCGGCGGGGTCGGCGATCTCGCGCACGTCGGCGCCGGCGGCGAAGACCTTCGGGCCGCCCGTGAGCACGACGCAGCGGACCGCGTCGTCGGCCGCGAAGGCGCGCAGGGCGGCGGCGAGTTCCTCGAGCAGCTGCGTGCGCAGGGCGTTGCTCGCCTCGGGGCGGTGCAGCGTGAGGCGCGCGACGGCGGGCGCCGGGGTGTCGAGCAGCAGGTCGGTGGGGGTGGACATCGTCGCGGGGGTGGCGCGGAAAGCGGGGATTTTTTCGCGGCGGCGCGGCGGGTTGTCCAGCGCGGTTTGGTCCGAACGGATGAATTGTCATAAAAGGATTGGCGCGCTGCGGATTTTCCCAAGCCTCGCGCCTTCACCCCATGAAAGTCGTCTGCATCGGCGGCGGACCCGCCGGGCTCTACTTCGCGATCTCGATGAAGCGGCGCGACCCCGCGCACGATCTCACCGTCGTCGAACGCAACGGCCCCGACGACACTTATGGCTGGGGCGTGGTGTTCTCCGACCAGACGCTGGAGAACCTCCGCCGCAACGACGCGCCCAGCGCCGACGCCATCGGGGCGGCCTTCGCGCATTGGGACGACATCGCCGTCCACTTCAAGGGCGAGGTCGTGCGCTCCGGCGGCCACGGTTTCTGCGGCATCGGCCGCCAGCGCCTGCTCAACCTGCTCCAGGCCCGCGCGCGCGAGCTGGGCGTGAAGCTGGTGTTCCACGCGGACACCACGTCGCTCGACGCGTGGCGCGACGCCGACCTGATCGTCGCCTCGGACGGCGTGCACAGCTTCATCCGCCAGCAGCACGCGGACGTGTTCCAGCCCTCCGTCGAGGTGCGCGCCAACAAATACATCTGGTATGGCACGCGGCAGACCTTCGACGCGTTCACCTTCGCCTTCGAGGAGACCGAGCACGGCTGGATCTGGGCGCACGCCTACAAGTTCGACGCCACCACCTCGACCTTCATCGTCGAGTGCCAGGAAAGCACGTGGCGCGGCCTCGGCCTCGACACGCCCGACCAGGCGCAGAGCATCGCGATCTGCGAGCGGCTGTTCGCGAAATACCTCGGCGACCACCCGTTGATGACCAACGCCCGCCACCTGCGCGGGTCGGCGTGGCTGAATTTCCCGCGCCTGAGCTGCGCGCGCTGGAGCCACGGCAACCTCGTGCTCATGGGCGACGCGGCGCACACGGCGCATTTCTCCATCGGTTCGGGCACGAAGCTCGCGCTCGAGGACGCCATCTTCCTCGCCGACGCGCTCCACTCCCCCGCCCACCCGACGCGCGAGTCCGCCTTCCAAGCCTACGAGGAGGCGCGCCGCGTCGAGGTGCTGAAACTCCAGAGCGCCGCGCGCAACTCCACCGAGTGGTTCGAGAACGTCCCGCGCTACGCCGCGCTCGAGCCGCTGCAATTCGCCTACTCGCTCCTCACGCGCAGCCAGCGCATCAGCCACGAGAACCTCCGCGTGCGCGACCGCGCCTGGCTCGACGAGGTCGAACGCTGGATCGCGGCACGCGCCGGGGAGACGCCCGCCGCGGGCGGCCGAACGCCGCCGCCGATGTTCACGCCGTTCAAGCTGCGCGCCGTCACCCTGCCCAACCGCATCGTCGTCTCCCCGATGGCGACCTACAGCGCGCAGGACGGCGTGCCGGACGATTTCCACCTCGTGCACTACGGCGCCCGCGCGCAGGGCGGCGCCGGCCTCGTCATGACCGAGATGACCTGCGTCACGCCCGAGGGCCGCATCACGCCCGGCTGCACCGGCCTCTACGACGACGCGCAGGCCGCGGCGTGGAAACGGATCTGCGATTTCGTCCACCGCCACACGCCGGCGAAGCTCGCGCTCCAGCTCGGCCACTCCGGCCCGAAGGGTTCGACCAAGCTCGGCTGGGAGGGCATGGACGAGCCGCTCGACACCGGCAACTGGGAGCTGCTCGCGCCGTCCGCCGTCGCGTGGTCGCCGCGGAACCAGACGCCCCGCGCCATGACGCGTGCCGACCTGGACGCCGTGCGCGACGCCTTCGTCGCCGCGACGCGCCGCGCCGCCGCCTGCGGGTTCGACTGGCTCGAGCTGCATTGCGCGCACGGGTATCTGCTCTCGGCGTTCATCACGCCGCTGACTAACCGCCGCACCGACGACTACGGCGGCCCGCTGGAGAACCGCCTGCGTTTTCCGCTCGAGGTCTTCCGCGCCATGCGCGCCGCGTGGCCGGCGGAGCGGCCGATGTCGGTCCGCATCTCCGCCACCGACTGGATCGCCGGCGAGCCGAGCGTCGACGCCACCGAGGCCGTCGCCATCGCCCGCGCCTTCCACGCCGCCGGGGCGGACATCCTCCACGTCTCCGCCGGGCAGACGAGCCCGCGCGCGCAGCCGGTCTACGGACGGATGTTCCAGACGCCGTTCTCCGACCGCATCCGCAACGAGGCCGGCATCCCCACCATCGCCGTCGGCAACATCTTCGAGCCCGACCACGTCAACGGCATCATCGCCTCCGGCCGCGCCGACCTCTGCGCCATCGCGCGCCCGCACCTCGCGGACCCTTACTGGACCTTGCACGCCGCCGCCGTGCAGGACTACCGTGGCCTCGCCTGGCCGCTCCCCTACCTCACCGGGCGCGACCAACTCTACCGCAACCTGAAACGCGCCGCCGAGGCCACGCTCCATGTCTGACGCTCTCCAAGGTCGCCACGCCATCGTCACCGGCGGCGGCCGGGGCATCGGCGCCGCCATCGCCCGCGCCCTCGCCGCCCACGGCGCCCGCGTGACGCTCATGGGCCGCAATGCCGGCCCGCTCGCCGCGCTCGCGCGCGAACTCCCCGGCGCCGACGCCGTGCCGGTCGACATCACCGACGAGGCGAGCGTGTCCGGCGCCTTCCTCCACGCCGGCGCCGCGGACATCCTGATCAACAACGCCGGCGCCGCCGAGAGCGCGCCGTTCGAGCGCACCGACGCCGCGCTCTGGGAGCGGATGCTCGCCGTCAACCTCACCGGCGCCTTCCTCTGCACGCGCCAGGTCCTGCCCGGCATGCGCGCCGCGAAGTGGGGCCGCATCGTCAACGTCGCCAGCACCGCCGCGCTCAAGGGCTACTCCTACGTCACCGCCTACTGCGCCGCTAAGCACGGCCTGCTCGGCCTCACGCGCGCGCTCGCGCTCGAGGTGCAGCGCGAAGGCATCACCGTCAACGCCGTCTGTCCCGGTTTCACCGAGACCGACCTCCTCGCCGACTCGATCGCCGAGATCCAGCGCGTCACCGGTCGCAGCGCCGAGCAGGCGCGCGCGCAGTTGCTCAAGGACACGCCGCACGGCCAGTTCGCCACGCCCGCGCAGGTCGCCGCCGCCGTCGTGGCGTTCTGCCTGCCCGCCGCCGCCGGCACGACCGGCGCGGCCGTCGTCGTCGAGGGCGGCGCCGCACCGCAACCCGTTTCCCCATGACGGCGCCGCTCCACTTTCCTATGTCAGGCGGCAAGAAGCTGGCCGAGGTAGGGCGGGACCGCTGGGCCCGCCGAGAGGGCGGCATCACGTTCGCGGCGCGCACGGAGTGCGCGCCCTACCTCAACGCGTCGCAGAAAACATTTTCCCCATGAAATTCGCCGACTACCGACCGTCGCACTTCCTCTGGCATCTGCAGGACGGCATCGCGACCGTGACGCTGAACCGCCCGGAGAAGAAGAACCCGCTCACCTTCGAGTCCTACGCCGAGCTGCGCGACCTGTTCCGCAACCTCGTCTACGCGGACGACGTGCACGCCGTCATCCTCACCGGCGCGGGCGGCAATTTCTGCTCCGGCGGCGACGTGCACGAGATCATCGGGCCGCTGACGAAGATGGACATGAAGGAGCTGCTCGCGTTCACGCGGATGACCGGCGACCTCGTGAAGGCCATCCGCGCCTGCCCGCAGCCCGTCATCGCCGCCGTCGACGGCATCTGCGTCGGCGCCGGCGCGATCCTCGCCATGGCCTCGGACCTGCGCCTCGGCACGCCCGGCGCGAAGACGGCGTTCCTCTTCACGCGCGTCGGCCTCGCCGGCTGCGACATGGGCGCCTGCGCCATCCTGCCGCGGCTCATCGGCCAGGGCCGCGCCTCCGAACTGCTCTTCACCGGCCGCAGCATGACGGCCGACGAAGGACTCGCCTGGGGCTTCTTCAACCGCCTGCACGACGCCCCCGCGCTGTCCGAGGCCGCGCTCGAGCTCGCCCGCAAACTCGTCGCCGGCCCGACCTTCGCGCACGGCATGACCAAGACGATGCTCAACCAGGAATGGAACATGAGCCTCGACCAAGCCATCGAGGCCGAGGCGCAGGCGCAGGCGATCTGCATGCAGACGCGCGATTTCGAGCGCGCCTACCAGGCCTTCGTCGCGAAAAGCATCCCGAAATTCGAGGGCAACTGATGTCCGACCGCACCTACCTGACCTGGCCCTTCTTCGAGCCGCGCCACCGCGAGCTCGCCGCGCAACTCGAGGCGTGGTGCGCGCAACACGCCACCCACGTCCCGCACGACGACCTCGACCGCACCTGCCGCACGCTCGTCGAGCAGCTCGGCGCCGACGGCTGGCTGCGGCACGCCGCGCCCGACCCGGCTCAGGCCGGCGCGAAGCATGATGTCCGCACGCTCTGTCTCATCCGCGAGACCATCGGCCGTTACTCGGCGCTGGCGGAGTTCGCCTTCGCCATGCAAGGCCTCGGCAGCAGCGCCATCGCGCTCGCCGGCAGCGACGCGCAGAAACGCGCCTTCCTCCCCGGCGTGCGCGCGGGGGAACTCATCCCCGCCTTCGCGCTCACCGAGGCGGAGTCCGGCTCCGACCTCGCGTCGGTGGCGACGACCGCGGTGCGCGACGGCGACGCCTTCGTGCTCAACGGCGGCAAGAAATGGATCTCCAACGCCGGCATCGCCGACTTCTACGTCGTGCTCGCCCGCACCGGCGAGGCGCCGGGCGCGAAGGGCCTGAGCCTGTTCGTCGTCGACGCCTCCACGCCGGGCATGCGCGTCACGGAGCGCCTCGCCACGATCGCGCCCCACCCGCTCGGCACGCTGGAGTTCAAGGACTGCCGCGTGCCCGCCGACCGGCTCGTCGGCCGGGCCGGCGATGGGTTCAAGATCACGATGGCCGCGCTCGACGTCTTCCGCACGACGGTCGGCGCGGCGGCGCTGGGCTTCTCGCGCCGCGCGCTCGACGAGGCCGTCACGCGCACGACCTCGCGCCAGCTCTTCGGCGCGCCCCTCGCGGCGATGCAGGCCACGCAGGCGAAGCTCGCCGACATGGCCGTGGCGATCGACGCCAGCGCGCTGCTCGTCTATCGCGCGGCGTGGACGAAGGACAGCGGCGCGGAGCGCGTGACGCGCGAGGCGTCGATGGCGAAGTATTATTCCACCGAGGCGGCCCAGCGCGTGATCGACAGCGCCGTGCAGCTCTGCGGCGCGCTCGGCGTGCTCAGCGGCCACCCGGTCGAGTCGCTCTACCGCGAGATCCGCGCGCTCCGCATCTACGAGGGCGCCTCCGAGGTGCAGCAGCAGATCATCGCCCGCGCCGTCCTCGCCGACACCGACCAACCCCGCCGATAGTTTTCCCGCGCTCTGCGCGGCTTTCATTCCTACCCCGATGAAGACCGCCCATCTCGACCCGTTCGCCGCGGACCACCTGCCGCCGCGCGACCAGTGGCCCGACCTCATCAACCTCGACCGCCTCGGTTATCCCGCGCAGTTGAACTGCGCCGCCGAGCTGCTCGACCGCGCCGTGGCCGAGGGCGACGGCGACCGCGTCGTGCTCCGCGCCCCCGGCGGCGTGGCGTGGACCTACCGGCAGTTGCAGGAACAAGCCGACCGCATCGCGCACACGCTCGTGCGCGACCTGGGCCTGCGCGCGGGCGAACGGGTGCTGCTCTACGCGCCGAACAACCCGATGATGGTCGCCTGCTGGTTCGGCGTCGTGAAGGCCGGCGGCATCGTCGTCGCGCTCATGCCGATGCTCCGCGCCCGCGAGATCGGCGTCATCGTCGAGAAGGCGCAGGTGCGGCTCGCGCTCTACGACCACCGCCTCGCCGCGGAGATGAACGAGGCCCGCGCCAAGCACCCGCGCCTCGAACATGCCCTGGCCTTCGGCGCCGGCGAGCTCGAGGCGCGCATGGCGGCGCACGCCGGCGCCTTCGAGGCGGTGAAGACGAGCGCGGAGGACGTCGTGCTCATCGCGTTCACCTCCGGCACGACCGGGGTGCCGAAGGGCACGATGCATTTCCACCGCGACGTGCTGGCGATCTGCGACACGTTTTCGCAGCAGGTGCTGCGACCGCGGCGCGACGACCTGTTCATCGGCAGTCCGCCGCTGGCGTTCACGTTCGGGCTCGGCGGGCTAGTGCTGTTTCCCATGCGGGCGCGCGCGGCGACGGTGTTGATCGAAAAGGCCCCGCCGCCGGAGCTGGCGAAGGCGATCGCGGAGTTCGGCGCGACGATCAGCTTCACCTCGCCCACGGGCTACCGGTTCATGCTCGAGCATTGCCAGGCCGTGAACCTCACCTCGCTCCGCCAATGCGTGTCGGCCGGCGAGACGCTGCCGAAGGCGACCTCGGACGCGTGGTTCGAGAAGACCGGCATCCGCATCATCGACGGCATCGGGTCGACGGAGCTGTTGCACATCTTCATCTCCGCCGCCGGCGCCGACATCCGTCCCGGCGCGACCGGCAAACCCGTGCCACTCTACGAGGCGCGCGTCATCGACGACCACGGGAACCCCGTGCCGCCCGGCACCATCGGCCGCCTCGCCGTGCGCGGACCGACCGGTTGCCGTTATCTCGCGGACGACCGGCAGAAGAACTACGTCATCGGCGGCTGGAACGTCACCGGCGACGCCTACCTGAGGGATGCGGACGGCTACTTCTGGTTCCAGGCGCGCGCAGACGACATGATCATCTCGTCCGGCTACAACATCTCCGGTCCCGAGGTGGAGGCGACCTTGCTGGAGCATCCGGCGGTGAAGGAATGCGCCGTCGTCGGCTCCCCCGACGCCATGCGCGGCGCGATCGTGAAGGCCTTCGTCGTCCTGCGCGACGGCCACGCGCCCGGCGAGCACCTCGTGCACGAGTTGCAGAACTACGTGAAGGCCCAGATCGCGCCCTACAAGTATCCGCGCGCCCTCGAGTTCGTCGCCGCGCTGCCGAAGACCGAGACGGGCAAGATCCAGCGGTTCAAGCTGCGCCAGCAGGAGGAGGCGAAAGCCGCGGGAAATTCCGCCGACTGAAATTTCCCTGTAGGGCGGGGTCTCCCGACCCCGCCGCGAACGTAATAACGCGCCCGAACAACGGCGGGGTCGGGAGACCCCGCCCTACAATCCCGCACCGCAGACTCGACGCCTGCGCCTCCCTTTCCCACCCTCCCGCCATGCCTCACGACATCCTCCAACCGCCCGGCTGGCCGCGGCCGAAAGGTTATGCGAACGGCATCGCCGCCCACGGCGGCCGCACGATCTACGTGGCGGGGCAGATCGGTTGGGACGAAAACTGCCAGTGGCAGACCGACGACCTCGTCGGCCAGGTGCGGCAGACCCTCCGCAACACGCTCGCCGTCCTGAAGGCCGGCGGCGCCGGCCCCGAACACGTCGTGCGCATGACGTGGTATATCACCGACAAGGCCGACTACCTCCGCCACGCCGCGCAAATCGGTGAGGTTTACCGCGAGCTGATGGGGAAAAATTACCCCGCCATGGCGATGGTCGAGGTCCGCGCCCTGATGGAAGACCGCGCCAAGGTGGAGATCGAAACCACGGCTGTCGTGTGAGTTACGCGCGGCGGCGACGCTTATGACGCGCCGGCCGGAAAATTGCGCTGGCGTCAGCGGCGGCGAGTCGCACGCTCTCCCTCGCATCAGGAAAGGATCGACGGAGCAATCCGGCGGTTCTGCCAACCGGGTCTAGGAGTGATCACGGTGGTTTCGAGCGACGAAAGTCGCCCGGATGTGCGAGCCTCCCGGCTCGAACAAATAACTCCTCCTAAAAAACGGAAAGCCGCCTGATGCCCTCAGGCGGCTTTCGTTTTTGGGAAATCACCTGACGCGCGAACCTAAAAACTCACGCCTCATGTCCAACCTCATCAGCCTCCCCGCCCTCCGCATCACCACGGAGAACCCGAACCACCACCTCTGGAACAACAACGGAACGTGGTTCCTCCACTACACGGTGTATCCGACGCCGTTCACGAAGGAGCGCGTCCGCCGCTCCCTCGGCACCAAGGACGTCGAAGTCGCCCGCCAGCGCCGCGACGCCTTCTTCCGCCACCTCACGTCGCAGGAGGTCGCGACCAGCCTCGTCCCCCGCCGCGTCGCCGTGGCGTGACGCAACGAGGGCGGCCGCGAATCCGTTTTCGAAACCCATAGTCGAAGGCCCGCGCGCTCCTTGAGCCGCGGGCCTTTGCGTTGGAGAGCGGGAAAAATTCCGCCGAGAACGGTCTCGACCTGTAGGTTGCGCGCTTGCGCGCAACTCCGGCGCCGGGCCGAACGCGAAAATCCTTTCGGCGGGCCCGGCGGTCCCGCCCTACCCTGGCTGCGTTTATTCTTCTCGCGATTCGAGGGAGTGGCGCGCGAGTGCGCCACCTACATGGGCCGCGTCCGCTCCTAACTGCCGCGGCTCAGGGGATCCGCAGGCGCTGGCCGACGCGGAGGGAGTTGGCGCCTTGGAGCACGTCGCGGTTGGCGTTGAAGATGTCCTGCCAACGGTTCGGCGTGCCGTAGTAGCGCAGGCTGAGGCGCGAAAGCGAATCGCCATCGACCACGGTGTGGAAACGCGGTTCGGCCGTCGCCGGCGAAGTCGTCCCGCCGACCAAGCCGGTGCTCGCGCCTTGGTTGGCGGTGGCGGCGATGCCGGCGGCCGGCGTGCCGAGGCGGGCGGCGGCGGCGATCTGGTCGAGCGTGCCCTGCGCCTGCAACAGGCGGCTCGCCAAGGCGGCGTTCTCCTGGCGGAGCTGCGTCACGGCGCTCTGACGCTCGCGCTCGAGCGCGGTGTTGGCGGCGGCGAGTTGCTGGTTGGTCGCGCGCAGGCCGTCGACATCGCGGCGGAGCGCGGCGAGCTGGGCATTGAGCGCCTCGATGTTCTGCGCGGCGCTGCGCTCGGCCTCGGTGCGCTGCTGCTCGCTGCTGTCGCGGACCTGCGCGAGGCGGGCGGTCTCGGCCTGCGCGGCGGTCAACTGCGTGCGCAGCGCGTCGCGCTCGGCGGTGAGTTTCTCGTTGAGATCGGTCAGTTCGGCGACGGAGCCGCCCTGCGCGTCGGAGGCCTGCTCGAGTTCGCGGATCCGCGTGCGGAGCGTGGCGAGTTCGGTGCGAGTGGCGGACAGTTCCTGCTCGCGCGTGGCGACGGTCTGTGTCGCGTCGTTCTGGCGGGCGGTGAGCGCGGCGATCTCGCGCTGGGCGGCCTGCAACTGCGTGCCGACGGCGGTGAGGCGCTCCCCGAGGGTGCGATTCTCGTCGCGCAGGCGCTGCGCGGCCTCGTCGCCGGTGCGTTGCGCGGCGTCGACCCGGGCGGTGAGCGCGGCGATCTGCGTGCGCAGCGCCGTGGCGTCCTGCTCGAGCTTGACGTTCGCGGCGGTGAGTTCGGCGACGGTCGAGTTGTGGCTGCCCTCGGCGGACTCGGCCTCGACCAGCTCGCGGGCGAGGCGCTCCTTCTCGTTGGTGAGGGCGGTGTTGGCGTTGACGAGCTGCTCGTTCTGGCGGCGGAGCTCGCCGGCGGCGGACGTGAGGTCGCGCACGCGGGCCTGCAATTGGTCGAACTCGGCGCGGTCGGGCCGGTCGTCGGCCGAGCGGGCGGCGAGCAGGGCGCGGTTGGCGTCGCCGAGCGCGCGGCTGGTCTCGCGCGCCTTCTGCAATTGCTCGGCCAGGGTCGTGATCTCGCGCGCGGCGGCGACGCGATCCTCCTCGATCGCCGCCTCCAGCTGCTTCACGCGGTCGCCGAGGGTGCGGAGCTCGACTTGGTAGGCCTCGGAACGGTCGGCGCTGACGGCCTGGGCCTGGGCCGCGAGCGCGGCTTCGGCGCTGCGACGGGCGTTGTCGTAGTCCTGCTCGAGCTTCGCGTTCGCGGCGGTCAACTCGGCGACTTGGGAGCGCAAGGCTTCGGCGGCGGAAGTGGCGGCCGCGAGCTCGGACTGGAGTTTCGTCAGCTGCCCGTCCTCCGCCGCGGAGCGCGTGCGGATCGTGCGGGCCTCTTCGAGCTGGCGCTCGAGGGTGGCGGCCTGCCGCCGGGCGGCCTCGAGGGCGTCCGTCTCCCGCGCGAGGCGGGCGCCGAGCGCCGTGAGTTCGTTCCGGGCCGAAGCGAGCTGGGCGGCGGCCTCGCGGACGGCGGTCAGCTCGCGGTTGGCCTGCGCGAGCGCGGCGTCGCGTTCGCCGACGGTCCGGCGGACGGTGTCGAGCTGCTGGCGGAGCGCGTTGATCTCGCCGGCGCCGGTGGAGGATTGGTCGCCGACCGTCGCGAGCTGGCGGCGGGCCTGTTCGAGCTCGGCCTCGCGGGACGCGAGGGCGGTTTGCAGGCGCTGCGCCTCGGCGCGGGCGGTGTCGAGTTCCTGCCGCGCGGTGGCGGAGGCGTCGCCGGATTGGGCGAGACGGGATTCGGCCTCGGCGGCGGTGCGGCGGAGCGTGGAGAGTTCCTCGTCGCGGCGGGCGACATCGGCCAGCGCGGCGGTGAGCTGGCGGCGCAGGAGGGCGAGATCGGCGCCACCCGTCTGCGCGCGCGTGTTGGACGCGGCGAGTTCGTTGCGCAACTCGGTCACCTCCGCGTTGCGCTGGGTCAGCGCCGTGGTGACGCGGTCGAGTTCGGAACGTCCGTCGAGGGCTTGGCGGCGGAGGGTGAAGGCGTCGTTTTCGGCCTGGGTCAGTTTCTGCGCCTGCTCGCGGACGGTCGACTCGAGGCTGGCCAGGCGATCGCTGCGCTCGGTCAGAGCCTGCTCGGCGGCGGCGAGACGCTGGCGGAGTTCCGTAACCCCACCGGCGCCGTCCGGCGACGGGCGTTGCGCGGCCTCGGCGACTTCGGTGCGCAGGCGGTCGATCAGGGCCTGCTGGTCGCGCAAGGCGGCCTGGGCCTGGGCCACTTCGGCGGTGCGGCTGGTGAGCTGCGCACGGAGGGTCTGGACTTCCTGCGCGGCGGCGGTCGCGGCGGCGAGTTGGTCGCGGAGCCGGCCGGCGTCGGCTTCGCGCTCGCGCAGCGCGGTGGCGGCGCGGTCGAGATCGGCTTGGAGGGACTCGAGGCGTGCGCGGAGGTCGCGGTTCTCGGTCGCGGCGGCGCCGGTGGCGGCACCCTGGCGGTTGAGCTGCTCGACCTGACCGGCGAGCGCCGCGAGCCGTTCATCGCGCTCGGCCAGGCCCTGGCGGAGGGCGAGCAATTCGTCGCGCATGCGGATGGCATCCTCGCGGACGCTGGCGCGGTCGGATTCGGCGATCGCCAGTTGCGCGCGGAGATCGTCGCGTTCGCGGCGGGCGGCGAGGAGCGGCTCATCGGCGCGCGCAACGGCGGCTTCGAGCTCGGCGTTGCGGGCGGCGAGCGCGTCGAGGCGTGACTGAAGATCGGCGGCGGACTGAAGCGCGGGGCGGGCGGATTCGAGTTCGCCCTGGAGGGCGGTGGCGCGCTGTTCGGCGGCGGCGGTGGCGTCGCGGAGCGCGGTGAGCTGGGCGGTGGCGGCGGCGGCTTCGTCGCGCGCAGTCTTCTCGCCGGCTTGGGCCTCGGCGAGCTGGCGGCGGAGGGACTCCAACTCGGGGGACTGCAGCGCGCCGGAGCGCAGGCGTTGCAGCTCGTTGTCGAGGCGTTCGTTGATCGCCCGGAGGCTGCTCGCCTCACCGGCGAGGCGGCGCAGGCGGGCGATCTCGTCCTGCAGGTCGCGCACGTTCGTGCCGGCAGCGGTGGCGGAGCCGATCTGTTCGCGGGCGGCGGCGAGCTCGCGCTCGAGGCGGGAAACGGTGTTGCCGGCCGCCTGCAGTTCGCGGCGGGCGGTCTCGAGCTCGGTCTGCTGGGCGGTGGCGCCCTGGAGGAGGGCGTTGCGCTCGTTCAGGGAGCGCTCGAGCGAGGCGGCCCATTTCTCGAGGTCGGTCTTTTCGAGGGTGAGGCGCTGGTTGACCTCGGCGAGGCGGTTGTTGGCCGCGACGGCGCGGTCGAGTTCCTCGCGCAAAGCACGTTCAACTGGCGCAGCTGCGGCGGGCACGGGCGGCGGCACGGCGTCCGCGGCGGCGGTCAGGTCCGCGGCGGCGGGGGTCGGGCCCGGGGCGCCGACGCGTTGGAGTTTGGCGCGCAGCGTGGCGACAAGGTCGCCGACCTGCGCCTGGAGTTCGGGCGTGAGGCTGCGGGCGACGAAATCGCGGCCCTGGGGGGAAACGCCGCGCTCGACGGCGAGGACAAGCCACGCGTAGCCGATGCCGACGTCCGCCGTGAGTCCGCCGCGGCCGGCGGCATACATCAGGCCGAGGTTGTTCATCGCCGGGGGGAAGGTTTGTTCGGCGGCGAGGCGGTAGTAGCGGACGGCGGCGGACTCGTCACGGGCGACGCCACGGCCGTCCTCGAGGAGGAGGCCGAGGTTGTATTGGGCGCGGGCGTAGCCTTGGTCGGCGGCGAGGCGATACCAGCGGGCGGCCTGTTCCTCGTCGCGGCGGATGCCGCGGCCGCTTTCGTAGGCGAGCCCGAGGTTGAATTGCGCCTCGGTGATGCCCTTGTCGGCGGCTTGGCGGAACCAGACGACGGCCTCGAACTGGTCCTCGGCGACGCCACGGCCGGCGGCATACATGTTGCCGACGTTGAATTGAGCCGGGCCGAAACCCTGCTCGGCGGCCATGAGGTAATGGCGGAAGGCCTGCTGCTCGTTGACCGGCACGCCGCGGCCAAGTTCGTGGGCGAGGCCGAGGTTGAACTGCGCCGGGGCGAAGCCGCGGGCGGCGGCCCGCTCATACCAGGCGAAGGCCTCCGGGTAGTCGCGGAGTTGCGTGAAGTGGTTGCCGAGGGCGTTCTGCGCGGCGGAGTCGCCCTGCTCCGCGCGCTGGCGCACGGAGGCGAGATCGGCAGTCTGGGCCGGCAGGGGCACGGCCGCCGCGGCGAGCAGGGAGCAGAGGAAAACCATCACCCGCCAGCGGCGCGGTGAGTTCCTCCGAACGGTGTTCCAGATGAAACCGGCGAATTGTCGCACCGATTAAGCTAAGGCGGAAACCCTAGCCGGGAGCAAGGCCGCATCCTGCATGCCATGGATGATCTTCTTGTCCGGCGGGCAGAAGGTCGCGAGCGCGCCGGAGAGCCGGGCCTGGCCGCCGACGACGAAATAATACGGGCAGAGGCGCAGGCGTCCCGCCTTCGCCAAGGCGACGGCGGGCAGGCCGTCCTTCGCTTCGTAGAGCGTGTGCTCCACACGGCGGGGTTTGCGGTATTCCTGGAGGACGTGGAGATTCGTCGGGGCGAGGCGGAGCGCCTGGTCGATGCCGGCCTGCCACTCCTCGCGCGAGCAATCGCTGCCGAGGACGACGCTGCGGGCGCCCCAGGCGGTCTCGTGGAAGCCGGAGATCTTGATGATGAGGTCGCGCTCCTTCTGCGACGCGGCGGCAAGGTCGCGCCAGTCGTTGAGCATGCGGCCGCCGGCGCGCGGGCCGTCGAGCACGGCGCCGGGCGGCAGGGGCGCGGGGTCCATGATCCACGACTGCGGGATGAGCCGGCGCAGGAGTTCGAGCGAGCGGCGCGGAAGATTTTCCTGCCAGAATTCCTGCAGGAGGTGGTGGTGGAAGAGCGCGAGCGCCAGCTTCTCCTCCTGGAACGGCCGCAGCGGCGGCGCGACGGCGACGTGGCCGGCGGACCAAGCTTCGAGCAGGTGCGGGATGAGCGGGATGTTTTCCCAGTCGAACAGCTCGAAGAAACGGTAGATGACGTCGATCTTCTCCGGCGCGCCCTCGATATCGAAGAACAGCTCCCCGCCGAGCGGGAACACCTCATCCGGGTGCAGGCAGAACACGCGGCGGCCGCGGCGTTGCAGCTCGGCAGCGAGCCACTGCATCTCAGGCCGGTAGGTGGCGGCCTCGTCGCTGACGACGAGGGCGATGAGCGGATTGCGCTGGGCCGGGCGCAGCGCGGCGAGCGCGGCGTGGAAGTTGTCCAGCATGGCGTCGCCATGGCCAAGGATGGACGGGTCGCCCTCGGCGCCGTAGAGGCGGTTGAGGAAGGCGGTGAGTCCGATGCCGCCGGGGACGGAGTCGAGCTCGGTGAGCGCGAAGCCGTCGTCGGTGAGCAACAGGTCGGGGCGCAACACGGTGGGAAACGCGCCGCGGTTGCGGGCGTCGCGCGCGTGGGAGACGAGCTCGGGCGGTTTGCCGCGATCGAGGTAATCGGCGACCCACGGCGCGAGGAGCGGCTTGTTGCGGAGGAGGTTTTTCCCGGCGGCGGAGCGCAGGTAGAGCGTCTCGAGGGCGGTGTGGTAATCGAGGCAGGCGGTGCCGATGGCCTCGAGGTCTTTCACCTGCTCTGGCGTCAGCGGCCAGGCCTGCGGCGACAACTGCCACGTCTTCGCCTCGAACAACGGCTGGGCGCCGAGGGCGCGCTGGAGGTGTTCGTAAGTGAGCGAGGACATGGGCGAAGTGACGAAGGGGGAATTACGAATTACGAGTGATGCAGTCGCACGCGAAAGAGTGAAGGATTCGGCCGGACGCAAGCAGCGGACCTGAGTTCAAACCACTGTGTCGGTCGGAATTCGTCCGTCGTAATTCCTCCTACGTCACTCGCCTCACTCGTCGTCCATCTGGATGTCCTTGTTGCGGTGGCGCGGGCAGCCGGCGCGGAGCCAGGCGTAGACGAAGCGGTCGAGGTCGCCGTCGAGCACGCCCTGCGTGTCGGACGTGGAGACGCCGGTGCGCAGGTCCTTCACCATCTGGTAGGGTTGCAGGACGTAGCTGCGGATCTGGCTGCCCCAGCCGATCTCGCCCTTTTCGCCGTAGAATTTCTCCATTTCGCTCCGCTGCTCGTCGAGGCGCTTCTCGTAGAGGCGGGCCTTGAGGACGTTCATCGCGCTGGCGCGGTTCTTGATCTGCGAGCGTTCGTTTTGGCAGACGACGACGATGCCCGTCGGGAGGTGCGTGAGGCGCACGGCGGAGTCGGTGGTGTTGACGCCTTGGCCGCCCTTGCCGGAGGAGCGGTAGACGTCGACGCGGATCTCGCCGTCGGGGATCTCGATGTCGATGTCCTCGTTGATCTCGGCGATGACGTCGACGGCGCAGAAGGAGGTGTGGCGGCGCTTGTTCGAGTCGAAGGGGCTGATGCGCACGAGGCGGTGGACGCCGCGCTCGGCCTTGGCGTAGCCGTAGGCGTTCTCGCCCTTGATGAGGAGCGTGGCCTTGGTGATGCCGGCCTGGTCGCCAGCCTGCACGTCCTGCACCTCGACCTCGAAGCCGCGGCGCTCGGCCCAGCGGAGATACATGCGGAAAAGCATGTCGCACCAGTCGTTCGACTCGGTGCCGCCGGCGCCGGACTGGATGCTGAAGATGGCGTTGTTGCGGTCGAACTGGCCGGTGAGGAAGGACGCGATCTCGAGCTTGTCGAGTTCCTCGACCATCGCCGCGACGTTGGTGTCGAGCTCCTTGGCGTAGGCTTCCTGCTCGGCGGGTTCGGCGGACTCGATCAACTCCACCATGACGGCGGCGTCATCGAGCTTCTTGTTGAAGGCCACGAGGCCGCCGATGATCTTCTTCAGGCCGTTGAGCTTGGCGATGTGCTTCTGGGCCTTGTCGGAGTTGTTCCAGAAATCGGGCGCCCCCATCTGGGCCTCCATCGCCTCGATCTCGCGCTGCTTTTGTTCGACGTCAAAGAAACCTCCACAAGTAGCCGGCGCGCTTCTTGATGAGCTCGAGGTGCGAGAAGGTTTCGGGAGCGATCATGTCGCGCCCATGACCCCAAAGAGCTCAGGGCGGCGCAAGGGAAAATTGCGCGGGCAGGCGCGGCGGGACGCCGAGGTAGACGACGCGGCGGTTGCCGACCCAATACCACGCCTTCTCCTGCAACGGGTCGGCGAGGAAGAAGGTGCGGCGGTCGGCAAGGTCGCGGTTGAGGCTGTCGTAGAGCACGATGCCCCACCCTTCCGCCGCGGGCACGGGCACGGCGAGCATGACGTCGAGGCCGGAGCGCGGGTAGACATCGAGCAACAGTTCGGCGCCGACGAGGGCGTAGGCGCGCTGCTCGGGCGAAGCCGGCGCCATGCGACGGACGATCGCCGGCCGCGGCGGGAGCGACGCCGGCACGTCCCACGCCTTGAGCGGCCCGCGGAGGCGGCGGCCAAAACCGTCGTTGAACGGCTCGAACAGCTCGCGTTCCGCCGACGCGTCGGTCGCGGCGGACGGGGCCGGGGCGGCCGGGCGGGCGGCGAGCGGCGGCCCAGCGGGCACATGCGCGGCGAGCAGGAACAACCCGACGCACACCGCGACCGGCACAATGGCACCGGCCGCGGCGCCGAGCCAGAATTCCGCGAGCCGCGGCGGCCAAGCCGGCAGCGCCGGGGCCGGACGCAGCTTAAGCTGCCGCAATTCCCGCCGGATGCGGCCGATCTCCGCCAGCATCGCCGGCGCCCCGGCCGGCGCGGAGGCGAGATCCTGCCAGACTGCCTCCGCCTCGGCGCGGCAGCGCGCCGGGCGATCCGAGAGCGACCAGCGCCGCGCGTCCGGGGCGAAGCGCGCGAGCAGGGCGTTGATGCGCGCGCGGGCGGCGAAGCGCATCCCGAGCGCGAGCGCGGCGATGCCGGCGGCCAGCTCCCACGCGCCGTCGAGCACGCTCAACGCGAGCGGCACGCTCCACAGCGCGGCGAAGACCGACCACGGCCCGAGCACGGCCGGCGAGCCGGCGACGATGACGCGCAGCCGGAGCCACAGCACCGCCCGCGCCAACCCCGCGGCCCGGCGCTGGAGGCGCTGCGCCCGCTGCTGGTCCCACTCAGCGTGGCTGACGTAACCGAAGTCCTTCGCCCGCTCGCCGGTGAAGGCGAGCAGAAGCAAACCGACACGGTCGGGCTTCTCCGCCGCGAGCAGGGCGGCGAGACGCTCGTCCGGATTCGTCGCGAATGCCGTGCGCAACCGGTCGCGCCGCGCGACGAGGTCCTTGTCCGCATCGAAGGCATAGCGCAACAGGCGGGCCTGGCCGTCGGCGTCCTCGGCGCCGAGCCAGCCGGCCTGCGTCGCGCGCTCGATCGCGCCGAAACCGTGGTCGGCCAACACGGCGAGAGCGCGGGCGGCGGCCGGGTCGAGCGGCTCGACGGCGCGGCGGTAGGCCGGCGTGGCCAGGACGCGCGCGAGGTTGACGGCCTCCGGCGGCGGCGCGTCGGCGAGCATTTCGGCGAGGCCGGGCGCATCGACCCGCCAGCGCTGCACGGAGAGCGGCGGGCGCGACGACGGCGGCGCGAGGGCGACCCACGCGAGGCCGGCGACGGCGGCCCGGCGCGTGAGGACGGGCAAGTGCTGCCACGGCGCCGACTCGACGAGACCGAGGACGGCGGCGACGCGATCGCGCTCGGCACGGAACTGCGGCTGTTCCTCGAGGAAACGCCGCATCGTGCCCGGTTCGTCCATGAGCGGGAAAAGCTGCGACTGCCCCTCGATCGCGTAGTCGGGCTGGGAAAAAAACTCGGCCGCCTCGGCGAGCGTGAAGGCGCGGCGGCGCCAGAGGAACAGGCGGGCGTCGCGCGGCAGGTCGTAGCGGTCCGGCGCGGCGGCGCCCTGGAGCCAGTGCTGGACCTGTTCGCCGCCCCAGCGGCCGTCGCGCGAGCTGGCGAGAAGGCCGCGCAGCAGCGCGCGCACGCGCGGGCTCGTCTGCTCCGGGAGCAATTCGACCGCGCCGGCGCGCACGCCGGACGGATCGCGGTCGCGCAGCGCCGCCTCGGCGCGCGGCTGCAGCTCGGGCGGGGCGCCGCTGACGTCGCGTTCGAAGAGCAGGCTGTAGACGTGCGCGCCGTGGACCGCCTCCTGGATCACGCGGCCGAGCGACCACCAGTCCCACGCACAGAGCCCCGGACCCGGCGCGTGCCGGAAAAGTCCGGCCGCCTCAGGCGGCGCGTAATACGCATCGATCTCGAACGGAATCAGGTCGGTGCGCGTGTGCTGCGTGGCGTCGGCGAGTCCGCCGAGCGAAACGACGAGCTGCTCGTCCTCCTGCACGTAGATGTTCTCGGGCCGGACGCGCAGATGCACGAGGCCGTTGTCGTGCAGGACTTCGAGTGCGACGGAGAGCTGGTGGACGAGGCGCTCGATGACCGGGAGCGAAACCTGGTGGGTGCGCAGGTAGTCGCGGAGCGACTCTCCGGGCGGCACGCCGGTGACCTCGTAGCGCCAGCCACCCTCCTCGAACGCCTCGTGCAGGGGCACGAGGTGCGCCAGCGACAAGCCGTCGAGCCGCGCCCAGACCTCGCGCCGGGTGGCGCCGTCACCCGCGATCGGGCGGGCGGCAAGGTGGACTTCCTCCATCGAGCCGATGTCCGTGGCGCGGAAGCAACCCGGCAGGCCGGGCAGCGCTTCGCCAACCTGGTAATTGCGCCAGCGGCGGCCGGGGGCCAAGGCTCCGCCGCCTCCGCCGGCGTCGGGCAAGGCGGAGCCGGGCGCCGCGGAGGCGGCGACGGCATTGGGCGGAGCGGCGGGGGCCGTTCCGGGGACTGGATCGGTCATGGGAGCCGGAGCTGGCCGTCCAATCGGCACGGGCGGGCCTCGACTGAAGGGGCAAACGCGGCGCGGGGGGCGGCGGCCTTGATAGGGCGAGGCGTCCCGCCGAGCCGCGGCTCACCCGGAGGGTTCGCCCTACCTTGCGGGCGAGAGCGTCGGAGGCTTGCGCTCGGCTGGATTTATTTTCGGTGGCGGGGATTATTTGGACCGGTCACAGACCGGTCCTACCTCAAAACACAACCGCCCGGCGCGCTTGTGCGCGGCCGGGCGGTGTTCGTTTTGTTCTACCCCAAACTTATTTGATGAAGAGCATCTCCTCGTAGGTCGGCATCGGCCAGGCCTCGTCGGGGCAGATGCTTTCGAGCGAGTCGACGATCTTGCGGATCGTGCCGAGGTGCGGGAGCACCTCGCGGCAGAGGTGGCCGGCCTCGTCGGCGAGTGACTTGGCGTGGTGGCTGCGCAGGACCTCGAGCTCGTGCATCGCCTCGTGGAGCTCGGCGATGAGCGAGCTGACCTTCTCGAGCAGCGTGACGTCGGCCTTCGTGCCGGCGGCCTTGAGGGCGGCGACGTTCTGGGCGAGCTCGGTCTGGTAGCGGATGGCGGTGGGGAGGAACTTCGTGTTCACCAGCTCGGTGACGATGTTGGCCTCGACCATGACGGCCTTGACGTATTGCTCGTAGGCGATGTCGCGGCGGGCCTCGAGTTCGCGCTTCGTGAGGATGCCGAACTTGGTGTAGGCCTCGATCGTGGTCTTGGCGGCGAGCATCGGGACGGCGTCGACCGTGGTGCGGAGGTTGGGCAGGCCGCGCTGTTCGGCCTCGCGGTGCCACTCCTCGGAGTAGCCGTTGCCGTTGAAGATGACGGCGCCGTGCTCACGGGCGATCTCGGTGAGGAGGTCCTGGACGGCGGCCTCGAACTTCTTCGCCTTGGTCGATTTCTCGAGCTTGGTGGCGATGTAGTCGAGCGACTCGGCCATGATGGTGTTGAGGGCGGCGAGCGGGCCGGCGATGGACTGGTTGGCAGCGACGGCGCGGAACTCGAATTTGTTGCCCGTGAAGGCGAACGGCGAGGTGCGGTTGCGGTCGCCGGCGTCGCGCATGAGGACGGGCAGCGTGTCGACGCCGAGGTGCATCGTGCCGGCGGCCTTGGAGGACTTGGCCTTGCCCTTCTTGAGCTGCTCGAAGACGTCGGCGAGCTGCTCGCCGAGGAAGATCGAGATGATGGCCGGCGGGGCCTCGTTGGCGCCGAGGCGGTGGTCGTTGGAGGCGGAGGCGACCATGGCGCGGAGCAGGCCGCCGTGGCGGTGGACGGCGCGGACGACAGCGGCGCAGAACACGAGGAACTGCATGTTCGCGTGCGGCGTGTTGCCGGGCTCGAGGAGGTTGCCCTGGACGGCGTTGCCGAGGGACCAGTTGAGGTGCTTGCCCGAGCCGTTGACGCCGGCGAAGGGCTTCTCGTGCAGGAGGCACTCGAGGCCGTATTTGCGAGCGACGCGCTTGAGCGTGATCATCAGCAGCTGCTGATGGTCGGCGGCGATGTTCGCGTTCTCGTAGATCGGGGCGATCTCGTATTGGGAGGGCGCGACCTCGTTGTGGCGGGTCTTGACCGGCACGCCGAGCTTGTAGAGCTCGGCCTCGACCTCGTGCATGAACGCCAGCACGCGGTCCGGGATGACGCCGAAATACTGGTCCTCGAACTCCTGGCCCTTGGGCGGCTTGGCGCCGAAGAGCGTGCGTCCGGCCGTGAGGAGGTCGGGGCGGCTGAGGTGGAAATTGCGGTCGATGAGGAAGTATTCCTGCTCCGGGCCGGCGGTCGCGGTGACCATCGGGATGGTGGTGTGCCCGAAAAGCTTCAGGATGCGGCGCGCCTGCACGTCGAGGGCCTTCATGGAGCGCAGGACCGGGGTCTTGAGGTCGAGGGCCTCGCCGGTCCACGACACGAAGGCGGTCGGGATGCAGAGGGTGACGCCGTTGGCGTTCTCGACGAGGTAGCAGGGGCTGGTGACGTCCCAAGCCGTGTAGCCGCGGGCCTCGAAGGTGGCGCGGATGCCGCCGGAGGGGAACGACGAGGCGTCGGGCTCGCCCTGGGCGAGCTGCTTGCCGGAAAACTCGGCGATGGCGCCGCCGCGGCCGTCCGGCTCGAGGAAGCTGTCGTGCTTCTCGGCCGTGATGCCGGTCAGCGGTTGGAAGACGTGCGCGTAGTGCGTGGCGCCGCGCTCGAGCGCCCAGTCCTTGATCGCGGTGGCGACGATATCGAGGACGCCGCCCTCGAGGGCTGCGCCGGTGTCGATGGTCTTGCGCAGCGACTTGTAGGCGGCCTTGGGCAGGCGCTGCTGCATGATTTTGTCATTGAAGACATTCTTGCCGAAGAGGCCGGCGGAGTGGCTTTCGGCCACGGTCTTCGTCGTGCGGTAGTTGTTCGCCGCAGAGATGGCGGCGAGGCGGGAGGGGCTGACGCTCATGGGAGGAGGTGCAACGCAGAACAGGCTGGGTTTGAGGGAGGGGTGAACGCCGCCGCCGAAACGACGGGCGCTCGCGGGAGCAGAAAGCCGTTTCCATGCCAGAAACGCGAACCTGTTTCAGAAAATTAACGTGGCGATGGACGCCATCGGGCGGGCGGGTCGGCGATGGTGGACGTAGCAGCCGTCGTCAGACGGCTGGGGGGATGTCGGGTGCGATGATCGGTCCTCGCTCTCCAGCCGACTTACGTCGGCTGCTACGATGAAGGCCCACTTGCGACCGGTTCAGTGTAGGTGGCGCGCTTGCGCGCCACGTTGGACTCACGATGGCTGGCGTGCGCCGCGACCGAGTTGCGCGCAAGCGCGCAACCTACAACAACGCTTCCTCCTCGCGGCGTTGCCAGACTTCGGGGCTGGCGGGGAATCCGGACTCACTTCAGCGCGGACTTCGGGATGCGTTTTACCGTGACGAACTTCGCGCGGAAGAGTTCGTCCATCAGCTGGCGCGTCTCAGGCGGGATGCGGTTCACCAAGTCGTCGAGCGGCGGAAGGGCGGCCTTGCTGTCGGCTTCGTCCTCGGCGGCGTCGCTTTTTGCGCCGCGCGGGGCGGCGGGGGTGGAGAAACCTTGCTCGCGTTGCTCGGCGAGGAAGGCGCTTTCCTCGCCGTCGCTCGGACCGACCGGGGCGCCGTCGTCGACGGGCGCGCCGGGATTCTCGGTCACAAGCGCGCTGGCGGGAGCGTCTTCCTCGGGGGCGGCCGACGCTGCTTCGGGCCGGGCGGGCGCCGCGGGAGGCGCGGGCACGTAGGTGCTGCCGCTGGGCTCAGGCCTCAGTCGTTTTTTTTTGAGCCGTCTTCGGGGAGGCTCTCGGCGAGCGTGGCGATCTCCTTGATCAGGCTGTCGATCGCGCGGGCGCGGCTGGCTTCGACGGCCTTGAGGAGGGCGACCTCGAAATTGATCTTCTCGGAGAGGCCGTGCTTCACGCTGCCTTCACCTTCGCGCAACCCGTCGAGCAGGCGCGTGAGCTGCTCCGTGCTCATCGGGGTGCCGAGTTTCTCACTCGTGCCGCCCTTCGCGACGGCGTCGAGCAACGCGCCGCGGACGTGGGCCTGCAGGTCGACGAGGAGGCGGTAGAGGTCGCGGCCGTTCTCGTCGCAGTCGTCGACGATCGCGACGAGCTTCCGGTGGTCGCCGGCGGCGAGAGCGGTGGCAAGTTCGGCGATCTTGGCGGCGGAGACGAGGCCGTAGACGTCGAGCACGTCGGCCTCGCCGATCTCGGCGCCGCAGAAGGAAATCATCTGGTCGAAGATCGACTGCGCATCACGCATGCCGCCGTCGGCCATGCGGGCGATGCTCTGGAGGGCCTCGTCGCTGACCTTGATCTTCTCGGCGCCGGCGATCTTTTTCAGGCGCTGGACGATCAGCTCGGTCGGGATCGGCTTCAGGTCGAAGCGCTGGCAGCGCGAGATGACCGTCGCGGGCATCTTCTGCGGGTCGGTCGTGGCGAAGATGAACTTCACGTGCTCGGGCGGCTCCTCGAGGGTCTTGAGGAGCGCGTTGAACGAGCCCGCGGAAAGCATGTGGACCTCGTCGATGATGTAGACCTTGTAGCGGCCCTCGGCGGGGGCGTAGGCGACGGTGTCGATGATGAACTCGCGGATCTTGTCGACCTGCGTGTTGGACGCGGCGTCGAACTCGATGACGTCGAGGCAGCGGCCCTCGGCGATGGATTTCGCGATCGGGTCCTCGGGATCGAAGTCGGCCTTGGGGCCGCCGGTGCAATTGAGCGCCTTGGCGAAGATGCGCGCGGTGGAGGTCTTGCCGGTGCCGCGCGGACCGACGAAGAGGTAGGCGTGCGCGATGCGGTTGCGGCCGATGGCGTTCTTCAGCGTCCGGACCACGTGGTCCTGTCCCACGACATCGTCGAAGGTCTGGGGGCGCCACTTGCGGGCGATGACTTGGTAGGAGCCGGACATCGGAATGCGGAATGAAGAGTGCGGATTGCGGAATGTTCAAGCCCCGTCCTGCTCAGGCGCGCGAGCGCAGATTTCAATCCGCACTCCGCAATCGCCAATCCGAAATAAAAAAGTGGCCAGGCACTCCACGGCACTGGGAGAACGTCGTTGCCGTTGCTACCTTCCGGTCCTGGCGGAGTTCACGCGCCTGCCCATGCATGGCACCTGGCCAAGGCGGACCGTAGGTCGGACCCCGGGGTGCGCAACTCCGAAATCTTTTTTCGCGGCGCGCGCGAAAACCGACTCAAGGCCGGCCGCCGGGCGGCGGGGCGACGGGGCCGGGACCGCGGCGTTCGCGTTCCTGGCGGCGGCGCTCCATCTGGCGGCGGGCGCGTTCGCGGAGCTCCTCGTTGAGCTCCTTGAACTTCGCCTGCTGCTCGGGCGTGAGCACGGCGGAAATTTCCTTCTCGAGGCGTTCGAGCACGCGGCGCGTCTCGCGGAAGGCGTCCTGCCGCAGTTCACCGAGCTCGCTCATGTTGCGGTGCACGATCGGGCGGAGCTCCTCGATCTGCGCCGGGGAAAGCTCGAGGTGGCGGGCGAGCATCTTCAGGCGCGCCGGGCCCCATTGCTCGGGATTGGCGCGGCGCTGCTGCCACTGGTGGCCGAAATGCAGCGTGAGCGCTCCGCCGACCACGACGCCGCCGAGGAAGATGCCGCCGAGCAGCAGGACGAGCTTCCAGGTCTTCGGGCCGTTCATGACTGCGCGAGGACCTCGGTGACGATGTCCGTGGTGAGAAGGTCGGTCTCCTGCTCGGCCGTCAGCGTCGTGTAACCGTAGCCGGCGGCGGCGAGGCCGAGCACGCCGGCGACGACGAGGCCGCGCAGGGCGAGGCGCTCGAGCAGGCCCTGGGCGGAGGGCAGCGGCAGGGCGAAGGCCCGGGCCGTCACGCGCGTGGCGAAACCGTAGGGCGCGGCAGGGTCGCGCGAATCGGCCGGCGCGCGGCGCGCGGCGGCGGCGAGGCGGTCCCAAGGTTGCGGCGTTTGCGGGTTCATGACTTCTCCTGGATTTTGAGTTCTTGGAAGAGCTTTTGCAATTTCCGACGCGCGCGGAAGGCGCGGACCTTGATCATCGACTGGCCCCAGCCGGTGAGCGCGGCGATCTCGGCGACGGATTTCTGCTCGAGGTCGAGCAATTGGATGACGGTGCGGTCCTCGGCGCCGAGCTGGTCGAGGAGGCGGTGGACGAGCTCGCGCGCCGCGAGGCTGTCGCCCGGCGCCTCGGCGGTCGTGTCGCGGAGGACGTGGTCGAGGGTCTCGGCCTCGTTGTCGGAGAGGTCGGCCCAGCGGAATTCCGGACGGCGCTTCTGCGCGCGCAGGTGGTCGATGCAGGTCGTCACCGCGATGCGCGAGACCCAGTGCGGGAACGGCACGTGGCCCTGATACTGGGCGAGGCGGGTGAACATTTTCAGGAAGATCTCCTGGGCGAGGTCCTCTTCGGCCACGCGGCGCGGGAGGTGGGAGCGGACGATACGGATGACGAGCGGGTAAAGGTGTTCGACGAGTGCGCGCGCCGCGGCCTGGTCGCGCGAGCGGACGCGTTCGAGGCACGAGGCGAGGTCGAACGTTTCGTCAGCCATGAGCGGCATGGGCGCGGAGGGAGCACAGGCATGGAGACGGCGCGCCGGCCTCCGCAGTTACTTGGCACCGGTGGATCGCGTTGACCGCAACGCGTTCGTTGGATGAGCGCATTGGGGTCAATGCGCTCCACCTCATGCCGCTGCTTCCGACGCGCCACATCGCGTCCTCAGGCCCGGTCGACCTTGCGGAACATCCAGATGCCCAAGGCCTGGAACGCGAGGTTGGGCAGCCACATGAGCAGGTCGGGGCGGAACTCGGGCTTGTTGTCGAACCATCCGACCACGACGGTCGAGAAATAGTAGCCCATCGCCAGCGCGAGGGCGATGCCGAGGTTGGCGGACGTTTCCTTGCGCGAAACCTTGATGCCGAGCGGAATCGCCAGCAGCGCGAACGACAGGACGGAGAACGCCATCGAGGCCTTCTCCTGGATGACGATCTGCACCTTCATGCGCAGGCGCTCGCGCTCGGCGGCGGGCACGGCAGGATCGGGTTGGCCGAGGCGCCGCCACTCGGCGAGCAGCTGCTCCCAGGTCTGCCATTTCAACTTCGTGCGCGGCGTGCGGGCGCCGGTGACGCGGTCGAGCGGCAGGTCGAAGGTCGCGCGCTCCCACGCCGCCGCGCTGCGGACGGCGGCGAAATTCTCCGGGTCCTGCTCGTCGCGCTGCTCCGCGTGGGCGCCGAAGAGCGTCAGCACGAGCTTGTTGTTTTCCTCGTCGTATTGGAGCCGGCCGGCGTCGGCGCGGGCGAAGCGCTTCACGCGACCCTGCAGGTCGATCTCCCAGAGCCAGAAATCGCGCAACTCGTCGTCGTTCTTCTTCTCACCGACGTAGAGCACGATGCCGGGGAAGTCGCGGATGAAGGTCTTCGGGACGATGAAGCTGAGCGGGTTCTGCCGCACCGCCTGCGCGAGCTCCTTCTGGTAGGCGGTGCGCGCCGCGGGCATGAATTGGAAGTTCACCGCCAGGCTCAGCGCCGTGCCGAGCAGTGCGAGGAAGAAGATCGGCGCCGAGATGCCCGCCACGCTCACGCCCGAGGCGCGGATGGCCGTGAGCTCGCGGTCCGACGACATCCGCCCGAGCACGAGCAGCACGCCGGTGAGGATGCCCATCGGCAGCGCATACGACACCACGAACGGCACGAGCAGGCCGATGAGCCGGAAAAATGTCCCGATCTCCAACTGCCCCGCCAGCACGTAGCCGAGCAGGTCGCGCAGCGCGTTGCCGATCATCAGCACGAAGGCGAACAACCCCACCGACGCGAGGCACGTCAGCGCGACGTTCGCAAAGATGTGCCGGTGGAGAAGTTTCATGCGCGGGGGCAAGTTGCGCGCGCCGGATACGCCGGGCAATCCCGGTTTTCCGGTCCGCGCCCTACCCCACCCTTCGCTTGCTTCCCGCGGCGAACCGCCTCCACTCTCGCGCCACGACCATGAAATTCGCGCCGGCCAAGCCCGCCATCCACGGCGAGACGCTCGACACGCTCACCGCCCGCCTCACCGCGGCCGGCCAGCCGGCCTTCCGCGCGCGCCAGATCCTCGACTGGCTCTACAAGAAGCGCGCCGCCGCGTGGGACGAGATGACCAACCTCCCGCGCGACCTCCGTGCCTGGCTGGACGAGAATTTCGACCTCGCGCCGACGAGCTTCGTCCTCGACCGCCGCTCGGGCGACGAGACCGACAAGCTCCTCCTCGAACTCCGCGACCGCTCGCTCATCGAGACCGTCATCATCCGCGCGCCGATGACCGGCGTCGGCGTCGACAAATCGCGCAAGACCATCTGCATCTCCACGCAGGTCGGCTGCGCGATGGGCTGCAAGTTCTGCGCCTCCGGCCTTGAGGGCCTGAAGCGCAACCTCAGCGCCGGCGAGATCGTCCACCAGCTCATCCAAGTCTGCCGCCAAGAAGACGCCCACACACCGCGCGCCCGCGCCGAGCTGGCGTCGTTCGACAACATCGTCGTCATGGGAATGGGCGAGCCGCTGCACAACTACGACGCCATCCTCCGCGCGCTCACGATCGTGAACGCCGAGTGGGGCCTCGGCTTCGGCGCCCGCCGCATCACGCTCTCCACCTCCGGCCTCGTGCCGAAGATCCTCCAGCTCGCCGACGAGCCGCTCAGCCTCCGCCTCGCCATCTCGCTCCACGGCGCCACCGACGCCGTGCGCGAGCAGATCATGCCGGTGAACAAGAAATACCCGCTCGCCGAGCTGCTCCCCGCCGTGAAGGCGTTCAGCGAAAAGCAGGGCCGCATGGTCACGCTCGAGTTCATCCTCATCGAGGAGATCAACGACTCGCTCGAGCAGGCCGAGAAATTGCGCGACATCGCCTACGACCTGCACGCGCACGTGAACCTCATCCCCTACAACACCGTCGCCGGCCTGCCGTGGAAGCGGCCGAGCATCACGCGGCAGGAAAAATTCGCCGACGTGCTCCGCCGCGGCGGCGTGTCCGTCACGCTCCGCCGCGAAAAGGGCCACGACATCGCCGCCGCCTGCGGCCAGCTCCGCCTCCAGACCGAAAAAGAACGCGACGCCGGCATCGCCGCCCCAGTGGCGTGAGATCCGATCGAGGATCAACAGGCGAAATGCAGCCGCCAAGGTAGGGCGAGACCGCTGGGCCCGCCGCGATCCAGGTGATGCGCGAGATGCCGGTGATGCGCGCGACTTAGATGGTGCCAACGCCGCCAATGTAGGTGGCGCGCTTGCGCGCCACAGTTGCGCGCAAGCGCGCAACCTACACGACCGGCGTGCACATCATCGGCGAACCCTCTCTCTCCGTAGCAGCCGTCGTAAGACGGCTGGATAAAGCCACACCCTTCACCTCCACCTCCTCCCAGACGCCCCACCTGCTCCCGTGCACCCCTCAGCCGACTTACGTCGGCTGCTACCTGCGACCAGCCGACCCGCGCCCCGCCTTGTGACACGCTCCGCCCCACTACACGCTCGACATATCATCAAATCCGGATGCATTGATGCCGCTATGACGCCCGACCGCCCCATCTCGGATCTCTTCGCCACCGGCCGCCCGGTGCGGTCGCTGGAATTTTTCCCGCCGAAGGAAGACGCCCAGATGGCGATGTTGCACGACTCGGCCGCCGCGTTGCAGCGCATCGCGCCGGACTTCGTGTCCATCACCTACGGCGCCGGCGGCACGACGCGCGAGCGCACGGCCCGCTCGGCCGCGCTGCTGAAGAAGGATTTCGGGTTCACGGTCATGCCCCACCTCACCTGCGTCGGGCACTCGCGCGCGGAGCTGAACGACATCGCCGACCGCCTCCACGCGGACGGCTTCCGCAACATCATGACCCTGCGCGGCGACGCGCCGAAGGGCGACGCGATCTTCACGCCCGCACCCGACGGCCTGCGTTACGCCGCGGAACTGGTCGCCCTGCTCAAGGCGCGGCACCCGGATTTCTGCCTCGGCGTGGCGGGTTATCCCGAAAAACACCCGCAGGCCACGACGCTCGGTGCGGACCTCGATTTCTTGAAGCGCAAAGTCGACGCCGGCGCGGACTTCATCACCACGCAGCTCTTCTTCGACAACGCGCTCTATTACCGCTTCGTCGAGCAATGCCGCGAGCGCGACATCAAGGTCCCGATCATCCCCGGCATCATGCCCGTGCTCTCGCTGAAGCAGATCAAGCGATTCACCGAGATGTGCGGCGCCACGCTGCCGCCGAAGCTCGTCACGCGTCTCGAGGCGGCACAGGAAAATCCCGACGTGGTCGAGATCATCGGTCTCGACTGGGCGTTCACGCAGATCCGCGGCCTCCTCGCCAACGGCGCGCCCGGCTACCACCTCTACATCATGAACCGCGCCAAGAGCGCCCTCGCGCTCGCCGCCGGTTTGGCGGCGTAACAGGGGAAAAATTTCCGCGCCTCACCGGATGGGCGCGAGCCTGCCCGTCGCGCCGATTGGCACCGGTTGGCGGACAGCCCTACCCGCCGGCGAACACGGGCCGGAATCCCGCCTCGGTCAGGATCGCGGCGATTTTTTCGCGGTGATCGCCTTGGATCTCGATGTCGCCGTCCTTCACCGTGCCGCCGCACCCGCAGGCGGTGCGCATCTTTTTGCAGAGCGTTTCCTTCTCCGGCAGGCCGATACCGATGAATCCCGTCACGAGCGTGACGGTCTTGCCGCCGCGACCGGCAGTGGTGCGCTTGAGGTCGACGCGGCCGCGGTTCTTCGGAGTTTCGATTTTCGATTTTTGATTTTCGATTGGAGGCTTAGCCGCGACACCGCTCGGCAACCCCGCGCCGCTGAGCGCGCCAAAAGGATTCTGGCCGAGCGATTGACCGCCGGAGGTGGGGATCTTGCCGCCGTTGCTCATGGAGAAAGGCTCAATGCCGGTGGCCGCCCCCGCCGCAACCTCCGGGCGGGCTCGCGGGCTTGGCGAACGCGCTGTCGCCACCGAGCCAGAGCAGCGCCTTGGCGTAGCTGCGACCTTCGAGGAAATGCACCAGCTGCGGGTGCAGGTCCGCGCGGTGGGCGGTCAGCAGCGATTCCAACTCGCCCAATGCGGCCGACAGGCCGGCACCGTCGCCGGCTTTCACGGCGGCATCGAAGCGCTGCAGGGCGGCTTTGATCGTGGACTCGGGCATGGCGGCGGAAACTGCTTAAGTTTCCGTAATGAGCAAGCCCCGGCGCATGAAAGCGGTTTTTATTCGGGGGAGCGCCGCAAAACCGGTTGAGTCCGCGGGCCGACGGTGTTCGGTTCACGGTCCCTGTCATTACACGTCTTAATGGCGCGGCCTGGCGGGCACCCCTTCCCTTTCGCATGAACCACGTGAACATTTCCGAACGCGCCAACGCCTCGCTCGTCGAGGAGCTCTACCGTCAATGGCAGGCCGACCCGGAGTCGGTCGACGCCACGTGGCGCGCGTTTTTCCAAGGTTTCGCGCTCGGCGCCGACGGCCGCGCGCTCTCCGGCGGCGCGGCGGCCCCGGCCCCCGCGGCGGGCGGCGGCGATTGCACCCCGAAGCAGTCGCAGGTCGACAGCCTCATCTACCACTACCGCGCCATCGGCCACATCGATGCGCACCTCAACCCGCTCACCGGCGCGCCGGCCCCGTCGAAGCGCCTCGCGCTCGAGACCTTCGGCCTGAGCGAGGCGGACCTCGATTCCGAGTTCGACACCGGCCACTACCTGCAGGGCGGCAAGATGAAGCTGCGCGACATCATCGCGTCGCTGCGCGCGACCTACTGCGGGACGATCGGCGTCGAATACGTCCACCTCCAGGACACCGAGATCCGCCGCTGGCTGCAGGAGCGCATCGAGCCGGCGCGCTTCAAGCCGAAGTTCACCAAGGCCCAGAAGGTCCGCATCCTCCGCCGCCTGCACAAGGCGGAGTTGTTCGAGAAATTCCTCCACACGAAATACGTCGGCCAGAAGCGCTTCTCCCTCGAGGGCGGCGAGACGATCATCGCCGCGCTCGACGCCGTCATCGACGCGTGCCCCGACTTCGGCGTGAAGGAGATCGTCATGGGCATGGCCCACCGCGGCCGCCTCAACGTCCTCTGCTCCACGCTGCGGAAGTCCTTCGACGAGCTCTTCGAGAAATTCTCCGAGAACTACATCCCCGACACCGTCGCGGGCGACGGCGACGTGAAGTATCACCTTGGTTACGAAGCCGTCCTCACCACGACGAACGGCGGCAAGGTCGAGGTCCGCCTCGCGCCCAACCCCTCGCACCTCGAGATCGTCAACCCCGTCGTCGAGGGCAAGGCCCGCGCCCGCCAGCGCATCCGCAACGACCTCGTCGAGCGCACCAGCGTCATGCCGCTGCTCATCCACGGCGACGCCGCCGTCGCCGGCCAGGGCATCGTGGCCGAGACGCTCAACTTCTCGCAGCTCCCCGGCTACACCACGGGCGGCACGGTCCACTTCGTCATCAACAACCAGATCGGCTTCACCACCGACCCGCACGACTCGCGCTCGACGCATTACTGCACCGACGTGGCGAAGATGATCGAGGCGCCCGTCTTCCACGTGAACGGCGACGACCCCGAGGCCGTCTGCGCTGTCGCGCAGCTCGCCCTCGAGTTCCGCGTGAAGTGGAAGCGCGACGTGTTCGTCGACATGTATTGCTACCGCAAGCACGGCCACAACGAGACCGACGAGCCGTCGTTCACGCAGCCGAAGCTCTACAAGCTCATCGCCGCCCACCCGCTCGTCTCCGCGCTCTACACGGAGCAGCTCACGCGCGAGGGCACCGTCACCGCCGCCGAGGGCGATGCCATCAAGGCCGAATACTCCGCCGCCCTCGAGGAGCACCTCGCCAAGGCCAAGGAGCGCGAATCCGCCAAGGCCGCCAAGCGCAAGGGCGACGCCAACGCCGAGTTCAAGGGCTCCACCGCCGAGTTCCAGCCGCGCTACAGCTTCGCGCGCACCGAGACGAAGGTCTCCGCCGACCTCGTGCGCAAGGTCATCAACGGCCTCACCACCGTCCCGGACGGCTTCAAGATCCACCCGAAGATCAAGCGCTTCATCGACGCCCGCGCCGAGGCATTGAAGCAGGGCGGCCCCTTCGACTGGGGCACCGGCGAGGCGCTGGCCTTCGGCACGCTCATGCTCGAAGGCGCGCCCATCCGCCTCAGCGGCCAGGATTGCGAGCGCGGCACGTTCAGCCACCGCCACGCCGTCTGGAACGACGTCGAGACCGGCGCGAAATACTCGCCCTTCAAGCACCTCGACCCGCAGCAGGCGCGCTTCTGCGTCTACAACTCGCTCCTCTCCGAAAACGCCGTGCTCGGCTTCGACTATGGCTACTCGCTCGACTACCCGGACATGCTCTGCCTTTGGGAGGCGCAGTTCGGCGACTTCGCCAACGGCGCGCAGGTCGTGATCGACCAGTTCATCGTCAGCGGCGAATCGAAGTGGCAGCGCGTCTCCGGCATCGTCCTCCTCCTGCCCCACGGCTACGAGGGTCAGGGCCCCGAGCACTCCAGCGCCCGCCTCGAGCGCTTCCTCCAATCCTGCGCCGAGGACAACATCCAGGTGGCCAACTGCACCACGCCCGCGCAGTTCTTCCACATCCTCCGCCGCCAGGTGAAGCGCGACTTCCGCAAGCCGCTCGTCGTCATGTCGCCGAAATCCCTCCTCCGCCACCCGGCCGCCACGTCGCGGCTCGAGGATTTCACCGGCGGACACTTCGAGGAGATCCTCGACGACACCGTCGCGAAGGCCGACCGCGTCGTCTTCTGTTCGGGCAAGGTCTACTACGACCTCGCCGACTATCGCGCCAAGCACGCCGAGGCCGCGAACACCGCCCTCGTCCGCGTCGAGCAGCTCTACCCGCTGCACCGTCAGCGCCTCGAGGAGCTCGCGAAGAAATACGCCAAGGCGAAACTCGTCTGGTGCCAGGAGGAGCCCGAGAACATGGGCGCCGCCCGCTGGATCATGCCGCAGCTCGAGACGATCTTCGGCCGCAAGCCGGTCTACGCCGGCCGCCCCGACGCCGCGTCCCCCGCCGTCGGCACGCTCGCCAAGCATCGCCTCCAACTCAACGCGTTCCTCAAGGACGCTTTCACGCTGTGAACGCAAAGTAGCGAGTAGTGGGTGGTGAGTAGCGAGCCTCTCGCGAAAACCCCCGCCCTCTCCGCTACGCCGATTTCAATTCTACTCTCTACTCGCTACCCGCTACTCGCTACTCCCAGACCATGAGCATCGAAGTCAAAATCCCCCCGATGGGCGAATCCATCTCCTCCGGCGTGCTCGCCAAGTGGCACGTCGCCAACGGCGCCGTCATCAAGAAGGACCAGGTCCTTTTCGAACTCGAGACGGACAAGATCACGTCCGAAGGCACCGCCGAGGCCGCCGGCAAGATCACCTTCGCCGTCGAAGCCGGCACCGAGGTGAAGATCGGCCAGGTCGTCGCCACGATCGACCCCGCCGCCGCGGAGGGCGCGGCTCCCGCCGCGCCAATCGAAAATCAAAAATCAAAAATCGAAAATCCGGCGACGCAGTCGCCGGCGGTCCGCCGCCTCGCCGCCGAGACCGGTATCGACCCCGCCACCGTCGCCGGCACCGGCAAGGCCGGCCGCGTCACCAAGGGCGACATGCTCGCCGCTTCCCTGGAGGGCGCGGCTACCGCCGCGCCGAAGTCGGCCCCGGCACCCGTCGCAACTCCGGCAATCGAAAATCAAAAATCGAAAATCGAAAATCCATCCGCAGCTGCGAGGCAGACGCGGATCAAGATGACCAAGCTCCGCCAGACCATCGCCAACCGCCTCGTGCAGGCGAAGCAGGAGGCCGCGATGCTCACCACCTTCAACGAGGCCGACATGTCCGCCATCATGGGCCTCCGCGCAAAATACCAGGACGACTTCGTCAAGAAGCACGGCGTGAAGCTCGGCTTCATGTCCTTCTTCGTGAAAGCCGTCGTCAACGCGCTCAAGGAAGTCCCCGCCATCAACGCCCAGATCGACGGCGACCACATTATCCAGAACCACTACTTCGACATCGGCGTCGCCGTCTCGACCGACAAGGGCCTCATCGTCCCCGTCATCCGCGATTGCGACAAGAAGTCGATGGCCGAGCTCGAGAAGGAGATCGCCGACGCCGCCAAGCGCGCGCGCGAAGGCAAGATCACCCTCGCCGACCTCGAGGGCGGCGTGTTCACGATCACCAACGGCGGCGTCTTTGGCTCGCTCCTCGCCACGCCGATCATCAACGCCCCGCAGAGCGCCATCCTCGGCATGCACGCCATCAAGGACCGCCCCATCGCGCACAACGGCCAGGTCGTCATCCGCCCGATGATGTATCTCGCCCTCAGCTACGACCACCGCCTCGTCGACGGCAAGGAGTCGGTCACCTTCCTCGTGTCGGTGAAGAACAGCCTCGAAGACCCCGCCCGCCTCGTCCTCGGCGCCTGAACAACGAAGTAGCGAGTAGCGGGTAGTGAGGAGCGAGCATCACGCGACTCATCCCGCTCTACTCGCTACCCGCTACTCACTACTCGCTACTGCCATGTCCTCCTTCGATCTCATCGTCATCGGCGCCGGTCCCGGCGGCTATGTTTGCGCGTTCCGCGCCGCGCAGCTCGGCCTCAAGGTCGCGCTTGTCGACAAACGCGCCGCCCTCGGCGGCACCTGCCTCAACGTCGGCTGCATCCCGAGCAAGGCCCTCCTCCACGCCACCGAACACGTCGCCTGGGCGAAGCACCACGCCGCCGACTCCGGCATCAAGTTCGGCGCCGTCGAGGTCGACCTCGCGCAAATGATGAAGAAAAAGGACGCCGTCGTCACCAAGCTCACCGGCGGCGTCGCGATGCTCGCCAAGGGCCGCAAGGTCACCGTCGTCACCGGCACCGCGTCCTTCGTCTCGCCCACGGAGATCCAAGTCGAGGGCGCCGCGCCCCAGCGCCTCACCGCCCAGCACTTCGTCATCGCCACCGGCTCCGCACCGGTGGAGCTGCCGTTCATGAAGTTCGACGGCGAGACGGTCGTCTCGAGCGACCACGCCATCGCCTTCACCGCCGTCCCGAAGAAACTCGTCGTGGTCGGCGGCGGCGCCATCGGCCTCGAGCTCGGCTCCGTCTGGTCGCGCCTCGGCGCCGAGGTGACCGTGGTCGAGTTCCTCCCGAAGATCGTCGCCGCGTTCGACGACGACATCGTGCGCAACTTCACGCGCCTGCTCCAGAAGCAGGGCCTCAAGATCGAGACCGGCGCGAAGGTCACCGGCTTCGCCAACGGCGTGCTGACCGCCGAGCGCGACGGCACGAAGCTCGAATTCCCCGCCGACAAGGTCCTCGTCGCCGTCGGCCGCCGCCCCTTCACCGACGGCCTTGGCCTGGACAAGGCCGGCGTGGCGCTCGACGAGAAGAAGCGCGTCAAGGTCGACGCCCACCTCCGCACCAACGTGGCCAACATCTGGGCCATCGGCGACGTCGTCGCCGGGCCGATGCTCGCGCACAAGGCCGAGGAGGATGGCGTCGCCGTCGCCGAATGGATCGCCGGCAAGGCTGGCCACCTCAACTGGGACCTCGTGCCCGCCATCGTCTACACCAATCCCGAGGTCGCCTCCGTCGGCCTCGGCGAGGACGAGGCGAAGAAGCGCGGCCTCGCGGTCAACGTCGGCAAGTTCAACTTCGCCGCCAACGGCCGCGCCATCGCGATGGACGCCACCGACGGCTACGTGAAGATCATAGCCGACGCCAAGACCGACAAGATCCTCGGCTGCCAGATCCTCGGCCACAACGCCGGCGAGCTGATCAGCGAAGTCGTCACACACCTGGAATACGGCGGCAGCGCCGAGGACCTCGGCCGCACGATCCACGGCCACCCGACGATGAGCGAAGCCGTCAAAGAAGCCGGCCTCGCCGTGAACAAGGCCGCGATCCACGCGCTCTGAGGCACGTGGAGGGCCCGCGTCCCCGCGGGCCGTTCCTCAGGCCGCGCCCAGCGCGGCTTTTTTCTTTCCTCAAAATGTAGGGCGGGGTCGCCGAACCCCGCCTTTGTTCGGGTGCTTTTCCGGCTGCAAGGCGGGGTTCGGCGACCCCGCCCTACACAATTCGCATTCCATCCTTGCCGCCGCGCCCTCGAGCGCGGCGTGCTGTTTCCTTCGCCATGACTGCCCACCGCCGCGCCGTCCTGCTCATGCTCGCCTCGGCCGCGTTCTTCACCACGAACGTGCTGCTCGTGCGCGCGCTCGGCACCTTGGCCGCCGCCAACGTCTGGCTCATCTCCGCCGCGCGCTTCGCCGTCGGGCTCGCGCTCATCCTTTTCCTCTACCGCCGCGAATTCCGGCCGCGCCAGCTCCTCACCGAGGGGAAACTCATCGACCGCGGCCTGCTCGGCGGTATCAGCGTCTATCTCGGCTACCTCGCCGTCGTGCACCTCGGGGCCGGGCGCGCGACCTTCATCACCAACACCTACATCATCTGGGGCACGATCTGGGCCGCGCTCGTGCTGCACGAAAAACTCCGCCCCGCCGTGCTCACCGGCGGCGTGGCGGCGATCTCCGGACTGGCCCTGCTGACCGGCGTGTTCAGTGCGGGGCGCCCGCCGGGGATCTACGACCTCGTCGCCTTCATCGCCGCGCTGATGTCGGCCCGCATCGTCGTCACCATCCGCCAGCTCCACGACACCGCGCACACGGCGACGATCTTCGGCGCGCTCTGCGTCTACGGCCTGCTCCTCTGCCTCGGCCCGGCCGTCGCCACCTTCGAACCGATCTCGCCCGGCGCCTGGGCCGTGCTGCTCGCGGCCAGCCTCTGCGCCGGCTTCGCTCAACTCGCCATGACCCGCGCCTACCGCGACCTCCCCGTCGGCGAAGGCTCGCTGCTCCAGTCGCTGGTGCCGCTGGGCATCGCCCTCGGCGGCGTGGTGTTCTTCGGCGAACGCTTCACCAGCGCCGAGCTCCTCGGCGCCAGCCTCATCCTCGCCGGCACACTGTTCACGGCCTTGCGCCGCGAGGAAAAGCCCACGCCCCAGGTCACTGAGTGACCGATCAGGAACCACAGATGAACACAGATTCACCCAGATGCTCCGATCCCGGACATTTATGGAAACCGCCATTTTTCATCTGTGTCCATCTGTGTTCATCTGTGGTTAACCCTTCTGTTTGTTTCATCTGATTTCTTCGTGTCCATTCGTGTCCATTCGTGGTTAGTCCCTCCGCTCCGATGAAGAAACTCATCCTCTGGGACATCGACGGCACCCTCATCCGCACCAACCGCGCCGGCATCGCCGCGCTCGTCCAGGCCTTCGCGCAGGTGCTCGGGCAGACGCCCGACATGGACCAGGTCGAGGTCGCCGGCCGCACCGACCGCTGGATCATCGGCCGCATGCTGGAGCAGCACGGCGTCGCCCCCACGCCGGAGCGCGTGCACGCCGTCCTCGAAGGCTACCTGCAACTCCTCCACGGGGAGATCGCGACCCGCCCGGGCCGCGTGCTGCCGGGGATCGTCGAGTTGCTGGAGACGCTGCACCGGCGCGACGACGTCGTGCAGGGCCTGCTCACCGGCAACGTCGAGCGCGGCGCCCGCATCAAGCTCGAACACTACCGCGTCTGGCACTACTTCGCGTTCGGCGCCTTCGGCGACGACAGCCCGCTGCGCAACGACCTCGGCCCGCACGCCCTGCGGCGCGCCCGCGAGCGCCACGCCGTCGATTTTCCGCCGGAGCGCACCTACGTCATCGGCGACACGCCGCACGACATCGAGTGCGGCAAGGTCATCGGCGCGCGGACCATCGCCGTCGCCACCGGCGGTTTCACGCTGGAGGAACTGCAAGCGCACGTCCCGACGGCGGCCTTCACGGATTTCGCCGACACCGCGGCCTTTCTGCGGCTGCTGGACCGGTGAGCGCCTGAAGGCCGTCGCTTCAGCCCTGTAGCAGCCGACGTAAGTCGGCTGGGAATCGTGGCGCCATGTAAGCCCAGCTCAGCCGTCTTACGACGGCTGCTACATTGGGCCATCCCGCCGCTCAGTTCTTCCGCGTCTCGATCCGCACGACGCGGCCGGCGAGGAACTCCACGCGCATCGCCTCTTCGTCGGGATCAGGACCGCCGGTGGTCACCGCGCCGCCGACGCCGACCGCGGAGTGCCGGCCGCCCGTGCCGACGCCCACACTGAATCGCAGGCGGGGTTGCGCCTGGTTCACGGCATAGATCCACACCTCGACGCTCCCCTCGGCCGTCGTGCGCTCGAGGCGGCGCCAGGGTTCGCCCAAGGCCAGCCGCACCGCGTCGGCCTCGTCGCCGAGTTCCACCTGCCCGGCGCGGATGCGCTCCTGCACCTCGGCCGGGAAGCGCGCGAAAAGGTCCGGTTCGCGCCGGATGCGATCCTCCACGGTCATGGCGCAGCCGGTGAAGAGGGCGCTGGCGAGCGCCGTAACGAGGACCAAGGGCAGGATTCGCGTCGGCATCGAGGAAAGGGGTTGCTGCGGAAAAGTCTGACCGGAATAACGGCCGCCGCAACTCGCCCTCTCTCACCCTCCCCGCGTTTATGAAGAAATTCACCATCGCCCTCGGTTCCGATCACGCCGGCTACGCCTACAAGGAAAAGATCAAGGCCATGCTCCTCGCCGAAGGTCACACCGTGCGCGACTTCGGCACGACGTCCGAGGCGCCGTGCGATTATCCGGATTTCTGCCGGCCCGCCGCCGAGGCCGTCGCCCGTGGCGAGTGCGAGCGCGGCATCGTGCTCGGCGGCTCCGGCAACGGCGAAGCCATCGTCGCCAACCGCGTGCGCGGCGTGCGCTGCGGCCTCTGCTGGAACGAGCAGATCGCAATCTGGAACCGCTCCCACAACGACGGCAACTGCCTCTCCCTCGGCGCCCGCACCATCACCGAGGACGAGGCGCTCAAGATCGTGAAGGTCTGGTTGGAAACGCCTTTCGAAGGCGGCCGCCACCTCCCGCGCATCCAGAAGATCGACGCCTGAGACAGGCAGGCCGCGACCGCTGGACGGATCGAAAGTAGGGCCGGTTTCAACCGGCCTTCCTATTGCGCGCCACCGTTTCGGCCGGCTGAAGCCGGCCCTACCCAATCCGCCACAGTCACTTAGCCGGAGTCGGACACCTCCCCCTTCAGTTCATGCACGGACCAGATTGGGATTTGTTTTGACATTGAATCATTACCCGCTTCTCTACTCGTCTCATGGGAACCCGCTACCGTGGCACGAACGAAGAGATCAACGCGCTGAACGCCTTCATCAAGCTCCAGCGCGCCGCTGAATCCGTCTCCACCCGTGTCCACGCCGTCCTTCCCGCCGGCCTCACGGTCACGCAATTCGGCGTGCTCGAAGCGCTCTACCACATCGGCCCGCTCTGCCAGGGCGAGTTGGCCGAGAAGCTCCTCCGCTCCGGCGGCAACCTCACCCTCGTCGTCGACAACCTCGAAAAGGCCGGCCACGTAGTCCGCGAGCGCGATCCAGCCGACCGCCGCTTCGTCGTCGTCAAACTCACCGACTCCGGCACCGCCTTCATCGGCCGCCTCCTGCCCCAAGTCGTCGCCAACGTCTCCCGCGAGATGAACCGCCTCTCCTCCACCGAGCTCCTCGACCTCGGCCGCCTCTGCAAGAAGGTCGGCCTGCCCGGCTGATTTCGCCATTCCCATTACTTCAACATCAAACGACACATGAAATCCACCGCCCGCCTCCTCGGCCTGCACCACATCACGGCGATCGCCTCCGATCCGAAGTCGAATCTCGCCTTCTACACGCGCGTCCTCGGCCTGCGCTTCGTCAAGAAGTCGGTCAATCAGGACGATCCCGGGACCTACCATCTCTACTACGGCGACAACGTCGGCTCGCCCGGCACTGCGCTGACCTTTTTCCCCTGGATGGGTCTGCGCCGCGGGCGTCCGGGCACCGGCCAGGCCTACGCGACGGCCTTCTCCGTGCCCGCCCGCTCCCTCGCCTACTGGCAGGAACGCCTCGCGCGTCTCCAGGTGCCGACCTCGCCGGTCGCGACGCGCTTCGGCGAGCAAGTGCTGCCCTTCACCGACCCCGACGGCATGATCCTCGAACTCGTGTTCACCGCCGAAGCCGACCCGCGCACGCCCGCGCCTTCTACCGACGTGCCGGCTGAGCACGCGATCCGCGGCTTTCACAGCAGCACGCTCGCCCTCGTCGACGCGCGCGCCACGGCCGACCTGCTCACGGGCCCGATGGGTTACCGGCTCATCGCGCAGGAGAATCACCGCGCGCGCTACACCACCGCCGCCGGCGGCCCGGGCAGCTACGTCGACCTGCTCACCGATCCGTCGCTCCCGCGCGGGCTCAACGGCGCGGGCACGGTGCACCACATCGCATTCCGCGTCGCGGACGACGACGACCACCTTGCCGCGCACGAACTCATCGCCGACCGCGGGCTGCACCTCAGCCCGGTGATCGACCGCGCGTATTTCAAATCGATCTACTACCGCGAGCCCGCCGGCGTGCTCTTCGAGATCGCGACCGACCAGCCCGGCTTCGCGATCGACGAGTCCGTCGAGACGCTCGGCACGAAGCTCTCGCTCCCGCCGCGCCTCGAACCGCACCGCGCTGAGATCGAGGCGATGCTGCCGCCGCTGGAATAAGCCCGCGGAGGGAAAATCCACCGCCGCTCCGAAATTGTAGGGCGGGGTCTCCCGACCCCGCCTTGTTTCGGAAGCGGCATCGCATTCGAGGCGGGGTTCGGCGACCCCGCCCTACACATAATTCCAGCTTCAACCCGCGCGGCGCTTTCGGCCGCGCTCCTTTCATGACTGCACTCTCCACCTACCATCATATCTACCAACCCGGCACCGATCCTTCGGCGCCGCCGCTGCTGCTCCTCCACGGCACGGGCGGCGACGAGCGCGACTTGCTCCCGCTCGCGCGGCACCTTTTGCCCGGCTCGGCGGTGCTGAGCCCGCGCGGCGACGTGCTCGAAGGCGGCGCGCCGCGCTTCTTCCGGCGCTTCGCCGAGGGCGTCTTCGACCTCGCCGACGTCGAACGCCGCGCCCACGCGTTGGCGGATTTCCTCGCCGCGGCGGCGACGCACCACGGCTTCGACGCGACGCGCCTCACCGCGGTCGGCTTCTCCAACGGCGCCAACATCGCCGCGGCGCTGCTCTTCCTGCGTCCGGAGTCGTTGGCCGCGGCCGTGCTCCTGCGGCCGATGGTCGTGTTGCAACCGGAGAGGATCCCCGCCCTCGCCGGCAAGCGCGTGCTCATCTCGTCGGGCGACTTCGACCCCATCGTGCCCGGCGATCACCCGGAGCGTCTCGCCGCGCAATTCCGCGCCGGCGGAGCGACGGTGACGGTCGCACGTCACCCCGCCAGCCACGGCCTCGTGCCGGCGGATTTCGCCGCGGCGCGCGAATTCCTCGCGCGCTGACGCCGGAGGGCCCGCGGCCTCGCGGGCCGTTCTGCGTTGGCCAAGCTGGCGTGCGCCGGCCCGCGGGGCCGCGGGCCCTCCATTGGTATTTTCCCGCAAGTCGCGTTAGACAATTCGCGCAACCCGCCTAACACTCGCCCGCATGCCAATGCCGTATCGCCGGGTCGGAACGTCGGGTCTGCAGGTCTCCGCGCTGTCCTTCGGGGCGTGGGTCACCTTCGGCAACCAGGTCGGGACCGACGTCGCGCGCGATCTCATGCACGCCGCCTACGACGCGGGCGTGAATTTCTTCGACAACGCCGAAACTTACGCCGACGGCCGCGCCGAGCTCGTGATGGGCGACATCCTCCACGCCTCGGGCTGGCGCCGCAGCAGCTACGTGCTCTCGAGCAAGGTCTACTTCGGCGCCGAGCACGACGGCCCGAACGAGATGGGCCTCTCGCGCAAGCACATCATCGAGGGCTGCCACGGCTGCCTGCGCCGCCTGCGCACCGATTACCTCGACATCCTGTTCTGCCACCGGCCCGATCCGAACACGCCGATCGCCGAGACCGTGCGCGCGATGCACGACCTCATCGTGCAGGGCAAGGTGCTCTACTGGGGCACGAGCGAGTGGAGCGCCGACGAGATCCGCCAGGCGCACGCCGTGTGCGACAAGTTCAACTACCACGCGCCCATCGTCGAGCAGCCGCAATACAACCTCTTCCACCGTTCGCGCTTCGAGCGGGAGCTCACGCCGGTCTTCAAGGAGCGCGGCATGGGCACGACGATCTGGTCGCCCCTCGCCAGCGGAATGCTCACCGGCAAATACAACGACGGCATCCCGCCCGACTCGCGTCTCCAGCTTGAAAACCTCGAGTGGCTGCGCAAGCGCCTCACGGGTTTCGGCGCCGAGCGGAAACTCGCCGCGGTGAAGAAATTCGCCGAAGTCGCCGCCAAGGCCGAGCTCTCCCTGCCCGCCCTCGCCATCGCGTGGTGCCTGAAGAACCCGCAGGTCAGCACCGTCATTATGGGCGCCTCCAAGGTCGAGCAGCTCCACGAAAACCTCCGCGCCCTCGAGGCCGTCGACAAGGTCACGCCCGGCATCATGGCCGAACTCGACCAGATCTCGCGCGCCGTGGCCGAATAGAATTTCACCGCTAGCGTTGTAGGGCGGGGTCTCCCGACCCCGCCGGGCAACGAAAACGACGTCAAGTTCGCGGCGGGGTCGGGAGACCCCGCCCTACACCCAAAAAATCCCCCTCACCATGAAACTCACCTGGTTCGGCCATTCCTGCTTCCTCCTCGAGACCGCGACGCACCGCGTGATCATCGATCCGTTCCTCGACGCCAACCCCAGCTCGCCCGTCAAGGCCGCGGACCTGCGCGTCGATTTCATTCTGCTCTCGCACGCGCACATGGACCACTGCGCCGACGCCCTGCCGCTCGCGCTGAAGCACGACGCCCCCATCGTCGCCAACTACGAGATCGCCGAGTATTTCGCCGCCAAGGGCGCGAAGACGCACGGCATGAATCCCGGCGGCAGCCACGCCTTCCCCTTCGGCCGCGTGAAGCTCACGCCCGCCATCCACACCTCGAGCCTCGAATTCGAGCAACCCCCGCGCTACGGCGGCGTCGCCTGCGGCCTGATCGTCAGCGCCGACGGCCTCAACCTCTACCACGCCGGCGACACCGCGCTCTTCTCCGACATGAAGCTCATCGGCGCCGCCAAGCTCGACGTCGCGCTGCTCCCCATCGGCGACAACTACACGATGGGCCCCGATGACGCCCTGCTCGCGCTCGGTTTCCTGAAACCGAAGCTCGCGCTCCCGATGCATTACAACACGTGGCCCCCGATCGCCGCCGACGCCGCGGATTTCGCCCGCCGCGCCAAGCGCCAAGGCCGCAAAGTCGCCGTCTTGCAGCCCGGCGAGTCAATCACCCTGCCCGCGAAGAAGAAGACCCGGCGTTGATGTAGGGCGGGGTCTCCCGACCCCGCCGGGCGACGAGAGCGACATCACGTTCACGGCGGGGTCGGGAGACCCCGCCCTACAAGCCATCTCCTGTAGGTTGCGCGCTTGCGCGCAACGTGGCGCGCCAGCGCGCCACCGACAAATTCCCGAACCACCACCCGACGTGACGTCGCAAGGTAGGGCGGGACCGCTGGGCCCGCCGGGAGTGTGTTGCGGCGCGGCAGCGGCGACGAGTGCGTAGCCTCGGCGGTCGCGCCCTACCTTTCCCGCACCCTCGCGCCCGCCTCCACCCGTAGCAGCCGTCGTAAGACGGCTGTCTGCCCGCGGCCGCCGCTTCCCGTTCTCGGCGCGCACGGAGTGCGCGCCCCACCTTCCCGCCCCTGCCTGCCCCGCACGCCGCCCCACCCGCGAATTTTCGCCGCCGGCGCGCCCCAATTTTTCCTCGCCGCCGGCCCCCGCGCGTTTCCACTTTGGTTCCTCGCGATGAGCTTCCCCACCACCCCCGCCCTCTTCTCGCGCCGCGACGTCCGCCTCGCCGACCTCGCCGCCGACCGCTCCGCCACCTTGCTGCAGGTCTACGCCTGGATGCAGCTCGCCCGCACCGGCGACAACCGCATCCTCGACCTCTTCCGCCAAGGCCTCATCCGCGGCACCGTCACCGGCGGCCAGGGCAACGAAGCGCTCATCTGCCCGCTCGCGCTCCTCGCCGACAAGTCCGTCGACGTCGTCTCCTTCTCCCACCGCGATTTCGGCGGCCACATCGTCTGGTCCGACCACTTCTGCGACCACCTCGCGCAATACTTCGCCAACGCCGGCAGTCCGACCAAGGCGCGCGAGGGCAACATCCACCACGGCGACCCGAAGACGCGCAGCCTGCCGATGATCTCGCACCTCGGCATCATGCTCTCGAACGTCGTCGGCGCCGTCGATTCGCAGCGCCGCAACGGCAGGAACGCCGTCGGCTTCGCCTTCTTCGGCGACGGCTCCAGCTCCACCGGCGACATCCACGAGTCGATGAACCTCGCCTCCGTCCTCGGCGTGCCGGTCATCTTCGTGATCGAGAACAACGGCTACGCCTACTCGACGCCCACCTGCGAGCAGTTCGTCTCGCCCAACCTCTTCGAGCGCGCCCGCGGCTACGGCATGGAGGGTTTTGAGATGGATTGCGCCGACCCGGAGAACGTCGTCCGCCAGCTCGGCGCCGCCATCGACCGCGCCCGCGCCACCGCGCGGCCGATCCTCATCGAGGCGAAAACCTTCCGCCTGCGCGGCCACGCCGCCTACGACACCTGCGACTACATGAAGCCCGGCGAAGCCGAGGCCATCCTCGCCGGCGACCCGATGCCGAAGTGGCGGGCCAAGCTCGCCGCCGCGGGCCTCGGCGCGCAGCTCGACGCCATCGACGCCGAGGTCCGCGACTACGTCGAGACCTGCATCAAGGCCGCGATGGCCCTCCCGCCGATCTCGCCCGAAGGCATGGAAGCCGACCTCTTCGCCCCCGACACGCCGCCCATGCCGTGGACCCCCAGCCTCGACAGTGGAGGGCCGAGCTCCCGCGAGGCCGCGACGGAAAATCTGACGATGGCCCAAGCCATCAACCGAGTGCTGCGCAAAATCCTCAGCGAGCGCCCCGAATCCCTCGTGCTCGGCCAGGACATCGGCACCTACGGCGGCGCGTTCAAGGTCACCGAGGGCCTGCTCAAGGACTTCGGCCGTCCGCGCGTCCTCAGCACGCCGCTCTGCGAATCCGCCTCCACCGGCTACGCCATCGGCATGGCGTGCATCGGCCACCGCCCGATCGAGGAGTTCCAGTTCGCCGACTTCGCGACCGATGCCACGACGCAGATCGTCCTCAACGCCGCCACCTACCACTTCCGCGCCGGACAGAAGGTGCCGGTCGTGTTCCGCTTCCCCTGCGGCGGTGGCCTGACCTTCGGCTCGTTCCACTCGCAGGAACTCGAGTCCGCCTACCTCTCCTTCCCCGGCCTCAAGGCGATCTACCCCTCGACGCCGCAGGACGCGTTCAACGCCTTCCTCGCCGCCTACGAGGACGACAATCCGGTCATCATCTTCGAACACAAGGGCCTCTACCGCCGCGGCAAACACCCGGTGAAGTGGGATCCCAACTACCGCGAGGTCTGGCAGCCGAAGCAGGTCCTCAGCGGCGACTTCGCCACCATCGTCACCTACGGCGAGATGGTCCTGCACTGCACCGAGGCCGCGAAATACTTCGCCGAGGAATACGAGACGACCTTCGACCTCTTCGACCTGCGCGCGCTCTCGCCGCTCAAGCTCGACGCCATCAAGGCCTCCGTCGCGAAGACCGGCCGGCTCATCATCGTGCACGAAGGCCGCCGCACGCACGGCTTCGGCGCCGAGCTCGTCTCGCGCCTCACCGAGGAGCATTTTAGCCAGCTCAAGGCCGCGCCCCTTCGCATCGCCGCGCTCGATCTCCCGGTGCCTTTCGCCCCCGAACTCGAAAAGGTCTATCGCCCGAGCCAGGAAAAGATCATCGACGCCATCGCCGCGTGGATGGGATGACGGGATTTTGGATTTTCGATTTTAGATTTTCGATTTGGCCGAGGCCCTTCGGGCTGGACGATGGGGGATTGCCGCAGGTAGGGCGTGACCGCTGGGCGCGCCGGTAGCCCGCGATCACCGAGCGCGGGAGATTCGGCCCACGGAACACACTGAACACACGGAATCTGCGCGGCGCTAGCCAACACCGCTGGCACCCGATTGACCTTTGGCGCGGCAGCGCCGGGAGGGTCGGACCGAGAAGGCGAACGCACTTCACGCCGCCGGGCCGACCGCGAATGACTATCCGGCCAAACTCGTCGCACCCCACGCCCTGTAGGTTGCGCGGTCGCGCGCAACTCCCCCGCCCCGGCCCGTAGCAGCCGACGTAAGTCAGCTGACCAACTCCCGCCCGCCCTCACCCACCCAACTGTGGCTTTTGCCGCGCCGTCGCACCGCGACAAAAGCCACCCTTTACAAACCGCCCCTTCTCCCTCAGAAACTTCCCCACCAACCACCGCGAACGGGCCCGCGACAACTGTGGTTTTTGTCTGTTACTGAATAACACTGATCGGCATAAGACCTCTCTCCTATGTTTAATCTATTTGGAAAGAAGAAAGCCCAGAATCCCCGTGTGCTTTGCTTCAAAAGCAATCAAGCCGCGTTCGAATACGCCTGCAAGTATCTGGAGTCCCCAATCCAAGAGAAGCGCGCGATTGTCGGCGTTGTCCTCAGCTCTGATCAAAAAATCGGCTTCTGCGTCAAAGTCGCGAATCCCAAGGACTCCACTCTGACATATGCATCTGCTGAGGAGCTGCTGGATCAAAAGCAGACTTACGCCGTCAGTCTCATCACTGCAAAGCACGAGTCCGTCCCTGATGTTCAGGCCGGAGACCTTGTGCTTTTTGCGCCAAACATGGAGGTTATCCGGCAGGGAGTATTTTCAGGGATGATCATAGCGAAAATTGGACCGACCCTGGACTTGGAGACGGGCATGTTCGAGTTACTCGACAGGTGAGAACACGGCCGGACAAACCCCCTCAGACTACGAGCGGAAGCTGCGCTCCCGCGCTTATGTGAGCTCAATCGATCGGCAAAAAACAAACCCTACTCCCATGGTTCTTCTCATCGCTGTTGGCCTTGCCCTCCCCGTCGTTCTTACCGGCGTCGCTTTCCGGAACCGTAAAGCGGTCTTGTTTGCAGCGCTGATCATGGGAGGCGTTGGAATTGCCACGGGTAATCCCGCATTCATGCTCGCGGATTTGGTTGGAGTGGGAGTGGGCTATTTTATCGGCATCCAGTTCACCCCGAAGAAAGATTAGTTATGGCGATCATCGTCATCATCATTCTGGTCTGTATTATCGTCTTCATCGTAGCGATGAATCGCGGCGTCAGGTTCGAGGAGGAGTGCGCCGAGCGCATTCAACAGAACCACAATCGGCTGAATCAGGAGCCTATGAATATCGGAGAGGCGAGGCTGATGCTTCGCACGATTGTAGACGCGCTCAATCGTATCAACGAGTCGAACCCCAATCCCAAGCTTATCAGTCTTCGGAATGCGAGGCAGGCTGCGGTGGCCATTCACCAACTCACCCTCATGGGCATGGAGCCCTCCAAGGCGATTTCTGATTTTTATGACCGTCTCTAAGTAGGCCGATCCAGTCGGCACAGACAACGAGCGGGCTGCGCCCGCTCGTGTCTGACCTCAATCGAACGGCGAAGAAAGATGAAGAGAGTAGCGATAGTTGCCGCAGTTTTTCTCCTCGGCGGGACATTCGTCTGGTATCAATTGTTCGCATTCACTTCGGGTCCGGTGGAGTTTTCGAATCGCGCGAGTGTGCGCGTCACCGTGACGGAGCAGGTCGGTGATGAGCGTATCGAGTCGTCGCTTTCGGCGGGCCACGATCTATCGCGCATGTCGAAGGGATTATTTAGAGAGCCGCCTCCGTCGGTGACGATTCGGCACCCGCATTTCGAGCGTGCAGTGTCGCGCGCTCAATTTGAGGCGATGCTTTCGTCGGCTTCTGCACACATTGTGGTCGTTGTTATCGAAGAAGCCGGAGTTCGCTTCGTAACGCTTGACGCGAAGCGGAAGAAGACGCCGATCCAGCCGACAGAGCCAACGCCCGGGGCTGCCTAAAGGGGTCAGGCTGCCTAAAGGGGTCGGTTAGGGTTGCCCTGATTTGACGGACTGTGGACTGGGGATCAAAATCCAAGGAGTCCCATGAAGACGCAGATTAGGAAGCCTGTGGCGGAGAAGACCCGCTACAGTGACGAATACAGGCAGCAGGCCGTGGAGCTGTGGAAGAGCAGCGGCCGGAGCGCAGCGAAGGTCGGAGCCGAGCTGGGGATCAGACCGGCGCTTATCTTCCGCTGGGCGAAAGCCCAGCGGGATCGGAAGACAGGCCAGGCTGCGCGCGGAGCGCGCAGCCTGGAGGAGATCGAGGCGGAGAACGCCCGATTGCGGGCGGAGAACGCGAGGCTGCTTGAGCAGCGTGAAATCCTAAAAAAATCGCTGGGCATCCTCTCCGAAACGCCGCGGCGAGGTATGCCCGAATCGAAGTTATGAGCGGCGAACACTCCGTTGCGCTGCTGTGCGAGGTCCTCGCGGTCTCCCGCAGCGGCTACTACGGCTGGCGACAACGCCGGCACCAGCCTTGTGCCCGACGGCCAAATGGGGTCAGGTTTTAATGTTTAATGTCGTGCCGCATAAGGTGGACGCGGCCGGCTGAGAAGTGCGCCGCACGTGGCCGCCTTGAGCAGACAGCGGCATCTTCGGGAGAGGGATGACGTTCGGGCATCATTTCGGGCGCACCCCAGACCAAGCTCGGGGCCCTTAGCCGTCGAACGGGCAAGACTGCGCCCCGACAAAGAGTCAGACCGTCTCTTCGACGTGATGGTGCAGCAGCATCCGCATGCTTCGCGGGCGGTTGCCTGAGTCGGGCTTCGTGGAGAGTCGGCGCGGATCGCACGGGGGTTGTCGCAGCGTCCTGTCGTCGCATCGACTCTCGCCTGACGGCAGGGACGGTTCGCTGCATCAAAGTGGTCGCCACTGTCCTCAGCGGCGATTGACGCTCTGCTGAATCGGCCCACGGAGCACACTGACTACGCGGAGCGCACCGTTGCTGATCTCCGCGTCGCACGCCTCACGGCGCGCTGCGCCCCGAGATCGTCGGACACGGGTGCAGGCATCTGACCAACGAAACTCGGGGTTGATTTTTCGCGCGTCGTGCACGACCGTCACTGCGTGAAAGCTGCGGAGATCATCGCCGAGATCAAAAACCTCCCCCCGGAGGAATTTGCCGAAGTTTCCGCATTCATGCTGGAAGCCGAACGAGCCGATCCGGCATTGCAGATCGCGCTTCAGCGCAAACAGGAATCCACCACGGGCCAAGTGGTCAGCCATCCCTACGAGCAGGTGCAAGCCGCCGTCCGGGCGAGGCTGAACGCGGCCAGATGAGGATCGTCCTGCACCCGGAAGCCGAGCGCGAGTTCACGGAAGCTGCGCTCTACTACGAAAAGCAACGCCCGGGATTGGGAGCTGATTTCATCTCGTCGGTCGACGAGGCGATGGCCGAATTACGCGCACGGCCTTACCTCTGGCGCGTCATCAACGCCGATGTTCGCCGCGGATTGCTTCGCCGATTTCCCTACGCGTTCTTCTACTGGGAAAAAATACGCGGGAGCGAATTGGAGATTCTGTCGTTCAGCCACAGCAAGCGGCACCCACTCTACTGGCTCGGGCGGCGAGCAAGGCGATAGGGTCCGGGTGAACCGATGTGCCGAAGGTAGGGCGCGACCGCCGGGTGCGCCGACGCCGTTTGGGGCAGTCAAAAGGAGTCCAGGTTTTAATGTCGCGGGGTCTAAACCGGGCGCAGCCAGCTGAAATCTGCGCCGCATTGAAGCGGACGACGGCCATCTCCAGCGGCGTCCCGGCGCTCGCGCTTCGCGTCCGTCCTCTGCGTTCTCCGCGGACTCCGCGTTTCCACGGCTTCGGTCAATCGGGGCGCACAACCCCTCCTTCAGTTTTCATCCGCTGACGCGCGGTCGGCCGAGGAGGCGTTCGCGCCCGCCGCTCCGACTCCTCCCGGCTTGCCGGTCGCTTCGTGGCGTGGCTTTCTCGGCGCGCACACCGCTGATATGCCCTCCGTTCCCCTTGCCCGCCTGTCTTCGCGCGCGGCTCTGACGACCGCGCTGGCGCTGTCGTGGGCCGTCGCCGCCTTCGCCAACCCGCCGCCGCCCGTCGAGGCGTTCTTCGCCGAGCCCGACATCCGCCAGGTCGAGCTCTCGCCCGGCGGCCAGCACCTCGCGTTCCTCACCACGCTCGGCAACGGCAAGACTGGCATCGCGCTCATGTCGCTCGCCACCGGCAAGGTCGAACCGCTCGTCGGCGCGCAGGACGCCAACATCGATTTCTTCGTCTGGAAGGACGACGACCGCATCGTCTACGGCGGCGATTACGGCGGCAACGAGTCCTACGCGCTGCGCAGCATCACGCTGAGCAAGCGCCGCGTCGTCAGCCTCGCCGAATCCTACCGCGAACGCGTCGCCGACCGCGCGAACTGGGCGCAGGTGGTCGACTGGCTGCGCTTCGACCCGGAGCGGATGCTCATCACCGGCAACAAGGACGTCGGTTCCCTCTCCTATGGCGTGTGGCTGCTCAACGTCCGCACCGGCAAGCGCACCTTCGTCGAGTCGCTCGACCGCGGCCGCTACGACATCGCCGGCCTCGTCGCCGACAACGCCGGCCGCCTTCTCGCGCGCTCCTATTACGCCGACGGCAAGATCATCTTCGAGACCCGGGCCGATCCGCTGGCGCGCTTCAAGCAGGTGGCCGAGTTTCCGGAGAACAATCCCGACTGGACCTTCCTGTCCTTCGCCGCCGACAACGAGACGCTCCACCTCCTCGTCTACGGCGACAAGCCGACCGCCGCCCTGCACACGCTCAACGTGCGCACCGGGCAGTTGAGCGAGCCGATCTACCGTCCGCCGGCGGGCGAAATCTCCGGCCTCATCCTGTCCTACGACCGCAGCCGGCTGCTCGGCGTCAGCTACCTCGCCGAGCGCGAGCACTATCACTGGTTCGACCCGGCGCGCGCGCGGCTGCAGGCGCAGATCGACGCCTCGCTGCCCGGCACGGAGAACACCGTCGTCAGCCGCAGCGCCGACGAGAAACGCCTCATCATCCACGCCGGCAGCGACCGCGACCCCGGCGCCTATTACCTGCTCGATCTGACGACGCCGCGCCTCTCGCTCATCGGCCGCCCGATGGCGAAGATCAACCCGGCGTCGATGCGGCCGATGGAGCCGATCAAATTCACCGCGCGCGACGGCCTCGAGATCCACGGTTACCTGACGCGCCCCGCGGGCTACGAGAACCGCCCCGCCCCGCTGATCGTGAACCCGCACGGCGGCCCCTTCGGCATCCGCGATGTCTGGGGCTTTAACCCCGAGGTGCAGTTCCTCGCCAGCCGCGGCTACGCCGTTCTCCAGATCAACTTCCGCGGCTCCGGCGGCTACGGCCGCGACTTCCAGATCGCCGGCAAACGCGAGTGGGGCGGCAAGATGCAGGACGACCTCACCGACGGCGTGCGCTGGGCCATCGCGCAGGGCATCGCCGACCCGCAGCGCATCGCCATCTACGGCGCCAGCTACGGCGGCTACGCGGCCCTCGCCGGCATCACCAGCACGCCCGAGCTCTACCGCTGCGCGGTGAACTACGTCGGCGTCACCGATCTCTCCCTCATCACCAGCTGGGGCCGGCGCACCGGCGACCGGTCGAGCGAGATCTTTTTCCGCGAGTGGGTCGGCGACGACAAGGACTACCTCCAATCGCGCTCGCCCGTGAACTTCGTGGAGAAGATCCGTGTCCCGACGCTCCACGCCTACGGCTTCAACGACCCGCGCGTGGACATCAAGCACTGGACGCGCCTCGAGCCGAAGCTGAAGCAGTTCAACCAGCCCTACGAGGTCATCATCGAGAGCAACGAGGGCCACGGCTTCGCGCAGGAGCAGTCGCGCCTGAAGTTCTACCGCAAGCTCGAGGAATTCCTCGCCCGCCATCTGTGAGGCGCACGGCCGCGGCCCGTTCCTCGCCTTACCTGTAGGTGGCGCGCGGAATCGCCTGAAGGTAGGGCGAGGCGTCCCGCCGAGCCGTCGGCCCTGTAGGTGGCGCGCTTGCGCGCAACGAGAACGGGTTGCCGGCGACGATGCCGACCGCGACGAGGGAGTTGCGCGCAAGCGCGCAACCTACAGGTTCCCCTCGTAGCAGCCGACGTAAGTCGGCTGTTATTCCCGGCCGCACCTTACTTCGCGTGGCTCGAGCCAGCCGTCTGACGACGGCTGCTACACCGATCGCCGCGCATCCGCACTCGCAGCCACGCCTCCGTCCCGGCCCAGATTCGGATTGGCGTCGGCCGACGCGCCACCCAACCTCTCGCGCATCCCCGTGGCCGCGCCGAAATCGAAAATCAAAAATCGGAAATCGAAGACCCCGCGCCTTCCCTGGCGCGCGATCAAGCTCCTCGCCCTCGACGTCGACGGCGTGCTGACCGACGGCACCGTGCGCATCCATTCCGACGGCACCGAGTCGAAGTCCTTCTCCATCCTCGACGGCATGGGCCTCGTCCGCCTGCGCAAGGCCGGCATCGCCGTCGCGTGGATCTCCGGCCGCCCCTCCGGTGCCACCACCGCCCGCGCCACCGAGCTCCAGATTCCGCATCTCATCCAGGGCCGCACCGACAAGCTCGCCGCCCTCCAGGAACTGGCGCAACAGCTCGGCCTCGCCGCCTCCGCCGTCTGCTACATGGGCGACGACGACATCGACGCCCCCGCCATCGCCTGGGCCGGCATCGGCGTCGCCCCCGCCCAGTCCATGCCCTCGGCCCTCCGCGCCGCGGACTATCGCCCCGCCCGCCCGGCCGGCCATGGCGCCGTGCGCGACGTGTGCGAACAAATCCTCGCCGCTCAGGGTCGGAAGTAAGCCGTGACCTTCTTCGCGCTTCCTTCCGCCCCCTCCTTGCCGCCGACCCGGCCCGCCGGTCGGGGGCGCGCCGTTTTTCGCTTTTCGTCCGTCCTCGCCCTCCTTTTCGCCGCCGCGCTCACCGCTTCGGCGCAGGTCTCGACCCGCGTCTCGTCCGACGCCCCGATCGTCAACTTCCGCCTGCCGACCTTCACCGAGGCGGGCCACCGCGCGTGGCTCGTGCGCGGCTCCGAGGCCAAGCTCGTCAGCGCGCGCGAAATCGACGTCACCGAGCTGACGATGACCGTCTTCAGCGGCGACGCCACCGAGCGCATCACGACCATGATCCTCAGCCCCGTTGCGCGCCTGCTGCCGGAGCCGCAGGTCGTGTTCGGCCCGAGCGCCATTCGCGTGATCGACGACGAGTTCGAAGCCTCCGGCGAGGACTGGCGCTATGAGCACCGGGAGAAAAGGGTTTCCATCCGGAAAAACGTGCGCGTAACGTTCCGCGCCCAACTCAAGGATTTGCTGCAATGATCCCCGTCCGTCCCGCCCTCGCCCTGCTCGCCGCCGCCGGCCTCGCCGCGCTCGCCCCCGCGACCCGCGCCCAGTCCGCCGCCGAGCAACCCACCGTCATCGAGAGCGAACAGCTCGACATGCGCAGCACGGACACGGAGACCACGTCGATCTTCACCGGCCGCGTCGTCGTCACCGGCACCAACATGCGCCTGACCTGCGACCGCCTCGAGGTCGTCGCGCTCCGCCAGCACGATCCTTCGGCCACCATCGGCAAGATCGAGCGCTTCAAGTCCCTCGTCGCCGAGGGCAACGTCCGCATCATCCAGGGCGACCGCGAGGCCGCCTGCGGCAAGGCCGTCGTCCTCCCCGGCGACGACAAGATCACGCTCACCGACCGTCCCGTCGTCACCGACCGCGGCGTGGGTTGGACCTGGACCGGTGACGAGCTCCTCCTCCTGCGCGGCGAACGCCAGGTCCGCGGCACCAATGTCCGCATCGTCGGCCCGCCCGTAAAGGACCTCGGCTTCGACGCCGACAAGAAGGTCGAGCCGCCCGCCACCGAGACGCCGAAGTCGTGATGACCCGCGCCGAAATCCGCCCTTCGAGGTGGAACGGATTGACCCCAATCCGTTCCGAGCGCGTTGAGGTCAACGCGCTCCACCCCGACCCGCGCACCCGCACCGCATGACCGCCCCCGCCGCCGCCACCGAGATTCGCACCGAGGGCCTCGTCAAGACCTACGGCCAGCGCACCGTCGTCAACGGCGTCGCCATCCGCATCGCCGCGGGCGAGATCGTCGGCCTCCTCGGCCCCAACGGCGCGGGCAAGACCACGACGTTCTACATGGTGGTCGGCCTCGTGCCCGCCACCGGCGGCAAGGTCTTCATCAGCGGCCAGGACGCCACCCACCTCCGCATGCACCGCCGCGCCCGCCTCGGCGTCGGTTACCTGCCGCAGGAGGCGTCCATCTTCCGCAAGCTGACCGTCGCCGAGAACGTCCTCGCCATCGTCGAGACCCTCCGCGGCGTCGCGCGCGCCGACCGCGCCGCGCTGGTGCAGCACCACCTCAAGGAGCTCAGCATCGACCACCTCGCCGACCAGCCCGCCTACACGCTTTCCGGCGGCGAGCGCCGCCGCCTCGAGATCGCCCGCGCCCTCGTCACGCGCCCGCGCTTTCTGCTCATGGACGAGCCCTTTGCCGGCGTGGACCCGATCTCCGTCGCCGAGGTGCAGAAGATCATCCTCGACCTCAAGCAGCGCGGCATCGGCGTGCTCATCACCGACCACAACGTGCGCGAAACCCTCCGCATCGTCGACCGCGGCTACATCATCCACAAGGGCCGCGTCATGACCGAGGGCACCGGCGACTTCCTCATCAACGACCCGCAGGCCCGCGAGCTCTACCTCGGCAAGGATTTCAATCTGTAGGCGCGGGCGTCGGAACGGATTTGCCGGTGGCCTTTGACCGCGACTGGCACAATGCCGCTTGCGAGCGTCTTTGTTTTCCACGGATTACACGGAGCAAAACGGATTGCCCGGATCACTCTCCGGCAGCCTCAACGTGATCCGCCGTCATCCGTGACCAAAGCAAGCGCGCACCCGCGGCCTCACCCTCGCCCGCCATCCGCCCGCGAGTAGAATCTTGTTCCCCCCGCGCACTTCCCCTACTCACTACCCGCTCCTCGCTCCCCGCTCCTCCTTCCCCCGTCGCCCCCATGCCCACCCGCGCCATCAACGGCATCACCGTCTCGCACTTCTACGCGACCTACCAGAAGAAGCTCGAGCTCGAGCTCGTCACCGGTGAGGAGGGCCTGCACCGCCTGATCAAGGAGGGCTCGATCAACCGCCCCTCCCTCGCGCTCACGGGGTTCTTCAAGTATTTCGCGAACAAACGCATTCAGGTCCTCGGCGCCGCCGAGATGACCTACCTCAAGTCGCTCCCGCAGCGGCAGCAGATCGAGATCTTCCAGGAAATGGTGAAGCGCGGCATCCCCTGCATCGTGCTCACGCGCAACTACGTCGCCACGCACCCGATGCTGGCGGTCTCGCAGGAGATGCACCTGCCCATTTTCCGCACGCCGATGATCACGATGAACTTCGTGAACGCGGCCACCCTCTGCATCGACAACGAGTTCGCCCCGCAGGGCACCGAGCACGCCACCACCCTCGACATCCGCGGCATCGGCGTGATGATCCGCGGCGATTCCGGCATCGGCAAATCCGAGTGCGCCCTCGCCCTGATCGAGCGCGGCCACTCCCTCGTCGCCGACGACCTCACCTGCATCCGCCTGCTCGACGAGCGCGAGCTCACCGCCAGTTCCCGCGACCTCAACCGCGGCTACATGGAGTGCCGCGGCATCGGCATCATCAACATCGCCGAGATGTTCGGCGTGAAGAGCATCCGCCGCGAGAAGCGCATCGACCTCGTCGTCTCCCTCAAGGAATGGACCCCCGACGTCATCGAGGAGCGCACCGGCCTCGAGGAGAACTACTACGAGATCCTCGGCATCAAGGTCCCGCACATCGAATTCTACGTCCGCCCCGGCCGCGACATCGCGCGCCTCGTCGAGGTCGCCGCGATGGTGCAGGCGCTCAAGATCATGGGCCACGACCCCGCGAAGGATTTCAACGACCGCCTCATCGCCCACATGCAGCAGCAGCAGGCGCAGAAGACCGTGTCGCACCGCCTCGCCCCCGCCTCCCGCGCCCCGTTCCGGCCGGAGCCCGCGGCGGAGGACGACCACCACGCCAACCCCAGCTGAGCCGCCCGCCCGCACCGCGCGCCGCCCTCCCCGGAGGGTCCGTCGGGCCGCGAACGCACCGCCGGGCGTTTTCACGCAAGTTTTCCGGCCTGCGCCTTGGTTTCGTGGTGACTTCGCGCCCGTAAATTCCTTACTCCCCCTTGTATGCAGACGCTTGGCGAACGGCTCGAAGAAGCGCGAAAGCGCAAAGGCATCTCCATCCGCGAGGCCGCGGAGGCGACGAAGATCCGTGGTGACTACCTGCAGAAATTCGAGGCCAACAGCTTCGACCTCGACCTGCCCCCGCTCTACGTCCGCGGCTTCGTCCGCAACTACGCGCGCTTCCTCGAGCTCGATGCGGACCGCTTCCTTTCCGAATACGATGCGCAGCTGGCCGGTTCCGGCCGCGCCCCGCGCCGCGAGACGCGCGAGAACCTCGGCCGCGTCGAATTCGGCGGCGGCGACGCCGAGGGTTCCGCACCGGCCGCCGGCCCCGGCCCCGGCGGCCTCGACCCCGTGATGCTGAAGTATCTGCTCTTCGGCGGCGGCGCCGTCGCCCTCACCATCATCGTCCTGCTGCTGGTCAACCTCTTCTCCGGCCGCGTCGAGCCGCGCAGCACGACGGCGAAGCAGGATGCCGCCCCCTCCACCACCGCGCCCGCCACGTTGCCCGCGGATGCCAGCACGGTCGCCCAATCGCTCACCCTCACCGCCACCGACGCCACGCGCATCAAGATCGTGCAGGATTCGGACAAGACCACGCTCTACGAAGGCGCGCTCGCCCGCGGCGAGAGCCGCACGTTCCGCAAGGTCGGCAAGCTCCTCATCACGGTCGAAAAGGGCAGCAACCTCCGCATGGAGGTCAACGGCCGCAGCTACCCGATCCCGCTCGAGGGCTACGGTCGCTTCGCGCTGGATTGAAAGGCGGGCCGGCTTAAGCCGGCCCTTTTTTATTTCTGCGCCCGCACTCTCAGTCCGGCTGAAGCCGGACCTACTTGTTGCGGATAATCGGATGGAGTGACGCTGCGTGCGGTAGGGCGGGACCGCTGGGCCCGCCGCAACCCGCTCTCGGCGGGCCCAGCGGTCCCGCCCTACCCTCCAAACCGTGCGCGTCACTACCCGGGCGTGACTCAGCCGCAATCGCTCGTCTCGGGCGCCCACGAAAAAGGGCGCGGAAAACCGCGCCCTCGATTTTCAGTTGGAAGCGTGGTCAGCGCAGTCCGACCGGCGGACCGAGCACCTCGCGGAGCACGAACGCACGGCGCAGCGCCTCGGGGCTGCGCAGGTCGTCGAGCAAGGCCCCGCGGGCGACCTGGCGGGCCTGCATGATCGGGCTGACCGACGCCGCCTCGAACGCGGCGCGCCGCTGGGCGGCCACCTTCATGTCCTGGGCTTGGCGCAGGCGATCGGCGAGCGCGGCCTGCTGCTCGAGAATCTCGGCGGCCCGCTGCGTCTCGACGCGCGTGGCGTAGGCGGGCATCGGCGCCGGCTCGGGTGCGCGTTCCGGCCGCGTCTCGCGGATGACGGGCGGCGGCTCCTCGAACGGGGCGGGCTCTGGCTCCCACGGCGCCGGCTCGGCTTCCGCGGCCGGCGCGCCGCCGCGCTGGCGCTCGGCGATCTTGCGCTGAATCTCCTCGCGGATGCGCCGCGTGCGCTCGGCCAGTTCCGGATCCTCGAATTGGTCGTCCCGGGGCGCGAGATCGGCCTCCGGCGCGTCGCCGCCCTGCTCCTTGCGGTTGCGCACCGCCTGCAGGAGCTGGGCGAGGACGCCGGCGATGATCAGCAGCGTCCAGAGGTTATCGAGCACCCATTGGAGCCATCTCATGAGCGGAGAGGGTCAGGCGTGCGGCCGATCACTTCTTGCCTTCGGGATGGGCGATCGAGCCGCGCATGGCGGTGTCGGCCTGCACGTTCTCCATCTTGTAGTAGTCCATGACGCCGAGCTTGCCGGCGCGGAAGGCCTCGGCCATCGCCATCGGCACCTGGGCCTGCGCTTCGACGACCTTCGCCTGCATCTCCTGCACGCGGGCCTTCATTTCCTGCTCGAGCGCGACGGCGGCCGCGCGGCGGATTTCCGCCTGGGCCTGCGCCATGTTCTTGTTCGCCTCGGCCTGGGCTTCCTGGAGCTTGGCGCCGACGTTCTCGCCGACGTCCACGTCCGCGATGTCGATCGAGAGAATCTCGAACGCCGTGCCGACGTCGAGGCCGCGCTGGAGCACGACCTTGGAAATGCTGTCCGGCGACTCGAGCACGACCTTGTAGGTGTCGGCCGAGCCGATGGTGGTGACGATGCCTTCGCCGACGCGGGCGATGATGGTGTCCTCCTTCGCGCCGCCGACGAAGCGGTCGAGGTTGGTGCGCACGGTGACGCGCGCCTTGACCTTCACCTGGATGCCGTCCTTGGCCACGCCGTCGATGGTGGTGCGGCCGCCCTCGGGATTCGGGCAATCGATGACCTTCGGGTCGACGGAGGTGCGCACGGCCTCGACGACGCTCTTGCCGGAGCCCTTCGTCGCGAGGTCGATGGCGCAGGCGCGGTTCCAGTTCAGCGCGATGCCGGCCTTCTCGGCGGCGATCAGGGCCTGCACGGTGGGGATGACGTTGCCGCCGGCGAGGTAGTGCGCCTCGATCTCGTCGATGGTGATGTCGATGCCGGCCTTGCGGGCGGTGACGCGCGCGTCGGTGACCAGGGCGTAGGGCACCTGGCGCAGGCGCATCGCGACGAGGTTCAGCATGCTGACGGGCGCGCCGGCCAGCCGGGCGCGAAGCCACACGCTGAAGAACGACACGATGATGCCAAACACGATGAGGGCGGCAATGCCCAGGATGATGATGAGGACGATGGTTAGGTTCATGACTTGGAAACGAGGAGACGGAAATTATCGAGGCCGGTGACTTTCACGGCTGTGCCGCGCGGCAGCAAGCCACTCTGGCTGGCCGCCTCGTATTTCTTGCCGCCGATGACGACGTAGCCGGACGGCGCGAGGGTCGTGAGCGTCTGGCCCTCGCGGCCGACGATCTCGCCGGCGTCCGCCGGCGGCGGCTGGCTGCGGGCCGCGATGGCGCGCTCGAGGAAGAGCTTCCGGCCGAGCGCCGTCTTCGGCAGGACAAACAGCTCGAAGTAGAGCGTGGCGCCGATCAGGACGACGGCGAGGACCGTCGCGAGGGCGCCGCCGCTCGTGCCGAACTCGGCGAAGGCCACGCCGCAGCCCGCGAGCATCAGGATGCCGCCGAGCACGCCGAGGACGCCGCCGGGCACAAAGACCTCGAAAAACAGCAGCACGAGGCCGAGCGCAAAGAGGAGGACGATACCGGTCATGGAGTTTTCCTTTCGACGAGCAGGCCGAAGTCGCTGCGGCCGGACACCACCACGGGCGTTCCCTCCGGCAGATAGCCGAGATCATACCGCGCCTGATAGCGGCGGCCGCCGATCTCGACCTCGCCGCTGGGGAACATCGCCGTGACGGCCACGCCCTCGCGGCCGAGCAGCGGGTCCGCCGCCGCGGCCGGGGCGGCCGAAGGCGAGAGCGCCGCCCCCTGCGCCGTGGCGCCGATGGCGGTGCTGAGCACGAGCTTGTCCCAGAACCAGGTCCGCGGCAGGTAGCGCAGCAGCAGCGCGGCGAGGCCGGTGGCGATGAGCAGCGCGAGCGCGAGATTGACCGCCGGGCGCACGAAGAGCCCCGTCGAGAAGTTCACCGGCTGGTCCGGCCAGATGTCGGCCATCGCCCAGAGCAGCGAACCGAGCATGAGGCTCACGCCAACCAGCGCCGGCAGCACGGCGCCGGGGAAGAAAAACAGCTCCACCGCCAGCAGCAGCAGGCCGAGGGCGAAGAAGATCGCCGGCTCGTGCCCGGACAGGCCGGCCACGTAGTGGCCGAAGAACACGATCGCCAGCAGCACGCCGCCGGTGACGCCGGGCCAGCCGAACCCGGGGGTCTTGAACTCAACGAACACGAGCAGCATGCCGAGACCGAGCAGGATCGGCGCGAGCGCGGTGAGGTATTGCGCGAGCGACTCCGACCACGTGACGCGGAACTGGCGGATCTCGTAGTTGCCGGCGCCGAACTTCTTCGCGAGCAGCGCCTCGAGGTCGGGCACGATGCCCGCCGCCAGCAGCGGCTGCGCCGGGTCGCCGTAGGTCTTGCTCGCCTCGCTGGCGGTGAGCGAGAGCAGCTCGCCCTTCGCCTTGATCACCTCGTCGTCGATCTTCAGCTCGTAGTCGGCATCGATCATGGCCGAGATCACCTGGCCGCGGAAACCCTTGCCCTCCGAGGCGGCGCGCACGCGGGCGCGGAGGTAGCTGACGATCTTCTGCTTCATCGAGGCATCGAGCTCGCCGCCGGTGGCCAGCACGGGCGCGGCCGCGCCGATGACGCCGGCCGGGGCGAAATAGATCTCGTCCGTCACCGCCGAGATGAAGGCGCCCGCGGAGATCGCCTCCTTGTTCACGAAGGTGATCGTCTGCCCCGGGAAACGGTCGAGCGCCTCCATGATCTCGAAGGTCACATCGAGCGCGCCGCCGGGCGTCTCCATGTCGAGCACCACGAGGTCGGCCTTCTGCTCGATGGCCTCCTTCAGGCCGCGGCGGAGGATGTAGAGGGTCGGCTTGGCGATCTGGTCGCGCACCGGAATGACGTAGGCAACCGGACTGCGCCCCTCGCTCCGCGCGGGGGCGGCGGCTGGAGTCGCCTCCACCGCCGGGGCCGGGGCGGCGTCGGACGCGGACGCCGCGGGGGCTTCCTGGGCGGACAGCCACGCGGCGCCGGCCAGGGCAAGGAGCGAGGTCAGGGCGCGGAGCATCGGGCCAGACAATACCCTTCGCCCCCGGCGCTGCAAGCATCGCGCACTTACAAAGGCCCCGGGGCTTTCAAGACCGGCTCCGCGCCCGCGCGCCCGCGCGGTCGACTTTGGATTGGTGTGGCGGACATTTTCGCCTACATCGGTGCGCATGGAACGCATCCCGTATCTCGGGCACACGATTCTCCGCTGGCAGGTCGGTCCCTCGACCTTCCTCGCCCTGCCCGAGAAAGGCGCGCGCCTCATGCACTGGAACGTCACGCTCGGCGACGGCTCCGTGCGCGACCTGATCCACTGGCCCGAGCTCGGGTCGCTCGACGACTTCGCGAAGATCCGCGGCGGCAATCCGGTGCTGTTTCCCTTCGCCGGCCGCACCTACGACCACGGCGCCGAGGGCTGGTGGCAGCACGGCGGGCAGCGCCGGCCCATGCCCGCGCACGGGATCGCGCGCCAGGGCACGTTCCGCCCGACGCGCCTCGACGAGGGCGGCTTCTCCGCGCTCTTCGTGCCCGACGCCGCCGCGCGCGAGGCCTACCCGTTCGACTACGAATTCACCGTCAGCTACCGCTTCGAGCCGAACGGATTTCACGTCGAATTCGAGCTGACCAACCACGGCACGTCGCCGCTGCCGTGGTCCGCGGGCCATCATTTCTACTTCAACCTGCCGTGGTCCGCCGGCCTCGCGCGCCGCGACTACGTGCTCGAGGTGCCCGCGACGCGCACGCTGCGCCGCAACGAGGCGGGCCGGCTCGTCGACGGCCCGCGCCTCGGCCCGCGCGAGACGCTCGATAACCCGGCGCTCCTCGACACGATCTTCGCCGGCCTCCGCGGCCACCATTTCCAAGTCACCGAGCGCCCCACCGGCGCGCGCCTGCGTTTCCACACCGGCTTCGCCAACACCACGGCGCAGGACGCCGTCGTCGTCACGTGGACGCAGGACGAGAAGTCGCCGTTCTACTGCCTCGAGCCGTGGATGGGGCCGCCGAACAGCCCGGAGAACCAGACCGGTCTCCACCTCGTCGGCGCGGGCCAGACGCAGAAGTTCCTCGTCGAGGTCGTGCACGGCTGAGCCCGCGGCGGCGCGCCGCGGCCCGCCGCCCCGCGAGCGCGGATTTTTCGCCGTTACTTTTGCGCGCCGGAGGGTCTACTTTCCAATCATGCCTTTCCCGCTCGCATTCATCGAAGGCCTCGGCGGCCCGGAGCTCGTCATGGTGCTCTTCGTGGTGCTGCTGCTCTTCGGCGCCAACCGCCTGCCCGAGCTCGCCCGCGGCCTCGGCAAGGCCATGCGCGAGGTGAAGAAGGCCACGAGCGGTGTCGAGGAGGAGATCCGCAGCGCGATGGACGAGAAGCCCGAGCCGTCCGACGAGGCGCGGCGCTTCGCGCCCAAGCCCGTCGTCCCGCCGCGCGAAGCCGCGCCGCTGCCGAAGACCTTTCCGCCCTACCCGCCCGCGCGGTCGGGTGAAACGCCCGGCACACCGCCGGACGAGCCGAAGAGCTGAACCCCTCGCCGTCGCCGCCGCGAAGCCCAAGGGCGTGGGACCGGCTTCAGCCGGTCCAGCGCGACACCCGCCGCGGGATGAGCCGGCTGAAGCCGGCCCTGCCTTCGTCCGCGCTCAGTCGAAAATCGGCCCGCGCTGGAAACGCCACAGGCTCACGCCGATGAGCAGCGCGCCGATGCCGAGCAGCACGCCGACCGTCGGGAGCAGTTCGAGGAAGGTGCAGTTGTTCCACAGCACCTGCGCGAAGCCCTCCATCGACCAGTAGACGACCGTCAGCTTGCTCAGCTGCTGGATGAACTCCGGCATGAACGACGTCGGGAACCACGCGCCGCCGATCGCGCTCATCGTCAGCACGAGCAGCGTCGCCAGGCCCTGCGCCGCCGCGGCCGTGCGCGTGACGGCGGCGAGGAGCATGCCGAACGCCGTGCACGCCACCGACGCCGCGAGGCAGATGACGACGAGGTTGCCGAAGTTGGTCGTCACATCGATGCCGAACAGCACGCGGCCGGCGAAGAACAGCGCGATCAGCTGCACCAGCCCGACGGCGATGCCGAAGAGATACTTGCTCCACAGCAGGTGCGCGCGCCGCACCGGCGTGGCGAGCAGCCGCAGGAACAGGCCGGCCTTCTTCTCCTCGAAGAGCGAGGTCGCCATGCCGCTGAGCGAGAACAGCAGGAACATCATCGCCCAGCCGCCGACGACGCGCGTCGCGCCGGCGTTCTTCACCTGCGTGCCGGCGAGCTGCTGCGTCTCGATCTTGATCACGCGGTCGAGGAAATCGCCCGCGCCGTTTGCGCCGCGCGCGCCGGTTGCGGCGGCTCCGTCCGCGCCCGCCAGGCCCGGGATCTCCCCGCGGCGCATCGCCTCGCGGGTCTTCGCCGCGTCGAAGCCGAAGGCGCGGCTGATCGCTTCGGCCATCTCGCCGTAGAAGCGGTCCGTATCCGCCGCGCCGATCACCTCGACCGCCTGCTTCCGCAACGACTGCAGCAGCAGCGTCGGCGCGGCGGTGTAGACCGTCTTCTGCAGGAGGCCGGTGACGGTCTGCGTCTCGATGTCGTTGCGCGGGTTGGTGAGGAACTTCATCCGCAGCCCGAAGCGCGCATCGGCGGTCGCGTCGGCCGGGAACACGAGCGCGAAGCGGTGGTAGTTCGCCTTGAAGCCCGCGCGCACGTCCGCCTCCGTCAGCGGCACCTCGCGTCCGTCCGCCTCGCGGCGCGTCTCGACCACGCGGAACGCCTTCTCGCGCTTGAGCGCGGCGACGAGCGTGGCGATCTCAGGCGCGGAGCTCTCGTTGACGATCGCCAGCGGGATGCCGGTCGGGCCCGTGTCCGTCCGCGTGACGCCGAACACGTGGCCGAAGATGTAGATCAGCACGACGGGCACGAGGAAGGTCAGGCCGACCGCGACGCGGTCCTTCGTGAAGTTGAGGAAATCCTTCCGGAGCAGGGTGAGAACGAGGTGCATGGCGCTTATTCGCGGAGGGTTTTGCCGGTGAGGTGGAGGAAGACGTCCTCGAGGGTCGGACGCTTCAGCTGGAAAAGCCGGTCGGGCAGGCCGGCCGCCTGCGCCGTCGCGAAGAACTCCGCCAGGCGCACGCCGGCGTGCAGGTGCAGCTCGGCGGTGTCGGCCTCCGCGCGCGGCGTGCCGTGGCGCGCCAGCGCCGCGAGCGCGGCCGGCGGCACGGCGGCGCGCGGGAAGCCGACGATTTCGCCGCCCGGCAGGTGCGCCAGCAATTCGTCGAGCGACCCGAGCGCGAGGATGCGGCCGTGGTCGATGATGCCGATGCGCGAGCAGAGGCGCGTGGCCTCCTCCATGTAGTGCGTCGAGTAGATGACGGTGAGCCCGTCGCGGTTGAGACGCTGGAGGAGGTCGAAGATGGCGTTGCGCGACTGCGGGTCGACGCCGACCGTCGGCTCGTCACAGAGGAGGAGCTTCGGCTCGTGCAGGAGGCTGGCGGCAAGATTGAGCCGGCGCTGCATGCCGCCGGAGTAGGTCTTCACGGCGTGCCGGCGGCGGTCGGCGAGTTGCACGGCGTCAAGGCAGGCGTCGATCCGCGCGCGCAGCGTTGCACCGCTCAGGCCATAGAGCCGGCCGAAGAGGCCGAGGTTCTCCTCGGCCGTGAGATCCTCGTAGAGCGCGAGGCTCTGCGGCACGAAGCCCAGCGCGCGCACGGCGGCGTCGGGCCGGCCCGCGAGCGGCACGCCGTCGAGCTCGATCGTGCCGGCCTCGGGCGCGCGCAGGCCGGCGACGAGCGACATGAGCGTGCTCTTGCCCGCCCCATTGGGCCCGAGCAGGCCGAAGAACTCGCCGCGCGCGACGCGGAGCGACACGCCGTCGAGCGCGGTGAGGGAACCGTAGCGTTTGGTGACTTGGTTGAGTTCGAGCATGGCGGCGGCGGTTGAGTCTGCGGCCAGTGAAGCGGAACCGGCGGCCCGCGGCGACACCGGGGAGACGGACAAAGGTCATGGTCATGCATGACATGCCCCCGCCGTCCCAGCGTTGGGAATCGGCGATGCCGCGGGCGCAGCGGTTTCCGGCCGGTCGCGGCGGGGCGCGCAGGTGCGCCGGGAGCGGTGAATTTTTCTAGCCGTTGCGAAATGGTCACTTAGGCCGACGCCTGTAACTTGGCACGTGGCTTGCGTGTATTGAAGACGAACCCAGAACCGCCATGAAAAAGATCACTTTCCTCGCCCTCGTGAGCCTCGTCCTCACCGTCATCCCGGCCCAGGCCGCGATGCAGAACGACACCGAGATCGTCACGCTGCCCGAGTTCCGCGTCACCACGCCGCGTTACACGGAGGCGGAGAAGAGCGTCCGCGCGAGCCTCGCGGCCTTCCGCGAGACCGCCCGCCCCGCGAGCCATCTTGCCACCGAGCTGCCGAGCCTCGGCACCGTCGCCGACAAGGCCGACGCCGCCAAGGGCTCCGAGATCGCCGCAAAGCGAGTCGCCCTTCGCGCCGCGCGCTCCTGAAAAACAATTGTGTGTGTGTGTGCGTCCAACCCGCCCCGCAGGGGGCGGGTTTTCTTTTTTGCGCGAATCGTGGGCGCCCGTAGCGTGCGGTCATGCCGTCCGCCGAGGAAACCGACGAGCCCGTGCGCATCCCGATCACCGGCGAGCTGGACCTGCACACGTTCCGCCCGGCGGAGATCGCCCCGCTGCTCGAGGACTACTTCGCCGAATGCACGCGCCGCGGCCTCCGCACGGTGCGCGTCGTGCACGGCAAGGGCACGGGCACGCTGCGCACCACGGTGCACACCTGCCTGCAGCGCCTGCCCGCGGTCGAATCATACCGCCTCGGCGACGAGACGAGCGGCGGCTGGGGCGCCACGATCGTGACCCTGCGCGTCAACCAGCCGTAGGTGGCGCGCTTGCGCGCCACTGAAGCGCCGCGCCTCGCCTGCAACGCGACACCACACCGCGCACTCGTCGCGTCCTACTCTCGCTCCTCCGCACTTCCGCGCGGCTTCGTTTGCGCCGACGCCGGCGATTTCTTTTTCGGCAACGGCCCCCACAGGCGCAGAATCAATTCCGCGAGGTTCAGCAGACTCACCCGCGGCCCGCCGCCCGCGTGCAGATCGCGCAGCGGCGGCACGTGCTGGCTGCGCTCCACGAAATACGCCCACAATTCCCGCTCCAGCCCGCGCGCCGCCTCCAGCGGCGCCGCCGCGCCGCGACCGACCTCCAACGCCCGCATCTGCCAATGCCGACGCTCGTCCGGCTGGCGTTCCCAGTAGTCGAAAAGACTTTGTTCGTAACGATTTAGGCTCATGCGCGCACCGCAGGCGGCAGACCGACCGCGGAATTGCTTTTGAACCAACGGCCTGCAAAGCTGTCACCAGAATTCTCAACCCGACACACACATGTTTCAGAAACTCAAAGAACAACTCCCGGCCGTCGTCCTCACTGCCCTGCTCGTAGGCGGTGCGATTTTTTGGTTCCACCAGAAGACCGTGCAGGACCTCGCCGCCCGCAACCAGACGGAGATGAACGCCCTCCGCGAGCAGACCCAAGCCGAGCTGAAGGCCTCCGCCGAGGAAACCCGCCGCCACATCGAGTCGGTCAACACGCTGCTCAAGGACGCCATCTCCAAGCGCGCCGCCGACGTTTTCATGACCGATGAGGAGGTCCAGAAGCTGAACACCGAAAAGATGAACCAGCTCGCCGAGGCCATCGCGCAGAAGATCACGCCCTACGGCTCCGTCCCGAAGACCCCCGAGGAGGCCGAGAAGCTCCAGAACGAGCAGGTCGACAAGGTCTCCGCCCGCATGGCCGAGCGCATCTCCCCGATCCTCTCCGAAATGGCCCGCGACCAGAACCTCACCCGCGAGTCCATCACCCAATACAGCCAGCGCATCTCCGACCAGATCAGCGGCGTCCTCACCGCCGAGATGGCCCGCAACCAGGAGCTCAACACCAACCTCATGAGCGCGCAGGCCATCGCGCAGGACTCGATGAAGCTCTCGCAGGAAATCACCGCGCTCTACCTCAGCAGCTTCAAGGACCAGTCGCTCATCACGCGCCTCCTCACGCTCCCCGCCAACGTCGTGCGCGACGCCGCCAACATGAGCATCGTCAACAGCTCCGAGCGCAAGAAGGTCGAGGAACGCCTCGTCACCGAGATGAACGAACTCGAGAAGCGCCTCCGCGACCTGCAGGCCACGATGCCGCGCAACTGAGCGCCAGCCTCGATTCAACCCTGTTCCCGAAGCCGCGCCCCCGCGCGGCTTTTTTCTTTCCCCAAACATCACGCACGCCACCGCACGGCTGCTTCCGTCGTAGCTGCGCTCGTCAGAGCGCAGTCCTCGCGCTCCCCTTTCCCGCCCCCGGGCTTGCCCTCCCGCCCCCGCCCGCGCTTCCTGCCTCGCGTGCCGTCCGCCGCCCCGCTGCGCCTCACCGCCGACCACGCCCGCCGCTTCATGCGCCGTGCGCTCCTGCTCGACGCCCCCGCGCCCGACATCGCCGCCGCCCTCGCCCACCACGGCTACGTGCAGATCGATCCGATCAACGTCTGCGGACGCATGCACGACCTCATCCTCCGCAACCGCGTCGCCGCCTACCGCGAAGGCGACCTCATGCGCCATCTCCACGGCGCCGGCCCCGCGCCCCAACCCGCCGCCGGCCGCACGGCCTTCGAGCATCATCTGCCCACGGCGCACACCCTCGTCGCCCTCGGCCTCGACGCCTGGCCGCATCTCCTCGGCCAGATGCGCGCCCGCACCCGCCGCGGCGGCGCGTGGTCCGGCCGCCTCAGCCCGAAACAAAAAACGCTCGCCGAACGCCTCCTCGCCGAGATCGCCGCCCGCGGCCCGCTCTTGTCGGAGGATTTCGCCGACACCGGTCGCGCCCGCGCCGTCTGGGGCGCCGCCACGCAGGCCAAGGCCACGCTGCAAAAACTTTTCTTCCACGGCCGCGTCCTCATCGCCCGCCGCGGCGATGACAACCGCCGCTACTACGACCTGCCCGAGCGCGTCCTGCCCGCCGCCACGCTCGCGTTGCCCGAACCCGCCGCCGCGGAAACCGCGCGTTGGGAGACGCTCCTCAAGCTCCGCCAGCGCCGCCTCACTCCGCTCAAGCGCACCGAACTCCCTCTCGTCGCCGACCTCGTCCAACCCATCGCCGTCGAAAACTGCCCGCCGCTCTACTGTCTCCGCTCCGACCTTCCGTTGATCGAGGATTCCGCATCCAGCGTTCCGCCTTCCGCACTCCAACTCCTCGCCCCGCTCGACCCGCTGATCTACGACCGCCGCGTGACCGCGGCCCTGTGGAATTTCGACTACACGTGGGAAGTCTACACCCCGCCCGCCAAGCGCGTGCGCGGCTACTACGCGCTCCCGCTCCTCGCCGGCACGGAGATCGTCGGCCACATCGACCCGAAGGCCGACCGCCCCGCCCGCCGGCTCCGCGTGCAGCGCCGCTCCGTCCGCCGCGGCCACCGCGCCGCCGACGCCGTCCGCGCCCTCGCCCACTGGCTCGGGCTGCGCTGAGCTGTGCGCTAAAACTGGACCTGATACCTATTCCCTTTGTTGTCTTTGCCTTCTCCGTGGCCCTTGGGTCTTAAGCCCGGCTGGATATCCAACCACAATTCGATCACCGTGCCCGCGTCACCACGGAGAATGCCCCGTGCGCTCGCTTTGTCTGGAGCCGTCATACTGGTAGCAGTTACCACCTGCCCAGGCATATTGGAGCGGGACACAGGCTTTGCAGATTGGAACGTGTTTACTTGTGTGACCGTCGCACCGCCCCCCTCGTATGTTCCTGTATATTGGCCTTCAAATTTTTCCCCTGTGACTGGGTTAACCGCAGACATGCGGCCTGTTCCATAGCTCGTTTCAATCGTGAACTGCAGTTCAGTTCCGTCACTGAGGGAGTAAAGTTTTCCGGGAAGCATCGTCCCAGCACACCCTGAGATAAATACTGCAGCAAGCAGCAGACCGACAAAGGCGACAATCTTCATGCCTGCGTAATTAATTACAGTTCGAATAACCAGTCAAAGCGTTTACAAAATCACTAAGTCGAAAAAACTTAATCATCCTCGTGCGTCGCTCCGCGCTTGCTCGCGGCACGGGCCGTCACGCACTCTGGACCTTTTGTGGACGACCTGCTGCTCACGCTCAAAACGACCTTCGGTTACGGCGCCTTCCGACCGCTGCAACGCGAGATCATCGAGGCCTCGCTGGCCGGGCGCGACGTGTTCGCCCTCCTGCCGACCGGCGGCGGCAAATCGCTCTGCTTCCAACTGCCCGCGCTCCAGCGTCCCGGCCTGACCGTCGTCGTCTCGCCGCTCATCGCGTTGATGAAGGACCAGGTCGACCAGCTCCAGGCCGCCGGCGTCGCGGCCACGTTCCTCAACTCCACGCTCGGCGCCGCCGAGGCCCGCTCGCGGCTCGCCGGCCTGCACCGCGGCGAATGGCGCCTGCTCTACGTCGCCCCCGAGCGCCTCATGCTCGATGGCTGGCAGGAGAACCTCAAGAGCTGGAACGTCACCGCCCTCGCGATCGACGAGGCGCATTGCGTCTCCGAGTGGGGCCACGACTTCCGCCCGGAATACCGCCAGCTCGCCCAGCTCCGCGCGCTCCTGCCCGACGTGCCGGTGATGGCGCTGACCGCGACGGCCACCGAGCGCGTGCGCGCCGACATCGTCACCCACCTGCGCCTGCGCGAACCGGAGATCTTCGTCGCGAGCTTCAACCGCCCCAACCTCACCTACCGCGTCCTCGCGAAGGACCAGCCGCTGAAGCAGATCATCGACTTCGTCCGCAAGCGCGAGGACGAGAGCGGCATCATCTACTGCGCCACCCGCGCCACCACCGAGCGTGTCGCCGAGGCGCTGGCCGGGCGCGGTTTCTCCGCCCGCGCCTACCACGCCGGCCTCGACGCCGAGGAACGCGCGCGCAACCAGGAGCTCTTCCTCCGCGACGAGTGCCGCATCATCTGCGCGACCATCGCCTTCGGCATGGGCATCAACAAGCCCAACGTCCGCTGGGTCATCCACCACGACCTGCCGAAGAACATCGAGGGCTACTACCAGGAGACCGGCCGCGCCGGACGCGACGGCCTGCCGGGCGACTGCCTCCTGCTCTTCTCCGGCGGCGACGCGGCCAAGCAGACGCACTTCATCGACGAGATCACCGACGAGCACGAGAAGGCCGTCGCGCGCAACCAGCTCCGCCAGATCCTGCACTACGCCGAGAGCGCCGGGTGCCGCCGCGCCGAGCTGCTCGATTACTTCGGCGAGAAATTCCCGCTCAGCGAGTGCGGCGCCTGCGACAATTGCCTCGAGCCGCGCGAGACCTACGACGGCACGGTCGTCGCCCAGAAATTCCTCTCCTGCATCTACCGCATCCGCCAGACCGGCCGCTTCGGCGTCGGCCTCAACCACATCGTCGAGGTCCTCACCGGCGCGGAGACCGAGAAAGTCCTGCGCTGGGGCCACGAGAAATTGACGACCTACGGCATCGGCAAGGACCTCGCCCGCCCCGCTTGGGCCGCCATCGGCCGCGAGCTGATGCGCCTCGGCTACGTCGCCCAGGCCGAGGGCGAATATCCCATCCTCGAACTGACCGAGGAAGGCATGGCCGTCCTCCGCTCGCGCGAAAAGATCACGCTCACGAAGCCGCTCAGCCTGCCGAAGGCGAAACGCGTCACCCGCCGCGAGGGCGAGATCGCGTGCGACGAGATCCTCTTCGCCCGCCTGCGCGAGCTGCGCAAAAAACTCGCCGACGAGCGCGGCGTGCCGGCCTACGTCGTCTTCGGCGACGCCACGCTGCGCCAGCTCGCCCGCGAGTATCCGACGCGGCTCGACCAGCTCGAAGGCATCACCGGCATCGGCGAAAAGAAGCGCGCCGAGTTCGGCGAGATCTTCACCCGCGCCATCGCGCAGTTCCTCGAGACGAACCCGCGCGTGCAGTTCGATTGAGCGGCGGGCCGCCGGTGGAACGCGTTGACCTCAACGCGTTCAAGGAAACCCCGCAGCCAGCGGACGCGGCCCGGCGGTAGCCGGGCCCTCCAGGACGCGAGCAGGGTTGATTCCCGTTCAGAACAGCCCGTTCATCACCGCCACGGCGACCAGCGAGCCGACGACGATGGAGAAGATCTTCGAGCTCATCCCGATCGTCACCGCGCGGCCGAGCGACTTGTTGTCGCTCACGTGGCGGATGACGGCGACGAGCACGCAAGTGGCGATGATCTCGTCGACGTAGAACATCGACGGCAACTCGAGGACGATGTTGCCCAGCGCCTGCAGCACGAAGCGCACAAGCGTGTCGGCCCCCGCCGCGATGCAGAGCCCGCGCCACTCGATCGGCAGGTCCCAGAACTTCGTCGTGAGTTTGAGCGCCGCGAGCATCATCACGGCGCTGACGAGCAAATTGGTCCCGAGCGCGATCCACGGCGCGAAGGGCGATTCGCGTTCTTCCGGCTCGCTCTCCTCGATCATCGCCGGCTCTTCCTCCTTTTCTTCCTTCTCTTCCGCCTCGGCGACAGGCGCCTTGGCGGCGGCGGCCTCGGCCGTGGCATCCTTCTCGGCCGTGTCCGGCGACTCCGGCGGCGTGGCGGCCGGTGTAGAAGTCTCGGCTGCGGGTGGCGCGGACTCAGTCGAATCCGCGACCGCGGGCGACGTGCCCGGAGCCTCGGATACTGCGAGATTCTGCACGAACACGACTTTGCCCTGCTCCAACTCGATGCGCCCGCCCTGCGGGTAGATCAGCACCTCCCGGACGCCGCGGCGCAGGACCGACGTGGGTTTGCCGAGCTCCTTCAGGACCTCGTCCTTTGCTTGCCCGTAGTGCAGGGCGAACGCGGGGACCGTGAGCAGGCAGGCGAGGACGGCGTGGATCCAGCGGCGCATGGGGACGGAGAAATCCCAAACCCGCGCGCGGCGCAATCCTGCAAGCGGCGAGCGCGGCACCGCGCCCGACGAACACGTCCGCCGGTCCGGCCAACCCGGCGGGCCGGGCTCAGCGCATCCGCATCAGCGCCGCCATCGTGTCGATGCCCTCGAACAGATAATCGACGCGCACGTTCTCGTTCTCGGCGTGCTGGTTGTTGTCGTAGTTCACGACGGGCACGCTGATGATCCTCGCGCCGAGCTCCTCCTCGATGATGATGAGCGGCAGGCTGCCGCCGACGGTGGGCAGCTTCACGACCGGCTCGCTCGTGCTCGATTCGACGGCGGCGATGACGGCGCGCGCGATCGGGAGGTTCATCGGCGTGCGCTGGGCGTTGTAACCCTGGCCGGACTCAACGCGGATCAGCTTCGGGTGCGCGAGGCGTTCCTCGTCGGTCGGCTCGCGGTCGAGCACGTGCCAGCCCTGCGCCTTGAGGTGGTCGACGACGCGGCCGATCTGGCGCTGGACGTCGTTGCCGAGCACGAGACGGAGGTCGAGCGTCACGCGCGCGCTCGTGGGGATGATGTTGGCCGCGAGACGGCCGACGTTGGCGCTTTGGATGCCGTTGATGTTGAGCGAGGGCAGTTCGAAACCCTCGTAGAGCGACCGCGACGGCACCTCGGTCGTGTGCAGGCCGAGTTCGCGCTTCAACGCCTCGTCGGCGAACGACGCCTCGCGCATCGCCAGCCGCTCGGTCTCGGAGAACTGCACGTAGTCGTCATAGAAGCCCGGGATGAGCACGCGGCCCTCGTCGTCCTTCATCGTGGCGAGGAGCGAGACGAGGCGCTGCGCGGGATTCGGCGCCCAGTTGCCGAAGTTGCCGCTGTGGAGCGGGCGCTTCGGCCCGTAGACGGTGAGGTCCATGTTCACGTCGCCGCGCACGCCGAACTGCACGAGCTTGCGCCCGGAGACGTGGCGCGGGCCGTCGGAGATGATCCAGAGGTCGCTTGCGAGCTTGGCGCGGTGCTTGCGCAGCAGCGCGCGGAGATTCGTCGAGCCGACCTCTTCCTCGCCTTCGAAGAAAAATTTCACGTTCACCGTCGGCGCGCTGCCGGTGCGAACGAGGGCGTCGTAGGCGTTGAGGATGGCAAAGACGCCGGCCTTGTCGTCCGCCGCGCCGCGTCCGCTCAGGCGCCACGTCGGATCGATCGGCTGGCCCGGCTGCCAGTCCACGATCTTGCCGCCGCGCTCGACCGGCGCCGTGAGGAACACCGGCGTGAACGGCTCCAAGCCCTCCGCCCACTGGCGCGGGTTGACCGGCTGGCCGTCGTAATGGGCGTAGAACACGACCGTCTGCGTCGCGCCCGGGACCTTCACCTCGCCGAAGACGGCGGGGTTCACCGCGGGCGAGTTGCCTTCGAGCAGCTCGGCGGCGATGCCGCGCTTCCGCATCATCGCGACGATGAACTCGGCGTTGCGGCGGATGTTTTCCTGGTCGCGCGTGACGTTCGGGATGGCGACGAACTCGCGATACTCGGCGATGAGTTCCTGCTGCTGCTCCGTGCGGTGGGCGCGGATGGCGTCGAGGGAGAACGCGCTCAGAATGCCAGGGGCGAAGGCAAGCGCGGCGGCGGCGAAGGCAAGTTTCATGGGGTGCCTGCACGCTTGGCAGCGCCGCGGATTGACGCAACGTAATCTCCGCCATGCCGTCCGCCGCCCCCGCCCCGCTGCCCGCGAACCGCGACCTCGCGTTCGTCGGCGAGCGCATCCGGCGCGAGGCGCAGGTGCCGGCAGCGCGCGTGTCCGCGCTGCTCGCCGCGCGCAATCCGCACGGCAAGCCGAACATCGACGTGCTGCGGCGCGCGATCGGCGCCGACGGGAAGGAAAGGTGGATCGTGGATTTTCCCGCGGCGATGACCGCAGACGAAGCCGCGCTCTATTCCGAACCGTTCACCTGGCTGGCCGAACGCTTGGGCGACGCAGGACCGGAATTCTGGCGCAATCCGCACGCGCAACCGACACTGCGCGCCGCGCTGGCCCGACGGACGCGGGCGCTCGCCACCCCGCGCGGGGCCGAGCCGGAGTGGGCGTGGATCGATGCGGAATTGCTGCCCGACGATTCGCTGCTCGTGGTCGCACGCGACGACGACTTCACGCACGGCGTGCTGGCGTCGCGGTGGTTCCGGGTGTGGTGGGAAACTTTCCACGACCCCGCGGCACCGGAGCGGGTGGTGAATGCGTTCCCGTTTCCGTGGGATCTCGACGCAACGAGCAAGCTGAGCCGCGAGCAGGACGAAGCGCGGTTCGCCGTGAACCGGGCCGCGCGCGCCGGCGACCAAGACGCCATCGATGCCGCCGTCGCGCAGGCCTACGGCTGGGCGCAACCGCCAATGGAAGACGCGGAAGCGCTCGCGCGGTTGCGGGCGTTGCACGCGGAGCGGTCGCGGATGAAGTAACTCTTCCGTGGTGGAGGGCGCGGCTACTGCCGCGCCGTCGTGGATCACATGCGCAGCGCTGAAACGGCGCGGCGGTAGCCGCGCCCTCCAGGGCTTGAGCAGGGCCTGGGGTTTGTTTGCACGCACCGGATTGAACGCACATCGTGAATGTAGGTTGCGCGCTGGCGCGCAACTGTGGCGTGCAAGCACGCCACCTACATTCCGGAAGCGGAAACCGTGTCGCGTTCGCGGGAAGTTGCGCGCGACCGAGGGGAAGACGACAGCCGACTTACGTCGGCTGCTACGGGGCTATTCCTTTTCGTCGCGGCCGAGGATTTTCTTCACGGCCGCCCAGAGCGCGGCGGCGACGAAACCGGCGAAGCACATCACGACGAACAGGCCCGTGAGCAGGCGCGTCGAGGCCGCGCCGCCCTGGCCGCCGAGATCCTGCAGCTGCCCGAGGAGGTCACGGGCGAGGAACATCAGCAGGACCAGCGCGGCGACGCAGGTCGCCACCACCAGCCACATGAGCACCTTGCCTGCCGGCGAGGGCGCGGCGGTCGGCGACGTTTTCCCGGTGCGTTTGTTCTTCACGGCTTCTCTCCGGCGAACTTCCAGGCGCTGCGATGGTCGCGCGGCAGCTTGGTGCCGGTGAGGTGCGCGCGGACCATTTCGATCGGCATCGTGCCGGCGAACATGATGCGGTCGTGGAATTCCTTCTCGCCCATCCGGCCGGTGGCGACGAGCTCGGCGTAAAGCGAGCGGAGCTGGATCGCGCCCATCATGTAGGCGACTTGGTAGAGCGGCGAGTAGTCGCCGTTGAACGAGCGGCGCACCTCGCCGGTGGCGGTGTGGCGGTCGTGGCCGACGCGGTCGACGAGGAAGTCGATGCACTGCTGCGGCGTCCATTTGCCGAGGTGGAAATTGAGCGAGAAGATGATGCGCGCGGCGCGGTGCGAGCGCCAGAAGAGCATGCCGGCCCTCTGCTCGGGCGTCTGCGCGAAGCCGAGGTTCCAGAGGTGGAATTCCCACCACAGCGCCCAGCCCTCGATCCAGAACGGCGTGTAGAACAGCCGGCGGTGCGAGTTGAAGCGGTCCATATACCAGTCCTGCAGGTGGTGGCCGGGGATGAGCTCGTGGTGAACGACGGCGCGCGCGAAGTGCCGGTTGTTGGCGCGCAGGCTGTCGAGCTTGTCGGCGTGGTCCATCGTCTCCGTCGGGAACGACACGATGATCATCTCCCCGCCGAGGAAAAACGGGGCCACCTTTTGCCGCTCGGGGGACATCATGATCATGCGCCAGCCGTCGATGGCGAGCGGCGGGATGGTGAGGATGTCGCGGTCCTTGATGAACCGGATCGCCTCGTAGGCCATGTCGGCGATGAGCGCGGGCTGCTCGCCGGGGGCGACGTAATCGTGCTTCACCTTCTCGAGGGCGGCGCGCCAGTCGTCGCCGAAGCCCATCTCGCGGGCGACCTTCCGCCACTCGGCCTCGCACCAGGCGAATTCCTTCTCGGCGATGGCGATGAGTTCCTCCGCCGTGTAGGGAATCATCTCCTTCTCCAGGTCGATCTGCAGGCCGGCGGCGCCGATGGGGTCGCCGACGATCGGCTCATCCTCGCCGGGCTTCACGCCGACGATTTTCTCGCGGAGGAACTTCGCGTAATCCTCGAGCGCCTCGTTGGCGTCCTTGTAGGGCTCGCGGTTCCACCAGCCGAACTGCGGGTCGTAGCTGTTGTAGTGGTCGAACCAGGCCTTGAGCGAGCGCCCGAGGTCGCCGAGGCGGGTGGCGGCGCGCAGGGCGAGGATCTTGCTCACGCCCTGGCCGGCGTCGCCTTCCAGCGACCGGCGCACGGCGGCGATGTCGGTCTTCGCCTTGGCCAGCACCTCGGCGGCCGCGCGCGGCGGCACCGGGTCGAGGATCTGCCGCTGCTCCTGCAGGCGCGCGAGATCCTCCGCGAAGGGCAGCAGGGCCGCCATCTCGGCGTTGCGCGCGATCTGGCGCTCGACGAGGGCCAGTTCGGAGCGGAGCTGCAGGCGCAGCAGGTGCCAGTCGATGCGGCCCTCGACGCCGAGCGGTTCGTAGGGCATGGCGTCGAGCTGTTGCTGCCAGGCGAGGTAGAACTCGCGGAAGCGCGCGAGCTGCAGCTGCGAGCCGGTGACGGAGTAGAATTTCTGGAGCGTCACGCGGTCGGCGAGGAAACGCTCGATCGTCGCGCGCAGCTCGCTGGGCTGGGACGCGGCGAGTTGCGCCAGCTCGGGCACGTAGTCGGCCATCGGGCGCTGGGACTGCGGCGGCTCGCCGTAGCGGAAATCCGGCGCGGCGGCGGCGAGGGCGGCGGCCGGAAGGGCGAGCGACGTGAGACCGAGGGTGAACAGCAGGCGGACGCGCGGTTTCATGGGGTCCGCGGAGTCTTCCGCGAAACGCCCGCGCCGCAAGTGCGGAGTCTTGCGGCCGCGGGCGGAGGGGCGGACGCCAGTGTGGCAATCCTGGAGGGCGCGGCTACCGCCGCGCCGTGGGTCCACGTCGGCAAAATCTCGTTCGCGGCGCGGCGGTAGCCGCGCCCTCCAGGGGAGATTGATGATTGGGGGGACGCGTTGACCGCAACGCGTTCGGTTCGGAGCGGGTTGAGGTCAACCCGCTCCACCACCTTGCGACGTCAAAAGCGCCACTCGGCGGCGGCGAAGGCGCCGGCGCCGGGTTGCGGGTAGCCGTGGACCTCCTCGTAGCGCTCATCGAGGAGATTCTCGACGCGGGCCTTGAGGGTCAGCCGGGCGTTGACCTCCCACGCGGCGAAGAGGCGCGCGACGGTGTAGTCCTCGGCGTTGATGCGCCCGAAGTTCCCGCCGTGCACGTCCTCGCGGTCGGCGGCGAAGGTCACGCCGGCGCCGGCGCTGACGCCGCGGCCGAAATCATGCCACAGATCCGCCGAGCCGCTGTGGCGCGGGCGACGCAGCAGGCGGTTGCGCTGCGAGAGGCTGTCGGCCTCGAGCCACGTGTAGGCGAGGCGCAGCTCGGTGCCGGGACGCGGCACGTATTTCGCCGCGACCTCGACACCGCGGGTGCGGGCGCGTTCGACGTTGCGCACGGTGCTGGGGAACGACGCGAAATCGAACACGATCAGGTTGGTCAGGCGCGTGTCGAACCACGTGACGCCGAGCGTGCCGCGGTTCTCCGCGAAATAAAAATCCACGCCGGCGTCCCAGCCGCGGGCCTTCTCGGGGCGGAGGGCCGGGTTGCCGACGTAGAACGCGCTCTGGCCGTAGAGGTCGAGGAACGACGGCGCGCGGAAACCCGTGCCGTAGCTCGCGCGGAGTTTCAGGCTCTGGTCGGCGACGAGCCAAGCGGCCGTCGCGCGGCCCGTGGTGGCGCGGCCGAAGGTGTCGTGGTCGTCGCTGCGCAGGCCGGCGGTGAGGAAGACGTTTTCCGCCGGCGTGAACTCCTCGAGAACGAAGAGCGCGAGGAGCTGCTGGCGCTCGTTGATGTTGCCGAAGCCGGTGTTGCGCGTGTGGTTCGCCTCGGCGGTGAGGCCGGCGGTGACGCGGTGGCGCGCGGCGCCGGTCCACGTCGTCTGCGCGTCGAGCACGGCGCGGCGGTTTTTCACGACGGTGACCTGCGTCGGGCCGTTCGGGCGCGGGTTTTCCGACACGAAGCGCCGGTCCTGGCCGCCGAGGACGACGCGGCTGGCGAGCGAGGGCGAGTGCGTGAGCGCGGCGAAGACGGTGGCGAGCTGGTTGCTCTCGCGCTCGGTGTTGTCGGGATCGTTGGTGAAGCGCGTGCCGGGCGAGCCGTATTCGCCGTTGAAGCCGCGCCACGTCGCGCCGACCTCGAGCGTGTCGTTCACGCGGCGGTCGAGGCGGAGGACGTAGGTGGCGGAGTCAAAGGCGTTGTTGCGGCGGTCGTTGTCGGTGTGGCCGCCGGCGGCGGAGAACGCGTAGGCGGTGCGCTCGTCGCCGGCCTGCGCGCTGACCGCGCCTTGGATCGTGCCGAAGGAGCCGGCCTCGACCGACACGCGTTGCTCGGAGCCGCGGCCGCGCTGGGCGCGGAGCGAGATGACGCCGCCGACCGCCTCGCCGCCGTAGAGCGTGCTCTGCGGACCGTGCGCGACCTCGAGCGAGTCGCACGCGGCGAAGCAGGCGCCCCCGAGGGCGACGGCGTAGTCGGTGTTGGGATCGTTCGAGCGGATGCCGTCGACGAGGAAGAGCGTCTGGTTGGAATTCGCGCCGCGGAGGAAGAGCGAGGTCGATCCGCCGGTGGCGCCCGAGGCGAGCGCGGGCGCGCCGGGCACGCCGCCGAGGGCGCCGCGGAGCGACGTGATCTGGCGCCGCGCGAGATCGGCGGCGCTGAGGGTGTTGATGGCGCTGCCCGAGGCCGTGACGGCGACGGGCGTGCGCGTGGCGGTGACGACGTAGTCGTCGAGCCGCGCCGGATCGGCGGCGGCGGATTGCGCCAAGGCGAGCACCGGCGCGAGCGCGCCGGCGGCGTGGAACGTGAGGCGTCGGAGCGACGCCGGGAGGAGTTGAGCGGACATGATCTGCTATTCCGGGAGGCAAGAGCAGACCGCCGGCTCCCTGTAGGTTGCGCGCTGGCGCGCAACTGGGGCGCAAAGACGCGCCACCCACGAGGAATCCACGTTCCACTCCCACCCTTCATTTGGTGCGATGAAGTTAACGCCGGTGCGCGCACAACGCGCCGGCATCAGGTGAGCCTCGGCAGCCAGATGTTCGGACTCCGCAATCCGCGCGTTTCACGCGCAAACACCAAACTCCAAGTTCCAAATCCCAAAGACCGGCAGCAAACCGTGACTTTGGCGTTTGGACTTTTGGACGTTTGGGATTTGCGCGGCACGCGCACCGCTTCCCTCGCCTTCACCCGCGCTGGTGCGCGGATTGGCTTTGCTCCCGGCCTGCCCGGGATGGGGACGCGTCATGCGTTACCGCAGCGCAACTGTGGCCGGTTTGCACGGCCTTCCCTGCGTCTGCCAAGTTGACGAAACAAAGAACTCAGGAGCGCGGAGCAAACCCGCGCCCACCGCGCCCGCGCAACCCCAATCTCTGCGCATGGATTGCTCCGCCGGCCGACAGTGACTGGACGGGCGGTGCGGCCCGCCGCGGCTCGCGCGGGCGGCGACGCTCGCGGCGCGGACGGAGTCCGCGCCCCACCCTGCTCCTCCCGCGCGGCCCGCGGGCCTTGTCATAAATCTCCCGCCCGGGGGCGCGGGGGGAAAAGCGGGTGTTGCAATCCACATATCAACGAATCTTGATGCATCGATACGATCCCTGTGACTCCGCCCACCGATCCTCTCGCCGCCCGCATCGCCGCCCTTGGCCGCGATGTGCGCTACGTCGCCGTCTACGCGGGCGGCGGCGAGCCCGTGCTATGGGCGCGCGACGACCTGGCGGACGCCAGCGGCGCGGAGTCCGACCGCTACGAGGAACTCCTCGTCAACCCGACGCTCCTCACCCTCGCCCGGCAACGCGGCAACATCGACTGCGGCGGCTTCGACTACGTCGTCGTGCGCTACGGCCGCTTTTTCCAAGTCATCGTCCCGCGCGGGCCGGGCCACGTCTCCGTCGCACTCGAGCCGCAGGCCGACCTGACGGCCCGGGCGGCGCGCATCCGCGATCTCGTCGCCGCCGCCTGAGCGGCGCCCCTTCTCCTTTTCATGCCTCCCGACCGCACGCTTTCCGCCGCCGAACTTTCCCTGCGCCGCACCCTCGCGGAGCGCATCGTCCTGATCGACGGCGCCATGGGGACGACGATCCGCGACTACCAGCACACGGAGGAACAGGTGCGCGGCGAGCGCTTCCGCAAAGCCCCCAAGGACCTCAAGAACAACGGCGACCTCTACACGCTGACGCTGCCGGGCACGATCGAGGACATCCACCGCCGCTTCCTCGAGGCCGGCGCGGAGATCATCGAGACGAACACCTTTTCGGCCACGTCGATGGGCCAGAGTGAGTTCTTCCTCGAGGACCCGCGCGAGAAGGGCGGCCGCAAGGACCCGACGTTCTACCAGCAGGTGATCGAGGACCGGTTCCTCCAGGAGCTCGCGCACGACATCAACTTCACCTCCGCGCAGCAGTGTCGCCGCTGGGCCGATCGCATCGCCAACGCCACCGGGCGCCGCCGCTACGTCGCCGGCGCGATCGGGCCGCTGCCCGTGTCGCTCACCAACTCGCCCGATGCCGACGATCCCGGCTTCCGCGTCGTGACCTTCGACCAGGTGAAGGCCGACTACCGTCGCCAGGTGCGCTCGCTCATCCAGGGCGGCGTCGACCTGCTGCTCGTCGAGACGATCTTCGATTCGCTCAACGCCAAGGCCGCGCTCGTCGCGATCGACGAGATCTTCGCCGAGGACGGCGTGCGGCTTCCGCTCATGATCTCGGCCGCCGTCGGCCGCGGCGGCGAGACGATGATCTCCGCGCAAACCGTCGAGGCCTTCTGGCACGCCGTGCGCCACAGCAAGCCGCTGGCGGTGGGCCTCAACTGCTCCATCGGCCCCGACCTCATGCGCCCGTTCCTCGAGGAGCTCGGGCAGAAGGCCGACACGTTCATCTCGTGCTACCCGAACGCCGGCCTGCCCAATCCGCTCTCGCCGACGGGCTTCGATTTCACCGCGTCCGACATGGCGCGCTACATGGGCGACTTCGCCGCGCACGGCCTGTTCAATATCGCCGGCGGCTGCTGCGGCAACACGCCGGAGCACATCGCCGCCATCGCCGAGGCCATCCGCCCGAAGCCCACCCGCTCGCTCACGATCCTCGCGCCGAAGCTCGCCCTCTCCGGCTCGCTCCCCTTCGTGCACCGCGAGGGCACGTTCACGATGATCGGCGAGCGCACGAACGTCGCGGGCTCCCCGAAGTTCGCCAAGCTCATCAAGGAAAACAAATACGAGGAGGCCGTCAGCGTCGCCCGCCAGCAGGTCGAGAACGGCGCCAACGTCATCGACGTGTGCATGGACGACGGCCTGATCGACGGCCCGTCCGCCATGACGCGCTTCCTGCTCCTCTGCGCCTCCGAGCCGGAGGTCGCGAAGGTGCCGATCATGATCGACTCCTCCAAGTGGGAGGTGCTCGAGGCCGGCCTGAAGTGCCTGCAGGGAAAAGGCATCGTCAACTCCATCTCCCTCAAGGAGGGCGAGGCGAAGTTCCTCGAGCAGGCGCGCATCATCCGCCGCTACGGCGCCGCGGTGGTCGTCATGGCCTTCGACGAACAGGGCCAGGCCGCGACGCTCGGCGACAAGATCCGCATCTGCGAACGCGCCTACCGCCTGCTCGTCGGCTCCGCGGGCTTCGCGCCCGAGGACATCATCTTCGATCCGAACATCCTCACCGTCGGCACCGGCATCGAGGAGCACGCGAACTACGCCGTCGATTTCATCGAGGCCACGCGCTGGATCAAACAGAACCTCCCGCACGCCAAGGTCAGCGGCGGCCTCTCCAACGTCTCCTTCGCCTTCCGCGGCAACAACGTCGTCCGCGAGGCGATGCACGCGGCCTTCCTCTACCACGCCATCCGCGCCGGCCTCGACATGGCCATCGTCAACCCGGCCATGCTCGAGGTCTACGAGGAGGTCCCGAAGGACCTGCTCGCCCTCGTCGAGGACGTGCTCCTGAACCGCCGCCCCGACGCGACCGAGCGGCTCGTCGACTTCGGCGAAAAGCTCAAGGCGACCGGCACCGTCAAAGACCAGAAGGCCAACCTCGAAGTCCTCGAGGCCTGGCGCCGCGGCACCGTCGAGGAGCGTCTTTCGCACGCGCTCGTGAAGGGCATCGACGCCTGGATCGATCAGGACACCGAGGAGGCCCGCCAGAAACTCGGCAAGCCGCTGCTCGTGATCGAGGGCCCGCTGATGGACGGCATGCGCGTCGTCGGCGACCTCTTCGGCGCGGGCAAGATGTTCCTCCCGCAGGTCGTGAAGTCCGCCCGCGTGATGAAGAAGGCCGTGGCCTACCTCGAGCCCTTCATGCAGGCGGAAAAGGAAGCCGCGCGCAAAGCCCGCGAGGCCGACCCCGCGACGCATGCGGCCGCCATCGCCACCGACGCCGCGCGCGGCGACTCCGCCGGCCGCGTCGTGATGGCGACCGTCAAGGGCGACGTGCACGACATCGGCAAGAACATCGTCGGCGTCGTGCTCGCCTGCAATAATTACGAGGTGATCGACCTCGGCGTCATGGTGCCGTGCGAGAAGATCCTCGCGGTCGCCAAGGAAAAGCAGGCCGACATCATCGGTCTTTCGGGACTCATCACGCCCTCGCTCGACGAGATGGTGCACGTCGCGAAGGAGATGCAGCGCCTCGACTTCAAGCTGCCGCTGCTCGTCGGCGGCGCCACGACGTCCGCCGCGCACACCGCGGTGAAGATCGCCCCGCACTACGAGGAGCCGGTCGTGCACGTGCTCGACGCCTCGCGCGTCATCGGCGTCGTCTCGCAGCTCCTCTCGCCCCAGAACAAGGCCGCCTTCGTCGCCGACGTGCAGGACAAGCAGGAGAAGCAGCGCATCGAATTCGGCGACCGCCGCGGCGCGCGCAAGCTCCTCCCGCTCGCCGAGGCCCGCCGCCGCGCCCAGCCGAGCGATTGGGACATCCTCGACATCCCGCAGCCGGAGTTTCTCGGAACGCGCGTGTTCCGCTCCGATGGAGGGCCGAGCTCCCGCGAGGCCGCTCCCCTCGACCTCCGCGAGGTCGCCCAGCTGATCGACTGGGGCCCGTTCTTCTCCGCGTGGGAGCTCCACGGGCGCTTCCCCGACATCCTCACCGACGAGAAAGTCGGCGAGGAGGCCTCGAAGCTCTACCGCGACGCGCAGGCGATGCTGCAGCGCATCCTCGCGGAGAACCGCTACACCGCCAAGGCCGTCATCGGCTTCTGGCCCGCCAACCGCGTCGGGGACAGCGTCGAGGTCTATACGGACGAGTCGCGCTCGCGCGTGCTGCAGACGTTTCACTTCCTCCGCCAGCAGAACGAAAAGCCCGAGGGCCAGCACAACCACAGCCTCGCGGACTACATCGCGCCGAAGAGCAGCGGCCGGATCGACTATCTCGGCGCGTTTGCCGTCACCACCGGCCACGGCGTCGAGGCTTTCGCGCGGGAATTCGAGGCGCAGCACGACGACTACAGCGCGATCATGGCCAAGGCGCTCGGCGACCGCCTCGCCGAGGCGCTGGCGGAATACATGCACAAGCGGGTGCGCGACTACTCCGGCTACGGCAAGCTCGAGAACTTCGCGCTGAAGGACATCATCCGCGAGAAATACCGCGGCATCCGCCCGGCCCCCGGCTACCCGGCCTGTCCCGACCACACCGAGAAGCCGGCCCTCTTCGACCTGCTCGGCGCCACGGAGAAGACCGGCATCACGCTCACGGAGTCCTGCGCCATGAATCCGCCGAGCAGCGTCAGCGGCCTGTATTTCAACCACCCGGATTCGAAATACTTCGCCGTCGGCAAACTCGCGAAGGACCAAGTCGAGGACTACGCCGCCCGCAAGGGCATCGCCGTGGCCGAAGCCGAAAAGTGGCTGGCACCCTATCTCGACTACTAAGGTCGGGCGCAGACTCCGTCCGCGCCGGGAACGGGTTCCAATCCTGATTGGCCACGAAAAGGCACGAAGAGACACAAAAAGCTCCGGCCCTCTTTTCGTGGATTCTCGTGCCTCTTCGTGGCCATCCCCTCATTACGCGCTGGGAGGAAAACAATCTCACCACGGATGACACGGATGGCACGGACACCAGCCGCCGGACTGTAACGGCGGTTCGCCACCTGCCGAGTCATCCCCACCTGCGGGGGCATGAAGGTAGGGCGCGGACTCCGTCCGCGCCGCTAGCGGGTTCCGATCCTGATTGGCCACGAAAAGGCACGAAGAGACACAAAAAGCTCCGACTCCCTTTTTTGTGCCTTCTCGTGCCTCTTTGTGGCCATTCCCTCATTACGCGCTGGGAGGAAAACAATCTCACCACGGATGACACGGATGGCACAGAGACGAACCACTGGACAATCACGGCAAGCGCCATCCGCCGAGTCGTTGTCCGAATGATCGAGTGAATGGTAGGGCGCGGACTCCGTCCGCGCCGGGAACGGGTTCCGATCCTAATTGGCCACGAAAAGGCACGAAGAGACACAAAAAGATCCGACTCCCTTTTCGTGGATTCTCGTGCCTCTTTGTGGCCATCCGTCCCTCCCCTCGCTCGCCCGCGGTCCGGCAAACGTTGAGCTGACCTTGCGCGCCCGACCTGCTCTCTTCTCCGCATGCACCGCCCCCTCGTCACCTGCGCCGGCCTGCTGGCCGCTGTCTTCCTCGGACTGGTTTCAATCCAAGCCGCGATCAACCCGGCGCATTTCCAGCGCGTCGCCTCCGACGTCGTGCGCCTGCGCGAGATGGCGCGTATTGTCCACACGGCCGAGCAAGGCGGCGACCAGGTGCGCCGCGTCACGATCGTGGCCCGCGCGGTCCAAGTGCATGAATCCCGCGACATCGAGGTCGGCGACACCGTCGTGATCGATTTCACCGTCAACCTCACGCAGCGCGCCCGCGCGGCCAAGGAGCACGCCGACCGGCAGGGCACCATGCCCGGCCCGCAATTCCTCGGCGAACCCGAGCCGCCGGCGCTCGACGCGCAGGGCGAGTTCTGGGCGCACCTCGCCAGGGCCGGCGGCCGCCTCGGCAACGTCAACCGCCACGCCGGCGCCGTCGTCGGCATCGGCGACTACGATTTCAAAGGCCCCATCTTCGTCCCCGTCGGCGGCCCGTATTCCTTCTCCCCGCCGATGTAGGGCACAGACCTACGTTCTTGAACGGATAAGTAGCCGACCTCCGCGTGGTGAACCTTTCGTGTGTTTCGTGGTTCCCCGATCGGGGCGCGAATGCACTCCCGTCTTTGGCGGAGCTTTGCTGGCGGGCTCAGCCGAGGTAGCCAGAGGGAATCAGCTTTTCATGCCTCCAGGTAGCATCACGACTTTCCGTCTCTCACGATAAAGGAGCCGGCGCTCGTGCTGCCGCGTTGGAGCTCGGGGAGTTTTCGCTCGGGGTATTGGCGGTGGAATTCGTCGCGCGACAGCAGCTTCGCTTTCCAGTCGAACTCGACGAGCGGTCGGTTGGACTGGCGGACGCCGAACTTGAGGTAAAGTCCGCCAGGGCTCAGGCCTGACTCCAGCAAGCTGGCGTCGTCGATCGTGCGCCGGTTGCCCCCGTGACGGAGCAAGTAGTGCATCGAACCGGGGACGAACATGCCGCTGTCGACGAGCGTCACGCTGTAGCGCGCCTTCGGACCCCGGTTGCTGACCCACCATTGGACGAAGCGGCGCTGCTCGCCATTGGCGTCGGTGGTCGTCTCACTGACGACGAAGACTTCGTCGTCAGCGATTTCCGTCTCGGCGCGATACACAAAGAAGCCGAGTTCTTGCCCGAGATCGGCCTCGATGCGTTGGAAGGTCACGTCGCGGGCGACGAGCGGGTGGACAAAGGCCGCCAAGCAGGCCGCCAGGAGCAGAATTCTCATGGGATGATCGAGGTTGTGTTGCTGGCCCGCACGGGGAGGAGAGCCACGCGTCGCCCTCATGGCAAGTCTGCGCGCACATCACGCGACGGTTCGGCCTTCCGTGTGTTCGGTGTGTTCCGTGGGCGGCCCCTGGATTCGCGGCACAGATCCTCGGGACCGGAAGTTGCGCGCGAGCGCGCAACCTACGTGGCGCGACCTCCGCGTGGTGAACCTTTCGTGTGGTTCGTGTGTTTCGTGGTTCCCCTCCGTCCGGAATCAGGTGAGCGCGCCTTCGTCGGGGCGGAGGTAGCATCTTTCGTGGGCGAGCAATTTCAGCCGGAGGCGGCGAAACGCACGGCCAAGTCGGCTATCCGGATATTGTCCACTTGACAGCCAAGTGAAGAGCCCGCATCGCTCCTTCACTTGGTTGTCTAGTGAACAGCTCCTCCTCCCTCTCCTGCCATGGCCAAAGACGAATCGATTGAACTCCTGCAAGGCACCCTCGACCTGATCGTGCTGCGCTCCCTGTCCGCGATGGGGGCGATGCACGCCTACGCGCTCGCGCACCGCATCGAGCGCGTCTCCGGCGAGGCGCTCACGCTGAACCAGGGCACGCTCTACCCGGCGCTCGTCCGGCTCGAGCAGAAGGGCTTCATCCGCGGCGCGTGGAAGCTCACGGAAAACAACCGCGAGGCGAAATACTACGACCTCACGAAGGCGGGCGAACGCGAGCTCGAGCGGCAAACGGAGCGCTGGCGGCGGTTGACGGGGCTGGTCGACAAACTCCTCGTCGCCGAATCATGATCGCGCTCATCCGCCGCTTTCTCGCCCGCGTCGGCGCGCTGTTTCGCTCGCGTTCCGCGGAGGCGGAGCTGCAGCGGGAAATCGCCGCGCACCTGCAATTGCTCGAGGACGACTATCGCGCGCGCGGCCTGAGCGAGTCGGAGGCGAAGCTCGCCGCGCAACGCGCCTTCGGCGGCGTGACGCAGGTGCAGGAGAGACACCGCGAGACGCGTTCGTTTCGCGCGTTGTTCGACCTCGGTCTCGATCTGAAGCTCGGCGGGCGGATGCTGCGGAAGTATCCCGGCGTCACGCTGGTCGGCGGGCTCGGCATCGCGGTGGCGATCGGGATCGGCGCGGCGACGTTCAACAGTTTCTACACGACGCTGGCGCGGGAACTGCCGCTGCCGGAGGGGGAGCGGCTCGTCTCGGTCCTGAACTGGCGCGCGGCGCTGGGGCGGCGCGGCGAAACGCGTTTCGCGGATTTCGCGCGCTGGCGCGCCGAGGTGCGCTCCCTCGAGTCCGTGGCCGCATTCCGCAACGTGGGGCGCAATCTGGTGACGCCCAACGGTTCGGCCGAGCCGATCACGATCGCGGAGATGACGCCGGCGGGCTTCACGGCCGCGCGCGTGCCGGCGCTGCTCGGCCGGAGTTTCAACGCGCAGGATGCCCGCCCGGGGGCGCCGGGAGTCCTCGTGATCAGCCACTCGGTCTGGCAGACGCGCTTCGCCGGCGATCCCTCGGTGCTGGGCCGCGAGGTGCGCTTGGGCGAGCGGATGCACACGATCATCGGCGTGATGCCGCCGGACTTTGCGTTTCCGGTGGCGCACGACTACTGGGTGCCGCTGGTGGAAACGCCGGCACTGGAGCAGGCGAATCCGGCTCTGGCGGTTTTCGGCCGGCTGGCGAAAGGCGCGACCATGGAGTCGGCCGAGGCGGAACTCGCCACCCTCGGCGAGCGCGCCGCGGCGGACTGGCCCGAAACGCACGGCCAAGTGCGACCGCGCGTGATGGCGTATCCGCGCCCGTTCGACGGCACCGACGATGTCACGTGGACCTGGGTCGCGTTGATGCAGTTTCTCGTGACGCTGTTGCAGGTCGTGGTGTGTGCGAATGTCGCGATCCTGATCTACGCGCGGACCGTCACGCGCCAAGGTGAACTCGCGGTCCGCACGGCGCTGGGGGCGAGCCGACGCCGGATCGTCGGGCAATTGTTTCTCGAGGCGCTGGTGCTCGCGGGCGTGGCCGCCGCGGCGGGGCTCGGGCTGGCGCACGTGGCGATGCACCAGATCGAAGCGCTGTTGCGGTCCGAGTGGACGATGGCGCCGTTCTGGGTGCGCTTCGGGATGACGCCGCTGACGTATGCCTTCGGGCTCGGCCTGGCCGTGCTCGGGGCGGCGATCTGCGGTTTGCTACCGGCGCTGAAGGCGACCGGACGGGGTTTCGAGAGCTCGCTGCGGCAGGTGGGCGGCGCCCCCGGCACCCGGCTCGGCAAATCGTGGACTTCGCTGATCGTGATCCAGGTGGCGATCGCGGTGGCCGGCCTGCCGGCCGCGCTCTTCACCGCCGGGGAGGCGTTGCGGCACGCCGCCGCCACGCCGGGCTTCGCGATGGACGATTTGCTGGTGGGTGGGATCGCGCTCGATCCGGGCGGCTCGATCGATGCGCCGATGGTCGACCCGGCGGAGCGGCGCGCGTTCCTGCGCGCGCAGTTCGAGCAGCGCTTGCGGGAACAGCCCGATATCGTGCGCTTCAGCTTCGCCTCGGCCGTGCCCGGCAACGAGATTTCGCAGCGCGTCGAAATCGAGGGGCAGACCATGCCGCCCGCCGCCGCCTTCGCCCGGCGGGCGCAGATCGACGCGGAATATTTGCCGCAGTTCGGCGGCGCGGTGCTGGCCGGACGCGCGCTGGCGCCGGGAGATCTGGCCGACCCGGCGCGCCCGGTCCTGGTCAACCGTCATTTTGTGGAGAAGTTCTTTCCCGCCAGCGACGCGCTCGGGCAGCGCGTGCGATTTCTGCCGCCGCCGGGTTCCCGCCAGGAAACGCCGGGAGAGTGGCAGGTGATCGTGGGCGTCGTGAGCAACGTGCCCGCGAACGCGATGGAGATCGGTGATATCGTCGCTCGCGTCTATGAGCCGCTGCCGCTGGACCGCCTCAACACCTTCGTGTTGTTCCGGCTGAGTCCGGGCACGCAGCCCGGTCTTTTCGCCGAGCGGCTGCGCGCGCTGGCGGCGGGCGTCGACCCGCGCATCCGCGTGCAACAAGTCGAACCGCTGCCGGTGTTTTACCGCCAGAACCAGGTGGCGATGCGACTGCTCGGCAGCGTGCTCGGGGCGGTGACGTTGAGCGTCGTGCTGCTTTCCGCGGCTGGGATCTACGCGCTGATGGCATTCGTCGTCGCGCAGCGTCGGCGCGAGATCGGCATCCGTGCCGCGCTCGGAGCCGACCCGCGGCAACTGGTGCAGGCGACGTTCGCGCGGGCCGCGAAGCAGTTGCTCATCGGCGTGGCGCTCGGCGCCGCGGTGGCGCTGGGCATGGATCAGCTCGCCGGAGGCGCCATGCTGCGCGGCCACGCGGCGGCCCTGGTGCCGGCGGTCGCCCTCCTGATGTTGCTGGTCGGCCTGGTCGCCGCCATCGGCCCCGCCCGCCGCGCGGTGCGGATCGACCCGATCGAAACCCTGCGCGCGGAATAACCGTCGTCGGAAGCGGCGATTACGAGATCAAAGGACCGATCTTCGTCCCTGCCGCCGGTCCGTATTCGTTCTCCCCGCCGAGGTAATTCACAGGGCTGGGTCTTGGAGCGGCAGAAGTCCGGTTGGACATTAAAACCTGTCCCGTTCTGGCCGCTCTTAACAGAGCATCAGCTAGCACGAGCCTCCATTTCTGGCTGCGCTGCGGCGCGACGTCGCTCCACTGTTTCGCGGTATTCACGCGCTTCGGCCAGTTTTGTTAGAATGACATTTGCACCTAGTTCTTGGACGGCAGCTTGAATCTCGTCGATAGATGCCTGAAAGAACTCCTTTCGCTCGTTAATCAAGTTGACGCGCCGTTCGGCGAAGCGCGCGTGCAGCTTCGCCTCCAGACCTGGCGCGTCTTCGGTGTAAATCATTCCGTGCACGTCGAACTCGAATGGCACCGACGCATCGCCGAGTTCGTCAATACGCTCGAGTGGATCGAGCCGGCGAGTCATGCCAATCTTGAGCACGGAGTCACCGAACGAGCCGATGTTGCTGATGATGTATACGTGGCCTGAACGTGTCTGCTCCGCGCGCGAGATCGCTCGCTCCTTATTCGTATGTGCCTCAGCAAGCTTTTGCTCGAGCAGACGAATCTTCTCGTTCAGCGCCGACTCCTTCTCACCGGTCGCACGCGCAACTTCCGACCGTGCCTTCTCCAACGCTGCTTGCGCCCGCTCTTCATCGAGCGCCGCCTGCCGGATCGCCGCCTCCATTTCGCGCCGCGCCTTTTCTTCCTCGCGCAACTGCTCCCTCATCGCCCTCTGCTCGTCCTTCTCTTTCTGTAGCTTAAGTGCGTAGCCGTAGGACATATCGAGCTCGTCCCTGCGCAAACGAAGATACTCTGAGCTGATCGAACAGCGGTAGGATTCGCCCAGTTTGTTGATCGCATCGAACGCCTTGTTCATCCGCTCGCTCATGCGATCAATGTTACTCCATGAAACGTTGGCGATGATTGCGTCGCACTCCCCGTTAAAAGCGCGCAGCATCAACTTGAGCGTTCGCTTAGTAGCCTTTCGCCCCTCGCTCTCGCTACCGTTCACCAACCAAGCTTGGGAGCACGTCGCAGCCCGCTCATCCTTGATCATGATGCGCTGTTTCTCACGCACGGCGGTGATTGCCTCCTTGTAGTGCTCCGAAGTGCCGAACTCGAACTGCGGCTTGTAATGTCCGCAGGCGACCAGTTCCGCTTCCGTTTCGAAAATCTGAAACGTCTGACGAAGCTTTGCCACCTCCGCGTTGAGCTTCGTCAGTTCGTTTCTGCGCTCGCCTGTCGAAATGCTGATCCGCTCCAGCTCAGCCTGACGCTCCCTCAACGCTGCATCGAAATCGATGATCGGCTGATATCGTTTTTCGTAGTCCGCCACCCTCGATTGCAACGCGTGCCGGGAACGCACGATGCGCTGTAGCGCAAAAGCCAATGCACCCACCGAGAGAACAAGAAATCCAATGACGAATCCCATCGAGGAAGCCGAACGGTCAGCTTGGTCTGCCTCCAGTATATCAGCCGGCAACTCGACTGGAGCTTGAACAGCCTCAGCAGTCTTCACCGCAACTCCGCGCTGTGCCGGCAGCGCGCTTACTGGTTCCGCTTTTTCTGGCTCAACCTCTTTGGCTGGAGCATCGACCTCCGCACTGCGCGAAGCTTTGATATCGGAGAGCTTCACTGCCGTGAGCGTTTTGCCGGACCAAAGCCAGACGGAACCAGCTTCTGTCTTCACGACTTCGACGTTCCACAACGTCCTTCCATCGCGCAAAACCAGATCCACTCGGTCTCCGGCTATTGGTTCGGGAATTGCGGCATGAGCAGCGCCAAACGCGACAACGATAGCCAGGCCGCACGATAGAATAGCTTTCATGGGGTATTCGTTCGTGCCGCTGGTCCACGGCACGCGCGAACAGTATCAGTGGAGAGCCATCTGACGAGCTAATCGTTTACCCAGAAGCGCACGATTTGAGAATGCATGCGCACTTCGGAACGCTCGGGCGGCTCAGCCGTGAGAGTTTACTTACCCTTTGACACGAGCCGGATGCGATTCGGTTCGATCGTGATCCGCCGCTCGCGGTAGAGCGCGCCGATGGCTTGCTTGAAGGCTTTCTTGCTCACGCCGAAGGCGTCGCGGATTTCCTCGGGGATGCTGGCGTCGCCGTAGCGCAGTTCCCCGCCCGGCGCGGCTTCGAGCGCGGCGATGATGCGCTCGGTGAGATCGGCGATGCGGCGGTAGCCGGCTTTGCCGAGCGCGAGGTCGAGTTTGCCGTCGGGGCGGATGGCGCGGACGTAGCCCTCGACCCAGTCGCCGATCTGCAGCGGCGTCGGCACGTCGGTGTGGTAGAGCAGGCCGCGGTGCGCGTGGTTGATGACCATGTTGTAGCCGATGGGGCTGCGGCTCGCGACGAGGAGGCGGACCGACTCGCCCTCGTGATACGGCGCGGGCGTGCGGTCGAGGAAGCGGTTGAAGCGCGCAGTGGCGATCAGGCGGTCGGTGTGCGGATCGACCATCACGAGCACGACGACCTTTTCGCCCGGCTGCACCGGCCCGGACATCTCGCGGATCGGCAGGAGCAGGTCCTTCTCCAAGCCCCAATCGAGAAACACGCCGATGCGCGGCGTGAGGCTCACGACGCGGAGCGCGGCGAATTCGCCGGCGCAGGCGAGCGGCTTGTCGGTCGTCGCGACGAGGCGGTCCTCGGTGTCGCGATACACCATCACGTCGAGCAGGTCGCCCGGCGTCGTGCCGGCGGGGATGTAGCGCGCGGGCAGCAGGATTTCGCCATGGCTCCCGCCATCGAGGTAGTAGCCGGGCGGCGCAAAGCGCACGATGCGAAGCCGGTTGATTTTGCCGAGGAGAGCCATGGAGCGGTGAACGTGGACGCGTTTTCGGGAAATGGGGAGCGATTTATCCGAGCCCGACCACGGAGCCACCGGACCAGAAAAGGCCCACGGAATACACGGAACACACAGAACAAACTAATCCGCCGGGTCGCCCTTTCGTGTATTTCGTGTGTTTCGTGGTTTCCACCCTTCCGTGTATTCCGTGTGTTCCGTGGGCCACTCTTCTGCAACTCAGTCCAACTGCGCCGCGATGTGGGCGAGAAGATCGGCGCGGCCGGCCTTCGTTTTCGAGGATGTCGCGAAGATCGCCGGCTCGGGGACGGCGTCGCGCAGCACCGTCGCGCGGTAGCGGTCGATGGCACCCTGCGTGGCGGATTTGGACTGCTTGTCGACCTTGGTGAAGACCAGCGAGTGCGGCACCTGCTCGTCGCGCATCCAGGCGAGGAAATCCACGTCGATGCCCTGCGGCGGCAGGCGCGAGTCGATCAGCACGTAGGTGTGGCGCAGGGTGTCGCGCTGCGTGAGGTAGGCGGCGACGGCGGCGTTGAAGTCCGCGCGCTCCTGCTTCGAGACGTGCGCGTAGCCGTAGCCGGGCAGGTCCGCCAGCCGCCAGCTCGCGTTGAAGGTGAAGAAATTCAGCAGGCGCGTCTTGCCCGGCAGGTCGGACACCTTCGCGAGGTCGCGCTTCTCGGCCAGCAGGTTGATGAGGGAGGATTTGCCGACATTGGAGCGGCCGATGAGCGCGAACTCCGGCAGCGGCAGGCGCGGGCAGGCCGCGAGGTTGGGTGCGCTGAGTTCGAAGGTGACCGATTTGATCTTCATGGTGCGCCCCGCATTGCGACATCCCCCGCGGGAATAGCGAACCAAACCGGGAACCGCCCCGCGGAAGGCACGGCTGCCACGGAGCCGAACCGCCCGCGAAGTCGCGCGAGGCTCATGGCCGGCGAAGGGGGAGCGCGTTCCCCGCAGCGCGCTGGGGCGCGGACGGGCAGGAGCGCGTTGCGGTCAACGCGCCCCACCCCAGCGCCATGGCTCAGCCGAACTCATGCCGTTCAAAAATTGTTCCGACTCTGGGGAAGGCTCCAGCGAAGCGGAGATCTCTCCGCGTTGGAGCAGATAAAATTTTTGTGTGGCCGTATTAGTGGTAGGGCGAGGCGTCCCCGCCGAGCCGCGGCTCACCGAGGACGGTTCGCCCTACCCCCGAAATGAGCGGCGACAATAATTCGGAAAACGCCGTAGCTGCGACCGCCGCGTTGAAGAACCATTCGTGTGGTTCGGGTATTTCGTGGTCCCGCTCCGTCCGGGCTCAGGCGAGCGAGCCTTCGTCGGGGCGGGTGTAGAATTTTTCGTGGGCGAGCAATTTCAGCCGGTGCACGGCGAGACTCAGGTCGGCGAAGAGCGCGAGCGTGGCGGCGGCGGCCGGTTCGGCCTCAAGCCGGCACTGCATCCGGTGAAAACGCTCGCCGAGCGAGCGCTGTTCGTCGGTGTCGCCGAGCTGACGCAGCAACCGGCGCACGCGGTCGGCGTGGCGGCGGCTCTTCGTCACCAGCCGGAGCGCGGCGGCGAGGTCGGTGCGGCCGGCTTTCAGGTCCTTGAACACCTTGCATTCGAAGGTGCGGCACTGGCGCGGACGGTCGGCGTAGAGCCGGCAGGTGCGGTCGGCGCAGAGCGCGGCGCAGGGCTGGGCGAAGCGCGGGACGGGCTGGCGGGCGCGCGGGGTGCGCACGGGCAGACCGAGCGCCTGCAGTTTCCGGGCGTCGTCGCCGGGCTCGAGGCGCACGCCGTCGAAGAGCGTGCCGTCGCAGCAGAGGCCGCAGGCCAGGCAGAGTTTTTCGCCGGGAGTCACGCCACCAGCATCCGGCCGGTGCGGGCCCGAGCGCAAGGCTGCGCTGGCGGGCGCGGAAACGGGTGCGGCGGAAAAGCAAGGGCGCGACGGCGCTTTGTAGGCGCGGCTAATACCGCAGGTCGCGCGCGCTAAACACCGCGCGGCGCGCGCCTCCGCGGCGGCGGACGCGGCGTAATGGCTCGTGACGCGCCGCGATCCCCGCGTGCGCCCCACACGAAACCCTGACTCAACATGAAACTCCGCACCCTGTTCGCCGCCCTGGCCCTCGCCACGGGCCTTTCGGTCACCGCCTCCGCCAAGACCGTCGTCGAAATCGCCGCCGGTTCCCCCGACCACACCACGCTCGTCGCCGCCGTGAAGGCCGCCGGGCTCGTCGAGACGCTGAGCGGCCCCGGTCCGTTCACGATCTTCGCGCCGACCAACGCCGCGTTCGCCAAGCTCCCGGCCGGCACCGTCGAGTCGCTGCTCAAGCCCGAGAACAAGGACAAGCTCATCGCCATCCTCACCTACCACGTCGTGCCCGCCCAGGTGCTGGCCAAGGACGTGAAGGCCGGCGCGGCCCCGACGGTCAACGGCAAGACCGTCACGCTCGCCACCGACGGCGGCGTCACGGTCAACGGCGCCAAGGTCATCGCCGCCGACCTCGTCGGCACCAACGGCGTCATCCACGTGATCGACACCGTCATCCTGCCCTGACGCGCGCAGACCTTCGTTCGTTGTTGGTGTAATGAGAGAGCCCGCGGCCGGAAGGTCGCGGGCTTTTTGGCGGATCGCCCGCCCGCGGGCGCGGCGGCGTCAGCGCGGGAGGACTTCGAGGAGCTCGACTTCGAAGATGAGCGAGGAGTTCGGCGGGATCTTGCCGGCGCGCAGGCCGCCGTAGCCGAGGTGCGGCGGGATGTAGAACACGGCCTTGCCGCCGGGCTGGAGCGAGGGCATCGCGGCGGCCCAGCCGGCGATGAGGTGGTCGACTTGGAAAACGTTCGGTTTGCCGCGCGCGTGGCTGCTGTCGACTTCCGTGCCGTCGAGCAGGCGGCCGCGGTAATGGACGCGGACCTTGTCGGTGCGCGTCGGCGGCGTGCCCTCGCCGGGCACGAGGATCTCGATGCCGAGTCCGCTCGGGCGCCACTCGATGCCGGATTTTTGCGCGATCTCCGCGCCGAACCAGCGCTCGCGGCGCAGCTCGGCCTCGGATTTCTGCGCCACGGCGGGCGCCGCCGGCTCGGGCGGCTTCGGCGCGCAGGCGGAGAGCGCGCACAGGGCGATCAGGGCAATCGACGGGAGGAGCGAGGCGGGCAGGCGCATGGCGCGGGCAAGTTGCCGCAGGCGGGCGAAAAAATCAGGCCTGAATTTCCCGTCGTCTCTCGCGCCGCGCACGAGGTCGGGGACGTTTTTGGTCCACGCCGAAGGATCTGCCCCGGTGGAACGCGTTGACCTCAACGCGTTCGCGCCCGAGCGCGTTGGGGTCAACGCGCTCCACCTTACGGGTCAGGCTTCAGATGTAACTCGCTGATGGTGCCGCAGCGCGGCTCCGGGACGAAGGCGGGCGGCGAAAAGTTACCGGTCCCTCGGTGGGCCGGGCGGCCCACTCCCGGCGGCCCGTTCCGCGCGCGAACGGATTGCCCTAGGATCGGCGCTTCCTCCACGCATGATCTTCAATTCCCTCACTTTTGTCGTATTCTTCGCGGCGGTGCTCGGCGCCTACTGGACGCTGCGCTCCTGGTCCGCGCGCAAGAACCTCCTGCTCGGTGCGAGCTACCTGTTCTACGGCGCCTGGAACCCGCCCTTCGTGCTGCTGCTCGTGCTGTCGACCGTCGTCGACTACGTCGCCGCCGCGCGCATGGCCGCGGCCACCGGCCCCGCGGCGCGCCGCGCCTGGCTGGGCGTGAGCCTTGTCGCCAACCTCGGCCTGCTGGGCTATTTCAAATACGGCCAGTTCCTCGTCGAGAACTTCGCCGCGCTGCTCCAGCTCGCCGGCATCACCTACGTCGCGCCCGAGCTCGGCATCATCCTGCCGGTGGGCATCTCGTTCTACACGTTCCAGACGCTGTCCTACACGATCGACGTCTACCGCGGGCAACTCGCGCCGACGCGCTCGTTCCGCGACTTCGCGCTCTACGTGACGTTCTTCCCGCAGCTCGTCGCCGGCCCGATCGTGCGCGCGGTCGATTTCCTGCCGCAGATGGCCAGCGCCCGCGCGCCGCAGTCCGGCCGCCTGGCGTGGGGCCTGTTCCTGATGACGCTCGGCCTGTTCCAGAAGGTCGTTCTAGCCGACACGCTGCTCAGCGGCGCGGCGGACAAGGTCTTCGGCGCGCCCGGTCCCGTCGCGACGCTCGACGCGTGGGTGGGCGTGCTGGCGTTCTCCGGGCAGATCTTCTTCGACTTCGCCGGCTACTCGACCTGCGCGATCGGCGCGGCGCTGTGCCTCGGTTTCTCGCTGAACGACAACTTCCGCGCGCCCTACGCCGCGGTGGGTTTCTCGGATTTCTGGCGCCGCTGGCACATCTCGCTCTCCACGTTCCTGCGCGACTACCTCTACATCCCGCTCGGCGGCAACCGCGCCGGGCTGGCGCGCGCGCTGCTCAACCTGCTCATCGTGATGTTCCTCGGCGGACTCTGGCACGGCGCGGCGTGGACCTTCGTCGCGTGGGGCGTCGTGCACGGGCTCTGCCTCGTGATCGAGCGCCTGCTCAAGGCCTCGTTCGGCGAGGCGCGCTGGACCGCGACGCCGGTCGCGCAGGCCGCGCTCGGTCTGCTCACGTTCGCCATCGTCTCGCTTGCGTGGGTTTTCTTCCGCGTGTCGGACTTCGGCGCCGCGATGCGGATCTTCCTCGCGCTGGCGGGCCAGTTGCCGGTCGCCGGCGAACTCGTGCTCCCGATGCGCGAGATCGCGCAGGTCGCGCTCGTCGTCGGCGGGTTGCTCGCCGCGCATTGGACGATGCGACACGTGACGCTCGAACAGGTCGTCACGCGCACGCCGCGCTGGGCGCTGACCGGCGCGTGGTCGCTCATGCTCTTCACCCTCATCCTCAATCAAGGAAACGGTCATGCCTTCATCTACTTCCAATTCTGAGTTCGCCCGCGAAATCCCCGACCTGCCGTGGCGCGGCGTGCTGATCGCCGTCGTGCTTCTCACCACCCTCGCCACCGCCGGCTGGGAAGCCGCCGTCCGCCTCCGCGGCTACGGCCCGGCGCTCGACGACAACGCCGACCTCTGGGCCGAGCGCCGCGCGGCCGTGCAACCCGACTCGCTCGTCCTCGTCGGCACGTCGCGGATGCTGTTCAACGCCGACCTCGACGTGCTCGAGCAGGCGCTGGGCCGCCGCCCCGTGCAGCTCGCGCTCGCCGGCAGCTCGCCGTTCCCCGTCCTCGCCGACCTCGCGCAGGACGAGAGTTTCCGCGGCACCGTCATCCTCGACATCGTGCCCGCCATGTTCCTCGCGCCGGGCGGCCCGCCGATGGAGGTGTCGCAGAAGGCCCTGCAACGCCACCGCGAGTGGACGCCCGCCCAGCGCTGGAGCCACGAGCTCGGCAAGCCGGTCGACCTGAGCCTCGCCTTCCTCAACGCCGACGAGCTCGCCCTCGGCAAGCTGCTCGAGCGGATCGAACTGCCCGAGCGCGCGGGCTTCCACGCGCCGCCGAAGCTGCCGCCGTATTTCTACACCGTCGACGCGGAGCGCCGCGGCCGCATGGTGCCCGAGGCCGCCGTCATCGGCAGCCCGCTGCAACAGACGGTTGTCAGCCGGTGGCTGCCGCTCTTCACGCCGCCGCCCCCGCCGGCGTTCATCCCGGCCGAGAAATTTGCGGCGATGATGGGCGCGGCGATCGAGTCGCGGTTCGGCGAGACGCAGCGTCACATCGCGGCCATCCGCGCGCGCGGCGGTGACGTGGTCTTCGTCCGCATGCCCGTGCAGGGTCCGCTGGTGGAGCGCGAGGAGATGCTCGCGCCGCTCGCCAGCACGTGGGACCGGCTCGTGCGCGAGAACAACGTCGCGGCGATCAACTTCACCGACCACGCCGAGCTTGCGTCGTTCACGCTGCCCGAGTGGTCGCACCTCTCCGCGCCGGACTCGGTGGAATTCACGCGCCGACTCGCGCCACACCTGCAGCGCGCCCTCGTCGCCCGCGGACCCGCGGCGAACCGGCCGACACTCACCGCCACCGCTCCCGGCGGCGGCGCGCGCCCCGGCACCGACAGCGGACACTGAACCGCGTCAATTCGCCGCAGCGCCGTCTTCCGGTCGCCGGCCGGCGAGCGCCACCGCCCCGCGATTTTCTCGCGGGGCTTTGTTTTAGTGCTTGCTTAATTAAGTTAGCACTTAATTATCTCCCCCATGCAAAGCCTCGTCGCCCTCGCCGACCCGACCCGCCGCCGCATTGTGGAGCTGCTCGCCCAGCGCGAGCGCACGACGGGCGAACTGGTGGAGGAATTCGACGTCAGCGCGCCGGCCATCTCGCAGCACCTGAACGTGCTCCGCGAGGCCGGCCTCATTGTCACGCGCGCGGAGGGCCAGGCGCGCATCCAGTCGCTGAACCCGGCCGGCCTCGACGAGATCGGCTCCTGGCTCGAGCACACGCGCCGCCGGTGGAGCCGCCGCCTCGACGCGCTCGAACGCGAGCTGCGCGCCGAGGACGCGAGAGCCAAGAAATCTTCCCGCCCATGAACCATCAGACACCCCCACCCTCCCCGCTCTCCGCTGCTCCCGGTCAGTTCACCGCGCCCGGCGAAGTTCGTTTCGTCCGCACGCTCCCCGGTCCGATCGAGCGCGTGTGGGACTACCTCACCGACCCCGAGAAACGCGGCCGTTGGCTGGCCCGCGGCCGGATCGAGCCGCGCGTCGGCGGCGAAAATTATCTCGAATTCCACAACACGCAGCTCTCCGGCCAGCCCGAGACCGTGCCGGCGAAATACGCGGAGAATTGCCAAGACGGCTGCAATTTCAGCGGTCGCATCACACGCTGGGAGCCGCCGCGCGTCTTCGCGCACACGTGGACGGAGGTCGACGGCCTCGCGTCGGAGGTGACCTTCGAGCTCACGCCCGACGGGGAGAACGTCACGCTGCTCCTCGTGCATCGCCGTCTCGGCGACAACCGCGACGTGATGGTGAGCGTCTCCGCCGGCTGGCATACGCATCTCGCCATCCTCGGCGCCAAGCTCACCGGGCTGAACCCGCCGCCTTTCTGGAGCACGCACCTCGGCCTCGAGCAGGAATACGCCGCCCGCCTCGCGGTCGGCGCGGCGCGCTGAGCTGGGCTCCAGAGCAGGGCCGGTCTGTGACCGGCCACTTGGCGGCGCGCATCCTGATGGTCCGGTCGGAGACCGGACCTACTCCGCCGCGGCGCGGCGGCTTTCCAGGCGCGCGAGCAAGTCCGGAAATGCCGCCGGCACGGGCGAGTCGCGGAGGTAAGCGGCCGCGCGTTCCTTCGCGCCGCGGGAGCGGAGCGAGGCCCAGACGTGGAGCTCGAACTGCGCGCGGAGCGCCGCGTGTTCCGCCGCGAGGCCGAGCGTCGCGAGCAGGAAAAGCAGCGCCTCGACGGTGGAGAATTTTCCCGCCCCGGCCTGCGTGCGCAGCCAGTAGCGGCTCTCGCCGGTCATGGGCAGGCACACGCGCCGGCCCCACGGCGCGACGCGGTGCGCCATTTCCGTCGCCTGCACCCAGCTGCCGTCGAGCAGCAGCACCTGCAGCCGCGCCGGATCGGCGCCGGCGGGCGGGGCGTCGCCCTGCGGGTGCAGGATCCAGAGTTCGCGCGCCGGATCGACGAGGTCGGCGGGCGCGGGCGGGGCGTCCTTGCGGTAGACGTGCTGTCGCGCGTCGCGGACGACGCGTTGGATGAGATGGCCGGTGCTGCTCGGGCGGTAGCTTTCGCGCTGGTGCATCAGCACATCGACGCGCAACGGGAGGGTGACGGCCTGCAGGCCCGCGCAGACGCACCAGCGCGGCGGCAGCTGGCAGCGCGGGCAGCGATCGGTTCCCTGAAGGACGACGGAGCGGGGCACGCGGGTGAGCCCGCCGCATTCGACGGCGGCGGTCAATCCTGCGCGCGCCGGCGGACGCGGCGCCGGAGGAGCAGCGCGCCGAGCCCGAGGCTCAAGAGCGCCAGCGTGCCGGGCTCGGGGATCGCCGCCAGCGGCACGCTCTCGAACACGATGTTGTCGAGGCCGACGTTCCAATCCGTGCCCCACTGCAGCCGCAACGCGCCGGCGACGGCGAGGTTAGGCGTGAAGACCGAGTGCGCGCCGCCGCTCCCCAGCACCGGCACCGGGCCGTCGGCGGCAAAGTCGAGGACCACATTGCCCGCGCTGTCGAGGATGCGCAGGACGGTGTTCACGCGGTCGACGAGCGGCCAGCCGGCCATGGCGAAACTGACCAGCCGCACGCCGTAGCCCGGCGCCGGCACGAAGGTGATCTCGCCAATGGAGCCGTTCGCGGAGGGAAACAGGACCTTCGTCAGGTCGCCGTAGTCATCCAACCAGAGTTCGAGGTGATCCTCGTGGAGCGTGACGCCGTCCGGGAGATAGGTCCGGTATTGGATGTCGGGAATGTTGACATCGAGTCCGTCACCGTAAGCCGGAGCGACAGGGTCGTAGTTGGCGAAGGAAAGATCGTCGAAATCCAGCATGACCTGCGCCGACAAGCGGGCGACTCCCGTCCCGAGGACGAACAGCAGGGCAACGAGCAGCGGGGCGCGTGCGGCCATGGCGGGAGGCAAGCGCAGCGGCGGGGTCGGGTCAAACGGACAGATGGAGCAAGCCGGCCGGCGGACGCGGCGGCGGGGCGGGCGATTTGCAGGTTTTTCGCAGAACATTCCGCGGGTTCCGGAGTCTTTCCCCGCATGGCCCCGATTCCTTCCGGTCCCGCCGCCGCCCCGGTCCCGCCGCCCGCACGCCGGCCGCTGCGCGTGCTCTACGCCGACGACATGAAGGAGCTGCGCGAACTCATGCAGGCGGTGCTCGGACGCGACGGGCACGAGGTGTTCGCCGTGCACGACGGGCAGCTCGCGCTGGAGCTCATCCGTGCGCAACCCGGCGCCTACGACCTGCTGGTGACCGACCACCACATGCCCCGCTGCAACGGCCTCGACCTCGTCTCCGCCGTGCGCGGGACGCCGTTCGCGGGGAAGATCATGGTCTTTAGCTCGGAGATCAGCCCCGTGGTGCTTGAGCGTTACCAGCGCTACGCCGTCGACCGCATCGTGCCCAAGCCGGTCTTCCCCGCCACCTTGCGGCAGACGCTGGCCGAGCTGTTTCCGCCCGCGCCGGCTTGACGCGTTTCATGCGGGGTTCGCCGCATGGGTTGACGTCGTGGACGACGACACTTGCGGCGCGCGGCGTTCCGAGGCTAAAGTCCGCGTTCCCATTCGTCACACCATGATGCTACGCCTGAACTCCCCCCTGCAAACGGGCCGGATCCTGCCGCTGGCACTCGCCCTGGGCCTTGCGCCCGTCGCGATGCTCGGCCAATCCGCTCCCGCCTCCCCCATGACCGACAACCCGCTCCTCACCGAGAGCACCCTGCCCTTCAACTACCCGCACTTCGACCGGATCAAGGACGAGCACTTCCTGCCCGCCTTCGAGGCCGGCATGGCGGAACAGCGCCGCGAGATCGACGCCCTCGTCGCGACGCCCGGCGAGCCGACCTTCGAGAACACCATCGTCGCCCTCGAGCGCTCCGGCCAGCTCCTCGGCCGCGTGAGCCGCGTGTTCTTCAACCTCACCGGGACGCACACGAACCCCGCGATGCAGAAGATCGAGCGCGAGATCGGCCCGAAACTCGCCGCGCACGGCGACGCCATCCGCCTCAACGCCGCGCTCTTCGACCGCATCGCCAGCCTCTACGACCGCCGCGAATCGCTCGGCCTCGACGAGGAAGCGTCGCGCGTGCTCGAGCGTTACTACAAGGACTTCGTCCGCTCCGGCGCGAAGCTCAACGAGGCGGACAAGACCTACCTCCGCGCGCTCAACAGCGAACTCGCCACGCTCCACACCACTTACGCGCAGAACGTCCTGAAGGAGACCAACGCCTCCGGCGTCCTCGTCGACACCCGCGAGGAACTCGCCGGCCTCTCCGACAACGCCATCGCCGCCGCCGCGTCCGCCGCGAAGGCCGCCGGCCACGAGGGCAAATACCTGATCCGCCTCCTCAACACCACCGGCCAGCCCGCGCTCGCCTCGCTGCAGAACCGCGCCCTGCGTCAGCGCCTCTTCGAGGCCTCCGTCAACCGCAACAGCCGCGGCGGCGAGTTCGACAACCGCGAGGTCATCGCCAAGCTCGCCAAGGCCCGTGCCGAACGCGCCGCGCTCCTCGGCTACGCGAACCACGCCGCCTTCCAAGTCGAGGAACAGACCGCCGGCTCGGTCGAGAACATCAACCGCCTCATGGCCCAGCTCGCCCCCGCCGCCGTCGCCAACGCGAAGAAGGAGGCCGCCGAGCTCCAGGCCGTGATCGACGCCGAGGGCGGCGGCTTCCAGCTCCAGCCCTGGGACTGGGATTACTACAGCGAGAAGCTCCGCGCCCACCGCTACGCCTTCGACGCCGCGCAGGTGCGGCCCTACTTCGAGATGAACCGCGTGCTCGAGGACGGCGTGTTCTTCGCCGCGACCAAGCTCTTCGGCCTCACCTTCCACGAGCGCACCGACCTCCCGAAATACCACGAGGACACCCGCATCTTCGAGGTCCGCGAGGCCGACGGCACGCCGCTCTCGTTCTTCATCGTCGACTGGTATGCCCGCCCGTCCAAGCGCGGCGGCGCGTGGGCCAACGCCTACGTCCCGCAGTCGCACCTGCTCGGCTCGCGCCCGGTGGTCGCCAACCACCTCAACGTCCCGAAGCCGCCCGCCGGCGAGCCGACGCTGCTGACGAGCGACGAGGTCGAGACGGCGTTCCACGAGTTCGGCCACGCGCTGCACGCGATGTTCTCCGACGTGAAGTTCCCGCGCTTCGCCGGCACGAGCGTGCCGCGCGACTTCGTGGAGTTCCCCTCGCAGGTCTTCGAGATGTGGGCCACGTGGCCGGACACGCTCGGCAACTTCGCCAAGCACCACCAGACCGGCGAGCCCATCCCGGCCGAGATGCTGGAAAAAATCCGTGACGCCGCGCTGTTCAACGAGGGTTACCGCACGACGGAATACCTCGCCGCCACGCTGCTCGACCTCGCCTGGCACCAGCTCAAGGCCGACGAGGTGCCCGCCGCCGACCAGGTGATGGCCTTCGAGGCCCGGGCGCTGCAGCAGGCCGGCGTCGATTTCGCCGCCGTGCCGCCGCGCTACCGCAGCCCGTATTTCAACCACATCTTCGCCAGCAACGGCTACGCCGCCGGCTACTACTCCTACATCTGGGCCGAGGTGCTCGACGCCGACGGCACCGCGTGGTTCGAGGAGCAGGGCGGTCTCAACCGCGAGGCGGGCGAGAAGCTCCGCCGCACCGTGCTCTCGCGCGGCGGCAGCCGCGACGCGATGCAGATGTATCGCGACTTCGCCGGCCGCGAGCCCGACGTGAAGCACCTCCTCAAGCGCCGCGGCCTCGACCAAGCCGCGCCCAGCGCCGGGCAGTAAGCCAGAGAGAGTCGCCAAATTCCCCCGCCCCGCGCGCCCGAAAGGGCCGCGGGGCTTTTTCATGCGCCCTCGACCATCCATCGACCTGCGCTCGCCGAAGGTAGGTTGCGCGCTGGCGCGCAACGTTCGGCCTGCGCGACCGCTGCCACCTTCGCGTGGCGCGCCAGCGCGCCACCTACAGATCGGGCGTCTCCTCTTCCGTAGCTGCCGTCGTAAGACGGCAGTTTCCCCGCAGCCCGCCCATGCCACCAATCCCAGCCGTCTTACGACGGCTGCTACGGGGAGACACGCCAGCGCGAGGTGCGTCTGCCGTCGCGTTCATCCCAACGTGCTACCTTCACCTGTAGGTTGCGCGCTTGCGCGCAACGTTCGGCCGGCGCGACCGCTGCCACCTTCGTGTGGCGCGCAAGCGCGCCACCTCCACCAGACGGCACCTCTTCGTAGCTGCCGTCGTAAGACGGCAGTCTTCCCCGACTCGCGCGCGCCCTCCCCCAATCCCAGCCGTCTTACGACGGCTGCTACGGGGCTACGGGGAGACACGCCAGCGCCTTCCCCACCCAAGGGCGAAGAACTACGCCCCGGAAATCCGTCGCGTCGGGCGGGCGAATCGTTTCGCTCCTCCGCACCCCCGCACCCCGCATGACCCCGACGCCGAATCTCGACGAATTGGAGCATTCCGTCCGCGACGCCGCCGAACACCCCGCCCGCTACGGCCTGCGCCAGTGGTCCGGCTGGATCCTCGGCCCCGGCGCCTTGCTCGTCACCCTCCTCCTCCCGCCGCCCGACGGCCTCAGCGTCGAGGGCTGGCGCACCGCCGGCGCCGCGCTGCTCATGGCCGTGTGGTGGATCAGCGAATCCGTGCCGATCCCTGTCACGGCCCTGCTGCCGCTCGTCCTCTTCCCCGCCCTCGGCCTCGGCGACATCCGCGCGACGGCGGCGCCGTTCGCCAATCCCATCATCTACCTCTTCCTCGGCGGCTTCATCATCGCGCTGGCGATGCAGAAGTGGAACCTCCACCGCCGCGTCGCCATCAGCCTCATCGGCGTCATGGGCACGCGACCCTCGCGCATCGTCGCGGGCTTCCTGCTCGCCTCGGCGCTGGTCAGCATGTGGGTGAGCAACACCGCCACGGCGCTGATGATGCTCCCGATCGCGCTCTCCGTCGTGCAGCTGCTGCCGGCCGGCGCCGCCAGTTCGCCCGGGCAACGCGCGTTCTCCACCGCCCTGATGCTCGCCGTCGCCTACGGCGCCACGACCGGCGGCATGGCCACGCTCATCGGCACGCCGCCCAACGCCCTCCTCGCCGCCTACGTCACCAACGTCTACGGCCTCACGCTCGGCTTCGGCCAATGGATGCTCCTCGGCGTGCCGGTCATGCTCGTGACGCTCCCGCTGGTCTATCTCGTGCTCACGCGGATTTCGTTCCGTCTCGATCCCGGCGAACTGCCGGGAATGAAAGAGCTCATCGCGCGCGAGAAGGCCGGCCTCGGCCGCTTCTCGCGTGGCGAGGCCATCGTCACCGTCGTCTTCGTCGGCACGGCGCTGGGCTGGGTGTTCCAACCGCTGCTAGCGCAGGCGGTGCCGCTGCTGACCGACACCACCATCGCGATGATGGGCGCGATCGCGCTGTTCCTCGCGCCGATCGACGCCCGGCGCGGCGAGTTCGCGATGGACTGGGCCGCGACCAAGTCGCTGCCGTGGGAAGTGCTCCTGCTCTTCGGCGGCGGCCTGAGCCTCGCCGGCAACATCGAGAAGCACGGTCTCTCGCGCTACCTCGGCGACCTCGCGGGCGGACTGCACGGCGTGCCGATGCTGCTCACGCTCTGCGTCATCTGCCTCGGCATCCTCATGCTCACGGAGCTGACGAGCAACACGGCCACGGCCGCGACCTTCCTGCCCATCGTCGCCGCGCTGGCCTTGAGCCTCGGCCAGAACCCGCTGCTCTTCCTCATTCCCGCCGCGCTCGCGGCGAACTGCTCCTACATGATGCCCGTCGGCACGCCGCCCAATGCGATCGTTTTCGGCAGCGGCATGGTCACGCTGCCGCAGATGGCGCGCGCCGGCCTGTGGCTGAACCTCCTGCTCGTGCCCGTGATCGTCTGCCTGCTGCTCCTGCTCGGCCCCCTCGTCTTCGACCTCGAGCTGCACGTCATCCCCGACTGGGTGAAGTGACGCGCCGCGGCGACGTGGCGCTCACTCGAAGAGGGTCGCCGCGCGGCCCTCGGGAATGACGAGCACGGCGTCGAAGCCCCAGATCGATTCCTTCAGGCCGGGATCGAGATCTTGGTAGCGACGGAAGAGGAAGCGCCGCACCGGACGCAGGTCGAGCAGCGTCCACTCGGCGGGGTCGGCGGCCGCGAGCAGCGGCTGGAGGTCGAGCATGCGCGCGAAGGACGCCGCCGCCGCGTAGGGCTTGCGCCGATCCTCGGGCGGGTCGCCGAAAGGGTGATAGGCGTTGACCGTCCCGCGGGCGCAGAGGACGAGGAGGTGGAACGAGCGCAGGCCGTTGAACTCGGCGAGTTCGGAGGCGAGGTTGCCGATGTCGTGCACGCCGAGCGTGCTGCGGCCGCGGCGCAGGTGCATGGCGCCGTATTTGATCACGGCGCGGGGCGGCGTGCCGTGGGCGGCGAGGGCGCGGTCGTAGTAGGCGCGGAAATGCTCCTTCGCGAGGCGGGCGCGGGGGAAATTCGACTGCCAGCCGCGGCCGTCGGAGTTCATCCGGTAGATCTCGGCGCTGCGGGAAAGTTCGTCGATGATCCGCGCCGCCTCCGGGCCGGCGGCGGCGAAGGCGGAGCGGAACTCGGCGAACAACTCGGCGGGCGCCGACGCGACGAAGGTCGCGTCGGCACGCTTGGTCTCCATCATCCGCGACATGTCCTGCCGCGCGAAGGCCAGATGCCGTTCGGCCAGCGCGCGGGCGGCCGCATCGGGCGCGAGCTCTACGAGACGCTCCAAGTGCACGGCGCCGGCGGCGATGAACTCCTGGTCAATGCCCCACACGGTGTCGCGCGCCCCGCCCATCGCCTGCACGATGCGGGCGAGCATGGCGGCTTCCTCGCGCCAGAAGAAGAAGGCCGCGCCGTAGGGATAGTCGCGGCTGAAGGTGGCGAAGTGCTCCAACGCATCCGGCGCCGCCGCCATCCGCTCGAACCGCTCGGCCACGAGCGGCCCGATCTCGACCACGATGTGCCGGTAACCGGCGGGTCGCGCGAGATCGAACAGCGCCGCGGTCACCTCCGGCATCTCGGCGAGGCCGTGATCCTCGGCGACGAGCAGGAACTGGCTCTCCGCCGCCTCGCGCGCCAGCCACTCGGCCCCGGGGCCGGTGAGCTGGCCGTCAACCTGGCGCAAGGTCAGGCGGTTTTTCGCCAGTTCCTCCGCCAATGTCGGAGGCGGCGCGGGTGGAGTCGCCGGCGCGGCAGCCGGCGTGCCTTGCGCACGCAGGGCGGTGGACGGGGCGAGGATCAGGGCAAGGACCAAGCTCAACCGGCGGAGAGAAGGCATGCGCCTGAGTCCGCGGAGATGACGCCCGGCGCAAAGGCGCAGCGATGACCGGATAAAAAGTCCGTCCCAACTCCCCTGGTTAAACGTTGGCCCGAATCCGCCCGAACTTTTCGGTGCTTCCTCGTGGCAAAAAAAGAGCCCGCCTTCGCAGGCGGGCTCGGAGGAGAGATTCAGACTCGATTACTTGCCGCCCTGACTCTTCGGCACGAAGGCGGTGGTGGTGGCCTTGGTCGTGTTGCCGGCGGCGTCGGTCGCCTGCACCGTGATGGTGTAGGTGCGGCCGTTGCCCTTGCCCGAACGCTCGGCGCGGAGCTGGAGCGTCCGGTCACCGGTGATGACGATGTCGTTCGCGGTGTCGCCGTCGCCGAGACCGTTGTCGGGCTCGGAGCTGGTGACGTTGACGATCTTGAACGACGTCAGGCCGACGGCGTCGGTGACGGTGGCGCTGACGGTGACGGGGACCATCTTGTGGTTCGGCGGCCAGAGCGTCGGCGCGCTGTTGCTCAAGGCGGCGATGACCGGGGCGGTCGTGTCGCGCACCGTGACGGTGAACGAACCGGAGGTGGTGTTGCCGGCGGCGTCCTGCGCCGTGACCGTGACGGTCGTGGTGCCGAGCGGGAACAGCGAGCCGCTCGCCGCGCTGGTGGTGAGCGAGGTGACGCCCACGAGGTCGGTGGCCGAGGCCGTGAAGGAGGCAACGGCACCGCCGGCGCTGGTGGCTTCGATAACCTGGTTGGCGGGGAGCGTCAGGACCGGCGCCGTGGTGTCGACGACGGTGACCGAGAACGAGCCCGCGCTGGTGTTGCCGGCGGCGTCGCTGGCGGCGACGCTGACCGTCGTGCTGCCGAGCGGGAAGGTCGAGCCACTGGCGGCGCTGGTGGTGAGCGAGGTCACGCCGACCGCGTCGGTGGCGGACGCCGCGAAGGTCGCGACGGCGCCGGCGGCGCTGGTGGCCTCGAGGGTCTGCGAGGCCGGGACCGTGAGGGCGGGAGCGGTGGTGTCGACCACCGTGACCGAGAACGAGCCCGCGCTGGTGTTGCCGGCGGCGTCGCTGGCGGCGACGTTGACCGTCGTGCTGCCGAGCGGGAAGGTCGAACCGCTGGCGGCGCTGGTGGTGAGCGAGGTCACGCCGACCGCGTCGGTGGCGGACGCCGCGAAGGTCGCGACGGCGCCGGCGGCGCTGGTGGCCTCGAGGGTCTGCGAGGCCGGGACCGTGAGGGCGGGAGCGGTGGTGTCGACCACCGTGACCGAGAACGAGCCCGCGCTGGCGTTGCCGGCGGCGTCGCTGGCGCTCAAGGCGACCGAGCTCGAACCGAGCGGGAACACGCTGCCGGAGGCCGGCGAGCCGGAAACGGCGACGCTGCCGTCGACGAGGTCGGAGGCGCTCGCGCTGTAGCTGACGGACGCACCGGCTGCGCTGGTGGCTTCGGCGACGATGTCCGCCGGGGCCGAGATCGCCGGGGCCGTGGTATCGGCGACCGTGACTTGGAAGGAGCGCGAGGAGGCGTTGCCGCGCGAGTCGGAGGACGAAAGCGTGACGGTGGTGGTGCCGAGCGCGAAGGTGCTGCCCGAGGCGGGGCTGGCGCTGACCGCGGTGGCGCCATCAACGAGGTCCGTGGCGCCCGGGACGGCGAAGGTCACGACGGCACCGGCGGCGCTGGTGGCCTCGACCGGACCGACGTTGGTCGCGATGTCGATGGCCGGCGGGGTGGTGTCCACCACGGTGACATCGAACTCGGCGGTGGCGGTGTTGCCCGCGGCGTCGCTGGCGGCGACGCCGACGGCGGTGGTGCCGAGCGGGAAGACGCTGCCGGAGGCCGGGCTGGCGACGGCCGGGACCGCGCCGTCTTTGTCGTCATTCGCCGTGACCGTGAACGCGACGACGGCGCCCGTGGGGCCGGTGGCTTCCGTCGTGATGTCGGACGGGACGCTGATCACCGGCGCGGTGGTGTCCGACGGGGGCGGCGGAGGAGGAGGCGGCGGCAGCGGATCGCCCGGGTTGTTGTTCTGGAAGGACTGGGTCGTTTCGAGGCGGAACTTGCCGCCGGCCAGACCGCCGCCGTCCCAGATGATGAAGCTAAGCTCGTGCGGGCCGTTGCCGGTGAGATTGATCGTGTAGCGGCCGGTGCCGTTGGTGCCCCAGTTGTAGTCCTGGTAGCCGATGAGCTCGCCGTTGATGTAGATCCACGAGGCGTTGTCGGCGAGGAACTGCAGCACGAAGCTGCCGCTGCCGGTGATGGTGGTCGAATACTTGGTCCAGCTTTGGTAGATGGAGTTTTCGTAGGTCCAGGTGTTCCAATTCCAGCGCCCCCAGTTGGAGTTGCCGGGGAAACCGTGGCCGGCGGAATCCATGTTGGGCCACGCGTTGATCCACTGCGCCGCGAAATCGTAGGGGGCGATGAATTCCCACGGATGCGAACCGACCGGGAAGGCCGTCGCCGGGCGCGGATTGATCCAGCGCGGGTCGTCGTAGCCGACGGTCGGGACCGGTTTGCTCTCGGACGAGTCCGGATTCACCGGATACGTGGGGAAGATCGGATCGTAGGCGATGACCGGGGAGATGCCGCTGGCGTAGACGACCGTCGGGGGAACCACCGTCAGCACGGCGTCATCCGCATAGGCCAGCGGCGTGCCGACCGGCAGCGCACCGGAATACTGCCAAAGCACGATTTCCGCCGAGATGTAGTTGGTGGCGGCAGGCAGGGTGACTGTCACGGTGGCGGTCTGCCAACTGGCGGTGTCGGTATCGAGCGTGACCGTGGGGGACGTGTAGCGGGCGCCATCCAGCGCCAGGCCGGAGTTGGTCTGGACGACCACCGCCGCCGTTTGCGGCGACTTCGCCCAGGCGGCGAGCCAGGTGTTGAACTTCACGGAGAAGGTGACGACCGAACCGGCCACGAACGGACCGTGGACGATCTGGGCGGTTTGCGCCGCGCCGCCGCCGCCGGCGTGGGTGAGGAGGAGCATTTGATTGCCGAAGGGCGTGATCCCGTTGGCCGGACCGCTGAGGCCGGCGCTTTCCGTTCCCCACACGTTGGCGGTGGACGGCCAGTAGGAAGTCATCGAACTGATGCCCTCAAAGCCACCCGCGCTCAGCAGATTGGACTGGGCCAACGCCGGAGTGGGCGCCGCGATGGTGGCCAACCCAAGGCTGGCGAGGAACGGCGTCAGTGCTCGTAACACCGACGCGAAACGCAGGCCACGAGCGGGCTGCGGAGACGACGACAGGGAGTTCATGATGGATCGAATTGCTGCGGTGGGGTGCGGGGAGGGGGAGTCGCGGCAAGCGCGGCAACTCCCGGGTAGACCGAAGTCACGTGCCATGAACTGCCCTTCCGCGGCCCGATCCACGAGCCGCCCGTGAGGAGCGACGGAGAATTTGTGACGAACGCGGCGGCGCTCCGCCGTCTCCCCTTTACAGCGGACCCGCCCCGGCAAAACATCGCCCCGGTTTCCCCGCCCCCGCCCCCCCGCCCCCCGCTCCCGTGCTCGCCGGCCCGCCGGCGTCCTCCTCCTCCACGATGCCCTCCCCCAGCGAATCGTCCCTCGGCCTGATCAACAAGGTCCCCGTCTGGAAAATCTCCCCCGCGAACGGAAAATACTACATCAACTCCGTCGCCGTGTCCGCCGCGGGCGACCGCGTCATCGGCGGCACGTTTTATAAGCACTACAACGCCTCCGCCTCGCGCCGCTCGCCCGGCAACGACAGCCCGCCCCCCAGCGACACCGGCCAATATGGCGCCTACTGCTACGACGCCTCCGGGCGGCAGCTCTGGGCGGACGAGTTCACCGGCTGGCAAGGCGTGTATTGGGTCGCGATGTCGGGCGACGGTTCGCGTGCCGCCGCCGGCGGCCTGATGCAGGAGGCGGCGCCGCGGGGCTTCGTCCGCGCTTACGACGCCACGACCGGGCTCCGGCTCCTCCACCACCCCACGAACGACCGCGTCAACCAAGTCGCGCTCTCGGGCGACGGCGCCTGGCTCCTCTCCGCCGCGGAGTCGCTCCTGCTGTTCCGCGGCCCGGCGCAGCCCGGAGCCGGCTTCACGCTCGCCGCGGAATTCAAGAGCCCGAACGGCACCGGCTTCGTCAGCGCCTCGATTTCCGAGGACGGCGGCACGATCGTCTACACCGACTTCGGCGGCGGCATCGGCGTGCTCACGAACGTGAACGGCACTTTCCAGTCCGTCGCCCGCTGGTCGCTGCCCGGCCAAGGCGTGGGCGATTTCAGCCACATGATCAGCCTGACGCCGGACGGCCGCTGCTTCGCCGCCGGCGGCTACGAGGGCGAATTCTATTTTTTCAACACCGCGCAATTCATCGCCACGCAGCAGCCGACCATCGCCCACCAGACCGCCGCGAAGGGTCCGGTCTACGGCGTCGCGGTCGCCCCGGACGGCAGCCGCTTCGCCGGCGTGGTCAACGTCGGCGAGGCCGGCGAGGCCCATCTCCTCCGCGTCACTCCCACCGGGGCGCAGGTCGAGCAGACCGACTCTCTCCTCGCCAATCCCAACTGCGCCTCCCTCGTCATCCGCGGCGGCGAACTGCTCTATGCCATTGCGGTCGGCCATTCCGAAACCTCCGCCGGTTATTACTATTTTCTCCGCGGCCCGGCCAACAAGCCGGGCGTGATCGCGCGCCGGCAATGGGTGTTCCCCACCGGAAAAATGAGCTGGCCGGTCGTCATCTCCGCCCAAGGCAACGCCGTGGTCGGAGGCAGCGACGACTCGCACCTCTATTACTTCACGCCCTGACGCCCCGCCCCGGATGCGCTCCCGACTCCGCCTCACCAAGCCCGCGCAGGTTTGCCTTGGCTACGCCGCCGCCCACGTCGGGTCGCACTTCCTCGCCCGCTGGTTCGAGGTCACGCCGGGAATCGCCACGTCGATCTGGTATGCGCCCGCCGGGCTGGCGCTCGCGCTGCTGATGTTGCTCGGCCCGCGCTACTGGCCGGTGGTGTTTCTCGTCAATTTCGGCACCGCGTGGTTCGGCAGCTCCGAACGGCCGCTGTGGTCCGCCCTGCTTTTCCCGGGACTGGTGACCACGGTCTATGCCCTCTCCGCCGCGCTGATCCGCCGCTTCGGCGGGACCCGGCTCCTCCCCGGCGGCTCGCGGGAAACGGTCGTCCTCATCGCCGCGATCTTCGGCACGCCGCTCGTCGCCGCCCTCGTCGGCATGACCGCGGCGGCGGCCGTCCGCTCGAGTGCAAATCCCTACACGCTCGAGGTCCTTCTCCGCTCCGTGCGCGATTGGTGGATCGGCGATGCCTGCGGCGCCCTCACGGTGGTGCCGGCCGCCCTCGTGTTCCTCGGCCCCTGGCTGGAGGACCGGCCGCCGCCCGCGAACCGCCGCCCGCGGCGCGTCGGCCTCGTGTTGATCCAGATTGCCGCCCTGTTCGGCACCCTCGCCCTCGTCGTCTTCCTGCCGGCCCTGCGTCCCCACCGGGCGTTCTACCTGTGCTTCCTCCCGCTCGTCTGGATCTGCGTCAGTCACGGCTTGCGCGGCGCCACGCTCACCACGCTCGCCGTCCTGTTCTTCGGTCTCGTCGCCATGCGGCTCAACGGCACGACGAGTGAATATTCCTATGTGTTCCTGATGTTCGAGGTCGCCGTGGCCGGCGTCGGCCTCGGACTCGGCACGATGGTCGAACGGCGCAACGAGGCGGAGGCGAAGCTCGCCGCCAGCAACGCCGAGCTCGCCCGGCTGCACCGGCTCGAGTCCGACGAGCGTATCGCCGCGCAGCTGGCCGAGGAGAAGGCCCGGCTCGAGGTCCTGCGCTACCAGCTCAACCCGCACTTCCTCTTCAACTCCCTCAATTCCATCTACGGCCTGCTCTTCGAGAACGCCCGCGCCGCCGCCGAGATGGTGCTGCGCCTGTCCGAATTCTGCCGCGCCACGCTGACCAACCCCGACGGCGGGCAGCCCACGCTCGGCACGGAGATCGACATCCTCCGCAGCTACCTCGACGTCGAGAAAGTCCGCTGGGGCGATCAACTCGCGGTCGAAATCGACGTCGCCCCCGCCGTCGCCAGCGTGTCGATCCCGCCGTTCCTACTCCTGCCCCTCGTCGAGAACGCCATCAAATACGGCAGCCGCACCTCGCCCGGACTGCTCAAGCTCGCGGTCCGCGCCCGCCGCGAGGCGGACGACGTCTGCATCCAAATCGCCAACACCGGCACGTGGATCCGCCCGGGCATGCAATTGACCCCGTCCACCGGCATCGGGCTGGAAAACCTGCGGCAGCGCCTCCAGCGCTACTACCCCGACGTCCACCGCTTCACCACGAAGTCGACCGACGGCTGGGTCGTCGCCGAGGTCCGCGTCCCCCTCGCAGGCCCGATGCCCAATCCCCCGGCGCCCCGCCGCGCCACCGGCCCATGAAAGTCCTGCTCGTCGACGACGAGGCGCCGGCGCGCGCCGCCCTCCGCGGATTGCTCCGCGACCACCCGGCCATCGCCATCGTGGGCGAGGCCGACTCGATCGACCGCGCCCGCCAGCGCCTCGCGCTGGATGACTACAATCTCGTGTTCCTCGACGTCCACCTGCGCGGCGGCACCGGCTTCGATCTCGTGCCGCTCGTCCGGCCCGAGGCCCGCATCATCTTCGTCACCGCCTTCGACCAGTTCGCCGCCCGCGCGTTCGACATCAACGCCCTCGACTACCTCGTCAAACCCGTGCGCCCCGAGCGCCTGGCCCGGGCGCTGCAACGCGTCGCCATCCCGCCCGCCGCGCCTCCGGCCGCGGTCCTCGCGCCGGGCGACCTCGTCTACCTGAAGACCGGCAACGGCACCTCCCGCTTCATCCCGCTCGACCAGATCGCCGCGATCGAGGCTGACGAAAACTACTCGCTCGCCCACCTCGCCGGCGGCCAGCGCCTGCAGGTGCGCCGGACCATGAAGGCCTGGGAGGACTCCCTGCCGCCCGCGCATTTTGTGCGCGTCCACCGGAGCACCATCATCAACCTCGCCCGCTACCGCGGTGCGCAGCGCCAGAGCTACGAGACCACGCTGCTGACGCTCGACGGCCACCCCGAGCCCGTCCGCGCCAGCTTCCGCTATCTGCCCGCGCTCCGCGAATGCCTCGCCGCCCGCGGCCTTCTCCTCTGACGCGGCGCCGTCTCCCTTGCCCCGGGACAGCCGGCACTCCATCGTGGCGTCATGCTGCCCGATTCCGCCGACCTCCTTGAACGTTTCCTCCGTTACGTGCAGATCGACACGCGCGCCGATCCGGCGTCGCCGACCTGCCCCAGCTCGCCCAACCAATGGGAACTCGCGCGCCTCCTCGTGCGCGAGCTGCAGGAGATCGGCGCGGCCGACGTCACGCTGACCGAACACGGCTACGTGCTCGCCACCGTGCCGGCGACGATCGCCACCGACGCGCCGGTCATCGGCTGGTGCGCGCACCTGGACACCGCGCCCAATCTCCCCGGCGGCGCCAAGCCCATCGTCCACCGCGCCTACGACGGCCGCCCGATCGTGCTGCCCGACGATCCGACGCAGAAACTCACCGTCGAAACCATCCCGCACCTGCGCGAGGCCATCGGCCAGGACGTCATCACCGCCAGCGGCACGACGCTCCTCGGCGCCGACGACAAGGCCGGCATCGCCATCGTCATGAGTGCCGCGCGCCACCTGTTGCAACACCCGGAGATCCCGCACGGGACCATCCGACTCTGCTTCAACCCCGACGAGGAGATCGCGCGCGGCGTCGACAAGCTCGACCTCAAGCAGTTCGGCGCGCGCTTCGCCTACACGCTCGACGGCGCCGAGCGCGGCGAGATCTGCCACGAGACCTTCAGCGCCGACGCCGCCAAGCTCGTCATCCGCGGCGTGTCCGCGCATCCCGGCTGGGCGAAGGACGTCATGGTCAACGCGCTCCGGCTCGCCGGCCGCTACCTCGCCGCACTGCCGATGGAAAAATCCCCGGAGCGCACGGCGGGCACGGAAGGCTTCATCCATCCCGTCACGGTCACCGGCTCGGCCGAGGAGGCGACGGTGAGCTTCATCGTGCGCGACTTCGAACTCGACGGCCTCGCCGAGAAGCGCGCGCTGATGGAACGCCTCGCCGCCGACTTGCGCGCCGCCGAACCGCAGGCGCGCGTCGAGCTGACGTTCACCGAGCAATACCGCAACATGCGCTACTGGCTCGAAAAAGACATGCGCCCGGTCGAGTTCGCCCGCGCCGCCGCGCGCCGCGCCGGCGTCGAGCCGTTCTTCCAGCCGATCCGCGGCGGCACCGACGGCTCGCGCCTCACCGCGCGCGGCCTGCCGACGCCGAACATCTTCACCGGCATGCACGAGGTCCACAGCCAGCGCGAGTGGGTCACCGTGCAGGACATGGCCAAGGCCGCCGAGACGCTCGTGCACCTCGCGCAGCTCTGGGCGGGAAAGTGACGCGGCGGAAGGTGGAGCGCGTTGACCCAACGCGCTCGAAGCCCGGACGCGTTGCGATCAACGCGTTCCCCCGACGTCAACTCGATCGGCGGGCATCGACCCCGGCGGCGTGAAGCTCGTCTCGTTCCGCGCATGCTTGGTCGGGGCGCGTGATCGATGGGTCGCATCGACATTGTCGGCCCGGGCGGCCAGCGTTGCCTTGTCGCCATGCTCCTCCCCCGCCCCTTGCGCCGGTCCCTGCTGTCCTGCGGTCTCGCCTTCGTCCTCGCCTCCGGCCAGATCGCCGCCGCCGCGGAGCCCGCGCCTCTCGCCATCGCCGGGGCTTGGCAGGGCACGATCGAGGCGCCGCAGGGCCCCTTCGAGGTCGGCTTCCGTTTCGCCCGGCGGCCGGACGGGAAGATCGACTTTCACCTGCACCTGCCGGCGATGCGGATGTTCGACCAGAAAATCGGCCCCTATGCCGAGGAGCGGGACGGCCAGTATGCGGTGCCGTTTCTCGACACGTTTTTTCATCTGCAAGGGGAACGGCTCGTCGGCACCTTCGGGAACGCGAACCTGCCCCTGACGCTCACGCGCGGCGACGCCTACACCCAGGCGACGCCGGCGGTGCCCGCGCCCGCCGCCCCGGCGCCGCAATGGCGTTACGACCTCGGCGCCCCGACCTTCGCCTCGCCCGTCGTGCACGATGGCGTCGCCTACGTCGGCGCCCGCGACGGGAAATTTCACGCCGTGCGCACGGCGGACGGCACCGCCGTCTGGACCGCGACGACGCCCAACCGGATCGACGGTCGCGCGGTGATCGCCGGGGATTCGCTCTATTTCGTCGATGGCAAGATCGACCTCGTGTGCCTCGCCCTCGCCGACGGCGCGTTGCGCTGGCGGACGCCGTTGCATGACACCGCGCTCGCCGGCGGGCCGGCGGCGGACAACCCGACCTTCAACCGCCGCACGGCGACCCCGCTGGTCGTGGGCGACACCGTCTACGCCGGCTCGTCCGACGGCGGCCTCTACGCGCTCGACGCCGCGACGGGCGCCACGCGCTGGCGCTTCGACGCCGGCGGGCCGGTGTTCACCGGCGTGACCCGGCTCGACGACGGGTCCCTGCTCTTCGGCACGATGGCCGGCGCGGTCCTGCGCATCGACGCCCGCGGCCGGGAGATCGCCCGCGGGCAAACCGGCGGACCGGTGAGCACGACGCCGACGGTGATCGACGGCATCGTGGTCGTCGGTTGCCGCAATTACATGCTCTACGGTTTCAACCTTCACGACGGCTCGCCGGCGTGGAGCTACTCCTACGGATTTTCCTGGGTGGAATCGACCCCGGCGGTGCGCGACGGTTTGTTCTATCTCGGCGGCTCGGACTGGGCCCGGGTCTCGGCCTTCGACCCGCAGACCGGTCGCCCGCGTTGGTCGACCCCGGTCAACGGCATGACCTGGGGCACGCCGGCGGTGACCGAGGACAGCGTCTTCGCCGGCGTCACGTGCCAGCGCGGCGCGTTGATCGCCCACGAGGGCGGCATCGTGGCCCTCGACCGGCGGACCGGCGCGATCAAGTGGCGCCACCCGATGACGTTTCCGAGCGAGCAGATGCCGTTCGGCGGCATCTCGGGGTCGATCGCGCTCGACGGCGACCGCCTGATCGCGGCCGGGTTCGACGGGCAGCTGATCGCTTTGCCGGCGCAGTGACACGCGCCACCGCGGCTTCCCGGGCGGCGGCGGGAGCGACAAAATCCGCTGCGTCCCCGCCAACGCCTGCACGGCGCCGGCGGGACGGGCCTGTTACCCTGCAGGCATTAAGGTTGCCGGGCGTTCGCGCGCGGTTTTCCCTTCCTCTCCACGCATGTCCGCTCCCGACCTCAACGCCGTCGCCAGCTACCTCCTCGCCCTGCAGGACTCCATCTGCACGGCGCTCGAGCGCGCGGACGACGGCGGGGAGTTCCGCGAGGACCGCTGGACGCGGGAGGAAGGTGGCGGCGGGCGCTCGCGCGTGCTGGAAAACGGCGCGGTGTTCGAGAAGGCTGGCGTCAACTTCTCCCACGTCGCCGGCAAGTCCCTGCCGCCCTCCGCCACCGCGCACCGCCCCGAGCTGGCCGGCCGGCCCTTCCACGCGATGGGCGTGTCGCTGGTCATCCACCCGCGCAACCCCTACGTCCCGACGACGCACCTCAACGTGCGCTTCTTCCTCGCCGAGGCGCCGACCGGCACGCACTCCGCAAGTGACGCCGCCCCGGCTGCACGGGCCGAAATCGAAAATCGAAAATCGAAAATCGAAAATCAAATCTGGTGGTTCGGCGGCGGCTTCGACCTGACGCCCTACTACGGTTTCGACGAGGACTGCATCCACTGGCACCGCACGGCCAAGGCCGCCTGCGATGCGCACGGCGCGGAGCTTTATCCGAAGTTCAAGCAGTGGTGCGACAACTACTTCTTCCTGAAGCACCGCAGCGAGCCGCGCGGCATCGGCGGGATCTTCTTCGACGACTACAACGCCCCCGGCTTCATCCCGAGTTTCGCGCTCATGCGCAGCGTCGGCGACGCGTTCCTGCCCGCCTACCTGCCGATCGTCGAGCGCCGCAAGGCGATGCCCTACGGCGAGCACGAGCGGCAGTTCCAGCTCTACCGCCGCGGCCGCTACGTGGAGTTCAACCTCGTGTGGGACCGCGGCACGCACTTCGGCCTGCAGAGCGGCGGCCGCACCGAGAGCATCCTCATGTCGCTCCCGCCGCTGGTGAGCTGGCGCTACGACTGGCAGCCGCCCGCCGATTCGCCCGAAGCGCGCCTCTACGACCACTTCCTCAAGCCCCAGGATTGGGCCAATAGAAACCACTAATCTCCACTAACCACTCACTAATCCCACGCGCACCAATCAGCTGAAAATTAGTGCCTCATCAGTGCCCATCAGTGGTTCCTCCCTCATGAATTCCCGCCAACGTTTCCTCGCCGCCGCCGCCTGCCAGCCGCTCGATCGCCCGCCGATCTGGGTGATGCGCCAGGCCGGGCGCTACCTGCCCGAATACCGCGCGCTCAAGGCCAAGTCCTCCTTCCTCGAAATGGTGCGCACGCCCGAGCTCGCCGCCGAGGTCACGCTCCAGCCGTTGCGCCGCTTCGCGCTCGATGCGGCGATCATCTTCTCCGACATCCTCGTCATCCCCGAGGCGCTCGGCCAGGGCTACAAGTTCCGCGACGAGGGCGGTATCGCGATGGAGTGGCGCCTGGATAACCGCGCGCAGCTCGACCGCCTGCAGGTGGACGGCGTCGCGTCGCGCCTCGACTACATGGCGCAGTCGCTCGCGCGCGTGAAGGCCGAGCTCAAGGGCGAGAAGGCGCTGCTCGGCTTCGGCGGTTCGCCGTGGACGCTCGCCACCTACATGGTCGAGGGCGGCAGCTCGGAGGATTTCTCGCGCATCAAGGAACTGTTCTTCACCGACCGCCCGTTCTTCGACGCGCTGATGGAGAAGCTCACGGCCGCCGTGATCGAGTATTTCCACATGCAGATCCGCGCCGGGGCGGACGCCATCCAGATCTTCGACTCGTGGGGCGGCATCATCGCCGGACAGGACTACGAGGCCGCCTCGCTCCGCTGGATGCGCCAGATCATCGCCGCGATGCCGAAGGATTTTCCGGTCATCCTCTACGCCAAGGGCTGCCCGATGCAGCTCACGGACATGGCGTTCAGCGGCGCGAAGGTGCTCGGTGTCGACTGGACCGTCGACCTCGGCGTCGTGCGCCGGCTCGTGCCGGACAACGTCGCGCTCCAGGGCAACCTCGATCCGGTGTTGATGAACACCACGCCAGAGATCGTGCGCCGCGAAGCCACGCGCCTGCTCGAGACGATGCGCGGCGCGAGGGGCCACATCTTCAACCTCGGCCACGGCATCATGCCGCAGGCGAAGGTCGAGTGCATGGAAGCGCTCGTCGAAACGGTTACGCAGTGGAAATGAAACGAACCCGACACAGTCGATCGAGGTGGAGCGCGTTGACCCCAACGCGCTCAGGCCCGAACGCGTTGAGGTCAACGCGTTCCACCCCAAGCCGCTGATCCGCGGCCCTCCTCTTCCCATGAACCCGCACCCGCAAAAATCAGTCGCGATCATCGGCGCCGGCCTCACGGGCCTCACGGCCGCCTTCCGGCTGCATCAACGCGGCTTTCGCGTGCAGGTCTTCGAACGCGCCGCCCAGGCCGGCGGCGCCATCCGCACGCACCGCGAGGGCGGCTGGCTGGCCGAGTGCGGCCCGAACTCCGTCCAATACGGCGCGCCCGAGCTCAAGCAGCTCGTCACCGACCTCGGGCTCGAGGGCGACCTGCAGACGGCCAACGCGGCGGCGAAGAAACGCTTCATCGTCTACGGTGGCCGGTTCACGCCCGTGCCGATGGGGCCCGGGCAGTTCCTCGCCACGCCGCTCTTCGGCGCGCGCACCAAGCTCTCGCTGTTCACCGAGCTGCTGACCCGCCCGCGCGTCCGCAACACCGACCTCAGCCTCGCCGAGCTCGTGCGCTCGCACTACACGCAGGAACTGGTGGACTACGCCGTCAATCCACTCATCGCCGGCATCTACGCCGGCGACCCGGAGAAACTTTCGGTCAAGAACGCCTTCCCCTCGCTCTGGGAAGCCGAGCGGCTCAAGGGCTCGCTGCCCCGCGGCATGATGGCGCTCGCCAAGGCGAAGCGCGCCCCGGACGAACCGCGTCCGAAGGGGCCGCCGCCGATCGTCTCTTTCCGCCTCGGCCTGCAGCAGCTGACCGACACGCTTGTCGCCGCGCTGCCCGCCGGCGCGGTCGCCCCCAACACGACGGTCGAGACCATCATCCCGGGCCGGCCGCACCGGCTCGTCTGCTCGCGCGGACCGGAGAAGTGCGCCGGCGAATTCGACTACGTCGTCCTCGCCGTGCCCGCGCCGACACTGGCCCAGCTCACCTGCGGCACGCTGGCCGAGCGCCCGCTCGCTTCGCTGGAAAACATCACGCACCCGCCGGTATCCTCGCTCTTCCTCGGCTACCGGCGCGAGCAGGTGGCGCACGCGCTCGATGGCTTCGGCGGTCTCACGCCCGAAAAGGAGCGCCGCGACGTGCTGGGGATTCTGTTTTCCTCGACGCTGTTCCCCGGCCGCGCGCCGGAGGGGCACGTGGCGCTGACGGTGTTCGTCGGCGGCATGCGCCAGCCGGAACACGCGCGCCTCGGCACGCCGCAGCTGCTCGAGCGCCTCCGCCGCGACCTGACCGAGCTGGTCGGCGTGAGCGGCGACCCGGTGTTCGTGAAGCACAGCTTCTGGCCGCGGGCCATCCCGCAATACCAGCTCGGCTACGAGCGCCACCTCGAGACCATGAGCCGGTTCGAGGACCTGCACGCCGGCGTCTTCATCGGCGGCCAGTGTCGCGACGGCATCTCGGTGCCCGACTGCTGCAAGAGCGGCGAGAAACTCGCCCGCCGCGTCGCCGAAGCCGCCGCGAAGGCCTGAGCCGATTCCCGGCCGACCCCAAGGGAGCGGGAGCTTCCAGCTCCCGTGCATTTCAGGCAGAACACGGATAGGCGGGAGCTGGAAGCTCCCGCTCCTTTGCACGCCGAGTTCCCGCCTCAAATTTGTCTCCGGCGCCACTCGAAAATCGGGAATCCAAAATCGAAAATCCCCGCCCGCCTCCCCCCTTGACTCCCCCCCCGCGTGGAGTAGCGTCCGGCGCTTTTCCCAGAATGGCCCAAGAACTGAAAGACACGCTCCTGCTTCCGAAGACGGATTTCCCCATGCGGGCGAATCTCGTGCAACGCGAGCCGCAGCGAATCAGCCACTGGGAAAAACTCGGCCTCTACGCCCGCATCCAGGCCAAGCGCGCCGGCCGGCCGACCTACGTCCTCCACGACGGCCCGCCGTTCACCAACGGCGACGTCCACATCGGCACCGCGCTGAACAAGTCGCTCAAGGATTTCGTCAACCGCTACAAGTCCATGCGCGGCTTCGCCACGCCCTACGTGCCGGGCTGGGACTGCCACGGCCTGCCGATCGAGCAGAAGGTGTCGCGCGAGATCCAGGAACAGAAACTCACGCTCACCACCGCCGAACTGCGCGCGAAGTGCGACGCGTTTGCCGAGGGCTGGATCGCGAAGCAGACCGCGCAGTTCAAGCGCATCGGCGTGCTCGCCGACTGGCAGCACGAATACAAGACCAAGGCCCCGTCCTACGAAGCCGACATCCTCCGCACCTTCGCCGCGTTCGTGGAGCAGGGTCTCGTCTATCGCTCGAAGAAACCCGTTTACTGGTCGATCCCCTTCGAGACCGCCCTCGCCGAGGCCGAGATCGAATACAAGGACCACGTCTCACCCTCGATCTGGGTGAAGTTCGCCGTGCCCGCCGCCGAGGCCGCGAAGTTCGGCCTGCCGGCCGACAAGCCGCTCTCCGTCGTCATCTGGACGACCACGCCGTGGACGATCCCCGCCAACCTCGCGATCGCGGTGCATCCCGAGGTCGACTACGTCGTCGCCGACCTCGGTGCGGAGCGCATCGTCGTCGCGCAGGCCTTGCTGGGTTCGGTCGCGACTGCGGCCAAGCTCGAGACCGCGCCCGCCGTCGTCCAGACGGTGAAAGGCGCGCAACTCGAGAAACTCGCCCCGCGTCACCCGCTCATCGACCGCGCTTCGCCCATCGTTCTCGCCGACTACGTCACGACCGACAGCGGCACGGGTTGCGTCCACACGGCGCCGGGCCACGGCGCGGAGGACTACCAGACCGGCCTCAAATACGGCCTCGAGATCTACTGCCCGGTCGGCGACGACGGCAAATACCTCGACGACGGCCGCGTGCCCGCCGACCTCGTCGGGCTGACCTGCCTCGAATCCATCGAGGATCTCGCCGCGAAGAAGACCTCACCCGCCAACATCGGCGTGTTGAAGAAGCTCGCCGCCGCCGGGGCGTTGCTGGCGAAGCAGAACCTCACCCACTCCTACCCGCATTGCTGGCGCTCGAAGACGCCGATCGTGTTCCGCGCCGTCGACCAGTGGTTCGTGTCGCTGGACCAATCGAAAATCGAAAATCAAAAATCGAAAATCACGCCGCGTGAAATCGCCCTCGCCGCGGTCGATCGCATCGCCGCGGCGGGTGGCTGGATTCCCGCGTGGGGCGAGGCCCGCATCCGCGGCGCCGTCGAGTCGCGTCCGGATTGGTGCATCAGCCGCCAGCGCTCGTGGGGCGTGCCGATCATCGCGTTCTACGGTCCGGACAAGAAGGCCTACCTCGACGCCGCGGTCATCCGCGCCGTGGCCGATAAGATCGCGACGAAGGGCACCAACTTCTGGTATGACGCCCCCGCGAGCGAAATCCTCGCCGGCGTCGCCTTGCCCGCCGGGTGGCCCAGCGCCGACCAGCTCACCTGCGGCCGCGACACGCTCGACGTGTGGATCGATTCCGGTTCGTCGCACGTGTTCATGCGGAATTTCATGGCCGAGCAGTTCGGCCAGGACCGTTCCGCCACGCCGGCCGACCTCTACCTCGAGGGCAGCGACCAGCACCGCGGCTGGTTCCAGTCGTCGCTCTGGTGCAGCGTCATCGCCTTCGGCGGCGCGCCCTACAAGGCCGTCCTCACGCACGGCTTCATCGTCGACAAGAACCGCCAGAAAATCTCCAAGAGCTCGACCTACCAGAAGCCGCAGACCGCCGAGGCCTACATCAAGGACCACGGCGCCGACGTCATCCGCCTCTGGATCGCGTCGCAGGATTTCCGCGACGACATCCCGGTGGACGAGGAGATCCTCAAGAACGTGGGCGAGGCGTATCGCCTTTTCCGCAACACGTTCCGCTTCCAGCTCTCGACCCTCTTCGATTTCGACGCCACGCAGCACGCCGTGCCGCACGCGCAACTGGACGCGCTCGACCGCTGGGCGCTGCACCAGACGGCGAAGCTCCTGGCCGAGTGCACCGCGGCCTACGAGGCCTTCGAGTTCCACCGCGTCTATCAGCTCTGCAACCAGTTCTGCGCGGTCACGCTGTCGGCGATCTACCACGACATCCTGAAGGACCGCCTCTACACGCTCGGTGCCGCCCACCCGCTCCGCCGCTCGTCGCAGACCGCGATCCACCACATCTTCCGCACGCTCGTCCGCATCCTCGCCCCGGTGATCACGTTCACGGCCGACGAGGCGTGGAGCTACGCCACGAGCGGCAAGGAATACGGCGACGACTCCGTGCACCTCCAGGACTGGCCCGAAGCGCCGGCGGAGTGGACCGATGCGGCGCTCGACGCCGAGTTCGCCGCGCTGCTCAAGCTCCGCGCCAAGGTCACCGAGACCCTCGAGCCGCTGCGCCAGGCCGGGACGATCGGCAAGTCCCTCGACGCCGTGCTGCGCTTCACCGCGGCCGCGGACGACGCGGAGTTCGCCGTGTTGCAGAAGCACCGCGAGTCGCTGGCCGAATTTTTCATCGTTTCGCTCGTGACGCTGGAACCCCAGGCCGGCGCCGCCCTCGGAATCACTGCCAACCACGCCCGCGAGGCCGGCCTTGTCCGCTGCCCCCGCTGCTGGCGCTGGGTCCCCGCCCTTTCGGCGACGCCGCACGGAGAGGTTTGCCCTCGCTGCGCCGACGCCCTTAACTCCTGACCCCTTCCCTTCCCATGTCCAAGAAAGCTCCCGCGAAGAAGCCCGCCAAGAAAGCCGCGCCCGCGAAGGCCGCCAAGCCCGCCAAGCCCGCGAAGCCCGCCGCCAAAGTCGCGGCGAAGCCCGCCAAGCCCGCGAAGGCCGCCGCCCCGGCGGCCAAGCCGGCGAAAACCGCTCCGGCCAAGTCGGCCGCAGCCGCGGCGCCCGCGGCCAAGGCTAAAGGCCCGATGAGCGCGGCCGATTTGAAGCGCATGATCCTCGAGCGGAAATCGGCCGGCCCCGCCAAATCCATCTCCTTCTCCCTCGACGAGGTCCGCGAGATCGCGAAGAAAAACGAAAAGGTCGTCGAGACCGCCGACAAGGGCACGAAGGCCAAGGGCGCCGCGCACCAGAAGAACCACGAGCCGCACCTCAAGCAGCTCGACAAGCCGCACAAGCCCCACCACGTGAAGCCGGCCTCGCTGGCCGACATCCTCGGCTTCAACCCCGCCAAGGGCCGCAAGCCCGCCATGGCGCACGAGGACGACGTCCCGGAAAAATTCCGCCGCTACTACAAGATGCTCGTCGAGCTGCGCAACCACGTGCTCACCCAGCTCGGCGAACACACCGAGGAGACGCTGCTCAAGTCCGCCAAGGACGATTCCGGCGACCTCTCCGGCTACGGCCAGCACATGGCCGACGCCGGCACCGACACCTTCGACCGCGACTTCGCCCTCTCCCTCGTCTCCAGCGAGCAGGAGGCGCTCTCCGAGATCGAGGCCGCGATCAAGCGCATCCACGACGGCACCTATGGTGTCTGCGAACTCACGCAGAAGCCGATCCCGAAGGAGCGCCTGCTCGCCGTGCCCTTCACCCGCTACACCGCCGAGGCCCAGAAGGACGTCGAGCGGCATTCCCACCGCGCCCAGCAGCGCGGCGGCCTCTTCGGCGACGCCACCGACGAGGAAGGCGGCAAGATCATGGACGAGGACGCGGGCGGGGACGAGTGAGCCCGCGGATTTTCGATTTTGGATTTCAGATTTTCGATTGAATCCCCTGCCGCCTAGTCCACCCGCCGGAACTCCCGCCTCGGATCCGGCCCAATCGAAAATCGAAAATCAAAAATCGAAAATCGGCCGCTTCCTCGCCTACCGGCGGTTCTGGGTCGTCGCGGTGGTCGTCTATGGCCTGGATCAGCTGACCAAGGGCTGGATCGTCGCGCGGCTGGATTATCCGACCTACGGGCCGCCGTTCCACCTGCCGGTCATCGAGGGCTTCTTCAACCTCGTGCACGTCGGCAACACCGGCGCGGCGTGGAGCATCTTCTCCGGCTACGGCCACTGGCTCGGGCTCTTCGCGCTGCTGACGCTCGTCGCGATCTATTTCTGGCGGCACACGCTCGGCCTGCGCTCGTCCTTCGTGCAGCTCTGCTTCGGCGGCCTCTGCGGCGGCACGCTCGGCAACGTCACGGACCGTTTTCGCTACGGCCACGTGGTGGACTTCCTTGATTTCCGTTTCGGCACCTACGCCTACCCGTCCTTCAACGTCGCCGACATGGGCATCGTCTGCGGCGTCCTGGCCTATGTGGTGTGGTCGTTCCGCCAGCCGGCGCCGCCAGGCGGCTGAAAACTCCAAATCCCAGACGCCAAACTCCAAACCTGCGAGCGAGGCGATTGCCGCGAACGGCAGCTCTGGCGTTTGGACCTTTGGAGTTTGGGCTTTGCGTGGAATGAGCTCCGCTCATTCCACGTTGGCCATTTGCTCCCGCACGCGTTCGAGCTCGTTCTTGCACTCGATGACGCGCTGGCTGATCTGCAGGTCGTTGGCCTTGCTGCCGATGGTGTGGATCTCGCGGCCGATCTCCTGGAGGATGAACTCCGCCTTGCGCCCCACCTCGCCGTCGCCGCGGAGGAGTTCCTTCAATTGCGCGAGGTGGCTCCGCAGACGCGTGATCTCCTCCGTCACATCGATGCGGTCGGCGAAGAGCGCGACTTCCTTCAGCACGCGCTCGTCGCTGAGGTCGAGCTCGAGCCCGGCCGTGCGGAGGCGCAGCAGGAGGGCTTCGCGGTAATTGACCGTCACCTGCGGCGCGCGTTGGGCGATGGCCTCGACGTTGCTGTGCAGCTTGGCCAGGCGGCCGAGAAAATCCACGAGCAGCGCCTCGCCTTCGCGGGCCCGCATCGCCCCGAGCCCGCGCAACGCGGCTGTGAGCGCCTGCTCCACCGCAGGCCAGACTTCCTCGGCGGCGCCGAGCTGCCCTTCCCCGCTCTGCGCGCTGGCGATCTCCCAGAGCAGCTCCGCCGACGGCTGGAACGGCACGCCCTGGGCGGCGGCGAGGTCCTTGAGGCGGTCGAGCGTGTCGGCCACGGCGGCCTCGTCCCACTCCGCGGCCGCGCGCCCGCCGTCGACCTCGACAACGACATGCACCTTGCCGCGCGCGACGACCTTGCGCACCGCGTCGGCGATCCCGCCCTCAAGTGTCTCCCACGCATCCGGCAGCGAGACCGAAAGATCGAGCCCGCGCCGGTTGACGGAGTTCACCTGCACCGAAACCGAGTGCGAACCAAACTGTGCCGAGCCACGGCCGAAGCCAGTCATCGAATTCATGGGAAAACTCCAAACGCCAAACGGCCAAACGCCAAAGCTATTCTCGGCGGCCGACCGCTCATTCGAGCTTCTTGATGATCGCGGTGAAGATGAGTTTCAGCTCGGTCGCCTCCTGCAGCAGGGCGGCGCGCTGCTCTTCGAGGAGCCGATTTTCGCCGGTGTTGACCAAGGCGAGCCACAGACGCGATTCCTTGGCTTCCTTGCGCGAGATGCGGAAGCGCATGACCCGGTCCTTACCGCCGAGCGACTCGTTGGCTTCGATGCAGTTGGCCGCGATCGAACCGGACGAGCGGACGAGTTGCTTCACGTCCTCGATGTTGCCGACCGTTCGCGGGAGGCTGCGGACGAATCGTCGCACCTCCGCGGCGAACGTTTCCGTCCTTTTCTCCAGATCGTTGGGCTTGGCTGCCACGCTTTGGAGTTTGGACTTTTGGCGTTTGGAGTTTCAAGCCTCCTGATCGAGGAGGCGCTGCACTTGCTGCACATCCTTGTCCCCTCGCCCGCTCAAGTTCACGACGAGGATTTGATCCGGCCGCATTTCCTTCGCGCGTTTCACGGCGTGGACGAGCGCGTGGGTCGATTCCAGCGCGGGGATGATGCCCTCGGTGCGGGAACAGAGTTGGAACGCCGCCAACACCTCGTCGTCGGTCGCGTAGGCGAAGCGGATGCGGCCCTGCTCGCGGTAGAACGCGTGCTCGGGGCCGATGGCGGCGTAGTCGAGGCCGGCGCTCACGCTGTGCGTGAGCTCGATCTGGCCGTCGGCGTTCTGGAGGATGAAGGTCTTGCCGCCCTGCAACACGCCGAGGCGTCCGCCCTCGAAGCGGGCCGCGTGTTCGCCCTGACGGATGCCGCGGCCACCGGCCTCGACGCCGGTGAGCGTGACGCCGGGCGCGGAGAGAAAATCGAAGAAGGCGCCGATGGCATTCGAGCCGCCGCCGACACAGGCGACGATCTCGTCGGGCAACCGGCCCTCGCGGGCGAGGATCTGTTCCTTCAGCTCGGCGCCGATCACCCGGTGAAAATCGCGCACCATCATCGGATACGGGTGCGCGCCGAGGGCGGAGCCGAGGATGTAGTGCGTCGTGCGGACGTTCGTCACCCAGTCGCGCATCGCCTCGTTGACGGCGTCCTTCAGCGTCTGCTGGCCGGCGGTGACGGCGACGACCTTCGCCCCCATCAGGCGCATGCGGAAGACGTTCAACGCCTGCCGCTCCATGTCGACCGCGCCCATGTAGACCGTGCAATCGAGGCCGAACTTCGCGCAGACCGCCGCCGTCGCCACGCCGTGCTGGCCGGCGCCGGTCTCGGCAATGATGCGGCGCTTGCCCATGCGGCGGGCGAGCAGGGCCTGGCCGAGGGCGTTGTTGATCTTGTGCGCGCCGGTGTGGAGCAGGTCCTCGCGCTTGAAATAAATCTTCGCGCCGCCGCAGTGCGCGGTGAGGCGCTCCGCGAAATAGAGCTCGGTCGGCCGGCCGGCGAACTCGCGCAGGTGATGCCGCAGCTCCGCCTGGAACGACGGATCGGCCTTCGCCGCGGCGTAGGCGGCGGTGAGTTCCGCGAGCGCGGTCATCAGCGTCTCGGGCACATAGACGCCGCCGTAGGTGCCGAAGTGACCGCCGGCATCCGGCCATTGCTCCGGCGCGGCGGCAGAGGCGGCGGACGGCGGAGCGGAGTTCGGCGGGACGGACATGCCCAGACGGGAATTCCCCGCCCGGGGAAACGCAATTTCGTTTTGCCGGCGCGCGTGTCATCACGCGCCCCGTGTAGGGCGGGGTCTCCCGACCCCGCCGCGAACGTGATAGAGCGCCCGAACATCGGCGGGGTCGGGAGACCCCGCCCTACAATTATTGCCAGGCGCGTCCTGCTGGGCCGCGCGTTCAGTTGGCCGGCTGAAGCCGGCCCTACGGTCGGCGCGAGGGTCGCGGGGCGCGCTTCGGGAGCGTGGCCGGGGTGTCGGGCACGAGCTTCGTCAGCAGGGCGAGGACGACCTCGCGCGGGAAGGTGACGACGTTGACGACACTGGCGACGGAATCGAGGGCCGTGAGATCGCGCGACGCGAAGTTGACGGCGGCGATGCGTGGATAGACTCCGTCGCCGGGCTGCCGGCCGTTCGCCTGCCAGAACGCGGCTTCGCGCGGGGCGCCGCTGAGCAACCCGGCCACCCACAGCGTAGGGCCGTCCGCGGCCTTGCGCAGGACCGGGTCGACAGCGAAGCGGGCGTGCAGGTCGGCGTAGAGTTCCGCGTCGGGCTGCTCGATGAGGGCGAGGGCGACGAGCGTGGCGCGTTCGGCGTCGCTCACGAGGCCGAGCAGCTGGCGGAAGGTGGCGCGGGCGGCGTCGGCGTCGCCCGCCGCGCGATCGAGTCCGAACTGCGCGCGGGCGTGGCGGAACTCGCCGAGCAGCGGCCCGTAGAAGTCTAGCAGGGTTTGCGCCGCGGCGGTTTCGCCGAGCGCGGCGAGCCGCGCCACCTGCAGTTCCAGGTAGACGGGGTTCAGCGGGCCGCTGAAGGGGCGGCGGAGCAATTCGATCGCGCGGGCCGGACGGCCGAGACCGATCTCCGCCTCCGCCTCGACGAGCAACTGCGCGTGCGGGGACAGGGCGGCGAGCGCCGCCGCCTGCTCGCGCACCAAGGCGGGCGCAAGATTGCCCGCCCGGATCGCGAAGAGCAGCGAGCGCACCCAGAGCGAGGCGTGGCCGGGGTCCTCCTGCGCCATCGCGAGGCTGTGCGCCGCCAGCCGCTCGTGGCGGAGCAGCATCAGCAGCGTGTCGTGGTAGACGACGGCGGTGCGGTAGGCCAGATCGGGCGCGTCCCGGCGGAGCCGGGCGAAAATCTCGTCGGCGAAGAGATGGCTGCCTTGGAACATCGTGATCTGGCCGATGAGCAGGTTGGCGGGATAGTGGCGCGGATCGCGCTGGCGGGCGCTGGTGAGCGCGAGGTAGGCCTCGTTGATCCGGCCCTGCTGGAAGGCGACCAGCGCGCGCACGAAGAGCCGGTCGGCCTGCAGCGTGCGGACGCGCGACCAGTGGCCCGGCCAAGCGAGATCGGTCCAGCGCACCGGGAGTTCGTTGCCCCAGCGGAAAAACGCGAAGGCCCCCGTCGCGAGCGCGAGCCACAGCGCGAGCCCGGCGAGCCCGGCCACGCCGAGGGCGCGGCCCCAGAACGGCCGCACATCGGCGGCGCGCACGGAGCAACGCCAGCCATCGGGCGTGGACACGAGCAGCGGACAGAGCGGACGGAACCGCGCCGGGCGGTGCCAGTGCATGACGGCGTCGCAGCGGACGAGACCGAGCTTGGCCTCGTCACTCTCGTTCTGGCAGGGCGCGTGGCCGCGGCAGCCGCCGCGACGGAAGCGGTGCTTGCGCCAGTTCCAGTAAATCAGCGCGGCCGCGAAGCGCCCGGCATCGGCCGCGGCGCCGGCCCATCGTCCGAAACGTGCGCTCCACCGCTCGCTCACCGGACCGGAGGTTGGGCGGCCGGCGGAGTCGCCGGGCGGGCCTGACGGCGGCGCCAGAATGCGACGCCGGCGCCGGCGAGCAGGAGCGCGCCGAGCTGCGCGTAGGTGGCAGGCTCCGGCACGGAGCCGTAGGGACTGATCGGCGGCGTGATGGCGCCGAGGTCGGCGTAGCTCGTCGTGTCCTTCGTGTAGCCGCTGCCGGTGTAGCCCATCATGTCCTGGTTGACGGAATTCTGCTGGGTCGTCGTCCACGCGACGAAGGCGATCGCCGTGTCGTAAGTCATCGTGAAGTTGGCGAAGGCCGGGGGCGCGTAGGCGCGGATGCCGGCCTGCAGGTTGGCGAAGCTGATGCCGAAGGTGACGAGGCCGTCGGCGTTGCCGCCGAAGTTGCTCACGGTGGTCTGCGCGTAGTTGTAGGTCGACGCCGTGAGGTTCACGCCGCCGGCGAAGCTGCCCCACGTGGTCGTGTTCGGCGAGGTGTTGGCGCCGGTGCCGGGCGTGGCGAACTTGATGTTGGGCGTGTTCGATTTCGCATCCATGCCGAGCATGAGGTCGATCGAGCCGTTGCCGTCGAGGTCCATGCCGAGCGTGACGTAGCCGGCGAAGCCCTGCGCACGGTAGGTGTTCATGCGCGCCTGAAACAGGATGTGATCGACGCCGGCAATCGTGCCGGCCTTTTGGGCGAACGCCGCGTGGGTGGCATCGCCCGCAAAGTCATCGGAGCCCTGGCCGGTCTGCTGATCCGCGATGGCATCGGTCATGATCGTGCCGTTCGCCTTGGTCCACGCCGTCCATCCCAAAGTGTCGGTGACACTGACGACCGGCTGCGCGCTCAAGGCCGCCGCGGCGAGCAATCCCGCCAGCCCGGTGCCTCGCCCGACCAAGGTCAGGAGGCGGAGGCGCGAGGGAATGGATGTTTGCACCCCCGGAACATAGCTAGGTATTCACCCCAATAAAACCCAGCAGGAGGACATTTCCGTTTTCTAGTCTCTAGGGCCTTTATCACCTATCTATCCGCTTCACGGTCACGAGCGTGAAATCGTCGCGCAGGCCGGCGGAGCAGAAGATCTCAACCGCCCGAAGAATCGATTCATTAACCACCTGTGCGGTTCCGCCGTGTGCCGAACGGACGGCATCGGACAGCCGGGCGGCCCCAAACTCGCGCTCCTCAGCGTTGGGAGCCTCGGTCAATCCGTCCGTATAGAGGATGAGGGAACTTCCCCGCCCGAAGGGCACCGTGCGGTCGGCGATCACGGCATCGAAGGTCTCCGGGTCGACCAAGCCCAGCGGCATGCCCTCGGAGCCGACGAACGCGTTGCGGCAGCCGCCGGTCTCCGACCACGAGAAGAGCGGCAGCTCATGCCCGGCGCGGGCGAACACGGCCTCGTCGCGCTGCAGGTCGATGACGGCGTAGGTCAGCGTCACATAGAGCCCGTTGCGCAGGTCGGCGGAGAGCGCGTGATTCAGTTCCGAAAGAACGCGCGCGGGCGAGGCTTGGCGCGGCGCGATGGTGCGCAGCTGCGTGCGGCAGATCGCCATGAGCAGAGACGCGGAAACGCCCTTGCCAGAGACGTCGGCGACGGCGACGCCGAGGCGCTGGTCGTCGAGCCGGAACACGTCGTAGAAATCACCGCTGACTTTCTGCGCGGCCATGTAGCGCGCGTCGAGGTCGAGGCCCGGCATGCGCGGCATCTCGCGCGGCAGGAGCATCTGCTGCACGTCGCTCGCCAGCGCGAGGTCGAGGTCGAGGCGCTGCTTCTCCACCTGCAGCGCCACGAAGTCGGCGTTGTGCACGGCAAGGCCCGCCTGTTCGGCCAGCGCGGCGACGAGCGAATAATCGATCTCGGTGAACGGCAGGCCGTCGGCGGCGTTGCAGACACAAAGCACGCCGATGAGGCGCTGGCGCACCATGATCGGCGCGGCGATGACGGAACGCACGGTGAGCGCCGGATCGTCGTGCTTGACGATGCGCGGGTCGGACGGGGCGTTGACGATGAGTTCGCCGCGGCCGGTGGCGGCGACGCGGCCGACGATGCCGTCGCCGACGGGGAACGACTCGGACTTGAGCACCTGCTCGATGAACTTGGCCCGCGTGCCCATCTGCATGCGCTGCGTGTCGGGAATCGGGCGGTGCGGCGGGAACAGCCCCTCGACCGCCACGCCGCGCATCTGGTCGTCGGCGCCCTTCTCGAAAATGCAGGCGCTGAGCGCCCCGGTGCTGAGGATCGAGGCGTGGACGATGCGCTGGAACAGCTCGTCGCGCGACAGGCGTTCGCCCACGGCGTCGACCATCGTGTGCATGTAATCGAGCACGATCTGCCGCTCCTCGAGCAGCGAGGTTTTCTCCTCCTCGATGCGCGCCGCCTCGCGCTGGGCCCGCCAGTAAAAGGCATAGACCAGCGCCGCACCGAGCAGGCCGCCGAGGAGGAAGAGCATCATGATGACCGGCGGCAATGTGCGCCGCCGACCGGGCATTGCCGAGACGAAAGAAGCCGGAGGGGCCGGTGCGATAACGGGAGCGTGAACGAAGCCACCGCCTAGCGGAGCAGCCGGCGCATCCCGTGGCAGCCGGTGCATCATGTAGCAACCGGTGCGTCATGTAGCAGCCGTCGTAAGACGGCTGAAAGCGCCCGCGCGCGCCGCAACCGTCGTCGCCCGACCCCAGCCGACTTACGTCGGCTGCTACGGGGAGTGAAATGTCGGCGGGATCGCCCGCGAAGACCGGGCGGAGCGGGCAAAGCAACCCCGCCGCGGACACGCTGCTGCACTCGCAGAAGGGGAAGGCTTTCCCGCCGACCGCGTCGGCCAAAGTGGCGGGAGCATCCTGCTCCCGCGTTCGGACAAAGTAGGGGGAGCATCCTGCTCCCTTGCTCGGGCGTGATCGGAACGGGAGCTGGAAGCTCCCGCTCCTCTGGTTGGCGGCGCGCGTTCTTGGGCCCGGCTGAAGCCGGGCCTACCGGCCGCCTTCGACGCGGTTGCGAAGGAAGGCGAGCACGTCCTGGAACTTGGCGGCGTTGGCTGAGTCGGCGCTGACGAGGTTCTCGTGCGCCTCGAGGACCAGCTTGGCGCTCTCGATCTCCGTCTTCTTCTCCTGCGTGAGAGCGGTCGCCGCCCCGTCATCGAAGCCGAGCGGGAAGTCGCCCGCGTCGACCGTGGCGAGGCGATGCAGGCCGAGGTTGCGGATGAGCTCCAAGTTGCGCTCGCCGACACGCACGAGGATCAACGCGCCCGGCGGCGTGAGCTTGCGCAGCTGCAGCGCGGCGCCGGCCAGCACGCCGAGGAAGGTGCTGTCCATGCTCGCGCAGTGCTGGAAATCGAGCACGAACCGCGTCCGCCCCTGCCGGATCATCTCGGCGACGAAATCCTTCAGGCTGCCGCTGTTCGTGAACGACGCCCGCCCCTCGATCCGCACCAGCACGGGATCGGAGTAAGCGTGGACGAGGAACGTGGGTTTCGCGGGATCGGACATGGGGAAAACTCCAAACGCCAAATCACAAACGCCAAAGGATTTCCCGAATCAGAGATTCGCTCCCCAAAGAAATTGGAGTGCGAGGATCGGATTTGGAGTTCTCTCGGCTGGGTTCGTGGGTCGGTTTGGCGTTTGGACGTTTGGCGTTTGGGATTTGCCGCAGATCAGTTCGCGGCTGCGATCTGCCTCAGCACATACGGCAGGATGCCGCCGTGCTGGTAGTAATCGATCTCGATGGGCGTATCGATGCGGCAGGTGACGGGGACGTCCTGCACCGCGCCGTTCTTGCGGGTGATGCGGAGCGTGAGGTCCTGCTGCGGCTTCACGGCGGGCGAGAGGCCGATGACGTCGTAGGTCTCCGTGCCGTCGAGCTGGAGCGTCTGCGCGGTCGTGCCTTCCTTGAACTGCAGGGGCAGCACGCCCATGCCGACGAGGTTGGAACGGTGGATGCGCTCGAAGCTCTGCGCGACGACGACCTTCACGCCGAGGAGGTTCGTGCCCTTGGCCGCCCAGTCGCGGGACGAGCCGGTGCCGTATTCCTGGCCGGCGAGGACGATGAGCGGCGTGCCCTGCTTCTGGTAGGCCATCGACGCGTCGTAGATCGACGTCTCGACGCCGTCGGGTCCGAGCGTATTGCCGCCTTCCTTGCCGCCGAGCATCAGGTTCTTGATGCGGACGTTGGCGAAGGTGCCGCGGGTCATGATGCGGTCGTTGCCGCGGCGCGAGCCGTAGGAGTTGAAGTCCTCGAACGCGACGCCGTGCTCGAGCAGGAACTTGCCGGCGGGCGAGGTCTTCTTGATCGCGCCGGCGGGCGAGATGTGGTCGGTCGTGACGGAGTCGCCGAAGATGCCGAGCGCCCGCGCGCCGCGGATCTCGGCGATCGTGCCGGGGGACATCGAGAAGTTGGTGAAGAACGGCGGCTCCTGGATGTAGGTCGAGCTCGCGTCGAAGGAGTAGACGTTGCCCGTGGTGGACGGGATCTCGTTCCACTTCGGATTCTGCGCGGCGAAATCCGTGTAGAGCTTCCGGAACACCTCGGGCTTGAGCGCGGCCTGCATGTGGTCGCGGACTTCCTGGATGGTCGGCCAGATGTCCTTGAGGAAAACGGGCTTCCCGTCCGCGCCGGTGCCGATGGCCTCGGTGGAGAGGTCGATGTCGGCGCGGCCGGCGAGCGCAAAGGCGACGACGAGCGGCGGCGACATGAGGAAGTTGGCCTTGATGTTCTGGTGGACGCGCGCCTCGAAGTTGCGGTTGCCCGAGAGCACGGAGGCGGCGACGAGGTCGTTCTTCACGACGGCCTCCTCGATCGCGGGATTGAGCGGGCCGGAGTTGCCGATGCAGGTCGTGCAGCCGTAGCCGACGGTCTGGAAACCGAGCTGGTCGAGATACGGCGTGAGGCCGGTCTTGTTGAGGTAGTCGGTGACGACGCGCGAGCCGGGGGCGAGCGACGACTTCACGAGCGGGTTGGGCTTGAGGCCCTTGGCGACGGCCTTCTTCGCGACGAGGCCGGCGGCCAGCATCACGCTCGGGTTCGAGGTGTTGGTGCAGCTCGTGATCGCGGCGATGAGGACGGAGCCGTGGCCGAGCTTGGTGCCGTTGACCTCGGCCTTCACGGTGGAGAACTCCTCGGCCTTCTTGCCAAATCCGTTTTCGGTGACCGGCTTTGAGAAGGAGCCGACGAAGTTTTCCTTGAGCTTGTTCAGCTCGATGCGGTCCTGCGGGCGCTTCGGGCCGGCGACGGACGGGACGACGGTCGAGAGGTCGAGCTCGACGACCTGCGAGTAATCGATCTGGCCCTTCTGCGGCATGCCCCAGAGGCCCTGCGCCTGGTAATAAGCCTCGTAGGTGGCGACGAGCGACTCGTCGCGGCCGGTGGCGCGGAGGTAGTTGGAGCACTCGGCGTCGATCGGGAAGAAGCCCATCGTGGCGCCGTATTCGGGGGCCATGTTGGCGATGGTGGCCCGGTCGACGACCGGCAGCGCGGCGGCGCCGGGGCCGAAGAATTCCACGAATTTGCCGACGACCTTCGTCTTGCGCATGAGCTGCGTGACGGTGAGCGCGAGGTCGGTGGCGGTGACGCCCTCGCGGAGCGAGCCCGTGAGGTGCACGCCGACGACGTCGGGCGTGAGGAAGTAGACCGGCTGGCCGAGCATGCCCGCCTCGGCCTCGATGCCGCCGACGCCCCAGCCGACGATGCCGATGCCGTTGATCATCGTCGTGTGCGAGTCGGTGCCGACGAGCGTGTCGGGGTAGAAGACGTCGCCCTGGTTGAGCACGCCCTTGGCGAGATACTCGAGGTTGACCTGGTGGACGATGCCGATGCCCGGGGGCACGACCTTGAAGGTGTCGAAGGCCTGCATGCCCCACTTGAGGAACTGGTAGCGCTCGCGGTTGCGCGAGAACTCGAGGTCGAGGTTCTTCTGCAACGCGTCGGCCGAGCCCGCGAAGTCCACCTGCACCGAGTGGTCGACGACGAGGTCGACGGGCACGAGCGGCTCGATGATCTTCGGGTTCTTGCCCATCTTCGCGACGGCCGAACGCATGGCGGCAAGGTCGACGAGCAGCGGCACGCCCGTGAAGTCCTGCAGGACGATGCGCGCGACGACGAAGGGGATCTCGGCGGTGCGGGCCTCGTTCGGCTTCCAGTTCGCGAGCTCCCGGACGTTGGACTCGAGCACGCGCTTGCCGTCGCAATTGCGCAGCACGGCCTCGAGGACGAGGCGGATGCTCACGGGCAGGCGCGAGACGTTGAAGCCGGCCTTCTCGAGGGCGGGCAGCGAGTAGAACTTCTTGCCGCCGGCGAAGGACTGGAGGGTGTTGAACGGGTTCGGGAGGGACACGGGATTTTCGATTTTGGATTTACGAATTTCGATTCGTCGTGGCGGCGGGATGAACACACCCCGCCCGGCCGGGCACTTTGGCGTTTGGGATTTGGCGCTTGGAGTTTGCCGCGCTCAGCCCGCCAGGGCGGCCTTCACCGCGGCGAAGTTCGGGAGATCCTTCGGCGTCGGGGTCTGCTCGGCGTATTTGATCACGCCGTCCTTGCCGATGACGAAGGCCGCGCGGGCCGACGTGTCGCCGACGCCGGCGAGGTTCGGGAACACGACGTCGTAGGCCTTGGTCGTGGTCTTGTTGAGGTCGGAGAGGAGCGTCACGCCGATGCTGTTGGCCTTGGCCCAGGCTTCCTGCGCGAAGGGGCTGTCGACGCTGATGCCGTAGACGGCGGCGCCGAGGCCGGAGTAGGCGGAGAGGCCGCCCGACACGTCGCACATCTCCTGCGTGCACACGCCGGTGAAGGCCAAGGGGAAGAACAGGAGCACGACCGGCTGCTTGCCGAAGTGGTCGCTGAGCTTGATGTCCTTGAGACCTTCCGCGGTCTTGGTCTTGAGGGTGAAATCGGGGGCGTTGGTGCCGACGGCGAGGGCCATGGTGAGGGAGGTGTTGAGGTTGGTTTTTCGCGGGGGATTCCGCGGCGAAAAGAGGGCCCAAGGTAGAGCCGCGCGCAAGGACGCGGCAACCCCCTTTTCGCGGTATGAGGCCGCTTACTTTTTTCGCAGCGAAACCCATTAGCGCGCGTGGTGGTCGAGGCCTCCCGACCCCGCGAAAAGGAGAGTCCAGCCTCGCGACCGCACACACGCTCCGAACCGAAATAGCACGTGCCGCCTCGTCCGACTGCATGGCGACGGGCGGGTTGCGGCGGTGGGAGTCCGGTGCACGCTCCGGCGGCAAACCTCGCCCGTCGGCCTCCGCTCCCCCGCCCTGCCCGAGCGGAGACGCGCGGCGGCGCGGAAAATCTTCTCGCCCCGATAAGCCCGCTTAACGCCTGACCGAACGGCCACTGCCGCACCTTGGGCGTGCTTTGACTTATCCCTGCACAGGCGCAGGCTGCTCGGCGTCATGCCGACCTCCGACCTGTCCGCGCCGCGTCGCCCGACCGCCGCCCCACGCCTCTTCGCGGTGCGCGACCTGACCAAGGTCTACGGCACCGGTGAGACGCAGGTGCGCGCCCTCGGCGGCGTCGACCTCGACCTCCACGCCGGCGAACTCGTCGTCCTCCTCGGCCCCTCCGGCTCGGGCAAGACCACGCTCCTCAACCAGCTCGGCGGCCTCGACGTGCCCACGGCCGGCACACTGCATTACCGCGACATCGAGCTCACGCATGCGAGCGAGGAGGAGCTCACGCGCTACCGGCGCGAGTCGGTTGGGTTCATTTTCCAGTTCTACAACCTCATCCCGAGCCTCACGGCGCGCGAGAACGTCGCCCTCATCACCGAGATCGCGCCCCACCCGCTCGCTCCCGAGGCCGCGCTCGAGATGGTCGGCCTCGGTGCGCGCATGGACCATTTCCCCGCCCAGCTCTCCGGCGGCGAACAACAGCGCGTCGCCATCGCCCGCGCCATCGCCAAGCGCCCGGAAGTCCTCCTCTGCGACGAACCCACCGGCGCCCTCGACGTGCGCACCGGCATCGTCGTCCTCGAAGCCATCGAACGCGTGAACCGCGAGCTCGGCACGCTCACCGTCATCATCACCCACAACGCCGTCATGGCCGACATGGCCGACCGCGTCATCCACTTCATGGACGGCAAGGTCCAGAGCGAGCGCCGCAACGCGACGCGCGTCGCCCCGAACACGCTGCGGTGGTGACTGACGCGCGCACAGCGCGCGCAAATCCCAAAATGCCAAACGCCAAAATCTGCTTCGTGCCTCACGCCGCGATTTCACCTCGGTTCATTTGGCGTTTGGACCTTTGGTGTTTGGAGTTTTTCCCAAAACGTGATCAGCCAACTCGACCGCAAGCTGCTCCGCGACCTCACCCGCCTGAAGGGCCAGGCGGCGGCGGTGTCGCTGGTCATGGCCTGCGGTCTCGCCATGCTCATCATGGCGCGCAGCCTCATCGCCTCGCTCGAGGGCGCGAGCGCCGACTACTACCGCACCAACCGCTTCGCGGAGATCTTCGCCCCGCTGAAGCGCGCGCCCAACGCCCTGGCCGACCGCATCGCCGCCCTGCCCGGCGTCGCCGCCGTCGAGACGAACATCTCCGTCAACGTCACGCTCGACCTGCCCGGACTCGACGAGCCCGCGAGCGGCCTCGTCCGCTCCGTGCCGGATTACGGGGAGGCGCAGCTCAACCGCCTGTTTCTCCGCCGCGGGCGCTGGCTCAGCCCCGGCGCGCGCGGCGAGGTGCTGGTCGGCGAAGCCTTCGCCGAGGCCAACCGGCTCGCGCCCGGTGACACGCTGGCGATGCTGCTCAACGGCCGCCGCCAGGAATTCCGCATCGCCGGCATCGTGCTCTCGCCGGAATACGTCTTCGAGTCGCGCCCCGGCGCCGCGCTGCCCGACAACCGCACCTACGGCATCTTCTGGATGCCTTACAAGGAGGTCGCCACCGCGTGGGACCTCTACGGCGCGTTCAACTTCGTTTCCGTCACCCTCGAACCGGGCGCCGAGGAGGCGCCCGTCATCGCCGCGCTCGACGCGTTGCTGCGTCCCTACGGCGGACTCGGCGCCTACGGGCGCAAGGACCATCCCTCGCACATCCGCGTCACGGACGAGATCCGCGTCCTCGCGATCCTCTCGATCGGTTTCCCCACCGTGTTCCTGACGGTGGCGGCGTTCATGACGAACTCCGTGCTCTCGCGCCTGCTGGCCTTGCAGCGCGAGCAGATCGCGATCCTCAAGGCCTTCGGGTTCACCAACGCGAGCATCGTCACGCACTACCTCAAGTTCGCCGCCGTCATCGTCATCGCCGGCACGGCGCTGGGCACGGCCGGCGGCATCGCGCTCGGCGGCGTGCTGGTGGACATGTATACGCTGTTTTTCCGGTTTCCGGATTTGCAGTTCCGCACCGACGGGGCCGCGGTGGCCATCGCGCTGGCGGTCGGCCTCGGGGCGGTGTTCGCCGGTGTCTTCAGCGCCGTGCGCCGGGCGGCGCAGCTGCCGCCCGCCGAGGCGATGCGCCCCGAGCCGCCGGCCAACTACCGCCCGTCCGTCCTCGAACGCACGGGCGCGGGCCGGTGGTTCGGCATGTCGTTCCGCATCGCCGTGCGCAACATCGAGCGCCGCCCCGTGCAGGCGCTGTTCACCGTCGCCGGCCTCGCGCTGGCCACGGCGCTGCTCATCCTGCCCAACACCTTCAAGGCCGGCATCGCCGAGGTGCTCGACTTCCAGTGGGACGTCGTGCAGCGGCAGGATCTGAACCTCGGCTTCGCCGAGCCCTCGGGCGCGCGCATCCGGCACGAGCTGGAACGCCTGCCCGGCGTCCTGCACGTCGAGCCCGCGCGCGGCGCCGCCGTGCGCATCCACTTCCACGGCCGCAGCCGCCAGATCGGCCTGCGCAGCCTCGAGACCGAGTCGTGGCACAGCCGCGCCGTCGACGCCGGCGGCCGCGAGATCATCCCGCCCGCCGAGGGCCTCATCGTCTCGGCCAAGCTCGCGCAGGTGCTCGGCGCCAAGCCGGGCGATCAACTCGTCGTCGAGGCGCTCGAGGGCCGCCGGCCCGTGCGCGCCGTGCCGCTCGTCGCGCTGGCGGAGGATTTCACCGGCATCGCCGCCTACATGGAGCGCACCGCGATCAACCGCTTCCTCGGCGAGGGCGACGTCATCACCGGCGCCAGCGTGACGCTCGACCCGGCGCACCGCGCGGACTTCCTGCGCGAGTTGAAGGGCATCCCGCGCGTCAGCTGGATCGCGATCAAGGAGACGATGCGCCAGAGCTTCCGCGAGACCACGGCGCAGAGCATGGGCCTCATCCAGACGATCTACCTGACCTTCGCCGTCATCGTCGCCTTCGGCGTCATCTACAACAACGCCCGCATCTCCCTCGCCGAGCGCGCGCGCGAACTGGCCACGTTGCGCGTCGTCGGCCTCACGCAGCGCGAGGTCGGCGCCATCATCGTCATCGAACTCGCCCTCCTCGCGCTCGTCGCCCTGCCGGTCGGCCTGCTGATGGGCACGGGGCTCGCCACCGGCATCATCCAGTCCGTCAACACCGAGACCGTGCGCCTGCCGCTCGTGTTCACGTCCTACACCTACACCTTCGCCATCGTCGTCGTCATCGCCGCCTCCGCCGTCTCCGCGCTCGTGGTGCTCCGCAAGCTCAAGCAACTCGACCTCATCGGCGCGCTGAAGGCGCCGGAATGACCTTAGCCACAACCTTGACCGAACTCCCATGAATCCCGCCCCCGCCTCCTCCGCCCGCCAAAGTCCGCTGCGCCGCGCGCTGCCCTACCTCGTCGGCGCCGTCGTGCTCGCGCTGCTCGTGCTCGGCCTGCGTCCGCGGCCGGCCGTCGTCGAGACGGCGCGCGTCGCCGTCGGCCCGTTGCGCGCCACCGTCAGCGAGGAGGGCAAGACGCGCATCCGCGACCGCTTCGTCGTCTCCGCGCCCGTCGCGGGGCAGTTGCGCCGCCTCCCCTTCAAGCCCGGCGCGGAGATCGCGGCGCGGGACACGGTCGTCGCCGTCATCGACCCGCTTCCCGCCACGCCGCTCGACGCGCGCAACCGCGCGCTGGCCGAGGCACGGCGCGACGCCGCCGTGGCGCTGCTGGACAAGAGCCGGCTCGCGCACGAGCTGGCGCTCAGCGAGCTGCGGCGCATCGAGCAGATGTTCGCCGCCGGGACGGTGTCGCCGCAGGACCGCGAGAGCGCGCAACTGCGCGAGACCGCAGCCGCCCGCGAGTTGATCTCCGCCGAGGCCGCCCTGCGCGCCGTGGCGGCCGAACTGGCGGAGTTCCCGCCCGTCGCCGCTGCGCCGGGCACGCCCGTCGAGGTGCGCGCGCCCGTCGGCGGCCGGGTCCTGCGCGTTTTCCAGGAAAGCGCCCGCGTCGTCGTCTCCGGCACGCCGCTTGTGGAGCTGGGCGACCCGGCCGACCTCGAGGTCGTGGTGGAAATGCTGTCCCGCGACGGCGCGTCCATCGCGCCGGGCGCGCGGGTCGATCTCGAGCAATGGGGCGGTCCGGGTGTCCTCGAGGGCCGCGTGCGCCTCGTCGAGCCGGCTGCCTTCACCAAGATCTCCGCCCTCGGCGTCGAGGAGCAGCGTGTCAACGTCGTGGTCGACATCGTCACGCCGCACGCCGGGCGGGCCAGCCTCGGCGACAATTTCCGCGTGGAGGCCCGGGTCATCGTCTGGGAGGACGCGCGGGCGCTGAAGGTGCCGACCTCGGGCGTGTTCCGGCGCGACGGCGCCTGGGCTGCGTTCGTCGTGCGCCATGGCCGCGCCGCGCTCGTGCCGGTGCAGATCGGCCGCAGCAGCGGCGCCGAGGTCCAGGTGGTCGGCGGCCTGCAGGAAGGCGACGAGGTCATCCTCTACCCGGGCGACCGCATCACCGACGGCCAGCGCGTGCAGCCGATGCAGGTTACCCGCTGAATCGCTTCCCGCCATGAAGAAACTCCGTTTCCCCCTCCTCCTGCTCTCGCTGGCCGGCGCCCTGGTCGCGCAGCCGGCCGCTCCCGCGCCGGTCGAAGTGCCCACGCCGGGCGGCAAGGTCGTCTCGCCCTCCGCCCAAGCCCACGAGGCGCTCTACGGCGGCTGGCATTTCGCCCCGGCGCGCGTCGAGGGTGACCTCGTGTTCATCTCCGGCATCATCGGCGGCGCGCGCGACGGCCAGCCGGTCGACGTCGCCGGGCTCGAGGCTGTCTTTCGCCGCGCCTGGACTAGCGTGAAAACCACGCTCGAGGCGGCCGGCGCGTCCACCGACTCGATCGTGGACCTCACCACCTACCACGTCTTCGGCTCGCCGCTTTTCCACGGCACGAAACGCGAGCACATCGACGCGTTCCGCCGCGTGAAGGACGAGTTCGTGCCCGAGCCGTATCCGACGTGGACGGGCATCGGCATCGCCGAGCTGTTTCCCGACACGGGGTTGGTGGAGATCAAGGTCGTCGCCCGGCGCAAGCCGCAGCCCTGAGCCGGCGCGGGCGATTCACGGCGCGTTTACGCCTGCGCGCCGGGGAGCGGCGGCCGCCCGCCCACAATTGACTGGCGGCGCGCGGCGCGGCCTGTTGGAAACACGGCGATGAATCTCGCCGCCGCCCGCGACGCCGTCGCCTCCGCCCTGACGAAGATGAACCTCATCTACGGTCAGCCCGTGTTCAACGAGTGGGTGCTCGTCTCGCTCCGCGCCGATCGCGGGGCGATCCTCGCCTACGACGGTCCCCGGGCGGAGAGCTACAAGCAGCAGTTCACCTTCGACGTCGCCTCGCTGCTGCACGAGCTGGCCAGCCAGAAGCTGAGCGTGGGCGACTTCGCCTTCGCCACCGCGGCGCACGGCACGCACTACGACGCCTGCCTGCGCCTCGGCGACAGCAGCTACCTCTTCTGCAACCACACCACGCGCACGATGGTGGAGATCCGCGCCAGCACGACCTGGCTCGCCGCGCAAAAGCCGTGGGTGGAGCTGAGCCAGAAATTCGCCGCCGATCCGCTGGAATAAGGCTTGCGGAGGAGCACAGCCCGAACTCAAGCCACCGCCCGCGAATGCGCGCGAAGGGAATCCCAGAGAACGCCCCTTAGCTCGTGTCATGGACAGCGGTAGGGCGAGGCGTCCCGCCGAGCCGCGGCTCACCCGGAGGGTTCGCCCTACCTCGCGTTGAACGTGCTTCAGGAGTCCACCTTGAGCGGTCCTCAACCCGCCAGCCCCGCCCAGAGGAACCACGCGTAGACGCCGACGAACACCGCGCCGGACCAGCGCGGCAGGCCGCCGAAAATCAGCAGCAACAGCAGGTGCGCCACGACGGCGCCGAGGATGGTCAGCAGCCCGGTGACGAAAAACGCCGGCACGGCGACGGGGGCGACGAGCGCGAGCAGGCCGATGCAGAGCGGGATGCAGATGTGGCCGTCGCCGACCTGCGAGCTGTAGACGACCTCCGCGCGGCGGCGAAAACCCCAGTAGAGCGCGAGCAACGCGTTCGGCAGCACCATCAACCAGCCGCTCAGCCAGCCGAGGTTTTCCGCGCGGATGAACCCGTCCTGCTGCGTCGTGATCCATGCCACGAGCCAGTCGATGCTCTCGTAGAGCACCCAGGCGCAGGCGAGCACGAGCACGACGTCGACGTAGAACACGAACCCGAACGACACCTTCTGCCGGACGTTGTGCTTCAGCACGTCGAAGACATGGAAGCATTGCCAGAAGAGGAAGAGCCCCACGAGCAGGAGGCCGTCGGCGCGCGAGAGTTCGCCGTCTTCGGCGAGCAGCCAGGTCGCGCCGGTGAAGAACAGGACGGCGATGAGCGTGAGGAGCAACGAGAGGCGGTTGACCTCCGCGCCCGAGCCGGCGGCCAGCGCGCCCTTGCCGCGCGCCTTGCCCTTGGGCCCGGCGGCGCTGCTCGTCACCTGCAGGCCCCAGAACAAGGCCGGCAGGCCGAGGAGGAGCGTGAGGTTGCTGACGTTGTTCACCAGCGCGTTGGTCAGCACCTCCTGCCCCGGCGCGCCCTGGCGCGTGACGATGGCGACGAAGAGAAGATTCCCGAGGCCCGAGCAATACGGCATGACGAGCGTGCCGAGCGCGGTGCCCTCGAGGCCGTGGTCGAGCATCGCCTCGAGCCGCCAGATCATGAGCAACGACGCCGCGAGGAAGACGGTGAGGTAGGACACCGGATCGGCGACGCCGAGCGACTCGAGGGCGGGTTGCAGCACGGCGCGGATTGAGCCGCGCGCCCCCGCACCCTTCAATCACGAAGGCGGGCGAAGGCGCCGCCGGTGGGCGCGGCTTACTGCAACTTAGCGGGCAGGCGGGACCAGCGGGACTGGAGGGCGCGGAAGAGGTTGGCGGTGTTCTCCTGCGCGACATCGTCGCCGATGCGCAGGGTCTGGGCGGCCGTGAAGTCGCCGAGGATCGCGCAATACTCATTGTTCACCAGCAGGCCGATCAGCTCGCCGGTCTGGGCGAAGACGAGGTCGCCGCGCCGGGGCGCGATCTCGCCGAAGAGGCGGGTGGCGATCCGGTTGTCGATCCGCACGTAGCCGGGACTCGCGGCGTCGAGGCGGAAGGTCGTCTCGCCGTAGCGGCCGTCCTCGCCGCGGACGAGCACGACCTCGGGGAATTTGTAGGGCTCGGCGGCGAGGCGGTAGACCTTGGCGCCGAGGCGGGCGGCGAGCGCGTCGTCGACCGGGACGACGAGCAGACGCGGGTCGAGCTGGAGGAAATGCAGCTCGGGCACGGAGGCGGTCGCGGCGCCGAAGGAGAGGCGGCCGGTGATCTTCTGGTAGTTCGGCGGGTTCTCGTAGTTCCAGTTGAACGGCGTGTCGCTCACGTGCATGAGCGCGAAGGTGCGCGTGCCGTCGGAAACGAGCACGGTCTGCGCGTCGCGCTCGCGGAAGCTCGGGCTGAACAGGCCGGCGCGCTGCGTGGTGACCTGCAGCTGCACGCGGTTGGCGAGGAACTCGGCGAAGAGCGTGTTGGGATTCACCGGGCGGTTGTCGCGGATCTCCTTCGTCAGTTCGCTCGAGCGCTCGGCCAGCTGGCCGACGCCCTGGGCGAGGACGGTGGTCTGCTCCTGGACCTTGGCGCGCTCGGCGCGCTCGAGGAGGACCTGCTGGCGCGCCTCGGTGAGGTTCTCGGTGATGAGCTGCTTCTCCTGCTCGGCGACGCGGACGGCGACGTTGAGGTTCTCGATGCGCTGGCGGGCCTCGGCGTTCTGGCGTTCGAGGCGGGCGAGGTCGGCCTTCTGGCGCTCGGCCTCGGCGCGGCGCTCGTCGAGCTCGCGCTGGAGCTGGGCGAGCTGCTCCTTGGTGAGGAAGGCCTCGTTGGTGGCCTCGGAGTATTTCTTCTCCAGCTCCCGGACGTTGGCGGTGGTGGTGGTGAGCGCGCCGCTGAGCTGCTGTTTCTGCTGCTCGGCCTGGGCGAGCGCCTTCTCGCGCTCGGTGAGCGTGCCCTGCGTGTTGCTGAGCTGCGCGGCGAGGGCGTCGCGGGCGGCCCTCTCGTCCTCGAGCGAGACGCGCATGAGTTCGAGCATGTCGGCGTTGACGACGGGCGCGGCGGCGGCGGACGCGCTGGGCGCCGCGGCGGCCTCGATCGTGGCGCGCTGCGGCTCGGCCTTCTCCCAGCGCGTGAGCGCGAGGAGGTTGAGCAACAGGAAGTCGCAGATGATGAGGAGAAGCGTCTTGTTCATGACGGCGCGGGGGCGGCCGGGTCAGGCGGCGGCGGGCGTGGCCGGCTGGCTTTCCATGATGAGCTTGCGCTTGTAGGGGCGCACGTGGCGGATCTTCACGAGCGCAACGCAGATGATGCCGAAGAGATTCGAGGAGTAGGCCGCGAGGAGGTTGGCCTCGATCAGACCGAGCACCTGGAGCACGAGCGCGGTGGCGGTGCCGGCGATGCCGAGGTAGAGGCCGCTGTCGAAGAGGTTCTCCTCGTTCTCGGCGAGCTTGAGCTTGGTCAGCGCATTCAGCGGCTGGCGGTCGATTTCGGAGATCTTGAGCAGGCAGATGACATAGACGGCGACCTGCAGCAGCGCGAAGATCGTGATCGAGAGCACGGTGGTGGTGTCCATAGAGGGAGCGGGGGTTGAAGCGGAGGTGGCGGCCGGCGCGGCGGTCTGGCCGAGGATCGGGATGGCGAGGCGGATCTGATACTCGGTGGCGGCGGCGGCCTTGAGCAGGAAGGGCTCGGAGAGGACGAAGAAGATGAAGGTGAGGATGCCGGCGAGGACGCCGCTGCCCATCTTGGGAAACGCTCCGCGCAGGGTGAGTTCCGCGGAGCGGAACAGCCGCAGGTCGACCGAGCGCAGCAGGAGGAAGACGCCGGCGAGGAAGGCGGCGTATTTCAGGAACAGCGACAGTTCCGGGTGGCGCAGCACGAAGCCGGCCGCGAGTTCGGAGTCGGCGGCACCCGCCGGCGTGACGGGAGCCTGGCGGTTGACGAGCTGGCGCACGGCCCCCTCGCCCGCCGCGAGCGCGATGCGGAGGTTGTCCGCCCCGGGTTTGCCGAAGGCGATGAGGTAGCGCGCCACGGCATCGGAGGAACGCGTCATGAGCGCCGCCGTGTAGATCACCGGCAGATGCTCGGGCGCGACGCGGGCGAGGTGGGCGAACTGCGCGACCGTGTGCGGATTGGTGGCAGTGCGGAGCAATTCCGCGAGCTGCACCCAGTTCAGGCGTTTGCCGAGCGTGAGCACATCGAGATAAAATTCCTCGAGCGCGCCGAGGTTCCCGCTGGCGACGGCGGTCTCAGCCAGGGCCCGCACATCGCGCTGGAGCGAACCGGCGAGGTGCTCGCGTTGCCAGAGGTAAGCCGTGAGCAAAATGACCGCGTCCAGCGGCTGTCCGCCGGGGCGCGTCGCGGGCACGAAACGCTGCGTGCCCTCGATCTTCGCGGTGGCGAGCAGCGTTTGCACGCCGGGCAGGCGCGAGGTGGCGAGGTAGCGGCGGAGATTCTCGCGGGCCTGCGTCGTGACGAGGAAGGTCAGCACCGGCGTCGATTCGGCGGGCGAGGCGGCGTTGCGGCCGGCGAGGAGCGGCTCGAGGGCAACGTCCCAGCCGCCCCACGGAATCATCTCGCGGTGCCGCCTCGCGTAATCGTCGTAGATCACCTGCAACGCGCCCGCGCCCGGATCCTCGACGCGACGGGCGGCCTCGAGGACGAGCGCGGCGGGGCCGGGTTTGTCCACGGCGAGCAACTCGCGCGCGTAGGCGGACGCCGTCGGGGTGCCGCGACCCGCCTCGCGCAGGAGCGCGGGGCTGAGCGACTTGACGTTGGCCGGCAGCAGCCAAGCCAGCGCCAGCAACACCGTCCCCAGCAGCAGACCGCCCACCCAGAGGGCGGACGCGGGGCCGGAAGCGGCGGGCGAATTCATGGAGGAACTCATAACGAGCGGCGGCGCAGCGGGAAAACAATTTATTTGCCCGGCGGTTGCGCGGACAAATACGCTGCGCATCTTCCGACCCATGCCGCTGCGAATTGTTCACTTCAACGACCCCGTCCTCCGCCAGAAAGGCGCGAAGGTGACGACGTTCGACAAGGCGCTGCGCCAGCTCGCCGGCGACATGGTCGACACGATGCACGACGCGCACGGCATCGGCCTCGCCGCCCAGCAGATCGGGCAGGCGGTCCAGGTTTGCGTCATCGACCTGCGGGAGACCGACGCGGATTTCGACTGGGAACTCGACGGCGCCAAGCCGCCGCTCGATCTCTTCATGCCCATGACGCTGTGCAACCCCGAGGTCACCGCCGTGCCCGAGCCGACGGACATCGCCGAGGAGGGCTGCCTGTCGTTCCCCGAGCTCCGCGGCGACGTCGAGCGCCCGGACGAGATCGAGGTCAAATACCAGGACGAGCACGGCACGCCGCACACGCTGCGTTGCAACGGCCTCTTCTCCCGCTGCGTCCAGCACGAGGCCGACCACCTCAACGGCGTGCTCTTCATCGACCGCATGGACAAGGAGACGCTCAAGCGCCTCGACCCCGATTTGAAGGCGTTGAAAAAAGCCACGCGCGAGGCCGCGAAGGGACGCTGACATGGCCGACTCCCCTGCCCGCTCCGCCCGCTCCATCGCCACCCGCACCGGTGACGACGGCACCACGTCCCTGCTCTACGGCCAGCGCGTCCCGAAGCATCACCCGCAGATCGAGGCCGTCGGCGCGCTCGACGAGTTGAACGCCGCGCTCGGTTTCGCCAAAGCCACGCAACCGCAGGGCACCGACCGCGCCGAAATCGAACGCATCCAGCAGGAACTCGTCGCCTTCATGGGTGAGATCGCCTGCGCCGAGAGCGACGCGGCACGCTACGCCGACTCCAAGTTCGCCAAGATCGACGAGCCCGCGCTCACGCGGATCGACGCCGCGGTCGCCGCCATCGAGGCGCGCCAGCCCAAATTCGACGACTGGGCGACGCCCGGCGCGACCTTGCACGCCGCCGCCCTCGACCTCGCCCGCACGGCCGCGCGCCGCGCCGAGCGCCGCGTCGTGGGGCTCGCCGACCATGGGCGCACCGTGCGTCCGTTGTTGGTGCGCTACTTGAATCGCGTGTCCGACATGCTCTGGCTCCTCGCCCGCGAGGCGGAAGCGGCGAAGGCGTAAAGTAGGGCCGGTCTCTGACCGGCCGCAGGATTCATCGCCCGCGGCAAATTTTCCAAGCCGGCCAGTCAGAGACTGGCCCTACGGGATTGCGGGACGGCGTAAGTCGGGGCGGCGCGGCGGTAGCCGCGCCCTCCACGCTGGGCGTTGAATGCTGGGCTGAACCCCCTGCCGGGAGCTTGTTAGCATCATCGACCCGGTGAGGTCGAATAACTCATAGCCGCGTCACGTGCCGAGCGCGCGCTTGTCATCGGGGGCGGAGTCCGCACAAGGTTGCCGTCATGCGCCTCGCCCTTGTCCTCCTCGTCTTCGCCGCGGCCTTCCGCGTGCTGCCGACGCTGGACTTTTCCTGGGCCAACGTCTCGCCGGTGATGGCGATCGCATTCTGCGGCGCGGTGTATTTCCGCGAACGCTGGATGTGGGCGGTGCCGTTCATCGCGCTGTGCGTGTCGGACCTCTACATCAACCATTTCTACGTGCGCGAATTCGGCTACCAGCTGCCGACGCTCGGCTACGTCGCGCGCTTCGCCTGCTTCGCGGCGGCGCTGGCGCTCGGTGCGTGGGTGGCGAAGCGCAAGTCGTGGCTCTGGCTGCTCAACGGCAGCCTCGCCGGCGCGCTGCTGTTCTACCTCATCACGAACACGCAGTCGTGGTGGACGGATCCGTTCTACGCGAAGTCGCTCGCCGGCTGGTGGCAGGCGCTGACGGTCGGGCACCCGGAGTTTCCGCCGACGATCTATTTCTTCCGCAACACGCTCTTCGGCGACCTGATGTTCACCGGCTTCTTCGCCGGCGCGATGGAGTGGCTGGCGAAGCGCCGCGGCGAACCGAGCCTGCTCGATCCCGCGGAGGACGAGGCGGAGGAGGAAACCGCCGAAAAGCCCGCCGAGGAAACGGCGAAGGCGGAGTGAGAACATGGACGGAACCTCCGAGCAAATTGCTCGCGCGAAGGAATATCCGTGTAAGATCGCGGAGCTTGTTCCGCGGCTGAGCGAAAGCGGAAAAATCTATTACAGTTCATGTGCCACGTTGCAGCGCTCTCCGTTGATGCTCATGGGCCACAATCCCGGTGGTGACCCACAGAGAGATGGCTCAATTGCGAGCACACTTGAATCTCTGGATAGAAAAGTCGGCAGCGACTACCTGAACGAGAATTGGGAAGGTAAAGGACCTGGTGCTGAACCTCTGCAACGCAGAGTATGCGCCCTGTTTGCTTGGCTCGGATACGACATCAACGAGATATTCGCGACTAACCTGATCTTCTTTCGATCAAGGGACGCTGCAAGTTCCGACTACTCTCGTAACGCCTCGGTCTGCTGGAAGCTTCATGCCGAGTTCATACGAAAAGAAATCGATCCACAATTGATCATCGTTTTTGGGGTGTCGGCACCTTCTCCCTTCGATTTTATTTGGCAGGTAGCCGCTTACCCTCAATTCATAGAATACCCTGCCGGCCATGGAAATTGGAAGGCGCGAGAGTTTTCCGGGGCGATCGAAGGGCGTGTAAGAACGGTGTTTGGCTTGCCCCACTTAAGCCGATACGCACCAGTTTTCGCGAGCCCGGCGCTAATTCGACTTAAGAAGCTCGCAGTCGAATTAAGAGAGAAGAATTAGAGGAGGTCGGCGGCGAGTTCGGCGAGGCGGGAGCGTTCGCCTTTCGAGAGCTTCACGTGGGCGTGGAGCGATTGGCCGCGCATCCGGTTGTGGCAATACACGAGACCGTTGCTGCGGGCGTCGACGTAAGGGTTGTCGATCTGCGCGGGATCGCCGATGAGGACGATCTTCGAGCTCTCGGAGATGCGCGTGATGACGGTCTTCACCTCGTGCGGCGTGAGCTGCTGGGCCTCGTCGAGGATGAAGAAGCGGCGCGCGATCGAGCGGCCGCGGATGAAGCAGAGGGCCTCGATCTCGACGATGCCGTTGCGGATGAGGCGCTCGTAGGGCTTCATCGGCGGGACGCCGCCTCCGCCGCCGGTGGCGTGCGCGGGCTGCGGCTGCGTCATGCTGGAGAGTATTTCGTCGTGCTTCTTCTTTTTCTTGCCGACCTTCTTCGCGGCGAACTGCGGCTCCTTCGGCAGCTTGGAGGGCATGAGCACCTCGAGCGCGTCGTGGTAGGGTTGGAGCCAGGGCTTCATCTTCTCCTCGAGCGAGCCGGGGAGGAAACCGATGTCCTTGCCGAGCGCGATGACGGGGCGAGAAATGGAGAGGCCGTCGTAGCGGGAGTTCTCGGCGTCGATGATCTGGTGGAGCGCGCAGCCGGTGGAGAGGAGCGTCTTGCCGGTGCCGGCCTTGCCGAAGCAGGTGATGAGCGAGATGGAGTCGTCCATCAGCGCATCCATGAAGAACTGCTGCTCGAGGTTGCGCGGGCGGATGGGGATGCCGCCGGGGGCCTTGACGAACTCGGGGAAACGCAGACGGCGGACGAGGCCGTTGCCGTAGTAGCGGCCGGGCATCGTCTTCCCCTCGGGCGTCATGAGGAGGACGTATTCGTTGAGGTAGAGCTTGCTGGCGACGTGCTCGGGGAGCTCGAACTGGCCCTCGGAGCAGAAGCGCTGCATCTCGTAGACGTCGAGCGAGAGCGTCGGGTAGGAATCGGTGTCGGGCGCCTCGGGGACCTTGTCGTTGAGGTAGTCCTCGGCCTCGAGGCCGACGGCGCGGGCCTTGAGCTGCACGTTGACGTCCTTCGTGACGAGGATGGTCGGCGGCGGGAAGGTCTCCTGGACGAAGAGCGCGGCGGCGATGATGCGGTTGTCCTTCTTGGTGAAGTCGGACACCACGGCGCGGAGGCGCTGCATCGCGGGCGTGGACCAGTTGTTCTCCACGAGGTAGCGGTTGATGATGATCGAGAGCGTGCCTCCGCTCTCGAGCTTCACGCCCTCGTGCATCGAGCGCGAGTCCGGCAGGAGTTCCTGCAGGATGCGGTGCACGCGGCGGGCGTTGCGGCCGCGCTCGGTGGACTGCTCGCTCTTGATCGCATCAAGTTCCTCCAGGACCTCGACGGGGATCGCGAGGTTGTTCTCCTCGAACTTGAAGATCGATTGGGGATCGTGCAGCAGGACGTTCGTATCGAGAACGTAAGTCTTAACCTGGGCGCCGACGTGATGCTGCGTGGGATTTAGGACCGCGGCTCGGGTGTTTTCCATCGAGTGGATAACTTGTGAACAACACATGTATCCACTTGGTCGCTTTGTAAATGCGATAATGGCTCCGTTGTGAAAAAATCCGGTGACGCGAAAAACAACGGAACGAGCGACCGGCGATGAGGGCGTGGAGGAGAGAGCACGGGTGTGGGACTTTCGCCTCCATCGCGTGAAGTTGCGCGCGAGCGCGCAACCTACCGTTCGGGCGCGCCGAATTTTTCTGCGCCCGGCGAGGCCGGTGGAATCGCGCCGGATAATTCAACCTCGGCGCGTGCGACTTTTGTGCGAGGCTCCGGGTCTTTCCCCACCATGAACCCAATGCACGCAGTAGACTACAAGATCAGCGGCGACGACATGCAGTTCGTCGAGATCGAGCTCGATCCCAACGAAGCCGTCATCGCCGAGGCCGGCGCCATGATGTTCATGGAGGACGGCATTGAGATGGAGACGATCTTCGGCGACGGCTCGCAGCAGAACCGCGGCCTGCTCGGCTCGCTGCTCGGCGCGGGCACGCGCCTGCTGACGGGCGAGTCGCTCTTCATGACCGTCTATGGCAACCGCACGCTGCAGAAGCGTCGCGTGGCCTTCGGCGCCCCCTACCCCGGCAAGATCATGCCGGTCTCGTTGCAGGACATGGGCGGCGAACTGATCGCGCAGAAGGATTCGTTCCTCTGCGCGGCGAAGGGCGTGAACATCGGCATCGCGTTCCAGAAGCGCATCGGCGCGGGCCTCTTCGGCGGCGAGGGCTTCATCATGCAGCGTCTGCGCGGCGACGGCCTCGCGTTCCTGCACGCCGGCGGCACACTCTACGAACGCGTGCTCGCACCGGGCGAGACGCTGCGGGTCGACACGGGCTGCCTCGTCGCGCTGCAACCGGGCGTCGACTACGACATCGAGTTCGTCGGCGGCATCAAATCCGCGCTCTTCGGCGGCGAAGGCCTGTTCTTCGCGCGGCTCCGCGGTCCGGGCAAGGTATGGCTGCAGTCGCTGCCGTTCTCGCGCCTCGCCGGCCGCATCGTCGCGGCCGCGCCGCAGACCGGCCGCGGCGGACGCGAGGAGGGATCGCTCCTCGGCGGGCTCGGCCGCGTGCTCGACGGCGACAACCGCTGAGAGCCCCCGGGCTGACGGCGCGCCGCCACCGGGTCGCGCGCCGTTCATCCTACGTCTGCGCCGCCTATCCCTCCGGGATTGGCAACCCGCCGCCGCGCCGCCAAGGTCCGCGCATGGGCACAAAATTCACCTACGCACTGATTCTCACCGTCGTCGGCGCCGTGTTCCGGCTGCTGATGTATTTCACGGGCTTCGAAACCGAGAAGCTCTCGACCGGCCAGCACTTCAACTGGATCATGCTTCCCGTGGTCGGCGCCCTCTACTGGATGGCGCTGAAGGCCGTGCGCGACGAGCGTCCGCACCAGGCCATGAGCTACGGCCAGGGCGTCGGCGCCGGCGTCGTCATCTCACTGCTGTCATCGGCCATGTCGGCGGTCTACACCTACATCCACCTGAAGTTCATCAACACGAGCTTCGTCGACTACCAGATGGAGATTGTGCGCCAGAAGTGGGTCGAGGCCGGCATGAGCGACGCCGCGATGGAGCAGGCTGAGTCCATGACGCGCATGATGATGGGTCCCGGCATGTCGGCGGTCATGGCGCTGATCGCCGGATTCATCTTCGGGTTGATCATCTCGCTCATCGTCTCCGCCTTCGTGAAGCGCGCCGCCCCGGCCAACGCCGAGGGGCCGATGTAAGGCCGATCCGATTCCTTCCCAAGACGTGAAGGCCGCCCGGCACTGACCGGGCGGCCTTTTTCGCACACACACGTTATCTTTCGCAGAAAAATCAGAACGGGCGCGACGCCGGCCGCGGCGCGGGTGCCGGGGTGGCGGAGCGGGAGGTCTTCGTCGGGCGGGCCGCGGGCAGCGCGCCGCCTTCCTGCTGGAGCTCCTCGCCGGCCTCGAACTCGAAGGTGCCGACCTCGATCTTCTGCAGGCGCTCCTTGATGGCGGGCGGCAGCTGGCCGCGCTGCTCGTCGGTGTTGATCGGCCCCTGGAAGAGCACTTTGCCGGCGGCATCCTTCACCGTGAGCTGGCGGTCGCCGTTGGTCGCGACGACCTCGACGGTGCCCTCGGCGTCGGAGAACACGAAGTTGCCCTCGGCGAGGTTGAGGATGGTGGAGCCGTCCTGCGCCCCGCGGCGGAAGACATGAACGCGCGGGCTGGCGAACCAGTTGCCGCGCTCGCGGCCGATGAGGCGGAGGACGTCGTTGAGTTCGTCGCGGGCGATGCCGGGCAACTCGCGGAGGCGCTCGATGGCGACGGCGCCGTCGGGGCTGTTGAGCATGCGGATGCCGAGGCCGCGGGGCAGCTCGCGCTCGCCGAGCTTGACGGTGGCGGTCTGCTGCTGGCCGGCGCGCATGAAGGTGAGTTTCACGTCGTCGCCGGGTTTCTTCGCGCGGATGAGGACGCTGAGCTGGCGGGAGTCGACGAGGACTTGGTCCTCGAACTTCACGAGCACGTCGTGCTGCCGGAGGACGGAGGCGGCCGGGGAATTTTCGGCGACGGCGTTGATGGTCAGGCCGTGATCGGGCGGGAGACCGAGGTGCGCGGCGAGGGCGCGCGGCACGGGGCCGGTCTCGACGCCGAGGTAGGTGATCTTTTCCAGCGGCGCCGTGGCGCCGCCGGTGGTGAACGTGAAGCTGCGCGACTCGGCGGAGCGGGATTCCTTGGCGTCGGCCTTGGGAGCGGACTTGGCGTCCTGCGCGGCGACGGCGGCGGCGCCGCCGAGGGCCAGCGCGAGGGCGAGGGAGAGTTGAAGGGAGCGGGTTTTCATCGGGAACGGGCGTTGATCAATGGTAGTTGGCGGGCAGGACGCGGACTTCCTCGCGCGGCACGCTCCACTTGAGGGAGGCGTTGGTCGCGGGATTCTTCCACGTGTAGGTGTCGACGTAACGGGCGCGCACGCGGCGGCCCGCGGTGTTGTCGGGGAGAAGCACGGGGCCCTCGTCTTGGACGTCGAGGAGGAGGTTCGCGGCCTTGACGGGGCGGTAGACGTCCGCGGTGGAGGCCGCGAGCATCCGGTCGCCCGCCGGCGCGAGGTCGCGCGGCGCGGGCCGCGCGGGGACGGCCTGGGCGAGCGCGGGGGACTCCGCGTCCGGCGCAGGCGCGACGCGGTGACGCCAGACGCCGACCGTGACGGCGCAGACGGCGAGCACGGCCGCGACGGCGGCCATCTGCCAGCCGGCCCACTTCCAGGAGCGGAGCGTGGTCGCGGAGGTGTAGCGGCGGACCGGGGCCGGTTCGGACGCGGGCGCGGCGGCCGACGCCGGGGCGGCGAGGTCGCGCTCGACGCGGGCGCGGAGCAAAACCGAAGGACGGCGCGGGCGCAGGGCCTTCAGCTCGTTTTCGAGTTCTTGCAGTTGGTCATCCATAACTGAGCGGTTTCAATTCCTTGCGCAGCGCGATCAGCGCGTAGCGGTAGCGGGAGGCGGCGGTGTTGGGCGAGATGCCGAGCGTCTCGCCGATTTGTTCGAAAGTGAGTTCCTGCCAGATCTTGAGGACGAGGACCTCGCGCTGTTCCTCGGGCAGGCGGCGGAGCGCGGCTTCAATTTCCTGGCGGCGCTCGTCGCCGTCGCCGGGCAGCGGGTCGAAGATGCCCTCGCGCTCCTCGAGGCCGCCGTCGGCCTTCTCCTCGCGGGCGGCGCGGCGCGTCTCGCGGCGGGCGAGGTCGAAGGCCGCGCGGCGCACGGACGTGATGAGCAGCGCCTGCGGGTCGCCCGGCAGGTCGCGCTGGTGGCGCCAGTAGCGGACGAAGGCTTCCTGCACCACGTCCTCGGCGTCCGCGAGCGAACGGGTCCATTGCCGCGCGCAAAGCAGCAATTTGGGTCCGTAGGCTTCGAACCAGTCTTTCCAGGATGTGGTTTCACGCAGGGCCTCCATGGGCTTGGTTGATCGTTTCCTGAAAAGCGTCATGGGGCGCGGGATTTGTCTGACCCGACCTCATCTTCCCCGGCGCGGTGCGCCCGCCGACAAAAAAAAGAGGCCCGGGCCACCCCTGGCCCGGGCCTCATCGCACACTATGCTTTCGGCTGAAAAATCAGGAACTGCGGCGCACACCCTCGAAGGCGGCGAACGCGAGGATCGCCGCGGCGGCGAAGTAGGCCACCACCGTGCCGACGACCGGCAGGGAGAACTCGACATTCGCGAGACCCGTGAGGGCGACGGTGACGAGGGCGGCGGTGACGATGGATTTCTGGAGGAGATTGGAGTTCATGGTGAGAACTTGGCGTGGGTTGGTCTTGGTTGTTGGCCCAGAGAATACCACTGGCCTTGCAATAGGAGAAATACTTAGTTTCTATCCTAATCATCGTATTTTCCTATGGAGATTTACCAACTCCGCTACTTCGTCGCCGTGGCCGAAACCGGGAGCTTCACCAAAGCCGCCGCACGGTGCTTTGTTTCCCAACCATCTCTCAGCCAGCAGATTTTGAACCTGGAGAGCGAGGTCGGACAGGCGCTGTTTCATCGCCTCGGGCGCAGCGTGGCCCTCACCGAAGCCGGCCATGTTCTCCTCGAGCACGCCCGACGAATCCTGTCGGAGACCGATAACGCCTTGCGCGAGTTGAAGGAGGATCCCGGTCGGGGGCACCGGGTGGCGGTCGGCGCGATCCCGACGGTGGCGCACTTTTTCTTTCCGGCCGTCGTCGCCCACTGTCGCGCCAACGACATCCGCCTGAAGTTGCGGAGCTACGAGCATTTCCGCCCGAACATCGTGGCGGCCGTCCTCGAAGGCGACCTCGACCTCGGCTTGATCTCGCTGCCGCTGATCAACGAGCCGCGCATCGTGCAGACCACGCTCTTCACCGAGCCGCTCCTGCTGGCCGTCAGTGCGACGCATCCGCTCGCGACGGCGGCCGAGGTGACCTTTCCCGACCTGAAGGACGAGAACTTCATCCTCCTCGGCGACGCCTCGTCGCTCGCCGCGCAGGTGCGGCGCATCAGCGGCGACTACGACTTCGAGCCGCGCATCGCGCACCGCTGCGCGCAACTCGCCACCGTGAAGAGCCTCACCGCGATGGGGCTGGGCGTGAGCATCCTGCCGCGCAGCGCGCGCAACGCCAACGACCCCGCCGGCCTCGTCTATCGCAAGTTCACCGGCGCCGCGCCCACCCGCGAGATCGCGCTCATCCGCCACTACCGCCGCCATCCGGGCAAGGGCGCCCAACTCTTCATCGAAGCCGCCCAGGCCGTCGTCGGCCCCCTGCAAAGCGCGCAGCAGACGCGCCCGCCGTTCACCCCGAGCGAGGTGGTCGCGCCCGCGCCGGCGCCGATCTCCGCCGCGCCGAAGCGCGGCGCGAAACCGCGACCGACCTGACAAAGCGCGTTTGCGCCGCCGCAGTTTCCCTGAATCTTCGCCCCTCCGCCCGTCCTTCCCTCCTCTCCCGCGCACCCGATGACCGCCGCCGCCCGCCGTGAACGCCTCGCCCTCGCCGCCCTCGCGGCGGTGCAGTTCACGCACATCATGGACTACATGATGCTGATGCCGCTCGGCGCGCATCTGATGAAGATATTCGACATCAGCGCCGCGCAATTCAGCTACCTCGTCGCGTCCTACAGCCTCGCCGCGGCAGTGACGGGATTCGCGGGCGGCTTCGTGCTCGACCGCTACGACCGGAAACGCGCGCTGCTCACGCTCTACACGGGCTTCGGCCTGGCGACGCTCGCCTGCGCCCTCGCGCCGACCTACGGCGTGCTGCTCGTCGCGCGCGTGCTCGCCGGCGCCTTCGGCGGGCTCGCGGGTGCGGTCGTGATGGCCGCCGCCGGAGACATCGTGCCGCCCGAACGGCGCGGCGCGGCTCTCGGCGTGGTGATGACGGCGTTCCCCTTCGCCGCCGTCATGGGCGTGCCCGCCGGGCTCTTGCTCGCGGAATGGTTCGAGTGGCACGCACCGTTCTTCCTGCTCGCCGGCTTGAGCGTCGTGATCGGCTCGCTCGTCTGGCGCACGCTGCCGGATCTGCCGCCGCACCCGGTCACCACGGCGCCATGGCAACAGATGCGCGAGATCCTCCGCCACCCGCTGCACCAGCGCGGCTTTCAACTCTCGGCCGCGCTCGTCTTCGCCGGCGGTTGCGTCGCGCCGTTCATGGCACCGGTCATGGTCGCCAACGTCGGCCTGACCGAGGCGCAACTGCCGCTCATCTACCTCGTCGGCGGCGCCTGCACCTTCATCACCGTGCCTTGGATCGGCCGGCTCTCCGACCGGCACGACAAGGTCCGCGTGCTCGGCGTGATCAGCGCCGTGGCCGCCGCCGCGGCCTTCGCGCTGACCAATCTCCCGCCCGTGCCCGTCGTTGTCGCGTTGCTGGTGACGACGCTGTTCATGGTCGCGATGTCGGGCCGTTTCCCGCCCGCGATGGCGCTGATCACCAACGCCGTCGAGGCGCGCTATCGCGGCGGCTTCATGAGCGTGAACTCGGCCGCGCAACAAGGCTTCAGCGCCCTCGCCAACCTCGTGGCGGGCGCGCTCGTCACGCGCGACCTCGCCACGGGGCGGCTGGAGGGCTTTCCGCGCGCCGGTCTCGTCGCCGTGGTGTCATTCGGCCTCGCGGTCGTGCTCGCCGCGCGCGTCCGCCGGCACGCGCCGCACGCCGCCGCGCCGCGACCGCCGGTCGTGGTGACGTGAGGCCGCCGGCACGGGGTTCGCAGTTGCAGCCCCGCCACGCCGGCCTACAGAGGTGCGCAGCGTGACTCCCCTCGCCCAGCCTTCGCCTGACACCTCCGCCGCCGCGGCCCGCCCCGCGCGGCCGGAGATCCTCGCGCCGGCCGGCGACTGGGAATGCGCCAAGGCCGCGGTCGAGAACGGCGCCGACGCGATCTACTTCGGCCTCGAACGCTTCAACGCGCGCATGCGCGCGCACAACTTCACCGTCGCCGACCTGCCGCGCCTGATGGAATTCCTGCACCGGCGCGGCGTGCGCGGTTATGTGACGTTCAACACGCTCGTCTTCGCCGACGAGCTGGCCGACGCCGAGACCTACCTGCGCAGCATCATCGCCGCCGGCGTCGACGCCGCCATCGTGCAGGACGTCGGCATCTGCCGGCTCATCCGCGCGCTGTCGCCGGATTTTCCCATCCACACCTCGACGCAGATGACGGTGACGAGCGCGGCGGGCGTGGACTTCGCGCGTCGCCTCGGCGCCAACCTCGTCGTGCTCGCGCGCGAGAACTCGCTCAAGGAGATCGCCGCGATCCAAGCCGCGCAAAAAAGCGCGACGGTCTCGTTGCCGCTGGAGGTGTTCGTGCACGGCGCGTTGTGCGTCGCCTACTCCGGCCAGTGCCTCACGAGCGAATCGCTCGGCGGCCGCTCGGCCAACCGCGGCGAATGCGCGCAGGCCTGCCGCATGCCCTACGACCTCATCTCCGACGGCGCGCGCGTCGACCTCGGCGACCGGCGCTACCTGCTGAGCCCGCAGGATCTTTCCGGCCTCGAGGTGTTGCCCGACCTCGTGCGCGCCGGCGTGGCGTCGTTGAAGATCGAGGGCCGGCTCAAGAGCCCCGAATACGTCGCCAACATCACGCGCGTTTATCGCACGGCGCTCGATCACGTGATGGCGCAACTGGAGCCGGGGCGCCCCCGCCCCGCCGGCGGGCAGAGTCACGAGGACAACCGCGGCGCGACTGGCCCGGTTCCATTCGACCCCGCGGCGGCGCGCTACGACCTCGAGATGGGTTTCTCGCGCGGGCTCTACCCGGGCTGGTTCCGCGGCATCAACAACCAGGAACTCGCCCACGCGCGCTTCGGCACCAAGCGCGGCGTGTTCCTCGGTCAGGTCACGCGCGTCGGCCAAGACCACGTCGCGCTCCGCCTCGAATCGCCGCTCAAGCCCGGCGACGGTGTCGTGTTCGACGCCGGCAACCCCGAGGTGAAGGAGGAGGGCGGCCGCGTCTATCAGGTGCAGCCGCGCGGCGACGAGACCGTCCTGCGCTTCGGCCACGGCGACATCGATTTCGGCCGCATCCGCGCCGGCCACCGCGTCTGGAAGACGAACGACCCCGAGCTCGACCGCCGGCTGCGGCAATCCTTCGAGGGCGACAAGATCCGCTTCCAGCGCCCGGTGCACCTCGAGGTCCATGGCGCGCTCGGCACGCCGCTGACGCTCTTCGCCCGCGACGACGAGGGCCATGTCGCGCGCGCCGATTCGACCGCCCTGCTCGCCCGCGCGGAGAAGCAGCCGCTTTCAACCGAACGCCTGCGCGAACAACTCGGCCGCCTCGGCGGCACGCCGTTCACGCTCGGCCACTTCACCAACGCCCTCGAAGGCGACGTCATTTTGCCCCTGAGCGAGCTCAACGAACTCCGCCGCCGCGTCGTCGCCGACCTCGACGCCCAGCGCGCCGCACCGAAGCGGTGGACGATGACGAAATTGCGGAGTGCGGATTTCGGAGTGCGGAATGAGTCGGGCACGAACGTTGCCACCGAACCCGAGCTCATCGTCGTCGTGCGCAACCTCGCGCAACTCGAAGCGGCGCTCACCTGCGAAGGCATCGAGACTTTCTACTGCGAATTCGAAAACCCCAAGCACTACCGCGACGCCGTCCAGCGCTTCCGCGCGTGGCAAAGTGCGCGTTCCGCCAATCCGCAATCCGCAGTCCGCAATCCGCAATCCAGCATCTGGATCGCCGCCCCGCGCATCTTCAAGCCCGGCGAGGAATGGATCCTCAAGCAGGTGCTCTCCGCCGAGGCGGATGGCTACCTCGTGCGCAACTACGACCACCTCCAGTGGTTCGAGGGCCGACGCCGACGCGGAGATTTCTCGCTCAACGTCGCGAATCCCCTCACGGCCGATTACTACGTCAACACGCTCGGCCTCGAGCGCGTGACCGCCTCCTACGACCTCAACGTCGCGCAGCTCGAGGCGCTCCTCCGCAGCGCGCCGGGCGCGTGGTTCGACATCACGCTGCACCAGCACATGCCGATGTTTCACATGGAGCACTGCGTGTTCTGCGCCTTCCTTTCGCAAGGCACCGACTACCGCGACTGCGGCCGGCCCTGCGACCGGCACGATGTGCGCCTGCGCGACCGCGTCGGGGCCGAGCACCCGCTCAAGGCTGACGCCGGTTGCCGCAACACGGTCTACAATTCCCGCGCGCAGACCGGCGCGGAGTTCGCCGACCGCCTCGTCGCGCTCGGCGCGCGCTCGTTCCGGATCGAGTTCCTCCACGAGTCCGCCGACGAGCTGCAGCGCACGGTCGCCCGCTACCGCCAGCTCCTGCGCGGCGAGATCGGCGGCGCGGATCTCTGGCGCGAGCTGAAACTCATCAACCAGCTCGGCGTCACCCGCGGCCAGCTCGAGGCCGCGCCGCAGCTCCTGCGCAAGAAAAGCTGAGCCCGCGGCCGCCGCGCAATCAGGCTGCGTCGCGCCCTGCTCCTTTCGGGCTAATGGCCGGCCGGGGACCCCCTTTTTTGTCGCCTCGCCCCCGGGGCATCCTACGCTGCGCCCGTTTCCGCATGACCCCCTCGCAGAATCCGCCCTCCCGCCCGTCCTCCGCGCCGCCCGCCGATCTCGAGATCAAGGACGCCGCGGTGATCTTCGAGCCGATCTGGGACGAACTGGAGACCGAGTTCGGACGCGAGAGCCTGCGTTTCCCGAAGGAACTCATCCTCCTCGGCGGCGCGCCCGGCGCCGGCAAGGGAACGAACACGCCTTACATCTCCAAGGCCCGCGGCCTCACCTGCAAGCCGATCGTCATGAGCTCGCTGCTCGACACGCCGGAGATGCAGCGCATCAAGGCCGCCGGCGGCCTCATCGGCGACCGCGAGGTGCTCTCCGTCCTGCTCCGCCACCTGCTCAAGCCCGAGTATCGCGACGGCGTCATCCTCGACGGTTTTCCCCGCACCAAGGTGCAGGTCGAGTGCCTGAAGCTGCTCTACGAGAAGATGACGGAGCTCTGGCGCGAATTCTACGGCACGCCGCTCGGCATCCATTTCCGCCAGCCCGTCGTCCACATCGTCGTGCTCTTCGTCGACGAGAAGGAATCCATCGCCCGCCAGCTCAAGCGCGGCCGCGAGGTGAAGGCGCACAACGAGGAGGTCCGCGCCACCGGCCGCGGCGAACTCTGGGAGGAGCGCGCGACCGACTTCGACGAGTCGCTGGCCGCCCGCCGCTACCGCGTGTTCAAGGAGCAGACCTGGGACGCCCTGCTCTCGCTCAAGGACATCTTCCACTACCACCTGATCAATGCGCAGGGCTCGCTCTCCGAAGTGGAGCGCAACATCGCCGAGGAGCTCGCCTACCAGAGCTCGCTCGAGCTCGACCCGCGCACCTACGACCAGCTCCGCACGCTGCCGCTCGCCAGCGAGATCGTCGTCCACGCCCGCCAGGAGCTGGTGCGCCGCCTCGACGGCTACGCCCTCGCCCATGGCGAGCTCTTCGCCCGCATCATCGCGCTGGTCGAGAAGAAGTTCATGCCTATCGTGCGGCGCCACGCCATCTCCGGCCACTCGCACGTCAATAGCGAGGACCCGCTCCTCGACGAACCGCAGGCGCTGGCCATGCTGATCGACATCTTCTCCGAGCGCGGCTACCACGCCGTCGTCGACGTCATCCGCATCGACGTGCCCGACACGATCGACCTCACCACCGGCAAGATCGCCTGCCGGCAGAAGAAGGTCTACCGGATCATCATCCGCTTCCGCGGCTCCGAACTCCGCCGCGGCTGAGCGGCGGAATCGGAAGTAGGGCCGGTTTCAACCGGCCTGTTCCGGCGGCGCAACGCATGCCGGCCGGCTGAAGCCGGCCCTACCCTCGCTTCGCATCCTCCGCCGCGGATGTCCGTTCTGCTCACCCGCCGCCCGGCGGCGTTTCGCCCGGGCGCGGGACTTCGGCTTCCTGCAGCAGCTTCGCCGCGGCTGGGTCGCCCGGCAGCAGGCGCACGATTTCGCGCGCGAGCACCTGGGCGGAGTCCGCCTCGCCCTCCGCCACGAGGTCGCGCACGAGCCGGAACGCCGCGCCGCGGGCCAGGCCGCCGCGCACGGTGAGATCCCGCAACGCCGCCAGCGCCAGGGTGCGCTGCCGCAGCGCGAGCCGCGCCCGCACCTCGCGGACCGCGAGATCGTTCCGCGCCTCGGCCAGCCATGGCACGTTTCTCTGTCGCACGTAATCGAGCAGGCGCAGCACCTCGTCGGCCCGGCGCGCCGCCAACGACTGATCGAGCGCCTCCATGGCGGCCTCGGCGCTTTCCGCTGCGGCGGCGAGATCGTCCGGCAAGGCGAGCGCGGCGAGTGCCGCCCGCACCGCCGGCGAGGCCGCGCGGACGGCGGCGGCCTCGTTATGGATCAGCCGCGCCTCCTCAGGGCGCCCGGCCGCGAGGGCCGCCGATGCCATCTCGACGACGGCCAGCGCCTCCTCGTCGGAGCGATGGCGTTCAAGGTGGGTGCGCACGACCAGGCGGGCGGACGAGCGATCCTGCGTCGCGATAGCGAGCCGGATCTCGCGTCGGCCGACAGCAGCATCGGCCTCCGCGAGCCACGCAGGACGCGCCGCGCGCACGGCGCGCAGCTGATCCCGGGCCGCGACGTAGGCTTGGGCTTCCAAGGCGGCGTCGATCGCCGCCAGTGCCTCTCCGCTGGTCGCTGACACGGCCACGGGCGTGCTGCGTTCGATCGGGGTGCTCAGGGGCAGGACTGCCAGGCGCTGTTGCGCCGTGGTGAGAAAATCGGCATGCGGGTAAAAACGCAGGCCGATGTCCAGGACCTGACGCGCCGCCGCCGGCTGTCCGGCGCGCTCGAACAGTTCGAGCACGAGCCGGTAAACGCCCGGCCCGGCGCGCCCGCGCATTGCGCCGAGGTGAGCCAGAAGACCGGACATCTGATTTTCCCCGCCGGCGACGACGGTGCGGGTGAGACGCTCGATCAGCTCGGGATAGGCGCGCTGGCCCGGCGGCAGGGTTTTCACCGCCCGCTCCCAATCGCGAAGTTGCCGGAACGCCGCATCGAAGTCGCCACGGCGCAGCGCCAGCTCGGTCAGGTGGACGCGAAAGGCGAAGGTGCTCAGTCCGTTCGCCTGTGCCACCTGCTGGCTGCGGAGCACGACCTCGGGGAGGCCGAGGTTGACGGCGTTGGCGGCGAACAGCTGCAAGGCGGCATCTTGCGCACCGAAGGTGCGGTAAAATTCCTGCTCGGTGAGGTCGCGCAGCGTGTGGCGACGGAGCTGGTGCCAGGCGTTGAAGCCGACGAGGTAAGCCTGCGGCGTCTCGCGATCGCGCACCACCCGGAGGCGGCGGAGGGCGGACTCGAGGGCGGACTCGTCGCCGCGGGCGACGGCGAGCTCGGCCTCGGCGCGGCATTGGTCGAGGCCGGCGGAGACGGTGCGCGTGCGCTCGAGGAGAACCTGAGCCTCGTCGAGGCGCCCGAGGCGCATGAGCGCGGCGGAATGGAGTCGCGCGATGCGCGCGTCCTCCTCGGCATCGCCGCTCGGTGGGACGGCGGCGAGCCGCTCCACCGCCTTGGCCGGGTCGGTATCGAGCACGAGCGTCGCCTGCAGGGCTTGGAGCACGGAGCGGGCGAGCGGCGGGAGCGGCGGCGTGCGGTCGGCGGCAAGCAGGCGGTCGGCCTCGACGCTGGCGCGGGCATTGGCTTGGTGTTGCCCGTAAAAACCGAAGAGGGCGCGAAGAAAGGTGGGCTCGGATGCGGAATGCGGCAGGCCGGCCTCGAGGGTGCGCAGGGCCAGCGCGGGGTCATACGCGGCATAGAGCCGGGCGAGCAGGATGCGGCCGCGGAAGTTGCCCGGCGAGCGCGCGAGGCCGACGCGGAGCCCGTGGAAGGCCTCGACGTAATCGCGCTCCTCGAGGCGCACCGTGGCTTGCGCGATCGACGTGTCGCCGCGGGCGCGGCGAAAGTCCTCCCACCGGACCGGGGCTAGGGCGACGTCGCTCCAACGGACTTGGTTCTGCGGCTGGCGTTGCAACCAGAGATACAACGTGGTGACGGCTCCGAGGTAGCCGACGACGAGCAGCACGCCGAAGCCGAGGAGCAGCCGCTTCCAGAAGATCTCAAAGGTCCAGACGGGAATGGCGCGGACTTCGATCTTGAGCGCGATGGACCAGAGGAACCACCGCCGGCGATCGCCCACCGCCACGTGGCGGCGCCAGGCCGGGTTATGCTTGAATTGGAGTTTCACGCGCGCCCCCAGCAAACCGGCGGCGCGGAGAACAGGCAAGCCCGCGCGGGCCGGAGGCGGCGGGAGCGCCTACTCGAAGCGCAGCGCCTCGATCGGATCGAGCGACGCGGCCTTCCACGCCGGGTAGAAGCCGAAGCCGACGCCGATGCCGGAGCAGACGATGAGGCCGATGGCGGCCCAGTTCCACGGGAAGACGACGGCGGCATTCAGCGCCATGGCCAGGCCGTTGCCGCCGAGGACGCCGAGGAGGATGCCGGCGAGACCGCCCATCAGCGAGATGGTCACGGACTCGATGAGGAACTGCCAGAGGATGTTCTTTTTCCGCGCGCCGATCGATTTGCGGATGCCGATCTCCTTCGTGCGTTCGGTGACGGAGACGAGCATGATGTTCATGATGCCGACGCCGGCGGCGAGGAGCGCGATGCCGCTGATGACGAAGGAACCGGCGGCGATGATGTCGGCCACGCGGGCGAAGATGGCGATGAGCGAGTCGTTGGAGTAGACCTCGAAATCGTTGTCCTGCTCCGGCTCGAGGCCGCGCACGATGCGCATGGCGGTGACGCCCTTGTCCATCGTCTCGTTGTAGACGGCTTGGGACGGGGCCTGGGTGGCGATGTTGATCGTCACGCCCTCGCTGCCGAAGTCCGAGAGAAAGCGGGTGATCGGAATCATCGCGATGGAGTCGCCGCTGCCGCCGAAGGACTGGCCCTTCGGCGAGAAGGTGCCGATGACGGTGTAGGTGCGGTCGCGCACCTTGATCTGCTTGCCGAGGGGATTTTCGGAGGGGAAGAGGCGGGTGACGAGGTCCTGGCCGATGATCACGAGCGGGCGGCCGAGCTCGACGTCGCCGGCGGTGAAATTACGGCCGGTGGCGATGCTGTATTGGTTGGCGGTGAGGAAGTGCTCGTTGGTGCCGCCGAACGTGAGGCCGGGCGGAGTCTTGCGGGCGTTGTAGACGGCTTGGGCGCCGCCGCGCGAGAAGACCTTCAGGCAGATGATGTCCGCGGCGCCTTCCATCAGACGCTGGTAGCGCATCGCCTGATCAAGCGTGATGTCGCGCCGCAACTCGAAGCGCCGCCGCCCGCCCTCGGGGCCGCCGCCGCCGTTGACCGGGAACTTGGCGAACTGGAACATGTTCGACCCGAGGAAACTCAGGCCGGTCTCGATCGAGGCGCGCAGCGCCGTGACGGCGGTCATGACGCCGATGACGGAGAAGACGCCGATCGTGATGCCGAGCATCGTGAGCGCGGAGCGGAGCTTGTTCACGCCCAGCGAACTGAGGGCCATCTTGAGGATTTCGGAGAAATTCATGAAAATTGCAGATTGCGGACTGCGGATTGCGGAATGGAAGCGAAGCAGCAGGGGATCAGTTTCGGTTGGGGTGGCGGGAGACTTTATCGGTGATCAATCCGCACTCCGAAATCCGCATTCCGCAATCGGTTCATTCGTAGCGCAGCGCCACGACGGGGTCGAGGCGCGAGGCGCCCCAGGCGGGGGCGAAGCCGGAGACGATGCCGGTGACGACGGAGACGAGCATGCTCACGACGACGAGGTCGGGGGAAAACTCGACAGGGAAGTTCGGCGCGGCCCCGTGGATGCCGAGGAAGAGCAGGAACGAGATGCCCATGCCGACGACGCCGCCGATCAGGCAGATGGACACGGCCTCGATGAGGAATTGCATCAGGATCGAGCGGCGGCGGGCGCCGAGCGCCTTGCGGGTGCCGATCTCCTTCGTGCGCTCCTTCACGGAGACGAAGGTGATGTTCATGATGCCGATGGCGCCGACGAAGAGCGACAGGCCGGTGATGAAGAGGCCGGCGAGGGCGATGCCCTGCTTGACCGGGTCGAGCTGCGCCTTGAAGGCCTGCTGCTCGTTGATGGAGAAGTTGTCGCGCTCGCCCGGGAGCTGGGCGCGGACGCGGCGCATGGCGCCCGTGAGCTCGTCCTTGGCGGCCTCGAGCTGGTTCTTGTCCTTCATCTTCACGCGCAGCTCGGCGCCGCGGCGGATGGAGAAGTATTTCTGGAAGGCCTGGAGCGGGATGACGACCTGGTTGTCGAAGCTGAACAGGCCGAGGAACTCGCCCTGCTTGGCGAAGACGCCGACGACCTCAAAGGGATGGCCGCCGATCATCACCCGCTCGCCGAGGGGCGAACGCGTGGGGAAGAGCGCCTCGGCGACGTCGTGCCCGAGCACACAGACCTCGCGGCCGGAGCCGGCCTCGGTCTCGTTGAACAGGCGGCCCTCCTTGTATTCCGCGCCGCTGATGCGGGCGTATTCGGCCTCGGTGCCGATGGTGAACACGCCGTTGACGCGCGCATCGCCGACCTTGACGGTGCTGGAGCGGCCGACGACGGGGACGGCGAACTCGAGGAGGGAATTGGGCGTCGACTGGATGACGCGGTTGAGCGCCGTGGCGTCCTGCGGCTTGAGGTTGGGGCGGTTGTTGTAGTTCCACCAGTCCTCGACCGGGCCCCAGGGCCATTTCTGCACGTAGAGGACGTCGTCGCCGAGCATGGCGAGGCTGTTCTGGAAACCGGTGTCGATGCCGCGGATGGCGGTGCCCATGAGCGTGACGGCGACGATGCCGATGATGACGCCGAGCGCGGTGAGCACGGAGCGCAGCTTGTTCGCCCGGATCTGTGTCGCCGCGATGCGGAAGGATTCGGTGAACTCGTAGAGCAGGCGCTTCATTTGGATGGTGGATTGCGGACTGCGGATTGCGGAATGGACGACGCGCGGCGCGCGGTGCGGATGGAGGCAACGGCGATCGCGGTCAGCTCTTCCGCTTCTTGGTGCAGGGCGGACAGCTTGGCCGGTTTCATCAACTGGGATTCACCGATCAGTTCGAGCCACAATGCGGATTCATCCGCTTCCTCCTCCACGGTGCCCATCTTCGAAATGAAGTCGGCCCGAGATTTGGCGCGGCAAGCGGAACGGTAATTGGCGGCGACCGAGGTGGCGGAGCGGAGCAATTGCCGGCCCAGGACATCGGCGGACATGCGGCGGGGCAGCGAGTCCGTCAACCGAATCACGCGGAGCGCGAACTGTTTGGTTCGCTGTTTGAGTTCGGCGCTTTTCATGGTTTGGAAATCCGCAATCCGCAGTCCGCAATCCGCAATCAGACCTGGCGCACGTCCGATTCGATCAACCCGTCGCGCAGCCGCACGATGCGGCGGGCGTGGCGGGCGATGTCTTCCTCGTGCGTGACGACGATGATCGTGTTGCCCTGCGCATAGAGGTCCTCGAAGAGCTGCATGATCTCCTCGCCGGTGCGGGAGTCGAGGTTGCCGGTGGGCTCGTCGGCGAGGATGATGGAGGGATTGTTGACGAGCGCGCGGGCGATGGCGACGCGCTGGCGCTGGCCGCCGGAGAGCTCGTTGGGCTTGTGGCTCATGCGCTCGCCGAGGCCGACGTTGGTCAGGGCCTGGATCGCCTTCTCGCGGCGCACATCGGGACCGAGGCCGGCGTAGATGAGGGGGAGCTCGACGTTGGCCAGCGCGGTGGAGCGCGGGAGGAGGTTGAAGGTCTGGAAGACGAAGCCGATCTCGCGGTTGCGGATGTCGGCGAGCTCGTCGTCGGTCATGGCGGAGACGTCCTTGCCGGAGAACTCGTAGTGTCCGCTGGTGGGCGTATCGAGGCAGCCGAGCATGTTCATGAGCGTCGACTTGCCGGAGCCGGAGGGCCCCATGATGGCGAGGTATTCGTTGCGGTGGACCTTGAGGGCGACACCGCGGAGGGCGTGCACGGTCTCCTCGCCCATGCGGTAGAGCTTGGTGACGCCGGCGATGTCGATCACGAGCGGGCCGGGCGGGCGGTAGTCGCGCCGGAAGGCGGGGGCGGGGGCGGTGGACATGGGCGGGAGCGGTAGGGCGGCGAGTCTTCTCGCCGCCGCGGCGCGGAACGGAGTCCGCGCCCTACCCGATTACTTGTTTTCCTCTTTCTTGGGCTTCTCGAGCATGACGCGGGCGCCGTCCTTCAGGCGGCGGCTGATGGCGGCGTAGCTGCCGGACACGACCTCGTCGCCGGCCTGGACGCCGGACTTGATCTCGATGTGGGTGTTGTCGGCGATGCCGGTCTCGACCGGGCGCATGACGACCTTGTCGCCCTGCTTGACGAACACGACACGTTGCAGGCGCTCGCGGTCGCGGCGGGCTTCGTCGCGCTCGCGGACGACCTCGAGCTCGTTGCCGGAGCGCTCCTTGGCGGCCTTGGCGCGTTCCTGCTGCATCTCCTCGGTGGTCTTGCCGCCCTCGGCGCGGACGGTGACACTCTGGACGGGCACGGCGACGACGCCGGTGACGGTGGCGGTCTCGATGTCGACGGTGCCGCTCATGCCGGGGCGGAGGCGGGCGTCGCGGTCGACGATGCTGATCTTGACGAGGAAGTTGGTGACCTCGTCGGAGGCGGAGGCGACGAGGGCGGCGGCGGAGCTGCCGGTGGCGCCGGCGGTGAGGGCGGAGCTGCTGATCTCGCGGACGCGACCCTCGAAGCGGCGGCCGGGGAAGGCGTCGACGTTCACGGCGGTGCGGTCGCCGACCTTGACGTTGATGATGTCGTTCTCGTTCACCTTCACGCGGACCTCCATGCTGTCGAGGTTGGCGATGCGCATGATCTCGGTGCCGGCGAACTGGTTGGTGCCGACGACGCGCTCGCCGACCTCGCTGGTGAGGGAGGAGATGGTGCCGTCGATGGGCGAGTAGATGGTGGTCTTGGCCAGCTGGTCGCGCGCCTGGTCGAGCGAGCCCTCAGTGCGGCGGATTTGGGCGAGGGAGGATTCGAAGTCGGCCCGGGCGACGTTGAGGTTGGTGCGCGCGGCGGTGAACTCGGCGTCGGAGATGAGCTGCTTCTGGTAGAGATCGTTGCTCTGCTTGAAGTCCTGCTCCGCCTTGTCGAGGCGGGCCTGGCTGAGGACGCTGGTGGCCCGGGCGGAGGCGAGCGCGGCCTCCTGCTGCTCGAGCTGGGCGCGGTAGAAGTCGGGCTTGATGCGGACGAGGAGGTCGCCGCGCTTGACGGGCTGGCCCTCGCGGACGGCGATCTCGATGAGCTCGCCGGCGACTTCGGGGGAGATCTTCACCTCGGTCTCGGGCTGGACCTTGCCGGTGGCGGTGACCAGCTGCGTGATGTTCTTCACGAAGGCCTTCTCGGTCGTGACCTGGATGGGCTTCTCCTCGTTGCGGCCCTTGGCCATGCCGGCGGCGATGAGGATACCGAGGACGACAACGGAGCCGAGCACGAGGTAGAGACGCGTGCGGGACTTCTTTTTGGCGGCGGCCGCGGAGGGCACGGCGACGGGCTTGGGGGTGGCGTTGGACATGATGCGAGGGAGGAAAACGAGGTGAAAAATCAGGCGAGCGTGGGCTTGGCCAGCCTTATGGCACCGCCTACCGTCCGGTTGCTCCCCGCCGGAAAAACACAGAGGGGCCCCAACGGAGCCCCTCTGCAACACAACTGATAACTACGAACGTTGCGCAGCAAAGATTTCCGCGGGATAAAGGGAACGGCATTGCGATGAAAAGCTGGGTTTGCGCGGCCAAGCGCCCGAGGATGAGGATTAGGCTCGGGACCGGGCCGGCGGGGAAAGAACTGGGCGCATAACACGCGAGCGGCCCGCCGGTCGCAGGTGTTTTTGGGATAAACGGGTGCCCGGCAGGATGGGCGGGGCCGCCGGGCCGGGCGGGCTCGCGCCGCGCCGGCGCGGCGTTCAAAGCGTGTTGCGCATCAACTCCTGCAGGCGCTCGTGGTAGCCGCGGCTGAGGCGCAGCTTCGTGCCGTCGTGGAGGATGACGGCGTATTCGCCGGCGAAGGAGGGGCTGAGCTTCTTCACCCGGTCGATGTTCACGATCGTCGAGCGATGGATGCGGATGAATCGCTTCGCGTCGAGGCGCTCCTCGAGGTTGCCCATCGTCTCGCGCAGCAGGTGCACGCGGCCGCCGGCGTGGAACTTCATGTAGTCGCCCTCGGCCTCGATCCAGTCGATCTCCTCGGCCTTGAGAAAATAGATCTCGCCGCCCGCCTTGAGCAGGATGCGGTCGCGCGTGATCGTCTCGGACGCCGGGCCGCCGGCGGGTGCCGGAGCCGGCGCGCTCGACGCCGCGGTCGCGACCGCGGAGGCGCCGGGCGTGGCGTTCTGCAGGTAGCTGAGGAGATTGTTCAGCTTGTGCCCGAGCAGGTCGGTCTGGCGGCGGACAATCTCCGCTTTCGCGCGGCGCACGGCCGCCCAGAAACGGTCATCGTCGTAGGGCTTGAGGAGATAATCCACGGCGTTGACCTCGAACGCCTGCAACGCGTGCTGGTCGTAGGCCGTGACGAAGATCACGGCGGGCGCAGGACAATCCCCGAGCGATTCCAACACCTTGAAACCGCTCATCTCGGGCATCTGCACGTCGAGAAACACCAGATCCGGACGCTCGGCGCGGATCTTGGTCACCGCCTCGGTGCCGGACGCCGCCTCGCCGATGACCTGCACGTCGGGGTCCCGGTCCAGCAACGCGCAGATACCGCGGCGGGCGGCGGGCTCATCGTCAATCACGAGGGTCTTGATCTTGTTGGCGGTCATGGGCTCGGGTAGGGGCGACGCGCGATGGCAACACGAGACCGTCGGCGAAGCGACGTCGTTTTTTTGCCACCGGGGGTGGCACCCTTGACCGCCCGCGGAGCGTCTCGTTCCACCGGACCCCAAACGGAAAACACGCGCACGATCGCCTCCCCGCCCCCGCTCCGCGGCCGCATCGACTTTCCGTCGCGCCCGCGGCCCGGTGTCCTCACTGGCCGCCACCGCGCCCGACGGCTGTCAGCGCGGGAAACGGCGCGCCGCCGACCACGTGCTCGCGCCACGCGCGCGCGAGACGCGGCGCCCACAATGCGCCCTTCGATCCCAGCGCACCACAGAGGCCCACGCGCGGCTCCGCGGCCACCACCCCCGCCACCGGCAACCGGTCCGGCAGCGTCATCCGCCGGCCCGCCACCTGCGCGACGGCCCGCGCCGACGACGCGACCCCGAGTTCGTGCGCGACCGCGAGCAACTTCTCCCGCGCCGCCTCCGTGATCTCCGCCCCGCCTTCGCGCCGATACGTCGCGCCGACGCGCGCCTGGCCGCCGACGCCCCCGAGCACCCAGTGCCCGCCGCCGTTGCGCGCTTCGTCGGGCGCGAGCCCCGCGTCCGCGAGCGTGAGAATCTCCCCCGCGACCACCGCCAACGGTTCCGCGCCGAACCACGCCCGCGCCAAATCCCCCGCCCCCGTGCAAAGCACGAGCTGCGAAAACTCCTCCCCACCCCACCGCACGCCATCCGGCCGCGCCGCCACGTCCTCCCGCGCCACACGTCGCCGGCGCAGGCGTCCGGCCGCCTCCCAGCGCCGCTCGGCGCCGGCCAGCAGCGCCGGCAAATCCACGCGCGCCGCCCCTTGCACGGTGATGCCGTCCGGGCCGGCCGAATCCGGACCGGCGAAGGGCGCCAGGTCGCCGCGCGCCAGCCGCGTCGCCAGCGCCACGCGCTCCGCCGCATCGCGCCAGCGCCGGGTGAGCCGCACGGGTTGCCAGAGGTCGACGCCCAGCACCACCCCGGCCCGCCGGTAGAACGCCTGCGCCTCCGGCAGGAGTTCGTCGACGTGGGCCGACTTCACCGCGCGCAGGCCGGTGACGGGATTGATCAGGCCCGCCGCGATGCGCGACGCCGCGTCGGCGTGTCCGGCGGTGGCGACCACGAAGTCGACGCCGGCCGCCTCCAGTTCCAGCCCCAGCGCCGTGCCCGCGAGGCCCTGCCCCACGATGAGGACGCGGGCTCCGCTCATGTCATTCCCCGGCGAGCGCGGCGCCGACGATGCCCGCGTCGTTGTGCAGCTTCGCCGGCACGACCTTCGCGCGCGTGCGCAGGAACTTGAACCACGCCCGGTGATCCTGGCTCACGCCGCCGCCGACGATGATCAGTTCCGGCGAGATGAGGCGCTCCACTACCTGGAGATAAACGTTCACGCGTTCGGTCCACTCGGCCCAATCGAGGTCGAGCTTCGTTCGCACGGCGGCCGAGGCGTAGCGCTCGATCGGGCCGCCTTCCCACGGGATGTGGCCGAGTTCGGCGTTGGGAAAGAGGTGCCCGCGGTGAAACAGCGCCGAACCGATGCCCGTGCCGAACGTCAGCATCAGCACCGTGCCCTGCCGGCCGCGCCCGGCGCCGAAACGCATCTCCGCCAGACCGGCGGCGTCCGCGTCGTTGGCGATACCCGTGCGGCAGCGCGTCGCGCGCGAGAAAATCAGCCGGCCGTTCTGCCCTTCCCACTCCGCGCCGAGGTTGCCGACCGCGCCGATGCGGCCGTCGCTGACGATGCCGGGAAACCCGATCCCGATGCGGCCCTTCCAGCGGAAGTGCTCCGCGATGGCGCACGCCGCGGCCAAGCCCTCCGCCTTCGGACAGGGACTGGAAATCGGGACGCGAAAGCGATCCGCGAGGAGTTTGCCCGTCTTGGTGTCCACGGGCGCCGCCTTGAACGCGGACCCGCCGATGTCGATGCCGAGAACTTTCATGCGCAGGGGGAAATGCGTGGTGAGTGGCGCCGCCGAAACCGTCAGCCGCCCAGGGCCGCACGCGCCTGCGCCACCTCTTCGGCCGTGGCCGCCCGCGCCGCGGTCAGCTCGACCTCGAAGAACAGCGTCTGCCCAGCGAGCGGATGGTTGGCGTCGAGCACGACGTCCTCGCCCTCGAGCGCGATCACGCGCACGATCGGCGCGTAGGGATCCGGGCCGGTGCGGAACTGGTCGCCGACCTTGATCTCGTCGGCCACCGGGAGCTGCGCCCGCGGCACGCGGCCGATGAGCGTCTCGTCGGGCACGCCATAGCCCTCCTCGGGCGCCACGGCCACCTTGCGCTGGTCCCCCGGCTGCATGGCGCGCAGGACCTTCTCGAGGCCGGGCACGATCTGTTCCGCGCCCTCGACGCAGGACAGCGGCGCGTCGCCGCGCGACGTGTCCAGCACGCGCCCGTCGGCGTCGCGCAACGTGTAGTGGAACTGCAGCACCCGGGAACTCATCCCCGCGAGCAAGCCGCCTTTCCCGTGCGCCGCAAGAGCGCGTTTCCCGCCCGGAGCCGGCGCAACCGGTCCGGTCGCACCTTCCCCCGCCCCGGCGCCGCGCCCAAGGCAATGACACTTAATAAGTGTCATTGCCTGGGGGAGCCGCCCGGGCACGGAGCCAGGCGGCGGAACGGATTCGTCCGGGCGCGAAGGATCGTCGCGCGCCGCGGCCGCATTAGGCGGCGTGCCGGTTCCGGCGTCGGGGCGCTTCCGGCGTATCGGCGATTCTCGCGGGCCGGGCAGAGTCCGGCTCCGGGCTCAGGTTTCCTGGCGCAGCACTTCCAACGGCGGGTGGTCGCAGATGCCGCGACTGGAGAGCAGGCCGGTGGCGACGGTCACGGCGCTGACGGCCAGCCAGCCGACGAGCAGCACGACGCCGTTCGGCGCGACCCACGCCATCTGGAAGATGTATTTCGCCAGCGCCCAGTTGGCGCCAAGCGAGAGCACGGCGCCGACGGCCGCGCCGAGCGTGCCGAGCGCGAGGTATTCGGCGAGCATGATGCGGTTCACCTGGCGCTTCGTGGCGCCGAGCGTGCGCAGCAGCACGCTCTCGCGCACGCGCTGGTGCCGGCCAATGAGCACGGCGCCGGCGAGCACGACCACGCCGGTGACGACCGTGAACAGCGCGAGGAACTCCACGACGAACGACGCCTTCGAGTAGACGCGGTCGATCGTGTCCATGATGAGCGCGAGATCGATGGCCGAGACGTTCGGGTAGTCGCGCACGACGGTCTGTTGCAGGCGCGCGGACTGCACGGTGTCGGCAGCCCTCACCGCCATGACATGGAACTTCGGCGCGGCATCGAGCACGCCCTCGGGAAAGACGACGAAAAAGTTCGGCGACATCTGCCGCCAGTCGACGGAGCGGATGGAGCCGACATGCGTCTTCACCGGCACGCCCTGCACGTCCCATTCGATCTCGTCGCCGAGCGCCACGCCGAGGTCGTTGGCGAGCTCCTGCTCGATGGAAATCGGCGCGCTGTCGACGTCGGGCGCGACGCGGCCGGTGAATTCGCCGGCGACGAGCTTCTCGGTGTAGCTGAGCTCGCGGCGGTAGGTGGAGCGGTATTCGCGGCGCAGCGTCCAGCCCTGGGCGCGCGAGTTGCCGTCGCGCAGGACCTCGGCCACGGGCTGGCCCTTGAGCGCACTGATGCGCATCGTGATGATCGCGGCCTGCTGGCGCACCGGCGCGCCGCTGTCGGCGAGCAATTTTTCGAGCGCCTGCACCTGGTCATCCTGGATGTCGAACAGCATCAGGTTCGGACGGTCGGCATCGCCGAGCACGCGGAGCTGGCTGAGCAGCGTGTCGCGCGACAGGTAGAGCGTCATCATCAGGAACGTGCCCATGCCGAGCGACACGAGGAGGAGCACGGTGCGATTGTTCGGCCGGTGGAGGTTGGCCACGCCCTGCCGCCAGGCGAAGGGCAGGCGGCGCAGGTTGAGCCGGCGCGCGAGCCAGGCGATGAGCTTGGCGAGTCCGCCGAGGACGAGGAAGCAGGCGAGGAGCCCGCCCGCGAAGCCGACACCCCACTGCCAGCGGCCGGTCTGCCAGATGGCGAAGCCGACGATGGCGGCGAGGATGACGCCGAAGAGCGCCACGCGCAGCCAGTCGCGCCCGCGCGCGCCATGCTCCGCGAAGGCGGAGCGCAGCGTCAGCAGCGGCGACACGCGCCGGACCTCGAGCAGCGGCAGCAAGGCGAAGAGCACGCTGATGACGAGTCCGGCCCCGATGCCGCGCAGGACGGCGGGCCACGAGACGGCGAAGGCGAATTCGAAGGGCAGGAAATCCTTCAGGAGGCCGGGCAGCGCCATTTGCGCGACGATGCCGAGCGCCGCGCCGCCGAGGGCGCCGACGAGGCCGAGGCCGAGGCCCTGCAGCAGGTAGATGGCGAAGCTCGTGCGCGCGCTCGCGCCGAGGCAGCGGAGGATGGCGACCGTCGGCACCTTCTGCCGGACGTGGGCGTGGATCGCGCTGGCGACGCCGATGGCGCCGAGGAAGAGCGACGCGAAGCCGACGAGCATCAGGAACGAGTTCACGTTGCGGATGGAATTGCCGAGCTGGCGCTTGCGGGACTCGACCGTCTCGAAGCCGAGCCGCAGCTCGCGGAAGCGCGTGCGCAGGTCGCCGACGAGCTGCTCGACGTCGGTGCCGGCGGGAAATTTCAGATAAACGCGATGCCGCGCGAGCGAGCCGTTGCGGAGCAGGCCGGTGGCCTCGATCGTGCCGAGCGGCACGAACACGCGAGGGGCCAGCGTGGCGACGGCGGCGGCCTCGCCGGGCACGCGGAGCAGGCCGCCGGCGACGGTGTAGTCGCCCGCCCCGAGGCGCACGGTGGCACCGGGCTCGAGGCCGAATTGCACGACGACGCTCTCCTCGACGACGGCGACGGGGCCGCCGCGGCGCAGGGCGGCGCGGGCGTCGGCGGGCGCGGTGTCGAAGTCGCCGTAGAAGGGGAACTCGCCCTCCAGCGCGCGCACCTGCACGAGGCGCGTGGCGCCGGTGGCGGGCACGAGGAGCATGGAGTTGAACGTGATCTCGCGGGCCTCGGTGCCGCCGAGGCTGGCGATGAAGGTGTTGGCCTCGGGCGTGAGGGCAGCGCGGGAGGTGATGACGAGGTCGGCGCCGAGCAGGGCCTTGGTCTGCTCCTCGACGGCGGCGCGGAGGTTGTCGCGCAGCGAGCCGACGGCGACGAGGGCGGCGATGCCGAGGACGATGGCGAGCGAGAACAACAGCAACCGCCGCCGCGAAGCCCGCGTATCACGCCAGGCCATTTTGAGGATGAACGTCATGAGGAAGATATTTTGCCCACGGAATACACGGAACACACGGAAGGGGTCAGAGCACGAAACGTTCGTGCTCGATCTTGGGATAGTGCCCGAAGTTCACGAGGAGACCAACGCGAAGGCCCGTCGCGTGCAGGTAGTTTTGGATCTGCGCGCGATGCTCGTCGATGAGCGCACTGACCGCTTTCAGTTCGAGCAGCACTTGCCCGAAGCAGACAAAGTCAGCGATGTAGGTTTTCGTCAGAGGCCGCCCTTTGTAGGACAGTGGAATCTGCACCAACGACCGCGCCTCCAATCCTTGCAGCTCGAATTCATACTCGAGGCATTCCTGGTAGACGCCCTCCAGGAATCCACAGCCCTTCTCTCGATAAACCTCAAAGCAGGCGCCGAGGATTTTATAGGTCAGTTCTTCGTGAATCAGCTTGTTCATGGTCACTCCTTCCGTGTGTTCCGTGTTTTCCGTGGGCCCTGGGTTTGTCTGGTTTGGTGACCGAAGTTCCAGCGAAGGCGGCTCAGTGCGGGATGCGTTCGTCGCTGATGACGGCGCCGCTGCGGAGGCGGATGACGCGTTGGGTCATCTTCGCCAGCTCGAGGTCGTGCGTCACGAGCACGAGCGTCGTGCCGCGCTCGCGGTTGAGGCCGAAGATCAGGTCGACCATCGCGTGCGCGGTGTCGCCGTCGAGGTTGCCCGTGGGCTCGTCGCAAAAGAGGATGCGCGGGCGGTTCATGAAGGCGCGCGCCAGCGCCACGCGCTGCTGTTCGCCGCCGGAGAGCTGCATCGGGTAGTGGTCGAGGCGGTCGCCGAGGCCGACGCGCGCGAGCAGGTCGGCGGCGTCCTTCTCGCTGGTGTTGTCGCCGCGGAGTTCGAGCGGCACGAGGACGTTCTCGAGCGCGGTGAGCGTGGGGATGAGCTGGAAGTTCTGGAAGACGAAGCCGACGCTCTCGTTGCGCACGAGGGCGCGCTCGTCCTCGTTGAGATGACCGACCTCGCGGCCGACGATCTGCACGCTGCCGCTGGTGGGTTGGTCGAGGCCGGCGCAGAGGCCGAGGAGCGTCGTCTTGCCGCTGCCGGAGGGGCCGACGATGGCGCAGGTGGCGCCGGGCTCGAGGGCGAAGCTGACCTCCTTCAGCACGGTGAGGGCACCGGCGGCGGTGGGATAGGTCTTGGTCAGGCGCTCGACTTTTAGGATGGGTTGGACACTCATGCGGGGAAAGATGCGCTGTAACACACTTAACCTCCCTGAAAGTGCAAAGTTGTTCGTCGGGCGGCTGATTTCCCGGGCCGGACGGTCCGCCCTGCTGGCCTTGCTCGTGCTGCTCGCGACGACCGCGGCAACCGCCGCGACGAAGACCGTGCTGTTCTACGGCGACAGCCTCACCGCCGGCTACGGTCTCGACCCGGACGAAGGCTACCCGGCGCTCATCCAGAAAAAAATCGACGCCGCCGGGCTTCCCTGGCGCGTGGTCAACGCCGGCCTGAGCGGCGAGACGACGGCGGGCGGCCTGCGCCGGCTTGATTGGATTTTGCGGCAGAAGATCGACGTGTTCGTGCTCGAGCTCGGCGGCAACGACGGCCTCCGCGGCATCGCCCCCGACGTCACGCGCGAAAACCTGCAGGCGATGATCGACCGCATCCGCGCCAAGTATCCGGACGTAACCATCGTCATCGCCGGCATGCAGATCCCCACGAACATGGGCCCCGATTTCGCGGAGGCCTTCGCCCGAATTTTCCCCGAGGTGGCGGAGAAGAACCGCGCCGTGCTCATCCCCTTTCTCCTTGAAGGCGTCGGCGGCATCCCCGAACTCAACCTGCCCGACGGCATCCATCCCACCGCCGAGGGCCACCGCATCGTGGCCGAGACCGTCTGGCGCCACCTCGCCCCCGTCCTGCGCTGATGCCCCGCCTCCCCTTCCTCGCCGCCTGCGCCGCCCTCCTCGCCGCCGACCTGCCGGCCGCGGACTACCGCGTGCAGGCCTCGACCACCTGGGCCGAGAACCTCAGCCGCACCTCCTTCGCGCCGACGGAGAAGGACGCCGCGCTCTACCGCGTCGCCGCCTCGGCGAATCTCGTCCGCCAGCTCGCGCCGAATTGGACCGCGTTCGCCGGCGCGGAGCTCGAGGCGGAGACGGTGCCGGATTTCGACGCGCTCGACCGCACGGGCGCGGCCGTGCGCGGCACGCTCCGCCGCAAGTTCGGCCTCGGACCGCAGGCGCCGCTCGTCGATCTCGGCGCCGGCCTGCAACGCCTCGAATTCCGCGAATCCGGCCGCAGCGGCTGGCGCGAGGATGTCTCCCTCACCTACTCGCAGCGTTTCGGCGCGACGTTGCGCCTGCTCGCCACCGGCGGCTGGGAACGCGTCAGCGCCGGCCGCGGGCCTTACGACACCCAGCAACGCCGCCTCGCCCTCGAGGCGGCGTGGGACGCCACCGAGCGCTGGCAGCTGCGCGCCGGCTACGCGCGCCTGGCCGGCCAGTTCACCGCCAACGCCGCCGGCGACGTCTACGCGCAGGCCCTGGCCGGAGCCTTCGGACCGGCGATCCAGTCCTACTATTCCAGCGTGCCCTTCGCGACGACGGGCAGCTTCGGGCCGGGCTGGGTCGCCTACCGCGTCGAATCCGACGCCGACCTCTGGTGGACCGAGCTGTCCTTCGCCGCCGCTGCGCGCACGACCGTCGCCCTCCGGCAGGAGCAGGCCAAGGTCATCAACATCGTCGGCGTGCGCTACGACTCGGCTTTTTGGTCGCTCAACGTGGTGCACCAATTTTAATCCGCCCATGCGCCTCCCGACTGCCGCGGTCCTGTTCTGCCTGCTCGGCCTCGCCCGGTCGCTCGCCGCCGACGCCACCTTGAGCGTGCTGGTGCGCGACCAGCGCGGCGAAACCGTCCCCGACGCGGTCGTCTCGCTCTTCGCCTTGGGAGCCGACCTGCCGCCATCCGCCCCGCCGGCGCAACCCGTCGAGATCGCGCAGCAGGATCAGGAATTCATCCCCTACGTGACGGCGGTCCGCGTCGGCACGGTCGTGGAGTTCCCCAACCGCGACGACATCCAGCACCACCTCTACTCGCTTTCGAAGGCCAAGCGCTTCGAAAAACCCCTCCACGCCCCCGGCGCACGCGAGCGCGTGCTCTTCGACCAGGCCGGCGTGGTCACCCTCGGCTGCAACATCCACGACTGGATGGTGGCCTACATCCTCGTCCTCGCGACGGATCACTACGCGCAGACCGGCCCGGCCGGCAGCGTCAGCCTCAGCGTCCCCGCCGGCCGCTATCGCGTCGAGGTGTGGCATCCGCGGCTCGGCGCCCCGCAAACCCGCGAGTTCGACCTCGCCGCCGGCGTGGCGACGGAGGCGGCCTTCGAACTCCGGTTGCGCCCGGATCGTCGCATCCGGCGCGCTCCGGAGACGAAGACCGGGCCCTACTGACGCCATGCGCGGCTGGTTCCGGTTCCGGCGCTTCCGCACGCGACTCGTCGTGCTCATCGTCGGGCTCGTGGCCGCGGTGCAGGTCGCGACCTATCAGGTCGTCTCGCGCGCCAACCGCAGCACGGCGCTCGACACCATCGAAGCCAACCTCACCAGCGCCGCGCGACAGTTCGCCGCCAGTTCGGATCTGCGCGAGGCCGACCTCCTGCTCGCCGCGCGGCTGATGGCCGGCGACTACGCGATGAAGCAGCTCTTCCTCGCGGACGAGTTCAGCCCCGCCACCGCGCGCTCCGCCCTCGCCTCCTACCAGGGCCGCATCCAGGCGCCGCTGATCGTGCTGCTCGATCCCGAGGGACAACTCCTCGCCGGCACGCGCAGTGCGATCGGCGAGACGGACCTCGCGCCGTTCGACGCGCTGCGCGAAAAGGCCGAGTTCTCCGAAAGCCAGCAGGCCACCGGCTACGGCTACGTCGACGACGAGCTCCACCAGCTCGTGCTCGTGCCCCTGCTCGCGCCGCCGCCGGAAATCGTCGCGTGGGTCGGCATCGGTTTCCCCATCAACGCCGAGACGGCCGCCGGCCTGAAGCTCACCTCCGCCGTCGACGTCACCTTCCTGCGCGGCGGCGACCGGCCGGAAGTGCTCGCCACGACGCTGCCTGCCGCGATCGCGGCCGAGCTGGCGACCGTCGCGCCCGCAGGCGGAGGCGCCCCGGCGCTGGTCGCGCTCGGCGGCGAGGACTACGTCACGGCGCTGCGCACGCTCCCCGTCGCGGCCGCCGCGCCCGCCACGATCGCGCTGCAGCGCTCGCTCAGCGCCCAGCTCGCCCCCTCGCGGCTCCTCGAGCGCATCATCCTTCTCGGCACGCTCGCCGGCCTCGCGCTGGCGATGTTCGCCGCCCTCGCCCTCGCGCGGAACGTCAGCCGCCCCGTCCAGGAACTCGCCGCCCACACGCGCCACGTCGCCGCCGGCGACTACTCGCAACGGCTCGAACTCCCGCGCGCCGACGAGCTCGGCCAGCTCGCCACGGCGTTCAACCAGATGACCACCGGCCTCGCCGAGCGCGACCGCGTGCGCGACCTCCTCGGCAAGGTCGTGTCGCCCGAGGTCGCGGCCCAGCTGCTCCGTTCCGACCTCCAGCTCGGCGGCGAGGAGCGCGAGGTGACGATCCTGTTCTCCGACCTGCGCGGCTTCACCAGCCTGAGCGAAAAACTCCCGCCGGCCGAGCTCGTCGCCCTGCTCAACCGCTACCTCGACCGCATGAGCGGCATCGTGGAGCGGCATGGCGGCGTGGTGGACAAATACATCGGCGACGCGATCATGGCGCTCTTCGGCGCCCCCGTCGCCGCGCCCGACGCCGCGGCGCGGGCCGTCGCCGCCGCACGCGACATGCTGGCGGCGCTCGAGGCCCTGAACCGCGAGCTCGCCGCCGAGGGCCGGCCCGCGCTCGCGCTCGGCATCGGCATCAACACCGGCCGCGTCATCGCCGGCAACATGGGTTCGCACACGCGCCTCAACTACACCGTCGTGGGCGACGCCGTGAATCTCGCCGCGCGAATCGAGGCGCTGACGAAGGAGCCCGCCTACGGCGCCCGCCTGATCGTGAGCGAGGCGACCGCCCGGGCCGCCGGCCTCGGAGCGACGGCGCGTCCGCTCGGCGCCGTGACCGTCAAGGGCAAGACCGAGGCCGTGCAGATCTACGCGGCGGACTTGTGATACAAAACCCGCACAGAAGCGGATTTTGCAGGGCGGGGTCTCCCGACCCCGCCGCGAACGTGAGATCAGATTCGAACAACGGCGGGGTCGGGAGACCCCGCCCTACAATCTGATCAACGCGTTTCGGCTCTCCCCGCTCGCCTCAATCGACCGACTGCCACGCCTGTTTCGGCGCCATGCGGATCTTGGCGCGGAAGGCGTCGGGGATCGGCGCGGCGGCCATGCCGCCCTTGCCGTCATTCGTCACGCAGACGGCGGCGATCTCGCCCTGGGCCAGCACGTCGGGCTCGAGTTTGCCCTTCACGACCTTGCGGAACTGGAAGACGTAGACGATGGCGCGCGTGCGGATTTCCTTCACGTAGAGCCGCACCTCCACGGTGTCGCCGAAGCGCAGCGGCGCGCGGAAATCGCACGTCGCCGACACGCGCGGCCAGCCGACCACCTGGCCGGGCACGAAGGAGATCAGCGGCAGGCCGAGCGACCGGTAGAACGCCGTCTCGCAGGCCTCCATCCACCGGAAGAAGTTCGAGAAATGCATGATCCCCGCCATGTCCGTCTCGGCGAACTCCACGGTGCGCGTGAGGGAAAATTCCGAAACCATGCGCCGGAGAATTGGCCCGCCGCCGGCGGAAGCAACGCCGGATGTGCCGGCCGACCCCGGCCGAAAGCCCAAGGGCCGGCGCTGCGGCGCGCTTGTGTCCGCGGGCCGCGCCGCGGTAGCCTGCGCCCATGAAAACGTTTCTCCGCCCGCTTGCCGGGTTGTTGCTGGCCGCGGCCGCCGCGGTGGCCGCCAGTGCGTTCGAGGGCCGCGTCACGCTCGCGTTCAAGAGCGGTCGCGAAGCCGAGCAGGTGATCGCCTACGCGATGAAGGACGGGAAGGTCCGGATGGAGCCGCAAATCGAGGAGGCCGGCGGCGCCGCCATGATTCTCGACGTCGCCAAGCAGCGGATGACCGTGCTCATGCCCGACCAGGCGATGTATTTCGTCATGCCGCTCCGCTCCGCGCCGGCCGCCGGCGCCGCGCGCGAGAACGAGCCGGCCGCCAAGGTGGAAAAGACGGGCGAGACCGACGTCATCCTCGGCTACGTGTGCGAAAAATACCTCAGCACCGAACGCGGCGAGGTCACCGAGTTGTGGCTGACCGAGGAGCTCGGCGCGTTTGCCGGGCTCGGCGGCGGCAATCCGATGGCCGGCATGATGGGCGGCCCCGGCGGCGGTCGCGGCGGCAAGGCGGCCGGCGGCGGCTGGGAAAAGGCGCTGCAGGGCAAGACCGGGGCCTTCCCGCTGCGGGTCGTCACCCGCGATACCCGGGGCAAGGAAACCTTCCGGCTCGAGGCGAGGAAGATCGAGCCCGGCAAGCTGCCCGACGCGCTGTTCGCCCCGCCCGAAGGCTTCCAGAAAATGAGCCTTCCCATGATGGGCGGCTTTGGCGGCTGAGCGTCCCGCCCGGCCTGCCGGCCGCAATCCCCACCGAGCGACCCGGGAGCGGGTCGCTTTTTTCTTGCCCCGCCGCGCCGCGGCGGGACGCCGGAGGCGCGGCCGGGGGAGCGTGAATGTTACGGGCCGGAAAAACCGCCCCCGGGCGCAAGAAACCCGGGGCCTGAGGGCTTGACTCGCAAAGGGGCGGGTCGTTCGCTTGGCCATTCCTAACCAGAGTGGTTCCTCTGCGTTTTCCCCACACCAATACAACTGCATCTGCACCATGCAAAAATCGTTCGTTAAACTGATCGCGTTGGCCGCGGTCGTGCTGGGTCTGATTTCCCAGAACGCCGCTCTCGCGCAAGTCATCACGACTTCGTCCCTCACGGGCACGGTGGTTAACGACCAGGGCGCTCCCGTCGCGGGCGCCACGGTCACCGTCACTCACGAGCCCACCGGCTCGGTCTACTCGGCGACGTCCCGCGCGGACGGCACCTATGTCCTCCGCGGTCTCCGCCCCGGCGGCCCTTACACGGTGCGTTCCAGCGCCGAGGGCTTCACGCCGGCCGAAAACCGCGAGGTCTACCTCGATCTCGACCGCGGCGCCGATGTCACCACCCGCCTCCGCAGCGACGTCGTGCAGCTCGAAGCCTTCACCGTCACGGCCAGCGCCGCCGACCAGCTCTTTGACCCGAGCCAGACCGGCTCCGGCACCTACCACAACGAGCGCGACCTCCGCAACCTCCCGAGCGGCGACCGCTCCATCAACTCGCTCGCCCGCCTCGACCCGCGCATCAGCTTCAACCGCGACCCGCAGGACCGCGCCATCTCCGTCTCGGGCCTGAGCAACCGCTTCAACTCGATCCAGGTTGACGGCGTCAGCGCCAATGACCCCTTCGGCCTCAACGCCAACAACACCGCCGCCGAGCGCAACGTCATCCCGCTCGACTCCCTCGAGGCCCTCTCGGTCAACACCTCGCCCTACAACCCCCGCAACGCCGGCTTCGTCGGCGCCCAGATCAACGCCATCACCAAGAGCGGCACCAACGAGTTCAAGGGCAGCATCTATTACACCTACCGCGACCAGGACCTCGTCGCCGATGAGCTCGACGGCGTGCCGCGTCCGCTGACCAACTTCAAGGAGCAGACCTACGGCGCCACCCTCGGCGGCCCCCTCCTCAAGAACCGCCTGTTCTTCTACGTCTCCTACGAGAAGGTCGACGAGACCCGCGTCGCCCCGTCGCCCACCACGATGCTCGACCAGGCCACGATCAACCAGATTGTCGCCGCCGCCCAAGCCCTCGGCTTCCAGCCCGGTTCCGCCAACCCGCCCGCCGGCGCCCCCCTCAAGGACGACAACATCCTCGCCAAGCTCGACTGGCAGATCAATGCCAACCACCGCGCTTCCTTCCGCTACAACGACGTGAAGTCCTCCCGCCCGACCTTCCCCGGCTTCGGCACCGGTGCGGGCCAGAACAACTTCTCCTTCGACTCCCACTGGTATAACCAGGAGATCCAGAACACGTCCTACATCGCCCAGCTCATCTCCCGCTGGACCGACCGCCTGAACACGGAAATCTCGCTCTCCCGCAGCGAGTATCACTCGGAGCCCAAGAACAACACCCGCCAGCCGCAGGTGCAGATCCAGAACATCCCCGTCCCCGGCTCCTCCAACACCGCGTTCGTCACCTTCGGCACCGAGCTCTCCCGCCACGCCAACGTCCTCGACGTCGTCACCGACACCCTCGACGCCTTCGGCAGCTACGAGCTCACGGACAACCAGACCCTCCAGTTCGGTGTCCAATACGACACCGCCGAGGTCTACAATCTCTTCGTCCAAAACGCGCTCGGTAACTACACCTTCCTGACCCTGCAGGAATTCCTCAACGTCGCCGCCCTCAACAACGGCACGCTGCGCTACCGCCAATACACGTTCAACCAGACCCTCCCCGGCGTGAACCCCGCCGCCGAGTTCGGCGAAACCAACCTCGGTTTCTTCATCAACGACCAGTGGCGCGTTCGCCCGAACCTGACCCTGAACATCGGCGCCCGCGTCGACATGCCCGGTCTGCCTGACGCCATTCCGTTCAACCAGACCCTGTTCAACACGTTCGGCGTCCGCAACGACCACACCTACGACGGCGAGACCATCTTCCAGCCGCGCTTCGGCTTCAACTGGCAGCCCGACATCGACGACAAGCGCACCGTCGTCCGCGGCGGCTTCGGCCTCTTCTACGGCCGCGCCCCGCGCGTGTGGATCTCGAACAGCTACTCCAACACCGGCGCCAACTTCCGCACCTTCACCGCCGGCCACAACGTCAGCAACGCGAACACGCCGATCACCAACCAGGGCACCGTCCCCCCGATCGTCTCGTCCAATCCGGACAGCCAGCCGACCACCGGCAGCACGCCGCCGGCCCAGACTGTCGCCTTCATCGCCGAGGACTTCCAGCTGCCCTCCCGCTGGAAGGCCAACCTCGCCGTCGAGCGCGAGCTCGGCTTCTGGGACCTCAAGCTGACCGCCGAAATCGAGAAGACCTGGGTCGAGAACGACGTGTTCTACACCAACCTGAACATCGCCCAGAGCGCCACCGGTCCGGACGGCCGCGCCCTCTACTTCAACACCCTCGGCACGAACTCCTCCGGCACCCGCCTCGTCAGCTCGGCCTTCACCAACCGCCTCATCCAGCTCAGCAACACCGGCAAGGGTGAGACGCAGGCCATCACGCTCATGCTCGAGCGCCCGCGCAAGAAGGACGGCTGGTCCTGGCGCGCCGCCTACGTGAACACGAAGGCCACCGAAGTCCTCTTCGGCACCTCGTCCGTCGCCGCCTCCAACTGGAACAACCGCTCGGTGTTCAACACCAACGCCCAGGAGGAGCACCGCTCCGAGCTCGAGATCCGCCACCGCTTCACCTTCAACATCGCGAAGGACTACGAGTGGTTCGACGGCTTCCGCACCACCATGTCGCTCTTCTACGAGGGCCGCAGCGGCTATCCGTTCAGCTTCACCTACAGCGGCGACGCCAACGGCGACAACGTCAACGGCAACGACCTCCTCTACGTCCCGAACCGCAGCGGCGACAACCGCGTGCGCTTCTCCACCGACGCCGAGCGCGACGCCTTCTTCCGCGTCGTCGACCGCTTCGGTCTCGCCGAGGGCCAGGCCGTCTCCGCCGGCTCGGGCCGCTATCCCTGGGTCAACCAGTTCGACTTCTCCATCAAGCAGGAGGTCAAGCTGCCCGGCTGGAAGCACCGCGCCATCTTCGGCATCGACATCCTCAACGTCGGCAACCTGCTGAACGACAAGTGGGGCCTCATCCGCGGCTCCAACCAGTTCTTCGTCAAGCGCGAGCAGGTCGCCGCCGCCACCTACGACGCCGTGGCCAACCAATACGTCTACTCGAGCGTCAACCGCAACCTCGCCGACGGCGCCGACTTCTCCCCGTCGCTCGGTCGCGGTGAGCCCGCCGCCACGCGCTGGTCGATCCTCCTCAGCGCCCGCTACGAGTTCTAAGCGGACCTGAAGTTCCAACTCTTCCGAGGCGGCTGCGGCAACGCAGCCGCCTCTTTCTTTTCCCGCCCCCGCGCGTCACGCCCGCCGCCCCCCCCTGGAGGGCGCGGCTACCGCCGCGCCGCGCACGCGATCGCACGCCGCACGCGCACGCATCATCCACGCACGCACCGCACCGCGCGCCCACCGCCCCCCACCCCGCCCCCTTGGAGGGCGCGGCTACCGCCGCGCCGCGCACGCGATCACGCCCCCACCCCGCCGCATCGCCCACGCACACCCGCACGCGCCCACGCGCCCACCGCCTTCCGCATTCCGCATTCCGTCTTCCGTCTTCCGCCTTCCGCAAATAAATCTTCCGCCGCCGCGCAGGCCCGCGAATCGCGAGCGTCAAGAATTTTTTCCCCGCTTTTTCGCGCCGCGTTTTTCCACCGCGTTTCCCTCTGAAAACCGCCGCGCGCGCGGATTTTTCGCCGCCACACGCCGGCCGGATTTCCACGATTTTATTGTCGACCAAAAAAGTTCGGAATTTTCACCGCGAAAAAATTGACGGGGTATACCCCGCCACCATTAGTAGTGCCCTTGGTTCCGGGCAGCCACATCCTGTGGTGGTCAGCAACGTGTGAGAAAGTTCCAGCAACTTCGGTTCGCTAGGGCCTTCTGCTCGCCACTAAGACCACGGGAGGATGGTTTTGCCACCCAGCAAAACACCCACGTCACACGTCCGTCACACACTCGCTTCCGCCATGCTCAAATCTTTCACCGTCGGCTCCAAAACCTTCGTTCTCGACCAGGAAAAAGCCGAGGCCGCCTTCGCCGGCAAGAAGGTCATCAACGGCCGCCAAGTCCCCTACTTCAACCTCCTCCCCCTCAAATACCAGTGGGCCTACGATCTCTACAAAAAGATGAAGGCCAACCACTGGGAGCCGGAGGACATCCCGATGGGCAAGGACATCGAGCAGTGGCGCGACGCCAAGGCCGTCTCCGACCAGGAGCGCTGGATCATCCGCATGGGCATCGGCTACTTCTCCGCGGCCGAGGGCATCGTCGGCGACAACATCCAACACGTCGTCCGTGAACTCGTCACCGCCCCCGAGCTCAAGCTCGTCCTCGGCCGCCACGCGCACGAGGAGAACATCCACGCCGACTCGCTCCTCTACATGATCTCCTCCCTCGGCATCAACCCGCACGAGTGCGAGGCGATGTTCGAGGACATCAAGTCGATCGAGAAGAAGAACGAGTTCGTCAACCGCGCCTCCAACGCCCTCCGCCGCGACCTCGACCTGACCAAGGTCGAGAACAAGCAGCTCCTCGCGAAGAACATCTTCATCTTCGGCCAGTGCATGGAGGGCACGCAGTTCTACGGCCTCTTCGGCATGGTCCTCTCCCTCTACCGCCAGAACAAGTTCCCGGGCATCGGCCAGATGTTCCGCTACACCCTGCGCGACGAGTCCAACCACATCGAGCTCTTCCGCAATCTCTTCATGGATCTCGTCGAGGAGAACCGCGACATCTGGACGCCCGAGTTCAAGGAGGAGCTGCGCCAGACGATGGCCGAGGCCATCGCCCTCGAGAAGGAATTCATCCGCGACTGCCTCCCGGTCAACGCCGTCGGCCTCGCGATCGATGAGTTCGTGACCTACATCGATTACATCGCCGACCGCCGCCTCGAAGGCTGCGGCCTCGCCCCGCTCAACCCGGGCGCGAAGAACCCGCTCCCCTGGCTCGCCGAGATGATGGACATCAAGAAGGAGCAGAACTTCTTCGAGGGCCGCGTCACCGAATACCAGAAATCCTCCGCCCTCCAGGTCGCCAGCGACGACGAACTTTGATTCGTCCCGCGGCGCGGGACGAATCACCGGCCGAAGCTCCCCGAGCGCAGGCCGGTCTCCGCCCCCGTTGCGTTTCCCCCTTTCCCCGTCTGTTACCCCTTCGTCCGAACTCCGACACCACACCACCATGTCCATGAACGACGCTTCCTCCGTTCACACCGATCTCGCCCTCAAGAAATTTACCGGCACGCCGCAGGATCAGAAACCCAACTACAACTGGCGCGATGTCCTCCAGGAGGACGTCGCCGTCCCCGAAGTCGAGGTCCTCTGCCCGCACGGCGCCGAGCGCTTCAACCTCGCCGAGGTCGCCGACACCGTCGGCAAGTCCCTCGCCAACCTCATGCTCGCCAAGGGCGAGAAGGACATCTTCAACGAGAAGAACAAGCGCTTCGTCGCCGACGTCACCCGCGAGGTCGCCACCAACCTCACCAAGCAGGCCCTCTCCCGCGGCCCGCTCCGCGTCTCCCTCCACGACCTCTACGTGCTCATCGAGAAGACCCTCGTCGACAACAACGCCCACGACGTCGCCAAGTCCCTCCTCCACAAGCGCGCCCAGAAGCTCGCCGTCTCCCGCGAGCACCCGACCGTCGCGGTGAAGCTCATCCGCCGCAACAACCAGGTCGTCCCCTGGAACGAGGCCAAGATCGAGATCGCCATCCGCAAGGCCTTCCTCTCGCTCAAGAAGGACTCCGCCCCCGCCCCGCAGATCGCCCGCGCCGTCACCGAGCGCGCCGCCGGCGTCAAACAGGCCTTCCTCCACATCGAGGAAGTCCAGGACATGGTCCAGGAAGAGCTCATGAAGGCCGGCCACTACAAGGTCGCCGAGGACTACATCCTCTACCGCGCCATGCGCCACGCCGCCCGCGCCCAGGAATCCGCCGCCCGCCACGCCGGCGACCTCGTCGCCCCGCCCGCCGATCCCGCCGCCACCGACGCCGCCGCCAACCCGCCGCAGGGCCAGGACTCCATGATCGTCGTCCAGCGCGCCGACGGTTCCACCTACATCTGGAACGGCGAGGACCTCAAGAAGCGCATCGAGTTCGCCTCCATCGGCCTCAACCTCTGCCTCACCGCCGACCAGATCGAGGCCGAGCTCCGCCGCTCCACCTTCGACAACATCGCGCAGGGCGACCTCAACAACACCATCGTCCTCAACGCCAAGACCCTCATCGAGAAGGACGCCGATTTCGCCAAGTTCGCCGGCCGCATCCAGCTCACCTACATCTACGAGGAAGTCCTCGGCTGGGACATCGTGAAGGACGGCATCGGCGCCCTCAAGAAGGCCCACCAGCAGGCCTTCGCCGCCTACGTCGAGCGCGGCATCGCCATCAAGCGCCTCACCCCGCGCCTCAAGGAATACGACCTCACCCGCCTCGCCGCCGCCATCGACCCGTCGGCCGACCTCGAGCTCGACTTCCTCGGCGTCCAGACGCTCTACGACCGCTACCTCATCATCGACAAGACCGGCAAGCGCTCGCGCCGCCTCGAGACGCCGCAGTTCTTCTGGCTCCGCGTCTCCATGGGCCTGTTCCTCGACGAGAAATCCGACCGCGAGGCCTGGGCGATCCAACTCTACGGCCTCTACAAGAGCCGCCGCTTCTGCAGCAGCACGCCGACCCTCTTCAACTCCGGCACGCTCCACTCCCAGCTCTCGTCCTGCTACCTCTACTACGTGGACGACAGCCTCGAGGGCATCATGTATCGCGGCATCGCCGAAAACGCCCAGCTCTCCAAGTGGGCCGGCGGCCTCGGCGGTTCCTGGACTGCCGTCCGCGGCACCGGCGCGCACATCGCCGGCACCAACGGTGAATCGCAGGGCGTCATCCCCTTCCTCAAGCTCCACAACGACCAGCTCGTCGCCGTCAACCAGGGCGGCAAGCGCAAGGGCTCCGGCTGCGCCTACCTCGAGTCCTGGCACAACGACATCTTCGAGTTCCTCGAACTCCGCCGCAACACGGGTGACGACCGCCGCCGCACCCACGACATGAACACGGCGAACTGGATTCCCGACCTGTTCATGAAGCGCATGGAGGGCCGCTCCCACTGGACGCTCTTCCGCTCCAACGAGACCCCCGACCTCCACGAGCTCTACGGCCGCAAGTTCGAGGAGCGCTACACGCACTACGAAAAGCTCGCCGAGGAAGGCAAAATCCAAGGCCACAAGGTCGAGGCCATCGAGCTCTGGAAGAAGATGCTCTCGATGCTCTTCGAGACCGGCCACCCCTGGATCACCTTCAAGGACCCCTGCAACCTCCGCTCCCCGCAGGACCACGTCGGCGTCATCCACTCCTCCAACCTCTGCACGGAGATCACGCTCAACACGTCGAACGACGAGACCGCCGTCTGCAATCTCGGCTCCGTCATCCTCGACTCGCACCTCAAGCCCGACGGCTCGCTCGACCACGAGAAGCTCCGCGACACCATCCGCATCGCCCTCCGCGCCCTCGACAACGTCATCGACATCAACTTCTACCCGACCGAGGCCGCCAAGCGCTCCAACCTCCGTCACCGCCCCGTCGGCCTTGGCATCATGGGCCTCGCCAACGCCCTCTACCTGAAGGGCGTCGCCTTCGCCTCGAACGAAGCCGTCGAGTTCAACGACGAATTCATGGAGGCCATCGCCTACTACGCCTACGAAGCCTCCTCCGACCTCGCGGCCGAGCGCGGCACCTACTCCAGCTACAAGGGCTCGAAGTGGGACCGCGGCCTCCTCCCGCAGGACACCCTCGACCTCCTCGAGCAGGAGCGCGGCGTCCCCGTCGACGTCCCGCGCGGCGGCCGCATGAACTGGGAGCCCCTCCGCGCCAAGATCGCCAAGCAGGGCATGCGCAACTCCAACTGCCTTGCCATCGCCCCCACCGCGACGATCTCGAACATCACGAACACGTCGCCCTGCATCGAGCCCTACTACAAGAACCTCTACGTCAAATCGAACCTCTCGGGCGAATTCGTCGTCATCAACCCGTTCCTCGTCGAGGACCTCAAGGCCCGCGGCCTCTGGAACCAGGAGATGATCGACGCGCTCAAGTATTTCGACGGCGACCTCGCCGACATCGAAGCCGTGCCGCACGACCTGAAGGAGAAATACCGCACCGCCTTCGACGTGGACTACAAGTGGGTGATCGACGCCGCCGCCCGCCGCCAGAAGTGGATCGACCAGTCGCAAAGCGTGAACCTCTGGCTCA